>Ga0181531_10000006_pt1 | contig 231355 bp, 209 predicted proteins | sample PEATcosm2014_Bin_38_FD_119743 | JGI IMG/M metagenome (GOLD analysis project Ga0181531, IMG submission 119743) | Peatland microbial communities from MTU Mesocosm Facility, Houghton, MI, USA - PEATcosm2014_Bin11_10_metaG | ecosystem: Environmental > Terrestrial > Soil > Wetlands > Peat | place... | reverse complement strand
TCCATCTTTGGAAGTGATCGCATAGTAGGGATTCTTGAACACGAAAATGTAGCTCTTCATCCAGGGATGCACGTTGCACTTCACCGGTATGGCCACTTCGGCGCGACCGAATGTTTCATCGAGCGGAGAAGCGCCTGGCGGCTGCGATTTATTCCACTCGCGATTGTCTTTCGGCATGGGGTGAATGTTGTGGGTGGTTTGGTCGTCATTCTTGACTTCGAAGGTCTGGCCGGTCATCAGCGCGATGATGTGAGGGTCGTACATGCAACCTTGTTGGTTGAGCACGACAGGCTCTTTCGGCGTGTCAAAGGCGTAGTCCGGAGAAAGACCGTCCTTCACATACACCACCACGTTGGCCAAGTCGCCCTTGTCATCTACCACGACTTCCGGCGGGATAACGGGATTCGGATGTGCTTTCTGGCAATACGGCTCGGCGCTCATGTTGATGGGCTTGACCGGCGCAGGCTTGCCGTCGAGTGTTACGCTTCCGGTAACGGAGCCGACCGTTGCGGTATCGATCACCTTTTTGGCGTTTGAATTCGCCACGGGCTGCTCGTTGGTGTCTTCTTTTTTGCCACAGCCGGTGATGGCAATCGCCAACACTGCCGCCAACGCTAGATTAAAAAACTTAGTCTTCATTTGAAGAAAATCCTCCTTAGTAGAACGGGGTCATTCTAACAATTCTGCGGCCACATGAGGCGCAATTCTTTCCACGCGAGGCCTGCGCAATCCTCTGCTACTTCCCTCCGCCCGACGGCTTCGTGCCCGCGCCGGTCGAAGCCGGGGTCTTCCCTACAAGCGCGGCTTGCTCCTGCGGAGTAAGCGAGAACATGTAGCGGACCAGCAAGTCCGCTTGATCGCCCTGGTAATGCTGGACGGACGCGGGGACCGGGCCCGAAAACACCCAGTGGTCACCTTCCCTGCGGAATAGTCCGGAAGGCATAGCGGTGCCCGGAATTATTTTCGCGGGATCAATGATCCAGCGCTCGGTCCATGCCGGTTGCAAGCGCTCGTGGGCCAGCAGGAAGTTTGGCGCAATCGCGTTTTTATCGTGCGCTTCGTTGCCGGTCATATGGCATTTCAGGCAAGGCGCGGCGGGGCTGGTGAACAAAGCGCGCGCCATGGCCCGCTCGCTATCGTCCAAGGGCTTCACCTTAGGCGGAATGAACGGATCGGGTTGCGACGACATGGCCTGGAAGAACAGCACGAGCTTGCGAATTTCGTCATTCGAGAGATAAAACGTGGGCATGCGCACTTGCAAATACTGACGCACGCCGTTGCGGTTCGTATCGGTGGTGCTGAGCGACGGGTTGGCCAGGAACTGCCTGAGCCATTCCGGATTTACGCGCGCGCCTTCCGTGGTGAGCACGGGAGGCAAATTCGCTTTGTTCTCACCCTGGTAGTACGGCAGGGTCTGCATCACCGATTTCTGGCCAACGTCAATCTGATGGCAACCGATGCAGTTGTATTTCGTGACGATCCACCAGCCCTCTTGAATGTAGCGCCTGCGGTCGGCGGGCCGGTACATATATTCCGGCGGCAGAGTGGGATCGGTGCTTCCCAAGAGCATGCTGACGAGAGCTTCGACGTCGCCATCGCCGTAAAGATTCGGCTTGGGCATGCGCAACGCGTCCATGGGGTTCGCGTGGTATTTACCCTGGTCGTAAACCGCGGGATTCTTTAGTTTCTGCTCGAAGAATCCTTTCGCGTCATACCAAGGGCCGCGCGGCGAAGATTTGCCGTCGGGGAAAACGCCGCGCTTGGCATCTTCGGTCCATAGAGCGAAGTCGAGACGCTCGATCGGCTTGCTGCCTTCATTGGTGAGTTCGGTGCCGATGCGGCCTTCGTCTTCGAGACCGCTGAGTTCATGGCAACCGGCGCAACCGTAATGGCGCGCCAGGTCTTTTCCCTTGGCTGCGAGTTGCGGATCATCCATGTAATCGGCGGAAGCGTAGGAAGCATCGGGACGCTTCTGGGTCATTAAATAAGTGGCGATGTCGCGCGCGTCGTCCATCGAGAGGCGGAGGCTCGGCATGACGGTAGGCTGCTGGACTACGAGTTCATGGCCGTCGTTCGGGCAGCGCGAATGGTCGAGATCAAAAGCGTACGGGAGATTGTGCTTAGCGTAATCTTCAGGCCCTAGGTCGCGCTTTTCGTAAGGACAGTAGGGCCGCGTACGCTGGCGCGGATCGTGGACCCAGCGAACGACGTAATCGTAATTTTCTTTTTCGCCGACGCGGCTCAGGTTCGCAGCGAAAGTTCCACCGATTGCGGATGAGCCCTCGCCCATGGAATGGCACGCGAGGCATCCGCGCTCTTCGAAGAGCTGCTTGCCGTGGGCTGCATTACCCGGCGCCTGATGCTCGAGCGGAGGGCCCGTGAGCCCAGCTTGCCAGACGAAAGCGGCGAGGGCCTGAATCTCGTCCTGCGAGAGACGGAACTGCGGCATCTTGGTAGTCGGCCGAAATTCCGTGGTGTGGCCGATCCAGTATGGAATCCACTCTTTGCGCAGCTTTTGGCGCGCTTCCTTCAAATCCGGACCCACTTTTTTGATTTCCTGCAAAAGGTTGTGGCTTTGTTGTTCGAGCGATTCCGAGCGCGCGTCCATGCGGCTGATTTCAACCGTAAGGTTGGTGGCCTCGCTGTTGAGCTTATCGGCGGTGGCGTTGTCAGGAGCGGCGTCGGCTTGTTTCTGCAAACGCGGAATGGTGAGCAAATCGTCCGATTTGGCTTTAGCGAGTTGCAATATTTGCTGGCGCGCGTTGACGAGCTGCTCGTCCTGATTATCGAAGCCCTGGAAGCGATGGCATCCGATGCAGCCTCGCTGGCGATAGAGCTGTTTTCCTTCGTTGAGGACTGGGGCGTGCTCGGTGACCATGTCACCGGAGTGGCACTGCTGGCATCCCGCCTGATAATTTTCCGGGTAATACAGCGGCCAGAGCCAGTGCGGGTAGCGGCCGTGTCCGCGCTGAACGGAATCGATCGCGCGGCCGTTTCCACCGTGGCAAGGCGAGCAACCGAATTTTTCGAGCGGGTGCCACTGAATCAGTTCGAGGTCGGGGTGACTGGAGAAGGGCGCATTGTTGCTCTTCGCCATTCCCAAATCTGCTTTGGTCAAGGTGACCTGAGGCGGAACGTATTTGGGATCGGTGCCGACGTGGCACGATTCGCAGCGATCCACGAGGCCCGCACCACCGAGATTATTGATGGAAGCTCCGGAAGGATTCACGTTGATCTGGATGATGCGCTCGTCGAAATCTTCCATGGAGCGGCGCAAGCCCTCGAGCGACGCGGAGCTGAGTCCTGGCAGATGGTCGGAAACATATTTCGTAAGCTCGGCCTGCGTGTCTTTGGCTGGCTTGTCAATTTCGCCGCGCTTTGCCACCAGCGCAGCGCGTTGCGCCATGATGCTGGTGAATGTGTCGTTCAGTTGATCCGCAGTGAATACTTTATTTTTCTCGATCTGGCCGTTTCCGGTGGGCCAATCTACTTTCCACGTGGAGCTTCGCCCTTCGTTCAATTCCTTTAGGGCCTTAGCTTTCGCGCTTTTGTCGCTGTCCGGAACAATTTCGTACTGATAAACGAGGTGGCCGATTTTGCCGCGTTCGTCCTTGAACGCATCAGCCATGGCCGCGCGCTGGTCGTCCAGGAGTGCGATTTGCTTGGCGATCTCATCGTCCTGGACTTTTGCTGTTTGCTGCGCGCTGGCGAGATTTGCGGCGAGTCGCTTATATTCCGGCGACGAGTACACGTCGCTCTCGTCTTTTTTCTGGCGTTTAATGTCTTTGCCGAGATATTCGGAGTAAGCCTTGGCGAAGCGAGACTGGTAGCGGCGCCAGGGCTGGAGACCATAGAATTCAACGTAGAAGGACCATGCGACAGTGATGATAAGAAGCAGCGAAGCGATCAAAAGCGGAAATGCAAACGATCGATTCTTAATCGGATCATCCGGCGGCGTTTCAGGCGAACGATCAGGCACCCGTGTCCTCCGTGCGCAGTTCCGCGATGCAGGCTGGCGTTCCGGTCGCTGCTAGATGCTGAACCATGGCGTCACCCATATGTATTTAATGGTGAAAACAAGCCGGAGCAGAATCTTGATCGGCAGCGACAGCATGAGAATCAAAAATGTGTACATGGTCACAAGCTGCAGCAGACTCATGCGCTTGTAGATCTTCTTGCTGAATTCCGTGCGCGTGCAAACCCAGTGCACCAGAATCGCGGCGACAATGAAAAAGATTACCAGCGGAAAAATTCCAAAAATTGCTCGAGCCCAAATGGCGGCCTGATCTTTCGTGGTATGGAAGATGGGCGCAAGCCACGAACCGTCGATCCCGAAAACCTGATCGAGGTTTCGGTTCACGGCGTAATCCACGCGTTCAGCGTCCCATGTTTGTCCCGGCCAGAACCACATCCAACCGGGGCCGCGGATGAACGTGCCGATTACGATCATTAGCACCCACAGCCCAATGAAGCCGACTAGGAAAGTCCATATCGAAAATCTTCGCTGCTTGTAGGTGTAGTAGCCGTTGCCGAGCGGATTGGAGTCGATATATGGAATCACCATCAATCCGACGATGATCAAGGTCGGCATGACCACGCCCGCGATCCAGGGATCGAAGTAAACGAGCATCTCCTGAAGACCCAGGAAATACCACGGCGCCTTGGCCGGATTCATGGTGACGTTCGGGTTGGCCGGCTCTTCGAGCGGCGCGTTCAAGGTCAACGACCAAACCATGAGCAGCACGGTGACCAGGATGGCCACCAGGAATTCCATGCGCATTAGGTACGGCCAGGTGTGAACTTCTCTCTCCCACTTGGGATCCCACTCCTGCGTCTTGCGGTATTTCGTCTTGGCGGCCTGCGCATCGCCTTCCAGAATCGCGATCAGCTTGTCATTCTCGATTCCCTGCCGCAGCGCGTACCACATGAAGAACGGAGCGACGAACAACAACGCGACAATCGGAACATTGTCGGGTGCGGAAGCAACCTCCCAAATTTGGCGCCAATCAAAAGGCATCGAGCTTCAATCCTTAAAAAATGCCGGCAACTAATGCCGATAAAATTCTCGAGCTAACCCATGCCACTGGGCCGCAGAATCACCGGCCGCGGACTTCTCTCTTCCTTGATTTCCGACTCCAGCATTACCGGCGCTGGACCTGATATTCCCCCGTCTTTTCGCACTCGCCAGAAATGGACGCCCAGAAATATAGCCACAATCAGCGGAATAGCGATGCAATGCCAAATGTAGGCGCGCAACAATGCATTCGCGTCCACAATGGAGCCCCCAAGCAAAGCGAACCGCACGTCGTTATACGGCGTCATGCCCAATTGAGGCCCGCCCGGACCTTCATTACCTAACAGCGGCGTGGCGCGCGCCATATTCGTACCGACGGTGACGGCCCAGAATCCCAACTGATCGTCCGGCAGCAAATATCCGGTAAAGCTCAGCAGCATGGTCAGAACCATGAGCAATACGCCGACGCACCAGTTAAATTCGCGCGGGCGTTTATACGAGCCGGTCATGAAGACGCGGAACATATGCAGCCACACCGCAATAATCATCAAGTGGGCGGCCCAGCGATGCATGTTGCGCAGCAGCTTGCCGAACGGCACATCGTTTTCAAGATAGAGGATGTCGCGGAACGCCTGCACTTTCGTGGGATGGTAATAGAACATCAACAGAACGCCGGTGAAGGTGAGAACGATGAAAAGATAAAAAGTGATTCCGCCCATGCCCCAGGTGAAATTGTATTTGGTAGCGTCGCGATTGACCTTGGCCGGATGCAGGTGGAAGAAAACGTTGGACAGAACGCTGAGCGCGCGGTTGCGCGGCTCCTCGTCGTGCTTCACGCGGAAAATCGAGCGGTAGAGCTGAGTCTTCTCCGGCTCTTTAAGCTCGGTGGCCTGTTGCTTGGCTTTCTCCGTCAGTGTTTCACGGAGCGCGGCGGCAGACTCCTTGGCTTTTTCCAGGACGCCGGTCTTGCTCTTGCCGTCGCCGTTTTCTTCGGGCATCCGTCTGACCCCTTATCCCGCTCAAACTTGGCAAAACTGCCGCACGCCTGCTTTCAGCGTCCCAAGGCTATACGTTCAAGAATGCTCCCGGATCATTGAAATGGTTCACGCCCGCGCGCGGATCGTCCACAAACAACCGGCTCGTATCCACCGTGATTTTCCCGGTGGGATCGAGCTGCACAAACGATCGATCCATGGGCCGCGGCGCCGGTCCTTCGAAGTTCACGCCTTCGCTGTCATATCCGCTTCCATGGCAGGGACACTTGAACTTGTTCTCAGCCGGCTTCCATTCAGGCGTGCATCCCAAGTGCGTACAGCGAGCGAAAATGACGAAAAGGCGATCCGGCTCGCGCACGACCCAGACGCGGTTGGTCATTAGGAATCGCTGATCGATACCGAGCGCAAAGTCGGAAGGAAAGCCGATATCAAAAACGGTATTGGGTTCGTATAGCGCGCGGGGGAAGAAAAACCGCAGGAACATCAGGAAGTTAACGCCCAGGTAGCCCCAAATACAGGCCCAAACGATTCGGCGACGGGTGGTATTCACCGTTTTTACCGCCGCTTTGGTGTCCAGCGCGGCAGATGCATTTGCCGCCGGCGCCTTCGAAGGCGCGCTGGTTGTTTCTCCGGACTTCCCGTCAGACATATCTGGCATCGGCCCGTTGTGCTGCTAACTTCAAATCTAAAAATATATAATTGCTGTGCAAAACAAGAACACTGGTTTATATGACGGAGGAATCTCCGTGTCAAGTAGTTACGGCAACTTCTCGCCGGCCAATTTCCAATGGCGCGGGCCGTCGTCCACTTACCGCAGGTTCGTATCTATGCGAGGGGCAGCGCTTTAGGAGGCGATAGAAGAGACACCGTTGCGTTTTCCCACGGAACGAAGGACCAAGTCGGCCAACGCGCGAATCAGCAGCGGCGAATCATTCAACGCGGGCATCATATGAAATTCACTGATCCCCAAGGACTCCGCCTGTTCGCGCGCCTCCATGTTGATTTCATGCAATGTCTCGATGTGTTCGGTCAGAAACGAAACTGGAATCACCAGAACGCGCTTGATGCCGCTCCGCGCGAGCTTCTCGATGGTATCCGGGAGCGATGGCTGTAGCCATTTCTGAGGGCCCACGCGGCTCTGAAAACACAAAGCGTGCGGATTCGGCCAAGCGCCAAGCTCGCGCACAAGCTGCACCGTCTCCTGAATATGTTTCGGATACGGATCGCCTTTCTCCACCAACGTCATCGGAAGGCCGTGGGCACTAAAGAGCAGGTGCACTTCATCGGGGTTTGGCAGCTCCTGCAGAACGCTGTTCACCCGGTCCACAATCGCCGCGATGTAATCGGGGTGGTCGTAAAAGTGGTCAATCACGTGAACCGGGACCTGCGGCTTATACAGGCGGTTCCATTCCTTCAGGCTGCTCCCGGTAGTGGCGAAAGAATAGTGCGGATAAAGCGGCAGCAGGACGAGTTCGTCATAGGGCGCGCTCTCGAGCGCGGCAATGGCTTGTTGCGTATCGGGGTACCAGTAACGCATCGCGACAATCGTTCGCGCGGAAATATACGAGCGCAGTTCCAATTGGAGCGCTCCGGCTTGCTGCTCGGTTAGGCGGCGGATCGGTGAGCCTCCGCCTATTTCCGCGTAATATTGGCGCACGACTTTCGAGCGCGTGGTGGAAATTAATTTGGCCAGCAGCTTTCGCGCCAGGAATGCGCCGGGGAAATTTATGATATCGGGATCGCAAAATAATCTGTACAGGAATGGTTCGACCGCGGCCTGACTATCAGGCCCGCCCAACTGAAACATTACGATCGCAACTCTCTTCGGCCCGTCCATGACGAACTCCTCGCGAGCTACCTTTCACGCAACTGCCGCTTCAATCCTTCGATGTCATCGCGCAAACGCGATAGCCGTTGAGCGATGGACAGTTCATAGACAAAAAATACGGCCCAGACAACCATCCAAGCGGTGAACAGGTATTCGAAATTCTTCATGCGCTCTCCTTCCCAAGAATAGATGACGGCGCCAGGCTGCGGGTTTCAATTTCTTGGCGCAACTCCTCGAATTCTCCGCGGAGCCGCTCCAGCCGGTAGCGGTCGAGCAGAACGATAAGCATCACTCCCATCACTGCAATCACGCAAAGAAGAAGAACTTTGCTCATGGTGGGATCGAGGCCAGAGTTGTTACCGCCGAGAATCACGGGTTGCGGGTGCTGCGTGCGCCAAAGGCGGTTCGAAACGTAGACCAGCGGGACGTCTAGAAAAGCAAAAATGCCGAATATCGCGGACAACGTCGCTTTCTTTTCAGGATCGTCGAGCAGGCCGCGCAAGAGCAAATACGAAATGTAAAGAAGCCACAAAATGAAGGTGGTGGTCAATCGCGCGTCCCAGGTCCACCAGATTCCCCACACCGGCCGCGCCCACAAAGGCCCGGTGGCGAGGCCGATGGTGCAGCAGACCACGCCAGCCTCCGCGCCGGCTACGCCCAGCGCGTCCCATTTCGCTCTGCGCGTAGCCAAGTATGCGATATTCGCAACGAAGACAACCGACAGCGCGGTGAACATGGCGATCCAACTTGGCAAATGAAAATAAAATATGCGCTGGATGGCGTGCATGGTCTTTTCGTCGGGCGCTATAAAAAGCGCCGCATATCCCGCGAAGAAAATCAGCGCGGCGACAAAAACCGTGGATGCGACTCGTCCTTTCATCGCTTGCGTCTCATCATTCCTCGATTAAATAATCGCACAAAAGCCACGATGCCGTCAGGAATACGATGTCAAATCCGGCGAGCAAGGCGACCCAGGTGCGGTCGATCTCCGGCTGATCCACGAGCAATGAAGCCGTGGCTTCGACCGCGCCGATCAACAGCGGTGTGAGAATCGGCAGCAACAGAAGCGGCAGAAGCAATTCTCGCATGCGCGCATGCGAAGAAATCGCGGAGAAAACAGTTCCGGTTACGGTTAGCCCGATGGTCCCTAACACCAGCACGAGGATCAAGCGGCCCGCCACCCCGGCCAGAGGCACGTTGTACAGGACGCTAAAAACGGGGACCAGGACGAGCTCCACCAGCGACATGAAAATAAAATTTGCGAGCATCTTCGCCGAAAGAATCGCGAAGGGCGAGATGGGCGCCATGCGCAGAGCGTCCAGCGTGTCGTTCGCCTGCTCGCGTGCGAATGATGGATTTAACATGAGCGAACCGGCGAACAGAAACGATATCCACAGCAGGCCCGGGCCGTAACGTCTTGATTCCGCGGCCGTGGGATCGAAAGCGAAGCTGAACAGCACCACAATGACGAGCGCGAAAACGATTGTCGCACTCAATAGCTCCCGAGTGCGGAACTCGAGACGCAGCTCTTTGGCCAGCAGAATTGCCGCCGCGCGCGTCGTGCCCAATTAAGCCTCCGCCCGTAACGCCGCAAGCACCGGACGCGGATCGCCGCCCGAACCACTGTCTTGCTTTACGACACCGCCATCCAACACCAAGGCCCGCGTGGCAAGATCCAGCGATTCATTGCGCGCATGCGTGCTCATCAGCACCGTGCAGCCGTCTTTGCGCAGCGCTTCGAGGGTGGCACCAAGCCAGACGAGGCCTTGACGGTCAAGTCCGGCGGCGGGTTCGTCAAGCAAGAGAAGCCTCGGTCCATGCAGAAGTGCTCGCGCGATGGCTAATCGCTGACGCATGCCCCGCGAAAATGTTCGCACCAGACTTGCGGCGCGCGATCCAAGCCCGCAGGACTGCAAAGAATCGCCAACGCGAGCGGTGACATCGTCCAGTCCGTAAAGTTGCGCGAAAAGCGAGAGATTTTCTGCCGCCGTCAGTTCGTCATAGAGCAGCGTGCTGTGGCCCACCATGCCGATGACTTTCTTTGCTTCGAGCGGGTCCGAACAATCACCGGATCCGTGGCCGACCGTGAATTGCACTGTGCCGCGCGTAGGAGATGCAAGTATCGCGGCGATTCGCAGCAAGGTTGTCTTCCCCGCACCGTTTGCACCTAATAGCGCTACAAATTCGCCGGAAAGGATTTGGAGCGAGACGCCGCGCAATGCCACGAACGACCCGAAGCGTTTTTCGACACCATGGAAGGAAATGCCGAAGGGAGAGACTGCCGTACGAGAAGTAGCAGGAGTTACGGACAAGGCGTTCCGCTTAGCCTCTTACCAAATCGCGCAGCACTTTTTCCATCTGCCGCCGCTCGCGATCGTAATCGCCCTCGGAGATGGTCCCCGCTTGGCGCCGAAGTTCCAAGCGGAAAAGGCTGTCTTTTAGTTCATCCAGGCTTCCGCGGACCGCGCGCGTGACTTCGGCCACAGTTTCAGCCTCCGCTGGGACTGCTTTCGAAACGGGTCGCGGGTGCGCTGTCTTCGTTGCGGCAGCGACTACTGCGGACGCGTCACCATTCGCCGGCGCCATTACTTGCGGGCGGCGGAAAAGGTAAATAAAACCCAGCGCGAAAATCGACGCGAAGCCTCCCACCAGAATCCATTTCAAACTATCGAGGCGAGCCGGAACAGTGGTGGTCGTCGCCGCAGCAGTAGCCTCAGCGCCGGAAGATTCCAACCGGGAATTCACCGACGCGTTGGCGGAATTATTGCCTGCGGCCGGAGCGCTGTTATCGCTGGCGCCTTGATTTGCCGGCGGCATTGGCGCCACGCCGGAAATCTTAATGGCCAGCGGCGCATTTGCGGCAACTCCCGTTCGTGTGTACACACTGAATCCCTGATCTTGTCCGGCAGGAGTGATTCCATCGCCCGAAATCTGCACCGAAGGAGGAGCCGCAATGATCAAGCGGTCAGTCGCGTAGGACGAAACATTTTTCAGAACTATCTGATTGCCCGGGTATGGAACTTTATACGAAATGCGCACGCCGCTCTCGCCGGGTCGAAACGCGAACGCGATGGCCATTTTATTTTTGCCTTTATCAATGGTCCCTTGCACCACGGGCATTCCGGCAGAACCCCAAGCAGAAGCTTGATTGAAGTCCGCGCCATCCGGGATCGAGAAATCAAAGGAACCGTCTGCGCGATAAAATGCAACGGGCGGCTGAGTTTTATTTTCGACGGAGTACTCTTCCCCGACCATCAGATCGGATCCATTCGGCTGCACGATCACGGCATGGTTGGTCACCGTGAATGCGCTCGGTTTGTCGGTAGGTTCAAAAACCTGCACGTCCGCGGTGGTTTTTCCCGGCGGAACGGGCTCGTGATAATTCACGCCGCCATATACAACGCGGATAAGCATCGGCGCACCGGCACCAAGGCCGGGATTGTCGAACGAGTATCGTCCTTTCGCGTCGGTTTTCGTGTTCGCCACGGGCTGCATGCCGCCCTGAAGCTGAATCAGGATCACTTCAGCGCCGGCCTCCGGCTTTCCGGTGGTTCCATTCGTCACTGTGCCCGAGACCGTACCTGCCAGCGCTCGTGGCGCCGCACCGAAAAATGCGATGAAGGCCAAAAGAGAGATTGCCATTGCGCGCGCGATTCGAAAACTAGGGAACCCGAGATTCATGAATGTTGTGCCTTCTCTGTCGCCGCTTGGCGAGTGGCCGGCGTGGGAGTGCCGCCGGTCAGCGTGTCCATATCCGCGAGTACGCGGGCTGCTTCCATTTCGAGAAGCTGTTTCGTCTCCTCGTAATCCGCTTCCGAAAATTTTCCGGCGCGATATTCAAAACGCAAATCGCGCAGGTTTTCGTATATGGCGTCGCGGCGCTCCATCAACTGGTCAAGTTTGGTGCGATGCGGCGCGGAATCGGAACTATCCGGCTGAACCATAAATATGAAAACTATTGTCGCGGCAGCCAGCAAAGCGCAGGCGACTGCGACATCCACGCTACTCATCGCTATCTCTTCCAGTTTCTCGTTGCGCGCGCGCCAGAAACTCGGCGGGAATCGCAGGCCCCGAAGCGGTGGCCAAGGTGGCCTTGTGCCGCCAGCGGCGCACCACAACCCAAACGAGAATGAACGCGAATAGCGGCATCACGACGGGGGCAACCCAGGCCGCGAGGTTGAAGCCCTTCGCAGGCGGAACGATCAGCACGGTGGGTCCGTATTCCTGTACGAATGCTTGCAGCGTTAAGTCGTCGGATTCATTACGAGTGACACGCTCGTTGATTTCGCTCTGCATCCCTTTCGCTGTGTCGCAAGGACCCGAGAATGAACCCCCCGTATGATTGCATCCCGTGGCGGAATCGTTGCAGCCGCCGCACATGCATTTCACTCGCTTGCCAAGCTCTCGCCCTCGCTCAGTCTGCTGTGCATACGCAGGAGATGAAAGCAGCGCGCCCTGTAAAACAAACGACAGCGCCGCAAATGCGAGAAGAAGCATTCTCGCGCGGTTGCCAATACATCGTGCCTTCCATGAGTGACGCCTAATCATTAGCGTCGCCTCTTCGCGCGATCGATCCCATCGGAGACACTCTCGCCGGCACTCTATCTCCCCACGCCTGTTCGCTCACAGGACGCAGCACCAGCGCTGCGCGCCGATTCGGCAGCAGCGCCAGCCCGGTTCCAAGCACAACAACAATTCCTCCGAACCAAATCCACTTTACCAGTGGGTTCAAATAGGCATGGACCACCGGCTGTCCATTTTCCGGACTGCGACCCGCGTACACAACATAAAGATCGCGCAGCGGAGAACTCTGAACCGCAACCATCGTCTCGGTTACTTGACTTGCCAGGAAAAACCGGCGCTCGGGATAAAGCATCATCTCAGATTTTCCGTTGCGGAAAACTTCCAGCGTGGCGCGCTCGGAATCGTAGTTGCCGGTGGCAACGCGATCGAAATTCTGGCAAAGGATCGAATACGGCCCTATGTTCAGCGTCTGGCCGATCGCCATTTCTTTTTGGATGTCTTTGTTGAACGGCACGCCCGCAATGCCGATAAAGATGAGCACCATTCCGAAGTGCACCACATAGCCGCCGTAACGACGCGTGTTGCGCATGGTCAACTCGCCCACCGCGGAGATCAGATTCGAACCGTCGCGCGCGGCTATCACTCGCGCGCCGCGGAAAAATTCCGACAAAATCGTGAGGGTCACGAAGACGCCGAGAATCAGGCAAATGAGCGAGTAAATATCGCGAAAGCCGAACACCACCGCCACGATCCCGGCCAGCACGCCTCCACCCAGCGGCCACGCAAAGTTCCGCTTCAGTGCATCGAATGATGTTTTGCGCCAAGCCAGAAGCGGGCCCACGCCCGTCAGCAGCAAAAGAAATAACGCAATGGGAATATTCACCTTATTGAAAAACGGAGGCCCCACGCTGATCTTATTTCCGGTGACCGCTTCGGAAAGCACCGGAAAGAGCGTTCCCCACAGCACCGCGAAACATGCCGCCAGTAAAATCAAGTTGTTGAACAGGAAACTGGATTCACGCGATACCAGCGAGTCGAGCTGATTATCGCTGCGCAAATAATCGCGATTCTTCCAGTAGGACACCAAGCAGACGATGAAGATCAACGCCAGAAATCCCACGAACCAGTTCCCTATCGATGACTGCGCAAAAGCGTGCACGGAGCTGACGATGCCCGAGCGCGTCAGCAGCGTTCCGAGAATGCACAGCATGAAAGTGGTGAAGACCAGCCAGACGTTCCACACTTTCATCATCCCGCGCTTTTCCTGCATCATCACGGAATGCAAGAACGCGGTGCCCGTAATCCACGGCAATAGCGAAGCATTTTCGACTGGATCCCAGGCCCAATACCCGCCCCAGCCCAGTACGGCGTAGGCCCAATGCGCTCCAAGCAAAATTCCGACGCTCTGAAAACACCACGCGATCATGGTCCATCGCCGGGTGATGTGTATCCATTTTTCGCCCGGATACCGCCCCAGCAGCGCCCCCAGCGCGAAAGCGAACGGAATCGTGAATCCCGTATAGCCGAGATAGAGCATCGGCGGATGAATCACCATCTCGGGGTATTGCAGCAGCGGATTCAGCCCGTGACCGTCCGACAGCGCCGAAACTCTCATCACGCCGGAGGGGTCTGCACCGGCCAACACCGCGAAGGGACTAGCCACGAAATTATTCAGAGTGAGAAAAAATGTTTGAACGCTCGCAAGCACCACACCTACGTACGGCATCAACTCCGGGTGTTTATTGCGGTTGATAAATAGGGCGAAAAAGGCGTAGGTGGAGAGCAACCAAGTCCACAAAAGCAGCGAGCCTTCCTGCCCGGCCCACAGAGCGGCAAACTTGTAATAAAACGGCAGCGCGCGATTGCTGTGCGCCGCGACGTAAGCCATCGAAAAATTATCGGTGAAGAAATAGTATTCGAGGCACGCCACCGCAAGGGTGACGAGTACAAATACCGCCATCCCGGCGTTGCGCGCGCTCTTCGTAAGGAGGGTCTTGCGAGTTACGATGCCGGCTATACCCGCGCCGATCGCGTACACGGCCGCAAGGAACGCCAGTAAAAGCGAAAACGAGCCCAGGATATCCAATGAATTCCCCCGCCGAACAGTTCTCTATCGTGCCAGTTCTCAAGACCCCGGAGGCCGCGCCGGATCCGGGCCCTTCGAGGTCTGCCCCGGCTGCGGCGTTGCGGGCGTCTGGCTAGGCGCAGCTTCATACTTGGACGCGCACTTCGCCTGCACCTGCTCGGCCTCGAAGCGATTGTCGGACACCATCTTGCCCTCGACCAGGGCCTGCGCGCCGTCTTTAAACGTATCCGGAAGCGGATCGCGGCCCACGTAACTGACCCTTAGATCCCTACCCTGCTCGGTGAGGACAAAATCAACGCCTCCCGGCACGTGAGAAATCGTTCCATTCTTCACGTTGCCGGAGACGCGCATTCGTTGGCGCAACGATATCCCCTGCAGCGTCGAAAGCTCTGTGATCGTATGGTAATAGGTCTTGCTTTGCGTGAAACCGACGTAGGCCAAAGATACCAGCGTGATCACGATGATTCCGGAGCCGACCAGGAACTTCGAGCGGACCTTCATCTATCTTCTCCTCGCCTTCGCCGACGCGACAAAAAGGGGTGAGCAGCAGAATTCTAGCACAAGGCTAGTGCATATCCGGAAACTCTTCGCTTCGATGAATGCGTGTGCTGCTCTCAGGCGTGCGCGGCCAGCAAGGCATCAGCCTCTTCGCGAATCGCGCCCCACGCACGTTCCAAGTGCTGCAGCTCCGTGCGCGTTTGTGCCACGCAGAACCGAATCGTGTACTGCCCCTTCAACCGCGTGTGGGAGAGATATAGATTCCCGCTTAGATTTAAACGGCGCAAGAGTTCCTCGTTGATCTGATCCGTGCCTTTCAGCCGGAAGCAGATCAAATTCAGCGACGCGGGAGCCATTAATTCGAAACGCGAATCCGCTCGCACCCAGCGCAAGAAAGTCTGCGCCAGTTCCACATGGCGGCGAACGTGGAACTGCAATCCCTCCACTCCGTAATGTTGTATGACGAACCATAATTTCAGCGCGCGGAATCTTCGTCCCAGAGGTACATGCCAGTTGCGATATTCGAAGACTGCGTCCGAGCCTCTGGCTTGGTTTCGCAGGTACTCCGGCAGGACATCCAGGCTTCGCGTCAGCGTTTCGCGATCAGCCACAAAGAAACAGCTGCAATCGAAATTCGTGAACATCCACTTGTGCGCGTCGAAGCAGTAGCTATCCGCGAGCTCCAGCCCTTTCTGAATATGGCGGAATTCCGGACACAGCGCCGCAGTACCGGCCATGGCTGCGTCCACATGCAACCACAGGTTGTGTTTCTTACAAATTCGCCCGATTGCCTCCAGAGGATCGAACGCCAGCGAAGAAGTAGTTCCCACGGTGGCGCACACGAAAAATGGCAGCTTGCCTGCGCGTTTATCCTCGTCGATGGCTTTCTCTAGTAGCGCCGGCCGCATGGCAAAGTCCGCGTCCACCTCGATCAAACGCAAGTTGCGCCGGCCGATTCCCGCCACTTTAACGTCCTTTTCGATTGAGGAGTGCGCCTGCGTGGACGTGTAAGCTACCAATTCCTCGCGGCAGCCGTCCTCATTGCTGCGAAACCCGGTCGCGCGTTCCCGCGCGGCCAGAATCGCGCAGAGCGAAGAACTCGAAGCGGAGTCTTGAATCACGCCCCCTCCGCTTCCGCTGGATAGGAACGCTTCCGGCAATCCCAGCATGCTCGCCAGCCAATCCAGCACTAACGTTTCAACTTCAGTGCAAGCCGGGCTGGTTACCCACAGCATCCCCTGCACGCCCAAGCCTGAGGACAACAAGTCGCCCAGAACGGACGGTTCCGACGCGTTTGCCGGAAAGTAAGCGAAAAAATTGGGGGACTGCCAGTGTGTAATCCCCGGCATGATCTTGGAATTGAGTTCCTGCATGATCTGGCGAAAATCCTTTCGCGATTGCGGAGGCTGAGCCGGAAGCGATGCGCGAACCTCGCCCGGCGCCACTTGGGAGAGCACGGGGTACCGCTCCACTTGCTCGTAATAGTCCGCAAGCCAATCGATCAGTTGCTTTCCAGCGTCCCGGAATTGCTGCGAGGTCAAATGAAAGGTTTTTTCCAAGACCCCTCCTTGCGTTGCGATGGCTTGTTTATTTAGATTGACGCGGAATTATAGCAGCACAAATCCGGCAGAAATGTTTAGGGGGCGACGTGGTTTTCAGGCGCCGGCCGTTCGACCGGCATCTGAACCTGAAATCAGGGACGCGACGAAAGCGCCTCGGCCAGCCGGTCTCCCAGCGATGTGCCGAATTCCGCTTGGCCTTGTGGGTCTCCCAGGAAAGGATCTACGAAGGGCTTGCCGTCATTCAGGACCAACCGCTGGCCCCAGCCGCTAAATTCGAAGAGCGGAGCCAATTCCCCCATGGGAGATGAAATCGGCGCAATGTATTTCGGCTTGTATGATGCGTTCACCCTTTTCACCATGACGGGACCGAGACGGTTCAACGCGGCGCTCAATACTTCCTCAGAATCGACCGGGCACTCTACCGCGTAGGCCAGAAAAAATCCTCGACGCTGAAATTCGGCAAGCGCCGCCTCTTCCTTCATGTCGGCATCAACGGGGATTCCCGCCGACTTCACAATCTCGTCAAAATACATGCGCGAGACCACCGAGCGCTCCTCTCGATTTCCGCTGGCGCGGTAGAAATAATCTTTTTCGCTTATCGGCGGAGCAGCATCGATTAACAGCACCTGAATGTGAATGGGCCGGAAGCGTGTCGCGAGTTCCAGCCGCTCGATGCGGCGGCGGATGTGCGCATCGTCAACTTGCAACCCGCACCCGTCACAAACGGCCATGCATTCCCCCCCTGTGAACTGCTTCGATTTTGCAAGGATGGCACGGAGAGGCATTTTCTGCAAACGTGAAGTCTTGTAGGAGTGCCGTCCGCCTTACCTCTGCATCTGATCTGTAGAAAAACGAGGACCGCTGAAAGACAAGAAAACTTAACGCTTGGGGACTCTGGCGGTTCTAGTGGCTGTCCTCGTCTCGAGGAGCGATTGGAACCACGGGAACTTCAGAGGAGTTCTCCGAACTCTCCGCCACCTTCCCAAGCTTCGTTCGCAGGCAACCTACCAATTCCGGCGCCAAGTTCGTAATGCTCATTCCTTCGGAAACCAGGAACTTACAACTCAGGATCGGCCGCGCTTGATCCTCATCGGATAACTGGCAATCCACCCTGCAATATTGGCAGTCCTGGTTCCAACAAAACCGGCCATAGGGAATCGTCTCGGGACTAATGAATTGGAAAGCGCGCAGAAGCGAATTTCGCTCCGGCACCAGAAAGGTTTTTCCCAAGACCGAAATTTCTACAAGCTTTTCGTACGGCCGAAAAACGTCCGAAATTAGAGGTGTCCCCGAGTCCGCCACTGTGGCTGCTCCCTGCTGCATGAATCTGCCTGTTTATGAAACTAAATCACCGGGCCGAGCGGGGCAACGGAAAGACTTCAGTACGTGTTCAATGCTCTAATGGCAAATCTACGCTGCCTGCGAACCTACGCGCCGCGGTCGAGAGTGCTCGTAGGTATATCGCGCACTTTTAACTTTTACGAAGAACTTGAACCGCGTGGGACAAAAATGACGAGCGTATAGGCGCCCAATGCAATGCCAAGTGGCCCGTTGATTAAACCGAAGAAGCTCGCCACCAGCGCAAGAGTGCGTGCGGAGCCAGTGCGGCCCAGCAAGGCCAGGGCGGCGAGAAGCGCGAAAATCCCCGCGATGATATTTAGCAAGACGGCGAAGATTAAGAAGAAGTGGAACAGCGACATAAGCGCAAAAGGATTTGCAACGCGCGTAATGATCGCGCCCCACATCACGCTGAGCATTTCGAAGTACACCACGATGAAGGCGGCACCGGCAAATCGGAGAATGGCGTAAACCGCCCAGAGAAAGCCCAGCGTTCCGTATCTTCCGTTGGAATCACTCACAGTCTGCATAGCACCATTGTTCCCATGTAGTGATACCCTCCAACAACTTAGAGTATTAATTCCCTCCCGAGGTTACAGCGCGCGGCAGTCGCGCCTCTGCACCGCCCGCTGAGGCAAATCCTATGCGAAAAACTGCCCCATGTTTCGGAATTTCTGGTATCGCTGTTCGACAAGTTCCTGCGGGGAGAGTAGTGAAAGTTCATGAAGCGAGCGCACCAGCACCGGCTCGAGCATTTTGGCGGTGGCTTGATGGTCGTTATGCGCGCCGCCGTCCGGCTCGGGAACGATCTCGTCGATCAGCTTCATTTCCAGCAAGTCCGGCGCGGTAATTTTCAAGGCCTCGGCGGCCACTTCCGCCTTGCTGGGATCGCGCCACATGATGGACGCGCATCCTTCCGGCGATATCACGGAGTAAACGGAATTCTCGAGCATATACACACGGTCGCCAACAGCAATGGCTAGCGCGCCTCCCGAGCCTCCTTCGCCCGTAATGGTCACCACGATCGGTACCGGCAGTCGCGACATCTCGCGCAGATTAAACGCGATCGCTTCGGCCTGTCCGCGCTCTTCGGCGTCCACACCGGGATAGGCGCCTTGTGTGTCCACAAAAATCAAAATTGGACGGCGAAATTTCGCTGCAAGCTTCATTGCGCGCAGAGCCTTCCGGTACCCTTCCGGCTTCGCTTGGCCGAAGTTTCGAGCGAGCCGCTGTTTCGTGTCGCGGCCCTTCTGGTTCCCGATAATCATCACCGGCCGGCCATGGAACGTGGCCATCCCGGTAATCAGCGCCGGGTCGTCTGAAAAGTTTCGGTCGCCGTGAATTTCGCTGAAATTCTCAAAAAGTATGCGAATGAAATCATCCGTGTAGGGACGCTGGGGATGGCGTGCGAGTTGCAATCGCTGCCAGGCGTCCAGGTGGGTATAAAAATCGCGCTTTAATTCATCCACTTCGCGGCGAATGCGCTCGATTTCCAATCTTGTTTCTCCCGTGGGAGTCGAGAGCATGGTCAAATCCGCCACGCCGCGTTCCAGCGACTCGATTTCGAGTTGGCGTTGCCGATCAGTTTCTTTCTTGTCAGCAGACGCAGCTTGCCTGGGTCTCTCGCCTGCGTCGATTTGCTTCGGCGGCTCTAATTGTTCGTTCTTGGCTTGCCGCTTGCGTGCTTTGGCAAGCTCGCGCCGCCTCTTAAGCCGTTCGCGAGCTTCCTTGCGTTTGTTCATTGCACCACCGCGACGGAATCCGTGCCGCAGATTTGCCGTACTTGTTCAAGAAGATCGCGGTCGGCCATCACCGCGCTGCCCGCCTCGAGCGTAGCTTCCGAACCGTCCGCTTGCACCAGCTCAAACGCTACACGGCAGCGGCCCGGCCTCTTCGTAAATAATTCCTGCAGGCGATCCAGCGCGCCGGAGTCCACCGAGCCCAGGTCAACTCGTACACGCAGCAAACTTGGCGCGCGATCCGTCACTTGATCGAGCAGCCGCGCGTCTGAAACGATCAGACGCGTGCCCACATCTTCCACCGCGACACGACCTTTGGCGAGCAACGGAGTGTTGGCCTTCAAGATCGCTTCGAGCTTCTGAAAAGCCTCGGGAAAAACGAGCGCTTCGATCACTCCCGTGCGATCTTGCAGCGTTAATATGGCCCAGCGCGCGCCGCGCCGGGAACGCATCGGCCGCGATTGCACGATAATTCCCGCGACCACAATGTCTTCCCCATTCCGGCGGGCTTCCATGGTTGAAAGTTCAATCGCGTTCAAATCTTTCAAGCGCCCCGCGTACTTATCCATGGGGTGCCCGGAAATATAGAAACCCAGCGTCGCATATTCCCCGGCCAACAACTGCTCCTCCGTCCAATCCTCAGCCTCGGGCAACGAACCTTCGTGCCAAGTTTCCGCCTGAGAGTGGCTGGAACTTGATCCCCCCAGGAAGAGTCCTCCCTGCCCAACCGCTTTGGCCTGAGATTTTCTCTGACCGCGCAGAATCGCTTGATCGATCGCAGCAAATAGGCGCCCCCGCGAAGCGCTTAGGCAATCCAGCGCGCCGGCCTTTACCAGGCTCTCAAGCACGCGCTTGTTCAGGCATCTCGGCTCAATCGCTTCACTGAAACTAAAAAGGTCGCGAAACTTTACTCCGCCGGCCCGCGCTTCGCAAATAGCCTTGGCTGTGTTCTCGCCGACGTTCTTGATCGCCGCCAGCCCGAATCGGATATCGTCGCCGACGGGCGTGAAGTACAACCCGCTCTCCTGCACGCACGGCGGTAAAACGCGAATCCCCAAACCACGAGCCTCGTTGATGTATTTCACCACTTTTTCCGTGTTCCCCGCTTCCGAGCTCAGCATCGCCGCCATGAATTCCACCGGGTAATGAACTTTCAGATACGCCGTCTGGTAGGCCAACAAGGCATACGCGCAGGAGTGAGCTTTCGGAAAACCGTAGAGCGCGAATTCTTCCATCAGGTCAAAAAGTTTTTGCGCTTTCTTCGGCGCAACTTTGCGCCCGGCGCAGCCGGCCAGGAATTTGTCGCGCTGCGCGGCCATCACTTCCACTTTCTTCTTGCCCATGGCGCTGCGCAAAATGTCCGCTTCGCCCAGCGTAAATCCGGCGATGCGGTTCGCAATCTTCATCACCTGTTCCTGAAAGACGATCACGCCCCATGTTTCCGAAAGAATTTCCTCGAGCTCGGGAACGTCGTAGGTAACTTTTTTCTTGCCGTGTTTGCAAGCGATGAATTCGTCGATCATGCCGCCCTGAATCGGGCCCGGCCGGTACAGGGCGTTCAGAGCCGTAAGATCTTCCATCCGCGTGGGCTGGTAACGTTTGAGAATGTCGCGCATGCCATGCGATTCAAACTGAAAGATGCCGCTGGTATCGCCGCGCGCGAAGAGAGCGTATGTTTCCGCATCGTCGAGTGGGAGAAGCGTCAGGTCGAAATCCACGCCGCGATTTTTCTTGATCATTTTGACGGCGTCATCGAGCACCGTCAGCGTGGTCAGGCCCAGAAAATCCATTTTCAACAGCCCGATGCGGCCCAGCGCGTTCATGTCGTACTGCGTCGTGATTTCATCCTTGCTCGACTTATATAGCGGCACGATTTCGGTCAGCGGTTGCGGTGAGATCACCACTCCGGCCGCGTGCGTTGAAGCGTGCCGCGCCAATCCTTCCAACCGCAGCGCTACTTCAATAAGTTCTTTCACTCTTTCATCTTTTCGCGCGGCTTCCAGCTGGGGCGATTGCTTTAGCGCCTCCTCCAGCGAAATATTAAGCGTCACCGGAACAAGCTTCGCGAGTTTGTCCACATCGCCATACGGCATATCCAGGGCGCGGCCCGCGTCTTTTAGCACCGCTTTGGCCGCCATGGTTCCGAAAGTGATAATTTGCGCGACATTTTTCTCGCCGTACTTTTGCCGCACGTATTCGATCACTTCGCCGCGACGACGCATGCAAAAATCAATGTCAATGTCGGGTAAGGAAATGCGCTCGGGATTCAGGAAGCGTTCGAACAGAAGATCGTATTGCAGCGGGTCCACATCCGTGATGTGCAACGAGTAACTCACCAGGCTTCCCGCCGCCGAACCCCGTCCCGGACCCACGGGAACTCCCTGCGCCTTCGCGTAATGAATAAAATCCCAGACGATCAGGAAGTAGCCCGCAAAGCGCATCTTCTTGATCATCTCGATTTCATCGGTAAGCCGCGTCTCGTACTCCGCGAGCGAATGGCGCAGCCGATTTTCCCTGACCAGCCGCTCGATCTGAGGCCCGCGCGACTGAAACCCTTCGCGAACCGTTTTCTCGAAATATGAATCGGCGGTGTGGCCTTCGGGCACCTTGAAATCCGGGAACGGGTTGCTCACGCGCTGAATCTTGACGTTGCAGCGTTCCGCAATCGCAACCGTGCGGGACACGGCGTCCGGCAATTCGCGAAAAACCTGCGCCATCTCCTCCGCGGTCTTGAAATAAAACTGGTCGGTAGCGAACTTCATTCGCTGCCCGTCACTCATGGTCTTGCCGGTCTGAATGCACATCAGGACTTCCTGCGCATGAGAATCCGACTGGGTAAGGTAGTGGCAATCATTCGTAGCCACCAGCGGGATTCCGCTCTCTTTGGAAAGTTTCACCAGGTCGCGGTTCACTCGTATATCCTGTTCCAGCCCCTGGTCCTGCACTTCGAGGAAAAAATTTCCCTTGCCGAAGATGTCCCGCAGGCGGTAAGCGCTGGTTTTCGCTTGTTCGTACTTTTCGGCCAACAGCGCGTCGGCCACTTCTCCGCGAAGGCAGGCAGAAAGAGCGATCAGCCCCTTGCTGTGTTTCGCCAGAAGCTCGTGATCCACGCGAGGCTTGTAATAAAAACCATCGAGATAGCCGGTGGAAACCAACTGCATCAGGTTGCGATAGCCTTCATCTGTTTCGCAAAGCAGCACAAGATGATTCGAGCGCTCAGCTTCCGTGCCTCGAGTCTTATGATTGTCCGGCGCCACATACATCTCGCAACCGATAATTGGTTTCACCCCGTGCGTCGTTGCCTGATGATAGAAGTTTGCCGCCGCGAATAGATTTCCGTGGTCCGTCACCGCTACTGCCGGCATTCCGCGGCGCGCGGCTTCGGCCGTCAGTTCACCAATTTCGCAAGCGCCGTCGAGAAGGGAGTAGTCCGTATGTAGATGAAGATGTACAAAGTTGGAAGAATTCATGCGTAGAGTATTCTAAACCACTTCAAAGGTTTCGCGCACCGTCAATCGCAACACGAATAAACCGCCTCCATCACATCGAGCGCATCGCAATCGGCGATAGGGGTCGGTGGTTGACTAAAAAAATCTTGCCGGATGGCTCGGCGTTGCGAAATTCAGCGCCGCCCTGACTTTCTTGCGCCATGCGCTTTCGGCTTGTCCTTGCGGCTCGGCGCGGTTTTCTTGCGGGCACCTGACGCTTTCGTTTTATGCGCTGCCTCGGCGTGTTTGGCCTGCGCCCTGGCACCTATCGCGGCCGCAGCGGACTGCGGTTGCTGGGAAGCGCCCTGCGCGTTCTTCGTCGCGCCGGCAGCAGGCTTTCCTCCAGCTGGACCCGCAGCCACACTCTGTTTCGGCTTGCTCGATCCCTTGGCTTCGGGCTCGACGGCTTTAGCTTCGCCTTTTTCTCCCTTGCGCTTCTTCTCCGGTTTCTCGATTTTCTTGGGTTCGTCTTTTATGCCGGCAAGGTTGCGCAGTATTCTCGTCCGATCCTCCGGCAGTCTTGCCTTTCCTCGAAGCTGCATTTCAAATAGTTGCTCGATGACCTTGTCGAATTTCGGCCCGCGTGCGACTCCCAGAGCGTCGAGTTCCCCAAGAGGCAAAGATTGACGCAGCGGACGCCATTTCTGGATGTAGTTGCGGAATTTCGAAATCACCCGCGGGTTGGGCATTTCAATTTCAATGAATGCCAGCATTTCAGCGGGAAGTGACGCGATGTAGTAGAACGCGTCTTTCGGCGCATTCGTTTTTCGTCCCTTCAGTATTTTGACGACTTTCTGCGCTTCCGGAACCAGATCCGCCACCGCCTCTATTTCGTTCGATCGAAATTGCATATTCTTCAACGCCGTGGTTGCCTCGCGCGGCTTCAGCCGCCCCAGCGTGTAGTACGTCACCGGATGCTGCAAGCGAGGCCGCAGCCCGGCGGAGTAAAGATTCGAGCGCACCTTGGCCATTTTGTTCAGGCTGTCGTAATCCGGTTTGCGCTTCTGCAGATTGGGATGAATCAGCGCAAGCATTTCGTACGCTTCCCATTGCTTCAGTGTCGCAACCGGAATGTCTTCACGCGCCAGTGCCCGCATTTCATGGCCCACATCGACTGCCTCGATATTCTTGTTCATGCCGCGCTCCATGGCCAGATCGAACCATTCCTGCGTGCGCGGCTCCATCTTGAACCCCATTCGCGCGCAATAACGAAGGATGCGCATCAGCCGGATGGGCTGGTTGGTGAACGCGTGAATCGATAAGGAGCGGATTTCCTGCTTTTCAAGATCGGCCAGCCCGTTCATGGGATCGAGCAGCAAGCCTCGCGACTGCGTGTTCAGCGAAATGGCGATTGCATTCACGCCGAAATCACGGCGGCGAAGGTCTTCCATCACGCCGGAAAAACGATATTCCGGCTTGGCGCCGGGCTTTTCATACACGTCCTCGCGCGCCGCCGAAATCGAGCCATCCACGTCACCCGCAAAAATCATTTCGTGGTGCCGCAACTTCTCGCTCTCCCATACCGCGCGCGCTCCGCCTTTCTCCAATTCCCTAACCATTCGGACCGGGTTTCCCTCTACCGTGAAATCCAGGTCGCGAATGGGCATGCCGGAAATCAGGTCGCGGACGGCCCCGCCGGTGAGATACACGTTCACATCCTGCGTGCGCGACAGCTCCTGCACGCGCTCCAGTACGGCGCGCTGCTCGGGCGAAAGCCGGCTCTCCAACAAATACATATAATCGGGCATGTGCTTCGGTGCCTCCTGAAATTACCGCGCGTTTCAGGCGCGCGGGTGATGCGCCTTATAAATCTGCTTCAATCGTTCTTCCACCACGTGCGTATATATCTGCGTGGTGGATATATCGGAATGGCCCAGCATCATTTGCACGGAACGAAGGTCCGCGCCGTGATCGAGCAAATGGGTGGCAAAACTGTGCCGCAGCATGTGCGGCTTCAGCGCTTTGCGCAGCCCGGCTTTGCGCCCGTACTGCCCCAGAATCTTCCAGAAACGAATGCGGTCCAGCTTGGTTCCCTTGCGATTAACGAAAAGATATTTGGAAACGTGCTCGCCTAGAATTTCCGGCCGGGCTGTTTGGATGTACAGTTGCAGCACGGTCAGCGCGCGCTTTCCCACCGGCACCAGCCGCTCCTTGTTTCCCTTGCCGATGCATCGCAACGATCCTGCGTTCACATGCAGATCATCCACCGCCAAGTTGCACAATTCTGACACCCGCAGTCCGGCCGAATACAGCAATTCAATCATCGCTTTGTCGCGCAATCCCAGCGTGGAAGACGTGTCTGGCTGCGCGAGCAACCGGTCAACTTCTTCGATACTTAGGAACTGCGGCAAACTTTGCCGGAATTTCGGCGATTCCACCGTGACCACGGGATCTTCCCTGATCAATTCCTCGGTCAAAAGAAAACGGAAAAGCTGCCGGAGCGAAACAAGGTGCCTGGCCACCGAACGCGCATCGAGCTTGCGCACATACAATGTCGCAAGAAAATCGACGATGTCGCCGCGTTTCACCTGCACCGGCTTCTTCAGCCCTCTTTCCGTCGCAAACTCGCAGAATTTCTCCAGGTCGCGCCGGTAAGCGTCGAGAGTGTTCTGGGATAGCGCTCTTTCAACTCGCAAATAACTCAAGAATGAATGAATCTCTGCTTCCAATGATCTCCCCCAGCCTTCTTACCGTATCCCTTGCGCAATAATTAGGCTTCGATTCCCGCGGTCGAAGCCGTTTCCGGCTGCGCCCGGCGCAACATCAGAAAAAGCTCCGGCAGTTCTTCGCACCGGAGAACCCATGCCAGGCCGAAATAAATTCCGATCGAACCCAGGATCATGGCCGCCAGCAATCCCGCCTGCGAAAGAACATGGCCGACGTTCGCGAAGTCCGAATATCGAAGCGCGGCGAAACACGCTCCGGCCATGGCCATGGCGCAAATCGTCATCTTGACGATCGAGCTGATAATCCCGCGCGCTCCTAAAGCGCCGTACCTCCCGCGGAAAATGTAAAAAAGCAGCGCGAAATTGAAATACGCCGCCAGCGAACTGGCCAGCGCCGGACTCGCATTCCACAAATAGCGCGAGAAGGCGAACAACAGAATTACGTTGAGCACGATGTGCAAGCCCAGCGAATAAATTCCCACGCGCGTGGGCGTCATGGTGTCGTGCGTCGAGTAGTACATGGGCGTGATCAGTTTGATCGCCGCAAACGCCGGCAGCCCCAGCGAATAATAAAGCAGCGCGTGCGCCGTCAACGCCGTCGAATCCGTTCTGAACTGCCCGTGCTGAAACAACACTTTCGTAATCGGCACGCGCAGCAGGATCAACCCCACGGCCGCCGGGATCGTTATAAAGGAAACGACGCGCACCGCAAACTCGAACGTGCGCTTCATCTCGTCATACTTCCCGTCGGCGGCTTGATGCGACATGGTCGGCAGAATCGCCGTGGACAAAGCAATCGCATATCCTCCCAGCACCAACTCCATCACGCGGTCTGCTATGTAAAGTGACGTAATACTTCCAGTCGGCATTCGCGGGGACGTCGCAAATATCGTGTCCACAAAAAAATTGATCTGAAACACGCCCATGCCGAAGAATACCGGACCCATCAGCTTGCCGACCTTGCGTACTCCCGGGTCCTTGAACGATACATCCGGACGAAAGTCCATTCCTCGCTTGCGCAGCGCCGGAATCTGCATCGCCAATTGCAGCGCCGACCCGATCAATATTCCGATCGCCAGCGCCAGCGCCGGTGTGCGATAAGCTGCCGGCGCCACTCGAAGAATCGGCTTGTACACCATCCCGAGCGAAAAACCGATAAACACCAGATTGAATAGAATCGAAGTCGAGGCCGGCAGCGCAAATACATGAAAGCTGTTTAGTATTGCCGCCGCCAGCGCCGCGAGTCCTAGAAAAAAAACGCACGGAAAAATGATCCGATTCAGAAAGATCGCCAGATCCCAGTGCACCGTGCTGAATCCCAGCAAAGTGAAAATCCCGATCACCTGTTTCGAAAATATGCACCCCAGGATGGCGATGACCGCCAGGATCACAGCCATATCCCAGAACACCTTCTGCGCGAAATCCCATGCTTCCTTTCGCGACTTCCCACGCAAGTAACCCGTAAAAACAGGTATGAACGACGCCCCCAGCGCCCCCTCCCCGGTCATCCGGCGTATCATGTTGGGAATGCGGAAAGCTAGGATGAACGCGTCAGCAGCCGGCGAGGTGCCGAGGAGCAGCGCCACCCTCTGATCCCGTAAGTATCCGCAAACACGGCTGATAACGGTGACCAGGGCTATTACGGAGGCAGATTTTAGGATCTGTCCTTTGACGGTCAATCGGCGGCTGCTCCGATGCTAACCCTTTAAACACCAACAACTTGACAAAAAATCACGTAAGGATAACATAACCCGTGACGAGATAGCAATAAAATGCCCCGAAAGAGCAATTTGTGGAGGATACTCTGCGGCTTTTGGCGCCAACTGCATTATCAGACTTTACACCTATGGGACTAAAGACGACGAGCGCATGGCGCGATTGAAGAGCCCGGCAGTAGCCTCAACCCACAAGAAGGTGGTTGCGCTGCTGCTCGACGGCACGTCGCTTAAGGGATACCTGAACCCCGCCGGTTTGGGAAGAGTGGACACCATCGACTTGTTAACACCCGATGGCGAGCACCGCCCTGTTGAATTGAATGAAGTGAAGTCGATCCATTTCGTCCGCGAATTCCTCGATTCCTCTTCCCCGGAACGCAAGATTTTCCTAAGCCGACCCAAGCTTGACGGTCTCTGGGTCCGTCTCCGTTTTCGTGACGAGGACGTGATGGAAGGAATCGTGGCAAACGATCTTCTGGATCTGCTCGACACCGGCGTTCAACTGACGCCACCCGATTTACACGGCAACACGCTGCGCCTGTTTATTCCGCGTTCTGCGCTGGCAGAAGTAAAAGTTCTAGGCGTTGTGGGTGTCGCGCGCCGAGGCTCCGCCGACTCGCGAGCCGCAGCCGCGGCTTCACAATCCAAACTCTTCTCCGAATAGCGAGACCCCGCGCGTGAATCATCCCTTATCGCCCACCTTTGGTCTTGTTATACATTGATTGTGCGAGACGATGACGAGAGGAGACTCTTTCATGAAACTTGACGCAATCGCCAAAACGCTGGGTTGCCAGCTTGATGGTGATCCCAATATCGAAATCACCGGGGTCGCGGGAATCGAAGAAGCGAAGCCAGGCGAGCTGACGTTTCTCTCCAACCGCAGGTATCGCCCTCTACTAGCGAGCACGCGGGCTTCGGCGATCATTGTCGCGAAAGACGCTGGCGCGATACGTATCGATTCGCTGCGTTCCGCGAATCCCCATCTCGACTTCGCCCGGGCAATCGAGCTGTTTCACGCGGAACCGCAGTACGCGCCGGGGATTCATCCGACGGCGATCGTCGCAAAATCTGCAAAAATTGGCGCGGACGCGCACATCGGACCTTATTGTTTTGTGGACGAGGAAACCGAGATCGGATCGAAAGCGGTGTTGCACAGTTTCGTCACCATTTATCGCGGCGCTAAGATCGGAGACGATTTCTTTGCGCACTCGCATGTTTGCGTGCGCGAAGGCTCGCGCATCGGCGACCGCGTGCTCCTGCAAAACGGTGTTGTGATCGGAAGCGATGGATACGGCTTCGCACACCAGTCTGACGGAAAGTGGTACAAGATCCGTCAATCGGGCACTACCGTGATTGAAGACGATGTGGAGATCCAAGCGCACAGCGCGATCGATCGTGCTACCATCGGCGAAACTCGAATTGGCCGCGGCACAAAGATCGACAACCTGGTGCAGGTTGGCCACGCCTCCAAAGTCGGAGAAGACAGCATGCTTTGCGGCCAGGTCGGTCTCGCCGGCACCACGCGAGTGGGAAACCACTGCATTCTGGCGGGCCAGGTCGGTGTCGCCGGACATCTCTCCATCGGTGACGGCACCACGCTGACGGCTCAGACCGGCGTGCCCAACGACGTTCCGGCCGGGGTCGTTTATTCCGGTTACCCCGCGATGGACAGTTTGGCCTGGCGAAAATCCGTCGCAATCTTCAGCCGCTTGCCCGAGCTTCAGAAGGAATTGCGCGAGCTTCAAAAAGCGGTTTCGAGGCTGGCCCCCCGGCAAGAAACCAGCTAACGCCGCGGTTTTGATCTGTTCGCTATCTGCTGGTACACATCAATCGCTAGTGCCCGAAGACTTGAGCGGCTTCTGATCTTCCGGCAATCCCGCCGCCACCAGTTCTTCAACTCGCGTCATCAGATCCGCACGCTGCTCCACGTTGTAAGCCGAAACATCCACGGCCTGTCCAAATCGTACGATGACTTCTCCGGGACGCACGGCCCATTCTCCTTTGCGCAACAAATCCTGGGCGCCCACGATGGACACCGGGACAACTGGAACTCCCGCGCGAATCGCTATCAGAAATGCGCCTTTCTTGAAGGGCAATAAACGCCCGTCCTGGCTCCGCGTGCCTTCCGGATAAACCGCGAAAGACAATCCTGCTCTTAAATATCGAAGGGCCGTATCCACCGCTCCGGCGGCCGCTTCCCTGTTCTCCCGATCCACCGGTACAAACTCGGCCATCCGCATTGCTGTCCCCAGAACTGGGATACGAAACAACTCCTTTTTCACCAGAATCGCCACGCGCCGCGGTATCGCCGGAACGAATGCCAGAGGGTCCACGTTTGAAACATGGTTTGCAGCAAAGATGCATACCCCGGGAGGAATATTGGCGGCGCCTTCCACGCGCACGCGAACACCCGCAATTCGAACCGCCGCGCGCACGAACTTCATCGCCACGCCATACATGAAATCCACGCTACGAGTCGCGAGACTCCAAAGAATCAGCCACGGCATCACCAGAAATATTCCGAATGCGAGGTAAAGGACAGCGAGGGTTGTGCGAATCATGGATCGTTTACTTAATTGACGGTACCACGCAGCCAGCCTTCCCTTATTTTCTTCTGCTTGTCGGTGGCGTGCGAGACTTCCGAGATCGAATATTTCCTCATCTCATTCGTTCCGAGCATGAATGAAATGTCCAATTCCTTGTTGTCTCTTCGTACTCGCAACATGACCGCTTCGCCGGGCGAATGCTGGCGCGCCCACCTCATCAGAGAGCCCGGCACGGTTTCGCCGTTCAATTGCAGCAGAACGTCACCTGCAACGAGTCCGGCAGTCTCTGCCGGGCTGAGCGGCGCCACCTGAGAGACGGTCGTGCCGGAACTCGAGGAACGCCCGCCTGCAGTCCAGAAACCCAAGTCGGCTGTCTTGAGCGTGTCCACTTTCAATTCCAAACCCGCCGCGGCCAGGAATTTGTCGTACGGAACCTCGTCCGTGCCGGCGACGTAACGCTGAAAGAAATCCGCGAGACTTGTTCCGGCTACTTCTTCGGCAACGGCGCGAACACCCTCGCTGTCATCATAAAACTTCCCCTTTTTCGCATATTCGTCATTCATGCGCCTCATGACGTCATCCAGCGATTTGCGGTCGTCCGTGACATCGCGAATCGCGAGGTCGAGCATCTCCCCCACAATCTGTCCCTTGTTATAGTACGAAATACTGCGGTCGGGTTCGCGATAGTCGTCGTATTTTTCAAGCCACGCGTCCAGGCTGGATTCCTCTACGCTCTGCCACAGGCGCGCCCGGCGCGAGTCCAGTTCGCTGATCTGCGCCGCCAAGTCCGCATAAAATTTCTCTTTCGGCCATAGTCCGCTGCGCTCCAGCGTGTAGGCTGCGTAAGTGCTCGTCACGCCTTCGGCAAACCACAGCGCTCTCGTGTACTGCTCCTTGGTGAAGTCCACCGGCTCAAGCGTCTGCGGACGTATTCGTTTTACATTCCAAGCGTGAAAGAATTCGTGCGCCGCTGTAGCGCTTGCGCCTTCCACTGAGCCGGCTCCGATGGCTGTGCAGTTCGCGTGTTCCATTCCCCCGCCGCCGGCTTCCGGATACGGACCGATGTGAAAAAAGAACGTGTACTCGTGAAACGGAGCCCCGCCCATCAATTTCAGCTCGTAAGAAGTAATACTGCGTAGAGAATCTTCCAGCCGGTCGCGCCGCCAATCCTTCGCGTCCACCACAACCCGAAAGTGCGCGCCGCCTTCTTCGAATCCGAATTCCTCGAATTTTCCGATTTCAACCGGAGCGTCCACGAGCGTGTCGTAGCTGGAAGCCAAAAATGAATTCGGCGTGCTGCCTGCCACCAGTTCTGCCGCAGCTCGCCAGCCCGCCGGGACATCATCGAACTCGACAGTCGTGTCTTCGCTTCGCCGATCCGGGATGTACATCAGAATTTCCGCAAAATTCACGAATGCATGCTTCGCATTCAATTGTGAATTGAACGGACCCGGCTCATCCCAGACTATCGAATACCGCACCCTCCACGCCGAAGCGCCGTCCGAGTTCGCGTTTTCCGCCGCGCGAATTGCCCACGTCTGTTTATCCATTTTCCGGATCTCCAGCTTTTCAACCGGAACTCCGGATTCACCGTACGCATTGGCTTCCACATCGCGAACTCGATAAGCGAAATCGCGCACTTGATAAAGTGCATTCCACGCAGGAATCGCTACAGTCAGGCCTTTTGCGGGACGCGGAATGGTCATGGTGACCTGAAAAGAGTGCTGCTCCGGATTCTTCAGAGAAATTTTGTAATGGATCGTCGCCGCAGCCGGCCGCGCGGCGAAAAGAAAAAAAAGAATGCCGAGACAGGCCAGCCTCCGAAGCTGCTCGTTGCTCATTTGCGCGCTGCCGCGAGCGATTTAAATTTCTCAAGCAGCTTGCCCGACAGACCGTCGAAGCTTCCGTTCGACATCACCATCACCATCTCTCCCGGCTTCGCATGCTCCGCCAAATATTCCGCAATTTCATCCGAGGACTCAAACGCCTTAGCGGGACGCCCGCGCTCAAGCAACGAATCCGCAATGTGTTCCGGCGATAGCCGCTCTTCTTCTCCGAGTAGCTGCGCGCGATTCACCGGGCCGATGAGCACGGCATCTGCAATCGCCAAAGCGTCGGGCAGGACGTGCTGAAATATTTTTCGCCGCATGGTATTGGAGCGCGGCTCGACCGCTGCCCAAATTTTTCTACCGGGCCAGCGCGTTCGCGCGGCCTCCAACGTGAGGCGGATGGCCGTCGGATGGTGGGCAAAATCCTCGACTACCAGCACGCCGTTCGCTTCGCCCTTGATCTCCATCCGCTTGCGTACGCCTTGAAACGTAGCGAGCGCCCCTTCGATTGCCTCGCATTCCACTCCGCGCCCGTACGCCAGCGCGATCGCCGCCAGCGCGTCGAGCACATTGTGTTTGCCCGCAAGCGGCATGCGGATGCGCGTCACTTCGCTGCCGTGGAACGCCACGCGAAATTCCGTCGCTGCGTCCTGCCATAAAATATCGCCAGCATACCAGTCGCATTCGGGCGTGAGCCCAAACGTCTCCACCGGGCAAAACGCCCTCGCCACGTTTTCTCGCAGCTCGGGACTTTCGCCCCAGATCAATATGCGCCCGCGCCGCGGCACCAGATTCACCAGTCGCCGAAATTGCAGAGCGATCGCAGCGAGATCCGGATAAATGTCCGCGTGGTCGTACTCCAGGGAAGTGAGAATCAGTTCGTCAGGATGATAGTGCAGGAATTTCGGCCCGCGATCGAAGAAGGCGGTCTCGTATTCGTCGCCTTCGATGATGAATTCTTCCCCGCCGCCGAGACCGTAGCTCCGATCGTTGAAATTGGGCACCACGCCGCCTACCAGAAAATCCGGCCGCCGTGCGGCCATGTGAAAAATCCAAGCGAGCATTGCGGTCGTCGTAGTCTTGCCGTGCGTTCCTGCCACCACAATCGACGTGTGCCCCGGAATAAAATATTCCTCCAGAAGCTGCGGCATCGAGCAGTACGGTATTTTTTCGTCGAGAATGTACTCCATCTCGGCATTTCCGCGAGCAACGATATTCCCCACCACCGCGAGATCCGGCGCCGGACGCAAATTCTCCTCTCGAAATCCTTCATTCCAGCGGATGCCCAGCGAGTCCAACAATGTAGGAGCCGGCGGATAAACATTCACGTCTGAGCCGGTGACGTGAAACCCTCGCTCCTTTAGCATTCCCGCCACGGGCGCCATCGCCGCGCCGGCAATCCCGAGCAGATGTACGTGTTCCGGCTTTTGTCCTACCATTCTCGCCTCGCCGACGATTCGAATCCTACGCCGTGCATGCCGGCCCCAATATTTCAAGTGTCGCGCCGCTGGACTCGTTCGCCGAAAGCCGCGCGCGAACTCCCAACGGCAGAGTCAACATGGGCCGCGACGTGTGCCCAATCGCTGCGCCCCATACAACCGGAAATCCCAGGGGCTTCAGTATCCGTTCCACGACGTCTCTAACCGTCTCAGTTCCTGCCGGCCCTTCGCATTCGGGAAAATCGCCGAGGACCACGCCGGAAACTCCGCGGAATTTTCCCGCCTGTTTCAGATGCATCAGCGCGCGATCAACCTGCCAGGGCTTCATCCCTCGGTCTTCGAGAATCAGGATCGCGCCGTGACTGTCCAGTTCCCACGCCGTGCCCAGCGTCGTTTCCACCAGCGTCATGCAGCCGCCGAGAAGCGTGCCGTCCGCCTTGCCCGGAGTCACTGATTCAGCGCCATGTAGCCCGATCTTCCATCCATGCCGGGTTTCCGTCGTCGCGTGCAAAAAACTTTCGCGGTCGTAACCTTCGGCGAGCCCTTCGCCTTTATTGAACCCGGAAGCGACCATTGGGCCATAAAAAGTAACCCAGCGGAATTTCTGCCACAGAAATATTTGAAGTGAGGTAACGTCGCTATACCCCAGCAAAATTTTCGGCACTGAGAGCGCGACGCTAAGACCATCCAGCAGATAGTTCGACCCGTAGCCGCCGCGCGAACAGAAAATCGCTCGCGTATCAGTCTCGGCAAAGGCTTCCTTCAGCGTCGCAACGCGGTCCGCGGCGGCTCCTGCAAAAAAGCCATCCCGCGCGAGCACCCCGGCATCATCCATTTTTGTTTGGTAGCCGAGCCGCGCGAGTTCCTCGATGCCCTTTTCCAGCCGATCTCGTTCGACCGGACTTGAAAGCGAAATGATCCGAATTACGTCCTCCGGCTGAAGAGCCTGCGGCTTAAGAGTTTGTGGCATCGGCGCAACCGAGAATAAGGAATTTCCGGCGGGGAGTCCAGACAACATGGAGTTTCGGTTTACATCCCAGCAGCGCGCCAATTCCGAATGTCAGAAAGAAGTCAGTGTGAGCAACACGTCTCCATATCCGCTCACCGGCGCAGTTGAAACGGGAGATGTGGAAGAAAAGGCCGCCACGCGGCCATTTGAAACGATTGGCACAGGAAGAAGTTGATCGACGTCCAATGTCGGAGCTTGCGATGAATTCACCGGAGCAGCTACTGCAACCGTGCGAGCGGTGCACGGCGACGTCACGCCGACGCAGGTATCACGGACGAAAAGGAATGTTTCAACAGAATGCTGGCCATTCGCGCTGGTCGAAATCCCCGAGATAAAACTGATGTAGCGTCCCGAAGCGCTGATCCATGGAGCAAATGCGTCTGAGTTCGTCGCAACGCCTGCGGTTTCCGGACCAATCAATGTTGTGGAAGGCACACATCCGTCCGAAGCCGTAGCTCCGAGGCAAGTGTCGCGCAAAAAGATGTTCGTTTCCGATTTCGACGCCTCAACAACAAGATTGGAAGCGGCGGACTGAAATACAACGAAGCGGCCATCACCACTTACGGCGGGGGCTCCGCTCACCCCGTTCCCCAGATCTCCAGCGGGAGAAACGGAGATTTCTGCAGTGGACGGAACGCACGTTGCCGGGGCATTCGATCCCGAACAAGTATCGCGCAGCAGAATCTGCGAAGGATTGCGAACCGCTCCCGATACAGATGTCGATTCTGCAGCCACGAACGCGACATATCGGCCGTCCGCCGAAATCGCCGGAGCTGCACCCTCCGCTCCGCCTGCCTGATACTCGGCGTCGATGGGTATCTCCACCGTGCCGGCGATACAAGATTTCCCAGCGGTTGGGCCAGCGCACGTGTCGCGCACAAAAACCTGAGATCCCGAGCCCGTTTGTCCAAAAATCTGATTTGCCGCCGAAGAAGCGAACGCGATCAACCGTCCGTCAGCGCTGATCGAGGCAGATCCGCTGTCACCAGCAATCGCCAACGCCCCGGGATCGCTCGCTGACACCAATTCCGTGTTCGGCACGCAGCCAGACGGCGCATTCACGCCGGCGCAAAGATCGCGCACAAAAAGGTTTTTCGCGCGAGGTGCGGACGTGCTTTGCTGATCGGAAACGAGATTCGTTGCCGCAGACTGAAAGACCACAAATCTGCCGTCTGCGCTCATCGCGACCTCGCTGCCCGCCCCTGCATTGGGCGCGCTGCCGTCCGGCGCTAAATCAACGGCGCTCGTTTTTGGCACGCACCCGGCCGCGCCCAAGCATGTATCCCGCAGAAAAATATTCCCCTGCGCGCCTTGTCCAACCAAATTCCTGGCATTCGAAAAGAATGCAGCGAATCTGCCATCCGCGCTCATCGCCGGTGCCGCGCTTGCCCCATCCGCCGGCCCCCCCGAGGCGTTCACCGACGCCACCACCGGAAACGCCGCACTACCCGACATGAAAGTAAAATTCACAGCGGGTGAAAACACTTGGCTCCCGCCGGGCGTCGTATTGAACACGCTCACGCTAGCAGATCCCGAAGTTGCAATGTCGGATGCCGGAACGCTGGCCGTCAAGCTCGTGCTGTTAACAAAGGTCGTAGTGAGCGGTCCGGAATTCCACGCAATCGTGGAACCAGCAGTTTGGGCGGCGGGCGCCACAAAGTTTGAGCCGTTCACGGTGAGCGTGAAAGTGCCGCTTCCAGGCGTCGCGCTCGCAGGGGAGAGACTCGCAATCAAAGGTCCGCCGTTTTGCACCGCGTTGATCGTGAATGTCGCGGCGAGCGAAGGGCCGCCAGGTTCGGGATTGGTCACGGTAATCGCTGCGATGCCGGCGCTGGCGACGTCGCTCGCCAGAACAGACACAGCGAGCTGTAGCGTAATCTTATTGATCGTGCTCGTGCGCATCGAGCCGTTCCAAAACACCTGCGACTGCGGACTCGTCACGAAACCATTTCCGGAAATAAATAGAGTGAACCCCTGACTCCCGGCCGTAATGCTCGAAGGGAAAAGTCCCGTGATCACGGGCGTGGGCGGCAGCTGCGTCGAAGTGGAGGTGCAACTCCCAAGCACGAATGTCAGCGCAAGGAGCGCCGCCATAGCAGTCCACTTCAAACGCATCAGTTCCATCCTCCTGTGATTCTTGCAAAACCCTGAGGCCGCTCGCCATAGAAAAAATTGCGAGCGGAAAAGGGGAAACCTGAACGATTTAGTCCGCGCCAAACGAATCGGAGTTGATAGCATCCCGCTCACTGGCCGTCAACTCGGATTCCTCGCCATACGCTTTGGTTGGCCGCCGGGACGGCTCTTTTTAGCATTAGACTCGCGGACGGCCGCATCCCGAAACGCCCGGCAGCTTCTCGGTCCCCGTGGTTACAAGTTGAACGCCGTGAGTTGCAGAAACCTCCGCGCTCGAGCATTTATTTCCCGGAGCGTCAAATTCGTCAGCCCCTCAACTCCAAATCGCTCCACCGCAAAACTTCCGAGCACCGAGCCGTATACCATCGCGCGGCGAAGGATCTGGTCGTTGATGCGGCCTTCCCGAGCGAGATACCCCATGAAGCCGCCCGCAAAACTGTCGCCCGCACCGGTGGGATCGTGCACTTCTTCCAGCGGAAATGCCGGCACGGAAAACAGAAAATTGTTGTGCACCATCAAAGCGCCGTGCTCGCCGCGCTTGATCACCAAAGTTCGCGGCCCCATTTTGAACACGTGTTTCGCCGCGCGCATCAGATTGTGCTCGCCGGTCAACTGGCGGGTTTCGTCATCATTAATCATCAGGATCTGCGTGTGCTTCAGCGTCTCCCGCAATTCGGATGGTGTCCGCTCGATCCAATAATTCATAGTGTCGAGCCCCACCACTTTCGGCTTGCACTTCATCTGCTTCAGCACCGACCGTTGCAGCGTTGGATCGATGTTCCCCAGGAAAATGAACGACGAATCGCAATAAGCTCTCGGCAGAGTGGGCCGAAAATTCGCGAACACGTTCAACTCCGTCGCCAGCGTCGTGCGCTCGTTCATGTTCTTGCTGTACCGGCCGGACCAGAAAAATGTCTTCCCAGCGGCATGCTCGAGACCGGTCAAGTCGATCCGGCGGCCATGAAAAACAGCCTTGTCTTTCGCGCTGAAATCATCCCCGACAATCGCCACCACGCGAACGGGCGCGAAATAGCTGGCCGCCAGCGCGAAATAACTCGCCGCTCCTCCCAGCGTTCGTTCCACTTTACCGTGCGGCGTTTCCAGAGCGTCGAAGGCGACGGATCCGACAACGAGCAATGACATTCAGTCTCCCGGTCAGGAAATATATTTGCCGATAATGGGCGCGAGGCGCTTCTTCGCGGCTCGCGAAATCGCTGCTCGATCCGTAAGGATCGCATGAGCCAGCGCCGACCCGCATTTGCAGCTCCGCGCCTCCGGCAGTTCGCGGACTACTTCATGCAGCACGCGCTGCACGTTCGCCGTATTGCGGTTTAAATTCTCGATAATCTCGTCCAGGGTCACGGCATCGTGCTGAGGATGCCAGCAATCGTAATCCGTAATCATCGCTATCGTGGCGTAGCAAATCTCCGCTTCGCGCGCGAGTTTAGCTTCCGTTAAATTCGTCATGCCGATCACGTCGAACTGAAGTTGGCGGTAGGTGTGCGATTCGGCCAGCGTGGAAAATTGCGGGCCTTCCATGCAGACATAAGTTCCGGAGCGATGAGCTTTCACTCCAGCGCGGTCGGAAGCTTCGGCGATGTGCGCTGCCAAATTCGTGCATACGGGCTTGTCGAATCCCACATGAGCCACCACACCGCCGCCAAAAAATGTAGCTACGCGCGAACGTGTGCGATCGAAGAACTGGTCCGGGATAAGGAAATCCAGCGGCGGCAAATCGTCGCGAAGCGATCCCACGGCGCTGACCGAGAGAATTCGCTCCACTCCGAGCATCTTCAGCGCGCAAATGTTTGCGCGATAATTGATTTCGCTCGGAGTAAAACGGTGGCCGCGTCCGTGCCGGGCCAGGAATGCTACGCGCCGGCCTTCCAAAGTGCCGATAACGATGGCGTCAGATGGATCGCCGAACGGAGTTTTCACCCGGACTTCGCGCGTGTTGGTGAGCCCCGCCATTCCATAGAGTCCGCTTCCGCCGATAATTCCAATGCGAACCGTTTCCTTCGCGCTTCCACTCTTCTTCTTTTTCGTCGCTCTCGGCATTCCGTTTACCTTTAAAGTCAGGCTCGCTCAATCAATGGTGACGGGTTCCACTTCCCACTTGCCGTCGCGTTCACGCAGATACCCGGCGGGCGTTTTCGTATCGTGGGCAAAAAGCGCGATCCAGCCCTCGCGAATCGCCTCCGGAATCCATTTCTTTTTATTTTCCAGAGTGGTCATCGGATACAAATCAAATCCCATGATCCACGGCAGCGCCAGGTGAGCCGTGGTCGGAACCAAGTCGGCGAAGAAAAACGCGGTTTGGTCTCCTCCCGTCAGCTTCACGCACTGCATATTCGCCGTATGCCCCGGGACGCGGATCAATTCAACGCCGGGCGCGATGGTGCGGTCGTCCACGAGCAGGGACCACTTCCCCGCCGGCTCCAGAGGCCCGTAATTTTCGAGCATATAACTCGCGCGGTCTCGCTCCGTCGGATTCTTCGCGTGCTCGAACTCGCCGCGCTGCACCACGTATCGCGCGTGCGGAAATGCGGCGACCACTTTATCCTTCTCTACACGCGTGTTCCCTCCGCAATGATCGAAGTGGAGATGCGTGTTGATCACGATGTCGATGTCAGTTGGATGCAGACCGAAGTCCAGCAGCCGTTTCGTCAGGTGCGGGCCGTCTAGTGCAAAAATGTCGCGCCGCTTCGCATCCCATTTATCTCCCGCTCCAGTTTCAACCAGAATGGTCTTGCCGCCGGCGCGAACCAGCAGGCAATTCATCGCCAGCGTGATCCGGTTGCTCGCGTCCGCCGGGATTTTCTTTTCCCACATGGGCTTGGGGATGACGCCGAACATCGCGCCACCATCAAGCCCCAGATGCCCATCCACTAAAACGTGAAATTCCAGTTGCCCGAGTTTCAAGGTTTTTCTCCGAGTCCTGCGCGTGCCAGAATTTGATTCACAGCTCCGTACGGATCCATTTTTCGTTCCGCCACCTGCAACGCAATTCTGTCGAGTTCGCTCTCACCAAGCTGTTCGCCGACCACGCGCTCCAGCAGCCGCGCCTCCAGAAGCTGCAGAATCCATTCTTTCCAGTGCGAAACTTCTCGCGCCTTTCGGTCATGCGCCTGGTCAAAATGCGCGCGGAACAGCGCAATCTGGCGTGCCAGTTCATCCACGCCTTTGTTTTCAGTCGCGACCGTGCGCACCACCGGCGGTTTCCAGCCTTCACGCTCCGGCACGAGCTGCAAGATGCCTCGAAGCTGTTGCTCGTAACGATCCGCGCCTTCGCGGTCGGATTTGTTCAGCACAAAAATATCGCCAATCTCCATGAGCCCGGCTTTCAAGCTCTGCACGTCGTCACCCATGCCCGGCATCAGCACCACGATGGTGCAGTCCGCGAGCCGCACGATTTCGATTTCGCCTTGCCCCACTCCCACCGTCTCGATCAAAATCATTTGCTTGCCGGCCGCGTCCATCAAAAGCGCGGTGTCCCTGGTTGCTTGAGCAAGCCCGCCGAGAAACCCGCGCGTGGCCATCGAGCGAATAAAAATTCCCGAGTCCGTTGCGTGCCCTTGCATGCGCACGCGGTCTCCCAAAATTGCGCCCCCGGTAAACGGGCTGGAAGGATCCACCGCGATAATTCCTACAGTCTTCTTGTCCGCGCGGTAGCGGCTCGCGAGACGGTCAACCAGCGTGCTCTTCCCCGTTCCCGGCGCCCCGGTAATTCCCACGCGATATGCGTGGCCGGTGTGAGGGAAAAGTTGTCGAAGGATTTCCTCCGCTTCGCGCTCGCGATTTTCAATCGCCGACACCGCGCGCGAAATCGCGCGCTCATCCCCCGCGCGAACCTGCTCGGCCCAATTGTCAACATACGTGGTCATTAGAAGGAGGCAATCAGTTCAAGGATTCGCGATTCAGCGCGGCGGACAGTGGAATTTCACCCTTTTCCCAGAATTTGCCGCGCGATCACCAGCCGTTGAATTTCGCTGGTACCTTCGCCAATGGTGCACAGCTTCACGTCGCGATAAAATTTCTCCGCCGGATAATCCTTGATGAAACCGTAGCCGCCGTGAATCTGCACCGCTTCATTCGCAACGCGCACCGCCACTTCGCCAGCGTAGAGTTTCGCCATGCTCGATTCGCGAGTGAACCGCGCATCATGCTTTCCCGCCGCGATCGCTTGATCTGCCAACCATGCAGCCTGATAGGTGAGCAGCCGCGCCGCTTCGATTTCCATAGCCATGTCCGCCAGCTTGAACTGAATGGCTTGAAACTCGGCAATCGCTTTCCCAAATTGTTTGCGCTGCTTGGCGTAGCGCAGCGACGCTTCGTAAGCTCCTTGCGCCATACCCAGTCCGAGCGAAGCGATCGATATGCGCCCGCCGTCCAATACTTGCAGGCTGTTGACGAAGCCTTCGCCTTCTTTGCCCAGCAGGTTTTCACCAGGCACCTTGCAATCGCTGAAAACAACCTCGCTGGTATCGCTCGCCCGCAGTCCTAGCTTGTTTTCTTTTTTCCCCGGACGATATCCCGGAGTTCCCTTCTCAATGATGAACGCCGAAATCCCGTGACTCTTCTTCGCTGCGTCCGTAACGGCCATGCCGACGCAAACGTCCGCATAGTGCCCGTTCGTCGTAAACGTCTTCGAGCCGTTAAGCAGCCAGCCGCCATCCTTCTTTACCGCGGTCGTTCGCGTCCCGCCCGCGTCCGATCCGGCTTCCGGCTCCGTCAGCGACCAGCACCCTAGCTTTTTCCCCTGCGCCAGCGGCACCACGTATTTTTTCTTCTGCTCTTCGGTTCCAAATTTGTAGATGTGATTGGTGCACAGCGAATTGTGCGCCGCGACGATGATTCCGATAGAGCCGTCCACGCGCGACAGCTCTTCAATAATGATCGCGTACTCGATGTAGCCCATCCCCGCGCCCCCATACTTTTCGGGGAAAATCACGCCGAGAAAGCCCATCTCCGCCAGCTTGGGAATAAGTTCCGCGGGAAAATGAGAGGCTTCGTCCCACTCCATCACGTGAGGAAGTATTTCGCCTTCGGCAAACGCTCTCACCGTCCGCCGAAGCTGCTGCTGTTCGTCGCTTAATGAAAATTCCACATCACCTCACACAGTGGCACAAGGGTCGCTATAGCCAAGCTTCCTTTTATACCATACGCGCGGGCGCGCAGAGAATTGCGTCACTCGTACGCGATTCATTCTCTCCCATCTAGGAATGGGCTGCTGCGGGCGCGCGTGCGCTCAAAATCTCTCCGACAGCTAGTAAAGCATTCTCGATGCCGGCGCGATTCACATCGCAATGCGTCACCATCCGAATCGAGTATTTATCCGTCGGCCCGCTGAGGATTTTTCTCTTGCCAAGCTCCGCGCAAATTTCCGCCGCCGTGCGGCCGCTAGCACGAACGTCGAAAATCACGATGTTCGTCGCCACCTTTCCAACATCGAGTGAAATTCCCTTTATCTTAGCGAGCCCCTCAGCCAGAAACTTGGCGTTTTCGTGGTCGCGATGCAGATGCTTCGGCGACTCTTCCAACGCAATCAGCCCCGCCGCCGCGAGCACTCCCACTTGACGCATCCCGCCGCCCAGCATCTTGCGCGCGATATGCGCCTTCTCGATGAACTCCTCTGATCCCACCAGCATCGACCCCACCGGAGCGCCAAGCCCTTTCGACAAACAAAACATAATCGAATCACAATCGCGTGTGATGTCTGCAACGGTTTTTCCCAGCGCCACCGCCGCATTGAAAATCCGCGCCCCGTCCAGATGCACGCGCAATCCAGCCGCATGCGCGTGTTGGCAAACATCCTCCCTCACGGCCGGCGGATACACCGTGCCGCCATGCATGTTGTGTGTATTTTCCAACGAGACCAGCCCGGTCTGCGAATAGTAATAAGTCTTAGGGCGAATGAGCGGCTCGATCAAATCCCAGGTAAGGACTCCGTCTGGCGCAGGCGTTGTCCGCGGCATACATCCAGCGACGGCGGACATCGAGGCAAGTTCGTACTGATTTATGTGCGCGCGCTGTTCGCAGATTACCTCATTGCTCGGCTGCGTCCATACTTTGATGGCGATCAGGTTCCCCATCGAACCGCTGGGAACGAACAGCGCCGCCTCGCGGCCGAAAATTTCCGCTGCGCGTTCTTGCAGTCGATTCACCGTCGGATCTTCACCGTAAACGTCGTCGCCCACTTCGGCTTCCGCCATGGCGCGGCGCATCGCGGCTGACGGTCGCGTCACCGTATCGCTGCGCAGATCGACAATATCCGTCGCCTGATTTTCCTGTGCCGAGGACGTATACACGCTCGCTCCTTATCCCAGCAATTCCACAAACACTTCGTTCGAAACCGTCAAACGATCTGTGGCGAGGCGAAGACGCGTGCCATCTATTTCGATCAGCCCCTGTTGCGCCAGAGGCGCGATCCGCTTTCGCAGATTCACGTGGTAGTCGCGTTCGATCCGTTCCAAATCGATCCCTTCGAGCTGCCGCAGGCCCAAGAACAATTCTTCTTCCAGCGCTTGCGCCGCCGTCACCGTTTCGATTTGTTCCCGCGGTGAAGTTCCCTGCTCGATGCACGCCACATATTGGCCTGAGTCGTGAATATTCGACCAGCGCTTGATGCGATCAAACGAATGCGCCCCCGCGCCGAAGCCGAGATACGGCTGCCGTCGCCAATATTTCAAATTGTGCCGCGAACGCATTCCCTTCAGCGCCCAGTTTGATATTTCGTAATGTTCGTATCCGGCAGACGCAAGTCGTACACATGCCGAATCGTAAAACTCCGCGATTGAATCATCCGCAGGAATCTCAGCGGCGCTGTATCGTTTGCCGCCTGCGAGCGATTCCTTCCCCAACCTGCTGCCCTCGTCAATTTCAAGCATGTAAATAGACAAATGTTCCGGGCGAATGCGCAAAAGCTGCGTGACCGATTCCTCCCACGATTCGCGCGTTTGATGGGCCAGACCCGCTATCAAGTCCATGCTGATGTTGCGAAACCCGGCCTCGCGAAGCACCGTGGCAGCTCCAAAAATATCAGCGCGGCGATGCATTCGCCCAGCGGCCTGCAGTTCCGTGTCGCTGAACGATTGCGCTCCCAAGCTTATGCGGTTGAATCCTGCTCGAAGCCACGCTTCCGCTTTCTCGCCTGTAATCGTCTCCGGATCGGCTTCGAGCGTGACTTCCGGCTCATTGATGCGGGGCGATTCCTGCGACGCCGATCTTTCAGAGCGGAAATTATCGCTCAGGCTGCCCAGAATTTTTTCCAGCGCAACCGGCTCCAACAAGCTAGGTGTGCCCCCGCCGAAATAAACGGTGTCAACGCTGACTTCCCTCGTTTCGGGCGCCATCGAAGCAGCCGTCTCCGCCACTTCGCGGCACACAGCCGCAGCGTAAGGTTCGTAGCGCTCTGGTGACACCACGCCAGTGTGAAAATTGCAGTACGTGCACTTCGTCTGGCAGAACGGCACCTGAATGTATACGCCAAATTTCATTTCGATTACATGATTGTACCGCAGCAGAGTGCATGTTGAACAAATACCGGCGTGTCGGACCAATCAGTCGAATCGGAGATCGCCTTGACCCAAAATGCCGCGAACGTTTGCAGCCAGCTTCCCCCATACAGTAAACTGCTTGATTCGATTTAGCACAGGGGGCTTTCATGCTGGTGGTGATGCAATCTCAGGCGACCGCGGAACAGATTCGCGCGGTTTGCGATCGCATCGAGTCGTTGGGATATAAAGCCCACCCCATACCTGGTTCAGGCCGCACGGCCATTGGCATCACAGGAAATACCGGCACCGTGGACATCGCCTCGGTCGAATCAATGCCGGGCGTCACCGAATGCATTCCCGTCAGCAAACCTTACAAGCTGGTCAGCCGCGACGTAAAAGAAGAAAACACCGTCGTACGCATTCCCACTCGTTTGGGAGACGTCGTATTCGGCGGGACCGAGGTTGCCATGGTTGCGGGCCCCTGCGCGGTCGAGAGCCGTGAGCAAGCCTTTCAAATCGCCAAACACGTGAAGGCGGCCGGCGTGCGTCTGTTTCGAGGCGGCGCCTACAAACCTCGCACTTCTCCCTACAGTTTCCAGGGTCTCGGCGAACCCGGGATGAAAATTCTCGCGCAAGTCCGGGACGAATTCGGTCTGGGCATCGTCACGGAAGCAATCGACAACGAATCGCTCGACCTGGTGGAAAAATACGCGGATGTGATTCAGATTGGCGCTCGCAACATGCAGAATTTTTCTCTGCTGAAACGCGCGGGCCGTTCGCAGAAACCCGTCTTGCTGAAGCGAGGAATGTCCGCCACGCTCGACGAATTCCTGATGGCCGCGGAATACTTGATGTCGGAAGGCAATTACAAGGTGATTCTCTGCGAACGCGGCGTCCGCACGTTCTCCGACTACACGCGAAACACGCTGGATCTCAGCATCGTCCCGGCAGTGCAGCGCCGCAGCCATTTGCCGATCGTTGTGGACCCGTCGCACGGCACCGGCCGCCGCAACAAAGTTTTGCCGCTTTCGCGCGCCGCCGTGGCAGTGGGGGCAAACGGCCTGCTCGTCGAAGTTCACCACGATCCGGACCACGCGCTTTCCGACGGCCCTCAGTCCATTCTGCCGGAAGAACTCGAACAGCTTATCCTCGAAGTTCGCCAGATCGCGGGCGTTCTGGGCCGCACAATTAATTGAGCGCCGGTTTTACGACTCTCCACATATAATTCCGCCGATGATATGAAACGTCGCGTTAACGTCCGCCTCATCTTCCTTCTGATCCTTCTCGCTGGCCTTGCTTTCCGCGAGGTGGCGCTCGAACTCCGCCCGTCGTTTCTGCGTCCCGGGCTTCATCTTTTTGCCTACGTCGGAAACACCGCTGACGGCACGCTGACGGCGGTCGATCTCGTGAAGTTATCGGCGGTGGCGACGATTCCAGTCGGGCCGGGGCCGAGCGGCCTGCGCGCGCATCCCACGCGGAACGAAATCTGGGGCCTCAGCTCCGCGGGAGGTTACGCGTGGATTCTCGACGTCAATTTGAACCGCATCGTCGCGCGAATCCCCGTCGGCATCGAACCCTACGCGCTGGACTTTTCGCCTGACGGCCGCCGCGCCTACGTCGCCGCTTCCGGGTCCAACACCATCGTAGCCATCGATTGTGCTTCGCGCCAAATTGTCGCGCGAGGAAACGCCGGACGCCGGCCCTGGATTGCCCGCGTTGCCCCTTCGGGAAAAATCGTCGTAGTTTCCAATCGAGACGACTCGTCGATCTCGATTCTTGACGCCGCAACGCTGTCTTCGCTCGCTGTCGTTCCCGTGGCGCCGCAGCCTGAACAATCGGCTATATTGCCGGACAGCTCCAAAGTCTTCGTCACTTCCGCCACCGCGAACCAGATTTCGGTGGTCGATTTAAAAAACTCAGTCTTGCTTGCGAATCTCTCCCTCGGCGGTACGCCCGGTGGTTTGATCCTGAAATCCGATGGCGGCGAGCTCTACATCCCTTCCGGCGACGCGCACGGCCTGCTCATCGTCAACACATTGACCAACGAAGTCAGCGATTTCTTGCTGCTTGGAATGTCGCCTGCCGCCGGCACCTTTTCTGCATCCGATCAGAGACTCTACGTTTCCGACTCGGCGGGAGGTCACGTGATTCCGATAGCGATCGACGTCCGGCAGGCCGGCCGCCCAATCCAGGTAGGTCAAAATCCTCGCACCTGCCTCCTCACTCCCGGCGGGGACATTCTTCTGGTGGTGGACACCGCATCGAATGACCTGGCTGTGATTCGCTCGAAAACCTCCGCGTTGATTACCTTGATTCCGGTTGGCGCGCGCCCTCGCGACATTGCCGTCAAAGTGTTTTAACGCTGCCTAGGCATTCGCAGACTAACCCGCTCACCGGGTCTGAGCTCTCATTGCACGGTTAACGTCAATGCGATCGTGCGCGTGGCACCACCCGAGGTCGCTGTTACGGTGAAAGTGTACGTGTTCGGCTGCGTCGACGCCGATCCCGGACCGCCGCTGCAAGCCGACATCGCAAACCCAAGCATCAACAGCAGCAAGCATGCTTGCGTAATCCGCATGATTCTCTGCCCGTCGAAATAGGAGACCGCTCCCAACTTCCGATTTACTAGGCCGGCGGCGGAACCCTGCGCTGAACGATAACCTACAGTAGCCATCCCCAACATCGCTGCCAGAGCGATCACCGCGAGATACCAATTCCGCGGCGGCCATCCAAACTCTCTAGCCCTCGGACGCGCGAGGCCTGATGCCGTCGGGACGCTTACCGTGAACGGGGCTTGCCCGTTTGCCGGAACGTTCACCGTTGACACCGACGTCGCGCATGAGCCGGCACCCGGAACCGCGCCAGTGCATGCCACCGCGACGCTTCCCGCGAAGCTGTCCATCGAAGTGATGTCGAGGTTGAAGACGGCCGTCGCGCCCTTCGTAACGGTTTGGCTGTTGCCGCCGACCGTCGGCGGGTTCGGACAGAAATCGGTTGCAGTCCCATTCAGCATCACCGTTTGCGGGCTGTCCGTAGCGTTGTCCGTCAGTGTGAGCGTCGCACTCTTCGCTCCGGTCGTGGACCCGCATTGCGCTCCCGACGCTGGAGCCGCAGGCGTAAACGTCATGGACACCGTGCAAGTGCCTCCCGCCGGGATCGCGGCTGTACAATTATTTTTCATCGTGAAGTCCGCCGTATCCGTCACGCTTGCCCCGCTCACCGTCAACGCTCCCGTTCCGGTGTTTTTCACCGTGACAGCCACCGGCGCGCCGGGCGTCGCTCCGACCAACTGACTTCCAAAACTGATCGTCGGCGGCATAACCGATACCGCCGCTACCGTCACCGTTCCCGAGAGCGCTATCGTCTGCGGGCTCTGCGGCGCATTGTCGGACACGCTGACCGACGCCGTTCGGCTGGCCGGCCCGCTAGCCGCAGGGTCAAACTTCACAGTGATCAGACAGGATGCGCTCACGCCCAGGCTCTGCGGGCAGTTGTTCGTCTCGATAAAGTCCGTGGGATTCGCTCCGTTCAAAACGATCCCGGATATTCCCAGCGAAGTAGTTCCAGAGTTGGACAAGGTGACATTCTGCGCAGCGCTCGCCGTTCCAGCGGGCTGTGCGCCAAACGTGAGGCTAGCGGCAGACAGCGTGATCGCCGGTGCCACAGCAGTTCCAGTTAAAGATATTGTTTGCGGGCTTCCGGACGCGTTATCGCTGAAACTCAACGTCGCACTTTTTGCGCCGCTCGATAGCGGCGCAAAGTTTATCGTCACAGTGCAACTCGCTCCTCCGGATGCAAGCGTGCCGCTGGAAGGACAAGGATTGCTCCCTGCTGGAACGATTCCAAAGCTGCTCGCTCCGCTCCCGGTGATGCCAATTGCCGAAATGTTTAGCGCCCCGCTTCCTTGATTCGCAACAGTCACTGTTTGGCTTCCACTCGTGCTGCCCACCGCCTGCGCCGCAAATACCAATGCCGTCGGCGATATGTTCAAGATCGGTGCCGCCGCCGTCGCAGTTCCTGTCAACGGAATCGTTTGTACCGCGCCTGCCACGTTTCCAGAGTTGTCCGTTACATTCACCGATGCGCTAAACGTTCCTGTGGCAGACGGCGTGAAAGTTATGCTGAACCCACAACTGACACCGGGCGCGAGGCTACTCGGGCACGTGTCTGCCGAAAGAGGAAACTGCGCAATATTATTTCCCGCCACGGCGATGTTAGTGATTAGCAGCGTTTGATTGCCCGTGTTCGTCAAGGTGATGGGTTGCGACGGTGATGTTCCGACCGGCACGCTGCCAAAACTAACGCTTGTCGGTGAAGGCACCGCCAGCGGACCCGCGCCAGTCCCAAGTAACGCCACGACCTGCGGGCTTCCGGGCGCGGTGTCGGTAACGCTCAGAAACGCGCCCTCGATGCCGACAACGCTCGCCGCAAATTGCATCTCGAAAGCACACGATGATCCGCCGCTAATCGGCGACGCCAAACAGGGGGCCGGGTTAACGGCAGAAAAATCGCCGCTGTTTGCGCCAGTTATGCTGATGCCGGAAATGGTGAGAGGCGCGTCGCCAGTGTTCATGATTGCCACCGGCAATTGCGCGTTATTTGCCATTCCTACCGGCTGCGACCCGAAGTTCACGTTAGCTGAACCGAATGACACGCTGGGACTCGTCGTTGTGCTCGACATGATTTTCACCAAGAACGCATCATTCTGCGGCGGCGACAACTGGCAACTAGCGCAAGTAGGTTGAATTCCAGTCCCCGGATTTCCCGCTCGCGGAAAATCCGCAGTGCTCGTAGCTCCTGCGACGTACACATTGCCCGACGCATCCGCCGCGATTGCGTTTCCGTTCGATCCAGCCGTCACGCCAATCGGCGCCGTCCCGCCGAGGAACGTGGAATAGAGTAGCGAAGCGGCTCCTGCCGAAGTCGGATCGAGCATGGTCACGAATGCGTCGGAGTCGCCATTGAATGGCTGAAAATTATCCTGCCGGGGGAAATCAAAAGACGTCGTAGTTCCCGCTACATACACCTTGTTCACCGCGCCAAACCAAACGCTTTGTCCCGTATCCGTCTCCGACCCGCCTAAATAGCTGGAATACGCAAGCGAAGTCATCCCCGTCGTCGCATTCTGCGAAATCACGGCCAAAAACGCATTCGCTGTCCCGTTCAACGTCGTTTGCAGCCCCGTAACGGAGCCGCCCGTAGGAAAATTTGACGACTGCGTCGAGCCGGTCACATACGCCGTGGCTGGCAGGTCCGTCCCCACTGCGATGGCCAGCACCTTGTCCGACCCTGTCCCACCAAGAAACGTTCCATACGACAGGCCGCCACCACCTGTAACCGCCGGCGTTATTATTTTCATCACAAATCCATCAAACGGATCGCCGCCATACGGAGTTTGGAATCCGTTCAAGGTATTCAACGTTCCGTTAGGGTTCGATGTGAATCCCGCAAGGAACGCGTTACTACCTTCGGGATCGGAATCCACGGCTACTCCTGCGACGCTCGCTTGCGCATTGAGTCCCAGGTAGGTGCAATAAATCAAGGTCGCTGCCGTACCCGGCGTACTCGGCGGCCCGAAGACTGCGAGAAAACCGTCGCTGATGCCGCCACCGTACGCAGTTTGAAACGCTCCCGTAGTGGTCGTGAGATTCGTGGAATTCGTATCCATGGCCACATAAATATTTTTGGAGCTGTCCACGGCAATCCCGCCGGGTCCCTGCGTAGCTTCCGCGCCGTTGCCGCCGAATAGTGTGGAGAAAACAAGACCTGCCCCCGACGGGTTAATCTCTGTGATTGTGGCGTCATTGGCCCCTGCCGTTCGCGTGCTCCCGTCCGTAACCGGGAAATCGGTGGACGTGGTCGTCCCGGCAATCGCCGCGTTTCCGTTTGCATCAACCGCCAGAAATCCCCCCTCTTCGTCTCCGCTGCCTCCGATAAACGTCAGGTACACTAAAGAACTCGTTCCGCTCTGCGTTGGGTCGAGTTTCGCGATGAAATAATCCGAGGCTCCGCCGCCCGGGCCGAGCTTCTTCGAAGACTCCGAAAAAGTCCCTGCCGAGGTAGTCGTGCCGCTCACATAGACTTTTCCGAGTGAATCCACAATGACGCTCGTTGCGCTATCGGCGCCAGCGCCCCCCAGAAATGTCGAGTACGAAACGCTCAGCATAGGATCAATCACCAGCGTCCCCGCACCGCCAAGATTCTTCGAGCCATGCCCCGAAAGTCCGCGCGTATCGAATCGAGCGGCAACATCCTGCGTCGCGATTCGGAAGCCTACGCTCCCGTCGGCCTCAATCGCATAACCTCCCGCCACCGGCCGCCGTTCTAGCCTTAGATTCGCAGCGTCGCTTTTAGACAATTGCCCGCCCGTCATCTCCTCATACATCGCCGGCTTCTTCATCCGGATTTCTCGCCTAGCTGCCATGATTACAAGGTCCCCGTCCGCATCAAGCTTCATCTCATCCGCGCCCGAAATCCGCACCCGCAAATTCTGCGCATCCACTCCCGGCGCCACGCGCAAATCGTATTCAAGCGCTCGCTCATTTCCATAAGCCACCACATCCACGCCGGGCAGGACCCCCTTCGCCATCGCGCGCGAAAAATGAGCCACGTGCGTTCGCCACTTTGCAGGATCATTTCCCAAGAAATAATTCGTCTCGCCCGCTAATTTCCCTTCTCCACGCCATCGCAAGCTCCCGCCATCCGCACTGGGAGGGTTCTTTACAGGAGGCGCGGTAGGAATCCTCGGCGCGTTTTGACCCGGAACCTGCCTCTGCGTCGGCGCAGGATCATCCGCCCCCCGGTTTCGTCGAGCGCGAGGCCGCGCCGACCTCTTCCTGCTTCTCCGGTGACGTGCCGAGCTCGACCCGCTGCTGCTTCTCTTCCTCCGCCGCGAACGACTCTTTCCCGGCGCTCCCGCCGAAGCCCGGCGAGGCCGCTTTGTGCTCTCGCCAGTTGACTGGCCTGCCTGCGAGATCAGCTCCGTTCTCACAGCTGGACTCTCGAATCGAAGCTTCACAACCCGGCTCTCCATTCCCTTCCGCTCCGAGCCGACAACCACGTCAATTCCTTCCGTCGTCAGCAGCGCCGTTATCCCGTTGCCTCGAGCAATGAACTTCACCTGCGAACCCGCCTGCCCCTCATTCGCTTCCAGCGTCATCGGAAGAGAAAACCGCGACGCGCAATTCCCATCGCCTTCGCACCCTGTTCGCGCACGCGATCCCACAGCCGGAACACTCGCCAATCGCAAATTTTTCGCCGGCCGCATGCCCTGCGAGGAGTTCTGTCCGTGGAATTTGCCAGGCTGGCTGGTTATTACGAGGAATGCCGCGATTGCAGTAACTAAAAAGACGCCGAAAAAATACCCCTTCAAGCGCATGAGCTCCTCCGCCGGAACCAAACTTCGGTTTCTGCTTTTGTGGCTCAAAACAGCCGAGCCGAGTGCTCTTGGTGTGAAGTCCCAAGTGTGCTGAAAGGGTTGCGGGGACGATAATTGAATTCTCGAAATGGGACGAGGGTGTTAAATACTGAATTGCGACGTGGTATTAGTACGGAGCGTGCATTAGTACGGAGTACCTGCCTTCGTTATCTGGGTCCGCCGTTACGCGGGATTCCAAGCAAAACTCTCTTCTCCCAAGCTCAGTTCCAGCATTCCATCAATGGGCAAAACGTCAATCGGCAAGCCGCCCTCCCACAGCGCCACACTTAACAGCAGCGATTTGCGATCCTTCAGATCAAACAATTCCCGCGCCAAGCTCACTTCAATAATCTTGTCGAACGCCGCCGCCACTAAAGTCTCCGGATGCAACAGACACGCGCCGCCCTGTTCCAGAATGCACCCAGCGAATTTTCCTTCGGTCACCCGCACGGTCAGCCGCGTCTCTCGCGAATCCCACACGGTCAGCCGGAATTGAAAATCTGGAATGTCGGCAATCGCCTCCGTCGGGTCCACTCGCAGATAAAAATGTTCCGCGTCAAATCCGTAGCGTAGCTGCCCGAGGACGCAGCTCCGGCCATGCATCGTGCTGCCCCGCCGGTCCGTCGCATACAGTCCGGCCCCAAGCCACTCGAAGTAACTGCTCTCGCGCCCGTCAACTTTCACGTCCAGATATGCTTCCGGTGTTTCGCGCCGCGCACGTTCGGGCGCCCGCTTGATGGGATGCAGGAGCGCGTCGGGAACGTGCTCACCCAGCGCGGTGTAAACTTCGGTCAAATGCTGGCGATATAACTCATCGAATTCAGCATCGTTCGCAGAGCCGTGTTCCGGGCCATACCACCAGCACCAATCGCTTCCCTCCGCCGCAAGCAGCGCTTCAAAAGCCCGCTCCATGGAAAGGGTTGATGAACTTCTGCCCTCCCCCAATCCGGCCGAACCATTTAACGCGACGCGCTTCGCGACCTTCGCATAAGTTTCTCGCGCATCCCGCAGCAAATCCCATGCGCGTACGTCTTCCGAGTGCCCGATCCATACGTCGAAATTCGCGTTGATCCACGACGCCGGAAAAATTCCCTCGAGCTTCGGCGCGTCCGGACGCGCATCCGCCGCTTCGCTCATGGTTACGCTGCGAATTTCCGGATCATCCTGCACGCGACGGTAAAATTGCCTCAGAAAATCCCTCCCATTCTCCGCATAGAATTCCCAGGCGTTTTCTCCGTCCAATATGATGCTCAGGGTCGCCGTGCTTCCTGCAGGTTCGCGATCGCCGATGGCGCGAATCCTGCGATGCAGATCCTCGGCCGCGGCGCCCGCGCCCATCCGGCTGTACACAAATCCAATCAGATCGGACACGTAGTGGTCCCGAAAGAACCCCATGATTTCGCGTCCGCCGCGTTGCAGCTTCCAAGGCGTATAAAGTTCCGGACCATTCTGCGGATATCCTGAAGCGTCGCGCCAGAATCCTATGTTTCGCGTACGGCCAAGAACTCCTTCATCCGTGGCAAACCACTTGAAGCCCAGTTCCATGGCAATCTCAAGCGCCTGATCGGATACCGAACCTTCCGACGGCCACAAACCAACCGGCGGTTTTCCGAACACTCGCTCGTGATATTGACGCGAGCGCACCAATTGTTCGCGCGCATCTTCGGGATAGCAAAATGGCGGGTGCGGCAGCGGAGTGTGAGGGTTTGCCACTCGCGCGATATCCGTATCGCAAAGTAAGGGCAGAATTGGATGGTAGTAAGGCGTGGTGGAAATTTCGATTTGCCCCCGCTCGGCCGCCAGCCTGTATTCCGGCAGGACCGCTCCCAGCAATTCGAGTTGCTTATCGCGCAGTGCGTCTTTGTCCTCCTCCGTGTAACCGCCCCCTTTTCGCGATAGCTCCGACACTACCGGGTCCTTCGCAATGTACTCCTCATCCATCCACGCGAGTTGTGACAGCAATTGCAGCTCGCGCCAGTCCCGCAAATCAAACCGCGCAACGCAGGATTCCGTCCCCGCCGATCTCACTTGTGCTTGCAACTCCGCAAATCGCGGCCAGCGCCGCACGAAATTTTCGTTCACTTGAAATGCGCGCTCCAGAACTTCGCGCTTTTGCACGGAATCCAGCGATCCGGCCGGCGCAAACGCCAATTCAAACCAGGGCTCGTGAAATTTTCCGCTTGCGTACTCTTCAATTTGCGCCGCGAGCAGTGGAACAAAATTGAAAGTCGCGTGCACGCCCGGGAATTCTCCCAGGATTTTCACCATGCCCCAGTAATCTTTCAGAGCATGCAACCGCGTCCAGGGCAGCATGTAGCGCCCGTTGAACGGATCCCGGTACTGCGGTTGGTGCATGTGCCAAAGAATTGCCAGATTAACGCGGCTCAACGGTGAGGGCCTTGAATTGGCATAAACGCTTTATAAATTTCTTCTGTCCTCCTAAACCTCGCCGTACCTGCGCTGCTTTCCGTTAGCATGCTAGAATGGCCCCGCGCAAACATGCGCCTGCTCGATAAATATATCGGTCGCGAAGTCGCCTCGCATTCCTTGCTCGGCCTCGCCGTTTTCACCTTCGTTTTCTTCGTTCCACAGCTCGTTCGTTTGATGGACTTGGTCGTTCGCCACTCCGGCGGCATCCGAACGGTCGCGCTGCTTTTCATCTGTTCGCTCGCGCCGGTTCTTGCCTTCACCATCCCCATGGGCGTTCTCGTCGGAGTTCTCATCGGGCTAGGCCGTCTTTCCGCCGACAGCGAAATCGTCGCAATCCACGCCTCCGGAATCAGCTTGCGCCGGTTGCTTCTCCCCATTGGGTGTGTGGCTCTCGGCTGCGGACTTCTTACGCTCGTACTTACCTTCTGGTTGATCCCCTTGTCCTGGCGCACGCTCGATCGTTTGGAACAGGTAATACTTTCCTCACAGGCCCCCTACGCCGTACAGCCACGCGTATTCGACGAGCGCTTTCCCCACTTCGTATTATACGTGCAAGATGTGGAAGCTGCAGCGACGCGTTGGCGGGGAGTTTTCCTGGCGTCATCCGGCCAATCCTCCGGCACCTCGAGCCTCACTCTTGCGCAGAGTGCCCAGGTCGTCTCCGGCACCGAAGCGAACCAGATTGAACTGCACCTGGGCTCCGGCAGCACTCACGACTATGACCCGCACGACCCAAATCGTTATAGCGTCACCACGTTTGGGCAGACCGTCCTTCCAGTCGATATCGCCGCCTCCGCTGCTGGTGCTAAAAGCACCGTCCTCACTGAAGCCGAACGACCCGTTATCGGCCTTATCGCGGACCGGGGGCCTAATTGGCGCGATGCTCGCGTAGAGTTTCACCGCCGCATCGCGTTTCCGGCGGCGTGTCTCATCTTCGCCCTGCTGGGCGTGCCCGTGGGCGTTCGTCCGCGTCGCGGCGGCCGCGCGGCCGGTCTGGTCCTCACCCTGGTTCTAATTGGCGGCTATTATTTCCTATTTGTGACCGGCGCGCATATGGCGCAACAAGGTTCTATCGCTCCGTGGGCCGGAATATGGGGGGCGAATATAGTCGCCGCCGTCTTGGGACTCATCTTTTTGCGGCGCATTGAAAGTATTCGCAAGCCAAGCCGCATCGGGGCGGCGTTTGAATCCGTCTTCTCGCGGCAGCAGAAAACCCAGCGTCTTGAATCTGACGCAGCGCCCATCCCCGCAACCAATGGCTCTAGCTCCGCTGGATCCGCTCGAGTCCCTAGCCCCGCCGTTGCTATCCGCCAAACAGTCGGGGCTGGCAGCTCCGTCGGATTCCCCATGCTCATGGACATGTATCTCTTGCGCCAGTTTTTCTATTACTTCAGCGTCCTGCTTTTAGGCTTTGTGCTTATTTTCGACGCGTTCACTCTTTTCGACCTGCTCGGCGACATCTCCAAGAACCACATACCGGTTTCCATGGTTCTCGATTATTTTCGTTACCTCGTGCCTCTCATGGTCTATCAACTTTCCCCGCTCGCTTCTTTGGTCGCCACGCTGGTAACTCTCGCCGTGCTGGCCAAAAACAACGAAGTGATTGCGTTCAAAGCCAGCGGCATCAGCCTATACCGCCTTGTTCTCCCGCTCACCTTGGCGGGCTGCCTGCTCGCCGGCGGTATGTTTCTCCTGGATGACACTTTTCTGCCCTACGCCAATCAGCGTCAGGACGCGCTTCGCAACGAAATCAAGGGCCGCCCGGCTCAAACTTATTTCCAGCCTGCTCATCAGTGGATTTTCGGTGAAAATAACAAGGTTTTTAACTACGAACTTTTCGACTGGGATCGCCAGCTTTTCGGCGGATTGAGCATTTTCGAACTCGATCCCAGTACCTTCCAAATGCGCCGTCGGGTCTTTGCCACCCGCGCCACTTGGGAGCCCAGCGAAAACGCCTGGGTTCTTACCGGCGGCTGGATACGCGATTTCGACGGGAGCAAGGTCACGCGTTATCTCCCGTTCAAGGTCAACTCTCTGCCGGAATTCATTGAGCCGCCCAGCTATTTCCGCCGAGAAGTCCGCCAGTCCGCCCAGATGAACTGGCGCCAACTCGGCCAGTACATCGCGAGTCTCGGTCAAGCCGGCTTCGACACCTCGCGCCTCTCAGTTCAGTGGCAAAAGAAATTCGCTTTCCCGCTCATCGCTGCGATCATCGTCTTTCTTGGCGCGCCTTTTGCGTTTCTTGTCGGGACTCGCGGCGCCGTCGGCGGCCTTGCCGTCGCAGTAGGCGTCGGTATCATCTACTGGGCCACCGCCGCGCTCTTCGAAGCCATGGGCTCGGTTGGCCAACTGCCGCCGCTCTTAGCCGGTTGGGCTCCGGACGCAATCTTCGGTTTTCTCGCGGTGTATTTCTTCCTGAAGATGCCGACCTAGCTCATTCGCTAAATCCACGATAGGAAAATTAGCTCGAGAAATTACGCTCGCGAATTTCGGGGCTGCGAGCGCGCTAGATAACTTGAAGTTATACTTTAAGCAGATCGGGCAGAGTGCCGCGCGGTTAAAGCATCGCCGCAATTGTCGGCGGTCCTACAGTTGAACCAGTTGTTGCAAATCCTCGCGGACAAACGTTCTAAGCGGTTCGCGGCCCGCGCAAAATTCGCACTGGAAGCATTATGATTGCTCGGACTAACTCGAGGGCTCCGTCAACCGCAATTCCGACCAAGCGAAACGGGAGCAGGATTAGCCATACGATTGGATAGAGCACCAGCGCGAGCAATGCCAGAGGCCAGCACAGCACAAGCAAAATGCACCAAAGTAGAAAGCCCATCTTTGCACCTCCTCACTGCCATCACAATGATATACGCAACGAGGGTGAAATTCGTTCACCCACTCTTCGAAGTTTGAAGTCCGACAGATGCACGAGAAGAAAGGTCGGCATTTGCCCTTTTTTTCCACGCGCATAAATCTTTAGCGCTCTGCTGTTTCCGGTTGATTAACTCTTCGTCTTCCTGACTGCGCCGCCTCTTCGTTCCTCCAGAACAGCCTGCGCCGCCGCCAGTCTCGCGATTGCCACACGAAATGGCGACGCGCTCACATAATCCATCCCAACGCGGTGGCAAAATTTGACGCTTTCCGCGTCGCCTCCGTGCTCGCCGCAAATACCAATTTCCAGGTGCGGCCGCGTTTTCCTTCCGCGAGCAATGCCCCACTCAACGAGCATGCCCACACCTTCCACATCGATAGTCTGGAACGGGTCGGTCGCAAAAATACCTGCCTTGCGTTCGTCCACATAGTCCGGGAGAAACCGCCCCGCATCATCCCGCGACAAACCCATCACCGTCTGGGTCAGATCATTCGTGCCGAACGAAAAGAATTCCGCCACTTCCGCAATCTGGTCGGCCAACAACGCAGCACGTGGCAACTCGATCATAGTCCCTACCAGGTAGTGAAGTTTTACTTTAGATCGAGAAATAATCTCGTCAGCTACTCGACGGGTCGCGTGATCCAAAATTTGAATTTCCTTTTTATCCAAAATGAGCGGATGCATGATCTCAGGTATCACTTTGATCTTCCGCTTTTGACAATCCACAGCCGCCTCGATAATCGCTCGAACCTGCATCTCAAGAATTTCCGGATACGTAATGCACAATCTGCATCCGCGATGCCCCAGCATTGGATTTGCTTCGTGCAACTGCTCCACTCTCCGCGCCACCGCGTCGCCCGATATGCCTAACTTTCTGGCCAGCTCCGCCTGCTTCGCTGGATCGTGCGGAACGAATTCATGGAGCGGCGGATCGATCAAGCGAATCGTCACCGGCAACCCGTTCATTGCTTCGAATATCCCGATGAAATCCCGCCGTTGGAATGGCAGTAGTTTATCAAGCGCCGCACGGCGCGCTTCGGATGTCTCCGCCAGAATCATTTCCTGAATGGCTTGCTGCCGCTCGCCGCTCTTTTCCGGATGCTCGAAGTCCTTGAAGAACATATGTTCCGTGCGAACCAGTCCGATGCCCTCCGCGCCCATCTCGCGTGCAATCCGCGCGTCATGCGGAGTGTCAGCATTCGTCCGCACTCCCATCGTGCGTATCTTATCGGCCCATTTTAGAAGCGTGGCGAAAGCCTTCGGCGGTTCCGGACGCACCAGCGCAATCTCACCCGTGTAAACCACACCCTCGCTGCCGTCCAACGTGATCCACTCGCCTTCGCGGACGGAATGCCCGTTTGAACTCATGGATTTTTTCGCGAGATCGATGTCCAGTTTTTCCGCGCCCACGATGCAGCATTTTCCCCAGCCGCGCGCCACCACTGCCGCATGGCTGGTCTTCCCTCCCGTGGCCGTCAGAATTCCCTGCGCCACAAACATGCCGCCAACGTCTTCCGGGCTCGTCTCATGCCGCACTAAAATCACTTTTTCTCCGCGCGCCGCCCACGCTTCCGCGTCTTCCGCGGTAAAGACGGCCTTGCCCACCGCTGCGCCGGGCACCGCATTGATCCCAGTCACCATCTTCCGTGCCGACAATTCGCTTCGCGACATTCCCGTCGCGATCACAGGATAGAAAAGTCTCTCGATATCGTCCGCCTTAATTCTTTCAAGTGCTTCTTCAACTTTAATCAAGCCCTCATCCACCATATCCACCGCTATCTGAAAAGCCGCTGCCGGAGTGCGCTTCCCCGTGCGCGTCTGCAACATATACAGCGTGCCGTGCTCGACCGTAAATTCCAGGTCCTGCATATCGCGGTAATGTTTCTCCAGCGTCTGCCGCACCCGTTCAAGTTGTTTGTAAACTTTCGGCATGCGCTTCGAAAGCTCGCTTAGATGCATCGGAGTGCGAATCCCCGCCACCACGTCCTCTCCCTGCGCGTTGAGCAGGAAATCTCCGAAGAAAGTTTTCTCGCCGGTGGAAGGATCGCGCGTGAAACAAACTCCCGTGCCAGAATCGTCGCCCGTATTCCCATACACCATCTGCACCACGTTCACGGCCGTTCCCAGCAGCCCCGTAATTTTCTCCACGTGCCGGTAGGTCAGAGCCTTCTCGCCCATCCACGATTCAAACACCGCGCCGATCGCTCCCCAGAGCTGTTCGTGCGGATCTTCGGGAAACGCCTTGCCCGTCTTTTCACGAAAGTATTTCTTGTATTCAACAATCAGCTCGCGCCAGCCCGTTGCCGTTACCTCGGTATCGTCTTTCACCCCATACCGCTTCTTCATCGCCCGTAAACGCGTCTCGAAATCGTCTTTTTGCAAGCCGGTAACCACGCTGGAGTACATCTGCACGAAACGCCTGTACGCATCGTATGCAAAACGCTCGTTCTGTGTGGCCCGCGCGAGTCCTGCGACTGACGCATCATTCAAGCCGAGATTCAAAATTGTCTCCATCATTCCCGGCATCGAACGCGCGGAGCCGGAGCGCACGCTCACCAGCAACGGGTCGCGCCCATCTCCCAGTTTTTTTCCGGTAAGTTTCTCCAGTCGCTGAAGATTTTTCTCCACTTCAGCTTTCAGTTCCTTCGGATACTTGCGGTCGTGCTTAAAATAATAGTCGCAAGTCTCAGTCGTAATCGTGAATCCCGCCGGAACGGGCAACCCGATGCGTGTCATCTCTGCCAAGCCGGCCCCTTTGCCACCGAGCAAATCTCGCATCTCGCCTGTGCCTTCCGCCTTCTTTGCCCCAAAGAAATAGACGTATTTCATGTTTGCCTCGAAACTGCAGTGTCCTTGTTGTCCCGACCGCGCGGTATCATCTCTAGCAGCTTCGGCGCGTAACGTCTTGTCGGCGCGCCAACAGCTCATGCTTCACTTCACTACTCCATCCTGCAATCTACTTCCCGGTTCGCTTTTGTTGAGGCGATTCTTGAAGGTCCTCAGTTCCCAATTGTGAAAAATCCGCGATCGTAGAAAACTCCTTCAACAAATTCGCCAGCAGCGCAACTCTGTTTTTGCGAACCGCCTGATCCTCAACCATCACTAGAACCTTGTCGAAGAACTGATCGACCGCCGGACGTAGCTCCGAAATTACTTCAAGCGCCTCCCGATACTTCCCATCCTTCTTCCTCCGCGTAGCTTCCTCTCCGATTTTTTGTGACGCTACATAAAGTTCCCGCTCAGCCGGCTCCCAGAGCAGTTCATGTTGTACATTAAGTTGTCCCTTATCCAGCGCTCCGGCCGACTTCTCCAAAATATTTCGAATGCGCTTGAACGAAGCAGCCAGCGGCCCGAAATTCTTCGTGTTCCGAATCGCCTTCACCGCGGCGACGCGCTCGACCGCATCCACGAGATCATCCGCGCCCGCCGCGAACGCCGCGCTAATCTCGTCATAAGCGAATCCGCGTTTCTCCGTCAGCATGAAGCGCGCCCGCTCCAGTAGGAAGTCGAGCACTTGCTTTTGCACTGCCTCCGACACCTCAATCTTCGGAGGGTACATTTTCAAAGCCTTCGCCGCCGCCGAAATCGCCGATGAAAGTGAGAGCGGCAGTTTCCTCTCGAGAATTATTTTCACCACTCCTAAAGCCGCCCGCCGCAGCGCAAACGGATCGCTCGAACCGGTCGGAATTGCGCCCACTGCAAAACACGCCACTAGCGAATCCAGCTTGTCAGCGAGCGAAACCGCACACCCGGTCAAATTGCGCGGCAACGCCTCGTCCAATCCCAGCGGCTTGTAATGGTCGTAAACCGCCCAAGCGATTTCTTCCGGTTCTCCCTGCGCCCGTGCATACAACCCGCCCACGATTCCCTGTAGTTCAGGAAACTCATGCACCATTTCAGTTACTAGGTCGCATTTCGCCAGCTCCGCCGCTCGGTCCGAGCCCGCTACATCCGCTTGCGAAATCCCGCGGCTGAACCATTGCTCCGCCAGCCAGCGCGACAGGTAGCGCATCCGTTCCACTTTGTCGCCGTAACTTCCCAGGCGCGATTCGTACGTCACCGCCGCAAGCCTGGGAAGATAATCACCTAGCTTCCTTTTCTGGTCCGTCTCCCAGAAGAATTGCGCATCCGCAAATCGCGCTCGCAGAACGCGCTCATGCCCCGCGCGAACCAGCCCTTTCGGATCGCCCGGCAGGTTAATCACCGCGAGAAAATGCGGCGCAAGCTCGCCCTCCCGTGTTTCCAGGCCGAAATACTTCTGATGGTCCCGCATCACCGTAATCAAAATCTCATCTGGAAGCGCAAGGAACGCAGGATCGAAGTTCCCCATAATCACGCTGGGATATTCGTTGAGGTATGTCACCAGATTGAGCAATCCTGCATCATCGTGCACGCTCAACTTGTTTCTTCCCGTCAGTTTATGAATCTCAGCTTCAATTTTCTTGCGACGCGCTTCCGGACGGCACAATACAAAGTTTTTCTTTAACTTTGTCTCGTAGTCCGCAGGTCCGTCCAGCGGGATGCTCTCCTTCCCGAGAAACCGATGGCCCACCGTACGATTCCCGGCGCGAAGCCCCGCATAGGAAAACGGCACCGCCTTGCCGTCGAGCAAAGCCACAATCCATCGGATCGGCCTTATAAATCGAGGACCGTGCGCCCCCATCCAGTACATCGAGCGCGGCCAGGAAATTTCCTGAATTGCCTGCGGCAAAATTTCCGCAAGAATCTCCGCCGCCGGTTTCCCAATCACAGTCTGCTTGGCAACGACGTACTCGCCTTTCGGCGTGGTAACGATCGAAAGTTTTGAGACCGGGATCCCCTGCTTCTCCGCAAAACTCATCGCGGCTCGCGTAGGTTCGCCAAGATTATCGAACGCGACAGATTTCGGCGGCCCCGTCACTTCGCGCGTCGAATCCATTTGCCGCAAACGAACCCCGCGAGCAGTCGCCGTAAGCCTCCGCGGTGCTCCAAAAGCTTCAATCATTCCTTCAACTGTCGGCCCGTCGACCAACTCCGCCGCCGACAAAAGTTTTACAAGAATCGCTTTAAGTTCTGCCGCCGCCCTCGCAATCATTCCCGCAGGAATTTCTTCGCATCCAATTTCAAAGAGGAGGTCGCCTGTCGCTCTCGATATTTTAGTCGTCCGAGACGCGCTCATTTCTGGGTCCCCGCGAGCTCACCGGCAAGATGAGTTCCCGACCGCTGCCTCAACCAAAGCTCAGCAACTCGGACAGCAAGCTTGCGCACCCGGCCAATCATGGCAGCCCGCTCGGTAACCGAGATCGCCCCGCGAGCATCGAGCAGATTAAACAGATGCGAGCACTTCAGCGTAAGCTCATACGCCGCTAGAAGAGGAAACCGTTCGAGCATCGGAGTCTCTGATTTCGGCCACGCGTCGAGAATGCGCTTCGCTTCCGCTTCATTCAGCTCAAACTGCTTCCGCGTCGAGCCAGCATCCGCATGATCGAAGCTGTAAGCCGAAAGCTGCTGCTCTTCCGCCAGCCGCACTTGGCGGTAGCTCGTCGTGTTTGACCAGCGCACATCGAACACATTATCTACACCCTGCAAATACGCAGCGATGCGGTCCAGTCCGTAAGTGAGCTCCACGGAAATCGGATCCAGGTTTTGCCCGCCGCTCTGCTGAAAGTAAGTGAACTGAGTGATTTCCAGTCCATCGAGCAGCACCTGCCAGCCGATTCCCCACGCGCCGAGCGTCGGCGCTTCCCAGTTATCTTCCTCAAAGCGGACGTCGTGTTCCTTCAGATTTATGCCGATGGTCGCGAGGCTTTCAAGGTAGAGATCCTGCGCGTTGTCAGGCGCAGGCTTAAGTATCACTTGAAGCTGCGTGTGTTTGTACAAGCGGTTCGGATTCTCGCCATAGCGCCCGTCCGCTGGGCGGCGACTCGGCTGCGCGTACACCACGCGATACGGCTCCGGCCCAAGCACGCGCAGAAAAGTCTCCGGATGCATCGTGCCCGCGCCCACTTCGATGTCATAGGGTTGCTGCAGAATGCAGTCCCGGCGCGTCCAGTATTCTTCAAGTCTTAGTAGAAGTTCCTGAAACGTCAGCCCCTCCTGCGATTCCTTGGCTTTCGTTGGAGATTTTTTTTCAGTAGGACGAGCTTGCTTCTTCACGCTGGCGACTCCAGGAGTTCCCGCGCCTTGAGCTTGCGGTCGATCTGGCGTTCGATCACATCGAGCATAACATCTGTCAATTCCCGCGCCGCGGTCGGCGAGATATTTTCTTCATTCAACCGGTCCAGCCGCACTGTGAGCATCTGCCGCGCAGCCACCAGCGCTGGCACCGAAATTACTCGCAAGCCTGGCTTGCGGCACTTCCCGCACGCGAGCGCCGAAGCGCTCCGCGAAAAATACGCCGGCTCCGCGGCGGTGAGCTGCCTTCCGCACTTTGCGCAAACATCCAGAGGCGGCAGCCACCCGCCAAGCTTCACCGTCCATAGCGCGAAATACGCCAGCGGCACTTCAGATTTCCCCGTGCGCTTTACGGCTTGCGCGGTCATCAGCAGTAGACGAAAATTCGCGTCGGACGCTTCGCGGTCCGGCAGCACCGCTTCCGTAACCTCGCTCAAAATCGCGAGCGCTATGGCCGAAGCATAATCGCGAAACGCGTTGAGAAACGATTCGATCAGTTCGCACTGGTTGATGCGTACCAGCTCCCGCGTCTCTTTTTCGAAGAACCAGATGCGAACGTGCGAGAGCCGCTCGAGCGTCGAACCGAACCGGCTCTTCGTTCTGCGCGCTCCGGAAGCCACTCCCCGCACGCGCCCTATCGTGCGCGACAGAAAACTAACCAGCCGGTCCGCTTCTCCCAGCGGGTAGCTTTGCAAAACAATCGCTTCAGATTCGTGCAGTGGCATGGGGGTCGGCTCGCCGACAGTTCAAGTGCTCCCTTCAACATCGAGAAGCACCCTTCGCACACCTGCCGGCCACGCGTATGCGAAACAAAAATTATTATCACAGCAGCGCACCGCAAGCAATTGTAAACGACTGCTTCGCGCGAGTTCTCGCTTGAAAATCGCGCAACCTCAGCTAGAGTTGCTTCGCAATGATCAGGCGACGCAGCATACGGCCGATAGACGTGCTGGGCGTGGGAATCAATGCCACCGACACAATCATTCGCCTTCCGCGCTTCCCTGCCTCCGATTCAAAAGTAGAGTTGGTCTCCGCCGAAGTAAAACCTGGCGGCCAGGTGGCCAGCGCAATCGTCGCATGCCAACGGTGGGGCTTGCGGACTCGCTACGTCGGAAAGATTGGGGAGGACGCTGCCGGCAAATTCCAGGTACGCGAAATGGCTCGCGAGGGCGTCGAAACCCATTGGATAAACGCGCCGAATTCCCCCAGCCAAACTTCGTTCATCCTGGTTGACGCCCGCACCGGCGAACGCACCGTCCTGTGGAGGAGAGACCCGCGCATCGCCATCGCCGCTTCCGATCTGCGACGCGGATGGCTGCGAGGCTGTCGTGCGCTTTTGGTTGACGGTCATGATACCGCGGCCTCAACGCAAGCAGCTCAATGGGCCCGCTCGGAACGCATCCCTGTGATCGCTGATTTGGATAATCTATATCGCGGAGTTAAAGCTTTACTTAAATATGTGGACTTCCCCATCACCTCGAAAGATTTCCCCGCACGTCTAACAGGCGAGCAAAATTTATTGAAGTCACTTCCTAAAATTCACGCGGAGTTCAAGTGCCGCTTGACTACGGCCACGCTCGGAAGCCTCGGTGCCATCGTTTGGAATGGAGAAACATTTTTTCTCGCTCGAGGCTTCAAAGTTCGAGCAATCGACACAACCGGCGCGGGAGATATTTTTCACGCCGCCTTCATCTACGGATTTCTTCAAGCTTGGCCGCTTGAAGCAATACTTGAATTCAGCAATGCTGCCGCAGCTCTCAACTGTACAGCATTCGGCGCGCGCGGAAGAATTGCAAATCTCGCAGAAATTGACAATTTACGTCGCACCGCAGCGCGATCCAGACCAGCATTCTCGCGTAAACAGTTGCTCGAAGCATCTCAAGCCGCGATCCGCAAATTTCCCGCCTTACGCTCCGCGTCCGTCGAGAAGAATGAATGATCCCACTAAAAGATATGACGCCGCGAAGTACCGTGCCGGTGATGACGCTCTTGCTCATCGCCGTCAACGTCATCGTCTTCCTCCATCAGATTTCGCTATCCCCTGCGCACGCAGAAGCCTTCATCCGGCTCTACGGACTCGTGCCCGCAAAACTAACCCTCGCGTTGGCCGGACGCCATTACAGCTACGCGGATGCGCTGATTCCTCTTTTCACCTGCATGTTTCTTCACGGTGGCTGGCTGCACATCATTGGCAACATGTGGTTCCTGTGGATTTTCGGTGCCAAGGTGGAAGATCGCATGGGGGCGCTCATCTATTTGATATTTTATCTCGTGTGCGGCATCGCATCCGGCGCCACCCAGCTCATATTTTCCTGGGGCTCGAACATTCCCTCCATCGGAGCAAGCGGCGCCATTTCCGCCGTTCTCGGCGCCTACGTTGTCTTTTTCCCCTCGTCTCGAATTCTGACGCTCATCCCTCTCTTCATTATCTGGTTCACTTGGCAGGTTCCCGCAATCGTGTTCATCGGCCTCTGGTTTATAGTCCAATTCTTAAGCGGCATCGGATCGTTAAACGATCCCCGCGCTGCAAAACTCGGTGGCGTCGCGTGGTGGGCGCATGTCGGCGGGTTCTTGATGGGAATGCTTTTGGCGCGCTTAATGAAACCAATCGGTCGACGCACAATCTACGACTAGCGCGTCGTCGCGCCGACAGCTAAAGCAGCGGTTGAGAAGGCGGCGCAAACTTCGAGGTCTGCATTCAAGCTTCGGAATCTCACCTGTGAGTTGAATCCACACATCTGCCAAAGAGCTAAAGCAATACTTGAATCTGTGAAATCTATTTTCATCGTCGACACGCCGACATGCGAAGCATCACACGAGCTAGTCTCAATCCCAGTGCCCTCAAGGCAAAACTTGAACTGCAATTCCCGATGCCTGATTCTTGCTTCTGTACACCTTCTCAGTCGCCTTCCTGAAATCCGCAGCTTTGGCGTCCGGGATATTTTCAAACACCTGCGGGTTCCGGTCGGTCAGTGGAAACCATGAGCTCTGCACCTGCACCATGATCCGGTGCCCGCGCCGAAACGTGTGATTCACATCCGGCATGTTGAAACTCACTTCTTCCACCTTTCCGGGCGTGAACGCCTCCGGATGCTCGAAGCTCTTGCGGAACTTCCCGCGCATCGGCTCGCCGCGAATTAATTGCTGGAAGCCCGCCATCTTAATCGAAGGCGGCGGCACGTCGCTGGGCGGCGTCGCATTCGCCGGCGCGTCGTCCGGATAATCGGCCGGATAGACGTCGATCAGCTTCACCACCCAATCCGAATCCGTTCCCGTGGTCGAAACAAAAAGCTTGGGAGATACCGGCCCCACGATTGTGACGTCTTGCTCCAGCGGTTCAGTCTGATATACCAGCACGTCCGACCTGCTCGCCGCGAACCTCTGGTCCGCAACCATATATTCCTGCGGAACCGAGGTAGCGGGATACCCGACGTACGGCACCGGTTTAGCAGGGTCGCTCACGTATTCGTCGCTCGCGCCTGACCCTGCACTCGGCGGATCAAACGCGAGCCCTCCGTTTTCGCGAAAATAAAGCGTCTTCGGCTCCAAGTTCTTTGGCGGCCAGCTCGCATATTCGCGCCAGGTATTGGTCCCTGTTTCAAAAACGTATGCCACCGGCAATTTCGCATCAGCTCCATCCTTCAAGTATTGCTCGAAGAATGGAAACAGAATGTGGCTGCGAAAAAATTGCGCCGTATTCGAAGCAAAACTCACACTGCCAAGATGATTTCCGTCGTAACGTGCCCATCCTCCATGCACCCACGGCCCCACCACGATTCCGTTGAAAATCTCCGGATTGTTGCGGCCGATCGCGGCAAAAGTCGAAAACGGCCCTTGCAGATCTTCAGCATCAAACCACCCGCCCACCGTGAGCACGGCACAATGAATGTTCTTCATGTGCGGCGCCAGGTTGCGCGCCTTCCAGTAATCGTCGTAGGTGTCATGAGCGACCTGGTCGTCCCACAGCCAGTTGGGATCCTTAAAGTACAGCGCCTTCGCATCCGACAACGACCCCATCTTCAGAAAGAAGTCGTACCCGTCTTGAGTGCCGTAATCGAACCGCTGCGCATTTTTCGGCGGAAACGTGGGCGCCAGTTGCGGCCTGAAGAAAGTATAGAAGCCGAAATTGGCCGAGAGCATAAACGCGCCGCCGTGATACGCGTCGTCACCCATAAACAAATTTGTCATCGGCGCTTCGGGCGAAGCCGCCTTAATCGCCGGGTGCGAATCGATGATGCTTGCCGAAGTATAAAATCCCGGGTAGGAAATTCCCCAGATGCCGACTTTGCCGTTGTTATTCGGCACATTTTTCAGCAGCCACTCCACCGTGTCGTACATATCGCTGCTCTCGTCCACATCGTCTTTCGATTTTTTATTGTCGATGTGCGGATTCATTTCCAGGAATGCCCCTTCGGACATGTATCGCCCGCGCACATCCTGATAAACGAAAATGTACCCGGCCCGCTGAAACTCGTCCGACGGCCCCAGCGATTTCCTATACTGGTCCACGCCGTAGGGAGCCACGCTGTACGGCGTCCGATCCACCATAAAGGGATAGGCGCGCGATGAATCCTTGGGAACGTAAACGGAAGTAAATAGCAACTTCCCATCGCGCATCGGAACGCGAAACTCGTACTTCGTGTAATGCTCCTTTACGTTGAACTCCGGCGCAGCGTCCGCGTGACCCCGCGACCAAATCGACGGCACCACAAGGAGAGTAACCGCAAGAAGTAGATACGACGCGCGACGTGGCATTCACCAGCTCCTGATCCGTAATGTCGAACAAGCCGAACCTACAATTCGCAACATCCGACGTCAAGTGCTTTCGAAGCTTTTCCAGTCGTATCGCCGACAACTCGAGCCATCCATGAAGTTCCAGTCCATTCCAAGATCTAAGAGAATACTTTCACTATAAAGATTGGTGCCGCGCCCATATCAAAATTGATTAGAATACCCGCATGAAATCCCGCTGCTCAGGAGCAACCGTGCAGTCCAACCACAAATTTATTATACCGATTTCTCTGGCCCTTCTTTTCTTGGCATTTCTATCGCTCTCAGTCCGAGCTCAAAATTCGATTCAGGGCGAACTCCAATTTGTCGGCTCCACTAAGCCCGAGAAAACCGCGGGAGTCTGGATCGACGGCCAGTACGTCGGCTACGTCTCCGAACTAAAAGACGAAAAGAAAGTAATGCTGCTGCCCGGACAGCACGAAATCTCCTTTCGCCAGACGGGTTATCTTGACTCCACTCAGACTTTCGTTGTCGAGCCCGGAAAAAAGCTGATCATCAGCGTGAAACTGGACAAAGATCCCAAAGCTCAATTCTCCGCGGTCACTTCGGAGGTGAAGCTCAAGGTCACTCCAGAGCGAGCCGCGGTCTTCGTGGACGGCAATTTCGCCGGTTACGCGCAGCAGTTCAGCGGCATGGGAAGAGGAATGCTCGTAAGCCCCGGCCCACATCACATAAAAATAGCCCTGGCCGGATTTCAGGAATTCGACACGGACGTGAACCTATTACCCAAGCAGAAAATGACGATTAAGACCGATCTGGTTGCGGGAAGCATCACCCAAGCGCCGCCAGCGATTAAGCAAAATTGAAAAGCAGCCGCACGTTAAAGTAAAAGTTGAAATTTTCCCCACCTACTTTACCGTTGTCTTCGCTACGGCGTTAGCCAGCCAATCGCCGACCTCGCGCGTGTCAAGCGTCCCGCCAAGCTCCGCCGGAGTCTTCCCTTCTCGCAGTGCCTCCCGCACGGCCGTTTCAATCGCGTCCGCTTCCCTCTTCCAACCCAGGTACTCGAACATCATCGCCACCGTTAACACCGCACCCATGGGATTCGCGATGTTCTTCCCCGCGATCGTCGGCGCAGAGCCGTGGACCGGCTCAAACAGCGAGACTTGCCCCGGGTGAATATTGGCCGATGGCGACAACCCCAGGCCGCCCGCAATCTGTCCGCCGAGGTCGCTCGCGATGTCGCCGAAAAGATTGCTCGTCACGATAACGTCAAACTGCGAGGGGTCGCGGACCATCTGCATCAAGAGATTGTCGATGTATTGGTGGCTAGCCTCAATCTCCGGGAATTCGAGCCGCACTTGCTTGAACACCCGTTGCCAAAGGTCATGCCCGAATGTCAGCGCGTTTGATTTGTCGCTCATGCACACGCGTTTAAGTTTGCGGCCCTTTGCGTATTCAAAGGCATAGCGGATGATGCGCTCCACGCCCTTGCGCGTATTCAGATCTTCCTGCACGGCGATTTCGTCCGCGGTCCCCTTCTTGAAATTTCCGCCCATTCCAACGTACAGGCCTTCGGTATTCTCGCGAATTACCATGAAGTTGATGTCTTTTTCGGTGCGGTCTTTCAGCGGCGTAAAGCGCTTGTCGAACAACACGCACGGCCGCGCGTTGACGTAAAGATCCAGCTTGAACCGCAGGCCCAGCAGAATATCCGCGGCGTGTACATTGGTCGGCACCCGCGGGTCGCCCATCGCGCCAAGCAGAATCGCGTCGAAGTCCCGGTGAAACATCTCCACCGCATCGGCCGGCAGGGTCGTCCCGTCCCGCAAATAGCGGTCAGCGCCCCAATCAAACTCAGTGAGCGCAACTTCGCGACCGCCGGCCGCCGCAGCCGCCTTCAAAACCTTAACCGCTGCCGGAATCACTTCCTTCCCGATTCCATCGCCGGGAATTATGGCGATCCGTTTCTTTCCGGAACTGGAAGAACTTGTTTCACTCATACGTTCGCGGAACCTAACACGCGATTTCGGGCGTGTCAACGCAGGCCGGAAGATCGCAAAAAACAGAATGCTCGGGCCCGCCTGCTTGCTTAGCAGGGCCCGAGCATGAAGAAGTCTCGTTTAACCAAACCGCAGTTCAGTAAGATGGAAATTCGAGCTAATCCGGCCAGCGATCGTCATGGTTCCAGTTTGGCTCCGTGTGCCACTGGTGGTCTCTTCCATCCCACCATTGATGATAAGCATCCCAACAATGCTGGCGCTCCGATCGAAGTTCATGCCAGCGATCGCGCGCCTCCGGGCTGTTCGCACCGTGCTTGGCAACCGCATTGTTGAGCCTGGCTTCAGCCTTTTCGATGCGCTGCCGGCACTTGTCTCTTTCGTCGGCATGAGCGCGGGGTGCCACGGCCAGAAACAGGAACGCGCCCATGGTTACGAGCGCAGCCAGACTCCGAAGCAAACTTCGACGGTCCCAACTAACATTCGCTTTCATGATTTCCTCCTGTAGGTCTCGCGCAAGGCGAGATCGCTGATGGGTAATGGTCCGGTACCCACAAATCCTACGCCGCCGATTACCCTAGTGAAATACTGCGATCCCTGTAGGTCCTCTACTTGTAAACCCTCCGCCATCTCATTAATTAGCAAAAACTCAGGATTTCCCCTTCTTCGAGCCGCTGCTCTTGCCTTTCTTGCCGTAGCGCAGAACCAGAAACACTATCGCTGCGATGGCTACCACCGCCGCGATGGCAAATGCGACTGGGTGCCCATGGCTCCGCATGAATCGAATAATTTCGCGGCCGTACCGAGCGGCCAACAGCGAAAGGATGCTGTACCTCACGATTCGCGCCACGGTGAGTGCTGCGAGGAATTTTTTCACCGGATACTTCGTAGCGCCCGCGGCAAGAACAAACGGCACCAGCGGCATCGGCGGCGGCAACAGTGCCGGAATTGCGATTGCGCCCAGTCCCCACCGCTCGAAATTTTTGGTAACCATGTTCATGTTCTTGCGCGAGAGCTTCCGCTCCAGCGTTTCCTTCCCTCCCTTACGCGCGAGCCGGTACGTAAGATAGTTGCCAGTCACTGAACCCACCGTGGCCATCAACGCGTAATAAATCCACCAATCCGGTTGCTTGGCTGCCAGCACGATGGTAAGTACGTCCATACTCCCCGGCAGCGGAATCACCGAAGCATCCAGCACTCCCAGCGGAATCAAACCGAACGCGCCCAATTGAAAAATCCAATGCGAAACCCTCTTGGTCGCCTGCATGGTCAAAATCAACATTGCGAAGTGAGATTCCATGTCTCTTAGAGGTTCGTAATATGGCACGCGATACACGCGAATCTATAGATATTTCTACGCCGCAGTACCAGCCGATGGGGCCAATCATCCCCCAAAAGTACTATTGCCGTATTCAAACCGCAGTCTTAACCTGGAAGTCCCAAATCCACCGTCCTCGAAGGAGGCTGAGTGCCGCAGCAACTTGGGAGGCATCGGCGCAGCAAACGTCTAGAGTTGTCCATCCCGGTTCGAGTTTACGGACGTACCGTGGACAATCGTCCCTTCCGCCACACCACCGAAACAAACGCGGTAAGCGTTCACGGCGGAGTCCTTCCCTTGAAAGCGAAAGTGAAAGCCGGACAAACTCTCCTGCTCGTGAACGCCGTGACCGAAGAAGAACGCGAATGCCGCGTGGTCTACGTTAAATCCAATCTCTGGAGCAGGAAGGTTGCCGTCGAATTTACGAATAGTTCCGGCGATTTTTGGCACGTTTACGGCGCAGTCGTAAACATGAAATAGCTCTGAGACGGGGAAGTAGCCGAATACCTGGATCAGATCAAATACAAAAGGCCTCGCATCGTTGCCGATGTCGAGGCCCTTTTTTCTACGCTCGAAATTTCAATCCTACGACGTGGACGCTCCTGATTTAGTTACCTGCATTCTCGGTGCAGGCTGCGGTGCTGGCGGATTCGTAGCCGGCGCCGGAGCATTCGGATCGCTCTTGGGAGCCCCTGACGTATTTGTATTCGAGCTCGGCCCGCCATTCCATGTGTCCCGGTTCGGCTTCAAAGAGAACTTCACGCCGCGCTTCGCGTTTTCGGTGACCGTACGCTGCAAATCCACTTGACTCATGTCCACGCTGTTTTCCCCGGAATAGCTGACGTTGAAGTGCATCTTGCCGTCCGCTAGCCAGTAGTCGCTCGCTGCATACGTGGTCCCATCGTTCAAATAGATCAGCACCGTCGGCGTTGTCGCGGCCACGTTACCGGTCAGCGGGTTGGGATTATCCGAACCCTGAACCGGATAAGGCAGATCGCTTTGCGCCAGTTGATCGGCGCTCGCGCTGTTGTCCACAGAGTTGGTCGCGTTGTAACCCGAATTATTGTAACCGGAATTATTGTTATAGCTCATGTCCGAACTGTACGACGGGTAATCGTCGTATCCGCCATACCCGCCATAACCTCCCCAATACGGGTACGCACCATACGCGTATGGATAGTACGGGTAGCCCCATCCCCACCACGGATTCCAGCCCCAACCGAAGCCAAGGCCCCATCCCCAACCCCATCCAAAGCCGCATCCCCAGCATCCGCCCCATCCGAACCCGCGCCCCCAACCAAATCCGCGGTTGAACCCGAACCCTCGGTTCCAACCAAATCCGCCTCGGAACCCATTCCCAAATCCGCCATTGAAGCCATTCCCGAATCCCCGTCCATTCGCGAACGAGGACCCGAACGCTCCGTGGCCACCTAACGACGAGCCAACATGCGCATTCAGCGGCCCGCCCAACCTTGTCCCCGAAACTACGGACGAACTCACGCCAAATCGACCGGAAGACCCGAATGATGATCTGCTGGACGCGGTCATACTCGTTGAGCGCGTCGCCGACGTCGCAGTCCCGCTATGGCTTGTCGCCGCTACAGCCGGTCGGGCTCCGCCCGACGGCGCCCCTGAATTTCGAGAAAATGTAGAGGACGGCGCAGCCGCACGATTCCCCGCAGATGCAGCTCCAGTCCCGCGGTTACCTGTAGCCCCCGTGTTGCCCGAATTGCGCGCCGCCATGGACGAGCCAGAACGGCCCGGCGCTGCGCCGAAGCGCGCGCTCGAGGGCGGTGTCGCAGCTCTGCCACCGTACATGCCGTTCGGCCGCGAACCGTAGGAGCGATTCCCCGCTACGCCCGGCCTTGAAAATGAATGTGGCGCCGATCCTCCGGGACGCCCGTACGAATGCCCGCCGCCACTAAAATTGGGGTGACTCCCGCCTCCGCCACCGTGAAAACCACCTCCACCGCCGCCACCGTGGAAACCGCCGCCACCATGGAAACCGCCGCCACCATGGAAACCGCCTCCTCCACCGCCGCCATGCCCGCCACCGCCATGTTGAGCGAATGCCGGTGCAGGAACGCAAGCGATTGCCAGCGCGGCGCACAGCGCAAAAATCAATTTCAAGAAATTGGAGTTTTTCATTTTGCTCTCCCTGCCAACTTCAGTCCTACAGCCCGATTTCTCATCTACCGTCATACCACATTTGATTGCAATAGTGCGTGACAGGTTGCAGTTAGTTAAGTCGTGCATTTGCCGCATCTTTGATCGCACAAAGGTCCTAACAAGCTACTCAACACCAGCACTTAATTAAAGTTTCGATCTTTTTCACGATTTTCAGAGACTGCCGGCCGGCGCGAGTGCCGCCGTCCTCCTTTCACTTCAATTTAATGCCATGCAGCAGCCGCACGAACTCAGCCCTATTGTTCGATCCCGGCGCCGCACTCGCATATCCCACGTGTAGCAGCGGAACATTGCGGCCCGAATCAGCCACAAACGGAAAAGGACTAGGCGCGCCAATGGCCCAAAAGAACTCGGAGCGGCTTCCCTGCAGGTATTCAGGCAGATTATAGCGCGCCGACGCAGCTCGCCCGATTTGTCCCTCCCTCTGCGCTTCAAACGAGTAGAAGGTAATTCCCGAGATGTCCGCCTGCTCCATGGGCGCCAGATAAAAATCGCGTATCACCCCGTAGGCGCGAGGGCCGCTATTCGTCTGTTCGAACGTGATTCCCGAACTGACCTGCGCAGAATAAAAGCCCGAAAGTGTTTGCTCGTGCGGGCAAGCATAGGTCACCTGCATTGTCGGCGGCGCATCTTCCGAACTCGGCGTCATTGTCGCCTCGGTATAGTTTTGCAACGCGTCGTCCATGCAAGCGTGTGAAGGCGGAAAGAAAAAATAAAATAGCACATCCAGCAGGCTCATCCCCGAGCCGCTGGGCGCGTGCATCTGCGCATCAAGCCAGTAGGAATCGTGTCCCATCAGAGGATTATCCGAAAGCCCTAGCAGCAAGATGGCAGACTGCTTTTCATTCGTCAGCATCACCACTTGCGAGAAATGGAACGGCGGAGCGTAAGGCGCCAGCACGCCCAGCGAAGGATCTTCATCCGCATCCGATACGTGCCAGCTTGTAGGAATCTCGACAGAAATGCTGGAGGACAGCCTGTAAGACTGCATCTCTTCCGCAGGCGCCTGTTGCACCGGAGCCTGTTGCGCTTGCCCCTGTTGCGCTGCGGTCTGTTGCGCTGCGGCCTGCTGCACTTGGGTCTGCTGAGCTTGCGCCGTTAGCCCCAGCATTCCGACAGCTGCCAGCGCAGCCACCACCATCCAGCCGGAATGCGTCTCATGCTTCACAAGGAGAGTTTAGCACCGGAACCCAGCCCGCCGTATTCGCGCGATAATCTCGACGCAACTCTAGTAACCCACAGCAACCATCGCGAACGTGCTTACGCCGTCCCCCGCTCCGCCAAATACACCCCGACCAGCACCAGCGCAGTCCCCATAAGCAAATTGCGCGTCGGATGTTCGCTAAGAAACGCAATCGAAAGCAATATCACGGCAACCGGCTGAAAATAACTGATCGCCGCCACCCGCGAAGCCGTCATATATCGCAGCACCCAGTAGAAAAGCGTATAAGCCGCCACAGAACTCGCTGCCGCCATGTAAATCATCCCCAGCCATCCCGCCCACCCCACGCCGCCCCAATCAAGATGCATCCCCTGCCGCACGGTCAAGGGCAGCAGCATAATCGCCGCGGCCACGCAATTAAATGTGTTCATGGTGATCGCGTCATACTCCGTCGCCACCTTTTTTCCCAGCACCGTGTACATCGAAAATCCAATCGTCCCGCACAATGTAATCATGTCGCCCACCAGAAACGGCGAATGCGCCGGCGACCCATTCTCAGCTTCCAGCAAAAAAACTCCCGCGAACGCTACCGCCATTCCCACTATCTTCGCAGATGTTATGGCCTCCAACTTCATGGCCCGCGCCAGCAGAAGAATAATGATCGGCCCGACCGCGATAATCACCGCCGAATGGGACGATGTGGTGTAGTTCAGCCCTACAGTGAAAAGCCCTTGGTTGATCACAACGCCAAAAAATCCAAGGTAAGCCAACGGCCAAAGATCGCGCAGCCGAAGCCTCGCGCGCCGCCGCGAAAAATAAATTGGCAGCATAATAATCGCCGCCAACTCGATCCGAAAACACGCCAGCGAAATCGGATCCAGATGCCGCAGCGCGATTTTCCCCGCGACATAATTGAAGGACCAAAGAAAAAGCATCAAGCCAAGCGTAAGCGCAAGCACAACGGAACTGGGGCGTTTCAAAGCGGAATTAGATAACGCGGAAGCGGACGCACCCGTTTCACTGGCGGAGGTATTCAATTTCTACTCGAGAACTTCCACGCGCCGCGTAAGCGAATCAATGCGATCGAGCCGCGGTTTATAACCGATCCCGGGTGCAGCCGGAACGCGAATCGTTCCCTGCCGCGTCACCTCCACCTCCGGCTCGATGATGTCTTCGTCCCAATACCGCCGGCTCGCCGACACGTCACCCGGCAGCGTGAAATTCGCCAGCGTTGACATCGCGATGTTGTGCGCGCGCCCGATTCCTGATTCCAGCATGCCCCCGCACCAAACCGGTACCGATTTCGCCTGGCAAAGATCGTGAATCCGCCTCGCCGCCGTGTGCCCACCGACGCGTCCCAGTTTAATGTTAATGATGCGGCACGCCCCGATCTCAATCGCCGCGCGCGCGTGCTCGATATCGTGAATGCATTCATCCAAACAAATCGGCGTCTGAAGTTGCCGCTGAAGCTGCGCGTGCGAATAAATGTCGTCCCACCCGAGCGGCTGCTCGATCATGATCAGGTAAAAAGCATCCAGTTGTTTCAGAAGCGGCGCATCCTCCAGCCGGTACGCCGAATTGGCATCCACCATCAGGCGAATTCGCGGAAAGCGTTCGCGCAGCGCCCGCGCCGGCTCCACATCCATGCCCGGCTTGATTTTAATCTTGATGCGCTGGTAGCCCGCCCCGAGTTCCTTCTCAACTTTGCTAATCAGCGTTTCAATCGTCGGCTGGATTCCGATGGACACACCGCAAGGAATCTCCTCGCGCACTCCGCCCAGAAGTTTGGCCAGCGGGATATTTTTTTGTTTGGCTTCAGCGTCCCAGATCGCCGTCTCAAGTCCGCCCTTCGCCATATTGTGCCCGCGAACACGCGCAAACAGGTCCCAAACTTCCGCCGCGCTGCCGAATTCTTTGCCCTTCAGTATCGGCCACAAAAAATCCCGAATAATGTGCCACGCGGTCTCCACCGTCTCGTACGAGTAGTAAGGGTCTTCCCCCGCCGTCGATTCTCCCCACCCCGCCACGCCATCCACATCCGTTTCAAGCAGCAAAATCCGCCGAAGCGAAGTTTGCCCAAAGCTAGTTTCAAACGGAGCGATCAGCGGAAGATGGATTTCCCGCAGCGTAATTTTCTTCAGCTTCATTTTAAGAGTTTTTCAGTCCTCGAATTCTTCCGGACGGTATTCCGGCAGCCGCAGCCCGCCAATCGACCCAGCCGGCTCCAGAATATAATCGGTGGTCTCGCCGCGAGCTTCCACTCCGGTAGCAACGTATCCCGCAAGAAAATGTCTTTGGAATGATTCGCGAACCTGCTTCTGGCTTCGCGCTCCTGCCGCCGGGTCTTTGGACTTGAGATGGCTTATGTGCGTGTGGAGTGAAATTCGCTCCACCGCGCCCGCGCTCGCAAAAGGACTACCCGCGAGAATCCCGCGCACCCGGTCAGAGTCAAGCCACCATTCTGCGACCAGCCGGTCGGTAGGAAGCCCGGCGTGAAGCGGGCTCGCAGTCACGCCATAAAAATTCGGAATGTATCGCCGCACAATCGCGCCCAGCCGCGTCAGATTGAACCGCGCGTTCTTCAACTCCAGCGGATCGAACGTCCATTCCACCAGCGGCACGCCATTTTTCAAAGCGTCCTCGCGTTGAAATAATTTTAGACGCCGCCCGACTCCCCGGTTCTGGTATTCGGGCAGCACCGCGGTCATATGCGAATGCAAAAACGGCTTTCCCGCGCGCGTCCCCGCTAAAGCCAGCGTAAAGCCAACCATCCTTATGCCGTCGAATGCCCCCAGTATCTGCCCGCCCGTGTGGTGCGCCACCACAAATATCGCCGAGGGCACCGCGATATGTTCGCCCCAAGTCAGCAGCTCGAGCTTTACGCACTCCTCGTATTCAGCCAGCGACTCGCAATGCCGCACTTCAATCTCGCCCGTCACCGCCGCCGGATGTTTCGCCGAAGCATTCATCGCGTGTTAGCCACCTTCGCAATATTCGGCGCCTTCAGTCCCCCGCTACCTTCAGCCGACTTCGCATAATTCCACAGTTCTTCCTTGCGCTCGCGCGGCAAGTCTGCGAACGCCTGCCCCCGCTCTGCAGCAGCAGCTTCCATATGCGAAAAACGCCGCTTGAATTTGCGATTCGCTTTCTTCAGCGCCAGTTCCGGATCGACGCCAAGGAACCGCGCGATGTTGACCGCCGCAAATAGCAGGTCGCCGACTTCTTCCTCCACGCGCGGCACACCCGCAGCGGAAACGGCCTCCTGCGCCGCAGCGCCAAAACCCGGCGGATTCGGCAGCAAAGCCTCCAGCTCTCGTTTCTCTTCGTCAAACTTCTCGAAAATCTCCGACACCTTGTCCCAGTCGAAGCCGACATGCGCAGCGCGCCGCGTAAGTTGATAAGCTTCCAAAACGCCCGGAAGAGATCGCGGAATCCCCGCCAGAACGGAAGAAGCCTTTTCGCCCGCGTCATGCGCCTTCCCATCTCCGCCGCCTGACTCCGCGCGTTCCTGCGCCTTAATCTGCTCCCAATTCTTCAACACCTCCGACGAATTCTTCGCCTTCACCTTGCCAAACACGTGCGGGTGCCTCCGCACCATCTTGGTGTGCACCGATTCGATCACGTCAGAAATGGTGAACCGCCCCGTTTCTTCAGCGAGAATCGAATGAAAAACAATCTGCAGCAGCAAATCCCCAAGCTCGGACGAAAACTCCCTCGAGTCGCCCTTCTCCATCGCGTCCAAAACCTCATACGTCTCTTCAATCAGGAATTTTCGCAGCGATTCATGCGTCTGCTCGCGGTCCCAAGGACACCCATTCGGCGCGCGCAATCGAGCCTGCAGCGCCACAAGTTTCTCGAACCATTTCCCCGCCCGCTTGTCGCGCCCGCTCCGCGGAATCCGTGCCTCAGCGCCGCCCGATCTCTTAGCGCCGCCCAAGCCTTTAGCGCCAGCTGAGTCTTTCGCGCGAACCTTCGATCCCATCCGCGAGCCGGATTGCGCCCCGCCTTTGGCACGCCGCTTGGAAGCAATAGTTTTTACGATATTTTTGCGCGAAGGCAAGAGAATCCCGTTCTGCGTCGCTGAAGGAACAATCTACAAGGAAGATCCCCGAGTGACAAGCAGCGAGTGGACTGTCACTGCGAAGCCGATCAGAACCCCGAAGCAGTCGCTCGCGGTTGAATAACGGAGTCCGCAAACCTCTCCATCTCCTCCATCTGCGGACTAAACTGAAGCAGCAGCAAATCCACTCCCGCATCCTCGAATTCCCCAACTCGATCCGCAACCTGCTGCGCCGTCCCGACAAGCCCCGATCGCAATCCGCGATTCGACACCGAATAATCTTCCAGCGACACACGCTGTTCGAGCTGCGTATTGGCCAGCCAATCTCGATAATTCTGATACCCCGCGGCGTTCTGCTTCACGTCCGTAATCCGCGCAAGTTCCTGCTGCGCCTCGCGCTCGGTCTCTCGCACGATCGAGTATCCCGCCACGCCAAATATCATCCGCGGCAATCCTTTTCGCTCGCGCCGCTCCGAAAGGTCCCGGATTTTCACCGCTACTCGCTCCGGCGAATCCCCGTGCATCACGTACGCATCGCATTTCTGCGAGATCAGCTCCTTCGCCGTTTCGGATTCCCCGCCCGCATAAATCGTCGGACGCGGCTTCGAAACCGGCTTCGGCTGCATCACCAAATCCTGCACCGAATAATATTTGCCGGAATAGGAGAAGTGATCCTCTTTCCAAGCTTTGTCCACCACGTCCAGCCATTCCGACGTCCGCGCGTATCGATCGTCGTGCTGATCGAAATGCACGCCATATTTTTTCGCTTCCTCCGCCCACCACGAAGAAACCACGTTCAACGAAACTCTCCCGCCGCTGATCTGATCGATATTGGCCGCCTGTTTGGCCAGCAGCGCCGGTATATGAAACGTCGGCCGCACAGCCACCATCAGCTCCAGCGTCTCAGTGACCGCAGCAAGCGCCGCAGCCGTTGACCATGCATCCAGCGAAGGAGCATCGACTCCCTTGATGTCGTTCAGATTCAACTCCGCGATCAGCGTAATATCGAACCCGATTTTTTCGCTCCGCCGCGCCAGCTTCGACACGTAGTCCCAAGTCGGCTGCATATGTTCGTCTTCCACATTCCGCAGCCACCCGCCGAAAATCGGAAGCCAATATCCGTAGCGCATCAGCGCCTCTCCTGAACTAGGTAATCCACCAGCCGCTCAAACGGGTCGAACCCGATTACGCGCGGCCCGTCGGAAACGAAATTCGAAAGCGCGTTGATATCGTAGTAATAAAGCTGCCCGTCGCGGTCGTCGATAATGTATTCGGCCCCGCCCACTTCAATCGCAGTCTCCCGGAAAATCCGCTCCACGTCCGCAATCACCCGCGCAGGCGGTGCGTAAGCTTCCAGCCGCAATCCCGTCTTCGGCCCTTCCACCACGCACACAGTTTTTATGTCCGCTCCGTCGTTCGTTTTGCAGATATCCATCGGGCAAAGGTCAAACGTCTCGCCCGATGTAAAAACTTTGATCCCATAAAGGTATTTGTAGCCGATAGTCTCCACGCGCGTAATATGCCCGCCTCGCGCGGGAATAAATTCCTGCACGATCCCGGTCGAATCGAGCCCGAGCGCGATTCCATTCTTCGCCGCTGCTTCCAATTGTTCTGGCGTGTCGAACCGAACGATCCCCACCCCGCTCCCGCCAATATTGGGTTTGATGATCACAGGAAACCGCATCCCCCGCGCCGCCTCCGGAGCCTGGCTCGCGTGATTGATCACCACCGAGCGCGGATACGGCAGCCCCAGCGATTGCAGCAGCGAAAGCTGCAGCGCCTTGGAAGTCTCGTTGCGAAACGCCTGGCTTCCATTCACCACTCGCGTTCCCAGCCGCTCGAGGTGCGCCAGATAATTAAGCGTATAAAAAATCGCGTGCGCATTCCCGCGCGTCCAAGCCGACGGACTCATCCGGTTGAAAATCAGCCCGTAGCGCTGGTTCCCATTCGGACGCAGATCGAAATGGCTCCGAGCCGCGTCCAGCCGCACGTACGGAATCGCGCGGCGATCCAGTTCCGCAAATACCGGCGCGAACCATCGCGGATGCTCGTAATAAATTCCAATCGGATTCACTGACGACGTCACTTGTACCTCCGCAGACTTTCCAAGGCGGGCTTGGGGCCATTGGCCCCCTATCGCTGCCCCCTATAATAGACCATCCAACTCGAAAAATACTTGGATGCTAGAGTGTCAGTTTGGTTTCTACTTTTCCCCCTTACGCCGATTTTGCCAGGGCAGCTTCCCTTGTCGCCAAGAGTACGCCGGTGCTAAACTGTGGTGCAATCATCCGAGCAAGCCTGAGGACACGCCGTGGCGGAACACAAAAAAGAAGAAACCTTTAAAGTAATAGACCGGCGACACTTCACCGAAGAAGGCAATCTCCGCCCTGAAGTCGTCGAGCTGGAGCGCCGCGAAGAAGAAGCTGCGGCCAAAGAGGCCGCTGCGAAAAAGGCCGCGACTCCCGCCAAGCCGGCGGCCAACGCGCCGAATCCCACAACGAAAACTGGCGCGAACCCAGCCTCAAAAGCCGCCACCGCTGGCGCCGTATCGGAATATGACATCCTCGGCGCAAATCAGCACTCAGCTCCGAAAGAAAATCCTGGCCCAAGTCTGATAACTCCCGGCGCATCGGACGACCTGGCATCATCGCCCTCAGCCGAAGCGCCGGCCGGAGAGCAAAGCCACTCGTCGCGCAGCTTTCAAATGCTCGTGGACTTCCTCACCCGCAACGCCGCCGCCATGCTCGGCGGAATGGCTGACCCGCAAACCGGCCGCCCTTTCGTCGATCTCGAAGGCGCCCGCGAAGTCATCGACATGCTCGACGCTCTCCGCGAAAAGACCCGCGGCAACCTTTCCAAGGAAGACGATCAGCTTCTCATCGAAGTTCTAGGAAGCTTAAAACTTACATTCATGGAAATTTCAAAAGCAGCCGCCGAAGCCATGGCAAAAAAGGCCAAAGCCAAATAACAAATATCGGGCATCCTAGTTCGTATTCACCGGCTACAAGAAGCACCAGGAATAATAGTTTTCAGTGACGAATCGAAACTGGCTTTCGCCATCCACTCCGAAATGCCCACTCTGCAACTCACTGTACTAGGTTCCGGCACCTCCATGGGCGTCCCCACGCTCGCCTGTCACTGCGCCGTCTGCGAATCGCCCGACCCGCGCGACAAACGCACCCGCCCCTCCGTCCTCCTCGCCTACGACGGCCACAACATAGTCATCGACACCACTCCCGACTTCCGTTTTCAAGCCATGCGCGAAAAGCTCGATCGACTCGACGCTGTCCTCTACACCCACGGCCACGCCGACCACATTCTTGGCCTCGACGATATCCGCCCATATAACCTGAAGCAGCGCGCCTTGGTTCCTCTTTACTCATCTCTGGAAACGCAAGCCACCTTGCGCAAGCAATTCGCTTACATCTTTGACGACGCTCCGACTGTCAGCTCCCTGCCAGGAGTCGAAATGCACACCATCGACGGCCCCTTCGAACTCTTCGGCTTGAAAATAATCCCTATCCCTGCGCACCACGGCCCAACCTCCGTCCTGGGCTTTCGCTTCGGAAACGCCGCCTATCTCACCGATTTCAGTTCCGTGCCCGAAAGCTCGAAAGACCTCCTGCGCGGCCTCGATGATTTTATTCTCGACGCTTTGCGCTACACTCCCCATCCCATGCACTCAAATGTGGAACAATCCCTGGCCCTGATAACCGAGCTGAAACCGAAACGCGCCTGGTTCACCCACATCTGCCACGACCTCGGCCACGAACAAGCAAACGCCAAATTGCCCAAGGAAGTGCGATTGTCCTACGATGGCCTGAAGTTCGAGGTGCGAGTCTGATGCTAAGCGATGAAATGAAACACCGGATGCGCCTCGCGCCAACTCTGCGCCTGGATATCGCATACTCCGCCGAAGGATGGGTCGAGCGCTTCGGCAACTCCCGCAAGCGCACCGTCGTAACTATCGGCAATTTTGACGGCGTGCACCTGGGGCATCAAAAAATTCTTAACGGCGTAGTCGAACGCGCTCGCGCAAATGATTTGGAAAGTGCCGTCCTCACGTTTTATCCCCATCCCGCGCGTGTTCTCCGGCCGGACGCGGCTCCCACTCTCCTCATGACTCTCGAACAGCGCCTCGCCGCGTTCGACGCCATGGGAATTAACGCCTCTTTGGTTTTGCGGTTCGACGCCGAACTCGCCAAGATCAGCGCCGAAGATTTCGCCAAGACATTTCTAGTCGACTCCTTGCGCGCCAAGACCGTACTCGTCGGCGAAAATTTCCGCTTCGGAAATCGCCAAGGCGGCGACGTAAACTTGCTCCAGGAAATCGGCAGACGCTCCGATTTCGAGGTCGTTATCGTGCCGCCCGTTGTCGAAAACGGCGTGATCGTCTCCAGCACAGCGGTCCGTGAAGCCTTGCGCGACGGCCGTGTTGCCGACGCCGAGCCGCTTCTCGGCAGGCCGTTTTCGCTCAAAGGCGAAATTCGCCCCGGAACCGGAAAAGGGCGAGAGCTTGTCGTCCCCACCCTGAACCTTGCCACCGAGCAAGAGACCTTGCCCAAAAACGGCGTGTACGCAACCGCGACCGTAGTCGGACCCAAAATCTATTGGTCCGTCACCAACATCGGCGTCCGTCCCACATTCAACGGCCGGAATCTCGCAATCGAATCGCACCTCTTCGATTTCGCCGAGCAATTGACCTCCGGCAAAATGGAAGTAATATTCCTCAAGCGCCTCCGCGACGAGCGGAAGTTTTCCGATCCGGAAGCCTTGCGCGAACAAGTGCTGAAAGACATCGAGCAGGCAAGAAGCGTTGTGATCGCCAACCAATAGGAACGGATATGGAAAACAAAGAAGTCGCCAGAATCCTCCGTGAAACCGCGCAATTGCTGGAAATCGATGGCGCCATAATCGGCCGCTACCGCAGTTACGAAAAAGTCGCCGAACTTCTCTACAGCCTCCACGAACGTATCGAGGACATCTGCAAGGACCCCAAAAAACTCCGCGAGCTTCCCGGCGTCGGCGAAAACATGGCCGAGCACATCTGCGAAATCCTACAGACCGGCGACTACAAACTCCGCCAAAAACTTCTCAAAAAATATCCGGCCAGCCTTCTGGAGCTGCTCCACCTCCAATCCCTGGGTCCGAAAAAGGTTCTGTTCCTGTGGGAGACTTTTCAAGTTTCTACAATCGAAGGCGTCGAAAAGCTCGCCCGTGATGGCAAGCTCCACGAGCTTCCCGGCTTCGGCGAAAAGAGCGAACAAAATATTCTAAAAGCCACCGAATCGGCGAAACGCTCGACTGGCCGCTTCAAACTCAATGCCGCCGAAGACGAAGCCGAAAAGTTTGCTGCGTATATCAAGAACGCGGAATTGTCCAAGTCCGCCGCCGCAGTGGAATCTGTCACCCCTGCCGGCTCTCTGCGCCGCGGCCGCGACACTATCGGTGACATCGATCTCCTGGTCACCATGCGTCCCGGCCACGACAAGCAGAAACAAGTGGACGCGGTCGCCGAACACATCCTGAAATACCCCGGCATCGATCAGACCCTCGCGCATGGTGAAAACAAAGTCAGCGTTCTGCTCGGCAGCGGACTCCAGGTCGACGTCCGCATGCTCGCGAAAGAAAACTTCGGCGCCGCTCTGCTTTATTTCACCGGCTCCAAATCCCACAACGTCGCCCTCCGAGGCCGCGCCCTCGATATGGGCTGGACGCTGAATGAATACGCCATGACCACGCTGAAGGGCGGCAAGGTCGTCGCCGGCAAGACCGAAGAGGAAATCTACGCCAAGCTCGGCCTCGATTACATCGAGCCTGAACTGCGCGAAATGACCGGCGAAATCGAAGCCGCTGAAAATAAAAAAATGCCGCGTCTTATAAAGATTCAGGACATTCGCGGCGACCTCCAAATGCATACCACCGCCTCCGACGGCCGCAACTCCATCGAAGAAATGGGCGAAGCCGCAAAAGCGCTCGGCTACGAATACATCGCTCTCACCGACCATTCAAAAGCCGTCACCGTCGCAAACGGCATGGACGAAAAGCGCACCCTCGCCCAAATCAAGAAAATCCGCGCCGCCCAGGAACGCGTCCCCGGCATCCGCCTGCTCGCGGGCATCGAAGTCGATATTTTGAAGAACGGCGCGCTGGACCTCAGTAATGACGTCCTCGCCCAACTCGACGTAGTCGTCGCGTCGATCCACTCCTTCATGAATCTCGACCGCGACGCCATGACCGACCGCATCCTCGCCGCCATCGAAAATCCTTACGTTCAAATCATCGCCCACCCCACCGGACGCCTGGTCCTCCGCCGCGAGCCTTTCGATTACGATATGGAAAAAGTCCTCGATGCCGCCAAGGAAAACGGTGTCGCAGTCGAATGCAACGCCTACCCCGATCGCCTCGATCTGAACGACGTTCACCTTCGCATGGCCAAACAACGCGGCGTCAAGGTCGTGATCTCCACCGACGCTCACAACACCACTCACTTTCGCTTCATGAAATACGGCGTAATCACCGCCCGTCGCGGCTGGCTGGAAAAGAAAGACGTAATCAATACGCTCCCGCTCGCCGAATTCCTGTCCGCCCTAAGGCCCAAGCCCACCGCCGCGGTGCCCAAGCCCAAATCGGCCAAAAGCAAATCCGCTTAGTTTTCCGGACCCACCGGAGTATTGTGTCGTGCAGCGCCGAGTTTCGACGCGGCGCCGGTTTTCGTAGTGTCGGTTTACCCTGACGAAGGAAGGGCGTCCCGCTTGCCCTAAGGAACGAAGGGCGCGCTCTTTTGACTTCTCGACCCGGCAAAGCGGACGTCACGGAACATTTCGAACCTGATCGGCGTATCTCTTAATGAACGCTGATCCGGCCGGTTGTAGCCGCGCTTGAATGCAACGCACTGACCGGCGACTCGGAGTGATGATAAATAGTGTTTGTGGGTCGTGGCTTTAGCCACGACATTAGCATTGCGGAGCCAAAGCGGCTTTAGCCGCTGAAGTTCCCGCTTTACGGCTTCGACACAAAGATCCGTCGCGCCATAATGACGCGAATACCAAACGGAGACACTCATGAACCGAACAATTCTGCCAGGCGCTTTCCTCACGATCCTCGCACTATCGACCGTCGCCGCAACCTCCACCCGCGCTGACGACTGGTCCAAAACCTACCCGATCACCGCCCGCGCCGACCTCCGCGTCTCCACCGACGATGGCGACGTCACCATCATCGGCTCCGATCAAAAACAAATTGACGCCCGCGTCACCACCGAGGGCTACAAAATCAGCTCCAGCGAAGTGCGCATCGAAGAAAGCCAGACCGGCGACCACGTCGTCATCAGCGTGAAACTGCCGCATCTTAATTTCTCGTTTTGGGGCGGCAAGCACAAGTCCGTCAAGGTTGAACTGCACGTTCCCCGCGAACTCGATCTCGACGTCGAAACCGGCGACGGTAACGTTGTCGCTCAAAATGTCGCTGGCCACGTGCATTTCAATACCGGCGACGGCAATGTCACCGCCACCGGAGTCCGTGGCGACATTCGCCTCCACACCGGCGACGGCCACATCACCGGTACGAATTTCGACGGCACCTTGGACGCGAGCACTGGTGACGGCAATCTCCAAATCAGCGGACGCTTCGATTCCCTCGCCTTGAAGACCGGCGACGGTAACATCGAAGCTCAGGTGGGCGGCGGCTCCAAAGTGGCGAACAACTGGACCGTCCACTCCGGCGACGGCCACATCACTATGCGCGTTCCCGCCGATTTGAACGCGAACCTCGACGCTCACACCGGCGACGGCTCAATCACCCTAGATATCCCGATCATGGTGGCCGGCTCTTTAAGTCACTCCTCCGTCCACGGAAAATTGAATGCTGGCGGCGGGACCCTCTCGATCAGTTCCGGAGACGGCTCCATCCACCTCGAAAAGCTCTAGCCGCGAAACTCAACCGATGGGAAAGGAACTTCCATCGTGTGGCAGACATCGGAAAAACGCGTCTCCCGGCACACGTGACGCTAATCCCAGCCTTTGCTTAATGCTTTTAAATCAGCAGAATACCGTTCTAACCCGATTGGAACTTGCCGTGCTTTTCCCTATTCTGGATGCGCCCTCGACGTTTCCGACTGCGTCTGGGCGACGGGAGGTTAGACGTTCATGCTTCCTTTCCTCATGATCGGCTTGCTCGCTATCCTTGCTTTCCTCTGTATGTCGCACGTAATACCCACCCTGGCTCGCCGCCAAAAGCTGTCGAATCCGGCATCCGAAGTTGACAGTGAACCCGCCGCGCTGCGATACACCCATCCCCACGCGCGCTCTCTTTCCTTAGCGAAAGATCGCAAATAGTCCCTTCACCGGCGTCAACCACCCTCCCGCGCGAAGTCTGATTCGATTTGCAAAACTCACAGCGTTGCCGCATCATTGACTGTTTTGTTTCGAACATTCATCCCGTTAAGTTCGCATCCATCGCAGGATAATTTCGCTTCCGCGAATCGCCTTGGCGAACGCGGGCAAAATACGCTCTTAATTCATCTGGGGGAAACCGAATGCGCAGGCCAGTAAGTGTTGCTCCGTCAAAAGGAAAATTGGGAATCCTGATGCCGGGAATGGGCGCCGTCAGCACCACGTTTATGGCGGGCGTCGAACTAGTGCGGCGCGGTCAATCTGTACCGGTAGGCTCGCTCACTCAGCTAGGCACCATCCGCCTCGGCAAACGCACCGAAGCCCGCACGCCCAAAATTAAGGATTTTGTGCCGCTCGCCAAACTCGACGACCTCGTCTTCGGCGGCTGGGATGTTTTCAAAGACGACGCCTACCAGGCTGCCTCCAAAGCCGGAGTGCTCGACGCCAAGGACCTCGGGAAGGTCCAGAAGTTCCTCAAGACCATCAAGCCCATGAAGGCCGCTTTCGATCAGCATTATGTGAAGAACTTGAGCGGCCCCAACGTCAAGAAAGGCAAAAATAAATCCGATCTTGCCGAGCAGCTTCGCGAAGACATCCGCAATTTTAAGAAGAAAAACAAGTGCGACCGCCTCGTAATGGTCTGGTGCGCTTCTACCGAAACTTTCCTAAAGCCCCAGGACGTGCACAAGGATCTGAAATCTTTCGAAAAAGGCATGCGCGCGAACGACCCTGCGATCGCGCCCTCCATGTTGTACGCCTACGCCGCCATCAGCGAAGGCGTCCCGTTCGCCAACGGCGCGCCGAATCTCACCGTCGATATTCCCGCTCTCGAGGACTACGCCAGAACGAAAGGTGTCCCCATCGGCGGAAAAGATTTCAAGACCGGCCAAACCTTGATGAAGACAATCCTCGCCCCCGGCTTCAAAGCCAGAATGCTCGGCATGAACGGATGGTTTTCCACCAACATCCTGGGCAACCGCGACGGCGAAGTGTTAGACGACCCCGGCTCGTTCAAAACCAAAGAAGAATCCAAACTCGGCGCTCTCGAATATATTTTGCAGCCGAAGCTCTATCCCGAACTTTACGGCACCATCCATCACAAAGTCCGTATCAACTACTATCCCCCGCGCGGCGACAATAAAGAAGGCTGGGACAACATCGACATCTTCGGCTGGCTCGGTTACCCCATGCAGATCAAAGTCGATTTCCTCTGCCGCGATTCCATCCTCGCCGCGCCCATCGTTCTCGATTTGGCCCTTTTCTTCGACCTCGCCAAGCGCGCAGGGATGCACGGCATCCAGGAATGGCTGAGCTTTTATTTCAAGTCCCCCATGTGCGCCAAAGAGCTGTACCCCGAGCACGATCTTTTCATCCAGTCCATGAAGCTGAAAAACACACTCCGCTGGATGATGGGCGAAGATCTAATCACTCACTTAGGCGCTGAATACTACGATTAGAATACCGGCGGGAAATTGTTTCGTAGGGCGCAGCATGCTGCGCCCGCCATAGATGCTTGGCTCTCACTTCAGCCCAACATCTTCGCTCGCGCTTCAATCTAAAACAAATTCCAAAGAAACTGGTTGTACACCTCGTGGTGAAACTGCACTTCCGGCGACTTCACAAAAGTCCCCAGCTGTCGCGCACACCGGTCCGCCGACGCCTGTTTCAAATCCGCGTAACGATTCTTCACATCTTCGCCCAAAAGTTTCGTAGTCCACGCCGCTTTCCGGAAGTCTTCGATCGCAGCGTAAATATTGTCTGGCAAATAGCGCTCCGCTTGCCGCAAATTCTTAAGTTTCGACGTCTCCCCCTCCAGCCCGGTCTTGAACACCGATAGCATCACCATGTAAGGATTCGCATCCGGCGAGACCGAGCGCACTTCCACCCGCATGCTTTTCTCGTTGCCGATTGGTATGCGTATCATCGACCCGCGGTCCACCGCCGACGCTTTAATCTGGTTCGGCGCTTCAAAGTGCGGATCCAGCCGCCGGTATGCGTTCACGCTCGCGTTCAACAGCAAACAAATGTCGTTCGCATGCGTAAGTATCCGGTCCACAAACGCCCATCCGAATTTGCTCAGCTTTTCTTCGCCTTTCGGATCCCAGAAAAGATTCTTCCCGCCTTTGCTCACCGAAACGTTCGTGTGCATCCCGCTGCCGTTCACTCCCACCACCGGCTTCGGCAGAAAGCTCGCCGTGAAACCCATATTCGTCGCCACCTGCCTGCAGATCAGCTTGTAAAGTTGAATTTGATCCGCCGCCGCAACCACCTCTCCGTATCCGTAATTGATCTCAAATTGCGAGGGCGCCACTTCCGGATGGTCCTTCTCATTCTGAAAACCCATCGCGCGCTGCACTTCCGCCGTTGTATCAATAAATGTCCGCAGCGGATCGCCCGGAAGCGAATGGTAATATCCGCCCGTATTCACGTAGTCGAATTTCCGGGTTTCGTAATACGCGCGCTCCGCGTCCGCTCCATTAAACAGGAAGCCCTCGATTTCGTTCGCCGCGTTCAGCGTGTACCCGTCGCTCTTGTGCAGTCCGTCCGCAAATCCTTTCAACGCCCCGCGAATATCTGCGCTGTAAGGTGTGCCGTCCTTATCAATCACCTGCCCGAACACCAGCACTTTTCCCGACCCGAACACATCCGCCGGCCCCCAGTAAAACGCGCTCCAGTCCATCGTCAGCCGCAAATCGCTTTCGCGCTGCGCCGTGAATCCCCGAATCGACGATCCGTCAAACGTCAGATTGTCCCAGCTCTTGATCAGAAATTTCTTGTCGTAGTCCAGCATATGCAGCCGGCCTTCCAGGTCGCTGAACAAAACCGTCACCGCCTTGATGCGCTTCTCGTCCGTCAGATACTTCAGCCGCGCTTCTTGTATCTTGTGCGCCGGAGCGCGATTCCGCCGCGCCTCTTTCGCCTCCAAATTCATCACTTCCAGCTCGTCGTACGGAATCGACAGAAAGTTTCTAAGCTCGTTGGGCATGAATCTCCTTGAGTTGGAAAATAGCGCTCTTGTATTGCTGCATTGCCTCGGGATGAATCATCCGGGCGCTAGGGTATCGCGTAGCAATTCCAACCGTCAAATCCAAAATCATTTTCGCCGAAAAGAAAGTTTTATCGGAGCCATAAAAAAATCTTTGCCGTCGCCCTCTTCTCCACTCGCCTCAATGCCCGCTGTAGCGCGGCCCAGCCTCGACCAACGTCGTCGCGCCTTCGTAGCGGCGGCCTTCAGGCCGGCAGATTTTGATTCTAATCCCTGAATTTCCCAATCAACTCCGCCTCCGCCAAAATATGCCCCTTCATCGCCGCCTCCAACTCCTCTTTCTTCGCATTCGGCTTCAAACCCGTCTTCGCATCCAACGCATACAACTTAATAAAATAATGATGCGCCGCCCCGCCCTTCTCCAGACACGGTCCCGTATAACCTGTCTTCCCCCGACCGTTCTTCCCCTGCGACGAACCGTCAGCCAGCTTCTTCTTCGTAGGCACGCCCTCCGGCAACGACCGCGTCCCCCCGGGAATATCGTAAATCAGCCAATGAACCACCGTCTTCGCCGGAACATCCGGATCGTCCGCAATCACCGCAAAACTCTGCGTCGCCGCCGGCGCGTCAGTCCAAGCCAGCGCCGGAGAACTATTCGCCCCGTCGCAACTATATTTCGCGGGTATATCCCCATCCGCCTCAAACGAACTGCTGCTCAGCTTCAGCACCGCCCCCGCATCCTTCTGCTTCCCTTCTTGCCCGCGCATAGCAACACTCCCAATCAAGCACACAATTACCACAGCAACGTAGCCGATCCGGTGATTCGCAAAAAGGTGCAAGCCTGGCGCTTTCAATCTTCACCCCCGAGCAGTCTTCTCTACTCTAGAATACTTGCGGGCCGATACTCGAATAGAATCTCTCCGCATATCCTCTCATCATCCACCAGAAAGCCGTACAATCGTGCCTTCACCATCGATCTTTCCGAGGCGGCCCCGCATGTACGAAACATTCGAACGCAACGAATACCTAATCTCCACCGATCCCGCAAAATTTGATCTCGACGCAATCCATGCCTACCTGGTTCGCGCCTACTGGTGCGAAGGCATTCCACGCCAAACGATGGAGCGCGCCATCGCCAATTCTCTATGCTTCGCGCTGTTTCACGGGAAAACTCAGGTCGGTTTCGCGCGAGTCGTCACCGACTCCGCCACCTACGCTTACCTCTGCGATGTCTACGTCCTCGAAGACCATCGCGGCAAAGGCCTGGGAAAGTGGCTGATGGAATGTCTGATGGGCCATCCAGCTCTGCAAGGCTTGCGCCGTTTCAGCCTGGCCACCCGCGACGCTCACAACCTCTATCGCCAATTCGGCTTTCGCGAACTCTCCAAGCCCGAATCCAAAATGGAAATCCTGCGCCCGGACATTTATCGCTGATCTTCTGATCACTGGCCTGGGCTGCGTGCCTCAGCGAGGGTCCAAGCTCTCGATGAACCGACCGTCAGGAGCTAGACCGCCCGCTAAGTGTCGAAACTAGACTACGGTGCCGGGGCGTGAAGGCAGGGCCGAGCGTTTGCTTCGATAGAGAAGACAATCCACGCCCCCGACGGCCAACATCGCCAAACCTTCGGCGAGGATCAAACGTCCGTGAGAGTCAGACCAATTCAAAATCCCTATTGCTGAGAAGAAAAGCCCCACAGCAACAAAACAACCGACGTTCATCCACTTCGCAAATCGCGAACCGAGAAACTCGAGCAGGATACCCGCAATCGGGATCGTCGCCCACAACGCGAACTGAAACCAAACCGCCTTGTTTCGATTGTCTAGCTCCAAGAGATGGTTGAGTATTGTAACTTCAAGATAGCTTTCGTATAGGAAATAGATCGCTGCGCCATTCGTGAGGAGAACCCAAGCCAAGCGCAGTATTCTCATGGAATGCCAATGCGGAGCTTCCACACGGTTCAGTTTCCGCTTAGCTGCTGACCGGCGCCGTTAGCCGCTCCTTCGACACCTTGGCCGCCGCCTTGTGCACGTACAAGTTTCGATCGGCTGCTTCGATCAATCCCTCGTACTCATCCCCCGGCTCGTACGCCTTCCATCCCACTGCAAACGACACCTCCAGCGGGTTCCCGCCCGCCTCTACCGCAAATCCCACCAGCCGCCCCAACACGACCGATAATTGATCGATTTCGCAATCCAAGAGCAGCAGCATGAATTCGTCCCCGCCCCACCGTACCGCCAAATCTGACCCGCGCGTCGAACTGCGCAAACACTTCGCGAATCCCTTCAGCACCTGATCCCCGGTAGGATGTCCGTATTTATCGTTGATCTTCTTGAAGTCGTTCAGGTCCAGCAGCACCACGATCATCGACAGCCCTTTTCGCTCCGCTCGCGCAATCTCTGCCCGCAGCCGCTCTTCCGCGAAACGCCGGTTGTACAGCCCCGTCAAGGGATCAAACAATGCCAGCCGTCTGAAAACTTCCGCCTGAATTTGCTGCTCCGACAATTCTCTCTGAACCGTTCTCAGCTTCCGCTGCTGAAAAACCATGTGCCCGGTAAAGAACACCACCAGCGCCACCAGCGCCCAAACCGCCAGTCTCATATCCCACCCGAAAACCGCGCTCGGAGTTTTGAGATAGAGCGAAATCGACAACGACACAACCAGCGCCGTCAATCCCAGAATGATGATCGCGATGTTGCCCGAAGCCCACAGGTCGCGCCGCTCCAGCTTGCGCAAGTTCGATTGGATTTCGGCCGCGCCGTAATCAGGGTCCTGGCTCGTCATCGGCGCAATAGAAGGGTTCATGTCGTTGCGCGTCAACTCGGAAAAGTGCGCGCATTCGACGCTAACCTCCACCCCTTCCGCAGTCAAGCTCCCGCATTCCCCCCGCTTCGCCCTAGTAACGCTGCGTCGCTTGCGGAACGATCTGTATGCGCTCTCAATCTCAACTCACCCGGCCTGGCTTTTCGTAGCGCCGGTTTACCCTGACGAAGGAAGGGCGTCCTGCTTGCCCTGAGGAACGAAGGGCCGGCTCTTTTCGCCTTAGAACTACAAGCCGGTCGGCGCCCACACGTCCCCTCTGCCCGATCCTTCATCCCAATCGCACCAACGAACCGTAGGGGCACAGCATGCTGTGCCCGCTGCAGCCCTGCCCAACCTGATCCAACGCCAGCCGCGTTCCGAACTCCGAGGTTTTAATGTAGCGCCGCGGTCTTCAGCGCGGCATCTTGGTTGCCGCTGTCTTTCATAGCGCCGGGCCCGTCCCGTGAATCCCTTCGCGATTCACCTAGAGTCCTTCGCGAAGGGCCAGCTCCTTTCGCCAATAAAGTTCCTCCGCACCACGCAATTCCTCTTGACTTATGTTTACTACTATGATACTATGCCGCAGGCAAGTTATTTAGGCTAAGGGAGGAAGCAACATGCACCACGGCGGCGCCGTTGGACGGAGTAAGCTCAACCCACAACCCTGCCCGCTCCCAGCCAGCCTTTCCGCCTCAACTCCATCACAGATCCCCAACGATTTGGACCAAGTTCCGATGGCAATTCGTTACCATTCCGCCCCATTTCTAACCGGTTCTGGGTCACATTCAAAATTCCCATGATTATGCACTTGACAAAAGTTCGGCAATTTGCGATTATTAGTCATGGCGATTCTAACCCCTCAACCCTTCTTAGGTTTAGACGATGCGGCAGAGGCTCTAATAGCCGCTCGCAAGTCCCTTTTGATGGATGCGACGAGTTTCCTAGTCGGCACCCTCTTTAGCATCTGTTTTCTACCCTTCTCCATGCGAGGCACCCTATGAACCTAGTTGATATAAATACAATGTTCCCGACCGACGAAAAGTGCCGAGAGTTGCTTGTCCGGCTCCGCTGGCCCGAAGGCGTCCAATGCTTGCGCTGCAAGATGCCAGTCGTGGAACTTGAGACCGAGAAACAACTGTTCTACTGCAAAGACTGCGACTATCAGTTTACCGTCACCGCTGGAACGATTTTCAATGACAGCCATCTGCCCCTGAATAAGTGGTTCATCGCTACCTTGCTTCTCTGCGAGGCCAAGAAAGGTATGTCCGCTTGCCAGATGCAACGCACGCTCGGAATCGGAAGCTACCGGACGGCGTGGTATCTCTGTCACAGAATCCGCGCCGCTATGGTTGAAGTCAATCGACCGATGCTGAGCGGCAAAGTCGAAATGGACGAAACGTACGTTGGTGGCAAGAATTTGTGGAAGGGATGGGCGGCAAAAAACGACAATAAAGAAGTCGTCATTGGAATCCGTCAGCGCGGCGGCGATCTCAGGTTCTTCCATGCCAGTGATGCAAAAAGCGGAACCCTCGAAAAGTACATCCGAGAGAATATCAGCGAAGATGTCGATATTCTGTTCACAGACGATTGGAAGGCTTACAGGAGCGCGGCGAAGCATCTTCGGAAGGACGGGCGACACAAGACGATTCGCCACAAGCTCCGCATTTACGCCAAGGGCGACACTTATACGAACACGGTTGAATCCGCATTCTCTCTTTTGAAGCGCGGGATTATGGGTACGTGGCATAAGGTCAGTGCGAAACATCTCCAAGCCTACTGCGAAGAAATGACTTTCCGGTTTAATCGCCGACATAATTCCGACCTGTTCTTGGACACTTTGCGTCATATGGTTACGGCACCTGTGCTCACTCTTGAAAAACTAACCGCCTGATGAGCCGCTTCTATTCTTAAACTCGTCTTCCGCTTGTTTTAATATCTTCGACAAGGGGACGTCATTTTCTGTGGGACAATCCGGTTGCCGTTGTTTTTCCCAGAGATCCTTAACCTCTTTCATTTTTTCCGATTGAATAACATAACGTTCCAGATTTTCTTTAAGAACCAAACCTGTAGTTCGTTTGCCGACGCCCAAGGCGGTTTCAGCATTAAACTTCGCCTTAGATACCATCCACAAAACGTCGGGGAGATTTTTAAAAATTACCGAACTTTGAGCTGCAAAAAGAGTCGCCAACGCGGAAGTCTGACCACTACCTATAGCCCAAAAACCAGCGAGGTCGAAGTATGTAGCATCCCCCTTACCGTGGATTGTAAAAATATGCGGCTCTTTTTGGTCAAATCCGCATACGAGAAACGTCAAATCGAGAGTGACCTGTTCAATTTCATATATAAGCCTTGTAAATAATTCTGGACCGAAAGAGGCGAGACCGTTGCTCCGAAACTCAGCCATATTTATGTCGAATCTCGACAATATCGAGGTCTCTGCCGCCTGAACGATCTGTTTCTTATATGCGCTTTGAAACGCAGACACGATTTCGTCTAGCGATTCACTTGAGGGCTTCCCAAGCGCTTTTCGTACGTCTCTCAAAATCGGCACCGAAGGCGACACATCGCCACCTGCGAGCATTGCCACCCAGGAATTTCCTATCGCTTTGTGTTTTATAGCCGCACTATCAGCGGACATCTCTGACATAGAAAGCATTGAGTCTTCAACTGCGACAATACACTTTTCCCGGTGACAAAATGAAGCAATACAAACAGTCATTCCACACCCCCAATCTGCCGGGCACGGTTCGGGTACTGCATTCCAAGGCCACGGCTGCGAACGCCGCCCTAACATTGGACGCGCCCGAAGCTTTTGTCAAGTGCATAATCTTCAAAATTCCCCGTAACTTACAGAAAACAAAGAACCGCGCAAATTCTAACCGGGACCAGAACGCATATTAGCGATCTCGGAATGCGCACTCTTTTGCCAATCCTGCCTCCTCACCAGCCTTCAACACTCCCTGAGGTTATGTTAATGTGTAGGGTCGTAATCTCGATGATCGGGCAGACCTCGCAAGCGTGCTGGATCACCCAAACGGAGCTGTGCAGTAATGAAACCCGCCTATAACGGCGTCACCGTCCCGCCCAATGGAAAAGCAATCGAATTCACGCCCGACGGCGCGTTCCATGTCCCCGACCACCCGATTATCCCCTTCATCGAAGGTGACGGCACCGGACGCGACATCTGGAAAGCATCCCGCCAGGTTTTCGATGCCGCAGTCGCCAAATCCTATGGCGGGAAGCGCAAAATCGAGTGGCTGGAAGTCTTCGCCGGCGAAAAAGCCTTCAAAAAATTCAACAATTGGCTGCCCGATGAAACCGTAGAAGCCATCCGCGATTTCCGTGTAGCCATCAAAGGCCCGCTCACAACTCCGGTTGGCGGCGGCATACGCTCGCTCAACGTCACTCTCCGTCAAGTGCTCGACCTCTACGCCTGCGTCCGCCCCGTCCGGTATTTCGAAGGCGTGCCCTCTCCGGTCAAAAATCCGGAACGGATGAACGTCGTGATCTTTCGCGAGAACACCGAGGACGTTTACGCCGGAATCGAGTGGCGCTCCGGCACGCCGGATGCGAAACGCCTGATCGATTTTCTGAATATTGAAATGCTGAAAGGAACCACCAAACAAGTTCACGCTGACTCCGCGGTCGGAATCAAGCCCATGTCACCGTCCGGCACAAAACGTCTGGTGCGCCGCGCCATCCAGCATGCCCTGGAAGAAAATCGACGCATCGTGACCCTGGTTCATAAGGGCAACATCATGAAGTTTACCGAAGGCGCGTTCCGCGACTGGGGATACGAGCTTGCCACCCAGGAATTTCGCTCCGTCATTGTCACCGAGCGCGAGAGTTGGATTCTCGATAATAAAGACCGCGACGCAAGTCTCTCAGCCGAGCAGATTGCGGAAATGATCGAACCCGGCCTCGAACAAGCCAACGAAGACTTCCGGAAACGCGTCGTCGCCGAAGTTGAGCACACTCTTCAAACCATCTCCGCCTCTCACGGCGATGGCCAGTGGAAGAAGAAAATCTTGATCAACGACCGCATCGCCGATTCTGTTTTTCAACAGGTGCTCACCCGCGCCGACGAATATCAAGTCTTCGCCACGCCCAATCTGAATGGAGACTATTTGTCCGACGCCTGCGCCGCGCAAGTTGGCGGCCTAGGCATGGCTCCCGGCGCCAATATCGGCGACGGATGCGGCGTCTTCGAAGCTACTCATGGCACCGCACCAAAATACGCAGACAAAGACGTCATCAATCCCAGTTCCGTCATGTTGTCCGGCGCCATGATGTTCAATTTTATGGGCTGGCGCGAACCTGCCGCCCTCATCGAAGACGGAATCGCGCGCACCATCCAGCAAAAACGTGTCACCTACGATCTGGAGCGCCTCATGCCCGGAGCGAAAAAACTCAAAACATCCGAGTACGCCGCGGCCATCATCGAAAACATGCAAACTTCAGCCAGCGCATCAGCAGCGCAGCGGTCTTAGCCAAAACGCATAAGGAGACTTGGGAATGCGGAAGAAGGTCACGGTAGTCGGCGGCGGCTTCGTCGGGTCCACCACCGCGCAGCGAATTCATGATGCAGGACTCGCCGACGTAGTCCTCACCGACATTCTCGACGGAGTCCCCGCCGGAAAAGCGCTCGACATGGCGGAATCCGCGCCCATCCTCGGCGTTGACGCTCACGCCGCCGGTATCTCCACCGCCGGAGGCGATTACAAAGAAACCGCCAACAGCGACATCATCGTGATCACTGCCGGATTCCCGCGCAAACCCGGAATGAGCCGCGACGACCTGTTGAAAGCAAATTACGACGTGATCAAGGGCGTCGTCGAGGCGGTTGTAAAACTTTCGCCTAATGCGATTCTAATCATCGTCACCAATCCGCTCGATGCCATGGCGCACGCCGCGCTCAAACTCAGCAAATTCCCCAAAGCCCGCGTCATAGGAATGGCCGGCGTTTTGGATTCCGCGCGCATGAGCACCTTCGTCGCCGCGGAACTTGGCGTCTCGGTCGAAAACGTTCATTCCTTCGTCCTCGGCGGCCACGGAGATGACATGGTACCGCTCCCGCGTTACTCCACCGTGGCCGGAATTCCCCTCCCCGCGCTCCTCCCCAAGGACAAAATTGAAGCCATTGTCACCAGAACGCGAAAAGGCGGCGCGGAAATCGTTAATCTGCTCAAAACCGGCTCCGCCTATTACGCTCCGTCCGCGGCCGTGTTCGAAATGGTCGAAGCAATCTTGAAAGATAAGAAAAAAATCCTGCCCTGCGCCGCTTACCTCGAAGGCGAATACGGAGTGACCGGATTATTTGTCGGCGTCCCGGTGAAGCTCGGCGCAAAAGGCATCGAACAGATTATCGAGATCAAGCTCGAAGCCGACGAGAAAGCCGCTTTAGACAAGTCTTCCGCATCCGTGCGCGAACTCGTAACCGTGCTCGGCCTCTAAGGTGCCTGGGAAGCGCGATGAAATTATTCGGCCGCAAAAATCGCAAAGTCAGCCAACCGTCCGCAGTGGACAGTCTGCGCACACCCGCCCGTAGCAATCGCGTACCTCTCACGCATCGCATCACCAAAGACCTCGAGCACGCCCAAACTCTGGCCGCCATGCTGGCGCACAGCCGCGCCGCACGCGTAGTGGAAGTAGCCGACCTGCTGGCGGGAATGTATATCTACGACTGGGAGCGCCTCTCCCAATTCTGGGAAGACCAGGACGAGATCGAAACTTTCCTGCAGCAAATCTGCCGCATCAGCCCACAGCGCTGGCACCACTGGATTCAGGATTACGACGAGCACCGCCGCGACGAAGAGCCTCGCAAAGTTTGGCAATTGCTGACCGGCGCAAAGAACCAGGCGCAGCCGTCCAACGAAGCGCCGCTCTCCAGCTCGGCCGAACTGCAAACCATCTTGCAGCACGCAGAACTGCTCGCGCCCGGACGCGACATGGTCGAAGGACGGGCAATTCCAATCCTCACATGCGAATGCGTCCTCCTCGCCATCGCAAAAACGAAAGACTCAGAAATCGGCCATCGCCTCTTAGCCACCGGATTGAACGTCACCGGCCTGGAACAATCCGCCCGCAACCCCAAACACGCCCCGCGCCACTAGCTCTGCTTCTGACTAGAAGGGAAAACTCAATTGATCGTGATTGAAAATAGCTGGCGCGCCGGACTGAGGGCTTCAGATGATCATCTTAAAATTGGGCCAAAGTATCGCGAGCGGCGCGCTGGGCTTGCGACAGATGTAAACATGCACCCCCTGCTCGGACGGCATCGCGTGCTCGTCGGTAATCGTCCCGACCAGCTGGGCCTCCCCAAACAGCCGCGCATACCGATCCGCATTTTCTCCAAAAACAATCACGCACTCGCCGGAATAATTCCGCGGTCCCCACAGAAAATAATTGTTGTGCCCGCTGATCGCCTCGGGCAAACCGAGCGCCGGCCCATAGTAATCAATTGCCCCTGCCTCGCCATAATTCCCCGCCAGTATGGCGCAGCGGGATTGCTCCTGCGGCGGCAGCCCGTGATAAACCCGGGCGACGGACGAAGCCATGCTGTCCCACCCGAACATGTCCGCATAAAGTTGCGGCAGCGCCACGGTCGGGTCGCGCTCCATTTTCACCGTGCGCGAGTACGGGAGTATTTGCGAGTAGCGGATAAAAGCATCCACCGGCAGCAGCGGGACGCCGAATGGCAAGCTGACCACGCCCGCGATCACAATCAGCGCGCAGTATGCCCATGCCAGCCATCGCCGCCGTTCGGCTGCAAAAACAAATTGTTCAAGCGCGGCGCCTCCGGCCGCCATCAAGATCGGATAAATCGGCAGCGCGTAATAAGACTTTCCATGCAGGACGATAAAAATGATCATCACGACGAAATAAGCCCATCCGAGAAAGCGAAACCGCTTCCCTTCCGGCGCGGCGAAAAACCACGCCAGGCCGGCGAGCCATACCGGCAGTTCGATCGGCTGCAGGAAAAGTATCTGGTCGGCGAAAAACCGGAGCGGCCCGATCTCCACGTTCTTAAATTCTTGCGCGTTGCGCACGACCAGAATTTGCGGCCAGCCGTTGCGCGCCTCCCAGATCAGATTGGGAAGAAACATCGCCAAGGCGATGGCCCCGCCAATCCAAATCCATACCGAGCGGAACAAACGCGCGTGACCCGAAATCAAGAGCCCGGCCACGAGCGCGAAGCCGAAAACAAGCATGGTGTGTTTGTTTTCCAAACCGAGTCCCGCGATCGCGCCAAAGGCAAGCCACCACTTCGGCGAGGCTCCTTTCACGATGCGAATCGCAATCCACGCGCACAAAATCCAAAACAGCGGCTCGAACGCGTTCATCGAAAGAAAGCTGTCGAATGCGAGATACGCAGGAGCAAACAGCATTGCCAGAGCGGCAAGGAATTGCGCAAACAATCCGCCGCCCAGTTCGCGCGCGATCCAACCCGTGAAGAAAACCACCGCAGAGCCCGCCACCGCAGGCAGAAGACGAGCGTCAAATATCGAGTTGCCGAAAGCATGGCGGGCAAACCACGCGATCAACGCGATAAGCGGCGGCTGGTCAATGTAGCCCCAGGCCAAATGCTGGCCGCAAGCCATGTAATACAGTTCGTCGCGGAAAAAGCCGTAATGATTGATGCCCGCGAATTGAATCAGCAGCTTGGCAAGCGCGAGGGATAACAGCAGGACGATGCTAGCGCGCGCAGATTTAGGCCCTATCGCGCTGTCGATTGCCGAACCGGCGCCTTCCAGTGAGGTCATCTGCTAGCTGCGGACCGTGCCCCGGCAATAAATTAAGCGGGGGTAGAAATCGTCGCGGACTTGATGCGATCGAGCTTCGGAAAATTCTTGTCCAGGTAGGCCTTGCCCTGGTTGGTGATTTGCCCCTGGTCCGGAGATTCGCCGTACCCGCTGTGAATTTTCTGAACCACGTCCATGCCCTTGGTTACTTGACCAAACGGAGAGAAGCCCATGGAATCCAGCTGCCCGTTGTTGCCGAGATTGATAAAAAGCTGAGTTGTCCGCGTGTTTTTTCCCGCGGTCGCGAACGTCAGATACCCCGGCCGATTGCTCTGCGTCACAGGATCGTCGTTGATCTTCGCATCTCTCCATGCTTTGTTGACGATCGGATCGGCGCCCAGGCCGAATTGGACCACGAATCCCGGTATCACGCGGAAGAAACTCGCATCGTCGTAATATCCGGCCTTCACCAGATTATAAAAACGGTCTGCACCGATCGGCGCCCACGCGCGATTCACGCGCACGACGAAATCGCCTTTCGTGGTGGTAAACGTCACGTCGTACACTTCCGGCGCTTTTTCATTCAGTGTTTCGGGCTTCAGCAAACCTGGATTCGTGGTCATTAGTTTTGTCCCCGGGGCCTTTGCTAAATGAAAGTTCTGAAAAGTTGTCCAACTGTTTCTTTAGGTTTTTAGCGGAACGAGTATAACTTGCCGCGCCGCCATTCGCTACGTTCGCGGCAAGTTGGATTCGCGCTTTCCCAGCGAATCAGGCGCGAAAACCTGCTACTGCGCCGGAGACGCCTTATGAGTTGCGCTCGGAGCAGGAACCGGCGACGTGATCTTCGCCGACTTGATGCTGTCCAGCTTCGGGAAATTCTTTTCGAGATAGGCGTTGCCCTGATTCGTGATCTCGTCTTGATGGCCGGTGGGACCGTCAGCGTAGCCGCCGTACAGGTTCTTAACCACATCCATGCCCGAGGTTATCTGACCAAATGGAGCGAAGCCCTGGCCGCTGTGGTCCAGCCCTGCGTTGTTGCCCAGGTTGATAAAAACTTGCGTCGAGCGCGAATTCGGACTTCCGGTTTGAGCAAACGTAATCGTGCCTTCGGCATTGGTCTGCTTGACCGGATCGTCCTTGATGTTGGCGCTCTCCCAAGCTTTGTTAACAGCCGGGCTGCCGGTCAACCCGAACTGAACTACAAATCCGGGAACGACGCGAAAAAACTCGACGCCATTAAAATATCCGTGCTTGACAAGGTTGTAGAAACGGTCCGCTTCATTCGGAGCCCACGACCGCGTCACCTGCACGACGAAATCACCTTTGGTGGTCGTGAATGTGGCTTCGTAAACGTCCGGCGCTTTGGCATTAAGCGTTGCCGGGTGCAAAAGGCCAGGATCTGCGGCCGAGTGCGCAGCGGGCTTTTGCGCTGCAGATTGATCTTGGGCCGCGAGCGGCCCTGAAGCAAAACAGGCAATCAAACAAACGAGCAAGCAAACGCTAGACCACGAAGCAAAATGTTTCACCGCTTTTCTCCCATTTTTTTCGAGGCGGCTTCCACGTCCTGCATCACGCGAAGCGTGTTGCCGCCCAGGATTTTCTTAATGTCGCTTTCGGAGTAACCTTTTTCCAGCAATGCGTTTGTGATTTGCGGCAGGTGCGAAACGTCTTCCATGCCGTAGGGCATGTCCGCGCCGTCAAAATCAGAGCCGAGGCCCACATGATCCGCGCCCACGAGTTTAACAGCATGATCGATGTGGTCGATTATTTTCGTCCAATCCACACGCGGCAATTTCCCCTGCGCCACATACTCACGCACCTGCTTATCCGCCTCGATTAACGTGCAGGCTTCGTCATCCCCGCAGCGTCTTTTTGTTTCCACTTCAATGGCCTTGAAGATCTCGGGGTTGGCCTTTGCTGCGGTTGAATAATCCTGGCTGAGGAATCCGATGTGATAATTAATCTGCATCACGCCGCCTTTCGCGGCCAGCGCCTTGATCATGTCGTCCGTCATGTTGCGCGGCATGTCGTCGAGCGCGCGGCAGGACGAATGCGAAGCGAGAACCGGCGCCTGGCTGGTGGCCAGCACGTCGTAAAAAGTCTTGTCCGCAATATGCGAAACGTCCACCATCATGCCGACCCGATTCATCTCCAACACGACCTGTTTGCCGAAATCGGTGAGCCCGTTGTGCGCCGGCTTGTCCGTGGAAGAATCCGCCCAGTTGGTGTTCACCATGTGCGTGAGCGTCATATAACGAACGCCGAGCGCGGCAAATTTGTCCACATTTTTCAAGTCGTCGTTGATCATGTGCCCGCCCTCGACGCCCATCAGCACGGCAATTTTGTGCGCGGCAAAGGCGCTGCGGACTTCCGCCGCGGTGGTAGCAAGCACCAGGTCCTTAGGATGCAGACCGATCTGGCGGCGAACAGCTTCAATTTGTTCCAGCGCGCGCTGAACCGCCGCGGGCCCGGTGACGCTTCCGGGTATGTAGATGGAGAAAAAGATTGCGTCGAGGCCGCCTTCGCGCATGCGCGGAATGTCGATGCTGCCGTCCGTGTGGCGCGCGCCCAGATCGAATTTCGGGTCGAGCAAGCGCTGCGTCGTGTCGTCGTGCGTGTCCACAACGATCGAGCCGAAATGCAGGTCGCGCGCTTTCTGCGAAACGGGCTGCGACTGCGGCGTAAGAGCGAGTAGTGGCAGAATGCCTCCAAGCGCCAAGCAGAATAAGAACAAACCGAAACGAGCCATTTCACTCCTCAGTTCAGGTTCGGATTCTACGACACGCTGTTGAGAAACGGAACGGAGATTCGATTCGACGTGTTTGCCGGTGAGACGCCGTCGCTACGAGCCCCGCAACCAGGACTTCACTGCGTGCACCAGCACTTGGCCATTCACCGCGGCGAGCGATTCAGTGAGCGGAATGCCTTTGGGGCAAGCCTTCACGCAATTTTGCGCGTTGTCGCAATCGGCGATGCCGCCGGGCAACATGAGCGCATCGAGGCGCTCCGCGGCATGCATCGCGCCGGTCGGATGCATGTTAAACAGGCGCACCTGGCTGACGATAGCGGCGCCGACAAAAGGGTCGCGCTGGTTGACCTTGGGGCAAACCTCCAAACAATTTCCGCAAGTGATGCAGCGCGAAAGCGGATAGCCTTTTTCCTGCACCGCCGGAGCCATGCGCGGGCCTTCGCCTATATCGTATGTGCCGTCAATCGGAATCCAGCAATGCGTGCGCTTCAGGTCTTCGAACATTTTCGAACGGTCAACCACCAGATCGCGAACCAGCGGAAATTTCGTGAGCGGTTCCAGGCGAATCGGCTTTTCGAGCTCATCCACCAAAGCGGTGCAAGCCTGCCGCGCAGTCCCGTTGATGAGCATGGCGCAAGCGCCGCAGACTTCTTCCAGACAATTCGCGTCGTAGCTGACGGGAGTGGACTCCACGCCGCTGCGAGTGAACGGTTTTTCGGCGATGTCGCGCAAGCAGATGATCACGTTCATGTGCGGGCGGTAGCGCAATTCGTATTCTTCCCAGCGCACGGATTCGTCCGGACGCTGTTGGCGCTTGATGCGGACGATAAAAGTTTTGTCTGGCATAGTGCCTCTTTAAAACCCCGCTACGCCTTCGCCGTGTACTTGCGCTCGCGCAACGGCAGCAACGAAGTGTCAACCGCCTCATATTCGAGCCGGATGTTGCCGTCGTTGTAGCTGGCCTTCGTGGTCTTCAGCCAGTTGGCGTCATCGCGTTCCGGGAAATCCGGCTTGTAATGCGCGCCGCGAGTTTCGTTGCGCGCGAGCGCGCCCATGGTGATTACGCGCGCAAGGATCAACATGTTGCCCAGCTCGCGGACGAAATTCAGCGTTTGGTTGGCCCACTGTGTGCGGTCTTGCAAATTGATGCGCGTAAAGCGAGCGCTAAGCTCGTCGAGCTTCGCCAGGGTTTTTTCCAAGTTGGCGTTGTAGCGGATCACCGTTACGTGCTCGGTCATGATGTCGCCCATCTCGCGCCATATCGTCAGCGGATTTTCGGTTCCCTTGTGCTGATTCAGCAGCGCGTCCGTGATGTCTTGCTGCCGGACGCGTTCGCGCTCGAAAACCGCCGGCGAAGTGTTCTCGCAGCCGCTTTCGAGCCCATGCGCATAACGGACCGACGCGGGCCCGGCGAGCATTCCGCCGTAAATACAAGAGACCAGCGAATTCGCGCCCAGCCTGTTCGCGCCGTGATACTGATAATCGCATTCCCCCGCGGCGTAAATTCCCGGAACGTTGGTGGCTTGATTTTCATTGTCCACCCACAAGCCGCCCATGGTGTAGTGCATCGCGGGAAACACCTTCATAGGCTCTTCGCGCGGATCCACTCCCACGAATTTTTCGTAAATCTCAAGAATGCCTTCGAGCTTGCGGTCCAGCGTTTCGCGCGGAATGTGCGTGACGTCGAGATAAACGGCCGGCTCGCCCACGAGCCCCATTTTCATTTCGAAAACAATTTTGTGGATCGCGCGGGTAGCCACGTCGCGCGGCACCAGATTGCCGTACTTCGGATACCACTCTTCCAGGAAATAAAACCGTTCGTTCTCCGGAATGTCTTTCCCCGAACGTTTATCCCCCGCCTGCTTCGGCACCCAAACGCGGCCGCCTTCGCCGCGAGCCGATTCGCTCATCAACCGGCACTTGTCTTCGCCGGGAATTGCGGTGGGATGAACCTGGATGAATTCTCCATTCGCATAATAAACGCCCTGCTGAAATAGCGCGGATTGCGCGGAGCCGGTGCAGACCACGGAATTCGTGGAGCGCCCGAACACAGCTCCGATGCCGCCGGTGCAGAAGATTGCCGCGTCGCAGGGGAACGTACGGATCTCCATCGTTCTCAAATCCATGACGCATATCCCGCGGCAAATTCCGCTATCGTCAAGAACGGCGGAAAGAAAAGTCCAGCCTTCGAATTTCTTAACTTTGCCCTCAGACTCGTACCGGCGCACTTGTTCGTCAAGCGCGTAGAGCAATTGCTGTCCCGTAGTCGCGCCCGCAAAGGCCGTGCGATGAAACATCGTTCCGCCGAATCGCCGGAAATCGAGCAGGCCTTCGGGCGTGCGGTTGAACATCACGCCCATACGATCGAGAAGATCGATGATTGCCGGCGCCGCTTCGCACATTCCCTTCACCAGCGGTTGATTGGCGAGGAAATCGCCGCCGTAAATGGTGTCGTCAAAATGCTTCCAGGTGGAATCGCCTTCGCCCTTCAAATTCTTGGCGGCGTTGATGCCGCCTTGCGCGCAAACCGAATGGGAGCGCTTCACCGGGACAATCGAGAAGAGATCGACGGGAACGCCCGATTCCGCCACTCGAATCGTGGCCATCAGTCCGGCCAGTCCGCCACCGACAACGATGATTTTGGGGTGTTTCATTGCACGTAACCGCCGAGAGGAAACCATGCGTAATGAAATCCGAGCACGACCACAACGCCTGCGAGCGTACAGCCGATGCCGACAACAGCGCCAAACCACGCCGCGGCATGTTGCGCTTTAGGCGTTACAGCGATGCCCCACTTGCAGGAAAAATTCCACAGTCCGTTGCCCAAATGGAAAGAGCAGGCCGTGACTCCAATGATATAAGCCGCGACGTACCACGGATTCGCCATGTCCTGAGCGACTCCGGCATAGCGTGTGACGCCGTGGCCGCCGAAACGTTCGGTGTAAAGGTGCCAGCCAATAAAGACGAAAGCGATCATGCCGCTCCAGCGCTGCAGGACGTACATCCAGTTGGACATCCACGGATGGCTGAGCGCGTTGGACTTTCCTCTCGACCAGATGTACATCCCGTAGAGGCTGTGGAACAAAAGGGGAACCCAAAGAACGGCTGCCTCGACACCGATGCGCCACGGAACGGTCTGAAGGTCGCCGGAAACTTGGTTGTATTTTTCGATGCTCACCAGAGCGTAGCTATTGGACCAAAGATGATCGACCAGGTAAGCGCCAATGGGAACTACGCCGCTGAGGGACTGCAGTTTATCCAGAATATAGCCTGTTTTGGATTCAGGCACTGCCGCCGGCATGCACGCTCCGAAATTATTTCGTACAAATAGAGTATAGGCAGCTGCGAACAAGTTTGCAAGAACGCGAATGCGTTCGAAACGAACGAAGCGCGGGATTCCGGAGCACCTTTTGGAGAAAGCGCAGGCCGTCGCGCATCGTAATTCTTGAAACACACTGTCGCGAAGCCAGGGTTTACGGTGGAAGCCACATGATAAACTCCCTGGATAAACAGGACTCAAATGTCCAACGAATTCATCGCCGAACTGAAAAAATGGGCCGCTGAAGTGGTGCGCAGCAACGCCTCGGGTGACGTTGCCGGAATGCATCGAGCGGTGGACCTGATTAGCAGGCACTTCTCCGTCCAGCCGCACGAAGTTGCCATACTCGTGGCCATGCCGGACGACCGCTTCCTGCGATTCGTACTGCCCGAAAACCTTCAGGGCATGGGTCAGATTCCGCTGACGAGTGCCAATTCACTGGCCGTGCGCACGGCTCGCGAAAGACGTCCTGAAATGATCAATCATTTCTCAGCGATTCCGCACACTACCGTTTTCGAAGCGGTCCCGATCTCGGAGGACCAGCGCGGCGTTCCTATTCAAAAAATTATGAGCGCGCCAATTCTGTTGGAAAAGAAAGCGATCGGCGTGATTCAGGTTTCGCGCAAAGGTGCCTCGCCATCAGACGCCGGCGCGGACTTCGTTCCGCAGCAGCTTCGAGAGCTGAAAATCGTCGCCGATACCATCGCCCCCTGCATCCCCCTCTGCGCCAAAGAGTCCGAGCTTCACAGCATTTGAACGGCCTTCGAGCGGCCGGCGAGCGCGTTTTTCCGAGACCGCAACTTTCTGCAAGTAACCGTGTTTTATAGCTTGAATGCAACTCGTGGCGCCGCTTTGCCATCATTCTATATAGGCGCACGCGAGGCGAAAGTAGCGTTTTAGGAGTGCTGCCGGTATCTGAGGCAGAAGGACCAGGAGACGAACATGGTTATAAACTTTGCGAACCGAGTGGGTCGCAACCTGATGGCTGGGCTGGAGATTGGCACCCTGGCGCTCGGACTTTGTCTGAGCGCGCTGCCAGCGTCAGCACAGCAAGACCCGCAGCAACAAGATCAGCAGCAGAATCAGCAACAACCGCAAGACCAACAACAGCAGAACCAGCAGCAGGACCAACAAGAGCAGCAAGCTCAACCTCCGCAGGCGCCTCAAGATGCTCCGCCGCAGAACGCAGCGCCCGACGGCCAGCAGAATGACCAGCAAAACGGCCAGCAGAACGCGCCCCAGGATAACTACACCGTGCCGGATACACTCACTTTGGCTACCGGCGCGCTCGTGCAAGTGCGGACGACCGGATGGCTCTCCAGCGACGGGAATAAAGTGGGAGACAACGTCATGCTGACGCTGGATCAGCCCCTCGTTGTAGATGGCTTGGTAGTAGCCAGGCGGGGACAAACCGTGATCGGACGTGTGGACGCCGCCGAAAGGGCAGGCCGCGTTAAAGGTGTTTCGAAGCTGGCCATTTCCCTCAGCCAGTTGACGCTGGTCGATGGGCAGCTCGTAAACGTCCAGACCGCGCTCATTAAAGCCACCGGTGGGACTTCCAATGGTCGCGATGCGCTGGGAGTAGCAGGCACCACAGGATTCGGAGCGGCGGTTGGCGCGGCAGCAGCAGGTGGCCCAGGAGCTGCGATCGGCGCGGGCGCTGGATTTGTCGCCGGGATCACTGGCGTGCTGCTGACGCGAGGCAGACCGACAATCATTCCGCCCGAATCGCTGCTTACGTTTAGAGTGGAAGCACCCATCGTCATTTCAACCGTTCACGGTCAAGTGGCCTTCCAGCCCGTAAGTCCGGAAGATTATGGAACGAATAACCGGGCGCGACGGCCGAGAAGGGGCCCGTATCCTTATCCGCCTCCTCCCTACGCCTACGCATATCCCTACGGCTACGGTTATCCTTACGGTTATCCCGGGTTCTATCCCGGACTGTACGTCGGATATTACGGCGGCTGGGGATATGGCCGTCGCTGGGGCTGGCGCTAACACTTAGAACGCAGATTTTTCAAACGATCAACCGAGGGGACTCAATTCACCGAGTCCCCTTTTTTTGGGTGTGCACGTTCATTGAAAAACTCCTTTTCTCATTTATGATGGCCGTGCAATCGTCGTGACCAACACTTAAGTGAAACGATGAAAAATTCTCGCGTGGCTTCTGTCGTCATTCTGTTCACCCTCACGCTGGCAGCCGCGCATTTCTTCGACGCACAGAACGGCGCGCGGGCCATTGCGGTCGGATGGGCTGTTGACGCCGCCGGAACCGCACAGAAGAAACAAGCTCAGCAATCCATAACGATCACGCTGCTCGACACCACCGATTCTCACGGGCACATCGAGCCTTGGGATTACTACACAAACCAGCCCGCCAACCTGGGCCTTGCAAAGATTGCAACACTCGTAAAGGCGGTAAGATCGCAAGCGCCAGACGCATTATTGCTCGATTGTGGCGATACCACCGAGGGAACGCCCTTCGCCTACTACTTTGCCCGCAAAGATACCGCAAAGCCGAATCCGGAAATCGTTGCGTTTAACGCCATGCACTATGACGCGATGGCTGTCGGCAATCATGAATTCAATTTCGGCCTTGACGAAATGTGGAAGGCCAAGCGCGAGTCGCACTTCCCCTGGCTCGCGGCAAACGTCAAACAAACATACAAGAGCGGTGTGCCATACATACGTCCCTACATCATCAAGAACGTCGCCGGCGTGCGAGTCGGAATCGTTGGATTCGTCACTCCTGGAATCCCGCGCTGGGAAATTCCCCAACATTACCAAGGTTACGAATTTGAGCCGATTGTGGAGGCCGCAAAAATCGTAATCCCGGAAGTGCGCAAACAGGTCAATTTGTTAGTTGTGATCATGCATTCGGGAATCGACCGCAATCCGGATACCGGAGCGCCACCGAGCCGCCCCGATGTCGAGAACGCAGCATGGGAACTCGCCGAGGCGCAACCTGGAATCGACGTAATTTTCTTCGGCCACACCCATCGCGAGTTGCCAGAGAAAATCGTGAACGGCGTTCTGCTTTCTCAGCCCAAAAATTGGGGCATTTCCCTCGCCCGCGCGGACGTCGCGATGTCGAAGGATGACGCCGGCGTTTGGCACGTAAAATCGAAACACTCGCAAACGATACCGGTGACGAAAGACACAGCCCCTGATCCCGACATAACGAAGCTGATGGAGCCTTATCAAGCGGAAGTGCTGAAATATTTGGACACGCGGATCGCCACCTCAAAAAACGCGCTTAGCGGCGAATACGCGCGTTATCAGGACGAACCCTTGCTCGATCTAATTCACAAAGTTCAGCTCGAAGCCGGACATGCCGACGTTTCCATGGCCACAATCTTTTATCCCGACGTAAAAGTTCCAGCCGGTCCGGTCACCATCCGCGAAGCCATGGCAATCTACACATACGAAAATTTGTTGTACACCGTGGAAATGACCGGCGCGCGACTAAAAGACGCACTCGAACACGCGGCGAGTTTCTACCCGGCGTGGCCTGTCGCCGATGTACAAAATGTACGCTTGCCGGGATACAACGCCGATTCCGCGCAAGGAGTTTCGTACGTCATCGATCTCACGCAGCCGGTCGGGCAACGCATTCGCGATCTCACTTTTCGCGGAGCGCCGCTTTCAACCGAACAGAAACTTCGCGTGGCCATAAACAACTATCGCTACACCGGCGGCGGAGGATACTCGGTATATCAAGGATTGCCGATCGTTTACCGCTCGCACGAAGAAATTTCCGAACTCCTGGTTGACTACCTCAAGCGTACAAAAACGATTCCGTCCGCGCCCGGCGGAAACTGGAAGATCGAGCCGCCGGAAGCTGTCGCAGCGCTCGAGAAAGCTGCCGACGAAGAGAGCAAGCGCGCCCCGAATCAGTAGACAATCCAGTAGCACTGTAACTTGCCTGAAACATTTCCCGCGCGTCACGCGTTACTACTGCGCACGAGGTCAATTAGTGATTGACTTAGCCGCGTGCGCTTGTTAATTTCCGAATGCGTTAGTTTTTTTGTACTTAATCGAGTGGAGGCACCGCAACTCACTGCTTATGGCGTTCGTCGCGAAGAAAATTTTCCTCACAAAAGGGGTCGGCAAACACCGCGAGCGTCTTTCGAGCTTTGAGTTGGCGTTGCGCAATGCCGGAATCGCCGCTTGCAACATCGTTCGAGTCTCTTCGATTTTTCCTCCCTACTGCAAGTTGATCTCGCGAAGCGAAGGCCTAAAACATCTGAAGCCCGGCCAAGTGGCCTTCACCGTAATCAGCGAAAATCAGACGCGCGAGCCGCATCGATTGATCGCTGCCGGCGTCGGCCTGGCATTGCCCGCCGATAAATCCATGTTCGGCTATTTGTCCGAGCATCACTCATTCGGCGAGAGCGAAGAAATCGCCGGAGAATATACCGAAGAGCTTGCCGCCGAAATGCTGGCCACAACGCTCAACGTCGAGTTCGATCCGGATCTTTCCTGGGACGAAAAAAAGGAAGTTTATCGCATCTCAAACAAGATCGTTCGCACCATGAACATCACACAATCCGCCGTAGGTGATAAGCGCGGCCTGTGGACCACGGTTTTAGCCGCCGCAATCCTGATCGGCGAAGACGATTAAAACGATCAGACCGCGGCTTCCCTGCTTTTAAAGTTCCCACTATTCATTATTGATCCCTGCTGCTTGGAAGATTGCGGATGGGCAACAAAGAATTTGGCGGAGTAGTTCAACGGCGCTGTCGTTTTTTCTTAGATGCGGATGCTGGCGCAGAGGATCGGTCCGGCTTTAAGTATCCGATGCGTTCCAGGACTGCCCCCACGATAAGCGGCAGCGCCACCGTCGCATCGTCCAACACTTCGGCGAATCTCCCACCTTCTTCGCGCGGCACAAACTTCCCCCAGGAAACAGCTTCGGTGTAAGTGCTGCCGGATAGGCCGCCCCAGTTCACCGGCTCGGGACAAATCCGCAGGCCGTAGTTGTAGCGCTTCAGCGGTATTTTTTCGTAGCCGCGGCGCGCCAGAAGTTCCGCATACACTCCAAACTGTTGCGCCCAATTGCGCGGAACTCCGCCGCCAATGGTGAAAATCCCCATGCGCTTCGTGGCCAGCATGGTCGAAGCGTAATGCTCGAAATCCAAATAGGGATCGAATCGCAGCGGCTTCTTCCCTTCCTTCTTGCGCTGCCGCTGATACAGCGCGAAATCAATTCCCAGCTCGGAATCGGTAAACGCCGGAACGAAAACCGGAACGTTGTGCTCGACGCAGGATTTCAGAATGCCGCGCCCTTTCGCATGCTGCTGCAAATACTCGCCCATGCGGCGATTCAGCTTCCAACTGCAAACCGTCTCTTCGGGGTCCCAGCGCTGGAGAACGTGATCCACCACCACTTCCACCGCATCCAGATTTATTTCCGGCTCGAGCGAATCGTAAACCCGGTTGTAACCCGCCAGAAAAAGTTCGTTGTCTCCCATTTTTTCGTCGTAGCGAAAATGAGAACGCCCGGTGGCTTCCACCAGGCCGTGAGCCATCAACGCGCCGGTGGAAACAATCGCTTTCACAATTCCGGACTCAACCAAGTCGCAAAATACCAAACCCATTTTGCCCACGGTGAGCGCGCCCGAAAGAGTCATTACGATGAAGCAATCTTTATCGCGAGCCATGGCTTCCAGCACGTCCGCGGCGTCGCCGATCTGCCGCGCGGTATAGGCGGTTTGCCCCATGGCGCGAACCATATCGTCAATCGTGCGGATGCGTTGCAGGTCGAGCGGGAAAATCGGCGTGAGATGATCTTCGATGGGGTCGTGCAGTGTCCGCCCCGTCACGCCCTTTTTCTTTGTCATTCACAGCCCTCGCAGGTGATGTATGCTCCCAAGAGATTCAGAAACATTAAATTGTCTCGTTGCGCGTTTCATTGATATTACAAATGAAGCCGTCGCATAAGAAAAATTTCCGATTAATCCAAGGAGCGCGAGCGCATTATGTCACGATACACTCCCATGCCGCCGGACAATTTCGGCGGCCTGCCTGAGGAACACTCCACTTACGAAACTTCACGCGCCGTAATTTTTCCGGTACCTCTCGAACGCACCACCACCTACGAACGCGGAACGCGCAACGGGCCTGCCGCGATTATCGCCGCGAGCCGGCATATGGAACTGTACGACGAAGAATTGCAGCTCGAACCGTACCGGGAAATCGGCATCGCCACTCAGCCTCCTATCGATACGCAAGACGGCACTTTGAGCGAAGTGGTGAGCGAACTTTTCACCGCGCAGCTCTCACTCCTCGACGATAACAAATTCCCCGTCGCGCTTGGCGGCGAGCATGCGTTGACGCCGCCGCTGGTCTCAGCGACCACGCGAAAATACAAGGACCTTTGCGTCCTGCATATCGGCGCGCATGCGGAAATGCGCGACGAGTATCAAGGCAATCCGGCCAGCCATGCTTGCGCCATGCGGCGCGTCGTCGAAATTTGCCCCGCCGTGCAAGTAGGCGTACGCGCGCTTTCGGATGCAGAAGCGAAAGCGATTCCTAAGTTGCGCACGAAAATTTATTGGGCGAAAGACATCGTCCGCGCTCCGTTGAAAACCTGGATTGCGAAAGTACTGGAAGACTTGGGCCCGCGCGTTTATCTCACGATTAATCTCGATGGATTCGATTCCTCGATCGTCCCTTCGACGGTTACGCCCGAACCCGGAGGGTTGGACTGGCACCAAGTCACTTCGCTCGTGCGCGCAGTTGCGGACCACAAGAAAATCGTCGCCATGGACGTGGCCGAGCTTGCCCCGCGCCCGGGCTACCACGCGGCGGACTTTCTGGCGGCAAAGCTTGTTTATAAGTCCCTAGGTTATATATTCTGTCAGTCTTGATAAAGGAGCTCTGCGCATGACCAGTATGGCCGCGTGGTTTGCGGGGATGCAGCGTCCGATGTCCCAACACGATGTCGTCGTTTACGTGGAAACGCATTCGATATTTTGGTGGCTGCTCATCGGACTGATTGCCGGATGGCTGGCCGGCACGGTAGCTCGCGGGCGCGGGTTTGGGTGTGTCGTTGATGTCATCCTCGGACTCATCGGCGCAGTGATCGGCGGTTGGATTTTTGAAAGGCTGGGTATCGTCGCGTTTGGATTCTGGGGCAGCCTCGCGGCGGCCACCGTAGGCGCGATCGTTCTCGTCGCGATTGCAAGATTGTTCGCCGGCGGGAGATCGGATTAGCGGCGAACTTCGCTCGAGTTAGCTGTCCCTCTCATCACTTCAAGCCTCTCGGTATGATACGATTGCAAGTTCCTTGAACAAAAAAAGAACAACTATCCCGCCGCGCAAACTGAGCGAGAAAGCCGGAACAAATTGAGCCAAACATCACTGTGGGCCATTCCGCTAGGCGGACTGGGCGAATTCGGCATGAACATGATGGCCCTGCGCTTCGGCGATGAAATTATCGTGATCGACGCAGGTCTGATGTTCCCCGAGCAGGAATTGCTCGGCGTGGACATCGTGATTCCCGACACCACCTACCTGAAGCAAAACAAACGCATGGTCAAAGCCATCGTGCTCACGCACGCGCACGAAGACCACATCGGCTCGATTCCTTACATTCTCGCGGATCTGAACGTCCCGATTTACGGAACGCAATTCACTCTCGCCATCGTCAAGAAAAAGCTGGAAGAGCACGGCCTGCTCGAAACCGCGAAGCTGAACGAAGTAGCGGCCGGCGATACCACCGTCATCGGCCCCTTTTCGATCGAGTATCTGCATGTGACACACAGCACTGTTGACTGCGTCGCTCTTGCGGTCAGGACGCCGGTCGGCGTCATCATTCACACCGGAGACTTCAAGATCGATCCCACTCCGGTGGACGGAAAGCCGTTCGACCTGCATGCCTTCGCGCGCTACGGCCAGGAAGGCGTGCTCGCGCTTTTCAGCGACAGCACCAACGTCGAGCGCCCCGGGTTTACTCCGTCTGAGCGCGCCGTGATCGTGCGCCTGGAAGAATTATTCCGCGCCGCGCCCAAGAAAGTCGTGGTGTCGTGTTTTTCCAGCTCCGTCCATCGCATTCAACAAGTGATCGACATCGCGCGAATGGTCGGGCGTAAAGTCGGTTTTGTCGGGCGCAGCATGGTGGACAATATCGAGATCGCCCATGGACTCGGCAAGCTGCGCATACCCGACGGCAGCGTCGTCCGCCCGCAGGATATTAAGACCTACGATCCGCACAAGCTCGTCGTCTTAGCCAGCGGAACGCAAGCAGAACCGCTCTCCGCCCTCTCGCGCATCGCCGTGGACAATCACCGCCTGATGAATATCGCCGAAAACGATACCGTGATTCTCTCCGCTCGAATTATTCCCGGCAACGAGAAGAATATTTTTCGCATGATCGACCATCTCTTCCGTCGCCGCGTGCTCGTCTATTACGAAGGTGGCCGTTCGGCGCCGATTCACGTTTCCGGCCATGCCAGCCAGGAAGAAATGAAAATCCTGCTGCAACTCGTCAAGCCGAAATATTTCATCCCGGTGCACGGCGAGTATCGGCAGCTTTTCCGCCACGCCGCTTTAGCCGAACAACTCGGCGCGGTAGGCTCAGAAATTTTCCTGATCGAAAGCGGCCAGCCCATCGAGTTCACCGCCGACGGCGGCGCGCGCAAACGCGAGCCTGTAACTGCCGGAAGAGTGTGCGTGGATTCCGGATCGCTCGAAGAAATCGAAGATGTAGTAATTCGCGACCGCCGCCACCTGGCAGAAGATGGCGTGGTTGTCCCCATCATCGCTATCGACAAGCATACCGGCCGAATGGAAACGGCTCCAGAAATCGTAACCCGCGGATTTTTGCCTAACGAAGATGGCGCTGAACTTCTAGCCCGGGCCCGCGACGTGATTCTGCGCACGGTGGAACAGTCGAGCCAGGAAGAAAAGACCGATTGGAACGTAATCAAAGAGAAAATCCGCCAGGATTTGAAGCGGTTCCTCAACAAACAGACTTCCAAGCGCCCGTTAATCCTGCCGGTGATTTTGGAAGTATAGTCCTCGCTGTGAAATTCACGTTACGCGATTACGAACCTGCGGATTTCGACACGTTGTACGAAATCGACCAAGCCTGCTACCCCGCGGACATCGCCTATTCGAAACGAGACCTGCGCGCCTACCTTCGCTTTTCCGGCGCTGAATGCGTCGTGGCGGAAGCGTTAAACACCGTAGCGGGATTTTGCATCAGTGCAAATCAGGATGGTCGTGGTTACATCGTGACCATCGACGTGCTTCAGCAATTTCGCAGAACCGGAATGGGCTCGGCTCTTTTGCGCGAAGTGGAGCGCAGGCTCGCAGCCAACGGCGTCCGCGAAATTAGACTTGAGACAGCAACAGACAACGAATCCGCAGTCGCTTTCTGGCAGAAGCACGGATATCGTTCTCTCGGTATCCGCAAGGATTACTATCCCGGCCGCGACGCTTTCGCCATGTCCAAAACTATTCTCTCTCCTGCTGCAAACCGGAAAACGCTCGAATAGGATCGCCCTCTCTTGCGTATTTGCAGACACGCACCTTGAAAATTTTTATTAACTACCCAATCCCGTTTGGTATAGTCGTTTAGTTGCTCGCGTTCCTCCGACTGGGCTCCGCGCGATAGCGCCCGCGCCGTCCAGGTCTTGCGCGTGAGCCTTCCCCGTTGTTTGCGCCTCGGTATCGCAACCGCTCCGAGGTAAACTGTGCCGTCCAGCGAGATCGAAGTTGATCGCTTCGAATCGCCCGCGGCCCGGCTTTTCAATGTAAAGGGGAAGCTTGTGCGCATCTTGTCGCCTACAGAAAATAAACGTATCAATGAGCTTGTCGGATTTGTCGGCCTTAGCCTCGCTTTTCTTCTTGCGCTGAGCCTGCTTTCCTATTCTCCGCACGACGTATCCTTCAACGTTTCCGCTCCTCCACCCGGAGCAGGCCCCGCAAGGAATTGGATTGGCCCGGTCGGCGCGCACATGGCCGATCTTTTCTTTCAATTCTGCGGCTTTAGCGCGTTCTTGTTTCCGGTTGGGATGTTCATCGTCGCCATGCGCTGGTTTCGCAGCCAGTTAATCGAAGCCCCGGCAGCAAAGCTTGTTGGCGCCACAATGCTCCTGCTTTCTCTCTCGGCTGAGATGAGCCTGATGCACATGCCGCAGGTGCGGGGCGTTTTGCCTCCGGGAGGCTTGCTCGGAAGCGTTCTCGCCGAAGGATTGCGCGCGGCCCTGAATCCCGTGGGCGCGAACTTGGTTTCTATTGTTCTCATCCTTACTTCATTATTCTTGGCCACAAGTTTTTCTCTGCGTGCTGCTGCACATTGGCTCAAGGCGCCTATGACGCCGGATGGCATGCTTGGAAAGTGGATGTCTCGCGTGAACGAGTGGCGCGAGGAGCGTGAATCGTCGCGCTTGAGAAAGCGCGTGGAGGAAATCAAGATCGCCGGCCGCCCGTCTGTTGCCCCACAGCGAATCTCTGCGAAGGAACTACCAGCCGCAGCGGATGCACATGACGAGGACGAAGACCCAGACGACGAAGTGAAGGACTCGCGCCGCGCCACAGCCGTGATTAAGTTTCATGAACTGGAGAAGGCCGCTCCGCCAAAGAAAACCGGTCCGGATCCGAAAATTTCTCACGGTAAAACCAGCTACCGGCTTCCGCCCTCCTCGCTGCTCCAAATGGCCGAGCGCGGCCAGAAAATGGACGAGGACGAGTTGAAAGAGTGCGCACGCGCCATTGAGCAGAAATGCGCCGAATTCGATGTCGCAGGGCGCATCACCCAGATAAATCCCGGCCCGGTCGTCACCACCTTCGAATTGAAGCCCGAGGCCGGAATAAAATACAGCCGCATTACAGGCCTTGGCGACGATCTATGCCTTGCGCTCAAAGCGGAGTCAATCCTAATCGAGCGTATCCCCGGAAAATCCACAGTCGGAATCGAAGTGCCGAATGTGCATCGCGAAACGATCGCTTTACGAGACGTTGTGGAATCGCCGGAGTTCAGCCATTCCCCTTCCAAGCTCACACTTCCCTTCGGAAAAGATTTAATCGGCCGGATCCGCGCAGGTGACCTCACGCAGATGCCGCACTTGCTGATTGCCGGCTCAACCGGAACCGGCAAAAGCGTCTTCATCAATTCCCTGCTGATGGGCATGCTGTACAAAGCCACGCCGGACGAACTCAAGCTTGTCCTGATCGATCCCAAGCAGCTCGAACTCGGCCTATACGCCGACATTCCGCATCTGTTCACTCCCGTGGTCACCGATCCAAAAGTTGCTGCCAACGTTATGCGCAACGCTACGCGCGAGATGGAGCGCCGCCTAAAGCTCTTGGCCCAGCGCGGAGTGCGCAACATCGACCAGTACAACCGCACGTTCGAGAAGGGCCAATCGCTTTCGCTTTTCGACAACGTGGACGAGGAAGAACACAAGCCGCTTCCCTACCTCGTGATCGTCATCGATGAGTTGGCCGATCTCATGATGGTGGACACCAATGGCGTGGAAGAATCCATCACCCGCCTCGCGCAGATGGCGCGTGCCGTCGGCATCCACTTGATTCTCGCCACTCAGCGGCCTTCTGTCGACGTCATCACCGGATTGATCAAAGCGAATTTCCCCGCCCGCATTTCTTTCCGCGTGGCCAGCAAAGTGGACTCGCGCACGATTCTCGATACCAACGGTTCGGAATCGCTGCTCGGTAAGGGCGACATGCTCTACCTTCCCGCGGGTTCGTCGAGGCTTCACCGCATTCACGGCCCGTACGTGCATGAATCGGAAGTCGGCGCGGTTTGCGATTTCTGGCGCGACCAGGCCAAAGCCATTTACAACGAAGAGCTGCTCAAGCCTCCCAAGGACGATGCGTTCAGCGGCGGCGGCTCTGCGGGAGCCGAGGGTGGCGGAGAAGAAGTTGACGACGATCTCTATCAAGAAGCCGTCCGCGTCGTCTGCGAAATGGGACGCGCATCAACCTCAACTTTGCAACGCCGTTTGCGCGTCGGCTACGGCCGCGCCGCTCGTCTGATTGACTTGATGGAGAAGGACGGCATTGTCGGCCCTCCAGATGGCGCGAAAGCCCGCGAAGTCCTGAAGAAAAAAGATTGGATGAGGGAATTTGACGATTCGGTGAGGTAGCTGCGCAACCGGAAAGTCAACGCAGCCCAGAAATTGCGGCCCTGCGGTTTCAGTCCCTACCGCCTTCCGCTTGCTTACTCGAAGAAGGCCGTTTTCCCTTTTCAGCGCCGCCGCTTTTCCGTAGAATCATAAATTACTCGCGTGCCGAGGTAGCTCATTGGTAGAGCGCGGCCCTGAAAAGGCCGGCGTAGCCAGTCCGATTCTGGCCCTCGGCACCATCTTCCAACTCGCAACGCTGTCCGCCGTGGTTTGAAAAAACCCTTTTTCGCAATCAGCGCTTCGCGTCCGTCAGATAATTAATAATGCCGCGAGTCTCGACTGCTCGCTTCAGAGTTGACCTCGCGGACGCGACCATTGATCCGAGAGTATTCCGTGCCGATCCGCAGCAAATCTGCAAAGCGATGCAAGCTTGTCCGGGGCGAAAGAAGCTCAGGTGTACCGGTTAGCCGGATGTCCGATTGTGCGATTTCTCAGCCTTTTGTGCTGCTATTTGCCAAGAAATGGTAAAAGTATTCCCAGCAAATCGTCGTCCTGCTAGAAGCGGCGTCAGTAGCTCGATAAGCTATTTAATTTCATTATCTTAGATGCATACAGCCTCATCGATTCGGTCATCTAAATGCATCTTCACTGATGTGCCTTTTCACGTCCGCTTAGCACTGGAACTGATCCGACCGAGGCCCCCGATACAGATGACATTTCGCCCAAGTTTTAATAGCGCTGCAAAACCTATTCTCGATTCTACAAATCGAAGGCGCCCGAGTTCGCCTATTTCGGCTATTCCCCGCAACTTGCTCCTGTTAGTTTTCGCCGCGCTCTTGGTGTCGCTGCCTTCGTCCGCGCAAACAAGCATACTCACGCACCATTACGATACCGCTCGAACGGGACAGAATACCGGCGAGACCGTCTTAAATCCGACAAATGTGAACTCCACGACTTTCGGAAAATTATTTACGCTGACCGTTGACGGCTACGTGTACGCGCAGCCGTTGTACGTGCCCGCTCTCGTGATTCCGGGAAACGGAACTCACAATGTTTTGTACGTCGCGACCGAGCATGACAGCCTCTACGCGTTCGACGCCGACACCGGAACTCAGTTGTGGTACGTGACCTTTCTCATTAACGGCGCAACCACCGTTTCGACCAGCGATGTCGGCGGCACGCAGGACATTAACCCGGAAATCGGAATCACTGGTACACCTACGATCGATCGCACCACGAATACGCTTTACGTCGTAGTGAATACAAAAGAGAGCGGCAGCATCATCTATCGGCTACACGCCATAGATATAACCACGGGCGCGGAGAAATTGGGCGGCCCAGTATTGATAACTGCTTCAGTTCCGGGAACGGCTCCGGACGGCAACGGTTCCACAGTTCCTTTCAATCCACAGTGGGCCAATCAACGCCCTGGTCTTCTTCTGCTGAACGGCTACATCTATGCCGGCTTTTCCTCGCACGGGGACAACGGGCCCTGGCACGGCTGGCTTTTCGGTTTCAACAAAACTACTTTGGCCCAGACCGGAGTGTGGTGCACCTCGCCAAATGGAAAGGGCAACGGAATATGGGGAGCCGGCTCCGGACTTGCGGCTGATGCGGCCGGAAATATCTACGTTTCCACAGGCAACGGCGATTACACCGTTGAGACTCCTGCTGCTCCTCCCTCGACGACCATCGACTTTGGCGACAGCATCGTTCGCGTGGGCTTGACCAACGGAGTCCCAGTTCCGACGGATTACTTCACTCCCTGGAACCAAGGCCCGCTGGACAGCGCCGACGAAGACTTGGGTTCCGGCGGAGTGCTGGTTGTACCTGATCAAACCACGGCGCCCTTCATCCACATTCTGATCCAAAGCGGCAAGCAGGGAGAAGTCTATGTTGTGAATCGCGACAAAATGACCAGCGATGGCAGCCACTACTGCAATGGCTGCACCAGCGACCCAGAAATTATCCAGTCGATATCGAGCGGCGCCGGACTCTGGAGCATGCCGGCCTACTGGAACGGTTACATCTATATTTGGGGAAATGGCGGAAGCTTGGAGGCTTACTCGCTCACCAATGACATGCTATCCGTGTCCCCCACTTCCAAGTCCGCCGAAACGAGCCAATTTCCCGGCTCCACTCCGGTAGTATCGTCCAACGGAACAAACGATGGAATCGTCTGGGCCGTGGAAACCGACGCATACAACTCCAGCGGCCCCGCCATTCTTCGCGCATATAACGCCACCAACGTTTCAAACCTTCTATATGGATCGAACCTAACCAGCGGGCGAGACACGCTCGGACCTGCGGTGAAGTTTGTCGTGCCGGTGGTTACGAACGGCAAAGTGTACGTAGGCACACAGAAACAAGTGGATGTCTTCGGATTGTTGAGCGGTGAATCCCAGGCTGTTGCGCCCGCTTTTAGTCCCGTGGGCGGATCCTATGGCGCTGGCGTTCAGGTGACGATGGGCAGCACCTCACCGAACGCCTCCATTTATTACACCACGGACGGCAGCACTCCCACGACTGACTCGACTCTTTACTCGGGCCTGTTAACGGTTACCGAAACCACCACGTTCAATGCCATAGCAATCAGCGAAGGCTTCTTGCAGAGCGCCGTTTCCACCGCCACTTATATTATTCAAGACCAGGCTGCACCGCCCGATGTGTCACCCGCAGCGGGAACTTATACCTCAACTCAAAACGTCCAGCTTTCGGACACTTCCCCAACCCCGACGATCTACTACACAACCGACGGCACCATGCCGACGCACAGCTCGAAGCAATACTTGACGCCGATCTCCGTTACTTCGACCACTACGATTACCGCCATCGCGTCCTCACCGGGTCTGAACGACAGCCCCGCGGTAACCGCAACGTTTACGATCAATCCCGACGCAACCACCATAAACTTCGGTATGGGATTTTCGACCTTGGGCTGTATGCAGCTCAACGGCTCGACGGACCTTGACGATAGCCGCCTTCAGTTGACGAATGGCGAAGAAGATGAAGCCGGAAGCGCCTTCTGCACCACCCCGGTGAACATTACCAATTTCACCACGGACTTCACCTTCCAGCTTTCCGACGCCCAAGCCGATGGCATTACCTTCACCATTCAGAATTCAGCAGCAGGCGCATCTGCTTTGGGGCCCGTTGGCGGTGGCCTTGGATACGGTCCTGATAGCCCGGGTGGAACTCCAGGAATCTCGAACAGCGTCGCCGTGAAGTACGATCTGTATAACAATGCCGGAGAAGGCGACGACTCCACCGGGTTGTATTCCAACGGCGCCTCACCCACGGTGCCCTCCACCGATATGACTTCCTCCGGAGTGATTCTAAACAGCGGCGACACCATGGCCGTTCACATTACCTACGACGGCAGCACCCTGGCCATGACCATCACTGACAGCAGCGTGAACAAGACCTTTAGGACCAGCTGGCCCATCAATATTCCGCAGACCATTGGCGGAAACACTGCGTTTGTCGGCTTTACCGGTGGAACCGGAGGACTGACTGCCAGCCAGAAGATAGAAACGTGGACGTACGCGTACACGCCGCCGGCGCAATGGGTGATTCAGTCAACCGCCGTATCACCTAACGCCAGCCTGTACACGAATCCTGTTCTGGGATCGACAGCGCCGCTTGGCGAACAAAACCTGTTCATTATATTTGACACATCCGCTCCGGGTGTTATCGCTACGCTCGGCTCGCCCGACGTTTTGAGTTCAACCGATTCGCAGGATTCGACGGATGGAGGTTTCGGCATACCTCCGGGCTCGGTCACTTTTCAAAATTGGTGCGATCCGAACAACCCTCTGATCGTGAATATCGTTGAGGAAGATTCCACCACTCAGACCTTCACCACAAGTTCAAATAACGCGCCATGCGCCGGCACTGCCGACGGGACGTTCACCTATACTGGAATCGGATGGACAGGTTCTGGGGCAGGCGGACCGGCGGCTTTCTCGATCTTTGAATACGGGACTCCCGAATCGATTTCGGGCAATTACCAGGGGACGTTTGATACCGGAACTTCGCTTGGCGAAGGCGGTGTGGGCAATTCATCCGTCAACATCACCGTTCAGAATAATTTCAGCGTGCAAGGTTCGGTAACGATCGGGACGAATAATCTTTGCGAGACGCAAACCGCGGCACTCACTCTTTCGCTTCAAGACCCTGCCGCCATTGCAAACGGTATGGATCCCGCCGATAACATAAGTTCGGTCAGTTCCGGCGACGTTGTAGAAATCAGCGCAGCGAACAGTGCCACCGGCGATCTGGTGTTTTTGATTCTCACTGGAACGGGGCCGGACGGAGTCGCGCAGGAGCCGGAAGGAACGATGTGGGCCACCGGAACCTACGTGAGCGGTCCCGCGTGTCCCGCAGGCACGGCGTTTTACGATAAACCATTCTCGAAGCCTCAGGCGAAGACCGCTCCTCCTCCCAGGTTGAACCCAGGGCCAGTCCGCCGGTCTCATAACCGCGCGAGTTGGGAAGCCAAGATTCAGAAAATTGTCCGTGACGCGCAAGAGCGTCAGGCGCAGGAGCGTCAGGCGCAAGTGCGTCAGACGCAAGTCGGACGGCCGGAAACACTGCGCAGCTTTGAATTCTTTTTGTGGCGGTAACGAAGAAAACGAGAATTTCCCTTACGTTAAGAGCTGCTTCCCTCTGTTCGAGCCTTCGTAAGCTCACGGCTTCGCCAGCACTTCATACGGACGCATCATTTCATTGTCTTCGTGTTCGAGTATGTGGCAATGCCAGACGTATCGCCCGGCATAGCCTTCGAAGCGCACGATGATTCGCGTCACCATTCCCGGCTCGGCCCGCACAGTATCCTTCCATCCCGCCTCCGAAGCATCCGGAGGCACTGGCTCGCCTGTGAATTTCAGCTCGCGCTTGCTCATATACGCGGAAGTTTCGAAGCGGCGCCGATCCAAAATCTGAAATCGCACCAAATGAAGATGAATAGGGTGCGAATCGTCAGTGGGATTGATCAGCGTCCAGATCTCGGTCGTGTCGAGCACGGGGGTTTCCGTGATGGGTTGGTGCCAGTAGGTGCCATTCAGCAGCATCAGAACGGGCTCTGCGACCCGATTCACATATTCGTTGAGAGAGAGCAGCCGCGTCTTCACTGCTTGAGATTCGGGGATTTTTGGTACCGGCCGCAAGGCTCCCGGAAGCAGGCTCGTGTCGTTGGCCTTTTCGGCCGAAACGCGGAACTGCATGATCACGAACGCGTCGCTTTTGAGAATCATCTCCTCGCCGCGATGGCTGCTGAAGTCGACGACGAGATCAACTCGTTCGCCCGGCGCAATCATGAATGCTTTGAGCGGAATCGGCGCGGGCAGTAATCCTTGGTCCGTTCCAATCTGGCTGAAAGTAGCGCCGTTTGCGAATGACAAATGGAAGAAACGCGCGTTCGAAGCGTTGAGCACACGGAAGCGGTATTTGCGCGCAGAGACATCGAGATACGGGAATATTTTGCCGTTCACCAGAATAGCGTCGCCGAAAACCTCGGGAACCCACGGAGAATTCGCATTGCCCGATACCGGATAAAAGAGCTGGCCTTCCGGCGTAAGAAAACGGTCGGAAAGCACCAGCGGAATTTCGTATTTTCCAGTGGGCAAATGGAGAGCGTCTTCCACATCGTCTCGTACTACGTACGCGCCCATCAACCCGGCGTAAATATTCAGGCGGTTAATTCCCATCGCATGGTCGTGATACCACAGCATCGCCGCGTCCTGCTTGTTGGGGTAGTGATACACGGCCGACTTCCCGGGAACAATCCAATCCTCGGGATAGCCATCGCTTTCCGGCGGCACTTTTCCGCCGTGGAGATGTACCACCGCTCGCACTTCGGGCTGGTCCGCAGCGGCCCCGGCGAGGTTGCGGTCTACCGGGAGAAAGTGTTTGCCGGGTAGCTCGTTGGCCCACTCGACCATAATTTCCTGCCCGCTGCGGACATCGAACGTGGGGCCTGGAAACTGTGAGCCGAAGCCCCACATGCGCGTGGGTTTCAGGTCGCGGTGGACTTTCATCTCGACGGGCCGCATGGCCTGCCGGAAGCACGGAATTTTTACCGCTGGATCTATTGGGCTGGGCTGGTACCGGTCGGGTTTCGCAATCGGGGGAATCGGAAGCGGATCGACGAACTTGGCCAGGGTATTCGGGTCGAGGGTTGAAGGCTTTACCGGCGCTGATTGGGACAGATCAGGCAACCTATTCATCAGCAAGGCCGTGGTGGCTAAGCCGGAGCGGCGTAGGAATTTTCGTCTGGTAATCAATTAGCTTCCTTGGACTCCGGAAGATAGCACGCATGGAAAACAAAGGCACGTGCGCGGGATTGCCGCACGTGCCTTTTCGACCATCGCAACTATCGTCTTGAAACTCAGTTCGAAGAGGAAGAAAACTCCACTTCGCCGGTTTTATCGTTCAGGATGAACAAGTCGTTGTCGTTTACCTGCTTGAAATCGAACATTTGGCTGATCGAGTTCGCTATGGTGTCAAACGAACCGTTTCCGATGCGCTGCCCGTCCAGCCAATTGTCCTCGATGAATCGAATCGTGGAACTCTGATCGGTCATGGTGTGGTCCACAAAGTTGTGACGCGACCATGGCGAAATGACCATGTAGGGCAACCGCGGACCATATCCGCAGCGGCCTTGCGCGTGCAGCGTGTCGGGGTTGATGCCGGGCAGTGCTGTCGCACCGGTTCCGCACGACGGCGACCCGTCGCTTCGAACATCCACGAGAGGCACCGCAGACGAATTAATGAGCTGGCCAAGCTGGTGATCGTACCAACCGTCGGAGTCATCGTAGCTGATTACGACAGCAGTGTGTGCCCACTCCGGCTGGCCTTGCAGGAAGTTGATCGTGTCGACGACGAACTTCTGCTCGTCCAGCGGATCGGAGTAACCTGCGTGACCGTCTTGGAACCCGGGCGCTTTCAAGAAACTGACGGCGGGAAAGTTGCCGGCTTCGACTGCGGCGAAGAAATCCGCGGTGTCGTATTGGTGATTGGCGCCATCGCCCGACTGTCCGATGAGACTTACTGAACTGGGGCGTGCGTGGGTCGGATTAGCAGTGGACACATAGTATTGGAATGGTTGATGGTGCGGGATGTAGTCGTTTTTCTTCACGCCAGTGATTGCGGAAGTTGTGGACCTGGTGCATCCGGTGCTTCCGTTTGAATTCACGATGCTGAGGTTGAAACCTCCTTCGAAGAAGCCCCAGCTCACACCGGCTGCGTTCAGCAGATCGCCGATATTCTTCCCGCCCATCTGAACAGTCTCGCCGCTCGAGGTAGAGCAAACATCTCCGACGGGATCGGCGTCACCATTCAGCGTAGACCCGCCGTTTCCATCAGGGACGATCGCTCCGCTACCGTTGAGGCTTTGGATGACGCCATTGGTTTGTCCGGACACGAGATTGATGGCGCCCGGAGTGGAGGGGCCAAAATTGGTGCCGTACGAGTTGTCGCTCATGGCGTAGTGTTGCGCGTAGTTCCAGAGCGCGGTGACGGTATTTCCATCGTAGTACCCCATCACGAGTCCAGTGGTATCGGCTATCGGCGGCGCTCCTGGAGGCGGCCCGGCAGTTCCAGTGCTGAGTGGAAACAGATCCATCAAGCCGCCGTCAAAGGCCTGCTGCTCCGGCGTGTAATCGTGATCCTGGTCGTTGGTCGCAGCTTCAGAACGATCGAGGCGAAAAGGGTTGGTGGCGCCAGCCAGGTTCAAAGGATTCAAGTTGGGATTACTCGTGAGAAGGGCGTTGTTCAGCCCGTTGACAGTGGGAGTGCCTGCTGCGGCCTTGAAGTGCGGCTCGCCAGAGGGGTTTGCGGCGACGGGATAGGTCCCGAAATAGTGATCGAAAGAAATGTTTTCCTGGAAAATGATGACCAGGTGCTTGATCGGTGTGGCCGCCTTGGGGGCGGGCGGTGGTGGCGGAGCCGCTCCCAACATTCCCGGATTCAACATCATTCCGGCCAGTAAAATCGCAAAAACTCTACGCATATTTTCAATCCTCCATTGGCTTCGTGAATTGTCGGCTGCCCCGTACAGCCGGCCCGAGCAAAAGGAGGTTAGTTGCAAAAGGTTACGCCATCGTGAATTTGCGGTGTTGTCACGGTGAAGACGCTCGGCGGAGCGCACGGCCAAACGGAAGTGTGCGGTTCTGACCCGGGGTAGAAATTTCTCGAGCTTTTGTTTTGAGCGAGTTACGTCGTTTTCTGTTTGTGAGGCTGTGCCGGTTAGAAATTGCGGAAAGCGATAGCCACAACCGTCTCTCCGAGTGTTGGATATTAGCCAAGTATCTGTGCCGGACGCAGCATGCTGCGCCCCTACGGGAAAAGCTAATGAGCCCGAATTTTCGCTGACGCAAAACTGAAATTTTTGGCGATTTGAGCGGATCGCGGTCGTTTGTTTTCTATGAGTTACGTGGCGTTCTAATTCGGGAATTTGGCGATTTAATTTCGCGTGATTCGCGGAAAACTCGGCTGCAAGAGGGGACCCAAGCGGGTAACCGGCCGCGTCACTCCGAAGACGAACTTCGGCGCGGTGCAGAACTGAGCCTTTCGTCCCGTTCCTTCCGCCGCAAACCATCGCTATAGCCTCCTTAAGATGCTGCTACCTCGGTCGCCCTGGCGACCAAATCCGCCCCGGCGAGTGAGCCCGGCACCGCGATCAGGCGCAGCTCTGCACTCCGCCCTTCGTCCCGTTTTCGAGACGTACGGCATTCAAATACCATTGGTTAATTATACGGGAAGTGCCTTTATATCATACTTTTACTGCATTGTCAAGGGGTTGCGTGTGTGAGCATATGTCGTGGGATGCGGTTCTGTTCCCGTTTTGGGAAAAACTCGGGTTGGGAGGCCAGGACGAAAGATTCAAAAGCGCGGGGTAAAAACCCGAACCCTTGAAAGACAGGATTTTGCTTGACCTTGGAGCCGTTCCAACGTTTAAGCTGCACCTGTGAGTTTGAAGGATTCTACAGCTCGGCCGATGCACCGCGGAGAGCTGGCGCGCTTGGCCGGAGTCAGTCCGGATACGGTGCGTTACTACGAGCGGCGTGGCCTTCTGCCCGCCGTGGCTCGTTCGGCGGCTGGGTATCGACTGTTCCCACGAGAAACGCTCGCGCGAGTGCGACTAATTCGCAGCGCGCTATCACTCGGGTTTTCGGTCGGGGAGCTAAGCCAGATTTTCCGCGAGCGTAACAGCGGGGGAACGCCCTGTCGCCGAGTGCGAAAGCTGGCTGAGGAAAAGCTGGGCGCGCTCGAAGCGCGGCTTCGGGAATTGCACTCCTGCCGGCGCGAGTTACGTGCCACGCTCGCCGAGTGGGACCGCCTGTTAGCGCGAACGCCTCGCGGAAAGCAGGCGCGATTGCTGGAGACGTTTTCCACAACTCACCCGAAAAGCGCCCCTCGCCGGCATCCCCTTGAAGCAATGAACCGCGGCAATCAAAAACAGGAGAAACGACAATGAGAAAAATGATTCTCGCCGTTGCGGTCTGCTTCATTGCCGGGGCCGGCAATGCGGCTGCTCAGCAATCGTCCAGCGAGCAGAAACAGGAGGGGCAAGGTTCGCAGGCTGCGTGCCCGATGCATGACGCCCATTCGCAGATGAATGAACGCGGCGAAAAGGGGATGGGCTTTTCTCAGACTGCCACCACACACCACTTCTTTTTGAATTCGACCGGCGGGGTGATCCAGGTGGAGGCGAATGATGCCGCGGACGCTTCCGAGAGGAACAACATCCGAATGCACTTGGAGCACATCGCGAAATCGTTTCAAAACGGAGACTTCGATATTCCGATGTTCGTGCACGATACCGTGCCTCCCGGAGTGCCGGAAATGAAGAAGCTGCGGGAAAAGATCCATTATGCGTTCGAAGAGACAGATATTGGAGGGCGCGTGGTCATTTCCTCGTCGGACACAGACGCTCTTGCGGCGATCCACCGGTTTTTGCGTTTTCAGATCGGAGAGCATAAGACCGGTGATCCGATGGATGTTCACTAGACGCCAGCGTAGCTAGCGATTCTCGTCTGAGTTGTGAGCGAGGAGGACTTGCTTGGCGCGAAGATTCAGGTTGGGGACGAGCCAGCGGAAGAGGATTGTGGCGGCTACGGCTCCGAGAAACTGGGCGACGATGAACCACGAGACGTCGCTGGGGCGGATGCCGGCGAAGGTGTCGCTGAGGCTGCGGGCGATTGTAACGGCGGGATTAGCGAATGAGGTGGATGCGGTGAACCAATAGGCGGCGCTGATGTAGGCTCCGACGGCGAAGCCGACCATTTCGGAGCGGTGCCGCGAGCATCCCCAGATCACGCACAGCAAACCGAAGGTGGCAACGAATTCGCTGAAGACCTGAGCGGAGCCTGCTCGCGCGTGATGAGAAATAGAGATCAGCGGCAGACGAAACATCACATGGGCGGCGATCGCGCCGCTAATTCCGCCGAGACATTGAGAGGGTACGTAACAAGCAACATCTATCCAAGACACTCCTTTCTCGACTGCATCAACGAAAGTGACAGCAGGGTTGAAATGAGCGCCTGAAATTGGATCGAACGTAAGAATTAAGGCAACGAGCGCGGCGCCGGTGGCAATCGTGTTGGCGAGGAGAGCGATTGCGACGTTTCCGGCGGCCAGCCGTTCGCCCATGATGCCGGAGCCGATTACGGCTGCCACGAGAAAGCCGGTGCCAAGAAATTCGGAGACGGAACGGCGCAAGAGTGTGGGCGTCATTGTTTGCCGATGCGATCGACTTCCCTTTTGATGGCCAGAACGTCGAGACTCGCCAGCGGTAGGCAGAGAAACAAACTGATTCTGCGGTCGAGTGTCATGAAAGCGTTTCGGAAAGCGCGTTCGATCTCTTCCGGCGTCCCGTTTACGGCGGCGGGATCTGGAACGCCCCAATGCGCGGTCATAGGCTGGCCCGGCCAGATAGGGCAGGCTTCCTTCGCGGCGTTGTCGCAGACGGTGAATACGAAGTCCATTTTCGGAGCTTCGGGATTTGCGAATTCATTCCAACTTTTGCTGCGGGCGCCGTCGGTTGGCAAGTTCGCGAGTTCCAATTGCTTCAGAGCTTCGGGACGAACGATCCCCGTTGGATAACTTCCGGAGCTGTAGGCGGTGAAAGCGGGCTTCCCTTTGCGGTTTAGAATGGCTTCGGCCATGATGGACCGGGCTGAATTGCCGGTGCACAGAAACAGAACGTTGTAATGATTGGGCATAGGCGTTAGCTACATTTCCCCGGTTGACAGCAGGTTCGCGCGGCGCGTTTCTCGTCGCGCGCGAGTTCGGGAACGTCGCGAAAACATTCCTTCAGACATTTGATCAAGCTGCGATGAAACGGCGAAGCTGCGGACGTGAGCCGGTAGTAGGCCCAGAGGCCTTGCTTTCTTTTCACGATCAGGCCGGCCCGGAGCAGGTAGGCCAAATGGCGGGAGGCTTTCGGCTGCGGCACACGCGTGATGGTCACGATATCGCAGACGCACATTTCGCCTTTCAAAAGCAGGTGCAGGATGCGCAGGCGGGTGCGGTCGGAGAAGGCGCGGAACATGAGATTGACAGTTGGCTTGGCCATGGACTATATTCGCTTAGGCGAATATAGTATGATTCGTTCCTGAGTTCAAGGGGGAAGAAGATGAGCGAGCGAAACAACATCAGAGAAGCGGTGAAAGAGAAGTACGGAGAAGCTGCCAGCAGAGTTTCCTCCGGCGGCGCGGCATCGTGCGGAACTTCGGCTTCGTCCGCGTGCTGCGGCGGCGATCCGATTACGGGGAATCTCTATCGAGCCGAACAGACTGCCGGCATTCCGGAGCAAGCGGTGCTGGCTTCGCTGGGATGCGGGAACCCGACAGCGCTGGCGGAGTTGAAGGCGGGCGAAATCGTCCTGGACCTGGGTTCCGGCGGCGGGATTGATGTGTTGCTGTCCGCGAAGCGCGTAAGCCCTGGGGGCAAGGCTTACGGCTTGGATATGACGGATGAGATGCTGGCCCTTGCTCGCGAGAATAAGAAGAAGGCAGGCGTGGACAACGTGGAGTTTCTGAAAGGCGAGATCGAGAATATTCCACTGCCGGAAAACGCGGTGGACGTTGTGATTTCGAATTGCGTGATCAACTTATCGGCTGACAAAGACAAAGTGCTGGCGGAAGCGTTTCGCGTGCTGCGGCCCGGCGGAAGATTCGCGGTTTCGGATGTAGTGGTTCGGGGCGATGTGCCTGCCGAGATTAGAAAAAATATCGAGCTTTGGGTTGGTTGCGTGGCAGGCGCGCTGAAGGATTCTGAATACATCACTAAATTAAAGGCGGCCGGGTTTGAAGAGGTGACGATTGAACCGACGCGAGTTTATAAAGTTGCTGATGCACGGCAATTTCTGAGCGCGCAAGGCATCGACGCGGATTCGATTGCCGCGGAGGTGGAAGGCAAGTTCATGAGCGCATTTATTCGAGCAAAGAAGGCAGGCTGAACCCGTTCCCTGCAACCGGCCTACCGCGTGGAAGGCGGGACGGATTTCAAGTACGCGATTATGGCGACGGCGTCTTCGTGATTTAGATGGTAGATGTGCATGGGGGGACGTATGGTTTCGCCGTTCGGGCCGCGGCCCTTTTCGAGGATGGCCACGCCGTCGGAGTCGGTGTAAGCGGCAAAGCCGGCCAGGGGAGGGGCTTGTTGCGCCCAATTGTGATCGGGGTGGACCGGGACGATCCACACCGGGGCGCCTTGCAATGCGCGGGAGTTGTCGAGATTGCCTTGCGAGTCGCGAGGCGTGTGGCATTCGGTGCAGCGCGCCACTTCTTCGACCAGATACTTTCCGCGTTTGACTTGAGACGGATTGGCGGAAGAAGAGTTCGAGGCGGCCTGTTTGGGAGTTTTTGTGGAGGCGATTACTGCTCCGGCGAACAAAATCAGCGCGAAAATCAACAGACTAGAAGAAGTTCTCATTTGATTTTAGTAGCACACCTTTGCGGCACGCGTCCAGCAAATGATTGGGCGGAAGGAATTCGCGGGCTGTCTGAAGCCGGATGCAAGCGAGCGTACAGAGTTGCCAAGTACTTGTGCCGGGCACAGCATGCTGTGCCCCTACAGACGATTGGGAGAACAACGCGTAGGGCCGGGAAACCGGGGCTACTACGGCAGCGCAGCGAGGGCCTTGTGGATACGGTCTCCGAAGGAAGCGGGGGACGCCGAGGGAGCCGCCTGACGCTGCGGGGGGCCGGGGCTAGCGTCCGAAAAAGGGCCGCCGTTTTCGAGAACTAGACGGTCGCCCCAACCGATGAGGCCGAAGAGGCGAATGAGGTCCTGGGTCGGTTTGGAAATTGGAACGATGTAGGTGGGCTGCAAGGAATATTGGACGCGCTTGACCACGGTGGGGGCAAGTCGCCGCATCGCGTTGTGCAATTCGCCGGGATTTTCGATAGGACAATCAACCGCGTGAATCAGAAAGAAGCCGCGGTCGCGGAAGTCGGTGAGGCAACGCGCCTCGTCGGTCTGCGAAGTTGCCGCGCCCGAGCATTTCAGTATTTCTTCAAAATATACACGGGCGGCAACGGAACGAACGGCGCGATCGGGGGCTACACGGTAAAAATAATCCGCTTCGAGCACGGGCGGATTGGAGTTCAGCAGAAGAGTTTTGATTTCGATGGGACGATAACGCATGGCGAGATCGATCCGCTGCTTGCGGCGGAGAATATGAGCTTCGTCAACTCGCGCCCCGCAACCTTCGCAAATAGGCATGCGTTCCCTTGACCGTCCCCCCGGTCGCCTGCTAAGGGCCTAGCCGGAAGAGGATGCCATGTGCGTTGTAACAGCGCAAGGGCGCGGAGATAACTGGTTGATAAATCGATACGGCGATTTAGCGGGCGGGGTGAAGTTGAGGACGGGTGGAGGGTGGAACGGCGTGGACGTCGATGAGGCGCTGGGCGCGGACGGCGCGGTGGCGAGCGAGAAGATGTTTCTGGGCGCGGCGTCCCCAGGAACGGACGAAATAATAATTCAGCGCGCCGCCGAATCCGGCGCTGAGCACCGGAATCAGCCGGCCGGACCATTTTTCCGCGACTTCAGCGCCGACTTTGACGGCGATGCGGTCAATGATTCGCGGGACCAGGCGTTCGATGGCTTGCTTTTCGACGAAATCGCGTCCTAGGTCGAGTCCGGCTGCGCTGGCGGCCGCCATCCAGAGCTCACCGACTTCGTCTTCCGTGGAATATTCGAATCCGTGAATCAGGCTTAATCTTTGCAGCATGCGAATGGTGATGGCGGAAAGAATTCCGGCGTCGGGGACGATGGTGAGCATGCCGCCCATGCCGAGACCCATGCCTTCGAGTGCGGCGGTTTTCATGGAGGACTTGATGATGCGGTTGGCAATCGGAGTGACTACTTCCTCGCCGAGATAAAACATGTCGCGCCAAGCGGTGATGGGCAGCTTGTGCGTGCGCGCTACTTGCTTGAGAAATTTTTGCGGGTCAACCTGGACGGTTTGGTAGGCGCGGTTGAATCCGGCGCGCGTGGCGGATTGCATCAGCCGGGAGAGCGCGGAGGATGGTTTTGTTTTTCTTGGCATGGTAGTTGGATGCGGCAAGCCGCCGGGAGGTGACGACGAGCTCGACTGACCTAAGAATAGCAGGTTTGAGGGCGCCGGTACAAAAGCGCGTCGGCAGTGTGCGCGGCGCATACGCGCGGGGGCGCGAAGATTAAGTGCGCAGGGATTTGGGGCCGCTGACGAAGGGGTTGCCGCGTTCGTAGAAGCGGAGGAGGCGGTGGGCTTCTCGTGTGATTCCGATGCGGACGCTGACGTCGATTTTCCCTGTTGGTCGCGTCGCGGTGCCCAGCCAGAGCGGGCCCTTGGCGCACAGGTCCAATCCATCGAGGCTTTTTGTGATTCGCATCGCGGCGGCGAGGCGGCCGGGGCCGCGCGAAAGCTCGGTTAACGTTTTGGTGTGGCGATGACGCTGCATCCACTCGATTCCTTCGAGCGGCTCCAGGCCGCGCAGGAGCACTCCTTCGCCGATGCCTTTGCGCTGGCCGGAAAGATTCAGCATGTAGTGATTGCCGTAGATGAAGTACACGTAGGCGTGTCCGCGTTCGAGAAAAAGAGATTTGTTGCGCGGGGTTAGGCCGCGAAAAGCATGAGAGGCGGCGTCGCCGACGATATAAGCTTCGGTTTCGACGATGCGGCCGCTCAATCGCACATGCGGCAGATCGTGGACCAGTGTTTTGCCGATGAGGAAGCGGGCAAGTTCGACGGTCTCGATGGGAAGCTCGCTGCGACGAAGGCGTCGGATGCGGATTTTTCGGCGAGCGGGCTTCATGCGATTCGTTCTATCATACGAGGCGCTCGCGCGCGGTCACATTATTTGTTAATGCTTGCACGCGAGATGTGGTTCTCTATAGCCGCTGAACGGCATTCAATTTCGAGGCGATTATGAACGACAAAATGACGGAGAAAGAGCAGGCGTGGCCGGCGCTGCCGTTCGCGGAGTGGAAAGATACCTGCGCGACGCTGCACATGTGGACGCAGATCGTGGGAAAAGTGCGGCTGGCACAAAGCCCGCTGATAAATCACTGGTGGGAAGTGCCGCTTTACGTTTATGCCAGAGGGTTGACTACTTCGGCGATTCCCTTCCCCGGCGGAACTTTTGACGTTTCGTTCGACTTCATCGATCACCGGCTGGATATCCAGACCAGCCGCGGGGAGTCTCGCACGGTTTCGCTTTACCATCGCACGGTCGCAGGATTTTATCGCGAGTTCATGGAGATGCTGCGCTCGCTGCGGCTGGAGGTGAAAATCTGGCCGGTGCCGGTGGAGATTCCGAACCCGATCCGTTTCGACCAGGACGTGACGCACGCGCGGTACGATCCCGTTTACGCCAATCGCTTTTGGCGTATCCTGGTGACGATTGACGCAATCTTCAAAGAATTTCGCGGGAGGTTTATCGGCAAGGCGAGCCCGGTGCATTTTTTCTGGGGCAGCTTCGATCTGGCGGCTTCGCGTTTTTCAGGGCGGCGCGCGCCGGAGCGGCCCGGAGCGGACAAAATTACGAAGGAAGCGTACTCGCATGAAGTGTCCAGCGTCGGGTGGTGGCCGGGCGGGGGCGATGCGGCGAGTCCCATGTTCTATGCCTATTGCGCGCCCGAGCCACCGGGATTTAAGGAAATCGTCATACGTCCCGCGAAGGGGTACTACGATTCAAAGCTCAACGAATTTCTGCTGTCCTACGACGACGTTCGCGCGGCGAGTGACCCACGGGCGACGCTGCTCGATTTCTGCCAGAGCACATACGAAGCCGCCGCGAACAATGCCAAATGGGACCGCGAATCGTTGGAGCGGCTCTCTCCGGCAAAATAATACAGACACCCCGGTCTGTCAGGATTTCTAAGAGTCAGTCACTGACAGAAACATACCGCACGATGGTCTCCATCGGGAACAGCACTTCGCAGGGTGCTCGCTTCCCCGGTTTAGAGCATAAGCTTCGGGGAGCAATCTCCGTCCCACGGCCCCGGCTCAAAAACTTTGTAGCCCGGGGGAATGGCGAAGAACGAAGGGTCGGGTTCGCTTCGGCTGACGTCCGAAAGTTTAACTGTGTGCTGTGACCTGCCGGGCCCGCTACGTTTGACGAGGACGAAGGCCTGAAGTTCCTGCGAGAACCAGTAGTCCGTGACTCTTGCATAGCTCGAGTTCTTCCCGGGAGAGTTGGAAGAGAGCTTTACGGACTCACGCCCATGCCGTACCGCCATGCCGTCAACCACGTCGCGCGCGAGCTCGTTCTGTGAAACCTGTGGAATAGCTATCTGTGCCAGGTCTTTTGGATCCATCTTAAGAAAATCGGATTCCTTGCAGACCTGTTGCGGTTTCTCGTCGGGAGCAGGGGAATGCGCCTTCGAAGCGGCCTTGATCGATGGTTGTAGGTGAATGCTAGTCCTGGTCGTTGGGTCGTAAATGTCGATCGTGAACCAGCCCGGCTTGGGCGGTTCACCCAGCGGAGTCATGTCCCATTCAAGCCTAGTACGGCCTTTTGAATCGCGATAAATTTTGCTTCGATAACTTGCGATCACGGTTTTGCCATGCGAATCAGTGCGAGTGTTTTCTGTTTCAATGGTGCCCGAAATTGGATAGCCCGGCACGCTAGCGACGGTCATACTCAGCAAGACGATATCGCTGCGTGTAATCAGGTTTGGCGGATTCAGGAATTTGCCGTCCCGTTGAAGGAGGGCTTCTTGTCCGGATGCGCCCGAGCATATGCTGCCCAGGAGAAACGTTGTCAGAAAAAACTGCCGCATGGCTGCACTCTCCCATCAGGCTATCTGCTCTTAGAACGGAGGAGTAGTGATTTCTTGCGTGAATTAAACCAAGAGGATAACGCCGCTCCGATAGACTTAAAAGACCTTCCTTGCGAACGCATCGAACGACTGCGAACAACATCCACTTGCACATGCGGCCGTCCAAGCCGTTGACCCTTGGCTCTTGCGTTCCTCAGTCCTGACCTTAGGCGCACCCTGAATCAGCACATTGCAATCAGAACTCAGAACGGCCTTAGACCCCAAAATAGTACTAGATACTCTTACCTTACATGTTCCATGCCAGCCATAGCAGTAGGACGCGTGGCTCTTTTATTCTTACAGCAGAGCTATGGGGCAGCCAACCAATTCGGGCGGGGGTGTGCCGGGGGGCGGTGGACCGGCGGACGGCGATTCGCGCCATTCCACTGACCACCACGATACAGTTCTGCTGAGCGACGTTCCCGAGGCCGGCTTCGCGGAGACTGTTGCGATGCAAGCACCGACGAACCCTGCGGTGAACATCGGGTCCGCTGCGCTCGCTGCGATTGGCCAGCGCTACGAGATTCTCGCGGAAGCCGGACATGGCAGCATGGGCAACGTTTACAAAGCGCGGGACCGGGAGACCGGCGAGATCGTCGCGCTGAAATTATTGAAGCCGGAAATCGCTTCGGACCACGCGGCTATGGAGCGGTTTAAGAAAGAACTCCTTTTTGCCCGCAAGATCACGCACAAAAATGTTTGCCGCATGCACGAATTCAATCGCGTTGGCGGCATTGCTTACACCTCGATGGAATTCGTGGAGGGCGAAAGCCTGCGATCGGTGCTGAGCCGGTTCGGAGGCTTGCCGCAGCGAAAGGCGGTGGATCTGGCGCTGCAGATCTGCTCGGGGCTGAAGGAAGCGCACGCGCAGGGCATCGTTCACCGGGACTTGAAACCTGAAAATATTATGGTGGACGCGCACGGCAACGTGAAGATCATGGACTTCGGCATAGCGCGTTCGATGGAAGCCGTGACGCGGATGACCGGGTCGCTGGTGGGAACGCCGCAATATATGGCTCCCGAGCAAGTGGCGGGAAAGCCGGTGGACTACCGCACGGATATCTATTCGCTCGGTTTAATTTTGTACGAGATGTTTACGGGCACGCCTGCGTTTCAAGCTGACAATCCGGTGGCGGTTGCGCTGAAGCATATGCAGGAGGAGGCGGTGCCTCCGCATCAGATCGATCCGGCGATTCCTGCTTACATCGAGCGCACGATTTTGAAATGCCTGTTGAAGGAACCTGCGAACCGGTTCCAGTCGATCGCGCAATTGGAGCAGGCGCTGAACGGGTCGGAAGCGCCGATTTTGGCTGCGGCGGCGCCAATTCGAACAGCGAACGTGCAAAGAGTTGTGAGCGCGCCTCAACCCGCGCCCGCGCGAATCGCGACGCCAACGATCACACCGACGGCGACGCAGAGCAAAGGCCCTTCAGCGATTGTTTGGGTGCTGCTGATCGCTGTGATTGTCCTGGGAGCATTAGGCACTCTGCGCGGCATGGCGAACGCGCGAGCTGCGGACTTGATTCCGCCGGCGCGGCTTCCCGCTCCGGTGCCGCCGGAGATTGCGTATGTGAGTTCTCCGCCGAAACCGGTTCACATCATTGCTGCGACTGAACCCAGCGGCCCCGAGCCTTCGCGCGTGCCGGACGAACACGCAGCGGCTCCGGCTGAGCCTTCCAAACCGGCAGTTGCGAACAACGACACGCCTGCAAACCCACAGCCCGAAGCTGAAACACCTAACGGCTTTTCGCGCAAGGGAGCTGGTCTGCGAAAAAGGCCGTCCGGGGACGAAGCTGCGAAAATCCTGCGCGAGGACGATGCTGCTGCGAAAAACGGAGCGAAGAAGCCAGGAGCAAAAAAGAATGTCGCACCGGAAACTCCCGCGCCGGAAACTCCCGCGCCAGCCACGGCAGGGGCTTCCTATTTGTATGTGAAAACTTTTCTGCGCGAAGACCGGGCGCAAGAGGCCGAGAAAAAAATTGAGGACTTGGGAATGCCAGGCGGTGTGGTTCTGAAGCGCATAGCTGGCCAAGACGTTTACATCCTTTATAGCGGGCCTTTTCCGGACGCGCAAATTGCGAGCGCAATGCAAAAGCTCGAGGCAAAGGGTTTCTCGAATGTGCGGTCGGTTCCGGTCACGGGAACCGGCGGGAATGAAAAAAAATAGCGCGCGAAGATACGTTCAGGGGTCATAGGCGATGGAAATCGAATTCGGAGCGCTTAGCGACGTGGGTCGCGCCCGCGGCAACAACGAAGACAGTTTCGCCATCGCCGCCGAGCTGAACCTATTTGTGCTGTCGGATGGGATGGGCGGCCTGGCGGCGGGGGAAGCAGCAAGCCGGCTGACCGCCGAGACAATTGTAAATAATTGCCGCGCCGCAGCTTCGGATCCTTCTCTCCCGCTTATCGGTGAACATCTGCCGGGGCTTTCGAAAGCGTCCAACCGGCTGGCCAGCGCGATTCGCACGGCAAACCGCGATGTGTACGCAGCCGCGCAGAAAGACAAGAAAAAGCGCGGAATGGGCGCGACGGTGGTGGCCGTGTGGATTGTGGATTCGCAGCTGGCAAGCGTCGCGCACGTGGGAGACAGCCGGATATACAGGCTGCGCGGAGACGAGTTCAAACAGATTACCGAGGATCACTCGTTTGTGGCGGACCAGGTTCGCAAGGGGCTGATGACGCAGCACGAAGCGACGCAAAGCAACATGCAAAGCGTGCTTTTGCGAGCGTTGGGCGTCGAGCCGGAAGTTCAGGTGGATATCACGGAGAAGGATGTGATGGAAGGCGACACGTTCCTGCTCTGTTCCGACGGGCTTACGCGCGAACTTTCGAACGCGCAGATCTCCGCGACTCTGAGCGAAATTGACAATCCACAACACGCGGCGGAACAACTGATCGACCTGGCGAACCAGGCGGGCGGCGGAGACAACATTACGGCGGTGGTCGTACGGTACGCGCCAAGGCCGGTGCGCGCGTTCGCGCGAATCGGGAAATGGTTCAAGGGATCGGAAGAACGGTGACGGAGCGGCGACCGCTGCGGTCTGCGCAAAAATTGAATTCAGGAGGGTGAGGACATGTCGAAGTTAGTGCTGAAATTTGAGAGCTCGGTATTGAAGGAAGTGGCGGTAGGAACGAAAGAGGTGAGCATCGGGCGCTCGCCGGAGTGCGGAATCGTGATCGACAATCCCGCGGTGTCAAACTATCACGCGCGCGTGTTCAGCGAAGAAGGCCGCATGATGCTGGAAGATTTCGGAAGCTTGAACGGAACCTTCGTGAACGGGCAGCGGGTGAAGATGGTGACGCTGAAGCCGGGAGACTCCGTGGCGATCGGGAAGCATACGATCGTGGTGACGGACTCGAGCGAGATCAGAGGGACTGCTCCGGGCGGCTCGAACGGCACGTCGTGGCCCACGGTGCCGAAAATCGATGAGACCGTAATGCTGGACACAAAAGAGCGCCGCGAATTCCTGCGTAAGGTGGCGGCGGTGGGAGAAAGCACGCAAGTGGCGCCGGGCCGGTTGAAAGTGCCGACGCTTTTGGTGAGCAAGGGCAGAACCGACCGGAAAGAGTACACGCTGAGCGATAAGCTGACGGTGATCGGAAAATCAGCGCTGGCTACCATCAAGTTGAAGGGGTGGTTCGCGCCGAAAGTGGCCGCGCAGATTACTCGCCGCGAGGATAATTTCTATTACATCAGCTCGGCGGAGAAGGTTCCGAGCGTCAACGGGAAGCTTATCGCGCAGCCGTGCAAGCTTTCGTCCGGCGACGTGGTAGAGGTAGCCGGAGTCGCGCTTGAATTTGTGTATCGCGATTAGCGACTCGAACCACGATGAAAGCATCGAACTCCGTCAGAGCGGCCGCCACAGTTCAGTTCCTGGGCAGCCTCGCGGGACTGATAGCTCCCGGACTGGTCTGGGCGTCAGAAATTCAACTCCGCCGCCTTTATCCGCGAAGCTATCAGCCGCAGCCCGCGCGGTTTTATGTTGTTCTTGTCGCGGTTCCAATCTGTCTCTGCCTGTTAGGCATCGTCACATCTATAGGAGTTTTTCATCTGCGGGAGTGGGCAAGACGAGTAACGCTCTCGTGGGCTACGGCCTCCACGCTGGTCTGTGCCCTATGGCTTATGCTGCATCATCCTCGTAGTGTGGGCGACGCACTCCTTGTGATCGGGGATCTTTCGAACGCCTTCGCTGCAATTTTGCTTGTGATCCTGGCACCCATAAGTCTTTGGTGGTGGATCCTGCTTACACGCAAGAGCGTGCGTACTCAGTTTCGCGAGCGATCCAATCCCTCGTCCCACGCCCAGATAAGCATATAAGCGCGGAAGTGAATGTGCCGTCATCCCAGACTCAGATACCCAGCAATCCTGGATGAGTGGTCGACCAAGCGGAACTCATCGTCAGACCATAAGGTATCGAACTTCGGTCAGGTAACCACTGGTACCGTAGTTCTATGGCCACGATTTCTTCCCTTAAGTACATTTAGATTGTTCAATTCCCTGACGAGTGTAGTGGTAGGGAGATCGTAGATGGCCACAGCCACTTATATGGATGTTAGGCCGGCATCATAGCCGGCGAAGAGTTCAGGCCAGAAAGACAGCCGCCGCCGGAAGCGGCTGAAGGTATCGCTGCCGCTGGAAGTACGGGTTTGCCCGTTAATCAGGACTTTCGCGCGATCCGATCCAGAATATCGGCGATGTTACCGCTGGTAATGTCGGAAACGTCGATTTCGTAAACCGCACGGATCTTTTCTACGAAACCTTTGTTCGTCAAATCGTGATGAAAATCCCAAAGGCTAGATTCGTCAGAAATAAACGCCCACGGGAGTTCGAGAACACGACGGATGAAATCCTTCTCGATTTCCGGGTGTTGGTCAATGCGATTTCTGGCAGCGAACTCAGGCATTGTCTCCCTCGGTGCTTCGGGCCTCGAAAGTGGCAGGCGCGCGCCGATGATACTTGATCGCCCAAACGCGAGTCTTCATTGAGATTCTAAGTTTCGAGGAGTCGGATTACCGGACAAGTTCCGCGTTACTCAGGCACTAGTCATTTGGCCGAGAATACCAGGGCGCTCCTAGCACGTCACTGGCTGGGCTTTGAATAAATTCTCTGCAGAAGGAACGAAAAACTGATTATAAAGAACCCTCCGCCCGCTCTGGTCGCTGAACCAACGACAAGGCTATAGCTCAAAGCGTGACCTCTCGCTAGCACAAGCAAGAAGTATCCCCTGCCAACCAAGAGTCCCAACGCAGCGGATACGATAGCTGCCAGTAAAATTTTGCCAGCTCGTCCTGCTCCCATGTGCCATCTATAACACTGAGCAGATGATTCTTGTCAAGATTCGGCGTGTCGAACTTCGGTCAGGTAACCACTGGTACCGTAGTCCTATGGCCACGATTTCCCCCCTTAAGTACATTTAGATTGTTCACTTCCCTGACGAGTGTAGGACTTGGGAGATTGCAGATGGCCACAGCCACTTATATCGAAGCTAGCCGAGCATCATCGCCGCAGAAAAGCTCGGGCCATAAGGACTCGCGCCGGCGGAAGCGGTTGAAAGTATCGCTGCCGCTGGAAGTACGGCCGTTCGACGCGCGCTTCGCGGAGATAGTGGACGTGGGCGAGGTGCTGGATTTCACGCGCGACGGCCTCTACTTTGCGACCTGTATGCCCCATTATTTCATGGGGATGCGGCTACTTGTGACCTTTCCGTTTGGCGAAAAAATCGCCGCGCACAAGAAATTTCTAGGCTCAATTGTAAGGATGGAAAACCGGCCGGAGGGGACGGTCGGGGTTGCTGTGCGATTCCTGCTATAGGCTCGCGGGGTTTGACTTTAGGCATCGCCGACGGGATAGCGCTTGTTGGCCCGTCTCCCACCTACGACAATAAGACTTAGGACTTGACCATCCGTCGCCAAACAGTGGAACCGCCGACTTTTGAGGCGGGGAGAACAGGATAAGACAATGCACAATTCATCTCACAAAAAGCACCCTCAGGGGACTCATGCGCCCGCGGTGCAGGAAGCCGAACGTCGCGGAGCCGAGCGCCACATGTTCACCGCTGGGGCTGAAGTGGTCGAGCTCAAGTCCGGAGCACGGTTCTCTACGCGTACAACCGACCTGGGACCGGGTGGCTGCTACGTGGATACCACAGTTCCCTTTCCCATTGGAGCGGTGGTACGAGTGACGCTGACCAAGGGAAAGACTGCGTTTGAAACGGCGGGCACCGTGGTGTATTCGCAACATGGCCTTGGAATGGGCATCGCGTTCAGCGATCTGAACGACGAGAAGCGGTTGGAACTGGCCGACTGGATAGCCGGCGTCACGGGCGAGCGACCGGTGGCACATGAAATTGCGCGCGCTCCAAAAGATTCGAATCCTCAAAAGAGCCACGAGTTTGTCGCGCTTGTGCGTCTGGTCCGGCTGATGATTGGAAAAGGAATTCTGACGGAAGCGGAAGGCTCTTCTGTACTGCACGACCCTGTATTGTAGATTCATGGGCGGAGGCGGAGCGGGTTGGCTGCGAGCGTATTTGGCCAAAACGAATTCGCTCTGGGTTGTAACCCTCCGGTCTAAGAACCATCGAATATTTGCGGCGCTAACAGTCTAGTCCAGCCAGTCGGGGATGCCAGTTACAGCCGAACACCGTTTCGGGCTGACAGGGATGTTCTTCCTTAACTAGGCAGAAAATTCCTAGTAACCTGTCAGAAATACATCGCTACGGGCGGCTAAGTGGCTTGTTTTCTGCAATTCCTTTGTCGGGGCTTGTGGTACTGAGAGTGCAATGCCTAGGCGGGGGGTACCGATGGGAGAAAGAAGGAAAGCAAGGAGATACGAGCTTTATCTTCCCGTGCAAGTTTGTCTCTCTCGCGAACGTCCCGTTGAATTTTTCACGGGGCAGCTTCGCGACGTGTCCCGCTCTGGAGTTTACTTTCACTCAAACGTTTCTTTGGATGCCGGAACTGGTATGGAGCTTACGTTTTCGCTGCCAGCGGAGAGAGAGCGCGGCACCACAGTTCTGGTCCGCGCCAGCGCCAAGGCGCTTCGCGTTGCGACACTGCCTGGCGAGGAAACACCGCTCTTCGGCGTGGCAGCGACCATCGATCGCATCGACTTCATCCGGCCGGTTATTTCCAGCGCCGCATAACTTTCATTCCATCACATTGAACCTGGATATCGGCGCAGCTTTTCATTAGCTGCGCCGATTTTTCTTGTGTGCTATTGCAGCAACATGGGGCTTGCCTATTTCTGCGCCGACTGAGGTTGTGCCGGTAGAATGGGAACAGAGCCGGCTACGCAGACCCCATGCCTCAGCAAAGCCAGTCAAAGCGAATTCATGAGCTAGAGCGCGAAACGCTGCGCGCGCTGTGCATTCGCGCGAGCGCAAACGCGCGGCGGCAAGACACGATGCGAGAGCTCTCAAACCATGTGTGGCAGGACGCCGAGCATCGCGTGGTCTTCGAAGCGATCCAGAGGCTTAGCAGCAGCGACCCGCGACTATTGCGGGAACAGCTTCCGGCGCAAACGACGCGCATGGGTTTTCCGGACGTGGACTGGGAAAACTACTTCATGGCTGAAGGCCAAGCGGAAAGCGATTTCGACGCGCTCGTGCGCGACTTGCTGGCTGCGCCGAAATCCAAGAAATAAATTTTCGATGCGAGCGATGTTGTTTGGCGTGGACGATTGCCTTTGTTGATGCGGCAAATCTATTTGGCGGATAAACCGAACGCGCGCGAATGAAATTCGAGCGAGGCGGGGAAATGTTCCGCCACGTAACTCCAGTCGTGGCCGCCGGGATACAGATGGAATTCGTTGGGAATGTGATGCGCGTCCAACAGATCGTGAAATGACTGGGCGCCGACGTTGAAGCCGTATTCGTCTTCCGTACCGCAATCAAAATAGATTTTTAGACCGCTCGGGCGCGGTGCGTTCTTCACCAGCGTGAAAGGGCTGTTCTGGTTCCAGTAAGCCGCGTCGGGCGGCGAACCGAACGCGGTGCCGAGAACGCGCGACAGCATGGCACCCTGATAACCCGTCATTCCTCCAGCGGGAAGATTCGCCACCAAGGCGGCGCTGTGCGCGCTGACCGAGCCGAACATTTGCGGATAGCGCAAGGCAAAGCGCAAGGAGCCGTAGCCGCCCATGGAAACACCGCTTATGGCGCGGGACTGGCGCTCGCTGCGAACACGGTAGTGGCTTTCGATGTAGGGAATAAATTCGTGGATGAAGAAATCTTCGTAACGCACCTTTCCATCGCGTGAGTTGATGTAGAAACTTCTGTCAGCGTCAGGCGTAACGATTAGAAACTCGCCGATTTTATTCTGGGCCCAAAGATCGTTCACTAAGTCCATTCCGCCTTGGTCGATCAGAAGTTGCGAGTTGGAGCCAAGGCCGTGAAGGAAATACAGAATGGGATAGCGCTGTTTCTCGGAATCATAACCGGGCGGAAGGATTACGCAGTATGGGACAGGGTGACCGAGAATTTTGCTGGGCGCCGAACGGCATTCGGCGCGACCCGGCGCGGCAGCTTTCGCAGGGGAAGATGCGCTGACGCACGCCAGCAACATGACGAATGCTGCCAAGGCAATCCGCGAGGCTCTTGCAGTTCCGTCGGAGAATCTTGCGCGCGAGGAAATACTACTCATACCGCAGGGCCTCGACGGGATTCAGTTTCGCCGCGCGCGAAGCGGGATAAATGCCCGCCGCAAGGCTGACCAAAACCGAGAACACGATCGCTACGCCTACTACCCACCATGGGACCGAAGTCAAATTGATGGAAGGCAAGTCCCGTCTGTGAAGAGAGACATTGGTGCCGAAGGTGATCGCGCGTCCAATCAGCCAGCCCAGAATTACTCCAAAAATGCCGCCGAAAAAACCCATCACACCGGCTTCGGCGAAAAACAGAAGTCGGACGTCGCGGTCCGCAGCGCCGAGGGCTTTAAGAATGCCGATTTCGCGGCGCCGCTCCAGAACGGCCATCACCAGCGTGTTGACAATACCGAGCGAGGCGACGGCCAGGGCCAGACTGCCGAAAATCAGGAGAAACAGGTCGAAGACCTCGAACACCTGGCGCAGAGCTTTTGTAGCGTCGAGAAGAGAGAAAGTTCCGTAACCCATTTGCTGAATGGCGTCTTCGACGCTTTTCACTTGCGACGGGCTTTTCACGCGCACGGTGAGGCTGTCGTATGTTTGTTTGGAGCTGGAACGCCGCAAAAGGCTTCGCAGGTCGTTGGCCTGGGCCACACGCAGAACTTCGGCAACCTGCATCGGGATCAGCAGGCGGCCGCGGCCAAATGACCCCACGCTTGTGGCAGGCTCGGTCTCGACAATTCCGATTATTCGAAGAATTTTTTCGCGCGGAACGATAGAAAACCCAGGCGATTGGCCGTTGATTTCGTCGGCGGACTCTGCGCTCGGGGAAGCATTGTTCTTCTTGTCTGCGGTAGGCTCCGGGGGAAGCGGCTGGCGCTCAGCGTACCGGAGGACTATGTTTTTTCCGATCAAAGAATCAGGCTGGCTGGACAGGTCTTTCGCCAGTTCGATTTGAAGTATCGCTTCGTCGGCATTTTGGCTGGAAAAGAAATTTCCCTTCATGCCGTCAAATGCTCCTTCGTCTTTTGCGGACGGTGGAATGCCGGCGACGGTGGTGGAATAGGGCTTGCCTTCAAACTGGACTTCCGTGGGGAAACGGATTTCAGGATAGACTTCGAGGACGTTGGGGAGGCCGGCGATTCTGCGGCGGCCTTCATCGTCCAGAATTTTGGCGGGTTCGCGAGCGGCGCCTTCGGAAGCGTTTTGACGGCCGAATCCTCGTTGATTAATTCGAGAAGTCACGAAGACGGCGTCGAAGAGCCCGGACTTCGAAAGACGCTTGTTTGCAAGGTCCTGCAGGCCGATGCCCAGCGAAAGCATGGCGACGAGCGAAGCCACTCCCACGGAGATGCCGAGGGTGGTGAGCGAGTTCCGCAGCAGCGCTTCGCGCAGGTTGCGGCCGGCTAGTTCCGTGAGGTCGCGCGCTTTCATGATTGCGTACCGTCGCTGAGCAATTTGCCGTCCGCCATGGTGACGATGCGATGGGCGAAGCGCGCGGCGCGGTCGCGGTCGTGCGTGACCATCACGATGGTCATGCCGAGCGATTCATTGATTTCCTGTAAGAGGTGAAGAATCGCGTCGCCTGTGGCGCTATCGAGATTGCCGGTGGGTTCATCGGCCAGGAGAATCGTGGGGCGGTTCACCAAAGCTCGCGCGAGGGCAGCGCGCTGTTGTTCGCCGCCGGACAATTCACTGGGACGATGCGTCAAGCGGGCAGCGAGGCGCACACGCTCGACCGCTTCGCGGACTCGGCCGGCGCGGTCTGCGCGTTCCACCTCCGCCAGGCGCAGAGGCAACTCCACATTTTCCTCGAGGGTCATGCGCGGCAGCAGATTGAAGGCCTGAAAGACCATTCCGACGGTATGGCTGCGATGCTGCGCGAGATCTTCGGAGCTCATTTCGGCGAGGTTGCGCCCGTTGGCAAAAATCGCGCCGGAGCTTGGGCGGTCGAGCCCGGCCATCAAATTCAGCAACGTGGATTTTCCGGAGCCGGAACTGCCGAGGAGCGCCACGAATTCCTTGGAACGAATGGCGATGCTGACGTCGTCCACGGCGCGCACCAGCGCGTCTCCCATTTGATAGCTGCGAGAGACCTGCTCGGTGCGGATCGCGATTTCGTCGATTGTCTCAGTCATTTCAGCCACACTATTATTACGTGTCGCGGCGTCCGTTAGTTACTTAAATCGATGGGATGGAAATTAGAGATTCAGATCCCCGTATCGTTCTGCGGCGACAGATTCAGCTTTACGAAGCAATTTTGCCGGCGTTGCACCGTGCGGATTGGTCCAGCGTCCCGGAATTGCGAGATGGCAATTAGGGCAGCGGCCGTCTCGCAGATTATTTTGCTGGACGTCGTGCCACGAGCGGCGGATGAGCAGCGTTCCGCATGACGGGCACAGAGTATTCGCCGCGTCGGTGTGGATGTTTCCTTCGTAAACATAATGCAGGCCGGCATCGAGCGCGATGGCGCGCGCGGCGTGCACTGTCTCAGGCGGCGTTCGCGGTTTGTCCTGCAACTTAAAGTCGGGATGGAACGCGGTGAAGTGCAGCGGCACGTCCGGGCCTAGATTTTCGAAGATCCAGTCGGCCAGCTTGCGGAATTCGTCGGCACCGTCATTCAGGGTGGGAATGATCAAATTGGTGATTTCGAACCAGACGTTCGTCTCATTCTTCAGCCATTTCAAGGTGTCGAGCACCGGCTGCAAATGCGTGAGAGTGATGCGGCCGTAGAAATTTTCGGTGAAGGCTTTCAGATCAACGTTGGCGGCGTCCACATGATCGTAGATATCGTGGAACGCGTCGTAGGTAATGTAGCCATTTGTGACCATCACGGTGTTCAGCCCGCGCTCTTTGGCGGCGTGGCAAATGTCGATGACGTATTCGCCCCAGATGGTCGGCTCGTTGTAAGTAAATGCAATCGACGGGCAGTTATTCTTGATTGCGAGCAGAACCACGTCTTCCGGCGGGACGTGCGAGGAATGCACTTGATCCGAGCGCGATTTCGAAATATCCCAATTCTGGCAGAAGAAGCAGCCCATGTTGCAGCCCGCGGTGCCCATGGAAAAGACGCGCGTGCCGGGCAAAAAATGATTGAGCGGTTTTTTCTCGATGGGATCGATCTGCATCGCGGCGGGCGAAGCGTAGCCAAGACTGTAAAGCTTGCCGCCTTCGTTTACGCGGATGAAGCAGAAACCGGCCTGTCCATCGCCGATATGGCAATGCCGCGGGCAGAGATAGCAATGAGCTTTGTCGCCGGGTTCAGGATTCCACCAGCGAGCTTCGTGCAGCGACGCGGTTTTTTGGAGGATCTTCAGATCTTGCATGAAATGGCGCAACCAAATAACGCGCTAGGATGATTATACGCTCAACGCACAGGTGCGCGTGATCGCGTGCACTTGCGAGTGTTTTGACATACGATTGATGAAGCGCTCGATCAAAAGTTAATCGGCGGCGACCAGGGATAATGGAGCATGCTTTTGCGGCAGCGCCGCACGATGCCTTCGAACATGAAAACAGCAGTTTCCAGGTTTCTTACCGTCCTCGCGGCAACCCTATTTCTCCTGATACCCTTCTCCGCTTTGGGTGAGGCGTTTTTCCAGGCTCCGGCGCAGATTGTGGAATACAAAGAGGTGGTGCCGCTTTCATCCGGACAGGTTCGCGATCGAGATGTGTGCGTGAGTTTCAGCCCGGTGATGACTTCTGGAGAGTTTTTCGACGGGCTGCAGCGGCACGAGACTCCGTCCGGCGATGAATTTCGCAAGAATTCCCGGGTGGTACAAAATTTTCCTGAACAGATTACCGTTCAGATGCAGCTCTCCATCTCCGTTTGCGACGCCGATATTTACACGCCGGCTCCCGCGCCCAGCTTCGTGAGCGGAATCCGGTTCAAAGCGCAATGGAAGCGAGGACTGGCCATGCGTCCAGTGGAGCAATTTGCGGTTCAGCGCGTGGCGATTACGTCCGAAGAAGGCGATAGCAGGATGCTGTTCCTGTTGAAGATTCGCGACAAAGGCGTGCCGCTCACGGACCACCTGATTATTTCGGTCATCTCTCCGCAGGGAAAACTGCTTTCGCGAATGTCCGGCAGATTGTAAAACGCGGTCTCAGGAATTTTGAGCCTTCCGGCGAATCGCCACCCATTCCAGGAATCGTTCGATGCGAGCGCGTTCCCGCCACATCAGCCGAAAGAATTTTCGCGCGTCGAGAGCGGACGCTTCTTTGCCGAAGAATGTTTCCATGCGCCATTGGATGTACGGCGAAGCCCACGGGCGCAGACGATAGCCGCGCGCGATAATCCAGTAATAGCGCAGGGCGTTCAACATGGCACGCAACCGTGATGCACTGCCCGTTCTCTCGTTGCGAAGGCGCCATTCTCAAAAGTTCGCTCGCACCGAAATGGTAGAATCGGGGCGCTTGCGGAAAGGCTTTTAAGATGACCGCGGAAGACCACTACTACGCTGGAATCGATTTTTTCGGCGAGGGCAAACTCGACTCGGCGATTGAGGAATACAACCGCGCGCTGGAGCTCGATCCTAAGTTGATCGACGCGCTTCATGGCCTGGCGCAAGCGTATCACGCCCGCGAAGATTTTCACCGCACGATTGAAGCGGCGCGGCGAATCCTGGTTCTGGAGCCGGACGACATTCTCGCGTGGACCACGATTTCGCGCGCCTACCAGCGCCTGGGCATGATTCCCGAAGCGGAAGAAGCGGGAAACAAGGCGCGAATCCTGGGATGGAAGCAGCAGCTTCGACAGCAGAAGCCTAAAGCGTAGTAGCGGCGATACTGTCCGGTGAAAATAAAAAAGGGGCCAAACTCGGCCCCTTTTTCGTTTCTGGAACGACTCTTACAGCGCGCAGCAGACGGACTTAACCTCAGTGTAATTCTTGAGGACTTCGTGGCCCATCTCGCGGCCCCAGCCGGACTGCTTGTAACCGCCGAATGGGAGCGCTGCGTCGAAAACGTTGTAGCAATTGATCCACACGGTTCCAGCGCGGAGCTTGGATGCGAGGGCATGCGCTTTCTTGATGTCGCGCGTCCAGATTCCTGCGGCGAGACCGTACACTGTGTCGTTGGCCTTCGCGGCAATCTCGTTGATGTCGGTAAACGGGATCGCCGTAAGGACCGGCCCGAAAATTTCTTCCTGCACCACTTTCATGGTGTCGGTGGTGTTGACGAGCACCGTCGGCTGCACGAAGTAACCTCGGTTGCCTTCGCGCCCGCCGCCCGTCACCGCCTTGGCTCCTTCTTTCTTGCCGGATTCGAGATAGCCGCAGACTTTGTTGAATTGCTCTTCGGAAACGAGCGGGCCCATGTCGCTTTCGGGGTCAAATCCCTCGCGCACGCGGATTTTGCTGGCGACTTGCGCTACGCCGTCAACAACCTTGTCGAAGATTTTCTTGTCAACGAACAGGCGCGAGCCTGCGCAGCAGGTTTGGCCCTGGTTGAAGAAGATGGCGCTGGCCGCTCCGGGAATGGTGGCGTCGATGTCGGCGTCTTCCAGGACGATGTTCGGAGATTTTCCGCCCAGCTCCAGCGAAACTTTCTTTAGGTTGCCCGTCGCGGCGTGCACGATCAGCTTGCCGACTTCGGTGGAACCGGTGAAAGCAATTTTATCGACGTCCGGATGCGCCGCCAGTGCTGCGCCGGCCGTTTCGCCGTAGCCCGGAACGATGTTGACGACGCCTTCGGGGAATCCCGCTTCCATAATCAACTCGCCGAGCCGCAGGGCTGTAAGCGGAGTTTGTTCCGCAGGCTTCAGGACCACCGTGCAGCCGGTAGTCAGCGCCGGAGCCAGCTTCCACGCAGCCATCAGCAATGGAAAATTCCACGGAATGATTTGGCCTACCACGCCTACTGGCTCGCGCAAGGTGTAAGCATGGAACGCGCCCTGCTTCGCGAGGCCCATCGGAATCGTGTTGCCTTCGAGCTTCGTGGCCCAGCCTGCGTAGTAACGGAAGTGATCGATGGCGAGCGGAAGGTCGGCGACGCGGGCGATCTTGAGCGGCTTGCCGTTGTCGAGCGATTCGAGTTGCGCAAATTCTTCGGCGTGCTTTTCGAGCAGGTCAGCAAGTTTCCAGAGTAATTTGCCGCGGTCGGAATGGGAAATCCTGGACCATTTGCCGGTTTGGAAAGCTGCGCGTGCAGCTTTCACCGCCCGGTCGATGTCTTCTTTGTCACCTGCGGCAACGTTGGCGAGAACTTCGCCGGTTGCGGGATTGTATGTGGGGAAAGTTTTGCCAGAGGCCGCTTCGACCCATTTTCCGTTGATCAGAAGCTTGCCCGTCTTGGAAACGAAACCAGTAACGCTGCTATCTACTTGTACGACTGCTGTTGCCATGTGATTTTCCTCCGCTATCTTGAGTTAGGATCTTGCAATCCGAATATCCGAACCATATTTCTGAATCCGAGTCCTGCGCGCGGACAGCCGCTTCTCACTTTGGGCTTGCCCGCCGAACGTGGGCGCACCACGCGACATGATGTCTTGCCTGCGAACAGGCCAAATGGGCAAGTCTAAAGTTACTCCGCCGAGGAGGAAAATTCAAGTCAGGCGGCTTCCTGCTTGGCGCGTCACTCGTGGCGCAAGGCGACCATGGGGTCGACGTGCGAAGCGCGGCGGGCGGGCAGGAAGCAGGCGGCCAACGCAACGAAGACAAGCACTCCCGTCACACTCGCGTACGTGATCAAATCCGTCGGCTTTACGCCGTAGAGCAAGGTGGACATCAGCTGGGTCAGCCCCAGCGCAGCGACGATTCCGATTGCTGCTCCGGCGAACGCGAGCCTGGCGCCCTGGCCCATCACCACTCGCAGAACATCTCTTGGCTCCGCGCCCAGCGCCAGACGGATACCAATTTCGTGCGTCCGCTGAACTACCAGATAAGCCATCACTCCGTAAATTCCGACGGCCGCAAGGACCAGCGCGAGGCCGGCAAAAATGCTGACTAGAAGCATGCTGAAGCGCGCGCTGGACAACGAGCGGCCCACTAACAAGTCCATTGAGGTTACTTCCGATACCGGCTGGTCGGGCAAGCGCTTTTGGATTAACTCGCGGACCGTTTTCGCTAAGGCGAGCGGGTCGCCGGACGTCTTGACGGTTAGCACCAGATCCGGATTCCAACCTTCGTTGTGAAATTGAAAATAGGGAGCGAAAACGGTGGAAAGCGCGGGCTGGTTCATGGCGGTGTCTTTCATATCGGCGATGACGCCGACAATCGTCCGCAGAGGCGCCAAATCTTTTGACACGCGAAGTTCGGGCGGCAAAAGAGCCAGAGGCGGAGTCATGCGAATCGATTTGCCGACAGGGTTTTCGTTGGGGAAAAGCTGGCGCGCGAGCGCCTCATTGATAATGGCTACGCCCGGCGCTTGTTGATTGTCCTGGTCGGTGAAGAAACGTCCCTGGCGAAGTCTTGCGCCGATTGCCGGCATGTATCCCGCGCTGCTTAGCTGAAAGCGCACGACTGGAACTTTATCCAGCGAAGTTGCCGGCGCATGGCCCTGCACATCGATCAACTTGCCCCAGCCGTTGCCGAATCCCAGAGGCAGAGTTGTTGTGACGCCGGAATTCTTGACGCCGGGCAGAGCGTTTACCTGAACGATCAGGTCCTGGCAGAATTGAATGGCCTGATCGACGTGGCCGTCCGGAAAATATGCGGGTGAGAGCGGAACGCTCATGGTGAGGACGTGCGCGGAAGAAAAGCCGGGATCCGTGTGACGCAGAGCACCGAAAGTGGCTATCAGCAGGCCCGAACCAACCAGTAACAACGTGGCCAGCGCCAGCTCTGCAACGACCAAAACGCTCCGCAGACGGCGGCCCCTCCCGTCCGCGCCGCTTCGACCTCCTTCACGCAGAGTGCTCTGTACGTCGCGCTTCGAGGCGTGAAGTATGGGAGCCAGCGAAAAGAATAGAGCGGTAAACAACGAAAGCGCCGCAGTGAAAATTAATACCGGAGTATTCACTCCGATCGGATGAAACTTAGGAAGCGAAGCCGGAACAAGAGATTCAAGTAGGCCCATCCCCCAAATTGCTAGCAGTACTCCGCCCAGGCCTCCGGCTGCAGCGATCAGCAGGCTTTCCGTGAGCAATTGGCGCACGAGGCGCGTGCGGCTGGCTCCCAGCGCCGCACGGACTGCGAATTCCTGCTCGCGCGTGGTAGCTCTGGCGAGCGTCAGGTTGGCCAGATTGGCGCAAGCGATCAGCAGAACAAATCCTACCGCTCCGAGCAGGATCAAGAGTGCCTGCCGCACGTCACCGACAAGCTGTTCGCGCACGGGCACCACTTTCGCGCCGAGACCTTTATTAACGGGAACTTCCTTTTGGATTTCGGAAGCGATGCCGGACATTTCCGCCTGTGCTTGCGGCAGCGTCACGCCCGGCTTCAGACGCGCCACCACATACAGATAGTGGTTGTCTCGCGTGTTCATCTCATCCTTAGGCGCGTACGAAAGGGGCATAAAAAGATCTACGAGCGGCAGGTTGTCAAAGAACGGCATTCCCTGCGGCATTACGCCAACGATGGCGTAGTCCTCGCCGTCCAGGTGGATGGTGCGGCTGAGGATATTTTTGTCTCCGCCAAACTTGGACTGCCACAAGGCATAACTCAGCAGGACGACGCGATTCTTTCCCCACTGCTCCTCTTCCGGCAAAAACCCGCGGCCGAGCGTAGGATTCACTCCCAACAACGGGAAAAACCCAGGCGTCATGGCTGCGGCCCGGAGTCGTGCGGGTTCTTCTCCCGGGCCCGAAAGGTCGACGTTGGCATAGTACGAAGCAACCATATCGGTGAAAACGTGATTGCGAGCGCGCCAGTCGCGGAAATCCGGGGCGGAGGAGCCGGATATGTCGATGCCCTGCGAAATCATGGTGGACCAGACGAAGACAAGCTTTCCAGGGTCTTTGTAAGGCAGGGGTTCCAGGAGGACGGCATTGACGACGGAGAAGATAGCGGTGTTGGCTCCGATGCCGAGAGCTAACGTCAGGACGGCGATAATCGTAAATCCGCGATTCTTCGCCAGCATCCGGATTCCGTACTGAACGTCCTGCCAGAGTGTTCCCATAATCCTCGCCTCCCGCAGACTTTTGCCCGCTTGCAGATTGCACGCGGCGTACCGAAATTCAACGCGGGGAGAGTCTGGCACCAAAGAACTTAGTTGGAAGGCGACCAGTTAGACTTTCAGTCTGTGCGCGATTTTGGGAATCGGGTGTAATCAGCCGAACAGTGTCGAGGGCGTCCGAGCCGGGAAAACTTTGGGACTCGCCAATCAAGGCACACGGCGGACCCAGAGGCGCTCGGTGGCTGGTTTGCCCAAGTGGATGCGCGCGGGGCGGTGGCCGACGGATACGGCCATGGTCTCGTCATACTCGCGCTTGTGGACGCGCAGGCGCGTCCCGGGGCGCAGCTTGAGGCTTTCCATGAACTCGAGAAACTTGGGATCTTTTTCGAAGACGCGGAGAACTTCGTAGGAGCGGGAAACCTCCGCATCAGACAGCCGCACCGCGCCGAATTTGCGGCGCAGCTTGGACATGCCGCCGAAGAGTGGAACGCCATGCGGGCAGCGGACGTCGCGGCCGAACCGCTTCAGCAGGAGCGCCGCGACCTGGGGAGAAATCCCATGTTCCAGGCGCTCAGCTTCTTCGTGCGCGCGCGACCAATCAATGCCGATGACGTCGGTGAGAAGTTTTTCCGCCAGGCGATGACGAAGAACCAGGTGCTGCGCGATTCCCTTCCCTTTCACGGAGAGGACGATGCGGCCGTCGCGCCGGACGTGCAGGTAGCCCGTGCGGGCCATGCGTTTCAGCGCATTGGTTACCGCAGGCGGCGTGACGCCGAGGTCTTCGGCCAGCCGCGCGCTGATTGGCGCTTGCTCTTCCTGCACGAGCTCCCAGATGGCTTTTAGATAATCTTCCTGGGATACGCTGGTTTTTTCGCGCCGCACAATTGCCCTCGCAAAATGCCGGGTCTAGGAAGACGCGCCTTCCGATCGCTCTTCCGGGTTCGCAGCTTGTTCCGTCTGCGTCCGGCGCAAACGCGCCGATAAATCTTTGACGCGGGCTTCGATATCATCGCAGACGCGGCGGTGGATTTCTATATCTTCGCCGAACGGGTCTTGCACCCGCCAATCTTCAAACGGCTGGCCCGCAAAAAGAGAAGCTCCGGGAATGCCGGACATGTTCACGATCAGATCCGGTTTCACGAGCGAGTGCGCGCGAAGACCTTTCGAAAACTGTCCTTCGAACGAGATGCCGCGTTCGCGCAGAACGCGCTGCGTGGTGTTGTCGATAAATCCGAGCGGGGAAACCCCGGCGCTCTCTGGCTCGATAATGTCGGAAGATTCGTGGCGCGCAATCGCCTCCGCCATCTGGCTGCGTACGCAATTGCCCATGCACACGAAAAGCACCTTGACCGGCTGCGGCATGGCTTAGGAGGGGCTCTCCGCCATCTTCAAAAAATATTCATGGACGGAGGAGTCGGCGGTTAGCTCGGGATGAAAGGTGGACGCCAGAATCTTGCCCTGACGCACGAGCACCGGATGCCCGGCGTCTTCCGCCAGCACTTCCACGCCTTTACCCACGGACTCGATAATCGGCGCACGGATGAAAACCATTTCCACAGGCGCCTCGGCAATTTTTGTTTGTCCCAGGTGAACGTCGCTGGCGAGTTGCCGTCCATAACCATTTCGCAGAACGGAAACATCGAGCAGCGCGAGCGATTCCTGCGAGGGGCCATGAACTTCGCGCGCGAGAAGAATCGTGCCGGCGCAAGTCCCGAAAAACGCTCCTCCGTTTGAAGCGAACTGCTTCAGCGCATCGAAGAGGCCCTCTTCGGTCATTACTTTCAGGTGCGTGGTGCTTTCACCGCCCGGGAGAATTACGCCGGAAACGCCCTCCAAGTCTTCGGGGCGGCGAACGTAGGTGTGGGCGACGCCGATACGGTCAAGCATTTTGGCGTGAGCTTCGTAGTCACCCTGAATCGCGAGTATTCCAATGTTCATGTCGAGGCCGCGCTTACCAGCCGCGGGTTTGCATCAGGTCTTTTTCTTCGAGCTGGCGAATGTCGAGGCCCTTCATGGCATCGCCAAGCTCTTCAGAGGCTTCCAGCACGACTTTCGGGTCCTTGTAATGCGTGGTGGCCTTCACGATGGCGCGAGCGCGCTGCGCGGGATCGCTCGACTTGAAAATTCCGGAGCCGACGAAGACTGCTTCGGCGCCAAGTTGCATGACCAGCGAAGCGTCCGCCGGAGTGGCGATGCCGCCGGCCGAAAAATTCGGCACGGGCAACTTTCCGTTTTTCGCTACCCACTGGACCAGCTCGAATGGCGCGCCCAGTTCTTTCGATTCGTGGACCAACTCTTCTTCACCGAGCAGCGTCAGGCGCTTCATCTGGCTGACGATCGTGCGCAGGTGACGAACTGCTTCCACAATGTTGCCGGAGCCGGCCTCGCCTTTCGTGCGAATCATCGCGGCGCCTTCGGTGATGCGGCGCAGCGCTTCGCCCAAATTTCGCGCTCCGCAAACAAAGGGCACCTTGAAGCCGTGCTTCCAGACGTGGTGCTCCTCGTCCGCGGGCGTGAGCACTTCGCTCTCGTCGATGTAATCGAGTTCGAGCGCTTCGAGCACTTGCGCTTCGGCAAAATGGCCGATGCGAACTTTGGCCATCACCGGAATCGAGACGGTACTCATAATTTCGCGAATGATGCGCGGAGCGGCCATGCGCGCGACACCTCCGTCCTTGCGTATGTCGGAGGGCACTCGTTCGAGGGCCATCACCGCGCAAGCTCCGGCTTGCTCGGCGATTTTTGCTTGTTCGGCGTTGGTGACGTCCATGATCACGCCGCCTTTCAGCATTTCGGCCAAGCCTACTTTCACGCGCCACAGATTGTTATTCATCAGATCCATATGTTTCTCCTGTTATAAGGTCGGATTACGAAATCTTTTTATCGCTTGCGGCATCAGCGGTCTCTTTAACGCGCGATTCTCTGGGTTCAATCACGACGAACCGGCCGCGGCCGCGCGCAAGCAAATCCCCTGCTTGATTGCGAATCTCTCCAACGAAATGCAAATTCCTTCCGGTCTTTTCCACTTCGTATGCTTCGATCAACAAAGGTGCGTCCACCGATACGGGCTTCAAATATTCCACGGCCAGCTCCGCCGTCACCGCGCGCACCGCGCGAAAGCGGCAGAGCTTGCCCATGGCTTCGTCGAGAACGGTGGCGATAATTCCGCCGTGAATAAATCCCGGGCCGCCCTGATATTCCGCGCCCAGCTTGAAAGCTCCGCGAATGCGCTTGGCGCTGTCGTCCTGCTCGAACGTCAGCTTCATTCCGCGGTCATTCGCGCCGCCGCAGCCGAAGCATATGTTGGTCGGATTGGGTGCAAGCAGCATTTTTTCTAAACCAATGCCACGCGTGACGGCAATTCGTTTTTCGCGCCGCGCTGGCGCTTTTGGAATTCAACTTTCAATTGCTCGCTAAACGTCTGCACGCCGCGAGCAATTTTCTTCTCGTCCAAACCGGCGAAACCTAGCCGCAACGTATTCGGTTGCGGATTCTGCAGGTAGAAATAACGTCCGGGAACGAAAAGCACGCCGCGCTCGCGAAGATGAATCAGCAGCTCGCCCGCATCAAACCCCGCAGGCAGAGTTACCCAGACGGACATGCCGCCCTCGGGACGCGTCCACGTGGCTTCCTTGGGCATGTATTTTTCGAGCGCGGCCTCCATGGCTTCCAGGCGGTCGCGATAAACTTTCTTCATCTTGGCCACGTGCCGCGCCAGATATCCGCGGCGAACAAATTCGGCGAGCGTCGCCTGGGCCAGTTGGTCCGTGTGCAAGTCGGTGGATTGCTTCACCAAGCGCAAGCGCTCGATGGCATTTTCCGGGCCGATGCACCAGCCGACGCGCAATCCCGGGAACGCGATTTTCGAAAAACTGTCGATTTGAATCACGTTTCCAGATTTGTCCAGCGCCTTCAGCGATGGCAGCGCAGTTCCGCGCAGACGCAGACGCGCGTAAATCGAATCTTCGATGATGGGAACTTGATAGTGCGAAGCAATTTCGAGAAGCCTGCGGCGTTCCGATAGCGGCATCATGGTGCCGGTTGGATTGTGAAAATCGGGCGTGACGAAAATGAACTTCACGCGGTTCTGCAACAGCACGGACTCGAGCGCGTCGAGGTCCATTCCAACATGCCCATTGCGCCGGGGATCCGTTTCCACGCCGACGGCCAGCATGCGCACACGCGCTCCGGCGAATATTGCGACCGCGCCCGGATACGCCGGATTTTCAAGCGCTACGGAATCGCCGGGGCGCAGAAAAGCCTTGCACACCAAGTCGATGGCCTGCTGGCAGCCGTCGGTGATCAGAAGCTGCTCGCTGCGCACGTGAATGCCATCCGCGCGCAGAAATTCGATGAGGACGCGTTTCAGCGGCTCGTAGCCGTCTGAAGAACCAAGCTGCAGGACGTGCCTGCCGTCACTGCGCAGCACCGCATTGCAGCAGCGCCGAAATTCCTCCACGGGAAAAAATTCTTCGGAGGGCCGCGCGGTTATAAACGCAATCGAATCGGGCGGAACGTCCGGCATCAAGCGCGTGAGGTTTTCGTCCGCGCGCTCGTCGGCAAAAATCGATTCCCAGCGCATGCCGCCGCCATTGCCGTTCGCGCGCGGAGGCGGAGTGAACTGCTTCGCCGGAGCGCCGCAAATGTACGTGCCGCGGCCGACGTGTCCTTGAATCATCCCTTCCGACTCCAGCTCGGCGTATGCGTTTGCGACGGTCGTGCGGTGAACACCCAGTTGCGTGGCCAGCTCGCGGCTCGCAGGGATGCGGTCGCCGGTGCGAAGTTCGCCGGAATGGACCAGCGCGCGAAGCTGATCGCGCAGTTGCACGTATAGCGGTATGTGGCTTTCGGGCTGTAAATGTAGTGGAAGCATTGGCTCGTCCCTATAGGCCAATATAAAGAACTAATTATAGCTGTAAAGAGCCAATTTGTCTTGCGGCAAGAAAAGGCCGGGCAGTGGGTCAGTTTCCGATTCTCCGCAAATCAGGAGTTGGCACGCAAAAATCTCGCTATTGCAGCTTGGCGTATTCGGATTTCGCGGCGATGAGGATGGGGACATCAGGGTCGGCGTCTTTCCAAAGCGTGAGGAAATCCTTGTAGGCGGCAAGCGCCCGAACTCGGGCGGCATCCGCATCCGCCCCTTGCGATGTTCTCGCCTGCAAGGCATTGGCGCGAGCCACGCCGAGATGCGCCAGCGCACCCGTCCAGCAGTTCCACACGATGCCGCTGTGGTCGAGAACCTTCTGAAACTCAACGGCGGCAGCGCTGCCTTGTCCGGCTGCCAGATATGCTTCTCCGCGCACATACGTGGGATAGAGGCAGGAGATATTGGTGACGAATGTAATCTGCCCCAACTCCAGCGGTGACGTCGCAGGTTGCAGTGCATTCACGGCGGCAGCCGGATTCTTTTTGTTCAGCGCCACTTGCGCGCGAATCGCAGGCAGCCAAATCGACTGCAACTGTGTGTCCAGCGGGTAACGCTTACCCAAGTCCTCGGCCAAGGATTCCGCTCGCGCCGTATCGCCCGCCATGGCAAACGCAAGCGCCGCTTCCACCCCAACCCCCTGACTCGCGGCATCCAGCTTCAAAGCCTCCTCCGCTGACTGCCGCGCTTCTGCGGTGTAGCCGTAAGCGGCTTCCCGCTGGGCGGCGATCGCCAGCCATATCGCTCCATTTTCCTTGCTGTCCGCCCGGATGGCGGCGTCCACCGCCCGCTTGGTCAGCTCCCGCGCCTTGCCCACATGACCAGAGTAAGCCTCTGTGTCGGAGGCGAGCGCCAATCCAAAGTTCTCTTCGGGCTTGCCCGCAAACCACTGTTGTTCCTCCGCCATCGCGACAGAATCCGCCCCGAGAAAGGCAAGAGCGTAGAGAGCATTGTGCAATAGGAGATCATCCAGTTTTTGCGCCTGCCCTTCGTGGATGCTCTGCCGTGCTTCGTCGAAACGCTGTAAGGCAAGGGTGTAGTTGGCGAGATTGTCGTAATTAAAGGCATCCGGCGCAAGGCGCAGGGCTTGCTTCGTGATATCCAAAGCCTTCTCATACTGCCCCTGTTCTGCGTACACGATGCCCAAATTCCCATACGAGCCGAAATCCCGCGGATAGCTCTCAATCGTCTCTTGAATGTCTGAACCGCCTTATCCAGTTCCCCGGTTACACTCCGGTAGTAGTTGGCGGCAATCGTCAACTTTTCCCGCTCGCTGGCATGTTCCCGTAACTGGAACGCTTTGGTGAAATACTCGCTGGCCCGCCCCAGCTCGCTGAGACCGGCGTAGTCGGCGCCCACCGCGTTGTAGCCCGTGGCAAAATTCGGGTCGAGCTGGATAGCACGTTGGTCGTAAGGCAGCGCTCCAGCGGAGCCTTTCTCGTTAAACGCCTTTGTGCCAAGGCTGTACGCTCGCAGAGCTTCGAGCGACGACGTAGTGGCCTGTTGGAGCGGAACATCCAACTTCTGCACCGTAGCCAGCGATTCGCCCAGCTCGCCGCGCAGCTTCGAGGTCGCCCGGCCCAGCGTGTCCAGCACCTTCTCCTTCGACGCCGCCGTCACCTGCTGCTCGGCCAGCGTGTCTCCGCTCCGGCAATTCACCGCCTTCAATCCCAGCACGTATTCGCTGCCCAGGCTGCCAATCGTTCCGGCAATGTAAGCTTTGCTGTCCGCGCGCTGGCAAAGCTCGCGGGCTACCTCGGGCGTGAGCTTCGCGTCCACCGGGCGGGTCATCAACTTCAAATTCTTCGCCACTTCGCTGTCGGAGAGCACATTCAAGAAAGGCGATTGCCGCAGCGAAACGTTGAGCGCCGTCTTCAGCGTGTCGTCGAAGATGGCATCACCCGTGGTGTTGGTGAAATCGCCGAGAACGATGGTGTCTTTTTCGGTGAGGGCTTGTGCGCGACGCGCAAAATGAAGCCACGCGCCAACGGCTAGACCGATAACCACTACTGCAACGGCGCCAATCGCCATCAATCGACCAGCCCACCTATTGGCAGGCCTCGGCCCGGCCTCGGTTGTCCCGACAGCTGTGTGCCCTGATGCGGTATCGCGCTTCAGCCGCTGCAAATCCGAGCGCAAATCGGCCGCATGCTGGTAGCGCAGATCGGGACTCTTCTCCAGCGCCTTGCTGATGACGTCTTCCAGTTTGGGCGGAATTCCCGGATTCAGCCGCACGGGAGCAACCGGCGTGCGATTCAGAATGGCGTCGAAAATCTCTGCCGAGGTGCTTCCCGAAAACGTTTGTTTTCCCGTCGCCATTTCATAGAGCACCAAACCGAAAGAAAAAATATCCGTGCGTCCATCCAGTTCTTTTCCGCGCGCTTGCTCCGGCGACATGTACGCCAGCGTGCCCATGGCTGCGCCCGGCGTGCTCAACTGCTGCGCCTCCTGTGTCAGCGTCGCGTCGGCATCCGTCCCTGACTTTGCTTGCAGCTTGGCCAAACCGAAATCCAAAATCTTTGCATGCCCGCGCTTGGTGACGAAGATGTTGGCAGGCTTGATGTCGCGATGAACAATGCCCTTGGCGTGCGCAGCGTCGAGCGCGTCGGCGATTTCGATGGCCAGCGATACGGCTGTTTCGATCTCCATCGGTTGTCCCGCGATGCGATGCTTCAGCGTCAGCCCATCGAGAAACTCCATGGCGATGAACATTTGGCCATGCTGATCGTCAATTTCGTAGATCGTGCATATGTTGGGATGATTCAGCGCGGAGGCGGCCTTAGCTTCGCGCTCGAAACGGCTGAGGGCTTGCTGGTCTTTGGCTACGCCGTCGGGCAGGAACTTGAGGGCTACAAACCGGCTGAGTTTGACATCCTCAGCTTTGTATACCACACCCATTCCGCCGCCGCCGATCTTCTCGACGATGCGGTAATGCGAAATAGTTTTGCCGACGAGCGGGTCCGCGGTGGGCACGTCGAGAGCATCTTAGGATGCGTCAGGAATCAAGTCAACGAAGACGGACTCCTTTGTCCGCCGGCACTGGCCTGCAATGTTCTCAGTGCCTGAGCGCGCCACAGGACTCTGGCAAAAGTGTTATTTCGCTCACGCATCAAGGGGCGTAATGGGCGAAGACGTAGTCATGATCTTTCGCAGGGGCGTGGCAGGGGAAGCAGGTCTCGTGCAGCGCCTTGTCGCCCGGCTTTGTGCCGGTAAAGTCAGCGAAGCCCCAGCCGCCCGACTCGGCGTACTTCTTTGAGTCCTTGACCATGAACTGAACGTTGACGCGGGACCCGACGACGAAGGACTGAGCGCCGGCGAATGGAGGGTCCAAGGCCTTGTTGTTGAATTCAGACGAAACGCGAGTCCAATGAGCCGCCGCAATGATGCTGCCGTCCGGGAACGGGAGCGTCCCTTCCTTGAAGGCTTTGATCGCTATTTCGTTGCCGAATTGACCGCGCAACTGGTCGGCCTTGCCCGGAATCAGGAGCTGGTTCACGGCGATCAATTCCCAATCGCGGTATCCCGCGGGAATTTTGACTCCGTAGATCGGGGAGGAGTCTGCATCGGACTGTCCGGACGCGTGGGGCATGTAGACGACAACGCCGGCCAGGATTGCAACTGCAAGCAGCAAGAAAACGATCCGTTTCATAGTGTTCCTCCTTTTTGAAATCTTGAGCGCCACCCCTCGGCCCATCTGTCACCTGTTCGAAACGCTCTGCGCCAGCGGAAGCTGAGGTGAAAGAGCCTCGACAATTTCATTTGTGGTCAAAATGGCGCCGGCATAATTTGGGATATTGACGTCGAGAGCGGCGCGCATTTCCGCGTCTGAGTAATCCGCCGTTGCGTCTCTTACCACCGTGACCTCGTAACCCAGCTCAGCTGCGTATCGAACAGTTGACTCCACGCAGGTGTGCGCGATGAGGCCGATGACGACGAGCTTGTGCATGCCATGCTTTTTGAGCTGCAAATCCAGATCCGTATTGGCAAAGCCGCTGGAACACCAATGCTCCTGCGCCACAATCTCACCGGGCCGCGGCTCGAGTTCGGAACGGATGCGGCCGCCCCAGGTGCCATGTTCGAACGTCTTACCCCGCCAGACTGCCTTCTGGATGGGTGCAATGTATTTCCATGTTTCGTAGTCGCCTGGACGGTATTGATGATGCAGCGCGTAGAAAACGCGAAGCTCCGCCTTTCGCGCCGCATTCAGAACCTGCAGCATATTCGGAATGCAGCTATTCGCTTCTGCTACAGCCTTCAACCGGCCCCATACTTTGCCGCCCTCGGAAATGAAATCGTTATAGGGGTCGATGACCAGAAGCGCGGTGAGTTCCTTTTCATACGTCAGCTTTGCCATGTAGTTTCATCTCCTGCTTTCACCTAAATCAAAGGCGGATTCGTTCCGTGCGAGCGTTGCGGCCGGCTCAAGAGTAGCCGTTCATTGCGGCAGCTCTGTCCCGGCCTCCTCCGCCACCATGTAACTGGCGTACCAGTCGGGCCAGTTCGCATCTGCCTTGCCGGTGCGCTTCTCGTGCTCGCCGTGCGCGGCCTCTGCGCGCCGCATGGCGTTCGCCAGGTCGCTCGCCGACGCGTAGGTCGTCGCCGCCGAGTCGATGCGGCCGGGCAGCCGCGTGGTGACTTCCTGCAGCACCCAGCCGTTGCCGTCCGGGTCGCTGAACAAGGCTCGCGATTGGTAGGTGCGGCGTTCGGGATCCAGACCGCCGACCGGGCCATTCGCACCGACATGAAAGAACTCGCCCACCTTGACGCCAGCGGCGATGAGTTGGTCCCGCGCGGCCACGATGTCGGAAACGACTAAGTATCCCTTCCCCGCACCTGGCGCTGCCGACGTGAGACCCTTGCCGAATTGGACCGAGCACCCGGAACCCGGAGGCGTAAACTGGATCACGCGGAGCTCGCTACCGAAGGCGAAGTCGGCGTCGAGCCGCCACCCGAGGTTCGCGTAGAACGTTTTCGCGCGATCGGCATCCGCGACCGGGATGATGACAACCTCGAATTTCATGTCCGCCGGCGCGGGTTTGGTTTCGATACCACGGACTGCGTTCGTGCTCATAGCTGCCTCCTGAGTTGCGTCATTTTCTTGCCTCAATGCGTTCACTTACATCGAAAGTCGGATTTGTTGAATGCGAGCGCCCATCGACAGAATCATCTGCTCCTTAAGGCGAGACAGTCGCGAAAACGCGGATCTTCCTTTTCGCAGCTTTGTACCACTGCTATGTTGGGTAGCCGGCCTATTGGAACGCCGAGCGAGGAGGCTAGGGACTGACAATACCTCCCTTCGCGGCGAACTTTACTCAAGTCACTTTTATTGTCAAGAGCAAGATTTGTGCTTGACAACCCATAACCGTACGGTTATGATTCGCGAGTATGCAAGCCGCTGCAGAAACCGTCTTCAAAGCTCTCTCCGACCCAACCCGCCGGGCGATCTTCGAGCGCCTGGCCCGTGACGGGGAACAGACAGTCCATGCATTGACCGATGATTCCGGCGTTTCGCAGCCGGCCATTTCCAAGCACTTGGGTGTTCTAAAGCACGCCAAGTTGGTGCGCGACCGGCGTGAGGGGCGCGAGACGCACTACCGCGCACAACCCCAAGCACTGGCTCCGCTGATCGACTGGATGAGCATCTATGGCGCCTTCTGGCGCGACCGATTTGATCGTCTCGAAAATCTACTGAAAAGGATGGACCAATGACCGATACCGCCCCAACACGCAGTCTCGTCATAGAACGTGAAGTGCCGCACGCACCGGAAAAAATCTGGCGTGCGCTGACCCAAGGCCCGTTGATCGAGGAGTGGCTGATGAAGAACGACTTTCAGCCGGTCGTGGGCCACCGGTTCAACTTCCGCTCGACGCCCGTGCCGGGTTGGGACGGGGTCATAGACGGCGAAGTCCTGGTGCTCGAGCCGAATTCCCGGCTCTCTTACAGCTGGGGCACCATGGGAATGAAGAGCGTCGTCGCATGGACGCTGACGCCTACCAAGGTCGGCACGCACATCCGCATGGAGCAAACCGGCTTCCGGTCGGAACAAGATGCCGCCTACAAGGGTGCGACATACGGATGGACGAAGTTCATCGGCAACCTGGAGCGAGTCGCGGGAGGATTGAATTGAGCACGAAAGGAAAATCGATTGCTTATTGGACCACTACCATACTCGTCGCGTTTTTTATGAGCGGGGGCATTGCGCAGATAGCGCAATTCAAGGCCAACCCCCACGGCGTAGTACCCCAGCTTGGCTATCCGATGTACTTCTTTGCGATCATCGGAGTTTGGAAGGTGCTTGGGGTCATTGCCATACTCGTTCCGCGTTTTCCGCGGCTCAAGGAATGGGCGTATGCCGGCCTCTTCTTCGACCTGACCGGCGCGGCGATTTCCTGCGCAGCAGTCGGCGGTTACGGCGCTTACGGCTTTCACGTTATCGCCCCGCTCTTGATTGCTGGTCTTACAGTGGCATCGTGGGCGCTGCGGCCCGCAAGCCGCACCATCGGCATTCTTTTTCCTGCAGCAAACGAAAGGGCGGCATAACATTTTGGAACTTCTAGGATGACAACATGAAAAAGTCAGGCGCGAAGCAAGGCCAGCCAGCATCGGAGATGATCTCGAGCAGAATCGCCGAACTCGGCGACTGGCGCGGGAAAACTCTCGGCAGAATGCGCAAGCTCATAAAAGAAGCAGACCCGGACGCCGTCGAGGAGTGGAAGTGGAGGGGCGTTCCGGTGTGGTCGCACGACGGCATCATCTGCACTGGCGAATCCTACAAGAACGTGGTGAAGCTCACCTTTGCCAAGGGCGCGTCTCTGAAGGATCCGGCCCGTCTCTTCAACTCCAGTCTCGACGGAAACGTACGCCGCGCGATCGACATCCACGAAGGAGAAGAAGTTAACGAGTCCGCCTTCCAGGCGCTCGTTCGCCAAGCGGTCGCGCTCAACAGTTCTGCCAAGTCGAAACCTACGAAGAAGGCGAAGTAGTTGCTCGCTTTGCGATCCTTCCGAACGCGAGGCCGTTGTTCAAGTCCATCGCTGTGTGGAGTAGCTGTCCGGGGATCAGGCTCCCACTTCCGATGAACATAACGCCAAAGACGGCGCCGAGTACGCCTGTCCCGAATATCGCGTTTCGCCCTTGATACGCGTGTGCGAACCCGAAAAGTATCGACGAAATCAGCAAACCCCACCAAACCGAACCCAAAGCCGCGCCGAATAAGCTGAGCAGCCAACCGCGATAGAGAATTTCCTCGCAAAATCCCGCGGTGATTGACACAAACACCCACACCGCGCGCTCAGTTGGGTTCGTCGGCAGCAACCGCTTAACGTTCTTCAGCGCCTTTTCCAACTGCTCCGGACTCGCCTTCTTTTTCTGCGCCTTCTGGATGGCGAAAAGCAGCAGAACGATTGCTGCCACGACTCCGCAAACCACAAGCGTGCGAAAAGGGTTTCCCGGTTGCTCTCCCAAATCGCTGAACGCGAGGTGATTCGTCGCACTTGTCCATACGCAAGCCACCGCGAGCGACCAAAGCGCCAGAATATTCCAGATATAAATTTGCATGGTGGACTTCAGCCGTGGATATAGAACGTAATCGAGGATGGGGAAAACCACGGCAAGCGTAAACGTAAAGATCCAGGCGCTCGTGCTGTGCACCGCACTCTGCCAAATCTCCGGCCGCCCCAGGGCGATCATGCCGCACAGTCTAGCGACAGAAAGAGAGCATCGTCAATCGGAAGGCGGCGAGCGCAGCAGCAGCTGGAATTGCGACAACTCCGGTTCAGGCGCGATGCGCGGAGATTCGCAAGCGCCAAATCAAAATAGCTATGGCGAACCAGGAAACAGCGGCGGCCGTGAGGACCAGCCACGCGCGATGCGTCGGTAATAACCGCCAAACGATCATTCCGAACGCGAAGAGGCCGATGGTGCTAAAAGCTGTCCCGCGAGCTTCGAGAGCAGCTGCGTCGCGGCCGCGCCGGGTACCTTCGAGGCCGGCGCGTCGTTTTTCCTCCTTTTCGTGAGTGGCGATCAACGTGGCAGTGGCGGGGAAAATTGCCGGGAAAGCCAGAAACAGGCCGCCGACGGCTGGGCCGAATTTTTTGGCGATGAGCCCGGTAGCGACAGTTACCAGCCCCCCGAGGAAGAAGCGGATGGCGTACTCCTGCCAGGTGGTTTCTTTCAGCGCTGTCGAATTTATTCTGATGCGCATCGTCTTTTCAGTGGTGTCGGGCTTTTCAGGCTCCCCGCCTGAGAAAAGCCCACCAGAGCCCCATCGCGACGATGAGCCAGACGACGAGCAGACCGACCGTGGCGAGTTTCGTCTCGGGCTTCTCGCGGTGCAGAAGAATCATGGCGCACCAGGCGTAGATGAAGAACGCGGCAGCCCCCGCGAGCATGGAGCGGGCTTCGAGCGCCGCGTAGGATGCGCCGTCAGTTTTGATGGTTAGCGCGAGAGTAGCAAGGCCCACCGACGGCGCGGCTCCGAACAGGGCGGAGAAACTCTTGGGCTTGAAGATCGTACCCAGGATCGAAAAGCCGGAGACAAAGAATCCACCCACTAGAAAGCGGATTAGAATTAATTTCAACAAATGCTCTCCCTCTTCGTTTCCGTCCAGAAGTATATGAATGCTCGGTTAGAAATCAATTACAAAACGGCTACAGTGGGTGCGAAGTGTTTCAGGTATTCAACGGATGCGAAGACGATCCGGCATCCTGTTCATGGGATGCGTCGAATTCGACGATCAGCGACTTAACGACTCGCTGGCCGTTTTTGTTTTCTTGCCCTCTCCTGGGCACGAACGAGAGCAACCGACCGACGCATTAAGAGTCCCCTCTTCCTGCTAACCGCAAGTTTTCATTCCTCGTTAGGAAGAACGCAGGAGGAAGCGCTGGACTTTTCCCGTGGCTGTTTTCGGCAACTCGGAAACGAAGCGGAATTCGTGCGGGCATTTGAAGCCGACGAGGCGCGTGTGCAGCCAGCCGTTGATCTCGCTGTCGAGGCCGCCGGCGGGATTCGTCAAGCCGGCGCGCAGCACAATGAACGCGACTGGGCGCACCAACCCCAGCGCATCGGAGCGTCCGACGACAGCGCATTCCGCCACGGCGGGATGAGCGAGCAGCGCATTCTCCACTTCACCGGGTGAGACCCACATGCCGGAGACTTTCATCATGTCGTCGGCGCGGCCGGCATAATGATAGAAGCCTTCGGCATCGCGAGAGAACTTGTCGCCCGTAAATACCCAGCCGTCCTGTTTCACGCGCGCGGTGAGTTCGGGAATTTGCCAATACTCGGCGAAAGCGCTTTCGCCTTTCACCCACAAATTTCCGATTTCGCCGCCAGCGACCGGCTCGCGCGCTTCGTCAACAATGCGCGCTTCGTACCCGGGAACCTCGCGACCGCAGGTGCCTGGGCGCGCTTCCCCGGGCCGCACAGAGAGAAAAACATGAAGCATTTCGGTCGAGCCGATGCCGTCCAGAATTTCAAGCCCGAAACGACTGCGAAAGCGTTCGAAAATCTCCGCGGGCAGCGATTCGCCGGCGGACACCGCGATCCGAATGGAAGAAAAATCCACCTTTAACCCCTGCTCCGCTTCGCGGAGAAGAGCGGCGTAAAAAGTGGGCACGGCGAAAAAAACGGTCGGGCGATATTGCGTCACAAGTTGCGCGACGTGGTCGGGACGCGGACGATCGGGATACAGCAAGGTGCTGGCACCGAAAAAAAACGGGAAATACATGCCGTTTCCCAGCCCGTAAGCAAAATAAAGCTTTGAGACGGAGAACATCCGATCATCGGCGCGAAGACCCAGGACTCCCTGCGCGAAGTTTCGGGAGGTGACCAGCATGTCGCGATGGCGATGCACCGCCGCTTTCGGCGTCCCGCCGCTCCCCGAGGTGTAAAGAAAAAACGCGGCGTCAGTAGCCGCCGTCGGATAAGTTTCCATCGCTCGGCCATTAGCCGGCAGCCAGTGGCTGGAATGAACGGTCTTGCACGCAGCATTTTGCAAGCGCGCAACGGAGTGGCCGAAAATTACAACCAGTTCCAACGCGCCCGGCACAATTCCCGAAGCAAATTCAGCCAGGATCGACGCATGCACCATGGCAAAACGCGCGCCGGAATTCGAAAGGTAATGGCGATAGTCCGAAGCTCGCGCCATCGAATTCACCGGCACGGCGATAGCGCCAATTTTCGCGGCGCCGAAGAAACACGCAATGAACTCAACCGAATCAGGAAGCGCGATCAGTACGCGATCCCCAGGCTTGCAGCCTGAATCGCGAAGCGCTCGCGCCACACGATTCACTTCGGTTTCCAGTCGGGCGTAGGTCGCTTCGCGTTCCACTCCCAAAATGGCAGGTTTTTCCGGATGCTCGCGCGCGGGCCGCGAGATGAATTCGTCAGCGATATTGAATATGCCGGAAGAAGATTGATCGCGAGTCACGCCGCCGATTCTACATCACAAGCAATTCTCGCCTTGCACTTGAATTGACGGTTTCTTGCAGGGGGCATAATTCGGAGCCGTCAATCTGTTGGCGACGAAACTCAGCAGGAGGTGCGCGTGCTTATTGCGTAGCGGATTTTTCGCCTAACCGGCGCATGCGCTCTTGCAGCTTTTTGCGCAGGGTGGATGGCGCATTGGGATTGAACGCGACAAGGTACCACAGCGGTTGCGTGCGGTCCCGGCTGAGGCGCGTGAGCGTAGCCGCGTCGCTGTTCGGATGCCGCGCGATGTTTTCGCGTATCGCCGAGTAAGGATGATGTGAAAGATGCCCCAGCGTCTTGGCGGAAACCTTGGGATGCTCGCTGATCAGCCGCAGCAAATAGTAGTCTTCTTTCGGCGCCTGCCGCGACAAGCTGTCCAGCGCTTCCGGTCTTACCTCCGCGCTCAGAACCAAGCCGATTTTTTCATCCCAGCCGGCGTTGATGCGATTTAGCTCTTGAGTGCGCGCGTGGATCAATTGCTCGATGACGCGCCGTTCTTGCTCCAGCCGCGGCGCCGGGAGCGCGCTGCGCTCTACCGAATCAAGCACGCGCAAAAGATGCTGCCGCTCGCCAAACACGATTTGCGAGGTTCGCACCGTCTTCCCTTTCGCCGCATTTCGCACCAAGTCTGAACGTCTCATCGTTTGCTCACCCCGCAGGTCTCACAAGCCGCAAATACTTCCCAGGGAGCGGCTCTGGAGGAAAATGGATTCCCGCTTTCGCGCGGCGATGCCTTCGCAATTCACGCCAGCAGCTACGCCAACAGACAACGCGCCAGATTATCCGACCTCAGCGCCACAGAGTAAAGGAAACTGCGGCGAACTGTTCCGTAGCGCGCAATACGCGGTCCTAGAACCATCCAAATCGCCCGTTCGCAGGTTTGGAGTGCGGGCTTGGCGCTACGTTCATATCCCCGCCGGGCACCATCAACCGCAAACACCTGCCCCATCGCGCCACGGCTGGCCGCATCTGAAACGAAAGGCCAGCAAAGTACAGGTAACCGTTCTGAGGGGCTAAGTCCTGGTATTACAGAACTATTACAATTTCGTTTTCCCATTACTGCTAGTCTAATCTCATCGTAAGACGAGTAAAGCACCGCGAAGAAATATCGAACGCTCAATAACAAGAAGAAAAGGGCCAAGACTATGGGAGTCGAACTCACCGATCTCGAAAGAAAGCCTGCAGCCAAGGATGAAGTGAACTGGGTCACGGCTTCGTTCATGGCGCTGTTTCATGTGGGCGCCATTGTGGCGCTGTTTTTCTTCAGCTGGAAAGCGTTCTTCGTCGCCGTAGTTCTGTGGTGGATGGCGACCAGCCTGGGAATCGGAATGTGCTATCACCGGCTTCTCACGCACCGCGGCTACCAAGTTCCCAAATGGCTCGAATACACGCTCACCGTCTTCGCCACGCTTGCGCTCGAAGGCGGCCCGATTTTCTGGGTCGCCACGCACCGCATTCATCACAAATATTCTGACCACGAAGGCGACCCGCATTCACCGATCGACGGCAAATGGTGGTCGCATATGGGCTGGATCCTGATGGGCAAGTCCATGCACCACGACACGTCCACACTCGCCCGTTACGTTCCCGATCTCGCCAAAGACAAGTTTCACGTTTGGATCACAAAATATCACTACGTGCCGATGATCGTTCTTGGGCTGATACTGCTTGCAGTGGGCGGTTGGAAGTTCGTCCTCTGGGGCATTTTCTTTCGCACCGTCGTGGGCCTGCATTTCACTTGGCTGGTCAACTCCGCCACCCATTCATGGGGAACGCGCCGCTTCGAGACTCGCGATCTCTCCACCAATAGCTGGTGGGTCGCGCTGCTGACCTGGGGCGAAGGCTGGCACAACAATCATCACGCGCATCCGGTCTCGGCTCGCCACGGTTTGCGCTGGTTCGAGGTTGATACGAACTGGTACGCCATCTGGCTGCTCGAGAAAGTCGGCCTGGCGAAACAGGTTCACACCACCAAGCTCGCAGCCATGAAGCGCGCCGAAGAACTTGCCAGGCAAACACCCCAATTTGTAGCGCCAGAACCGCAGCCCGAGCTGGTTTCCGCGCAACTGTAGACGTCAAGCTGAGCCCCGGTTCTTGAACCGCAGCTCAGAAAACGCTACAAGGGTCCAGCCTCCTTCTCAGTTAACGACACAGGCTTCGAACACGCATCTACTGCGACGAAACGCGCCCTCCGCGGTACAATCCAGTTGAGACCTCTTAGAGACCCATGCGCATCGCGAGCCGCCGAAAAACAATCGCATTTTTCCTTGTGCTGGGCATATCCCTGGTGGCGCTGGCGGTTGCGCTTGACGTGGGCTGGATCATCCTCAACTGGCGCCAAAGCGTTATGTTATTCCTCGGCGTAATTGTCTTCGCCACGATTATTCTGGGCATGATCTTGAATACGACTTTCCTCGTCCGCGAAATCCGCCTTAACGAGCAGCACGGTAGCTTCATCAACGCAGTCACGCATGAACTGAAGACGCCGATCACGTCTATTCGCCTGTATCTCGAAACGCTCCAGCGGCGGGAAATAGAAGAGGCGCAGCGACAGCAGTTCTACCAGCTCATGCTCGACGACACCGACCGCTTGCTGGGAACCGTCGAACAGGTTCTGAAAGCGGGCCAGGTAGGATACAAGCGCGGCGAACAGTACCGCGCCAAGATCGATCTGGGCAATCTCGTCGCCGAGTGCATGGAGCTTGCGCGCACGCGGCACCACCTGGATTCCGGCACTCTGCATTTTGCATCCGCAAATGGCCAGCCCGCGAGCGACGGCCATGCAAAGGAAGCACTGCTTGCAAAGCCCGCAGCCGAATTCCCCGTGCTCGGTGATCCGGACGAGCTTCGCACCGCCATAACGAACGTCCTCGACAACGCGATCAAGTATTCCGTAGGAAGTGTTGACGTCGCCGTCAGCATCGAGGCGCCGGACGAAAAACACGTGGTCCTTCGCGTGCGCGACCGCGGAGTAGGCATTCCCTCCGACGAGCTCAAACGCGTCTTCAAACGCTTTCACCGCGTCCGTCGCCGAAGCACGTCCAAAGTAAAAGGCACCGGGCTGGGACTTTTCATCGTCCGCTCGATTGCGCGAGCGCACGGCGGCAAAGTTTTTGCCGAAAGCGAAGGCGAAAACCAAGGCACCACCGTCACTTTGGAACTGCCGCGGAGCGACGCATGAGCAGCCGCGTGCTGGTGGTGGAGGACGAAGCGCACCTGGCCGACGGCTTGAAGTTCAACCTGGAGGCCGAGGGATATTTCGTGCAGGTTGTGGGCGACGGCGAATCCGCGATTGACCGCCTTCTAAAAACAAAGGAAAAGTTCGACGCCGTAGTCCTCGACGTAATGCTTCCCGGAATCGACGGCTTCGGAGTTGCCTCCGCTCTGCGCAAAGCCAAAAATTACGTTCCGGTCCTGATGCTGACCGCTCGCGGACGCCCGGAAGATGTCCTGGAAGGTTTTGCTTCCGGAGCGGACGACTATCTGCCTAAACCATTTCAACTGCCGATATTTTTGGCGCGGCTTCAGGGACTCCTCCGCCGCACTGGTTGGCTGAGCAACGGCAACAATGAATCGAAGCAGAAGCCGGCAGGCGGAAAATCAGCCGCGGCGGCTAAGAATGCTTCGCAAGCGCCGGAGCAGGATCTCTTCGAATTTGACGGCCGAACAATTGATTTTGATAATCTGCAGCTCAGCACGGCCGACAGCACCATCCAACTCACGCTGATGGAAGCCAAACTTTTGCGCCATTTGATTCGCCAGCACGGCCGCACGGTCTCGCGCAAATCGATTTTGGAAGACGTGTGGGGTTTGCACGAAGACACCGACACGCGCGCAATTGATAATTTTATCGTCCGCCTGCGGCGCTACATCGAGGACCATCCCGCGAAACCGCGGCACCTCTTGACCGTTCGCGGCGTGGGCTATCGTTTCGTTCCGTAACCGCACCGCTTTAGCTGGATTTTTTGTGCAGCACACGAGGAAACATTCATGCCCGCTTTTGACGAGCATCGCGAAGAATTGGAACACTACGAAACGATGATGGGCCCGCACCGCGGCCGTTTGGCCGTCACGCTCGATCTACTAACCAACGCGCTCGTGCTCGTGGGCCAGCACGGCGTCTATTGCCACAGCAATCGCGACGCGGCCGTGCCGGTGATGGACATTCGCATCATCACCGCCGAGATTGGCAAAGCGAAAGAGCTGATTCAAAGCGTAATGGAGAGCATTCGCGCAGAACGCAAGCCGTAGCGGTGGGGTGCGTAACGCTGGCGGTTTACTTCAATTTTGCGGAACGTCTCAGTGGAGCTATGGACCGGCCGCACGCCGAATCTTCCATAAGCCTTTCGAGCCGCCTCAGCTTGGTCTCTTCTTTTTTCGCGCTGATGACCCACCAGGTTGCCGTTCTCTGATAAGACGGCGCCTGCGAACAGAAAAAGTCCCACGCCGCCTTATTCGCTCGAAATACTTTCTCGAAACGCTCGCCGAGCTTGGCAACATTTCGTTGTTCGTACGAGTATGTGTTCTCCGCCGTCCGCGCCTCGAATGCTTTCCATCCGGTGGCATGCAGCAAGCCCAATTTCCTCAGCTCCTGGATACGCTTCACGTTTATCGCGCTCCACTTGCTCTTTGATTTTCTTGGGGTGACGCGGATGGTGTAGCTTACTTCGTCGATGCTCTTACGAATTCCATCGATCCAGCCGAAACAAAGCAGCGCATCCACAGCTTCCGGCCAGGTAATGCTCGCTTTGCCCGAACTTTTCTTGTGGAAGCCGACCCAAAGCTCAGTCTCCCGAGCGTGGTGTTTCTCAAGCCATGCACGAAGTTTCGCAGGAGACTCGAAAAAAACCGGTTTCATCCGTTGCTCGCGGTCGTTGCTAGTCGCTTTACCGGCGCTGGACCAAATTTCCTGCAAAAATTAAATTGGATTGCCGTTAGCGTCGATGAAGTGGACCTCGCCGAAATTCAATTCCCGGATGCCCGCTTCGATCTTCGCGCGGTCACCGACCACGATCCAGATCAGGTTGTCCGGATGAACCACCTGCTTCGCCGCGGCGTCCAGATCGCTCGTTTTCAGCGCGCGGATTTTCCCCGACATGGTGTCGTAATAATCGTCCGGCCAGCGGGAATCCAGTATGGTGGTGATGGAAGTGCCCACCGCGTCCAAGGTTTCGCGCGACCCCGGCAGGCTAAGCGTTTCGTTGGCCTGTGTGCGCGCCAACTCATCCGGCGTCACCGGACGATCCCCCAGAATCGCGCGCATCTCCTTATTCATCTCCACCAGAGATTCCTTGGTCTTGTCCGCCTGAACCGGCGCAAAAGCGAGGAATGGCCGCTGGAAGCGCGCACCAAGCACGAAGCTGCTCGCTCCGTAGGCCCAATGCTTATCCTCGCGCAGGTTCATGTTCAAGCGCGAGCTGAAGGCCCCGCCCAGGACGTCGTTGAAAGCCTGGATGGCCAGTTCGTCGGGCGTATTCGGCGGCACCGTGATGTTTGCGGCGATCACCACAGACTGTTCGGCGTTCGGCTTATCCAGAATATAGACCGCCGATTTGGCCGGGAGTTTTACTGCAGCCACATCCTTTTTCGGAGCCTCGCCGGATTTCCAGCCGCCAAATACTTTCTCCAGTTTCGGCGTGATCTCAGCGAGCGTGGTGTCGCCCACAACTACCAGCGTGGCGTTATTCGGCTGGAACCACATTTGATGGAACTTCACCAGATCGCCGCGCGTGATTTTTTCTACGCTGGCCGCGGTTCCGGATCCAGTGAACGGGCTGCCGTAAGCATTGTTTGCCCCATAAATAAGCCCGGGGAAAGCGCGCAGAGCCATGCCAATCGGGTTGTCCTGCTCCTGTTGGATGGTGTCGAGCTGCAGCTTCTGCTCGCGTTTAAAATCGGCCTCCGGAAACGACGGATGCAGAATCACGTCGCCGAACAAATCGAGCGAAGGATCCAGCTTTTCCTTCAGCGCGGAAAGCTGTACGTAGGAGAAGTCCAAATCGGAATATGCGAATAGATTTGCGCCCAACAAAGCTGTTTGATCGTTAATCTGGAGCGCGTTGCGCGTGGGCGTACCGTCGATGAGAAGCGCGGACATCAGTTTCGCCGTACCCGGCGCCACGGAGAGGTCGGCTGCGTAGCCGGCATCGGCGGTCATCCAGAAATTCACCAGCGGGAGACCGGGACGCTCGGCCAGGATCACTTTGAGCCCGTTCGAAAGCGTGGCGCGCTGGAGCTTAGGCAGCTTCAACTCCGGTGGTGTGCCGAGCGCAGGCGCCTTCGAGCGATCCAGCGCCGCCGACGTGGCTTTGTAGTCCGGGAACGGCTGGACCTCGGCAATGTACACACCGTCAGAAAGCCAACTGTTCGCCGCCGCCTTCAGATCGCCAACGGTCGCTTCGCGAACTCGTTTCAATTTAATTTTGTAACCGCCGGCGTCACCGGTATAAACCTCGTACTGCGCCAGCCGGTCTGATTTTCCGCCGAAGCCGCCGATGCGCTGCACGCCGCGGAGGAAACCCGCGAGATACTGCGTCTGCACGCGCTGCAACTCTTCGGCGGTGGGCCCATCCTTCAGAAATCGAGCCATTTCCTGGTCAATCGCCTTCTCAATTTCATCGAGGTTATGCCCCTGCCGCGCGGTGACTTGAACGACGAACTGGCTGCTGATCTCACGCGTGTCGAGAGAGACCTGGACATCGCTGGCAATCTGGTCGTCATACACCAGCCGCTTGTACAGCCGCGAAGTTTTGCCGTCGCCCAAGCAGGAACCGACCAACTCCAGGTAGTCGGCATCTGCGCTGCCGAATTGCGGCACGTTCCAGACCATGTAAATGCGCGGTAGCGGGACGCGATCTTGCGTGAGTTCGCGGTGCGTGCCCCGCATCTTCGCGACCCAAACTTTTTGATGGGCCACCGGCGAGCCGGGCGGGATTTCGCCGAAATATTTTTGAACCTTCTCTCTCGCTGTCTTCACGTCAATATCGCCCGCCAGCACGATGACCACGTTGGACGGCCCGTAATTATTCTTGAACCAATCCTGCACGTCTTTGAACGAAGCAGCGTCCAGGTCCGACATGTCGCCGAGCACCTCATGCGAGTACGGGTGGCCCGCCGGATAGGTATTGTCGGGAAACTTTTCCTCGGTAAGAAAGTACGGCTGGTTCTCGTCCTGGCGTTTTTCGTTCTGCACCACGCCGCGCTGCACGTCGAGCGTCTTCTGGCTCAAGTCGAGGAATCCCATGCGGTCGGACTCCATCCACAGCGCGAAGTCGAGCGCCGATGTGGGGACATTCTCGAAATAGTTCGTCCGGTCATAGTATGTCGTCCCGTTCAGTTCGGTCGCACCCACCGATTCGAGTGCCTTGATGTAGCTTCCCGTGGCGTGCTGGCTGCCGCCGAACATCAGGTGCTCGAAAAGATGCGCAAATCCCGTCTTCCCCGGCTTCTCGTTCTTGGAGCCGACGTGGTACCACAGGTTCACGGCCACGATCGGCGCTTTGTGGTCTTCGTGAACGATCACGGTGAGCCCGTTGTCGAGCACGAACTTCTCGTAGGGAATATCTACCTGCTGAGCCTGAGCGCAAGACCCCGCGATAAAAACCAAAAAGATAACCAGCCAACGTACCCGCATGCGTTCCTCCTGAATTTTCTTCGAGGCAGCACACTAACCTGCATCGAGCCCGTAGCCGAATGCGCGCCGCCGAAATGTTTTGTGGTGAGTTGGGAGCGCGAGTCCTATCGCGCTTCCGCCCTTCTATTTGAGATCACCCGGAAGTTATGATTTCGAATCCGTCTCTGCCGCAAAACGATACTTGCTCCCCCCTGCCGCGTCAACCTCGAAGGGCAAACATTCGGGACACAACTCTTTACACTTCGACGCAGCTGTCGATAAAAGGATGTTTTTCCCGGCGCGTTTATTTACAGAAGTTAACTGAGCAATTCAGACAACACGCATGCTGGACGGCCATACGGCTGCGGATCGCAGGTCTCGTTCAGAACCAGCGCTCCCCATAAACTGCTTGGCGTTGCGGCAGTTTTCAGTTAAAGAGTATCTGTCGTAGCGTACAATTATTCTCTCATTTCATCGTGCAGTCTTCGGGCGCCGGCAGCAGGACGGAGGAGCTACAGAAATGGAACTGCACAAGGGATGGAAGGCCGGACATCCCCATCCTCAATTCGAATTATCCATGCCCAGCGATATTGCCGAAATTTCTCCATTCGTCGATGAATTCATCGAACGCATGAAGCATTACACCTGTTTTCACGGCGATGGCAGCGATATCGAAGTAGCGCTACGCGAGGCCATCGCCAACGCCGTGGTGCACGGCAATCGCGAAGACCGCAGCAAGCATGTGCACCTTAGTTTTCGTTGCGAGGCCAGCGGAGAGCTTTTCTTCGTCGTGCGGGATGAAGGAGAAGGATTCAACCCCGAACGCGTTCCGGATCCTTTGGCGCCCGAAAACCTCTTTGCCGAACATGGCCGCGGGATCTTAATGATGAGGACCTACATGGACGGCGTGCACTACGAGCGCGGCGGCCGGGAAGTTCACATGCGCAAAAAGCCTTCAGCGAAACCTGCGTCCTAGCGCGTCGGGGTCCGGGTAGCGAACATCGCGGTAGAAGAACATCACCAACAGCGAGGCTACTATCAGCGCAATCGTCGTAAGGATGCTTCCTTCCGGGCCGGTGCTCCCGCCCGTCAGCCACGTGGGGCCATTGAATGCGGTGTGCAGGAAATTGTGGCTGGCCTTCAGCCCGCTGTCCGGCACGCCATAGAAAAACGTCTGCCCCCAGTCCCATGCGGCGTGAAATCCGATCGGCCACCACAAATTTCCCGTCTGCCGCAGGGCGATGCAGGCAAAAATCCCAAAGACCGCCACTTGGACTAGCCCGAAAGGCGATTCTCCCGGGTTCCCATGGTGGACGTACGCAAAGAGTGCGGACGTGACACAGGTCGCCAGCCAGAATCCGATCCCCGTGGTCAGAGTGAACTGCATGTAACCTCGAAACGAAAACTCCTCGAAGAGTCCGACAGCCACGAAAGCCAAAGCCCATTCCAAGGCCGAGAGCGCGAGCGCGGAACCATGAGTGTCAACGCCTGTGATTCGGAATCCATGGAACAAAAACATCACCAAGAGCACTGCGCTTATCGCGAGAAATCCCCACAGCAATCCCGCCCAGAAATTTTTGGGAAAAGGAGGTCGCGACGGCAGCCCGTAATGCGAAACCCGCCGGCGCTCGATGCGTCCCATGATCCAACTGACAAAGAGAATGAAACCGAAGAGCGGAATTTCCCCTAACGCGGTTATTCCGGGAGTGAGCGTCGCCTCTTGGCTAGGATTGGGCGGAGCCTGTCCGTGTCCGAACTTACGAGCGGCGTAATGCCCGGCCAAGCTAAGTGCGCCGAGTATGCAGCTGATGATGAGCGCAAAAATCAGGAGTCGCCACCCCGCGCGCAGGCCGTTCGGCCCGTAAAATATCTTGTTGCGCTCGGGTTGAGGCGCCGGGGTCAAAGGTGCTGGCGCATCCGAGCCCATCGCAGGAGGTATATTTGCTTCGTCCATTCGCAGGAAGCCTCTTTCGAGCGGCGGAGAGGAACATGAGCCGCCCGCATTGGTAGTACGGCTGGAGAGGATACAAAGTTGCACGCCAAAGCGCAAAGCCTGCTGCGCCATCCCGCCGGAGCTATTTCGAATAATTTAGCGTAACCTTTCCCCCGCTCGGCAGTTTAAGTTAGTGATAGGCAAATCCGGAGAACCGGTTGAAGGATCGTTCCCAAGATGCCGGCGAACGGCGCCTGGTCGAAGCAGCGCAAAAAGACCCGAGCCGTTTTGGCGAGCTCTACGAAAATAATTTTGAACGGGTGTATGCGTACATCGCGCGGCGAGTAGGAAACCGCGAAGAGGCGCAGGACCTGACGGCCGAAGTGTTTCATCAGGCCCTCGCCAATCTCGCTCGCTACGAATGGCGCGGACTTCCCTTTGCCGCATGGCTGCTCCGGATCGCGTCAAACGCCATCGCGGACAGTTGGAAATCCAAAGCGCGGGAGCAAGGCAACCCGTCTTCCGACGAGCTATTGTCGCATCACATCGATATGGAAGACGTCGAGCAGCGCGCCAAACTCTTTCGGTTGGTGACCACTCTTCCGAGCGATCAGCGCCGCGTGATCGAAATGCGTTTCGCACAGGAGAAAAGCATCCGCGAAATCGCCAAAGAACTCGGCCGCACCGGCGGCGCGGTAAAACAATTGCAATTCCGCGGCCTGGAGTCCTTGCGTTCGCAGCTGGATGTTTCATCGCGCAAGAAACCAGTCGCCAAACCGGTCGCAAAATCGGGCATCAGATCGGCCGGTAAATCTGGTGGACAAAATGGCTAAGCAAAATCTGAGCGAACAACTCGACAGTATCGTTGAAGCGCTCGTCGCCCGCCCGCGCGTTGCGTCCGTACGTCGCGAGCCGAAAGCCGGCGCGAAACTTCAAGCGTTGGCGCAAATTGCCGCGCAGTTGCGCGATCTGCCCGGCGAAAATTTCAAAGCACGTCTTAAACTCGATCTCGAAAGGAGAACATCCATGGCAAGCAAACCAGTTACCGCAGCAGAAGCTCGGCAGACCGCGGTTCCCTATATCTGCGTAAGAGACGCGGCCGCCGCAATCGACTTTTACAAGAACGTCTTCGGCGCCACCGAAGTGATGCGATTGGTCGGCACCGATAAAAAAATCGGTCACGCCGAGATTCGCATCGGCAATTCTGTGATTTATCTTTCCGACGAGTTTCCCGATCACGGAGCAATCAGTCCCCAGACCCTTGGCGGCTCGCCCGTGAGAATGACTCTCTCCGTGGACAACGTTGACGCAGTTGCCGCGCGCGCTGTCGCCGCAGGCGCAAAAGAAGTCCGTCCGATCGAAGACCAGTTCTACGGCGAACGCTCCGGCCTATTCGCCGACCCCTTCGGCTACATGTGGAACATCTCCACGCTAAAAGAAGAGATGTCCGGTGCGGAAATGCAGAAGCGGATGGACGCCTTGATGAACCAAGGCGCTTCCTCGACCACGCCGCCTGCAGTCAAGCCGATCCCGGAAGGTTTCCACACTTTGACCCAGTATCTCGCGGTGAAAGGCGCCGCCGCGTTGATCGAATTCTTCAAGCAAGGCTTTGGCGCGACAGAAGCCTTCCGCGTACCCCGTCCGGGCACGCAGTTGATCATGCACGCCCAATTGCGCATCGGTGATTCGATCCTCGAATTGGCGGATGCCACCGAAGAATTTGGCGCCAGGACGGTAGCCAACATTCTTCATGTTGATGACGTCGCCGCAGTCTATCAACGCGCGATGAAAGCGGGCGGCACTTCCCTCTCCGCTCCGCACGAACAGCCGTATGGCGACTTCGAAGCCGGAGTGAAGGACCCTGCCGGAAATCAATGGTATCTGACTGCGATTCGCAAGACGGGCCACAGAACCGATGACACCGGAACGATACTGCCTCACTTGAGCTTGGTGCATGCGGCGGAATTCGTTGAGTTTACGAAACGCGCTTTTGGCGCCGAGGTAGCCTTCATGCACGACGCGCCCGACGGCAAAGTCCTCCACGCGCGCATCCGCATCGGCGATTCAATTCTGGCTGTCGGCGAAGCTTCCGACGAGCTTGCGGCTCTTCCCGCAGCTTTGCACATGTACGTGCCGAACGTGGACGCCGTGTACGCAGCGGCCGTGCGCGAAGGCGCCAAGGTGTTGCGTCCGCTGCGCGATGAGCCTTACGGCGACCGTGCCGCGAGCCTGCAAGATGCCTTCGGCAACTGGTGGTTCCCTTCCACGCACATCAAGGACGTACCAGCCTAGGCGTACTCTTCACCTTGCCGGTGCTGGCATAGTCGTGCCGGAGGCGCGAGATCATGAGCCAAGCTGGCCCACCAAGTGAGGCGCTGATCCGAAACATTTCGGACACGGCCATGTGGGCTGCCGTGTACCGCGCCCGCGAAACGGAACGCGCGGATCACCTCTTCAGCGATCCTTTTGCGCGCCGCTTGGCGGGCACGCGCGGCGAGCAAATCGCCACTTCGTTGCCATTCAGCGATCGCGCCACGTGGGCCTGGGTCATGCGTACGTACCTCTACGACCAATTCCTCAACGAACAAATCCAGCAGGGCGTCGATATGGTCGTCAATCTCGCAGCGGGTCTCGACGCGCGCCCCTACCGCATGGCCCTCCCGGCGTCGCTCCAATGGATTGAAGTCGATCTCACCGGCATCTTGGACTACAAAGAAGAAATTCTCGGCAATGAAAAGCCTGTCTGCCGGCTCGAACGGATTCGCTTGGATCTGTCGGATGTCAGTGCACGCCGCGAGCTATTTTCCCAGCTCGGACTCAGGTCCACGAAAACGCTGATCATCACTGAGGGCCTTCTCATTTATTTCACTGCGGATGAAGTCGGAGCTCTCGCTCGCGATCTCGCCGCGCCTGCGAGCTTTCAGCGCTGGATCACCGACGTGGCCTCACCCGGACTTCTTCGCCTGCTCCAAAAAAACATGGCGTCGCAGCTAGCCCAGAGTGGCGCTTCATTTAAATTCGGCCCCAAAGAGGGCCCGGGGTTCTTCGTCCCTTACGGCTGGACGCCGGTCGATGTTCGCTCGCCGCTGAAAGCCGCCGCACGCTTGAAACGGCTCTCGTTTGGCATGCGTTTGCTGGCGCTTTTGCCGGCGTCCAACGGCGCGCAAGGCTCGCGTCCGTGGTCCGGCATTTGTTTGCTCGCAAAAAAGTAGTCGCCGGCCCGTTCGTGTTTCTGCGACAGACACAGAAGCTCGGTGGGGTTGGGTAGTTTTTGTTTGTATTTAGCAAAGCGTCGGTTCGTGCCGGCCAATCCTTATTCGCGCAAACATACAGGAGGAATGAATCCATGAAAGCGAATCACAAGCTGGCGTTGGCCGTGCTCGTCGGCGTTGCGATCGGCATAGCCGGCGCCGCGGCTGTCCACGCACGGCAAGAAAAGGTGGCGCCTGGCTACGTCATCGCGGAAATCGCTGTAACCGACCCAAATTCCACTTCCCTGCAGAAATATGCGCAGGAGGCCCCGAAAGCGCTGGCGCCTTTCAATCACCGCTATCTCGTTCTCGGCGGCAAGACCCAGGCCCTGGAAGGCGAACCGCCAAACAGCATCGTGGTGATCGCTTTCGATAGCGCGGAAAAAGCGCGCGAGTGGTACGATTCGCCGGCCTATCAGGCGATCAAGCCGCTAAGACAAAGCGCAACGAAGAGCCGCTTATTTATCGCCGAAGGTCTCGCCCCCGAGTGACGCACCGATTCCAGTGGGAATTATCGCAAGTACGGATTGCCGACACGTTCGGCGCCGATGGTCGTATTGGCGCCGTGCCCCGGAGTGACGAGCGTTTCATCCGGCAGCGTCAACAGTTTGTCGTGGATCGATTTCAGAATATCTTTGAACGAGCCGCCCCAAAGGTCCGTTCGCCCGATGCTGCCCTGAAAAAGCGTATCGCCCGCAATTAATCGCGACGCTTCGCGCGGCGCATCGTTTGGTGTTCGCTTTGTCGCCGACGAATGCGGATGCGCGTGTTCATGCGCGCTATGCCGCTCGCCCGGCGCAGACGAAGCCGCCTCCGCGCCCGTTCCGCGTTCAACCACCAGGCTAATGCTTCCCGGCGTGTGACCCGGCGTATGCAGCACGCGCGCGGCGAACCCGCCCCAGCGCAGCGTGTCGCCTTCCTTCACAAAATCCTGAATGTCCATCACTTGCGGAGTCTCAACGCCGAGCCAATTCGCCTGCATCTCGAGGTGGCTGTAAAGCTCCAAATCGTCTTTGTGGATCAGAACCGGCGCGCCCGTCGCCGCGTGAAGCCCGGCAAGCCCGCCCACGTGATCGATATGCGTATGCGTGCTGACGATTGCCCGCACCTTCAAATCATGCCGCCGCAAAATTTCCAGCACGCGCTCCACTTCGTCGCCCGGGTCCACCACAATTGCTTCGCGCGTGGCGGGATCGCCCAGTACCGAGCAGTTGCACTGCAGCATCCCCACCGGAATTATTTCGTGAATCAGTTTTTCCGCCATCGCACCTCAAGTATACCAGCGCCCCTGCGTATAACCCTCACATCGAAGTTTTCGATCGCGGTGCGGGTTGAATCGCGTCACCTTACGATCGCGACGGAAGCGTAGAAAGCTGCTTCTCTGAAAGCCACGCCGCTGCAATTAAACACAGTGTAATCATCGTTGAGAAAACGATAGGCAGGACAAAGAGGTATTTCCAACTCACAACTGTTATCGCGGCAAAGCAAAGGGCAAACGCCCATGCAGTGCCGCGCATAAGCGCCAAAGTCGCTGCCGGAAGGCTACTTAGCTGCCATGCCAATATCGCCGCAAAAAAATAAAACACGCCGACGCAGAATCCGGCCGCCTGAAACAGGTCCCAATACGTGCGGCTGAACCCCTGCACGTCAAAGTGAAGTGACCGCATTGCGGTGAGAAGCGCATCCACTCCCCATGCGGGATCGGACTGGCGAAAGCCGAGTGTATGTCCTACCGCCAAAAGAAGCAGAAGAACAGCAGCGATTCGATAATACATAGATGCCTTCATTCTTGCCTCCACAGATCGCGCCTCGGCGCTCCATCCGGCCGGGCGGGTCCAAACTGTACCACCGCCGGGATTTCGGCCTGCAGACATGTAGCTAAAACCTGACCATTCGGCAATTTCAATCGCTCACCCTGCGACCGCAGCCACGCAGGGATTTCCCGGATGACACCGCACCGCCTCTTCCCGCATACTAATTGCGCCCGCCCGATTCGAAAATCATGGACACTCCACTTCTCGCCGAACATCGCGCCGCAAACGCCCAACTCGCGGAGTATCGCGGCTGCCTGCTCCCTGAAAAGTTTTCCGACGCTGCCGCCGAATATCGCGCCGCAAAAGAAACCGTCGCCCTGTTCGACACCAACTGGCACGCCACCTTCTCGCTTTCCGGCCCCGACCGCGTCCGTTACCTGAACGCAGTCGTCTCGAACGACATCAAGTCTGTCGGCGAAGCCTACGGCACCCGCGCGCTGCTGCTGAATCCGCAAGGCCACATCCTCGCCGAACTGGAAGTCTATGCGCTCGCCGAAAAATTGCTCGTGCGCACGCACGCGTCGGTGCGCGAACGCACTTTCGCCACGCTCGATAAATTCATCATCATGGACGACGTCACGCTCGAAGACCTCACCGACCAACTCGGCAGCTTTGCGGTCGAAGGTCCGCAGGCCGGCACCGTTATCGCGCAAGCGTGCGGCCTCGCGCTCGAAGGCTTTTCGGAATTTGCCAACGCCGAGCTTCCCATCGACGGAGTCCCTTCGCACCTGATCCGCCTCTCTCACTTCGGCGGCACCGGCGCGGAAATTATCGCGCCGCGCGAACAACTCGGCCTGCTGTGGCAAAGTATGCACGCCAGAATTCACGCCGCGCACGGCGCGTCCATCGGTATGGCCACGCTCAACTCGCTTCGCCTCGAAGCCGGAATCCCCTGGTTCCCCGACGATTTCAACGACACGGTAATCCCGCACGAAGCCGCGCTCGAGTCCACGCACCTCAGCTTCACCAAGGGTTGTTACACCGGGCAGGAAATCGTGGAGCGCGTCCGCTCGCGCGGCCAAGTAAATCGCCGCCGAGTAAGTCTGAAATTTTCAGCGGCCGATCCGCCAGCCCCGTCGACGCGTTTGCGCGCAAACGACGCCACGGCCGCAGAAGTCGGCATCGTCACCAGCTCCGCCTTCTCGCCCAAGGCCGCCTCCGCCATCGGCATGGCCTACGTCCGCCGCGAACACAACGCCCCCGGCACCGTCCTAGCCTTCGACGGCGGCACCGCCACAGTCACAACCTAAATCAACGCTTGCTCGATCAGGCTTCCCGTCCCCGCAATTGTCTTGATCTGCTCGGCGGTTAGCCCGTACCTCTTCTTCAGATATTCGGGATCGTTATAGCTGAGCCACACTTTGCCGTCGCCGTCCTGCCACGCCAGCGCTTTGAGCGGCAGATCAATCGCAGCGGTCGGCGCAGCCAGCATCACGGGAGTGCCGCCCTTCGGGTTTCCAAAGATGAGCAGTTGCGTCGGCGGCATCTTCAGCCCAATCTTTTCCGCCTCTCCGCTGTGATCGACGCGAACAAAAATCTTGATCCCCTTCGACCGCAGCAGCGCGTCCACCCGGTCGAGAGTCTCCGGCACCGAATACTTGCTTTCCTTGCTGATGATTCCCTCGCCTGCTTTCATGGGATTCGACTCCTTGCGATTCAGAACTGACGTAACTCGCGGGACCCCGCGATGCTAAAACAAAACTCCATTAACGTGGAGAAAATTCCTAGGAAGGAACTGCGGGGGGTGAATCAGAACAGCCTACTCGAAATCCATCGACTTCATAAAGCTTCCCCGCGTGGTATCAATCTTCTTCTGAAGCTGCATGATGGCGTACAGCAGCGCCTCCGGCCGCGGCGGGCACCCCGGCACGTAAACGTCCACCGGAATCACCTGGTTCACACCCTGCACGATCGCATAATTGTTGAACACGCCGCCCGACGTGGCGCATGCGCCCATCGAAATCACCCATTTCGGCTCGGGCATTTGCTCGTAAAGTTGTTTGATCACCGGCGCCATCTTCACCGAAACGCGCCCGGCGATAATCATCAAGTCCGACTGCCGCGGCGATCCGCGGAAAACTTCCGCGCCAAACCGCGCAATGTCGTACCGCGAAGATGCCATCGACATCATCTCGATCGCGCAGCACGCCAGCCCAAACGACATGGGCCAGATCGAGCTTCGCCGCGCCCAGTTCACCACTTTGTCCAGCGACGCGAGCAAAATTCCCTCATCCTTCAGGAAGTTTGCATCCTGCCCCGGCGCTTCCAGCGTCACGCCCTTCGCAAGTTCAATTGCCATCGTCTCGATCGATCCTCAGCCGCAAGCGCACGCCAACGCGCCCGCACCAGTTCCCGTACACAACAACATTTTGCACCTTAGCGCCACCCATTGCAATCGAGTGTAGTGGAACCCGCGAATATCCCCATGCTTTGCCAGCCGAAAGAGGCTCTTGCGGTGAACTTAATGCGTGGGGACAAAAAACTTCAGATCCACTTACGACTGCGCCCTCTCATCTAGAACGAAACGCGCATTCATTCACTGGGCCGGTTGCGCCGTCACCGCGCTAAAAACCCGCTTCACCCGGGGCAGCGAGAGGTACGCGAGCATCCATACGGCCGTAGTCACTACCAGCAAATGGAAATAGATTGACGGCACAGCCGGAAGCACCACATATCTCCGCACGGCGAAGAGGCTGAGAATCGTAAATCCAATACTCGAGCCGATAGTTGCGACGGACACAATCCGAGCCCACTCGCGCAATTCCAGCACTCCAATCGCCAGACAACCGGCAACTCCTGCGAGAACTAGCAGCGAAAATCCTCCGGCGATCCCCATTCCCGCAATCGCGACAGACGCGGGATCGCCCGAATCTCCACCCGTCATTCCGAGGAACGCGACGAAAAAGAAACTGACGGCGCCCAGAGCCAAAATAGCCGCTCCCAAGAACGTCAGCACCGCGATAATTGTCACACCAATAGGTCGTTTCACTTTCTTAGCACCTCGAACGCTTCGCATCGCAACAGAAAAGAGAGTTACGATATTCGCAATTTTGAAATCGCGGTAGCACCCACTATCTGCCTGGCGCGGAAGCAAAACTGTTCTGTTCCGCACACCTTCAAAGATAAACTTTTCAGGTCCAAACCGCCGCAGGCCGTGCATATTTACTTTCACGGCACATGCCGCGCCGACAACCGATTACATGGTAGTATTCGCCGCATGGCACAGGAACCCAGACGCCGGCGCCATGCGAGCCGCTTCGATCAGCCCGATCCGTCCGTGCACATGTTGGGCATCCCGAAATCGCGTCCTAAGTTTCGGACTTGGTTTGTGCTGGCGATTCTGACGGGAACTGTCCTGGCCCTCGCGCTGATTCTGGTTGGAAACTTGATATTTTGAAGTAACCGCAGCCTCGCCGGCTCAAATACTCCGCGCTATTGCTTCGCCGCTACAATTTGCACAGAGCTTCCCTGTAATTTGTCATTGATTCCGACGTTCAGCGTCTTGCCGTCCGCCGAGACGGTGAACCGCGTCACGCTCACCACTTTCCCCGCGCGCTTGTCAGTTTCCTCGATCGTATCGTCGGCTATGCGCCTCACCGACACCGTCGTATTGCCGGCGCCGCCATTTAACGGCGCGTCCAGCCCATCCATTACCGCCGTGTAACTTTGCCCCGTGGAATCCATGAAGCTAAAATTATTTCCTTCCAGCTTGATGGTTGCAGTAAGCCCGTTCTCCGACGAGTTCACGATCCTCATCGCTCTCCACGACCCCGAAATCGGGTGCGATCCAGGCGGCCCGTTCGTCACGCGCACCGAGATCTGCTTCCAAGTGACCTCTTCGCCGTTCGCGTCACAACTATCGGAAAATTCCCAAGTGGCCGTGTTCCCGCTCGGCGCCACAGTCATTTTTTCGGTATGTACGATCTTTCCCTTGCTCTTGTCCGTTTCCAGCACCGTGCGATCGTCCAGCACCTTGATATTCACGGTGTCGTAGCACGAATCTCCGGCGACCCGATGGTCCAGGCCGTCCGCCCGCGCGTCGATTGGCGGGATGCAAGTTTTGCAATGATAAATTCCGTTCAGCAGCAGATACACGCCGGGCTTCGTCGGCAGTTGCGTCTGGGACAGATCGATCTTCCAGGTCCCGTCAAACGCGCTTTGCGCCATCGCTCGCGCAGGCACTAGCATTGCCGCCAGCAATCCAATCCAAATCCCAAATAGCCTCTTCATCGCTTATCCTCATCTCTCTGATCGCTCGCGGTCACCATTTCTTAAAGATCACGAACACCGCGCTTACTATTAACCCAAACCCCACCAAGTAGTTCCATTTTAGTTTTTCGCCCAAATACAGGACCGCGAACACCGAAAACACCGTGAGCGATATCACTTCCTGTATCGTTTTAAGCTGGACCGCGGTGAACTCGTACGAGCCGATCCGGTTGGCCGGCACCTGGAAGCAGTATTCAAGGAACGCAATCAGCCAGCTAATCACGATCACCTTGAACAGCGGCACCTGGCGGTATTTCAGATGCCCGTACCACGCAAAAGTCATAAAAATGTTGGAGCAGGTCAGCAGCAGTATGGTAGTCATAATCGCCATGCTGCCACGAATTGAAACTTGGCGCGAGCATCACTCGCAGCGTTACGAGGTCGTGTGGCGGTCGTTCAGGAGTCGGGGCCTCCAGAGGTTCGAAGCAATCGAGTCACTTCACTTCAATCGTCAGCTCCGCGGTCTTCGTACTTCCCTTCCCATCATCGGCGGTAAACGTGTACTTCGTAGTTTTCTTCGGACTGATCTGCATACAGCGATTCACCGACGGCCAAGTTTCCCCCACCGGCGGATCGATGCTCACCGTCTTCGCATTGGATACGCCGTAGCACATCGTCGCTTCGTCGCCGCGATGAATCAAGCCCGGCGAAGCGTAAAAGCTTATGATCTTGAATTCGCTGCCTCCCAAAGTCTCCACCGTTGCAGCCGCGTTGCGTTGATCTTTCTCGGTTCGCTCGGCAATCACTTCTTCGTTGATGGCGTGGTTTTCGTGCCACCGCAAATAGAAAATCCAGCCCACATAACCCAGCACAATCAGCAGCGCCGCGGAGAATCCCAGCCACAGCTTTCGATTCGCCGACATCGGCTTCGTTTCCGGCTCGTAACCATTCAGCATCAGTAGTTCTCGTCCCGTTGCACTGCACTCCCATTCGCATTCATCGCTACGCTACCCGCAACACAATCTTCCCGAACTGCTCGCGATTCTCCAGCCGCGCATGCGCTTCCGCGCACTTTTCCAGCGGCAGCACCACGTCGATCACCGGCTTCAGCAACCCTCGCCGGAAAAGTTCCAGCGCGCTAAACAACTCCGCTTTGCTTCCCATGAACGACCCCAGAATCGAAAGCTGCCGCACGAACAGAAACCGCAAATCGATCTTCGCGTCGAATCCGGTCGTCGCGCCGCAGGTAACCAGCCTTCCGCCGGGTGCAAGGCTTCGCAGGCTTTGATCCCATGTGGCCTGTCCCACGTGCTCGAAAACAACATCCACCCCGCGCCGGTTCGTCATCTTCTTCACTTCCTCGGCAATGTCATTCTCCGAATGCAGAATCATGGAATCCGCGCCGAGTTCTTTCCCTTTGATCACTTTTTCCTTAGTCCCCGCCGTGGCGATCACACGCGCTCCCGCAGCTTTCGCGATTTGAATCGCCGCAGCTCCCACTCCGCTGCCCGCGCCCAGAACCAGAACCGTTTCAGCAGGCTTCAATTGCGCTCGCGTAATCAACATATGCCACGACGTCAACGATACCAGCGGAAACGCCGCCGCTTCCTCGAACGTCATATTCTCCGGCATCGGCACAATGTTCACGGCGGCTGCTTTCACATATTCCGCGCACCCGCCGTCCACCATCTGCCCGAAGAGTATGTACTGGCGGCAATAACTGTCATCTCCCGCCAGGCATTGCTCGCAACGCCCGCACGAGATCCCGGGCTGAAGCAAAACGCGGTCGCCCACTTTCAAGCCCGTAACTTTCGCTCCTATCTCCGCCACTTCCCCCGCAATGTCGCTCCCGGGAATGTGGGGAAGAGGAATCTTCATCCCCGGCAGTCCGGCCCGCAGAAAAAGGTCCAGGTGATTCAGCGCGCAAGCCCGCACGCGAACCAGCACTTCGAACGCATCGACTTGCGGCTTGGCTGCTTCCGTGTACTTCAAAACTTCGGGTCCGCCGTGCTGCGAATAAACGATCGCTTTCATAAATTCCTCTCGAGTTCCTCTCGTGGAGTGGGCCTTCAAAGCGAAGCTAACACTCAGCCGCTGCCATGTCTACTTTCGCCATCACAGCCATCACAAACGGTTGACGCAAATGCGCCGCTGGCGTATCGTGCCGCTCAAGATCCAGTTGCAACTGAACGTTTCCTCAGGCGAAACCATGCCCAATCGGCCCTCGACACGCTGGCAAACTATCCGTGAAGGCGTGCGCTGGCGCGGATTGTTCTTTTCCTCTTTGCTGGCGCTGCGCGGAATACTGCGTCCCTTCATGTACTGGCATGCCTGGCACATTTTTCAGACCGACCTTCAGCGGCCTTTGTTTGAGCCTTATGCGAAAGAGCAAGTCGAGGTAAAAGTTTTCGCCGGAAGGCAGAATCTCGCGGAAGTCACCGCCGCCATCTCTCCAATGGGAATCTCTCCGGACGAAATCGGCTTGCGATTCAACCGAGGCGACGCGGCCGCTGTCGCGTATGTACAGCGCGAGCCCGCGGGATACATGTGGATCACCTTCACCGGCGGGATGGAACTCGCGTTCGGAGTGAGCTGGCTTCTGCACCCGCACGAGGCGCTGCGCTATGGCGCGTTCGTCCTCCCTCGCTGGCGGGGCCTCGGAATTCTCAGCTCCATGAATCACGCCCTGAATGAATACGCCCTTCGTCGCGGTTCAACCCATACGCTCGGAGGTATCAGCGCGCTGAATCCTCAGTCCCTGAACCTTGCGAAACGCGCGCGCAATCCTAAAATCATGTCCATCATCCTCGTCCATATTCGCGGCGTGAACTGGACATTCACCAAGACCAGCGGAGCCCCGCTCGAATCGCGTTTCTCCCGATCGTCAAACGAACTCTACCGCCGTCGCACCGCCGTCGGCGATGAACTCTGACCCGCGCCCGCCTGTTCAGTCCGCCTTCTTCGCGCAAACGCCTAGCCCTAGCAACATCCCGCAGGGGCGCTGCTTGCCGCAACCGCACCAACCCGCGACATCCGGCCCACAATGTGCTAGCGTTTCTTCGTACGATAAAGCGAGAAACTCGATGGACGTTTTCGAAGAAATTGTCAGCATCCGCAAGGCCGGCCACCGCGCCGCGCTCGCGACCATCGTTCATACCAACGGCTCGATTCCGAGCTACGAAGCTTCGCGCATGCTCATCCGCGACGATGGCTCGATCCTGGGCACCGTGGGCGGCGGCTGCGTCGAAGCGGAAGTGTGGGCCGCGGCCAAGGAAGTAATTCAAAGCGAACAGCCCCGCAAGATGACGTTTAATCTGAACCACGAAGCCGGCTACGATTCCGGCCTCATTTGCGGCGGCACTCTGGAGATTTTCGTGGAACCCATTCTGCCCCAGCCCGTGCTTTATATTTTCGGCGGCGGCCATATTTCCGCGGCTCTGGCGCGCACGGCCCATCAAGCCGGATTTTCCATCGGGATTGCGGACGATCGCGACACATTCGCGAACTCGGAACGCTTCCCCATGTCCTCGGAGATCTACACTTCCTACGAGGAAGCCTTCGAAAAGATCCGGCCTAACTCTGCCACCTACATCGTCATCGTCACCCGCGGACATAAAGACGATATGCGCGTTTTGTCCTGGGCCATTGAAACCGAATCGCGCGGTTTTTCTCCTCGCTACATCGGAATGATCGGCAGCCGCCGCAAAGTTACGTCGGTTTATAAAGCGCTGGAAACGACCGGGGTGTCGCCGGAAAAGTTTGAGCGCGTTCACGCGCCCGTCGGCCTGGATATCGGCGCGCTCACTCCCGAGGAAATTGCAGTCAGCATCACCGCCGAACTCATCGCCGTCCGGCGCAATGCCGGCAACCTCGTTCACAGATCCGTACAGCTTTCCAAAATCGCAAGCACGCAGCCCTACTGAACCGCCATGCTCGCCGTCGCCATACTGGCCGCCGGTGAGTCACGCCGCATGGGCCGCCCGAAAGCGCTGCTTACCTTTCGCGGAAAAACTTTTGCCGAGCACCTCGTTTCCGCCACGCGCCACGAACGCGTCGGTCTCACCCGAATCGTTCTGGGAGCCCAGGCGGAGGAAATTCGCAAGCAGCTTCCCTTCGACCCCGGTTGGATTCTCGAAAATCCCGATTGGCAGCAGGGCCAGCTTTCTTCCATCCAGGCAGCGGTGCGCAGTCTTACTCCGGGCGCGACCGAGGGATTGATTGTCTGTCCCGTGGATCATCCGCTGATATCCAATTTCCTCGTCGCCCAGCTCATTCACGAATTTGATTCCGCCGAAAAACAAATCGTTCTGCCTACCTACCAGCGCAAGCGCGGACATCCCGTAATCTTTCGCGCTTCGCTTTACAAAGAATTGCTCGCCGCTTCGCCGCAGGTCGGAGCCCGAGAAGTCGTCTGGGCTCACGCACAAGACATAGCGGAAGTTGAGACCGCCGAAGAAGGCGTGGTACTCAACTTGAACGATCCGGAAATTCTAAAGAAAACTCTCGGTGAATAAGACTTGGAGTTTGACTCACAGATCGAGAGTCTTTGTGGGTCGTGGCTTTAGCCACGACATAAAAGCTGTGAGGTTCGGCGGCTTTAGCCGCTGAAGCTCCGCTTTACTGGCTTCACACCAGCTTCAAAGAGAGAGCGGACAGCGCATCTCCGCAAAGTTGCGCGGCGTGAAAAGTGGCCGGCGGCAGCGTTCCCAGCGCTTCGGAAATTTTTCCCGGCGTGATCGAACGAAATTCATTCGCAGATTTCCCCGCCAGCATATCCGTCAGAACCGAGCTTGCGGCAATAGCCGCAACGCATCCCTGAGTTTTGAATCGCGCCTCCGCCACACATCCCGCATCCAAACGCACAGACAACCGCAGTACGTCGCCGCAAACCGGGTTTACGACCTCGACGACAGCGGTAGCGTCCGCGACCTCGCCCGCATTCCGCGGATTCCGAAAATGTTCCAGGATCGTTTCATTGAACATAAATCACGCGGCCGGCTAATGCGCGCGGCCTCCCTGTAAAATCCAGCCCTGCGACGCCGCTTACCGGCCGGTCCGCAAAATTTCCGTCGGGAAGTTTCAAACCGGAACATTCGCCAGTTTGATAGTCGCCGAATTTTCTCCCCAAATTTCGCCCGGCCGAACTGCAAAGCCTTTGCGCGAAACAGCATAGGGTATTAAATACTTGATACCCGCCCAATCAACTCTGGTAACAACGTCGTTCGCTTTTTCTTTCAAATTCATTGACAGATGGCGCATAGGAATATACCTTCTTGGTGCGGTCCCAGCCAGCGCTTTACCGAACGGGCGCGGAAGCGCAACCACTAAACTCGCCTATAACAAAATCGTTAGGAGACATTGAGATGCGACGAATTGGACATATCTTCACCCTCGCGGTGGCTATCGCGCTTTGCGCGAGCGCCAGCTTCGCGCAAGAAGGGAAGCTGAAGATCAAAGTGACACCGTCCCAGGCTTACGTGTTCGTGGATGGCAACGCCATTCGCGAAGGAAGTTATCCAGTCAAGCTCAGCGCTGGAAAACATACGGTTGTGGTCGTTAATTACGGCTATAAAATTTCCACACAGGACGTCAACATCGAAGCGGGCAAATCCACCGACATCGCCGTAACGCTGGAACCCTACGGCGACAAAGTTGCCGGTCCCTGGGGCCGAGTCTATATCTCGGGAACAGACGTTCGCGCCGCCGTTCTGTCGAACGGAAAGACTCCCGGCTATTTTGTGGGCAACGTGGACGAATTTAATAACGACTTCTGGGTTTGGAAGCAAGAGTTGCTATTGCCGCCCGGCACGCACCATTTGACGATTACGCGCGGCGGAAAAGACCTATGGTCCGGTGACGTGAAAGTCGAGGCCGGAAAGAAAGTCTCAATAAACGTCGGCAAGAACACGCAGGTCACCACAGACTGGGCTGGCCGACAGGCCGACCTGCAAAAGAGGGCGCCGCTTCCCCGATTCTACGCGGGCATCGCTAGCGCAACTGTAGTGATCGCGCCGGTGAAACTCGCGGTCTCTAATGCCAGCGCCACTATCAACTGCAGCCAGAACACGGACATTGCCTATCAGACCACTGATGCCGTGGACGTGACCATCGATAATGGAGTTGGCGCTGTGGGCGCGAGCGGCAGCAAGTCTGTTTCGCCTCGTGCAACCACAACGTACACCCTGACGGCGTCGGGCCCCGGCGGAACCGTAACGAGCACCGAAACTGTCAACGTCAACACCGCCGTGCAGGCAAACATTAGTTCCAGCCCGACAGAACTGCACTATCGCAAGATCGGCGACAAAGTCGTCACCGATGACAATGGCACGCTGACTTGGACCACCTCCAACGCTGACTCCGCCAACATCGATGGAATCGGCAAAGTTGATGTCAACGGCAGCCAGGCGATCAAGGCGGACCCGTCCAAGACGGACATCGGCACGGTGGACGAAAACAAGAACTACAGTCTTACGGCCACAAACGTCTGCGGCGGAACTTTGACGACAACCGCTGCCGTTCACGTGACCGGCTCTATCGAGCCCATTCCCGCCGTGGTTCTGCAAAGCATCTTCTACCCCACGGACTATCCGGATAAGGGTCATCCGCAAGTCGGCCTCGTGAAGAGCCAACAAATGGAACTCGCCACGCTGGCCGACGGCTTTAAGAAATATCTCGAATACGACGGCGATGCGAAACTCTCCATCGAATCTCACGCGGACATCCGCGGCTCAAAACCGCATAACCAGGATTTGAGCGAGCGCCGTGTGGAACGCATCAAACAGTATTTGGTCGATCAGGGCATCTCCGCCGACAAAATCCAAACGGCCGCATACGGGAAAGACCGCCAGTTGGAAAAATCGGAAGTGAAGACCCTGGAAGAGACCAATCCGAACAAGGCTCCCAAGGCGCGTGCGGGAAACAAAGAGGGCAGCTGGCTGGCCTACAACCGCCGTGCGGACATCGTGCTGTTGCCTTCCGGAAATAAGTCGGCGCAATTCTATCCGAACAATGCCGACGACGCCGGAATCATCTGGCAGATGCCCAAGCCGCAGCTCAAGAGGGTCGAAGCGGCTCAATAGTAATTTTTCAAGCTCGTATCAGGAAAAGCGCCGGAGAGCGAACCTCTCCGGCGCTTTTTTCATTGCAGGCTAAATCTCCTCAGGCTTTATCGAGAGCGGCAAGAAGCGCAGCGGGAGTTGCATTGTCACCGAAGGTCTTGCTCAGGTGGACAAAGCGATCAATGTTGGGCGGCGCGAAAATAAAACTTCCGCCGAGCTGAAACGGATTCTGCCCAAGTTTGTGCTGATGATGCCCGGCCGCCTTCGCGCGATTGCGGCTTTCGAAGTTATCGCGTCGGGCTAGGTGCAACAAACTAGCGGAACGCAAGTTGGCGACGCCGTAAGCCTGGCGCTGTTCGTCGATCAACAGCGGAAACGTTATTCCCGTTTCTTCGCGGAAAATCCGCGCGTAGTTTCGGTCGCCAAGCCCGATGGCGGCCAGCGACGCGCCCTTGTCCAAAAACGCTTGCTCGTGTTCGCGCAACTGCGCGACGTGCTCGCGGCAAAAAATTCAGCCGTAGTGCCGTAGAAAAACGATCACGGCCGGCTGCTTCTCCCACAACGAACCCAGACGGATTTCCCGTCCGTCGCCGTCGGGCAGAACGATATCTGCGAGCTTCTTGCTGAGAGTTTCCTGCACCTCCAATCATCATCGACGAGTCGGCATTCGTCTGTCAACGCCGCGTCGTCTTTTCTATTTCCTGCCCTGCAAAAATCCACCTTCCCGCTCATGGGACTGATGTAGCATCGCTCCCATGCGAATCGCAAATTCGCCTGATCAACGCGCCGTCGCAGGAATGTCCTTCGAAGGATTTGTGTCTTGGTGGGTAGGATCGCCCCATGCCGCCCGTCGGCGCCGTCGCCTGTTAGCAGCGTTACTTATCCTGGTGTGTCTCGCCGTCGCGATCGTAGGAGTCCCGCGCCTGCGCATGTTCGGTCACGATGTATTCGTGTCCCTGGACGGCGGCTGGCGCGTCCTCAACGGGCAACGCCCTGTTGTGGACTTTTACGCTCAGATGGGGCCGCTCTACTACCTGTTGCACGCAGCTGGACTTCGGCTGGCAGGCAACAACGCACGCGGTTTAGGATATGGCAGCACTCTCGCCACCGCGCTGATCGCCTTCTGGGCATTTATACTTCTTCGACCGCGCATGAAGTGCGCGCCGTTTTTCGTCGCCTGCCTTTTCGTGGCGCTACTTGCCGCCGCACCGTTTCCGCTCGGCTACGGCTTCACTCAGTCTGCTTTCTCCATGAAGCACAACCGCTATGGTTATGCGTTAACGGCCTTGGTCCTGCTTGAATCTTTCCTGCCGCAGAAGGCCGACAGTCGCAGGCTCCAGCTCACCGGCGGTTTCTCCACCGGACTCGCCTGCGCCCTGCTGCTTTTTCTGAAGATAAGCTATGGACTCGTGGCGCTAACGTTCGCCGCCGTCTCGTTGCCGCTTCGCTCAGGCGCGCGCGTCCGCCTGGCCGCAATGGCGGCGGGCTTTGCCGCCTTCAGCTTCCCAATGATGGCCTACCTGCGCTTCGACTTGCCCGCGCTCGTGGTCGAGTACCGGCTGCTCGCTGCCGTGAAGGGTGCCGCAATCGACGCTCATGATGTCATCAAGCGCATGTATGTGGATCGTCTTGAAATTGCGCCGGTCGCGCTATTGGTAGCTCTCGTGTGCCTGCTGCCCGCGGTCTCGATCCGCCGCCGTTTCACCTTAATTTTGGTGGTCGCGATGGCGACCATCGGCGGCACGCTGCTCCTGCTCACGAACACCCAGCCCTTCGGTCTGCCTCTTTTGGGAGCGGCCGCGCTCCTGCTATTAGACGAAGTGACCGCCGCAGTGCCGGAAGGTACTTCCCCTCCCCAGATGGCTCCGCTGCTGGCCCTCGGTTTACTCGTTGTCGGAATCCCGATGTGCGTAGACGCCGCGGGCCTTGGAGCTGCGATGGCGGACAAAATTTTGCGCGAGAAACCCGGCTATCGATTTCAGGAGGCCCCGCTAGCGTCGCTCGAGTTCGTTGATTGCTCCGCACCGTGTCCGTCGCAAAACGACGATGGCCGGAACCTTGTCCGCTACACCGAGGAAGGGATCGCGCTGGTTCAGGCGAACAGCCGGCCCGATGAATCTGTACGCGGCCTGGGCTCAAGCAATCCGTTTTCGTTCGCTCTGCTGCGCCCTCCCTCGCACGGAGGCGCGGTGGTCCTCAGCAAGACAGACATCAGCGCCGCCGCCATGCCGGCGGAAAAATTTCTGATTGGGGACGTAAATCTCATCCTCGTGCCCAAGTTCCCGGCCAGCGAGAGAGATACTTTGGCTACCATCCTGAATGCTTACCCCAACATGCTCGGCGCTGAATATCACCAAGTGGCGGAATCCCCGAATTGGATTCTTTACCGCCGCGCGAACTGATCGTTCAAGATCCCTTCCGATTAAGGAATGGTCCGTATCTTGCCGCCTGCGCTTTAGGGTTGCGCTGTCGTCCGATGGTTGGGAAGATTCGGTGTCAACTTCGGGATAATAAATTCTTGAATCAGATTTGCAACCGCGGTTCCGCCGACCCCGATCGCCTCATTTTCGAAAACCAATCCGGCTCCGCGACTTTTCGGCGGATAGTAGGCGTTTGAGATTCCGCCCGAAGCTAGGCCTCCGAGGATTCCCGAATAATTAAACTGCCAGTGCCCGTTGTCGCCCTTGCAGATTACTGAATTGGCGATGGCATACAGAATCCGCGACCGCGTGCTCCCGGTTCCCTTGTAGAAATAGCGCGGATCCTGTTTCATCAGCGCCGGGAACAGAGCACCTCCGATAAACGTGCTGGTAATCGTGTCGGCGTATGCCGCGCCGTAGCGCTTTCCATAACCCTGCGCGCCCTGTCCGTACCCGCTGAATTGATTTTGCGCCTGCTCCACTCCGGCGGTAGCGCCCACGATTACAAACGTCACCGGATCGATCGTCGTCTTCCACGCCAGCTCGAATTTTTGCTTGGGCGTCAGCGGCACGGCGTCGTGCTCGTAACTAACATAAAAATTCGGAATCACGCCCAGGATGCGCTGCTTCTCTTCTTCCTTGATTTGCACTTCCGCCAATTCGGTGGGCCCCAGCCCGACGACGCGCACCTCAGTCACTTCCGTAGCGACAGCTAGCGCGATCTGCGGCACAATGTAGAACTGCCCCGGCGCCAGCACTCCAGAATATGTTTGCGTAGCCAACCCCGCCGACTTGACGGTCACCTTGAACGCACTCGCCGCTACATTCGCAAAGGAGAATTCCCCATTTTGGCCCGTCAGCGTTTCGCGATTGGGAGAGCCGTCCGCACTCGTCAGCGTTACGCGCGCTCCAGACACGACCGCTCCCGTTTGATCTACAATTGTTCCGGTGATATCCCCCGTTGATCGCTGCTCCTGCATTTGCTCAACGGCCGCGGCCGCGGTTCCCGACGCACTCGCCCGGCCACTCTCCGCTCCCGGAACCGAAGCGGGCTGCTGAGACTGAGCCCCGGCCGCATGCGCGCAAAGCAGCACGCACAGGCTCAGCCCAAGCTTGCCCCCAGCGCCAAAAATCACGCTCCGGACGTTCCCGCCCAAAGATTTTCTGCGCGAGTTTGTCTTCGCAGAATTCACGGTTGTTATTTTATAGCCTTCCCTCTTCGTTCCAGCACACGTATGTTTGACTGTGTGCACTCGTTTGAGGTTGCACCGCTCGCAGAATCCATATCTCGCTTCAGATTGCGATTGCCACCGAAAGCGAGCCCTTGCTTCACACCGCGAGCCATGATTGAATTCGTCCACAACCATCGAGAAATAATCTCCAACTGACGCGGAGAAAGCAGGTAGCAGCCTTGAACCGTAGAGAGTTTTTGAAGACATCTGGAGCGGCATCACTCGCGACGGTGTTGCCGCGCCGCCTGGTCGCAAGTCCCGCAATTCGCCGAGTGCGCCCTTCCGACCCCGGCTGGCCCTCGAAAGACGCATGGAAGCGACTCAACGACGCAGTTGACGGTAACCTGCTTCCGGTCGAGTTCCCAATCAACGCATGCCTGTCCTCGTCACAGAGCGCGGACTGCAAAGCTCTCTTCGCAAATGTTAAGAACCCCTACTACATTGGCGACAACCCCGGAATCACCCAAACCCTGGGCTGGGTTGACGCCTGGGAGACGAAGCCGAGCGTTTACGCCGTCGCCGCCAGAAATGCCGATCACATCGCCGCCGCCGTGAATTTCGCCCGCGAAAATAATCTGCGCCTCGTGGTCAAAGGCGGCGGCCACAGCTATCAAGGCACATCGAACGCGCCCGATTCTCTCCTGATTTGGACACGTCATATGCACGACGTTACCGTCCAGCAAGATTTCGTTCCCAGCGGCTGCAAGTCAACCTTCGCTCCTCAACGAGCCGTCACCGTCGGCTCCGGAACAATCTGGATGCAAGCTTACGACGCCGTCACCACCAAGGCCGGCGCCTACGTTCAGGGCGGCGGCTGCACCACCGTCGGCGTCGCCGGACTGATTCAAAGCGGCGGGTTCGGCAGCTTCTCCAAGCATTACGGAACGGCCGCCGCTGGCCTGCTCGAAGCCGAAGTCGTTACCGCCGACGGCAAAGTGCGAATCGCCAACGCCTGCACCAATCCCGATTTGTTCTGGGCTTTGAAAGGAGGCGGAGGCGGCACCTTCGGTGTGGTCAGCAAACTTACCCTGCGCGTGCGAGATCTTCCAGAGCTTGCCGGCGGCGCCGATTTCACCGTCAAAGCTTCCTCGGATGACGCCTATCGCCGCCTGATCCGCCAGTTCGTTGGCTTCTACCGCGAAGCTCTCTTCAACGATCGTTGGGGCGAACAAGCGCACTTCTCTCCCGACAACAAGCTTCAAATCAGCATGGTTTATCTTGGATTGGACACGGAGCAATCGCGAAAAATCTGGCAGCCGTTCCTGAATTGGCTAGCACAGTCTCCCGGCGCCTACACCATCGAGTCTGGGCCCGACATCGGCAGCATGCCCTTCCGGCATTGGTGGGATGTGGACTGGAGCAAAGAACATCACCGTGACGTTTTCAAGGCAGACTCCCGCTCCAGCGCCAGTCCGAATAGCGTCTGGTGGAACGGCGACGGCGGCCAAGTAGGCTGGGTCGTCTGGGGTTTTGAGTCGCTTTGGTTGCCCGCATCTCTGCTGCAGGACGATTCACAAGAAAAACTGGCCAACGCGTTGTTCGCGGCTTCCCGCTTCAGCGAGGTGGAGCTGCATTTCAACAAGGGGCTCGCCGGCGCGCCTTCGGAAGCCATCGACTCTGCCAGAGACACCGCAATGAATCCGGCGGTGTGCGGGGCCTTTGCTCTCGCCATTGTCGCGGACGGCCAAGGCCCCGCGTACCCCGGAATCCCCAATCACGAACCCGACGTCGCCAAGGGCCGCCAAGCTGCCGATACCGTGCACCGCTGCATGAACGAACTCCGCGCCGTCGCCTCCAGCGGCGGAGCCTACGTCTCGGAAAGCAACTTCTTCGAGTCCGATTTCGAGCGTTCCTACTGGGGCGCCAACCACGCCCGCCTCGCCGAAATCAAAAAGAAATACGACCCCGACGGCCTCTTCTTCGTCCACAACGGAGTCGGCTCAGAACAGTGGACCCCCGACGGCTTCACCCGGCTCTGAACTGCGGTACGTTTCAAACCTAAAGCCAGATAAACTCTCACGCAAAACGTCCTCTGAATCATTCCCGTTGGCTTGTGGTGAAATCGCTTCAGAGCAAGTAAAATCCTCGCGACCATGACAGTCGGCACCTCGCACGGAAAAATTCGCATTGTTTCTCTTGCGCCGAATGTCACCTCCATTCTCCTCGCGTTGGGCGCAGGCCGCGAACTTGTCGGCGTCAGCAAATGGTGTAAAGACGTAGCCGCCGTGGGCCGCCGTCCGCAAGTGGGCGACTGCTGGAAGATGAACATCCTCGAAGTAATGCGCCTCAAGCCCACCACGCTGATCGGCTCCGTGCCCTTCGCGCCCGACACCGTAGCGAAAATAATTGCCGAACCCGTGACTTTCGTCGCCATCAATCCAAGATCGCTGGCAGACATCGAGCAAGATATTCGAACTTTAGCCAGAATCGCCAACCGGTCAGCCAACGCGGAGAAGTTGATTCTCAAGATGAACCAAGCTTTCGCTGCCGTGGCCGCTGCCGCCAAAAAGAAGGGCACCAAGCATCGCCCTCGAGTTTATTGCGAGGCCTGGCCCAAGCCGCGCATCAGTTCCCCGCCCTGGGTTAGAGAGCTAATCGAAATTGCAGGCGGCCACATGGTGGGCGCAGCCGGCGAGCGCGTTACGGATGAAGAAGTGGCGCGGGCAAACCCGGACGTCATCGTCCTAGCTTGGGCCGCCACCGGAGATCGTGCGAAGCCCGCCAGCGCCCTGCGAAATCCGGCGTGGCAAGATGTTCCCGCGGTGAAGAACCGTCGCGTTTTCGTGATCCGCGACGAGTTGCTGAATACTCCCGGTCCCCCGCTAAACAAGGGAGCTTGGGAACTTTTGCGCGTGATTCACAGAACGTAACTAAACTGAAGGAACTCGAATAATGCTAGTGGTCGCGGCGCTAATCGAAGCGGACGGCAAACTGCTGGTCTGCCAGCGCCGTCGCACCGATTCGTTCGGCCTGATGTGGGAATTCCCCGGCGGAAAATTGGAACCGGGCGAAATTCCGGCCCAGGCCCTGGCGCGAGAGTTACAGGAAGAGCTCGGAGTCGCCGCGCAAATTGGCCCGGAAATATTTCGCACGCGCCATCAATACTCCGAACTCGGCGCCATCGACTTGATTTTCTTTTCGGCCACGGTCACACCCGCCGACATTCGCAACCAAGCCTTCGAAACCATGGAGTGGCGCGCTCCCTCGGCTCTGCCGGAATTAAATTTTCTTTCCGCAGATCGCGAGTTGATCGAGAAATTGAGTTCCGGAACGCTGAAGGTTCCGAAAACGAACCAGACGGGGGCGAGATGAATATCTCAAGAGAAGATCTGGACTGGGCTGCTTCGGAGAAGTTACTTTCCCCGGAGCAAGCGAAGCTCTTATGGACGCGGCTCGAAGCGCGTCGTCCTGACCGTTCTAGCTTCGGGGTGGCAAACGTCGCCTACTATCTCGGCGCGCTGATCGTCATGTCCGCCATGGGCTGGTTCATGACTCTCGGATGGCAGAAATTTGGCGGCGGAGGAATCTTCCTGATTGCCGCGGGCTACGCGATTGCATTTCTATTGGTTGGCCACTATCTCTGGTTCTCGCAGAATCTTAAAATTCCCGGCGGACTTCTTTTCACGCTCGCGGTGTGGATGGTGCCGCTGGCGATTTACGGCATCGAGGAGCTTACAGGAATCTGGCCGCAAGGCACCCCGGGAACGTTCCGTGATTACCATATCTGGGTCAAAGGAAGCTGGATTCTGATGGAAATTGGAACCATCTTGGCGGGTGCAATCGCTCTGAAGTTCATCCGTTTTCCTTTTCTGACTTTTCCAATCGCGTTTTCGCTCTGGTACATGTCCATGGATCTCACGCCGCTATTGCTTAGAAAAAACGAATTCAATTGGAACGAGCGTCTATGGGTCTCTCTCGTTTTTGGCGCTCTGATCTTGGTGCTTTCCTACATTGTCGACCGCCGGACGCGTGAGGATTACGCATTCTGGGGTTATTTGTTCGGATTGATGGCTTTCTGGGGAGGCCTTTCACTCATGCAAAGTAGTAGTGAGTTGAACAAATTCCTGTACTGCCTCATCAATCTGGGGCTAATGCTGCTGGCGATCTTTCTTGATAGGCGCGCCTTCCTGGTCTTCGGAGCTTTGGGCGTGTTCGGGTATCTAGGCCATCTTTCTTATGAAGTATTCAAGGATTCCATGATGTTTCCGTTTGCACTGAGTGTGCTGGGCCTGCTGATTATATATCTCGGCATAAAGTATCAGCGAAATCGCCAATCGATCGAGACGGCGATTTTGAATTCCCTTCCCGACGGCCTGAAGAATCTCCGGCCAACAGCTCGTTAGAAGCAGCGGAGCTCGGCCGAAAGACTTAACACCGCCGCCCTTCGACCCTCCCATCGATGGTTGGCGAATCTACTCTCGTTGATTTTTTCGAAAGTAAAGCCACGGCTCCCAATGCGCGCAAGCCGGTATGGGTGTATTCTAGGAACGCGAAAATTATCGTCGGCAGTCTGCGCTTTTGCTTTCCCGCGCCGCGGTGTAAGAGGCAATCGAAGAAATGGAAGAAGAACTTACCACGCCGATACAGGGGTTGGATGACAACGAGCTGCAAGAATGGCTCGAATCGCTGGACTCCGTTCTGCAATCCAGCGGCCCCGACGTTGCCTCCTACATTCTGGAGCGCCTGCGCGCGCACGCCAAACTTGTCGGCATCGACCTTCCCTTCACCGCGAAGACGCCCTACGTCAACACCATCCCTCACCTAATGCAGCCCGACTTCCCCGGCGATCAGCAACTGGAGCGCCGCATCAAGAGCATTGTCCGCTGGAACGCCATCGCCATGGTGGTGCGCGCGAACCGCGAAGAACACAACATCGGCGGCCACATTTCCACCTACGCGTCCGCCGCCACTTTGTATGAAATTGGATTCAACCATTTTTTCCGCGCGCGCACGTCGGAGTTTGAAGGCGACATCCTTTACATCCAAGGCCATGCGTCTCCTGGAATTTATTCGCGCGCGTTTCTGGAAGGCCGTCTTTCCGCCGAGCAGCTTGAAAATTTTCGCCGCGAACTAAAACCCGACGGCGGCCTTTCCTCGTATCCGCATCCCTGGCTGATGCCCGATTTTTGGGAATTTCCAACGGTTTCCATGGGCCTCAGCCCGCTGATGGCCATTTATCAGGCGCGCTTCAACAGATATCTCGAAGACCGCGGCCTTAAACCCGTATCCGACGCGAAAGTGTGGGCCTTCCTCGGCGACGGCGAGACCGACGAGCCGGAATCTCTCGGCGCCATCGGCCTCGCCGCCAGAGAAAAACTCGACAACCTGATTTTCGTCGTGAACTGCAACTTGCAGCGCTTGGACGGCCCCGTGCGCGGCAACGGTCAAATCATTCAAGAGCTCGAAGCCGAGTTCCGCGGCGCCGGTTGGAACGTGATTAAAGTTCTATGGGGAACCGAGTGGGATTCCATTCTCGAGCGCGACACTGAAGGCCTCCTCGTAAAACGCATGGGAGAAATGGTTGACGGCGAGTATCAAAAGCTCGTCGTGTCTTCCGGCGAATACGTCCGCGAACATTTCTTCGGCTCCAGTCCGCAGCTTTTAAAATTGGTCGAGCCTCTTTCAGACGAGCAGCTCCGCCGCCTGCGTCTCGGCGGCCACGATCCCAGAAAAGTTTATGCCGCGTACAAAGCGGCCGTGGATCATCGCGGCGCACCCACGGTAATTCTCGCGCGCACGATTAAAGGCTACGGGCTCGGCGAAGCCGGCGAGGGCAAGAACGTAACCCACCAGCAAAAGAAGCTCAACGAAGACGAACTCCGCGAATTTCGCACGCGATTCGATATCCCGGTCAGCGACCAACAGTGCATCGACGTTCCCTTCTACCGTCCCGCCGATGACAGCGAAGAAATCCGCTACCTCCGCGCGCGCCGCGAAGAGCTCGGCGGCTACGCGCCTCAGCGACGAGTCCGCGCGAAACCCATCGCCGCGCTCCACGACGAGCTGTTCAAGGAATTTTACGCCGGCAGCGACGGCCGCGAAATCTCCACCACCATGGCCTTCGTCGCCATCCTCCGGAAACTCCTGCGCGACCCCGAAATCGGCAAGCTCATCGTCCCCATCGTCCCCGACGAAGCTCGCACCTTCGGCATGGAGTCGCTCTTCCGTACCGTGGGAATTTATTCCAGCGTCGGCCAGCGCTATGAGCCGGTGGACGTGAAGACTTTGCTCTACTACAAGGAAGCCAAGGATGGCCAAATCCTCGAAGAAGGTATCACCGAGGCCGGCTCGATGGCCTCGTTCATCGCCGCAGGCACCGCCTATGCCACCCACGGCATCAACACGATTCCGTTTTTTATTTTCTACTCCATGTTCGGATTCCAGCGCATCGCCGATTTTATCTGGGCTGCCGCCGACATGCGCGTCCGAGGCTTCCTCCTCGGCGGAACTTCCGGCCGCACCACGCTGGCCGGCGAAGGCCTCCAGCACCAGGACGGCAACAGCCACGTCCTCGCGCTCACCGTCCCCAATCTGCGCGCCTACGATCCCGCCTACGCTTACGAGCTCGCCGTCATCATCCAGGACGGCATTCGCCGCATGTACAAGGACGGCGAAAGCATTTTTTACTACATCACCGTGATGAACGAGCCGTACGCCATGCCCGAAATGCCCGGCGACGTCAGCGAAGGCATCCTCAAGGGCATGTACAAAGTCCGCCCATCGACGCACAAAAAATCAAAGCTGCGCGCCCAACTTTTCGGCAGCGGCGCGATTCTCAACGAAGCTCTTCGCGCCCAGGAAATCCTCGAGCAAAAATACGGCGTCGCCGCCGACGTCTGGAGCGTCACCAGCTACAAAGCGCTCTACACCGACGGAATCGAGACCGACCGCTGGAACCGCCTGCATCCCGCGGAAAAGCCGCGCGTCCCGTACGTCACCGAAATGTTGAAAGATTCGCCCGGCGTCCTCGTCGCCGCCACCGATTACTTGAAAACTTTGCCGCACATGATCAGCTCGTGGATTCCCCGCCGCATCGCGTCGCTCGGCACCGACGGCTTCGGCCGCAGCGACCACCGCGAATCCCTCCGCGATTTCTTTGAAGTGGACGCGCGCTTCATCACCCTCGCCACTCTCAACGAGCTTTTCCTCGACGGAAAAATCGAAGAAAAAGTCGTAAAGAAAGCCATCACCGACCTCCGCATCAACGCCGAAAAGCCGAACCCCGTCACCTCGTAGCTTCGCATCGGTGCCCAGCACTCCTACGTTGTCATTCCGAGGAGCGAAGCGACGAGGAACCTGCTGTTCTCCCGATTTTTTTATCGACCTCATACCACCGCCCTTCCTCCATCCACCACAATCACCTGGCCAGTCACAAAATCCGCGCTGGCCAGATACACGACCGCCCCCGCAATGTCCTCGCCTGTCCCCGTGCGATGCAGCGGGACGCGCCTGATAAAATCTTTATCCGGCGCTTCGCCGGGAAACTGAATCGTCCCCGGCGCCACTGCGTTCACCAGAATTTCCGGCCCCAACGCGCGCGCCAGGCACTGCGTCAGCATGATGCATCCCGCCTTCGACACGCAGTAATGCGTGTAAGACGGCCACGCGCCGAGCGACACCAAATTGATGATCCTTCCGCGTCCGCGGCGTTTCATAATCGGCGCCGCCTCCTGCGCGCACAGGAATTGCGACTTCAGGTTCGCGTTCATCATGTGGTCCCACTGCTCTTCGGTCAGGTCTTCAAACTTCACGGCTTGAAAAATGCCCGCGTTGTTCACCAGAATATCCAGCCTGCCGAATTCGTTCTCCGCAGCCAAAAATAATTTTTCCACGTCCTGCCGCTTCGAAACGTCTCCTCCAATCGCCAGCGCGCGCCGCCCCATCGCGCGAATCTCCTGCGCCAATTCCTCCGCCTCCGCCTTCGACTCCATGTAATTCACCACCACATCCGCGCCCTCCGCCGCCAGCCCCAACGCAATGCTCCGCCCCACCCGCTTCGCCCCTCCCGTAACCAGCGCCACCTGCCCTTCCAACCCTTTCCCCGCCATTAGTTCCTCCGTGCCGTTTTTATATTTAGCTGTGCGCTTTACGCTGTCATCCCGACAGAGGCCGCTTCTCGGCCGACGAGGGACCTGCTGTTGCAGTGATTCTCTCGTCCCGCGTTCCGCTTCACTCCTCGCCTGAACTCCACACGTTAGCATTATCGCCGCTTTTGCCGAACACCTCACAACTGTCATCCCGAGCGAAGTCCCGCGCGCCTTTGCTTTTCCCCTGGTTTTCAGGGGCGCGGGACGCAGTTCGAGGGATCTGCTTTTCACGCTTACGCCGTCTCGCGTGTTAAGCTCGAGAGCATGGAAGACACCCGCCGCTCTCTCGAAGCACTCGCCCTGGAAGGCTATCGCGAGCAAACTCTGACTCCCTTGCAGATTTCGGAAATGTTGGGATTGCCGCGCGTCGAAACTGAAGATTTTTGGGACAACACCACGTTCCCCTGGCTGTGATCGAGGAAACTGACCTCGACCGCCAGGCAGCAGTATTCGAAGCCGCCTCGCGTCAGAAGCCCCGCTGACAGAACCTTAACCTGCGGGTACCACTGATTACTTTTGGTGGACTAGCGTGCTATGTTCTAAATATGTTGCGACGCTTCAACGAAGCCTTCGGGTTTCAGGATGACCTGTGCACGGAGCAGGGCAGATTCGTGCAGCGCATAAACCAGACCGCATTTGACCATATTGAGAAACTGAGGCACCCGGTTTCCTACCAAGCCATTTTCACGACCGTGTGCTATCTGCTAGGCGTCAATGCAAACGACAGGTTTTCGCAACAGAACCGCATGAGCTTCAGTTCTACGACTTTTGTTCCGCCTTTGCGCTCTCTGACGAAGGACGAGTTTGTTGAGACAATAAAGGTGTTGGGTTTTCTTCATAAGACTCTAGAGAAAGCCCCAGGAGAGCAAGAAATCCTCTCTCGTTTCATCGAAGCCGCCCTAAGAAACGCGACGATTGACCTCGCGGTCGACTGGAAGCGGGGAATGTTCTATCCCAATGGAGCACGAGAGCTCGACGATAGCCTTGTTGAGGAGCCATTGAAGTGGCTGGCCGATTTCCCGAGTGAAAGAACCGACTATCTAAAGGCACTCACGGCCTACACCAGCAAGCGATGGGACGATGTCGTCGGGAACTGCTATGTAGCCGTCGAAGGCATCTCAAGACAAATCCTGCACAACAGCAGAACTCTCGCCAACAATCGTGAGGAGCTATTAAAAACTATTGGGCTGTCGCAAGAATGGAAGGGCCTGCTGAGCAATTTCATCACCTACGCCAACGAATTCAAAAGGCACGCTTCTGAAAAAAGACACGATTTGAATCCGGTCGAGGTCGAAGGATTCCTTTACATGTCGGGCGTCATTTTGCGGATGACAATTCTCGCTGCAGGCGGCTCGAAGCCGTGACCCGGGACTTCAATGACTCCTCAGTGAACGAGTCTAATTTGCGACCGACCTGCTTCATCCGTCATCGCCATCATCCGCGGGAATATTCCAGTCTATTCCCCCTGGTCCGGACGGCCCGCCTGACGATCCACCTCCGCCCGCTGTTGGATAAGGCTCCTGGTTGATCATGGTGGATGTTGTTGCTATCAGCTCAATTAGCGTTGTAAATCCATTATTCGTCGCAATCTCCTTTGGATCCGGAAGCTTTTTCGCATTGGTATTCTCCGCCGACAGAAAATAAGACTCAAGGTTGAAGAGCTGAGTCCAGTTGTCCGCAATCCATGGATCAATCCCTTGTACCCAAAATTGGGCCGGCGCAGAAGGTTGCCCCTGCTGTGGATTGTAGCTTCCACCCGCATACGAACCCGTTGCAATAAAACCATGGGCAGCACCGGCATCAGAGAAGCCAAATATGAAGCCGGCTTCCCAGGCACAATCACTGACAAAATTCATAGTTCCCTGGATCTGCCAATTTCCGGCGCCGTCGGCGTTAGCTGTGAACGTTATCTGACTGTCTGGGTCTGAAGAGCTCTGATAGGACGTCGAGTAAATGTAGATTTTCAGTAAAGAGATTGAGACATTCTGTTGTACGTTGGGAAAGAGCGAACGAATGCCCGCGTTGGCGTGAAAACCAACTGGAAGATGACCCGTCCCACCAAGGACCTGCAGTGTGTTGTATAAGCTCCACATATACTGTGCCGAACTCTCGAACGCCTTGATCGCGGTTCAAACCTCTGCTGGCCCCCAAAGAGCATTCACAAGAGCAGATGGATAAACGGGTGAATAAACAATCTCGACTGGAGGAGTTTGGTCTCCTGGCTTGGGCCCGTTGAGAGAAGCAAGACCGGTAAAGCCATTGTTTGTCGCGGCGTCTTTCGTCGGAGGCAGCTTGGCGAACCACGTCGCGTCCGAAGTATACGGATATGCGCCGCCTTGAAAGAGTTGAATCCAATTACTGGCAATCCAAGGATCAAAACCCGTCGCCTGGCAGTAAGTAACCTCTTGTTGTGAGCCATCTCCGGTGGCCACGAATCCATGCCCGGCACCGTCTGCAGAGAACGCAAAGACGAAGCCGGCTCCAAACCTCGGATTTATGTTTGCTGGGCTTCCCTGAAACACAAATGACACCGCTAACAGCCAGTTCCCGGCGCCATCGGCTCGCACAGACAAATTGGCGTCTGTCGACTCCGACGGAGCCCCGATCTGGGTGTCCAGAGAGAAGAGGTAGTTCTTCAACGCGGATATAGATATAGGTTGGCTTGTTGGAAACAGCTGTCGTATGCCCTTGCTCGCATCAAACGAGTCTGGAAGATGCCCGTTCGGAAACAGAGGCCGTGCTTCTTCTGAGTGAAGTTGGGCTAGGCTCTGCAGCGTCTGACTTAAGCTCCACATCAAGGTCACTGGAGCGTAACGAGAATCGGAACCAATCCCTGTCCCGTTTTTAAAGGCCGCAAGGCCTTACCGAGGACAGCGCCGAAGGCTTTCGACTGGTCCACGGCTCTCATGGCATGGCCGAGTGTGGAGGAGGTCGTGAGCAGATCGCCTATTTCGACCGGGCCGTACTGAGCATCCACTTTGCAGTAGACCTTTCCCACTAGAGCGATGGGCATGCGTCTCAACGGTGAATCAGTTCTGCCAAGTATCAGGCCGGGTTTATAATCGCCAGCACCCGAAACCACCCCGGCTACTTTTGTGTCATACGGGCTTTGGCTAGCTTGCAAGGCGCCATCCCGCCCCAAGACCATTACAGTACCGGGTTCAATTTCTCCGTTCGTCACGATGTCGAAGTCCTCCGCGCAATCTGAGCCCAAAAGGACATCTTGCTTTGCGTGCACGGTGCCTGAACAATAATGGTCTCCGTTTACCTGGACCTTGCCGTCGAATTGCGCTGCAAGGTTGTTGCTCTTTCCGTAAATTCCTACCCCCTTCGGGCTATTTCCGCTGATTGCGATGCCGCCTGCCGAGTCGTTTTCACCGGAAATGGACGGTGTAGTCGCAGTTCCCGATATATTGAATATCACAGGAGTAATTTGAGCCTGTCCAAGGCCCGACCCAGTTATTGGATTTATTGGATCTTTTAGATTTCCCATGTGGCCCCCTAGGTATCGATAATTCAGACGCCGAATTAGTGATTAAGCCGATTAATCCGGGCCATCGTTGTCGCACTTGTACCGCTATGGTGGTGACGATGTCAACAACCAAATAACAATCACATATAGGGTCGCGGGATGAATTGGGCACGGGCTGGTGGCCGACCTTTAACTACAGGTCGAATGGTCGTTCTTCGCCCACTCGCCCCGTGTAATTTATTACCCTTGACTTATGTTTACTACTATGATATTATGCTTCGGGGCGTTATTGATACCCCACGAGGAAGCTATATGGGCAAGGCCACGGGCGGTCGAGGAGGCAGTAGAAATACGGAAGCGCCTGTGCGTTCAAACACTTTGTTCACAGATTCCCAAAACGGGAATGCCAAGAGGCCAGCCAAAGAAGTCCGCCGTCAGCCCGCCGCCGCTGTCCAACCATGCGCCAACAACTAAGGCCTCTAAGCCGGAATTCACCGCAAATACGCAGGCGTTTTAGCCCATTTCTAACCGGTTCTGCCCCACAAACAGAATTCGACGTAACTCACTCAAAACAAACGACGGAAAAATTCCTAACCGGGGCCAGAGTGCACATTAAGGATTTCGAAACTTGGCGCGTGATTCATCCCTTGCGCGCCCTCTCCGCGAGCCACGATCCTGCATTTCACGGCATTTCTACCCGGCACAGCCCAATAAGTAGAAAACGACGTAACTCACTCAAAACAAACGCTCGGCAAATTTCTACCCGGGGCCACAACCGTGCATTTTGCGTCCCCGATGGTTCAGCGGGACGCGCACTTTGGACCTTCAATAGCGAAATGCGTCGCCTCTTCGAATTTCCACCTTTTGCGCAGCTTCACCCGCGCAAGCTTTTGGGTTGGCGGTTTCGGACGCGAGTGGCATGCGCCCCGCGAACTCGTCCGACTGCGCTCAGGGCTGAGTTCCGCTTAGGTTTTTGGTCGCGACTGCAAAGCCATGGCTACCAGCGCGCCCATGAGGACGGCGGGGAAAAGTTGGCCTACGACGGACTCTGCGATGGTGAGGGAGCGGGCGAAGGGGAATACGGGGTTGATGTCGCTGCCGAGGGTGGTCAGCGTCGTAAAACTGTAGTAGGTGAACTTGGCGGTGAGCTGGTCCAAATCGGCGGGCTGGGTAACGAAGCTGAAGGCGCCGGGATGAAGTTGTTCAACAAACTGGAAGGCGGAGGCGAAGGCCAAGCCGATGAGAAGGTAGGCGCTGATGCCTCCCTGGATGCGGCTCCACGTGATCAGGCCGCCGCGAAAGGTGACGAGCAGAACGATGCGCACGTAGAGCAGCAGCGAGATGGTGACGAGCACGCTGCCGAGCAGATGAAGAAACATCGTTGGATGGACGCGCCCGGCGCTCAACACCACAGCAGTTGCGGCGACGACGGTGACAACGACAGCCGTGGCCGTGCGGCTTTGGTCCACAACGAGCGCCGCGGAAATCATCAGCACGAGCACGGCGAGATCAAGGACGATGCGTCCGTGAAGGCCGGCTTCGCGCAGCGGCGTAATGACGAAAATCAAAACGCACAGCGCGATGTTGACGAGAGTGAGGCCCAGGTCGCCGGACCAGAATTCGCTGATGTGCGCGCGGAGAAAAGAAGCGTGGGGTTGCTGTGGATCGTTCGCCATGAAAAGCGCCCTCCGATGGATCGCCGGCCTGCGACGGGCGGAATTATAGCAATGAGGATGCTACGAGGAGTTAGTACAATCTCGTACGAAATCGAAATGAACTACAAGACTAAATCGGCAGCGGCTGTGGTCCTGGCGTTGGCCTCCAGCTTGGGCGCGGAAGCGGGCGGCGGGCAAAGCGCGGCGGGCACGGTTGTGGTGATTGGATTGTCGCAAACTAAAATTGTGATCGCGGTGGACAGCCGAGGGTTCGACGACGCCGGGAAATATCGCGACGATATTTGCAAAATCGTGAGGCTCGACGACCACTCGGTGTTTACTGCTGCGGGAAACATCATTCACGCGAGCAATGGGCACGCGCTTTGGGACGCGCAGGATGAGGCTCGTCACGCTTTCAAGGACGCGCAAAAGGCGGGGAGTTCGCGGCTTCTGCGAGCGGCGGCGATGGAGTGGGGCGAGCGTATGGTCGCGAGCATCAATCAGGCGCTGGTGGCCGATCCGGCGGGGTCCACGAAAATGGTGGAGGACAATATTTTTCTTACCGGCGTTTTCGCGGGCGTTCAAAACGGCGCGATGGCGCTGTATCAGGTGGAAATCGCGTTCGACCCCGCCACGCGACAGGCGAGAGAGAAATTTTATGCCGAGCGTCCGCGGCCGACGATGCATTTTGCCGCGTTGGGGCGAAACGAAATTGTCACCGAAGTGGTGGCGGACAAAACTCATTTCGCGCGAGTGGAGCAGAGGAACTGGGCCGTCGCCGAAAGAAGCATTGCGTTGCGAGACAGAGACGTGCGCTGGGCGATGCGCCTGGTGCAACTCACCGCGGAGTATCACCCCAAGAAAATCGACGTCGGAGGCCCCACCGACGCGCTCGTAATTATCCGCAGAGGAGTTCGCTGGGTCCAGCGCAAGCCCGCATGCAACCCCTAGCCTCCGTCCACTCGCTTCGAAGCCGCCCCAGTCGTATCGCACCGCGACGTCTGCAGTCCCGAGCTACATAAAGGCTGTTAGAATCGGGGCGCGAAGGGAGGGGGCATGAAGATTGATTTGCTGGCGATTGCGGCGCATCCGGATGACGTGGAGCTGACCTGCGGCGGAACGGTGTTGAAAATGGCGCAAGCGGGATACCGCACGGGGATTCTCGATTTGACCAAGGGCGAGACGGGCACACGGGGGACGCCGGAGATACGTCTGCGGGAAGCGGCGCGCGCTGGAAAAATATTGAAAGTCAGCGTGCGGCGAAATCTAGGACTGCCCGATGCGCGGCTGGAGATGCGCGAAGATTACAAGATGGCCATCGCCGAAGTGATTCGCGAGCTGCAGCCGAAGACGGTGATACTTCCCTACTGGGAAGGGTGGCACCCGGACCATTACACCGCGGCGAAACTTGGATACGAGGCGTGCTTCGTCGCGGGGCTGAAAAATTATCCGCTGAGCGGGCGGGCGTTTCGTCCGTTCAAGATTCTGTATGCGGCGGCGTATGAAAATGCGCGGCCGACGTTTTGCGTGGATATCTCAAAACAATTCGAGCGGCGCAGGCGAGCGATTCTGTCTTACAAGTCGCAGTTCGAGCCGCCGGAGAAAGATCGCAAGTCGAAAGTGTATTTGCCTCTGGATGAACTGGAAGCGCGGATGAATCTGACAGCCACGGCTTACGGCCGGATGATCGGCGTGAAGTACGCGGAGGGATTCATCGTAAAGGAAGCCATGCGCGTGGAGGATGTGGTGCGCATGCCGGTGCGGTCCATATAGGGAAAAGAGTTGGGCAAATAGAACGGAATTCCAGTCACGCCGGCTTCGGTTATACTCCGCTGGTTTGTAGGGCAAGTCAGGAGGTATCATGCGTCGCTTACTCGTAATCCCTATTCTGCTCGCCATTTTGCTTATAGCAGCTCCGCAGGTTTTTGGGCAGGCTATTTCGCCGATACCGCCCGATGCGACAGCCGCCATGCAAGAACTTCGCAAGGAGCCGTTTCGTGCCCATATGGCATTCCTGGCGGATGACCTGCTGGAAGGGCGCGGCACCGGTCGGCGAGGTCATGAGATTGCCGCACGGTACGTGGCTGCACAGTTTGAAGCTCTGGGGCTGAAACCCGCCGGTCAAGACGGCACATATTACCAGCGCGTGCCGTTGCGACAAATCACCGTGGAACCGGACAAGTGCGCCATCAGCATCACCGGGAACGGCTCCACAACGCAGCTAAAATGGGGCGACGACTTCATCACCAGCGGAAGCGCGCTGAGTCCCGAGGCCTCCGTCGAAGCGCCAGTGGTGTTTGTCGGCTTCGGCGTGCGGACACCGGATGGCAGCTACGACGACTATGCAGGCTTGGATGTGAAAGGCAAGATCGTTGCCTTTCTGTTCGGCGCGCCGCCCTCGCTTCCTTCGGAGCTGCAAGCGCACCTGAGTTCCAGGCGCGAGAAGTCGCGCGTCGCTCGTGAGCATGGCGCAGTGGGCGTGTTGTTCCTCTGGACAGCGAAAGACGATAAGAGCTTGCCTTGGCCACGTGTGGTGATTGGCGCCGGTTTCCCCTCGATGCGCTGGCTTGCCCCGGATGGCACTCCGAACGATTCATTTCCAGAGATCAAGGCGGGCGCCGCCCTTTCCCCAGCGGCCGGAGAGAAACTATTTCAACATGCGCCCAAATCATGGGCGGATGTACGGCGAGACGCGGATGCGGGCAAGCCGGGATCATTTCCGTTAGCGGTGACCATGCGCATAGAGATGGTCAGCCGTCACGAAGCGATCACCAGCCCGAACGTGGTCGCCGTGCTTCCCGGCTCGGACTCTAAACTCAGCCAGGAATACGTTGTCTATACCGCCCACGTCGATCATTTGGGAATCGGCCAGCCCATCAATGGGGATTCCATCTACAACGGCGCTGCCGACGACGCTTCCGGCGTCGCGGCCCTGCTTGTAATCGCCAAAGCGTTCAAGTCCATGCCGCACGCGCCGGCCCGTTCGATCATGTTCCTTGCTGTCACCGGAGAAGAAAAAGGGTTGCTCGGCTCAGACTACTTCGCGCATTTTCCGACCGTACCGATTCGTAGCATCGTGGCGGATATAAACATGGATGGGGCGAGCGTCTTCTACACCTTCAAGGATATCGTTGCGCTCGGTGCACCGGATAGCACCCTGGACGCAGTGGTAGAGCACGATGCGACGCTTCTCGGGTTGAAGGTGAGCCCGGATCCCGAGCCCGATCAGAACTATTTTGTCCGTGCTGACCAGTACTCGTTTGTGCGCCAAGGAGTGCCTTCCGTTTTCATCACCGAAGGGGAGCAAGCCAGAGACCCCAACTTCAATGCCAAGAAATTTAACGATGATTGGACCGCCAACCGATACCATTCTCCTTCTGACGATATGAACCAACCGCTCGATTTCGACGCCGCCGTGGAGTTCATGCAGGTCGATTTCCTGGTTGGATATGACATCGCGCAGAATCCACAGCGGCCAAGTTGGAAGCCTGGAGACTTCTTCGGAGAGACTTTCGGGCCCAAGTAGAAACCCTTCGGCCAATACAGGCTCTTAGAACGAGTCGGATTCTTGGGTGTAACTGTAGCCGGGGAGGGCTTGCGAGGCGCCGCGCTGGTCCACTTTGACTTTTACGGTGCCTTCGGCTTCGGCGCCGGTTTTGCGCAGGAGGGCGAAGGTGGCGAGGGCCTCGTTGTAAATCTTAGTAATCAAATAAGATTCGCCGGATTGGTCCTTTTTCCAGACTTGGCCGACTTGGATTTTGCGGGCGGGCACAATACGAATGTAAACAGATTCGAAGAGTGCGTCAATATCGCAGCGCCGGGGTGATTCGCAGGGGAAACCCCTGGCGGAGTCGCATCGTGAGGAATCCTAGGGCGGCTGGGAAACTCTTTCCGGGCATCCATCATCCAAGCAATTATTGTGAGGATGCTGGGGGCGGGGTGTATAATTTCGGCAAAGCTCCTCTGGAGGCATGCATGAAAAAGAGCCTGGCAGGGCAATTGGGGGCGCTGATTGTAGCTGCTTCGCTGCTTAGTCCCGCGACATTCGCAGGGTTCCCTCAACAATCCACACAACCGCCTGCAAACCAACAGCCTAGCAGCCAACCGCAGCAGCAGCCGAGCCAGCAAACCGCTCCACCTGCCGCGCAGACTCCTCCGGATCAAACACAGCAGCAGGGCCAGCAGACTTCGCCCGCGCAAACTCCCCAAACGCAGCCTCCTGCGCAGGGTTCTGTGGCACCGACCGCGCAGCAAACCGATACGAGCGCGCAAGATCAAAGCGCGCCGGGAACCGGAGCGCAGTCACCGGACAATATGCCGATTCAGCAGATGCCGAGGGACCCCAACGTCAAGCCGGGCTCCAAGCAGGATGTGGACGCGATCGGCAATCGCAGCGTGGGTCACGGACTGAATTTTTATTCGCTGGAACACGAAATCGCGCTGGGAAAACAGTTGTCGCATGAAGTGGAGAAGCAGGCGAAATTCATCAACGATCCGGTCGTGGTCGAATATGTGAACCGAGTGGGGCAGAACCTCGTTCGCAATTCGGACGCGCAGGTGCCGTTTACCATCAAGGTGATCGATTCGGATGTGGTGAACGCGTTCGCGCTGCCGGGCGGATTTTTTTACATCAACAGCGGGCTGATCCTGCACGCGGATGAGGAATCGGAACTGGCCGGCGTGATGGCGCATGAGATCGCGCACGTGTGTGCGCGGCATGGCACCAAGCAAGCCACCAAGAGCGACATCATACAGATCGGCGCGATGGTGGCGACGATCTTTATCCCCTACACCTGGGCCGGATACGCAATCTATCAGGGCATGAATTTTGCGATTCCCATGACCTTCCTGAAATTCACGCGTGTGGATGAGGCGGAAGCCGATTATCTGGGGCTGCAGTACATGTACAAGGCGGGCTACGATCCGAACTCGTTCGTGTCCTTCTTTGAAAAGGTGCAAGCGGACGAAAAGAAGCAGCCTGGAACGATCCCGAAGATTTTCTCAACGCATCCGCCGACGCCGGAGCGCATCGTAGCGGCGCAGAACGAAATTGCGAAGATTCTGCCGGCGCGCGAGGAGTACATCGTCACCACCTCGGAATTCGACACGGTAAAGCGGCGGCTGCAGATGATTGAAATGAATATGAAGGTGGACGACAAAAAGAATCCGAACAAGCCTTCGCTGCGCAAGAAGACCGATCAGCAGCCCAACAAGGGACCATCAACGGGCAGCGGCGATCCGCAGTCAACGAGCAGCGATCCTACTTCCACAGATGATCCGGATCGTCCGACGCTGCAGCGGCGGCCGGATCCCAACGCGCCGCCGAATTAACGCAGACGTGTCGTAGATACGAACACATTCGTAGGCCGTAAATTTCAAAGGGCGCCGCAGAGTTGGCGCCCTTTTTATTTTGGGGATGCTGTTGGAAAATTAATGCGCGTGGACTTCGGCGACGCCCAGGCGCTTCAGACCCTCGGCGTAGTATTTGCGATAGAGGATGTCCCACTCTTCGCTGCCTTCGAGGATTTCTTTTTTCTGCGAGGCGATTTTTGCGCGGACTTCGGTGTCCACCTGCTCTTCGAGCTTCAGCAGCGACGACAAAATCGTTACGATTTCCTGGCGAATGGTGTCGCGGTCCTCGACGAAATCCACTTCCGGAGCAGACACAAGAAGATCGATGATTCGATGAGAGATGCGCACGGTTTTCTCACGGGTCAGTCGCATGTCAGCGGAGAATTAATTTCCTTTCACGGGCGAGCTGGCCTTTCACTTTCTTGAACATTTCCTGATACGAAACGCCCGTGCGCTTCATTTCATCGGAGTACTTGGCTAGAATTTCCCGCACTTCTTCATTGACGCGGTCTTCCACGGTCACTTCGTCCGCCATGACCTGGCGAACTTGCTGCGTGAGGCTTTCCACGTTCTTTACTTCGATCATCTTCTGAGCCGCGAGGCGCTTCACCACCTCTTTGGCCATATATCCGACAAAATCCCGCGACAGAAGCATTCTATTCGGCTCCGCGAACGATAACGAGCATTTCAGTTTACTGGCTGGCTGTTGGAAGTGTCAAGGCGGGGAGTTGCGAGCAATTTAGCTCACGGGGCCATGCAGACTTCTATTCTGCGGATTCCAATAGCGTTGCGCCGAAAGGAGCAGAGCCACCGACCCGGTGATGATCCCTGCGATTATCGAGAGGGCGAAAACGATGTCAGCGTCATGAGCGGTAACGTCAACCGGCTTGACCACGATCCGAGTCCAGAGGAAGGCTAGAATGAAATAAGCTGCGAGGCAGCCCACTACGAGACCTGCTGCGCCGTAAACGGCTGGAATAATGCGCTTCGCTCTCTCCATCTTTCACCCCCGGTCGTTCTGGTCGCAAAATAGTGCCATAAATTTCGCGGGCGCAATCGCGTGAAGATTCTTGAGCGTGCTCATTCGCACAATGATGCGCTGGGAGCCAGCGAGCCGTTGAATTAGTTGCAATGTTCGGGCGCTGCAATGTTCTGATAATCTGATACGCTAGTTTTCGCCACCATTCCATATTCTCGAAAGGAACCATCGAAGTGAGTTCACCTACTCCGTCTGCTTCCCGCGAGATCAAGCGCGCTTTCAATTTCAACGGCGGCCCTGCGACTTTACCCTTGCCGGTGCTCGAGCGAATCCGCGAGGAATTATTTGATTACCGCGGGACGGGCATGTCCGTTATGGAGATGACCCATCGCTCGGCTGAGTTCGAGGAGATACTTTCGCGCGCGGAACAAAACCTCCGGAGCCTGATGGAGATTCCGGAAGACTACGCGGTGATATTCCTGCAAGGCGGCGGGAGCCTGCAGTTCACGATGGTGCCGATGAATCTCTACATTTCCGGAAAGCCGGTGGATGTGCTGCACACGGGAATGTGGACGGCGAAAGCGATCGCCGAGCTGGAAAAAGGCACGCCCTACCGCTTGGCGGCTTCGACCGAATCGGAAAAATTCCGGCGCGTACCGAGGAAGGAGGAAATTGCGTTGGCGCCCGATGCTTCCTACGTTTACATGGCCTCCAACAACACCATCGAAGGGACGCAATGGAACGCGTTTCCGAAGTCGGGAGACGTGCCGCTGGTGGCGGACATGTCCTCGGATATTCTTTCGCGAACGGTAAACGTCCGGGACTTCGGACTGATTTTCGCGGGAGCGCAGAAAAATCTGGGACCGTCGGGCGTCACAGTGGTCATCGTCCGGCGCGATTTGGCGGAGCGTGCGGATAAGAATCTGCCGACGCTGCTGCAGTACCGCACAGAGATCAAGGAGCATTCGCTCTTTCACACGCCGCCGACATTTGCGGTGTACATCGTGGGCTTGGTTCTTGAGTGGGTGGCGGCCGAAGGCGGCGTCGCTGAAGTTGAAAAACGAAACGAGGAAAAAGCGAAGCTGCTCTATGAGACGATTGACGCGAGCGGACTTTATTCTTGTCCCGTGGCGAAGGATTCCCGCTCTAAAATGAATGTCGTGTTCCGAGTTGCGGGCGGCGACGAAGCGATCGAGAAAAAGTTCGCGCAGGCTGCCGCGGCGGCCAACATCGTGGGCATAACCGGCCATCGGTCGGTAGGCGGGATGCGCGTGTCGCTTTATAACGCCGTCACCATCAAGGCGGTCGAGGCTTTGGTGAGTTTTATGAACGAATTCCAAAGAACGCAGGGGTCGCACCTTCCGTAATGAATCAAGCAGGGCTTCAATAATTAGGCGTGAACATGGGCTTTGAACATGCGCATCCATTAGCTACTTTCGTTTTCGCCTTACTAGTATTTCTGGTCCTCGCAGGTTCTGTTATGTGGCCCTTCAGCTGGAAGCGACTTGGAGATCGCTTCCCCTTCATTTTGACCGTGGCGATTCTTCCATTGGGATATGCGCTTGCGATTCTGCCGAGAACTTTCCCCGGTCTGTTTGAGTCTCTGCTAGGCCACTCGATTTATGCCCGCAGGTATGAAACGGATTGGCAATGGATTATCAGATGGGAGATTGTGGTGGCACCCATAGTCAGGTGGGCATTAGTGCTCGGGGTTATCGGGGGTCTGATAAACCTGGTAAGAGTGAGAGGCCGGGACGTTGTTATCAATTTGCTGGCAGTAGCGGTTGGCTTTTTCCTCTATTACTTGGCAACCCATGTAGGGCTCTGACCCGGGTAGTTTGCGAGTTGCTCCGAACTCCAAGACGATTCGCTCGTTGGCGAGCTGGAGCGAAAAAGAGCCACATTAGTGTGGCATTCACGCAACACATGCTTGACTTGAGCCGATTGCCTCGTTATTGTTGATAATTCATGTCCAATAGGGTTTATTCCATGGCTAATCTGGCCTTTTCGCCCACTTCCCCACAGCGGGAATGGCCCCGCAATACCTCGCTTCGAGCCACACTGGCAAGATCGGCCGAGACTGACGCGCAACCCCCGCTGGATGAATACTTTAACTCGTTATTTCCCGCGCTTGGCCTTAGCCGCGGGGAAGAGCTGGCGTCGCAAGCGAGTGGTTGAGTGCGAAAAGTGTCCGTTGGGACGGTATCTGGAGGAAGGCCGGTGAAAGGCGAACGGTCAAAGCGGAAAGAGCAGTTGTGGCTGACCCTGGGCCTGATTGCGATTGTTTTGCTTGCTGCCGCGGTATTCACGCTCGGCTCCCTGAACATTCCCCTGCATCCGGAACAAGAAAACGGACTGGTGATTTTGTTCGCGCTGTCCACTTTCATGTTCGCCGCGCTGCTGGTTTTCACTCTGATCATGATCAGGAGCCTGGTCCGACTGTGGAGCGAGCGGCGCGACCGGCAGATCGGCTCGCGGTTCAAGGCAAAAATGGTTTTGGGCGCGATGGGCGTTTCATTGCTGCCGGTCATGTTTTTGTTTTTCTCCAGCTACGCGCTGTTGAATCGGACTCTCAATCTTTGGTTCCCGCGGCCTCTGGAAATCGCAAACGAAGAAAGCCGAGTCCTTCTAACCGGTTTCGGCTCCGCGGAGCTTACGCGATTGAGCTCGCTCGCTTCCGAAGCGGCGATGCGGGAAACGCCGGACCAAAGTTTCCTGGTTCTGAGCCGCACTGCGGATGCCGCATGGACCACTGACGGTAAAGGCCAAGTTACCGCCGGAATGGATTTCGAGAAGGGATGGAAATTCGGCGCGAAGGTTGCGGCGCCGGCGCAAGATGTTCCTTCGCAAAATGGTGATCCGGGAGCGCCGAAAATCGTGCGAACGCTCGCGAGCGGCGCTCAAGTGTGGCAGGCCGGAAGCCAGCTCTACATCGCCGGAACAGCCCCCATGCACGGTTCTACTTTATTCGCCGCACGGCATCTGCCGGATGATTTTGTGGAACGGTATCAAAATATAGAATCGCAAACAGCTCTTTACGCGGCACAGAAGCAGGGCTTGCGCGCTTACAAGCGCGAGATTCTGCTCACGCTGATCGCGATCACTTTGATCCTTCTTTCCAGCACCACGTGGATCGCACTGCGTCTTTCGAAACAAGTGACGCTGCCGATTCAGGCGCTGGCGGAAGCTACTCGCGAAATCTCGCGCGGCAATTTCGACTACCAAATCGCGGTGCAGGCGCAGGATGAATTGGGAATCCTGGTGCGTTCGTTCAACCGCATGACCGAGCAGTTGGGAGAAGGCCGCCGGCAGATTAATGAGTTTACGAAAAATCTGGAACAAGCCATTGAGGAACGCGAAGGTCGCCGGAAGTTAATGGAAGCGATTCTGGAAAACATTCCCACCGGAGTGGTTTCGCTGAATGCAGCCGGAGAAGTGGCGCGCGTGAATTCCGCCATCGCCATGATTTTAGGAGAGCACGCGCGCGACGCGCATACGCTGACGGAGTTGATGGGAGAAGAGGCCGGGCGCGCGGTGCTGCATTTGATGCGGCAGTCGTTGCGCATGGGAGCGGCTTCGCGTGAAATTGAGATTGCGTCCGCAGGGCGGCTGCTGCGCGCTGCGGTGACTGTGAGTTCGCTGGGACCGAGGCGATCGAACCCGGGCTTTGTGGTGGTCATCGACGACTTGACCGACCTTCTCCGCGCGCAAAAAGCGGCCGCGTGGCAGGAAGTTGCGCAGCGTATCGCGCATGAAATAAAAAATCCGCTTACGCCGATTCAGCTTTCGGCGCAGCGCCTGCTTCGGCACCTGGATCGCAATGCGCCGCCGAAGACGCAGGTTGCGCGCAGCGAGTTCGAAAAGCTGGTGGCGGAATGCGCCGGGCTGATCGAGCGCGAAGTGCAGACGCTGGAATCGCTGGTGGACGAGTTCTCGCAATTCGCGCGATTCCCTTCCGCGCGGCTCGCAGCCGCGGATTTGAATTCCATTGTCTCGAGCGCGCTGGATTTGTTTCACGGGCGACTGGACGGCATCACGGTGAAAACAGAACTGGCCTCCACGCTGCCTCCGGTGAAAGCCGATCCCGAACTGATGCGGCGTGTGGTTGCCAATTTGATTGATAACGCGGCGGAGGCGATGGAAGGCTCGACGGTTCGCCGGTTGCGGGTGGCGACGCGCGTGGAAGGCGACGGCGACGCGGTGGAAATTGAGATTTCCGACAGCGGCCACGGTATTTCTCCCGAAGATAAAGAGCGGCTTTTCCTGCCGCATTTTTCCACACGAGAGCGCGGCACGGGGCTGGGGCTTGCGATTGCGAGCCGCATCATCGCCGAGCATAACGGAACGATTCGCGTGGAAGACAATCTGCCGAGCGGTGCGCGTTTTCTGATTCGGTTCCCCGCCGCGGAAGTTGTGGCGGCGCAAACGCAAACGGGCGGGCAGGCTTAGCGGTTTTTGCGGAAATGTAACGCGTAGTTCAAAGGCTCGAAAAAGAAATGCCGGCAACGATACTGATAGTTGACGACGAAAGCGGAATCCGGCAATCGCTGGGTGCGCTGCTGCGCGACGAAGGGTACGAAACCGAAGCGGTGGCCTCGGGCGAAGAGTGTCTGGAGCAAATCGGGCGGCGAAACTTCGATTTGATTCTGCTGGATGTGTGGCTGAAGAAAATGGACGGCCTGGAAACGCTCGAGCGGATCCAGCAGCTCGAAGGCGCGCCGATGGCGGTGATGATTTCCGGACACGGAAATATCGAAACGGCGGTGCGCGCGACGAAACTTGGGGCGTTTGACTTCATCGAAAAACCGCTCTCGCTGGAAAAAACCGTGCTGGTGGTACGCAACGCGCTCGAATATGTGCGGCTGGAATCGGAAAATCGCCGGCTTCGCGCCGAACTCGAAGAAAAGCATCAAATTCTCGGCAACAGCGTGCCGATGAAAGCGCTGCGGCAGCAGATTGCACTGACCGCGCCGACGAACGGCCGCGTGCTGATTTACGGCGAAAGCGGCACGGGCAAAGAGCTGGTGGCACGCGCGCTGCATGCCAGCAGTTTGCGGGAGGCCATGCCGTTCGTGGAAGTGAACTGCGCCGCGATACCGGAAGAATTGATTGAATCGGAAATGTTCGGGCATCGCAAAGGAAGTTTTACCGGCGCCAGCGAGGACAAAGTCGGCAAGTTTCAGAAGGCCGATGGCGGGACGCTCTTCCTCGATGAAGTGGGCGACATGAGCCTGAAGACGCAGTCGAAAGTTCTGCGCGTGCTGGAAGAGCAGCGCGTGGAGCCTTTGGGTTCGAATACTCCGGTGACCGTGGATGTGCGCGTGGTGGCGGCCACGAATAAAAAACTCGAAGAAGAAATCGCGCGCAACGTCTTTCGCGAGGATTTATTTTACCGGCTGAATGTGATTCCGTTTTACGTGCCCGCGTTGCGCGACCGAATTGAGGACATCCCGATTCTGGCAGCGCATTTTTTGCGGGCCTTCTGCGAGGAATACGGCAAGAAACAAAAGGAATTCAGCGCGCCGTCGATGGACGTGTTGCTCAGTTATCCCTGGCCCGGGAATGTGCGCGAACTAAAAAATCTAGTCGAACGTTTGGTGATCATTTGTCCTTCGCCGCGAATTGAGCCGCATCATTTGCCGCCGGAGGTGTTTCGCGGCGCGTCAAAGAGCCCGCAGAAGCCCTACGAGAGCTTGCAGGAGGCACGGTCGGCGTACGAGCGCGAATTCGTGCTGCGCAAGTTGGAGGAAAATCGCTGGAATATGACCAAGGCGGCGCAGGCGCTGGGTCTGGAGCGCAGCCACTTGTACAGAAAAATGCGCACACTGGGAATTGCTCCCGCGAGAGAATAGAACTTATTCCTGGTAGTCGGCGAGCTGTTCGAGCTGGCGATGCCAATCGAGTTGTCGAACGATCGCGGAATTTTGGCGCCAGTGCGGCTGCACTTTGACCATGAGTTCGAGAAAGATTTTGACGCCGAGGATGGTTTCGAGTTCCAAGCGAGCCTGCGTTCCGATTTTCTTGATGGTGGCGCCGCCCTTTCCGATCAGAATTCCCTTCTGGCCTTCGCGCTCGACGTAAATTGTGGCGCGTATGCGCGTGATCTTCTCGGTTTCGTCAAAATTATCGACCAGCACGGCGATGGCGTGCGGGACTTCTTCGCGCGTGATGAGGATTGCTTTTTCGCGAACGAGTTCAGCGGCCAGAAAACGCTCGGGCTGGTCGGTAAATTGGTCGGCCGGAAAATGAGGCGGCGCTTCGGGAAGGCGCGTGAGCCAGGAATTTACCAGGTCCAGGCAGCCGGCGCCGGTGAGCGCCGAGATGGGGAAAATCTCCGCGAACTCAAACACTTTGTTGTAGCGCTCGATCAACGGCAAAAGAAGCTGCTTGTGGATGCGGTCCACTTTATTCAGCAAAAGATATACCGGCCCGTGAAACCGCTCGACCCACTGAATCGAGAAACGGTCGCCGCCGCCGAAATCAGCAGTGGCGTCAACGATGAGCGAAAGAATGTCGATGCCTTCGAGAGCGTGCTGCAATTCGTCCATCATCATGCGACTCAAAACATTTTCCGGCCGGTGAATGCCGGGCGTATCCACCAGGACGATTTGCGCGTCGTCGCGATTCAAAATGCCTTGAATGCGGTTGCGAGTGGTTTGCGGCTTAGGCGAAACGATGGCGACTTTCTGACCGACCAGAGTATTTACAAGCGTGGACTTGCCCGCATTGGGGCGTCCAACAATCGCGACGAACCCGGACTTGAAAGGCATGGAGAGAACGATTGTACGCCATCGCGCCGGACGCGAGTAGTTTCACGAGCGGACGGAAGGAGCTCAGGACGTGAGAATATTTTCGTACAGAGAGATTCAGTTGAAGCGGGCGCGGACGCGCAGAACTTTGCGCTGATTGGCTTCGAGGACTTCGAAGCGCAGGCCGTCCGCATCGATGATTTCGCCGGTGCGCGGAACGTGGCCCGCGAGGCTATTCAGCAATCCTGCGATGGTGGTGGAGCTGGAATGCTGCATGGCGGCGTCGAGGCGCACGCCAAATAGTTCGCCGACTTTGTCCACCGGCACGCTGCCGCGAACGACCAGCGCGCCGCCGGCTTCGCGAATCACATCGGGCGCGGGCCGGCGATCTTCTTCGCCGATTTCACCGACAATTTCTTCCACCATGTCTTCGATGGTGACGACTCCGGCCATTAAGCCGTATTCATCAATCACGATGGCCATCTGCTGATTTTTGCGCTGCATTTCTTTCAGCAGCTCGGAGCCGAACTTCGTTTCCGGCACGAAAAGAGCCGGGCGCTTCAGTTCGCGAACAGTGCGATGAGCGGCTTCCGTGTCCGGCACTTCGAGCATATCGCGCGCCATGACGATGCCGACGATGTCGTCCAGCGATTTTTCGAAGACCGGCAGACGCGAAAATTTCGTTTCGACCGCGAGCTCGCGCAATTCTTCCAGCGAAGCATCGGCGCGGATGGCAATCACGTCGGGACGCGGCGTCATCACTTCGCGCACGCGCTTGTCGCCGAACTCGACGACCTGTTCGATGAGCCGCGCTTCGTCCTGCTCGATGATTCCCTCTTCGGTGGCGGCGTCAACGAAATCTTCGATGGCTTGCTGTTCAGCGGCCGGAGCGCTTTGCTCCTCCTCCGAAACATGCAGCACGGAGACAAGCAGCTCCAGGACAGCGAGAACCGGCCAGGTGAGAAAAAGAAATGCGCGCACAATGGGAACAAAAGGAGCGATCCAATTGCCCGGAGCGCGAGCGAGCAGAACCGCAGGCAAAAACTGCATCACGACTACGACTTCGGCGCCCAGAAAAAAAATCATCTGAAGCGCAGCTTCCCAGGTTCCAAGAGCGAAAACGATTACGGCACGCGCGGTAATCGCCGCCACGAGAACGAGCCATAGGCGCGTGAGAAGGCTGAACGCCAGAGCAGCGCGGCGAGTCTGCATGTGGAAGCGCGGCGCGACTTCGGTTTCGAATATTTCGAGGTGATCATGGATGCGGCCGGTGGAGACTCGCCCCAGCTCGCGGTACACGCGATCTAGGTAGGAGAAGAACAGCAAAATCCCGCTAAGGGCGAGAATGCCGATGGTGTAGATGAAAATCGGCATGATTATGCCAATCCGAGTTGGCGACGAAGACGCATTTCCCGCCGGTCCATTTGACCTTGATCGGCTTCGTGGTCGTATCCCATTAGATGGAGAATTCCGTGAAGAATTAGAATGCGCATTTCGTCGTCGAAATCGCGTCCCAAACGCCGCGCGTTTTGCCGGGCGACATTCGGCGCAATCGCAATATCGCCCAAATACCGCGGCGAAGAGGCTGCGCGCGGCGCGAAAGTTGCGCGCTTCCCGGACAATTTGCGAATCCGCTGCTTAGAGTGTGGCTCATCCGTTGCAAAAGACAATACATCGGTGGGCCGATTTTTACCACGGTACAAACGATTCCACTTCGCGATTTCCGCATTGCTGACCAGGCAGATGGTAAGGGCGCTCGCCGGAATCCGCAGAATCCGCCGCACCTTAGTGAAAAATTTTTCGAGGCCGGCAATAGAAATTTTCACCTGACGCTGTTGGTTGAGAATCATGGAACTGGATTAAGCTCGATGATTCTTGCCGGGAGGATGGGACGCGCCGTGCTCGTCGTATGCTTTGATAATGCGCTGAACCAGGCTGTGGCGCACCACGTCGCGCTCGTCGAAATAAACCATGGAGATGCCTTCTATATTGCCGACGATTTCGATGGCTTCCACCAGTCCCGAGCGCCGCGAATCCGGCAGGTCAATTTGCGTAACGTCTCCCGTGATTACGGCCTTGGAATTGAAACCCAGCCGAGTGAGAAACATTTTCATCTGCTCGCTGGTGGTGTTTTGCGCTTCGTCGAGGATGACGAAAGAATCGTTCAGCGTGCGGCCGCGCATGAAGGCCAGCGGCGCAACCTCGATGATACCTTTTTCGAGGAAGCTCTCCAGTTTGTCGGCTTCCAGCAAGTCGTGAAGCGCGTCATAGAGAGGGCGCATGTAGGGATCGACTTTCTCCTGCAGCGTGCCGGGCAGAAATCCCAAGCGCTCGCCGGCTTCCACCGCGGGCCGCGCGAGAATAATTCGAGTGACTTGTTTGGAGAGCAGCGCGGACACGGCCATGGACACAGCCAGGTAGGTTTTTCCGGTTCCGCCGGGGCCGATGGCGAAAACCATGTCGAATGTTTCAAGCGCTTCCATATAGCGCGCCTGATTGGGGCTCTTAGGCGCGATGCTTTTCCTGCCGAAGGAGCGCACGCGAGTTGGCGAGAAAGCTCCGCGTAGCTCGGACGGCGGTGAGGTACTGGCAACGCGAAGGAGCGATTTCACTTCCTGGCTGGCGGGGACACGGCCTTCGCGGATGCGATTGTTGTATTCGCCGAGGATTAGGGCCGCGCGCTCTACCTGCACGGGGTCGCCTTCAATTTCCAGATCATGATCCTGCAAATGGGTCCTAACGTGCAGGGTTGATTCGAAGAGCTTGATATTTTCGTCGAGAGTGCCAAAAAGCTCGCTGATTCCACCGACGAGTCGGACGGTTTGTTTCATTCAGTATCGCGGACGCGACGCCTCCAGAACACTTTGCGTAAATGCTAGCGTAGCGCGGGAGGCTGGCAGGGTCAAGGTGGGTGCAACAGGATTCATCAAGCCGTAATGTTGTTGATAAATACGCGGCTCCCATGAGAAACACCGCCTAATTTGCACTTATCGGGTGGGATAGGGTGGGCCCTTAGGGTAGGAGTAACTCTTGCTGAAAATCTGCGAGAAAAGGGGCCAGCCTCGCTGCGACATTGTGTCATTCTATTAGTTAGCGCTGCTCCAATCGTTACCCTGGGGGTGGAAGCCAAGATCAGGAACCGTTCCAAAATGACAATCGTGACGCCACGGAGCGTCTGAGTAGGAACTTTACCGAGCGGCAAGGGTTATACGTAGCGATAGACGGGAGACATGCATGGCGAAGTTCGAATCATCGCGCGACACGGAAGGCAAAACTTACGCGGAGCCTCGTCGGACGCAGCGAGTGCGGATTGGCATGTCGGTGGAGATTCGCTCGAACGAAGGCGAGTTGTTCCAGGAAAAAACCAAGACGATTACCGTGAACGCAAACGGTTGTCTGGTGCTGCTGGCTGCAAAGGTAAAGCGCGGTCAGAAGCTGTTTATCAGCAATCCTCAGACTCAGGAAGAGCTGGCGTGCACCGTAACTTTTCAAGGTGATTACAACAGCGGCAAATCAGAAGTGGGGCTTGAATTTTCCGAGGCCGCACCCAAGTTCTGGCGCATTGCGTTTCCTCCCAATGATTGGGATCCGAACGAACGCAAGCGCGCCAGCGCACCCACCGTCACAGCTCCCAGTACAAAACGCTAAGTCGTCAGGTCACCGGCCCAGCAAACGCCAGGAATTGCCTCAACCGGGATCGTGTTGTCCGTCCCTCGCTTAGCCTAACAGACACGGAGCTAGGGCTTGGCGGCGGGAAATTGTACTTTCGGAGCCTCGCGCGACGTTTCCGAAGCCTGGAAATACGCGTCATTACGCTTGAATCCAGCCCAGCCCGCATAAATATTATTGGGGAATTGCCCGATGTACGTGTTGTAGGCCTGGATGGAATCGTTGTAGCGCTTGCGCTCGACGGCGATGCGATTTTCCGTGCCGGCAAGTTCGTCCTGCAAACGCAGAAAATTTTCGTTCGACTTGAGCTGCGGGTAATTTTCGACGATCAGGAGCAGGCGGCTGAGCGCGCCGTCGAGCTGGCCGTTCGCAGCGATTTTATCCTGCGGAGTTTGAGCGCCCATCAGAGCGGAACGAGCTTTCGCGATGTCGCCGAAGACGGTTTCTTCATGCGCGGCGAAGCCTTTCACTGTTTCCACCAGGTTGGGGATCAGGTCCGACCGGCGCTGAAGGACTACGTCCACCTGAGCCCAGTTGGACTTTACCGTTTCGTTCAGCGTGACCATCTGATTGCGATGTGAAACGTAGGAACCGCCGAAAATCAGCGCGACGATGATGAGAACCGCGATGATCGCTGCAACTGCTTTCATGAAAGCCTCCTCTGGAAAACTGCATCAGAACTGCAAATCGGAACTTCAGCGGCTAAAGCCGCCCAATTCTGCGATTCTTTTGTCGTGGCTAAAGCCATGACCCACAAAGATTCTCCGTAGCGAACGCCGAATTCGCTAGTGCGACCTTTCGCATTCTCCCATGCTCACGCGGCCTAGGCCGATTCGAGCCGGCGATCTACTTCGTTCGTTACGACTTCTACCAGTTCGAGATAAGCATTGAGCAATACTTCAACGTCAATTTCGCTCTTCTTGCGCTTCCCTTCCCTTAAATCGAGAACGGTTTGAAACGCAGTGGGGTTGCCGCCGGTAAGCGATGCGATCGCGTTCACCGTTTCGCGTTTCGTCGCGGGCATATCGTGGCCCAGAGCCAGCAGCGCGTGCCGAAACAGCGCGCAGAACGGCGAAACGGATTTGAGCATGATATCCACGTGAACCTTATTGCTGAGCGGCGCCGCAAGTATTGCTTGGCGCAGACGCAGCCACGCGGTGCGAAGTTCGCGTTCGACCTGCAGGCGGTGGAGGTGCAGCGGGACTTCGAAATCTCCCAGAAAATCCGTTCCATAAAGAATGCGGTGATGCAGCTTCATGTCCAGAAGCTCGATGGCGAACACGTCGGCCGAGCGCCGCAATTCCTCCACGGTGAAAATAAGCGGAGCCGGATTGCCTTGGCGCATCCACCACTCCGCCACGCCGTGCGCATTTTCGAGGAGCGCGGCATCGGCTCGATCGACCACGCACAGGACGTTCAGATCCGAATGCTCGGCGCGAAATTCGCCGGTGACCGCGGAGCCGTAGAGCACGACGGTCTTCAGATTGTCGCTGATTGCGGCCTTCAGCCGGTTCACAAATTCTGTAAGTTTCGCTTCCATTCAAGGTGTCCTCAGCTAACTACGCGTGCGCCGCCGAAAAATTACCAGCTTCCACTGGCTCCGCCGCCGCCAAACGAGCCTCCACCGAACCCGCCGAAGCCCCCGCCGCCACCGCCGCCGCCCCCAAATCCCCCTCCGCCAAATCCTCCTCCGCCCATCAGCATTCCACCAATCATGGGGCCGACCCAGCCGCCGCCCCCACGTCCCCCGCCGCCTCCGCGCCTAAAGATGTTCGCAATCAAAGAGAAGATAAAAAACAAAATTACGAGCGTGGCGATTGGACCGAGTCCGGTTCCTCGTTGGCTTCTGCGAGGAGCGGGTGCCGAAGGAAGAGACGTCGTGGCGCTGAGCGTTACTCCGCGATCCTGGGCGATCACATCGGCGACGCGACGCGTTATCAGGAGCATCGCAGCGTCGTAATTTCCGGCGCGCAGAAATGGCACTGCCTCGCGCAAGAAGCCGCCGACTTTGCCGTCCGGAAGGATCGGTTCGAGCCCGTAGCCGACTTCGACGCGGTCTTGGTGGTCGTCAACTGCGAGCAGAATTAGGACTCCACTGGCGGATTGCTTCGGCCCGACTCCCCACTGTGTGGCGAGAGCGATCGAATAATCTTCGATGGGCCTTCCTTCCAGAGACTTGACGGTAACGACGGCAATCTGCGCTTTTGCCTTCTGATCCACCTCAGTGCAAAGCGCCGTGAGCAAATTCCGAGCCGCCGGGCTCAGGACACCTGCAAAATCGTTCACGTACCCCGCAGGTTTCGATTTGGGAAGGCCGCTCTGAGCCTGCGTCCCAAGCGTGAGGACCAGCCAGCCAAGACACGCCAGCAGAACGGTGGCAGCCTTGTGGCTGTCGCGAAGGATCCTCTGCTTGCGCCTAGATGCCATGGAGGGTGGCAGGCATGTTAGGCCCACCCGAACGACTGTGTCAACGTGCGCGCCTAAGTCACCAAACTGCGGCTTTCCGGCGCAAGGCAAGGAGGATTCGGGTGCGGAGTTGCAAACGTCGCAATCTACGCGGAAGAATTGTCAGCGAGCGAGCGGCGATGCTACACTCCGATGTCCGTTTGTTCGATTACGCACAGTAATGTTCGCTAATGAACGAACCGAGAGCCGATTTTCCCGATTAACCGTCTAATTTCAACTGATTACACGTGGCCGCTGCTTTGCACCGAAAAAGGTCATTTGAAACAAATGGGCCTGTGCCTGCGTTTAGATAGAGTGAGGCCTGCACGTATTTCGACGTTTCACTACTCTGAGAGGGAACAACGATGATTCGAAGGTTTACGCAAATCGCGCTGGTGTTTCTGACCGCTGCTTCTCTTGTCGTTTCACCGGTTTTTGCTCAGGCACAGGAACCCCAGGCGCCGCAGGGAGCGCAATCGCAGCAGACTCCGGGGCAAGCCCAGCCCGGGCAAACCCAAGAGCCCACGGGTGGCGAGCTGAAAGCCCAGCCTAATACTCCTGCCGCTGCAGAAGCGCGGAGCATGAAGATGGGGCCGGACTATTCGAACGGCAAGCACTTCTTCCCGGACATAACTGGGCCGTACCGGACGTTGCAGATTGCTCAGCCCATGCTGACAAACTCTCCTCGAATCGACCAGTTGATTCAGGGAGACAAGCTGATGCTGAGCCTGGAAGACGTGATCTCCCTGGCGCTCGAAAAT
>Ga0181531_10000005_pt1 | contig 232845 bp, 219 predicted proteins | sample PEATcosm2014_Bin_38_FD_119743 | JGI IMG/M metagenome (GOLD analysis project Ga0181531, IMG submission 119743) | Peatland microbial communities from MTU Mesocosm Facility, Houghton, MI, USA - PEATcosm2014_Bin11_10_metaG | ecosystem: Environmental > Terrestrial > Soil > Wetlands > Peat | place... | reverse complement strand
GCTTCGCCGGTGCCAAAGTGCAGATCTACCAAGCTCTCGATGGCCGCGTCTCGCTCTACTACGGCGATACCCGCCTGCAACACTCCTCCTTGCCAGGAGGGTGACATTTTTATGTTGCTGTTAGGGTGACAAATTCATGTTGCTACAACAGCCCTTTGAATTCAGAGGGATTGCAGAGAATCCCGGCACATATTCGTTCGACCTAAAACTTTTGGTGATAGACTGCCGGGAAGCTTGGAACCTCTGTTATGGAATCAACTGCCCGCACCCGCAGGCCGCGCTTCGGCGCCTTTGAAGTGGACTTGCGAGCGGGCGAAGTGTACAAGCACGGCATCCGTCTGAAGCTTCAGGACCAACCCTTCCAGGTGCTAGCTGTCTTACTTGAGCATCCGGGCGACGTGGTTACGCGCGAGGAACTCCACCAGAGACTCTGGCCTTCGGATACCTTTGTTGACTTCGATACCGGTCTGAACAGCGCCATCAAGAAGCTGCGCGACGCGCTGAGCGATTCAGCCGAGGAACCCCGCTACATCGAGACGTTGCCACGCCGCGGCTACCGCTTCATCGCCCGGGTCGAAAATGGCCCCCTGCCATTGACCGCCGTCGAAAAGCATCTCGCGCCAGTTCTCCCCATGGGACCGGCGCCTAAAGTTTGGAACAAGCGCCGCTTTCTGCTTTTCGCGGGCGTCGCAGCCTTCCTCATCATTGCTGCCCTTGTGACGTGGCGCGTCTTCTTCGCACGACCTGTGCTGACCGGGACGGATGTCATTCTCCTGGCGAGTTTTGTCAACAAGACTGGCGATCCGATCTTTGACAACTCCCTCGATAAACCTCTCGAAGTCAAACTTACCGAATCCCCGTTCCTCAGCCTTCTTTCAGAAGCCGACGTCGCCTCTACCATGCGGATGATGCGCCGCAATCCCGACGAGCGCGTGACTCAAGATCTGGGCGTCGAAATCTGCAAACGCCGTGGGCTGAAGGCCCTGGTCGTTCCGGAAATTGCCGCGATCGGCAGCGCTTATGTCATCACCCTGGATGCGATTGATGCGCACAGCCAAAGAGTTATTGCGCGGCAGCAAGCCGAGGCAAACAACAAGGATCAAGTGGTCGCTGCGCTGGGTAAAGCAGGCTCCCAGTTGCGGAGACGGCTTGGCGAGGGTCTAAGCTCTCTCCAAAAATTTGACGCGCCCCTCGACCTTGCCACCACTAGTTCGCTCGATGCTTTGCAAGCCTACAGCTCCGGGCTTACCCTCTACCGCTCCGGAAAGCGCCGGGAAGCCATACCGTTTTTCGAAAGAGCTGTCGAACTCGACCCCCAGTTTTGCTCCGCCTACGGCCAGCTCGGCAGAGCGCAACACAGCATAGGCCAAGGCCAGGAGGCGCGGGCCAGCTTCGCGCGAGCCTTCGAGCTCAAGGATCGCCGCCTTACCCAGGAGGAGAATTTTCAAACTACTGCGCTCTACTATTCGGGCATCACCGGCAATCTCGAAAAAGCAGCCACTGTCGTCCTTTTGTACCGCCAAATCTACCCGCGCAGCGTGGATGCCGCCAATCTCCTGGGCGTCAACTACGCCATCATGGGCAAAACGCAAGACGCACTGCACGAGTTCCAGTGGGCTATCGATCATTCTCCTGTTCCTTCTGCTCAGTACAATTCCAACGCCAGCCAAGCGCTCATGATCTTAGGTCGCTTTGACGATGCCAAGGGAATGCTTGACCAATGGCGCCGCGGCGGATCGCTCACACCATTTCAAATCACGTTGCGTTACCGCATCGCCTTTTTCGAAAAGGACGGCGCGACAATGCAGCAGCTCGCTCATCAAACTTCCGGCGAGGATTCGCCCTGGGTCCATCTCCAAATGCACCTGGCATTCCTTCGCGGCGATGTCGCGACACTTCGTTCCCTCAGCGACGCTCTGGTTAGTCGGCAGAGGAAGGCCAACCAAATGGAAAACGTTGCCACGGAACTCGCCTACCATGCCGACGCGGAGACCTACCTTGGGAACTATGACTTAGCCCGCAAACTGTGCGCCCAGGCCGACGAAGCCGGGAATAATGGCGCTCTCGGACTTTTTAAGTGCGCGCACGCTCTCGGGCAGGCCGCGGACACATCCCGGGCAGAAGCACTTGCCGCGAAACTGAATGAGCTCTTCCCCGAGGACACTTTCCAGCAGAAGGTCCTCCTTCCCATCACTCACTCCACCATCCAGCGAACGCGGGGAAATCTTAGGGCCGCAGTGGACTTACTCTCGCCCGTCACTCAGTTTCCGAATGTCGTGGTCTTCTACAATCGCGCTCGCGCTTATATGGCCGCGGGAGATCAGGCCAAGGCTATCGCCGACTTCCAGACCGTCATTGACAACCCGGGTTGGCCGGACTGGGAACCGTTTGAGCCGCTTTCGCAACTTGGCCTGGCGCAGGCCTACGCGAAACAAGGCGACCGCGAGAAAAGCCGCGAGGCCTACGACGATTTCTTCGCCACTTGGAAGGATGCAGACCCAAGTATCCCGATACTTCGTCAAGCCAAAGTGGAATACGAGAAACTCAACAAAATCTCATCTGGCGCCGTTTCGGCAGCAAGGAAAGGGCAATAGCCCCGTTTTTCTGGCGTCCCCGCCAATGATGGAATTGTCTGAACTTTGAAGCTCGATTTGGTCCGCGCTGGGCCTGTCCACTCCTTGTATCGGACCGTCCTATTCTCATTCCCGTGATGGTTCAAAGGCGCAACTTGGAGATTGCCAGATTGCCTCTGAAGGCGGAAGGATCACGAGCCAACCGGAAGTTATTCCGGTCCAGAATTCCCTTACGAAATGCCGGCGGGATGATTCCCTTTGTGATCAAATGAGAGGTCAAGCTCAAGTTTCCAGCAAACAAATAGCGCAGACTCAGAAGCGGCTTGACGAGCTCTCTAAGCGCCGACCTGAAGTGCATCCCGCGGTCACGATTTATGTACAAGTTGTGTACAAGAAGGCGGGCTTGAAGGGCGTGAAAATGGACCTAAGCAACGCAGAATAAACAACAGACTCTTAAGCTACAGGCCCTTCGAAAACGCAGGGTAACAGTTTAACACGCAACCGCGCCGAGACAATACGTGGCGGCGAAAGCTTTTCCAGGCTTCGACGCCGAAGCGCCAAGACTAACTTTGTTTTGCTCGGTTCTACTGCACAAAACCCACATTGGGCGTGGGTGGTATGCCGCCTTCTGGTGCTTCCTTGATCGGCCCGAACTGCGCCTCGTAACGCGAAATGTTCTCACCCAGAGCGCGCCAGATGCGCTTGGCGTGCCCCGGGCTGGCGATCATGCTCGCCAGCAGCTTGCCCTGCGTTCCGTTCGGAAAAATGTAAATGAAATTGAACGTGAACTCTTCCAGGTTGTGGTGCAGCATTACCAGATTGCTGTACTGCCCCTGCAACTCTTTCTCGTCTGCTTTAATCTGCACTTGTCCCGGCACTGGCCGCTGCTCTTCCATCTGTGTCTCCCCATAAAAACTCGCCAAAACTTCATAAAGTAATGTCGCTGAAATTCGCCTGCTCGAAGGTATCACAGCCTTTCGCCTTCTGCTTGTGGCTGAACGCCGGTTCCTCGTTCCGACCGGCCCAATCTGGAACCGAGCCGCGTCATTCCTGTTGACAAGCGCGGATATTAAGTCTAGTTTATCGGATAGGTTTACCGTAGTTAACAAAAATTGGATTACACAGTATTCATCAAACGAATCATGTCGCCAAGGATTCCACCCCAGCTCGAACCTGAAGTCGCCGCGGGCCCCGCATCCGTCCCCGGCCCTACAACGGCTCGTTCTGCCGGCCTGCCCTCTCTCCCCGAGGCTCACCGCACTGTTCCCATCTCAAACACCGCCTCCTGGCTGCGTAAAATGTTTGCATTTGCCGGTCCCGGCTATCTGGTCGCCGTTGGCTACATGGATCCGGGCAATTGGGCCACGGACATCGGCGGCGGCTCGAAATTCGGGTACACGCTGCTCAGCGTGATTCTAATCAGCAACCTGATGGCGATGTTCCTTCAGGCGCTTTCCGCCAAACTCGGTATCGCTTCCGGCCGCGATCTGGCGCAGGCCTGCCGCGAGCATTATTCGCGCCGGACTTCCATTGTTCTCTGGATCGTCTGCGAAATCGCCATTGCGGCCTGCGACCTGGCGGAAGTGCTCGGTTCGGCAGTCGCGCTGAAGCTGCTATTTGGGCTGCCGCTTCTCGCCGGAGTGATTATCACCGGCCTCGACGTATTGATCGTGCTGGCTCTTCAGGGCCGCGGCTTCCGCATCATTGAAGCTTTCGTCGTCACGCTCATCGCCACCATCGCGGGATGTTTCGCGTACGAGATCTTTTTCGCCCAACCGATCTGGCGCGAAGCTGTCGTTGGCCTCATCCCGCGCGCGGAGATTCTTCGCAATCGCGAGATGCTGTACATCGCCATCGGCATTCTTGGTGCCACCGTGATGCCGCACAATCTCTATCTGCACTCAAGCATCGTGCAGACGCGCGCTTTCGGAGCGAACCTGCGCGACCGCCGGGAAGCAATTCGCTTTGCTATTTTGGATTCCACGCTGGCTCTGGGGTTCGCGCTTTTCATCAACGCGGCCATACTCGTTCTCGGCGCCGCTGCGTTTCACACGCGCGGGCTGCAGAATGTCGCCGAAATTGCCGACGCCTACAAACTGCTCAGCCCAGTGCTGGGAGTAAGCTTCGCGAGCACGCTCTTCGCGTGCGCACTGCTCGCTTCGGGGCAGAATTCCACGCTCACCGGAACGCTCGCCGGTCAAATCGTGATGGAGGGCTTTCTCCAGATTCGGCTCAAACCCTGGCTGCGCCGCCTGATTACCCGCTCGATCGCCATCTTGCCCGCGGTCATCGTTATTGGCTTTGCCGGAGAAAACAAAGTCACATCCCTGCTGATTCTCAGCCAGGTGGTGCTCAGCTTTCAGTTGCCGTTCGCGGTAATTCCGCTGGTTCAGTTCACCAGCGACCGAAATAAAATGGGCGAATTCACCAACTCGCGCCTCACCATCGCGGTTGCGTGGATTGTTGCCGCGGCCATCCTCTTCTTCAACGCCGAGCTTCTCTGGCTCATCTATCGCGGCCAGTAAGGCGCGCGGCGCATTTTCTCTTCTCTGTGCTCGCTGCGCACTCCGTATCCTCTGTGTAAATCCTGTTCTTTTCCTTCTTCTCTCCGCCACGTGCCATGCGAAAATCGAAATCAATGCCTGCGACATCGAGCAAGTCTCTCCTATTGCGCAAGCTACTTCTCGGAATCGTCCTGGCCGCGGTCTGCATCGCCGCCGTTTTCGCTTACTATGAAAACCGCCCGTGGAAAGTCCCCGAAGAGGCGAAGCAGCTGAAAAATCCGATCCCATCGTCTTCGCAGGTTCTGGCCGCCGCCCGCGCCATTTATAACGATAAATGCGCTAACTGCCACGGCGAATCCGGAAAAGGCGACGGACCAGACGCCGCCTCGTATTACCCCTCGCCCACGAACCTCACCGACGCGCGCCACGCCAGCAACGTGACGGACGGAGAAATTTTCTACCAGATCAGCCAGGGCAGAAAACCGATGCCCGCGTTCAAAAGAAAGCTAACCGAGGAGCAGCGTTGGCAGCTTGTTCTATTTGTACGCTCGCTCGCAGCTCCAACATCAGGCAAGCCGTAACGCACATTTCCAAAAACTCGCCGCTCGATATATCCTCGTAATCCGAACTCATCCTTCCTGGAGAACTTATGCGCAAGTTTCTGCTTTCACTCGCTGCATGCTTTTTATTTGTATCTTTCGCCCACGCCGCCCCTGGCGCAGTCCGCTGCGGCAAACTTCTCGATGTCCGCGCAGGCCACTTCCTTTCCGACCAAGTTGTCGTTTTCGATGACAACGGCGGAATCACCTCCGTCGGTCCAGCCGCTTCCGCCAAGTTACCGGCTGGCGTCACTCCGCTCGATCTCTCGTCGGCGACTTGTCTTCCGGGGCTGATTGACGTTCACACGCACATCACCGCGGACCCCGCCGCCAGCGGTTACGAAGGCCTGGGCATTTCCGCACCACGCGAAGCGGTCACTGGCGTGAAGAACGCCCGCATCACGCTTCATGCCGGCTTCACCACCATTCGTAACGTCGGCGCAAGCAGCTTCACTGACGTAGCCGTCCGCGACGGCATCAACGCGGGCGAAATCGAAGGCCCGCGCATGCAAGTCTCCGGTCCGCTCCTCGGCATCACCGGCGGCCATTGCGACAACAACCTCCTGCCGTACGAATTTCACTTCAGGGACCAGGGCGTCGCCGACGGACCTTGGGCTGCGCGCACCAAGGTACGCGAGGTCATCAAGTACGGCGCCGATCTCATCAAGGTTTGTGCTTCAGGCGGTGTCCTGAGCAAAGGTGACCAACCCGGCGCGCCGCAATACACCTTCGAAGAGCTGCAAGCCATCGCCGAAGAAGCTCACAAGCTAGGCCGCAAAGTCGCGGCGCACGCGCACGGCACGCAATCCATCAAGGACTCTATCCGCGCAGGCATCGATTCCATCGAGCACAGCAGCCTGATTGACGATGAAGGCATCGCCCTCGCGAAGCAGCACGGCACGTATCTGGATTTTGATATTTACAACGACGATTTCATCCTGCAAGAAGGTGCGAAAGTGGGCATGCTCGCGGAGTCCATCGAAAAGGAAAAGAAAATCGGCCGCCTGCAGCGAGAAAATTTCCGGCGAGCTTTTGAAGCGGGCACAAAAATGGCCTTCGCTACGGATGCGGGCGTCTACCCTCACGGCGAGAACGCCAAACAATTCGCCAAAATGGTCGAATGGGGCATGAAACCTATCGACGCCATCCAGGCCGCCACAATCGGGGGCGCTGATCTGATGGGCTGGGCAGACAAAGTGGGCGTGATTGAAGAAGGCCACTACGCCGACATTATCGGAGTGAGCGGGGATCCCCTAACAAACGTGCGCACGCTCGAATCCGTAAAATTTGTAATGAAGGGCGGCGCAGTAGTCCGCAATGACTTCGCGAGAAAATAAAACCCGTGCTCCGGCAAGGCACGAGCATGTAGGGGCTCTTTTTTATCTCAAAAATGAAAGCGGGCCGGCAATAGATGGCCGGCCCGCCAATTTTATTCTCAGCGAACTCGCTCTACGCTGTCGCCGCCTTTACCTGTGAAAGAGCCGCTGCGACTTCCGTCAAATCCGGCACTACGGGAATGTCGTAATCCTTGGCCCACGCCACTTTTCCCGCCTTATTAATGATAATGATCGACCGCCCGGTAATCCCCTTATCGGCCAAATAAACACCATACTTCTCACTCATCGCCCCTCGCGGATGAAAGTCCGCCAGCAGCGAATACTTGATCCCCATCTTCTCCGCATACGCCTTGTGCGACCACACGCTGTCCACGCTGACGCCCATCACTTCCGCGTCCAGCGTTTCGAACGACCGCATGTCATTCACAAAACAAGCATGCTCGTTCGTGCAAGTCGGGCTCCAGTCCAAAGGATAAAAAACCAGCACCACATTCTTCTTCCCTATGTAGTCCGACAGCTTCACTTCCTTCTTGTCCTGATTCATCAAACCAAAATCCGGTGCCGTTGTTCCTACCGCAATACTCATAGCACTGTCCTCCGTTCGTCTGAATTCCGCCCATCATCTTATCAATCCCCACCGCACCCCACAAACCGCGCGAACTCTCACGCGGTCCCGTATCTCTGTGCCGTCTGTGTTAAAATCCCCACTTCGTATCATCTCCACTCGCAGCCACCCAATGACGCTCCACCAACTCGTCGACCGCTACCGTGCGCTTGTCCCCGAATTCGGCCAGCCTGCCCCGCTCCACTCTTTCCAGCTCTCCCCTGCGGAAACCGAACATCTCTTCTCGTCCTTTGACGAGGATTACCACATCAGCCGCTTCTTCCATTTCTCTGAGTTCACCGGCGAGAAATTCTCCATCAACGGCGTACCAGCCACGCATGTTTCCCTCGACGCCGAAATCGAGACCATACTCTAGTCAGAACCGGCGCCCCCAATAGCTTGAAACGCGCACCCCAGAGCTGTCATTCCGAACGAAGCGAGGAATCCGTTTTATTTTTTCTTCTCCCATCTGCATTAGCCCTTCCGCCGCGTCTTATATATAATCCCAGCCGCAGTCATTCCGTATTTGCTGCACGCACGAAAGCCCGGAGGTCACTCGATGGCTGGTTCGCCAACTCTCCTGCCCGAATCGCGCCTTGGCGCCACATTGCGCCGCGATGCCTGGTGGGTTGAACTCCTGCCCGCAATTATTCTTCTAGGCGGCTTTGGCCTCTACGCCACGCTCCGGGCCTTTGAGGGAGCCTTCTTCGAATGGGGGCCCTATCTCTCGCCGTTTTATTCGCCGCTCATCGATCCCCAGCATCACTGGTGGAAATTTTCTCCCGCTCTGCTCATTCTCGCGGGGCCGCTCGGTTTCCGCGCCACCTGCTACTACTACCGCAAAGCTTACTACCGCGCGTTTTTCCTCGATCCACCGGCTTGCGCCGTCGGCGAGCCGGCCAACCGCAAATACCAGGGCGAAACAAAGTTTCCTTTCATCATCCAGAATCTCCATCGCTATTTCTTTTATCTCGCGCTCGTCTTCCTCGCATTTCTCTGGTACGACGTCGTCCTCGCTTACAATTTCGGCGGCCATTTTGGCATCGGCGTCGGCACGCTCGTCATGACCCTCAATATCATCATGCTCACGCTTTACACTTTTTCCTGTCATTCGCTCCGCCATCTCGCCGGCGGCAAACTCGACTGCTTCTCCTGTGCCACCTTGGGCATGCCGCGTCACGGCGCCTGGCGCGCCCTCACAGTTCTGAATGAGCGGCACATGGCGCTCGCCTGGACGAGCCTCATCACCGTAGGCTTCACCGACTTTTACATTCGCATGGTTGCCAGCGGCGCCATTCATGACCTGAGGATAATGTGACCACCAGCTACGAGACTCGCGAGCACGACGTTTTAATCATCGGCGCGGGGGGTGCCGGATTGCGTGCCGCCATCGAAGCTCTCGCGCAGGGCGCAAGCGTCGGCGTCGTCTGCAAATCGCTTCTCGGCAAAGCGCACACGGTGATGGCCGAAGGCGGCATCGCCGCCGCAATGTGCAATGTGGATACCGCCGACGGATGGAAGCCTCATTTCAAAGACACCATGTTCGGCGGCAAGTACCTGAACAACTGGCGCATGGCCCAGATTCATGCTCAGGAAGCGCCCGATCGCGTCAACGAACTCGAACAATGGGGCGCTCTCTTCGATCGCACCGAAAAGGGCGCCATCCTTCAGCGCGCTTTCGGCGGCCACACCTACAAACGCCTCTGCCACGTCGGCGACCGCACCGGCCTCGAAATGATTCGCACCCTGCAAGACCGGGGCGTCCAGCTCGGCTTCGACGTCTATATGGAGTGCACCATCACGCGCCTGCTCACCGACGCCGGCCGCGTCACGGGGGCTTTCGGTTATTGGCGCGAAAACGGCCGCTTGATCGTGTTCAAGGCGAAGTCCATTGTCATTGCCACCGGAGGCATCGGCAAAGCCTGGCCAGTCACGTCAAATTCCTGGGAATACACCGGCGACGGCATGACGCTTGCCTACGAGGCCGGCGCCGAGCTGATGGACATGGAATTCGTGCAATTCCATCCTACGGGGATGGTCTGGCCGCCCGGCGTGCAAGGCTTACTCGTTACCGAAGCGGTCCGCGGCGAAGGCGGCATCCTTCGCAACAAAAATGGCGAGCGCTTCATGGAAAAGTACGACCCCAAGCGCATGGAGCTCTCCACGCGCGACGTCGTCGCCCGCTCTATCTACACCGAAGTCAAAGAAGGCCGCGGCACCGAACACGGCGGCGCGTATCTGGACATCTCCCACAAGCCCGCCGAGTACGTGAAGAAAAAACTTCCCAGTATGTATCATCAGTTCAAAGAACTGGCCGACGTGGACATTACAAAGGGCCCGATGGAAGTTGGCCCCACGTGCCACTACGTCATGGGCGGCATTCGCGTCGAGGCCGAAACTGCGCAATCCACTGTCCCCGGCTTATTTGCTGCGGGCGAAGCCGCCGCTGGCCTCCACGGTTCGAATCGCCTCGGCGGAAACTCTCTCTCGGATCTTTTGGTCTTCGGCCGCCGCGCCGGCCTCGCCGCCGCGCAACACGCCAAAACGGTGCCAAACTCCAACGTTTCCGAAGCGCAAATCGCCGAAGCCGAAAGAGAACTCCTCGCCCCATTTTCCAATCCCAGCACGGAAAGCCCTTACGCCGTTCACCGCGATCTGCAAGCCGTTATGCAGAGCCTGGTTGGAATTTTCCGCACCGAAGAAGACCTGAAGAAAGCCTTCGCAGAACTTGAACAACTGAAATCCCGCGCCGCAAAAGCCAGCGTGGAAGGCTCGCGCCTTTTCAACCCAGGCTGGCATCTCGCTCGCGACCTGAAGTCCATGCTCACCGTTTCCGAAGCCGTCGCCCTAAGCGCACTCGCACGCACCGAAAGCCGCGGCGCTCACAGCCGCATTGACTATCCAAAGTACGACCCGGTCTGGGCGAAAAAACACAACATCATCGTCAACGAAGGCGGCAAAATGACGCGCCGTGAATCGCCGGTAGACGAAATGCCGCCAGATCTGAAGGAATTCGTAATGGCCGAGTAGCGCCCCGCGCTCTTGGCGCGGGCCTGCCGGGGTTTTGTATTTGTAGGTGAGAGGCTTTTAGTCCCGCAATTTTTGCAACAATCGCTGGAGCTCGCCTCCGGCACATTTTGGAGAATTCACCGATGCCCGACGCAACACTACGCATCTCCCGTGGCGAAGGCCCCACCGGCGGCGAAACGGTAGACTACAAAGTCCCCATCGCCCCCGGCATGGTCGTCCTCGATGCGCTCCACTACATCCAGGGCCACCAGGCCCCCGACCTCGCCGTCCGCTGGAATTGCAAAGCCGCCAAGTGCGGATCCTGCTCCGCCGAAGTCAACGGCCGCCCGCGCCTCACCTGCAAAACGCGCGTTGACTCCCTCCCCATGGACGAGCCCATCGTGGTAATGCCGATGAAATCCTTCCCGCGCATCAAAGACCTCGTCACCGACGTCTCCTGGAACTACGCCGTCAACAAAAAAATCCCTCCCTTCCAGCCAAAGCCCGGCGTCGAATGGAAAATCTCACAGCTCGATGTGGACCGCGTCCAGGAATTCCGCAAGTGCATCGAGTGTTTCCTCTGCCAGAATGTCTGCCACGTTCTCCGTGAGCACGACGCCAAGCCAAGTTTCGCGGGCCCGCGCTTTTTCGTCCGTGTAGCCGGCCTCGAAATGCATCCCCTCGACTCCGCCAACCGTGCGCCGCTCCTCAAAAACGAAATGGGCCTCGGCCTCTGCAACATCACCAAATGCTGCACCGAAGTCTGCCCCGAAGACATCCACATCACCGACAATGCCATCATCCCGCTCAAGGAGCGTGTCGTTGACCAGTTCTACGATCCCATCACGATGCTGTTCCGAAAAGTTTTCGGCGGCTAAAGTAATCAAGCGGCGTAGACTTCCGTGTGTGCTGCGGGTTCGATAGTGCCTGGCAGTCGCCGGTTTCAGATTTGGCAACTATCGAGCGTCCGAGCCACGGATCACGGTTCACGAACAAGGGAGGCCCACATGCCACACCAGCTGAAATCCATCTCTAAACCCGGCATCCCTGAAGCTCTCGCCAAAGTCGAGCTCTACCGCTACCTCAACGAGCCCGAAGAAGCCGAATCCATCTGCCGGGACATTCTGGCTATCGATCCCGATCATCAACTCGCCAAACGCATGCTGGGCCTCTCCATCACCGACCAGTTCACCGGCGCCGCCGACGACCGTTACGCCGAAGTCCAATCCATCTTCGGCTCACTGCGCGATCCCTACGAGCGCAACTACTACACCGGCCTCCTCCATGAGCGCCGCGCCAAAGCTCAACTGCACTCCGGCTACTCTCCGCATATTCTCCTACCGCTCGTCGAACAAGCCATGGCCTGCTTCGCCGAAGCCGAAAAAATTCGCCCCGGCGGCAATGACGACAGCATCCTCCGCTGGAACCGCTGTGTCCGCCTCCTAGAATCCCGCCCCGAATTCCACGCCACTCACCCCGGCCCGCACGCTTTCGAATCCGAAGACACTCCGCCAGTCATCGCAACCCAGCGCCGCGCAAAGTAGTGGCCGACCTTTAGGTCGGTGTTTTTTCCTTCTGCTCCCTTATCTCATGGGCGTCCACGCTACGTCCTCGCTGCCCCCGGCAAATTCAGCCCTTCTTGCAAATGTGCGAGGAATCGCTCAGCTCTCTCCGTCGCGACCGCACCGGCGCCCGCCGGACTTCCCAGCGCCCGAAACGTTCGTGCCCGAAACGCTTCCGCAGGTTCCACTTCTGCCATTTGTTGCTCGAGGTAAACGCTGAAAAGATACAGCGCGTTTTGATTTTCGCTCAGCTCTTCCACAGGAGGAATCTCGGCTGCCGCTGTAAGAGCCCTCGGCTCAGCGGCAGGCGCGACTGTTTGCGGCGTGTCCGTACGCGGCGCTACCAGCTTCGTTAAAAGCGGTCCGAACGAGTTCGCGCTTTCCGCCCGTTTCCCGAGCTCTTCCACTCCCCACTTGTCAGCAAGGTATTTCAACAAGCTGGTGTGGTCGTATGCCGTTCCGTCAAATCCCTTCGCAACCCACGGCGAAATCAGAATCGCGGGAACGCGCACTCCCAGCCGGTCGAATTTGAACTTTGAGATTGGGTCCGTATTGTCGTCTGGAGGAACGGCTCCCCGCGGCGGAGTCCACACATGATCCGCAAACCCGCCATGTTCGTCATACAGCACCACTAACAGTGTTTTCTCCCACAAAGCCTGGTTTCCGCGAATCGCGTTATACACATCCGCGATGAGCTGCTCACCTTTAGAAACCTGCGTGGGCGGATGCTGGTCGTTTTGATTTCCAAACGTATTGAAATAAACGGGCTCGAGAAACGAGAACGCCGGGAAATCCTCATCATCTCCGGCCCACTCGCAAGTCCTTTAGCGCTACGCCTCAACACTAACCCCTTTAGAATCAAATCGTTTGCGCGCCCCGACCACTGAAGTCTGATGGAATCGCATCGTTGCGAAAAACAAGGGGAGGGGGTGGGTACAGCTACTTTTCAATTCGATCTTGCCGTTCGCCCGGCAAACACTGCCAAAGGTCGGCTTGCGGCCGCCGCATTTTTCTCCGCCGAGCCTTTCTTCGACGGCGCAACGCCACTGCCGCCCTTGCTCGAAGGCTGCCCCATTTCCATTGCGCGCCGGATAGCCGCCATGGGCGCGTCATTGAGGAATCGCACGGTTGCGCCATCCGCTTCCACCCCCAGGCCTTTCCACATCGCAGGCAAATCCACCATGACCGGCTTGTCCTTCCAATCCATATACAATTTTTCCAGGACGTCCACGCCCGCAGCTTGGTCGCCAATTTTAAAAGCCTTCTCCAAATCCCAATCTTCGTTAATCGTGCCGCCCGCTTCCAGGATTCCGCGCAGCGCGTCTTCTAAACCCTTCGCGTTGTTCGTCTGCTTCCGAATCCGCACATCCGCCACAAAACAAAAGAGCGCTCCGCCCCAATATGTTCGCCCCCAGGTGTGCGTGTGGTCCATCCCGGACTCGCCCTCTTTCGGCAAGCCCTTCGGCATGTCGCGCACCAAGTCGCTCCACATTTTCATTGCGGTCCAATGTCCCGCGCGAATCCGCGCAATCGGCTCGACGTACACGGAGATGCCTTCTTCGATCCAGTGGTGTTCATCGGCTACGGAAGGAAAAGCCAGATGGATCATTTCGTGCGTCAGCATCCAGTCATCGGCAAACTCAGCCGCCGACGTTTTGCTTCCCGCGCTGATGCGGATCAGTCCGCCGCCGCGTCCCCACGTCGTGCCACGGCCCACACCGCTTCCATCGAACGAAATCACGCGGAGCGTCAGATGAGGAACAGGGAAGCGGCCGTAATAAGCCACAACGGAATCCGCTGCGTTTTGCACCCACCTCATGACGTCGGGCTGCGCGAGGGGCGCTTCGCTCGTGTCTAGGGTGACATCAATGCGCGAGCTGCCAACCATAATCGTCGACTTCATATCGTCTGCACGCGCGAAAGGGCAGGGAAGCAGCAACGGCAGCAAAGACAAGAAAAACGGCAGGAGCAGCACGGGGAGAGAAGCATGTTTGCGAATTCCAGGAATGGATTCCATCTGGCCCATTTGTTCCGGAATCCATGTTACGCCAACTGGAAAGATTAAGCGCGGCGCTACGAAGAAGTCTTCTCTGGCGCTCTGGTCTTCCAGAAAACCCGGCTGAACAGCTCGTCCAGGGAAAAATAACCCGCGCCAAACACAAACACGATTACCGCGGCGATGAGAAATACGTAAGGCGCGGCCGCCGTGAATTTATCGGGATCGGAAAAGATCGAACGCAGTGCTTCTTTGTCCGCCGTGATGTACGCCATCATCATGTTGATGGTAAGCACAAACGAGATCAGGCGAGAGAACAAGCCGATGGCCAGAAGCAGGCCGCCAAAAAATTCGAGGCTGGAAATAGCGGTCGCCGTGAACGCCGGCATGGGTAAATTCAGGCTGGTAAAAAACTCCGTGACCTTGTCGAGGTTGTGCAATTTGCCCCAGCCGCTTTGCATCAGTTGAATGCCCCAGTAGAGCCGCACGAACAGCAGAAAGGGGTGCTGGAGAAAGTCAGCGTAGTGGCAAAACTTGTCGTGCAGGGATTTTGTAGTTGTAAGGAGTTTATTCATGAAAGGCTCGCCGTCACAGTCTCAGTTAATTGCTACCAGTCATCAGTAACGGATTCTAGCCAGCTTTGGATGCGCCAATTTACAAAAAGAATCAGCCCGCTGCGCTCTTTTTCTGTGGGCGGCAGAACCAACCCAGCGCGGCCCACGTTTGAAAACAGGTTTGCACTTTCCCGGGCCACTCTTCCGATGGAAGAGCGTTTTTGCGCATCGCGGACTCGACCGCGGCGCCTATGGTCTTGCCCTGTTGCAGCCCGGTAAGAATGGAAAAATCCTCTCGCTCCAGGCGGCGAAAATAGACGGAGTTGTCGATGCGATGCACGGCCAGGAAAATCTGCGCAGGCTTCAGTTTCGCCATGGCGCGCACGCGCTTGCGTTTGCGGCGCTCCGTAAACGTGTTGCTCGCAAAATCTGTGTCCGCATCTTCTTTGCGGACTTCCAGGAGGAGATCATCGACCGGATAGCTAAAGCTCAGTAGCCGCACATACGGCTGAAGTTTCAGCTTCCATTTGCCACCGGCGGCGCCCGCAGCACTGGCAATATCTTCGGCTTGTAACGCGGCTTCGGTTTTTCCGTCGAACGCTTCGACCTCCGCCCATTCCAGCCGCACGATATCGAGCGCCAGTGCCTGATTTTTGCCGGCCCACTTTGGATTTTTACGAAGCCACAACTCCATTTTCGAGCCGAGATTGCGCATCGTAAACGAACGCGAAGGGTTAGCAATCAAATATGCTTTCGACATTTCATCGAAGCGGCGCTGGCCGAGCACGGCGCGCAAGCCGGAGAAATCTTCGCCAAGCGCGGAAAGTACGCGGAACCAGTACTGGCGATTGTAAATTTCCAGCCGCTCGAAGGAAGTGAGCCTGTCATTGGGCTTGATGAAGCGCGAAGCATAGCGCTTCATCGGGCTGCCATCGGGAGCGCGGCGTTGCATGCGTTCAGAAGACGTGAGCGGCTGCATCACGGCACGCGCCATGGTGCGCTGAAGGTGCATCAGCTTCATGCCGTTTCCGCCAAAACTGTGGCGCTCAGGAATTTATTGGCTTTCAGCGCTTCGTCGTGCACTTCCTGGAAGGAGGGAATGCTGTCGTCCCACTCCAGCAGCGTCGCGGTATGGCCGGCGCGCTGAACGGCGCGCTCGTAAAGCTTCCAGACCGGATCGATCACCGGATGGTCGTGCGTATCGAGAATGTACTTGCGATATTTCGAGTGCCCGGCGATATGAATTTGCGCGACGCGGTGGGCGGGCACGCTATTCACATAGTCGAACGGGTTGAAATTGTGGTTCTGCGAAGAGACATAAATATTGTTGACGTCGAGCAGAATGCCGCAGTCCGCGCGCTCGACAACTTCATTCAGGAATTCCCATTCCGCCATCTCGGAGTCGTGATATTCGGCGTAGCTGCTCACGTTTTCGACGGCGATCGGAATTTCAAGAAAATCCTGCACTTCGCGGACTTTTTGCGCGGTTATTTTCGCTGCCTCGAACGTGTACGGCATGGGCAGCAAATCGTGGGTGTAGCGCCCGTCGACGCTGCCCCAGCAAAGATGATCGGAAAGCCATGGCGTTTTGGTGCGCTTCACCAATTCCTTCAGGCGGCGCAGGTGCTCGCGATTCAATTTTTCCGCAGAGCCGAAATACATCGAAACGCCATGCTGGACGACTTTGTACTGTTCGAGAATCTGATCGAGGATTTGCAGCGGACGCCCGCCATCGATCATGAAATTTTCGGAAATAATCTCAAACCAGTCGACCACCGGTTTGCGCGTAAGAATGTGGTGATAATGGGGCGCGCGCAGCCCGATGCCGATCCCCAAATCCGTGAACCCATTAAAACGATTGGCCGCCATGCCCATCTCCGAAAGAAATTACAAACGCGCGACGCAAGAGCGCGGACAGTACTAGTTCAGTTTGAAACAGAAAAAAGAGGGCCAGCGAATCGCACCAGCCCCCATCACTGGAAAAACCAGCAGGTGAGCTGCCTTACGAAGGCATCTTCGAGCCGTCGGTCGCGCAGCCGCCCTTGCCCTTGCAAGAGTTCTTGGCTTTGCAGCCGTTGTCGCCCGACTTGCAGCCGCCATTGCCCTTGCACGAGTTTTGGCCTTTACAGGCGTGCTTTTCTTTGACCTTGGTATCGGTCTTCTTGTCTGTGTCCTGAGCGCTGGCTGTGGTCTTTCCGCCAGCAAGCAGGTTCGAAGCCTTAATCGCCGGCGCGGTCCCCGCGATCAAGCCCGCAATCGCCGCCCCAGTGATAAGGAACTTATTTGTCTTTGTCATATCTCTCTCCGACCTCCTATGATTTTGGTTCTACTGCTGCCCTTCCGGCGGATTGCCCACCGTGAAGATCAAAAAGTCTAATTGTGAACTCCGTCCACTCCTGTTTGAGGGACCACGCATCGCGCTTATGCCATTTTGTTTCTGTCGCCGCCCGATTTCCTTAGACGCCTGGCCTTGGCAAAGGGCTAACGAAAATTGAATCCAACCCACTACGTGGACAGTTCTAGCCTACCCAGGGAGACTCACACGCACGCGAACTTATTCCCCAGGAAGAGAGGTCATATCCGCTCCAGGATTGTGGGAAGTCCGGGCCAGACACACGTACCCGGGTAGGAGACCCCGTCCCTCAATCCGGGGCTGTGGCACATATTGGTATCCTCCCATTGCGAGCCGCCGTCAAGCGAAAAAAACGAGAACAGAGTGGAGGCTGGATTACCAAACTGACCTTCCATCCCCGGGAGATCGAAGATTGCGTGTTCTCTTCTCTGACTACGTAGCATTTTGCAAAGCGGATGTTGCTGGCACCATCCAGGCAGCGGAGGAGGAGGATCGGACCTATCTTTAAAACGACTAGAAGGGCATAGGCGGAAACTCACGCATTCGAAACCGTGCTACTGCGCATACCAATCCGAATGGGCCGATATGCCGAGACAGCGAAGGCACTGGGTTATTTTCCATTGATAGAGGCAGGCGGGGCAGACGCCGCCGGTGTCGAAGGTGTTCCAGATGTGGTGGCATTTGCACATCCAACGGCTGTTCTTGCGTGGCGTCCAGCCGCACAAAGGACAGCGAATGTGCGGTCCTGAGGTGTCTAAAGTTATCTCGAGATCCGGTTCGCGGTCGAGTACACCCTCACTTGGCCCTTCCTTTCTCGGTTTCAGGGCAGGCTCGTCAAGGACAGGGGCCTTTTTCCTGGCAACGGGTGTGGGCATCGCCAATTCCTTACTTTGGAACGGGGTGTGGAGCATAGTAATAGAAAATCCAGGAGAATACCCTTGAGAAGTTACGGGCGTACGAATTTGCAGGCAGAGCCGCGCCAGCGAGAATTGCGCAAGAGCTCGAATATTGTGGGTTGAGCGCACACGGTCTGCTTTCGCAGGGAGCTTGGGTGTGAGAGGCTAGGTGCGGAAATGGGTCCTATGCATTTGCGTCTCAGCCGGTTTCCTGAATTTGCTACGCTCTTCCTGGCGGCCGTTGCCGTATACGCGATCAAGGGAAAGAACACCCCGTCATAAAGTCCAAAGTGAACATCGTCTTGGTGGATGTAGTGGTGACGAAGGGAAAGGGCGAGCCTGTTTCGGGCTTGCGCCAGGAAGATTTTAAGGTTACCGAAGAAGGCAAGGCGCAGACTATCTCGTTTTTTGAGGAGCACAGAGGCGCTCTGCCGACGGCTGGATCGCAGGCTCTTCCGCCGCACGTTTTTGCGAACGACCCCTCCATCAAGACCGCGGACTCCGTGAATGTGTTGCTGCTCGACTGGCTCAACACGCAACCGCAGGATCAGCCTTACGTGCGGTCCGAAATTACGAAATACCTGCGAAGCATGACACCCGGGATGCGGATGGCCATCTTCAGTTTGGGAGCGCGTCTGCACATGGTACAAGGATTTACGGGCGATCCCACGGAGTTGCTGGCGGCGTTGGACGACAAAAAGGCGGGAGCGGAGCCTCCGAAGTCACCGCTGCTGTCCACGGCGCAGCAAAGTGCGGCGGAGCAGGCGATTATCGAGATGATGATCATGAACCAGGCGTCGCCGGCGGCGGTGGAAGCAGTAAGGCAGGAGATCGCACAGAGCAGCGGCTCGCGGGTCGAATCGCGGATCTCGCTGACATTGCGGGCGCTGCAACAGCTTGCGCGATACCTTTCAAGCTTTCCGGGTCGAAAGAACGTGATTTGGTTCTCCGGCTCGTTCCCTGTAGGTATTTTTCCGGACGCGGGCTTGCCGCGGCAATACCAGACGGATGTTCAGCAGGCGGCCGACCAGCTTACGGCGGATCAGGTGGCCATCTATCCCGTTGCTGCGGTGGGGCTTACTGGGGCTGTGGGTTTTGATCCTACTGCCGACGGATCCAGGAGGCGCTCGCCGACTCCAAATGTTCGCGAGGGCACCACGGAGCATCTCTCCGACCAGTTCGCCATGGAGACGCTGGCGAAAGATACCGGTGGGCACGCGTTTTACGACACGAACGGATTGACGGAAGCGGTCAGCCACGCGGTCAATGACGGGTCGCACTTCTACACGCTAGCTTACACGCCGACGGACATGAAAGCGGACGGCAAGTACCGGCGCATTCAGGTGAAGGTCGCCGGCGGCTCGTACCGCTTGGACTACCGGCGAGGCTACTATGCGGCCGATGAGGGCATGGAACGGGCGCCGGAGCAAACGCCTGAAGGCGATGCGCTGCTGCCGTTGCTGGGATTCGGGATGCCGGATTTTGCACAAATTCTATTCAAGGCGCGTGTGCTCCCGTCGGACCCGCAGCCCGAGGCTGGGGCGGCGCGTGCCGGGAGCAAGGCAGATCTGAAAGGGCCGCTTACACGGTATCGGGTGGATTTTGCAATTTCCGCAAAAGAGCTAAAGCTCGATGCCTCGCCTGATGGAATGAGACATGGGCACATCGAAGTGATGCTGGTTGCTTACGACCCAGACGGCAAGCCGCTAAACCTGGTTACGGCGAAATACAATCTGGGGCTGCAACCGCAGGACTATGCGGATGCTCAACGGCAAGGGCTTCAGGTGCCTGCGGAGCTTGACGTGCCCGCTGGAGAGGTTTTTTTGCGGGCCGGCATTTACGACTTGAATTCGCACAGCGCGGGGACGCTGGGGATTCCTTTGACCGTGGCACCGGTTCCCGTACATTAGCGTGGCGGAGTTTTGAAGTAAGCGATCACGAAGAGGATGCCGAGCAGCGAGTCGGTTGCAACAAAGATCAGGTCTGTCTGGCTCGTGCGGCCTTGCAGGACGAGAATCGTGATCGCAGCCGCATAGCTGAATTTTTCAAACATGCTGGGAAGCATGAGCGGGCGGAAGCGGACCGGGTCTGTGGCGATAAAACAGAAAGCGATTTGCCACGCGAGAGCGCATCCCACAAAGCCATAGAAAAAACCGGGATGGCTGATCGGTGGAGGGTCCTTCTGGCCAATGACATCAAACAGGAAGTAGAGGGGCGCGATGACCAGCAAGCCCCAGACGCCGGCAATCCAAAACGTGATTTTTGCGAATTTCATGAACGACCTCAGGTGAGAGTAACTTACGAGATTCTATAAGAAGCCTTACGGTTGGGAAACGGGCCGGTTTATTTCACTTCTCCACTTCGAAATGTGTCGGTGATATCCTCGCAGCGGCATTTCTGGGAATTTCAGGAGAGGTGGGCGATGAAGAGGCTTTTCGCGAGCAAAGGGATCTTGATTCGGCTGGCGGCGTGTTTTGCCGGAGCTTCATTTGCGGCGATTTATGCGGTGGCGCAGACGCCTTCTCCGGCGCTGCTGGTGCTGGAGAAGACCGACAGCACGCTGGCGATTGTTGATCCGGCCAGTTTGAAGATTGTGGGCCGAGTGCCCGCTGGGAGCGCTACTCACGAAGTGATTGCGTCGGCGGACGGAAAGTTTGCCTACGTCACGAACTACAACGACCAAAAAGGACCGCGGAAAGAGCTTGCCGTGATTGATCTTGCGGCGGAGAAGGCGCTGGCACCGGTGGACCTGGGAGCGTTGCGCGCGCCGCACGGAATTACATTTGCAGGCGGAAAGGTTTATTTTACGGCGGAAGCGAATAAGGTGATTGGGCGCTACGATCCAGCCACAAAGCAAGTGGATTGGGTGCTGGGGACGGGACAGAACTTCACGCACATGGTGGCTGTCTCAAAGGACTTGAATACGCTTTTCACCTCGAACATTGGGTCAAACACCATCTGCGTAATCGAACAGATCATTAGCCAGCGAGGAGGAAAGGATTGGAATGTGACGCCGATTCCTGTCGGGAAAGGGCCCGAGGGATTCGACGTTTCGCCTGATGAGAAACAAGTTTGGGCGGCTAACTCTCAGGACGGCAGCGTTTCGATCATTGACCTGGCGACGAAAAAAGTGGTGGAGACGATCGACGTGAAGACGAAGCATTCGAACCGGCTGAAATTCACGCCGGATGGAAAACTCGCCCTGATTTCGGATCCCGAGGGCGGGATTTTGGTGATTGTAGACACTGCCTCGCACCAGGTGGTGAAGACCTTGGACGTCGGGCGCGGCGTGGAGGGCATTCAGCTTCAGCCCGATGGCGCGCGAGCTTTTGCGGCGGTTTCCGAACAGAATAGCGTGGCGGTTGTTGACCTGAAAACCCTGCAAGTGACGGGACACATTACGGGATTGCAGGGGCCGGACGGGATGGCTTGGGCCGTGCGTTAGAAGACTTCAAGAAAGGAGCCTGGCACAGGCGGCGGTCATACCCGCTTGCCGAATTTTGCCTGGGCTGCCTGGAGAAGCCATCGCTTCAAGATGGACAGGTAGTGTTCTTTGACATTTTGAAAACGGACTCCGAAGCCAAGATGGGCTTGCGTGTAAACGACGACTCCTTCGGACTCGAAATACTTGCCCTCCGAATAGATTTTAAAGACAGCCTGGACACCCTTCTCCAGAGGTTCGCCCAGTTCCACGAAACAGCCGTGGAGGCTTAGCTCGATGACGCGGGCGGAGATGCCAGGCTGGCCTGATTTTAGGATGACCTCGGCGGTGGCAATAAAAGGGTACCTGGGTGTTCGGCGGCGTTCGTCTTCCAAAAGGGCACCCCAGAGAACTGTTGGCGGGATTCTATCCCTTAATGGGCACGAGATGTGTGCAAAAATATACTCAAAACGGGGCGAAACCAGGGGAGAAAACGTAGGGTGAGGTCGAAGAAGTTGGCGTCCGTGTAACAAATACGCACAAAAAAGTATCTCCGTACTATTAAAGTTATTGGATCTTCGGCCGATTATCCGAATCTATGCCAAACCTTTACTTTTGCCAGCCACACGCAAAAAACCAGGGAATGTTGAGGGCAGTGCTTTCCGTCCCGGAATGCGAAAGAGTGGTCAGCAAGCATGCCTTGACCTTCTTTGGCGAGAGCTTTCCCAGCCTGGCGGATGGGCACACCGGCAGCGGGGATTTTGCGGTACTGAGATTCGCGGCGGAAGAGACGAACGGCAAGTGGCAGCCGGGGTTTTACCGGTTGGAATCGGACTTGGGTGAACTGAATGATTTACTGCGGGATTTGCAGAGGTAAACTCGAGTTTTCTTTGGCCGGCGTTTCGGAAACGAACACTTCCCCTGCGATCTCCCCCCTTTCTTGAACTGTTCCATAAACTGATTTGTTTTCTTGCGGCTGCAACAGGCGACGAGCTCAGAGAATTCCATTTTGAGAGCGCCGAAGCAGCGACAAAACTATTACATTTTTGGCGTCCCACTGGACAGGGATTTACGCTAGGCTCCCGATGGTAGTGTTATCGTTGTGCTTGTGCCTGTCGGGGTGATTGTTCGAGGCACGCTCACAGAAATACCAAGCAGATCGCCGGAGAAATCATGGAACTAGCTGCTACGCAGGAAGTTCGGCCGTGGGATCGTCCCTTTTGGAAGCCAGTTCACGGTAAGGAAGGCGTTTTTGCTTACCTGGTGCTGATTCATGTGCTGGCTGTTGTTGGGCTGATTCTTTTTCCGCTGCCTAGCTGGAAGGTTGTGGTTACCGCGCTGGTGTTCATTGCATTTGGCGGGCTTGGTACCACGGTTTGCTATCACCGCATGCTGTCGCACAAGACCCTGAAGACAAACAAATTCATTGAGCAGGCGCTGATTTTTTGGGCAGTATTCAATGGGTCCGGGCATCCCGCAAGCTGGGTGGCTTATCACCGGTTGCATCATTCGGTGACGGATACGCCGGAAGACATTTCCAGTCCCAAGCAAGGCGGTTTTTGGTGGGCGCATTTGCGCTGGCTGTATCAAACGAATCCGGCGGACAAACAGCGATGGGCGCCGGAATTGACGCGCGGCATGTACAAGGCCTGGGGCTGGCTGGAAACCCCGGTGATTCTCGTTTCGATTTTTTCCGGATTGCTGTTGGGGTTTGGCTGGATGGGTTTTTTCTGGATTGGGGCGATTCGGCTGGTTTATACGCTGCACATGCAGTGCTTTGTTAACAGCTTGACGCACCTCGGGCATGCCAAGGACGACGGCGACGACTCCAGCATGAATGTTTGGTGGCTGGGGCCCTTCCAGATCACGGCATGGGGCGAGAATTGGCATGCAAATCACCATTCGCACGCGGGCTCGGCACGGCTTGGCATGCGGTGGTACCAGACGGACATTGGATGGTATTTCATCTGGACGCTGGAAGCGCTGGGTTTGGCGCATAGCGTGAAGCGGCCGCGCGCTTCATTAGTTCGTTAGAATTCACCCGAACAGCAACGGTTGGTCCCTCAAAAAACTGGTACGCCGCGATGTTATGATGGCGGTGTGTACGCGCAAAAATTCAAAGTGAATGTTGTGATTCGCGGCGAGAGCCGCGCCTGCCCGCTCGATTGGCTTGATCAGTTCTGCATGCGTAATTTTACGAATGCCGCGGATTTCGACGATACCCTGCCTTTGGCCGATGGCCAGCTGGAGGCCAGCTTTCGTTTGACGCCCGAGCGTTTTGCGGAAGGCCTGGGCGCGTGGCTCACGCAGCGAGGCAAAGGCGAGGGACAGCCGGTCGTTGTTCAGGTCACAAAAGAATAGTCACGAGAATAATCACGGTTTAGGGTGCAGAAGTTGATGCTGATCTTGCGCGGCAGGCGAGCTACGCCGCGGAGTCGCGCTTCTCGCCGCTGATGGCGGCGCGAATTTGTGGAAGAACAGCCAATGCCGCCGCCTCGCCCACCGCAACCATTTCCGGCGTTTTGGTGAAGTCGTCCCACACGAAAGGTGTCACGTCCGGCTCGATAATCACGTCCGCTTGCTGGCGCCAGGTGAGGTCGCTGTGGCGCTGGATGATGGTAAACGAGCGGCTGAGGACGTCAGTGAAGGTGCGCGGCTGGTCGAGGTGACCCGCTTCAAGGTAGACGGCGAGGACTACATCGGCGCCCAGCAGAAGCGCGCCCTCCACGGGAACCGGCGCGGTTAGAAATCCATCCACCAGAGTGCGGCCTTCAAATGAGATTGGCACAAAGAGGCCTGGATATGCGCAGGAGGCACGCAGAGGAGGCCCAATGGGGCCGCGCGTATAGTAGACGGAGACACCGGCGTTGATGTCCGTCGTGGCGATGGCGAGAGGAATCTTCATTTCTTCGAAAGCTTTTACGGGCGTGAAGCGCGCTAGAAATCTTTCCAGGCGCTGATTGGTTGCGAGGCCGAGCCAGGATGGCGTCCAGCGGCCAAAGTCGGTGAAGTTGGTCGTGGCGCCGATTTTTTCCATTTCTTCGAGTGATGTTCCGGCGCAATAGGCCGCACCGATGAGGGCGCCGACACTGGTGCCGGCGACGAAGTCGACAGGTATGCCCTCTTCGCGCAGAATGCGCAGGACACCGATGTGGGCAATGCCTCGCGCGAATCCTCCGCTGAGCGCAAGGCCGACCCGGGGGCGTTCCTTAAATTTGCGCTCTTCCGGTTGAACCAGTTCCTTGAGTTTTTCTTTTGCAGACTCGATCCAGTTCATGGCGTCGGCTACGTTGCGTAGGCTCATTCCTTCCTAACTTTATCGCGGGAAAGGACCGCAGAGCCATAGTTCGTTTGACCAGGGGATGGCGGTTTTGTAACCTGTCCGTTCGTCTTAATCTCTTTGGAAAAGGCAGACCATGAAACGTCGCATCGAAAAAGCGGTGGTGCTGGGCGCGGGAACGATGGGTTCGCGGATTGCGGCGCACCTGGCAAACGCGGGGCTGCCGTGTATTTTGCTGGACATTGTGCCGCCGGACTTGAAGCCCGGCGCGCCAGCGGGAGAGCGCAACAAAATTGTGCGCGCGGGGCTGGAGGGAGCGAAAAAGTCGAAGCCGGCGGCGTTTTTTACGGGGGCGCTGGTGGAAAAGGTTTCGATTGGGAATTTCGAGGACGATTTGGGGCGCTGCGCGGAAGCGGACTGGATCATCGAAGTCGTTGCGGAAAATCTTGAAATAAAGCGGAAGCTCTTGGCGCGTGTGGCGGAATTTCGCAAGCCGGGCGCGATTGTTACGACCAACACATCCGGATTGCCTGTGCATTTAATTGCCGAGGGAATGAGTGAAGAGTTTCAGCAGCATTGGGCGGGAACGCATTTTTTCAACCCCCCGCGCTACATGAAATTGGTAGAAGTAATTCCCGGGCCGAAAACTTCGAGCGAAGTGATCGAAGCAATCAGCGAATTCTGCGACATGCGGCTTGGCAAAGGCGTGGTAGTTGCCAAGGACACTCCAAATTTTATCGCCAACCGCATCGGGACGTACTCGATGCTGAACGCGATCCGGCTGATGACGTCGCTGGGAATGACGATCGAAGAAGTGGACGCGTGCACGGGACCGGCGGTGGGCTGGCCGAAGTCGGCGACGTTTCGCACGGCCGATCTTGTCGGATTGGACGTGCTGATGCACGTGGTGAAGAACATTTACGAGACGGCGCCGAACGACGAATCCCACGAAATGTACAAAGTTCCGGCTCTGATTGAAGAGATGGCGCGTCGCGGCTGGCTTGGCGACAAGACCGGACAAGGCTTTTACAAAAAATTGCGCGGCGCAGGCGAAAAAGAAATTCTGACGCTGGACGTGAACACCATGGAATACCGGCCGCGCCAGAAGCCCAAGTTCGCGTCGCTCGAAATGGGCAAAGGAATCGAAGGCACACGCGAGCGGCTGCGCGCGCTGGTTGGGCCGGTGCTCGAAGGACAGAAGGGCGACAAAGCGCAGCAATTCATATGGGGCGGGCTTTCGGAAATGTGTCTGTACGCGGCGCGGCGCGTGCCGGAAATATCCGAAAGTATTGCGGACGTGGACCACGCGCTGCAATGGGGATTTGCGTGGGAGATGGGCCCGTTCGAAATGATGGACGCGATTGGCGTGAAGGAGTTTGCGGGGCAGGTGCAGAAAGAGGGGCGCGGGCTGCCGCCTGTGATTGAGAAACTATTAGCGAGCGGCCGAAAAGGATTTTACGAATCGGAGAAGGGCAAGACTACCGTCTTCGATTTGGAGACCGGCGGCGCAAAACCGTTAGACACTCCTAAGGGCGTGATTATTTTGAAGTCAGAAAAGGAAGCAGGCCGCGAAGTCGAGCGCAACTCGGGCGCGAGCTTGATCGACCTCGGTGACGGCGTGGTGTGCTGCGAATTTCACGCCAAGATGAACGCCATCGGCGCGGACTTGATCTCGATGATGCAGAAAGGATTGAAGCGGCTGGACACGGATTTCGACGCGATGGTGATTGCCAATCAAGCGGTGAATTTTTCCGTTGGCGCGAACCTGATGCTGATGCTGGTCGCGGCGCAGGAACAGGAGTGGGACGAACTGCACCTCGCGGTGAAGCAGTTCCAGAACATAAATCTTGCATTGAAGTATGCGCCGAAACCGGTGGTCGCGGCGCCGCAGGGAATGGCGCTGGGCGGCGGCTGCGAAATCAGCCTGCACGCGGCAAAGATTCAAGCAGCGGCGGAGGCGTACATCGGCCTGGTCGAGGCCGGTGTTGGGTTAATTCCCGGCGGCGGTGGCACCAAAGAAATGCTCATTCGCGCCAACGAACATGCGGGCGGCGGCGAGGATTTGGATTTGTTTCACGCCATGAAGCCGGCATTCGAAACGATCGCCATGGCCAAAGTGGGAACGAGCGCCGAAGAGTGCCGCGACCTTGGCTTCTTACGGCGTGAGGATGGCGTCTCCATGAATCGCGAGCGCCTCGTCGGCGACGCGAAACAAGCCGCGCTCGCACTTGTTCGCGGAGGTTACAAGCCACTCGCCGCAAGCTGGCAGGAAGGCGCGCAGACCACACAGATCAAAGTGCTCGGCGAACAATTCCTGGCGGGCGCAAAGCTCGTCATTCACATGATGCAGCGAGGTGGGTTCATCTCGGACCACGACGCGCACGTCGGCCGCAAGCTCGGAAACATTCTAGCGGGCGGGCCGCTCACGTCGCCGCAACTCGTCAGCGAACAGTATGTGCTCGACCTCGAGCGCGAAGCGTTCGTCTCCCTCTGCGGCGAAAAGAAAACGCAGGAGCGCATTGCCTACACGCTGAAAACTGGCAAACCGCTGAGGAATTAGACTCGGCTACCGGGCTTCGCTTGCCACGGGCACGGAGAAATGTTCGTGCGCGATGCGAAGTTTGCCGGACTCGTCGCGGTGCAAGACATGTGTCGCGCGCACGGTTTCCAGTTTTTCTTCGGCGCGTTTTCCGCCGCCGAGATCGCGTCCTGTGGCTTGAAACCGAAATGTGTAGCTGGCCACCCCGGCTTCATCGCCGCACAGCACTACGTCAATCGCGCTCAATTTTAATTCCATGCGCGTGTCCGGCTTGAAGTATTCGCGTGACCGTCTCATCGCTCCCAGGCGGCCCGGTTCGCTGCGCGACATAGCGATCTGAAACACCGTACTCCCGAGAGCGTAGAAACTATTCAGTTCTTCTTCAGACTTCGCCATGAAGGTTGACCAGAAAAGTTCCACGCCTTTGCGTATATCGTCGGCGGTCAATTTGGTGACCACAGCGGCCATGAGGGACTCCCAAGTGGTTTCGCGCGCTTTTGCTATTTCTACTTTACGCGAGCAAAAAAAATCCATAACCGCGATTTCCGAGGCAGTTGCCGAAGCGATTAAGGCTCTTGCAGCAGGCCAAATGAAAATAACACTTAAAAACGCATAGAATCGTATTACACTGCCATTTTGGAATCAGCGCAAATGGAGCGCAGACGTGAGGAAGGCCTGATGCACCGAGTCACACTCTTGCCGCCGCGCGAAGCCGCCAGGATTCTCGGCATCAGCTATCCCACGCTGAAGCAGTGGATCTACCGCGGAAAACTCAAAACGGTGAAGACTCCCGGCGGCCACCACCGTGTCCCGGAGACTGAAATCGACCGCATGATCCCCAAGAAATTCGACCGCGGCGAAATCGCGACGCGCCGCACCAATTTTCGCAAGATAAGCGGCCGCAACCAGTTGATTGGCCGCGTGGTTGCGCTGAAGTATAGCGGGCTGCTGGCCCAGGTGACCATGGCAATCGGCGAGCAGCAAATCACGGCAATTATCACTGCCGACGCCGCAAAAGAGATGCGTCTGAAGCCGGGTGAGCTGGCCGCCGCCCTGATCAAGTCCACGGAAGTAATGATTTTGCGGGTCTGAGCAATCGACAGTAGCGTCAGCTTTAAACCGGCTTTATTGACTGTTTCAGCAAACAAGTGGTTGGCCATTGGAGGACGCGCAATGAGAATGCGCCGAACTTTCAAAGCAGTCCTTATTCTCGCATTACTCTTTGCCGGCATCGCGCGCGCCCAGGATATCCGTGTGGCCGCGGCTGCGGACTTACAGTTCGCGATGCAAGACGTTGCCGCTCAATTTCAAAAGCAAACGGGGGCAAAAGTAGACGTAACCTACGGCTCCAGCGGAAATTTCTTCACGCAGATGCAAAACGGCGCCCCATTCGATATCTTCTTCTCAGCCGATATCGATTACCCGCGAAAACTGGAAGCCGCGGGACTCGCCGAACCTGGGACGCTCTATCAGTATGCAGTCGGACGTATCGTAATCTGGATGCCTGCGGATGCCAAGGCGGATGTCGTGCGCGACGGATGGAAAGCGCTGCTCGATGCGAGCGTGCAAAAAATCTCGATCGCCAATCCGGAGCACGCTCCATACGGCCGTGCGGCGGTAGCCGCGTTGCAAAGGGCCGGCATCTACGATCAAGTTAAAGCCAAGCTGGTGTACGGCGAAAATATCTCGCAAGCTGCCCAGTTTGTGCAGTCGGGCAACGCACAGGCCGGCATAGTCGCGATGTCCCTCGCTGTCTCGCCCGGGATGAAAGACGGCAAGCGCTGGGAAATTCCCGTCGGCCTGTATCCGCCCATCGAACAGGGAGCCATCGTGTTGAAAAGCGCGAAAAACAAGCAGCAAGCGCGGGCATTCCTGGAATTTGTAAAGAGCGAGGCCGGCCGCGGCACGCTCGCGAAGTATGGTTTCACGTTCGCGGGACCTCGTGCGCAGGTTCCCTGATTAAAAATCATGGCCGCGCTCCTTCTTTCTTTGAAACTTGCTCTTTGCGTTTCCGCAATTCTCCTCGGGGGTGGAATGCCGCTCGCCTATTGGCTTGCGTATTCGAACTGGCGCGGAAAGTTTTTGCTGGAAGCGGTCGTGGCACTGCCCTTGGTGTTGCCGCCGACTGTTCTTGGATTTTACGTACTTGTGGCCATGGGCCCGCACGGTCCGCTGGGGAGATTTTGGCAAATGTTTTTCGGCCACGGACTTGCCTTCACGTTTGAGAGCCTGGTCCTCGCTTCTGTCTTGTACAGTTTGCCGTTTGCTGTGCAGCCGCTCATCGCTTCTTTCGAATCCGTCGACCGCAAACTTCTCGATGCTTCCGCCGTCCTTGGTGCGGGACGCCTCCGGACATTTTGGCGCGTGGTTCTTCCCCTTTCAATCCCCGGCGTCGTCACTGCGCTGGTGCTCACCTTTGCGCACACGATGGGCGAATTCGGTGTTGTCTTGATGGTCGGCGGAAATCTGGCGGGTATAACGCGCACAGTTTCTATCGACATCTACGATCATGTGCAATCGCTCGAATACGCGGAAGCAAACCGCATGGCGCTCGTGCTGCTGGCATTTTCGTTCGCGGTTTTGACCGTCGTCTACTCCATCAATCGTGAAGTAGGGCGCCAGATGGGTCGCCGTCTGTGGACACCGTGGGCGGCGAAGTAAACGCGCCCTTTTTGACGGCGCGCGTGAAGCTGGAACGTCGCGCTGTCGCTGCTCCGCCGTTCGTTCTGGACGTCTCCATCGAAGTTCCCGCCGGCATCACCATTCTTTTTGGGCCCTCCGGCGCCGGAAAATCCACGTTGTTGGATTGCATTGCCGGTTTGGTTCAACCGCAAGCAGGGCGAATCACAATAGGAAGTGAAACTCTTTTCGACTCGGAGAGCCGCACCAATGTTCCGCCACAAGCGCGGCGCATCGCTTACGTTTTTCAAACACTGGCGCTGTTTCCGCATATGACGGCGGAGGAAAACGTCGCCTACGGACTAAACGGCCTGACCCAGGCAGCGCGTACTGCGCAAGTGCAATCTGTCCTGAGAGTATTTCGCGTGGAAAATCTGAGGACTCGCCGGCCGCCGGAAATCTCAGGCGGCGAACGCCAGAGGATCGCTTTGGCGCGTTCTCTCGTCACGCAACCGCGCGCCCTGCTGCTGGATGAGCCGCTGACCGGGCTCGACGCCGAACTGAAACACGCCATCGTGGATGACTTGCGTTCGTGGAACGCGGCGCGCAACATTCCGATTTTGTACGTTACGCACAGCCGCGAAGAAGTGGACGCCCTCGGCGAGCGCGTGATCGCCATGGATCGTGGCCGCGTGGTGGGCCAGGGCTCGCCGCTCGAAGTTCTGGAAGCGCCGCGCCGCAAGCGCCTCGCTCAGTCCGCCGGCTTTGAAAATTTGCTTTCCGGAACCGTCGTGGAATTGCGCCCATCCGACGGTGTGATGCTCGTTCGCCTTTCCGAAAGCGCCTGCCAAATCGAAGTCCCGCTAGGATACGCCGGGCCGGGAGATTCCGTGCATATTGCCATTCGCGCGGGCGACATTTTGTTGGCCAACGTGAGGCCAGAGGGACTAAGCGCGCGCAATATCATCGAAGGCCGCGTCGTGTCCATGGAAACGCGCGGTACACTGATCCGATTACGCGTGGATTGCGGAGCGGAGTTTATCGCGCACGTCACTCCCGGCGCAGCGCAATCACTGGGACTTTCCAGGGAAAAGCGCGTCTGGCTCGTGCTGAAGACACACTCCTGTCATCTGGTCGAGGATTCGGAATAATCCCAGGCACGAGCCAAAGCCCAACCTGAACTACAACCTGATCATTCGCAGCTGACAAAGCGGACGGTTAAAAGTGCGATTAAGATTGCGGTTTGCTTACAGGAGCAGCCGTAGCCCCAGGCACGGAGAATCTTACTTCTGCCGCTTCCAGCGTCTCGCCTTTTGGAGTGGCGTGGATCACCACGCGGTCGCCCACGGCAAGGTCCGCCAGCTTCGCGGGCTTATCCACAGTGCCGGCGCGCTGAACGTAAACGGTCTCGGCGACGAGCTTAACCTCAACGGAACTTCCATCCGCGATTTTCACGGTCACAGAATCGGCGCCCATTTTTTCCACTGTGCCAATGACGTGCTTTTTGTCACCGTGCGCTACGGCCAAAGACGCGCAAACCATAAACGCCAACGAAAGAATCAACGGAAAGAATCGAACTCTCATTTTCATCTCCACGGGCTCTGAACCGGGCCAACTCCACCCGCAACAGTATTATTCCATGATGCGCCAAGGAAGAAAAACAGCCAGAAAGGATGCTGGCGCTACACGCATAGATCCGTGCGACTCACACGACCCGCATCTCAGCCTAATGATTCATTCTAATGATGATGATGCTCTTCCGGTTTCCGCGCCGGCGCCGACCCATTCAAAAATTCGTCTTCCTGCTGTTCTTCTTTCCGGTCGTCCGGCCCTTTCGGATTGTACTTTTCCATCTCCATCTTTTCGTCCGTGGTCAATTGAGGCAAGTGGCGGATAAAGAGCACGAGCTTCCAGCTATCTTCCGGCGCACTATGATGCGTGGAGAACGCCGGCATTCCCGTGAAGCGGACTCCATTCTCGATGATCCAGAAAAGCTCGCCGTCAGAGAGTTTTTGCGTTTCCTCATGCCGCAGGTCCGGCGGCTTCGGGTAAAGTCCGCTGCCCATCATGGTGTCGCAGCTGCCGTCGTTGCCGTGGCAGATGGCGCAATGGTCCGCGAAGTGCAACATGCCCTCGCGCAGATTTTCCGGCGTGGCCGGGATTGGATTGGCGAGACTGCGTGCTGACGCCGGAAGAGCCATGTGCCGTGCTTTTCGAGCCATCATCACTTCGATGGCTGTCGGCGTGGCTTTCGCACTTACGCCGTTGTGCAGCAGCGAAAAGCCTACAAAAACAATCGCCAGCAACACGGCGGCAAGCCCAATGAGAATGATCCTTCCAGCTTTCATCGCTTTGCGACCATGGTAGTCGACTCAACGCGTCCGAGCTAGCGTAGATTTATTAGGTCACGCAGTATCTGCAATCGCCCGCCTGCACACGGGCACCGCCTCTGGTAGGATACGCCAAACCATGGCGCACAAAGTCTATTCAAGCCTGGATTTGGCCGTCGCGGACATTCCCGATGGCGCTCGCATTATGTTTGGCGGTTTCGGCGGCGCGGGCTTTCCGAATAATCTCATTCAGGCGCTTTCGCAAAGAGGAATCAAGGATGTCACCGCCATCAGCAACAATTGCGGCACGAAGGATGGCGAGCTCGGATTGATGTTCAAGCACAATCAGGTCCGCCACGTGATCGCCTCTTTTCCGGGGCCGCATGCGCATTATTTTCAGGAGCGCTTGGCCGCAAAAGAGGTCGCGCTCGAATTGGTGCCACAGGGCATTCTCTGCGAACGCATGCGCGCGGCCGCCGCCGGCCTGCAAGGTTTTTACACCACTGTTGGCGTTGGCACGGAAGTTGCGAACGGCAAAGAAGAACGCGTCATCGAAGGCAAGCGCTGCATTCTGGAAATGCCCATTCACGCGGACTATGCGCTGATCAAAGCCGAAAAGGCGGATGAGCTGGGGAATCTTACCTATCGTCTTGCGGCACGCAATTTCAATCCCATCATGGCCATGGCCGCAACAACCACGATTGTTGAAGTTGAAGAAATTGTGCCCATCGGCGCCATTCCTCCGGAGCATGTCTTGACACCCGCCATTTTTGTTCACCGCATCGTGCAAGCCAAGGGGATTCGTTATGCCGGATAAGCCGCGGCTCACCCGTGAGCAGATTGCACAGCGTGCCGCACTCGAATTGCCCGATGGTGCTTACGTCAATCTTGGCTGGGGGATTCCAAACCTCATTGCGGATCATCTGCCGAAAAACGTCCAGGTCTATTTTCATAGCGAGAACGGAATTCTCGGCATGGGCCGCCGCGCAAAACCGGGTGAAGAAGATCTCGACCTGGTGGACGCAATGAAAGTGCCCGTAACGCTAATTTCTGGTGCGTCTTTCTTTCATCAAGCCGATGCGCATCTCATGACCCGTGGCGGCCATCTCGATGTCGCCGTCCTTGGCGGCTTCCAGGTTTCCGAAAAAGGCGACCTCGCCAATTGGAAAGTTCCCGGCGCAAAGGGGTCCGGCGGAATTGGCGGCGCCATGGATATCGCTGCCGGCGCAAAAAAGCTGCTTGTCTGCATGGAGCACACCACAAAAGAGGGCGCGCCCAAAATTGTTCGCCAGTGTACCTATCCACTCACCAGCCTCTCTTGCGTGGACACCGTCATCACCGACCTCGCTGTGATTGACGTCCAGCCCGGCGGATTGATGCTCCGCGAGATTGCTCCGGGCTGGTCGTTCGACGAAGTCCAAAAACTCACAGGAGCCCCGCTAATGACTTTGGGCCGCCCGCCGGAAATTAAATTGGATTGAGATTTTCTCCACTTACCTGAAACAGTCAAACATCTGCTTACTCGCCGCTCCGCCCTTCCCGCATGGTAGAGTGGGCATGTTCCGCCGCAAGGCAGCGCATGATCAGGAGGCAACTCATGTCAGAAGCCATCCCCGAAAAATATGTAGACTTGCTCGAAAAGCCGGCCTTCGGCAGTCTCGGCACCCTAATGAAAGACGGCAGCCCGCAGGTCACTCCCGTCTGGCTGGATTACGACGGGCACTACATCCGTTTCAATTCCGCGCTCGGCCGCGTCAAGGACAAAAATGTACGCCGCGATCCGCGCGTTTCCATTACCGTTCTGGACCCTGCGAATCCATACCGCTATCTCGAGATTCGCGGCCGCGTTGTCGAAATTACGCAGAACGGCGCCGACGACCACATCAACAAGCTCTCGCAAAAATATCTGGGCAAGCCTGTTTATCCCTTCCGTCAGCCTGGCGAAGTGCGCGTCACATACAAGATCGAGCCGGAAAAAGTCAGTTCCATGGGGTGAGAAAAGTGTCCACAAAAATTCGATTTGCGCTCGCCGTGAGTTTTTTTCTTGCCGCGTCATTTCCCGCGCAGGCAAGGCCCGTTCATGAAGAAAATGGCCAGACCTTCGACGTCCCCGGCGGAAAAATCTATTACGAAGTCACCGGCAGCGGGTCTGGGACGCCATTGGTCATCGTCAACGGCGGTCCTGGCTTCGATCACACGTATTTGCACATCGCCACGGCCTGGGACGCGCTCGGCAAAAATCGCCGTATCATTTTTTACGACCAGCGTGGCGATGGCCGCTCAGGCCCACTCAATCCTGGCCAATCCTGCAATCTCGCGGATCAGATCGCCGACCTCGAAGCTCTGCGCGCGCATCTCGGCTTTGAAAAATGGGACATGCTCGGCCACTCCTGGGGCGGCTACTTATCCATGGCGTATTCCGCACGCCATCCGGAACGCATCGCGCACCTGATGATTGTCGATTCCGCTGCGCCAAAGTGGAGCGACACGCTTTTTCTTTTCTCGCAGATTTTTCCGGAAACCACCGAGCGGCGCGCTAGCTACAGCTTTGCTGACGAATTAGGCGATAAAGCCGCCTCCGACGCTGGCATTCACGACTATCTGACCATGCTGTTTTACTCACCGGAAAAGCGCGACGCGTTCGTCTCGCAAATGGGCGCAGGCGCGTTTCAGAAGGAGACTTCTCGTGCCGTGGTGAGCGACCTGCCTCGTTTCGACCTAAACCCGGAAATCGCCAAATTCAAATTTCCCGTGTTGGTAATTACCGGCCGTTATGACATTAATGTCGCGCCACTGGTTGCCTATAAAATTCACCAGGCGATTCTCGGTTCGCGTTTCATTGTCTTCGAAAAAAGCGGCCACATCCCGTTCTACGAAGAGCCGGAAGCATTCGTCCGCGCCACCGAGGATTTTCTGAAGTAGCACAAGCTTGCCCTGAGCCCCGAAGGGCACTCCTGCCTCTGCTCCGGCATTTGCCCAACGCACCGCAAGAGCAAAATCAGAACCGCACTGGCGAGAGTGCCTATGCGACTAGAGCCGCGCGGCAACGCGCGCAGCAATACGTCCATCCGCGGTTCGGAAAATCAGCACCAAACTGTCCGTCAAAGGCACGCCCGCACTGGCAATTCCCAGCTCGTACGACCACGAATATCGCTTCGGCAATTCTGCCGCGAGATCCTTTGCAAACGGCTGAATCGGATCGACCGAACGATTGACCACGGCTATCTTTCCCACCGGCCGCAAATCCACGCCGTGCTTCCAATAAAGCGAAAGCTTCAGCGAACTCATCTCCTGCGGCGTCAGGTATCCGCCGGTGCCAACCTGTTGTAGGCCATACGAACAAAGCTGATCGCGAATCGTCAGCGAAAGCAAGAGCTTGTCCGGGAATTCCGTTACGTCGTAAGTGCCGACGCGAAAAATCGTTCCGTCGTCGCTGCCATAGTCGTAGGATTTCAGCGCGTCGAAAAAATCTCCAGAGGTAACGCGCCCTTTTATGCGAAAGCATGGGCCGTTGGGAATTCCTCCGTCGCCAATCAGAAAAACGCCGCCGAAATAGTTTTCGATTTTGGGATCAGGCGGCTTTGGCTTTTTTGTTTTTTTCTGCGCAAACGCGCTGAATGGCACAAGCAGGAATAACCCGCCAAGCGCCAGGCAAGCCGCGCGTGAGATTCGTGCGTCCATCCGAGACATCCACCCGGCTCATTTTAACCCCGCTGGCCCCGCCCGGAGAAGAAAGGAAATCCCATCCGTGGTGTAGAGGGCCTTGCCACCGTCGAGCGGCTTGGCTTCCACTTTGCCCGAGCGCACGGACTCGATCGCGCTGACCAGCCTTGGCAAAATCGCGGGGTCCGCTACAGGAACATTGTGCGCGCCGAGCACGAGCTTGAGTTGCGGAGCCAGGGCGGCGAGCCTCTTTACCGAGGCCACGTATGCGTCCAGATCGGTTTCCGGCCGGAAGAGCCAAATCGGGCCGGGATAATACGTGTCGCCGGTGAAGAGCAAACCGTTTTCACGGTCGATCAGGCAGATGGCATCGGGCGTGTGGCCGGGCGTCGAAATAATCTCAAGGACGCGGCCGCCGCCGAGATTAATTTTGAAGCCGTTTTTAACGAAGAGCGAGACGTGCCACGGCTTGGTGGCGTACGTCTTCGGGTCAAAGCCTTTTGGCAGGTCGCCGCAAATCATGCCGGTAGCGAGTTCTTCTTGCGCGTCGTCGCGCGAGCCTTTCGCGTTTTGGCGTGTGAAGTCCGTGTCCATACCGTAGATAAACGTGAAAAGCGAATTGCCTCCGACATGATCGTTGTGCGTGTGCGAATTCAGGACGACGACGGGGCGACTCGTCAATTGGGTGACGACTTTGTGGATGTTGGCGATGCCCATTCCCGTATCAAAAAGCAACGCTTGCTTGTGGCCGACTATGAGATAGGAAATGACTTCTTCGGCTTGATGCGGCTCGTAAATCGCAAACGTCCCGTCCGCGACTTTGTAAACCTCGAACCATGGATCGTTGGGGAGAACCCGCTCGAAGGATTTGTATTCGGGGCGGGGAAGCGCCTTGCACCAATCCGGTGGAATCGTTTGCGGTGCGGCGGAAGAAAAAGAAGTGCTTAACGCAGAGGGCGACGGGAACACAGAGATCGCAGAGAAGAGAAAAATGAAAAGCGGTAAAATCACTGACAAGGAATTGCGGACCTTACGCGACACTCGTGTTCCTCCGTCCCAACCCCAAAAGCTTCCCAATCACACTCTCCCGCTCAAGAACTTCAAACACTTCCCCCGTCATTCCAGGGGTGGGCACATCGTGGCGAAAGCCAGTTATCTTTTTGGCGAGCTCCGCGGGCAGTTCGTAAACATGATCCACTTTGAACTCGTCATTCTCCGCCGCCTCTCGCGCTTGCTTGGCAAGCACGCTCTTGCGGATACTTTCAAATTCGGCAGGGAGGTCGCCGCTCGTTTCGAGATGCAAAACTTTATCCTCTTCCCCGTTGTGCGCGACATGCCATAGTTTTTGGCCATTCTTCCAAGCCGAGGCCGAACTGAACATCACATGGTCTTCGACAAAACAGCCAACGACCTCGCCCGCCTGCGATAGCTTCTCGAGTGTCTTATCCTTAATCTCAGTGCGGTTAAACACAACCACGTACCATCCCGTCGGCAGTTGGGCGCCGACAATCTTGGATTCGGGAACTTCTTCGCGTTTTCCTGTCGCGCGCAGACCCAATGCCGTGCACGCCGTTGGAAGGCTTCCGCCCTTCAGCGCGGCCCATGAAAGTGAATATCCCATAGCGATTCACTTCGAAGACTGCACGAATATCGATTTGGGAATCATCATGTGCACGCCTTTGTTGCCGTCAACCAGTTCAGTGATGTGCAAGTCAGCGGCCACACTTGCCAGCATATAGGCGTCATCGCGTGAAAGGTGCTTTTCGGTAACCAAAAAATCAATCATTTCGTGCACCGCGAGTTGCGCGCACATGTTCAGGTCGTCGTTGAGGCCCATGGTGATGTAGTGCGTCGGCGTTTCGGCGCGGGGCCACTTCAGGTGCATGTCCTTGCGCACTATGAATTGAAACGTGCCGACCAGCGAAGTCTCGAGGGCGGTGATGTCCACTTCGCCGTCGCCCTGCCCGGCGTGGCCGTCGCCCACTTCAAAAAGCGCGCCCGTCGCGTGCACCGGAATGTAGAGCGTGGTGCCGGCGACGAGGTCCTTGTTATCGAGATTACCCGCCATCACCCACGGCGGCGCGCTGTTGAAGCGGCCAGCGCTTTCCGGCGGCGCGTCGCCCATGCTGCCGAAAAAAGGATGCAGCGGAATCTCGATGCCCGGCGCGAATTTCGCGATCATGCGCTTCTCGTCCAGCGGAATGATTTTCATTTTCGCGTAAGGATAGTCGTCCGGGATGTAGCCGCGCCCCGGCCCGAACGCGTTGTACGCATACGGAATCGCCAGCTTGATCGCCAGGATTTTCACTTCCAGCACGTCGCCCGGCTGCGCGTCCTCAATATAAATCGGCCCTGTCAAAATGTGTCCGCCCGGCCCTTTGTCCTTCACCTGGTCGGTAATATCGCGCAGCGATTGCTCCACCTGCTCCGGCGGCACGCCCGCATCCTCCAGCCGCTTCGGACTATTCGTAATAACCGTATCAATCTGCACGGTATCGCCGGACTTGATGCGCAACACCGGCGCCGCCTTAGCGTCGTAGTATCCCCAAGCCACCGTCTTAGGCGTCGCCTTCAGCGTGTAGGCGGATTGCGCGTCAGCTGACGGTGCTAGTGACAGTAAGGGGACGAACAAATTGAAATAGCAGATCAGCTTAGCAGCACGCATTTAGTGGGCCTCGTGTTTGTTTTCAGCGTTCTTAAATTCGGGCGGAGCCCAAACTTCCTTGCCGGTTTTGTCTACGTAGCCCCAAATTCCTTCATATATCGGAACTCTTGCAAGCTCCGGAGAGTCAAAAGCCAATCCCTCTCCAGGAAACTTCCCGTAGGAAACGCGGGCGAGTCCATTTACGAACCCAAACGACAGATTGTATTTTGGGTTGATCGAAAATCGGCCCAACTGATCGATGAAGCCGTACTTATGGTTCTTGTCGATGACAACGGCCAGGCCTTCGGTAAACGTATATGCCATCGCAAAGGTGGGCGGAATCGTCAGGTTTCCACTCCTATCGACGTAGCCGTATTTGAAGTCCACAGAGACGGCGGCGAGGCCTTCCGCAAAATCACCCGCATCCAGGAACTTTGGCGGAATCACCGTCTTTCCGGATCGGTCAATGAATCCCCACTGATTTTTGTCGTCCTTGAAATCGACGGATGCCAGCTCCTGCGCGAATTCATTCGCCTGGTGAAAGCGAAAGGGGATGACTGCATCGCCATTGAAATTGACGAAGCCCCATTTACCCTCGCTCTTAACAGGCAATAGTCCCTCCGAGAATTCCCAACCGCTATCGTCAAAAGGTGGGATAAGGAGCATGCCTGACCTGTCGATAATTCCGTGCTTGCCGCCATCAACGAGGACGATCCCGCGCCCTTCATGGAAGCCCTGGGCATACTCGAATCTCGGCGGGATGGCGAAATCGCCCTTTGTGTCTACGTATCCCCAGAATTTGCCCAGCCGCACTGCAGCAAGCCCCTCAGCAAAAGACCAACGGCACTCATCGAACTGCGGCTGAATTTCAATTCTTCCGCTTTCATTGATGAAGCCCCACTTCTCGGCGATCTGTACTGGAGCTAAACCCTCGGAGAAGTCGCGACAGTCCTCGAAGGCCGCTTCAATTGCAAGTTGGCCGGACCTATTCATGTACCCACAGTGCGCATTCCGCTCCACGACGAAGAGCGGCTGAGAAGTCTTTTCGGCGGTAACTGCCGTCCCACGCATTAGCAAGCACACTGATGCCAACACGTAAGTAGTTCGTCTAATTGTGGTCCGACATTTCATCGCAAGGATCATGGATGAGTCATGTCCTCGGGTTTGACGAGGGCGTCGAATTCTTCGGCGCTTACGAATCCCAACTTGACAGCAGCCTCGCGGAGGCTGAGGTGGGAGTGATGGGCGGCTTTGGCGACTTGGGCGGCGGCGTCATAGCCGATTTTGGGGGCCAGCGCGGTGACCAGCATCAGCGAATTGTGGACGTAGTGTTCGATTTGCGTGGTGTTGACTTCGATGCCCTGGACACAATGCCCAACAAAGCTGTTCATGGCGTCGGCGAGAAGTTCGACGCTGTGGAGATAGTTGAAGATGATGACGGGCTTGAAAACGTTGAGCTCGAAATTGCCTTGCGAGCCGGCGAAACCGATGGCGGCGTCGTTGCCCATGACCTGGACAGCGACCATGGTGATGGCTTCGGCCTGCGTGGGATTCACTTTGCCTGGCATGATCGAAGATCCGGGCTCGTTTTCCGGAAGCGAAAGTTCGCCGAGGCCGCAGCGCGGGCCGGACGCGAGCCAGCGAATGTCGTTGGCGATTTTCATGAGCGAAGCGGCAAGCGTTTTCAAAGCCCCCGAAGCAAAGATCAATTCGTCATGCGCGGATAGAGCAGCGAACTTGTTGGGATGCGAGCGAAACGGGAGACCGGTGAGTTCGGCAATTTTGCCCGCGGCGCGCTCGGCGAATTCGGGGTGGGCATTAAGGCCGGTGCCTACGGCTGTGCCACCGATCGCAAGATCGTAGAGGCCGTCGAGCGCCATGGCGACGCGGCCGCCGTCGCGGTCGAGCAAATTGACGTAGCCGGAGAATTCCTGGCCGAGGGTGAGTGGGGTAGCGTCCTGCAGATGCGTCCGCCCGATTTTTACGATGTCGGCGAATTCTTTGGCTTTGGCGTCGAGCGCATCGCGGAGTTTTTTAATGGCAGGTAGAAGCTTTTGGCGCGTTTCGGTGGCCGCGGCAATGTGCATCGCGGCGGGGAAGGTATCGTTGGAGGACTGCGACATGTTTACGTCGTCGTTGGGGTGAACCGGTTTCTTGCTGCCCATCGCGCCGCCGGAAATTTCGATGGCGCGGTTGGAGATCACCTCGTTGACGTTCATGTTGGTCTGCGTGCCGCTGCCGGTCTGCCAGATGCGCAAGGGGAAGTGCTCGTTCAGCTTTCCGGAGACAACTTCGTCGGCTGCTTGCGTGATAAGTGCCGTCTTATCAGCAGGAAGCTTGCCCAAATCCTGATTCACCAGCGCGGCAGCCTTCTTCAGGATGCCGAATGCGCGGATCAGCTCTGGGGGCATAGTGTCCTTGCCGATGGCAAAGTGGATCAGAGACCGGGCTGTCTGCGCGCCATAGTAGCGGTCGGCGGGGACGTCGATCTTGCCCATGCTGTCGGATTCGGTGCGTGTCGGGATGTTTTCAAGAGCTTCAGCGGCTTCGGACATGATGGTCTCCTGGAAAGGGTGCCCCCGATTTTAGCAGGGAACGAGGAGCAGCACAGCCGGGGTGGTGGGGGCTGTGTTGAGCCTCGAAGCAAATGTGGACTGTGTGGACGTCGTCATCTGTCCTGATCGGTCCGAAAGCGGAGGGAAGGCTCTCGCACCCACGGGTGGTTAACCATAATTGGGGGTGCCCCCCCTGGTTTTGTGTAAGTGTTGATTCTGAAGGAGACGATGTTGTTTAGAATCAATACTTATAGAAGTGTTCATTCCAGGGCAGTTGCGGGAGTCTTTATCGGACGAGCGGCGTACAGGGGAAAATTCGATGGAAGATGGCGGTAATCGCTCTGCCGAGGATCGAAAAGTGTCTGCGAGGGGCGGCGAAAGGGGACAGGTTCGTTGGTTGAGACTCACGCAAAATTATAACATACAGGTACTCTTTGTCAATAAGTATTTGTAAGTTATTCACAGCGCTGAAGTTGTTTGTGGCTCTTTGTTAAGACGTTGCCTTGAAACGGAAGAACCTTCTTCGACACTACAAACCATGCAGTTAGCTCTGCAGAAGGCCCCTTAGACAATTCGAGAGGAGACTCCCCATGGCAAATTACCGGTTCGGGAAACACCCACCCCAGGTCGACTATCGGACGTTGCGGTTCAAGGATTACATCAAGTCCTCGCTGCCGGCGCCGCCGGCGACGTATAACGTTCTCGCGGATGTCTATAAGAACTTGAAAACAAACGACCCAACGAAGCTGTTCCCCATGGATGGCAACGACACGGTGGGCGACTGCACCTGCGCGGGAATGGCGCATGCGATTACGACGTACTCTGGACTGGTGGGGAAGAAAACGATCATGCCTCAGGCAGCCGTGCTGAAACTCTACTACCACCTGACCGGTGGCGCGGATACCGGGTTGAATGAGCTGGACGTGTTGAACTACTGGCGGCAGAACAGCGTGGACGGCGTGGAGATCCTGGCGTACGTAAAGCTTGACCCGAAGAATCATACGAACGTGCAGCAGGCTATGCAGCTTTTCGGAGGCGTTTACCTGGGGTTCCAGGTACAGGAAAATGCCCAGCAGGAGTTCCAGAACCATCAGCCTTGGACACCCGGGCCGTTGACCAATGACGGCCACTGCGTGTTCGCGGTGGCGTATGACGCCACGGGCGTCACAGTCCTGACTTGGGGAAATACACAGCAGGCGACGTGGGCCTGGTGGGATGAGTGCGTGGACGAGGCCTACGCGATCCTGCCGCCACAGGCTAAGGAGAAGAACTTTGCGCCGGGATACGACCTGGCGCAGTTGCAAGAGGACCTGAACGAAGTGGCAAGCTGAGGCTTGGCGGCTCGAGATAGGCGATTGGAAACATGAGGCTTGAGCGCTCGCGAGCAGAAGGAGGTTGCGGAGGACGCGTTGTGTATAATTGAGGCCTTGGGGATTTAGCGCCTTTCATGCCGGAAGAGACAAAAACAGTACGAGCCAGCGCCGAGGTTTTGCGCGAGCGCAAGCGGCGGTTTCGCCGCACGCGGGCGCGCGAACTGATGATGATTACGAAGGCGCTGGCCTCGACGAAGCATCCCATCCTAGTGCACATCATCCCGATGCGGCGGTGCAACCTGGACTGCGGGTATTGCAACGAGTACGACAGCGTTTCGAAGCCGGTGCCGCTGGCCGAGATGAAAAAGCGACTGGATATCCTGGCGGACATGGGGACGTCGATCATTACCATCAGCGGCGGCGAGCCTTTGATGCATTCGGAGCTGGAAGAAATTATCCGGCACATCCGGAAGCGCGGGATGATCGCCGGGATGATTACGAACGGGTTTTTGCTCAGCAAGGAGCGCATCGGGACGCTGAACGAGGCGGGCCTGGAGCATCTGCAAATCAGCATTGATAACCTTGTGCCGGACGAAGTATCGAAAAAGAGCTTGAAGACGCTGGATACCCGTCTCGAATGGCTGTCGGAGTTTGCTGTTTTTCAGGTGAACATCAATTCGGTGCTTGGAAGTGGAGTGAAGGACCCGGAAGACGCGTTGAAGATTGCGCACCGGGCCGTGGAGCTTGGGTTCACCAGCACGGTAGGGATCATTCACGACAACAACGGCCAACTGAAGCCGCTGGGGCCGCGCGAGCAAGAAATTTTTGAAGAGATCATGACGCTGGGGAAACGCTCATACTCGCGGTTTAACGATTTCCAGCACAGCGTCGCCCGCGGCAAGGAGCACAACTGGCGGTGCCGGTCGGGCTCGCGCTACTTGTATATTTGCGAGGATGGCCTGGTGCATTGGTGCTCGCAGCAGCGCGGTTATCCAGGGATACCGCTGACACAGTACACCGACGAGATGCGCCACAGGGAGTATTTGACGGCTAAGCACTGCGCGCCGATGTGCACGGTGTCGTGTGTGCAGCAGGTCGGTATGCTGGACAACTGGCGCGGGCCTCAAACGCTGAAACCCAAGCCCATGGCGCCTCCCGCGGGGGCGCGGCCGGAGCTAGTGCAAATCGGCGGTACACGAAGCGACTCCTAGCGGCGAACTAATTTCTACTTCGCAACGCACTCTCTAGTTTCTCTCCGCGCACATGGCTGGCCTTGACTTATTGACGATGGGGGCCGGCTTCCGAAGAATGAGAGCATGGCGGGCGCAACCATCGAAATCGAAAACCTGACGAAAGACTACCCGTACGGCTTCCTGCACCTGAAGAAAAAAAGGTCGCTGGAAGGGCTAACCATGCAGGTGGAGGACGGCGAAGTGTTTGGATTTCTTGGGCCGAATGGCGCGGGGAAATCCACGACGATCAAATTGCTCGTGGGGCTCATTTTTCCGGACGCCGGGACGGCGAGCATCCTCGGCAAGCCCATCACCGACATTGAAATGCACCGTGACATCGGCTATTTGCCGGAGCAGCCGTATTTTTACGACTATCTGACGGCTGCGGAAGTGCTTGATTATTTTGCGCGATTCCACGACTTGACGGCAGCGGACCGGAGTGAGCGCGTAAAGCGCATGCTGAAGAAAGTAGGGCTGGAGACGGCCGGGAAGATTCAACTGCGCAAGTATTCGAAGGGGATGCTGCAACGGGTGGGACTGGCCCAGGCCATTTTGCACGACCCGAAAGTGGTGATTCTGGATGAACCGATGTCGGGGCTTGATCCCATCGGACGGCGGGAGGTGCGCGACATTATTCTGGAGTTGAAGCGCGAAGGAAGGACCGTCCTTTTTTCGACGCACATTCTTTCCGATGCAGAGATGCTTTGCGACCGCGTGGGCGTGATCGTTGGCGGGAAGCTGCGGGGTGTCGGCGCGCCTGGCGAAATCGTGGGAATGAAGACGCAGGGCATGGAGATTTTGTTTGAATTGCCAGCGAGCACCGCGACATCAACGGCATCCGCGAACGCGGCCGGCATTCTCGCGAAAGCTGCAAAAACCGGCGATCGCTATCGTCTGCAAGTGACGGAAGAAGAGCTTTACGCTGCGTTAGAGCAGCTTCGTTCTGCGGGGGCGAAAATCCTTTCCGTGACGCAAGTGAAAGCCACGCTCGAAGAATATTTCATGCATCTGATCGAGGCGGACCGGGCGCAGGCGGCGGCCGTCGAGGTGAGCGGGAAATGAAGCGAGCTGGCGCAGTGGCGTTGAACACATTTCGCGAAGCGGTGCGAGACCGCGTCTTGTATAACCTCGTTTTCTTTGCCTTGCTGATGATGGCAGCGGCCATTTTTGTCGGGCAGATTTCGATCGGAATTGAAGAGCTAGTGATCAAGAGCCTGGGCTTGAGCGCGATCTCGGTGATCGGATTACTGATCGCGGTGTTCATAGGCGTCGGCCTGGTTTACAAAGAGATGGATAAGCGAACGTTGTATGCGCTGCTGGCCAAGCCGGTGAGGCGGTGGGAATTTCTGCTGGGAAAATTCGGCGGGCTGGTGTTGACGCTGGCGGTGAATACCGTGGCGATGGCCGCGGGGCTGCTTGCAGCGCTGGTTTACGTTAAGCAACATCTCGAGCGCACGGACACGGTATTGTTCGTCGCGATTTATTTCATTTTGCTGAAGCTGATGCTTGTGGTTGCGCTGGCCCTGCTTTTCTCCTGCTTCAGCACGCCGCTTCTGGCGATTCTTTACACTTCGGCATTCTACGTGGCAGGGCTTTTCGTCGAGGAGATGCGGACGTTTCAGTTTGCCACGCCAAATCCGGCCGCGTCGTGGCTGCTGCGCGGGCTTTCTTACCTGCTGCCCAACTTTGAAAATTTCAACGTGATGGCGGCGGCCGCGCACGGGCGGGAAATTCCGGGAGCTTTGATTCTGCAGAACACGGCTTATGCCGCGCTGTATTGCATTATCGTGCTGCTTATCGCGGCGGCAGTTTTTTCGCGACGGAATCTGAAATGATAACCCCGAATTCGAAAACTCTTGTGCTGTTGGTTCTGCTCGTATTGGGATTTACGGGCGTTTGGCGTTTACAGCAAGGTATCGACGCGCAGCGAGCCGCGTTGCACGAGGAGCGAGACGAACTGGTACTGCGCTCCGGCAAGTTATTGAAAGCCATGAGCCTCGAATACACGCCGCTACTGGCGGATTTTTATTGGACACGCGTGGTGCAATATTACGGCGACAAGCGCGCGCGTCACGATCTCCACTTCGAACTGTTATCGCCGCTTCTGGATTTAACGACCACGCTCGATCCCCATCTGCTGGTGGCCTACCGTTTTGGCTCGACGTTTCTCAGCGAGCCTTCGCCGCGAGGCGCCGGCCATCCGGAGCAGGGAATTGCCCTATTGGAGCGTGGGATTCAAGCCAATCCCGAGTACTGGCGATTTTACCAGGATATGGGATTCATCTATTACTTCGAGCTGAAGGATTATGCAAAAGCTTCGGCGGCGTTCGAGAAGGGAAGCGAGTACCCCGATTCGCAGATCTGGATGAAAGTCATGGCCGCAAAGGTTGCGGCTGAGGGCGAATCGCTTTCCACCTCCATTTTTTTGTGGAGACAGGTTTACGAGACGACCAAAGATCCCCAGGTAAAAGAAAATGCGCTAACGCACCTGCAATTGCTGGGAGTGCAGGAAGATTGCAAGCAATTGGATAAGCTTGCGGACGAATTTCAAAAGCGAACGGGCCGGCGTCCCACGCGCGTAAGCGAGCTGGTGCAAGTGGGGATGTTGCCGCAGTTGCCGGTGGACCCCATGGGCTATCCCTATGTTTTCGGCCCCGACGGGAAAGCCGCGCTGAACCTGAACAGCCCGCTGCTCGAACAGCAGCTGTTACACCAGAACGCGAAGTAGGTTCGTTGGAAGCCGCTCCGGGCGGTTGCCGGTAATTCCCAACTGGCCGAACTCACCCTTCCGCCTTGATGGAGTTATACTTCGAAGGAAAAAGGGGCATCCCCACCAAGTCCGGATGCGGAAGGTATTTCCATGATCCGACGTGATTTCCTGCGACGCATAGTTTACGGCGGCACGGCGATTGCTGCGACTGGAGCAGCCGGTAGAGCGATGGAGCTGCCTGTTGGCGAGGGCGCGGAGCACGCGCATGATCCGCTGAATCCGGCCCGCTCGGACACAGCGAAGAAATATCCGATGCCGACCTTAACCGCCGTTCCTTTTGAACTGGAAGATGTCCGGATTCAAGACGCAGCGCTATTGCGAATGCGTGAGCAAACCATGCAATACATGCTCGCCCTTGATTTCGATCGCCTGCTGCACAACTTCCGTGTCAACGCCAAGCTGCCAACGTCGGCCGAGCCGCTCTACAACCGCGAGTCTCCAACGAATGGATGGCGCGGGCACTATGTCGGACATTTTCTATCGGCTTGTAGCCAGATGTACGCGGCGACTGGCGATGAGCGCATCAAGGCGAAGGCTGACGCGATGGTCGCAGAGCTTGCAAAATGCCAGGCGCAGCTTGGCGACAAGGGCTATCTTTCGGCGTTCCCGGAATCGGGCTTCGATGATCTGGAGGAGGGACGTCCGGCGGCGGTTGTGTGGTATGCGCTGCATAAAATCATGGCTGGATTGCTGGATGTCCACGAGCATTTGCACAATGCGCAGGCCCTTCAAGTGCTCGAAGGCATGGCGGCCTGGACGGACTGGCGCACGGGGAGAATATCGGAAGAACAGATGCAGCGCACGCTGCAAACCGAATTTGGCGGCATGAACGAAGTGCTGGCGAATCTTTCCGCAGTCACCGGTAATCCGCGTTATCTCGAGGTTGCGAAACGCTTTGACCACCACGTGGTGATGGATCCCGCAGCGCTGGGACGCGACTCGCTGACCGGGCTGCATGCCAATACGCAGGTTCCCAAGTTTATCGGGGCGGCGCGGGAATTCGAATTGACCGGGGATCCCTATTACCGGAACGCGGCGGAGTTTTTCTGGAAGCAGGTTGTGGTGCACCGCAGCTACGTTACGGGCGGCAACAGCATCAACGAACATTTCCGCACGCCGCCCGATGTGCTTGCGACTGAATTGACGGACCTGACTCAAGAAACCTGCAACACGTACAACATGCTCAAACTGACGCAGCATTTGTTCAGCTGGCAAGCGGAGCCGCAATACGCCGATTATTACGAGCGGGCTTTCCTGAATCACATTCTCGCCACGCCCAATCCGGCGGAGGGTTCGCCGCTTTACTATCTCGGGATGCAGGCGGGACAGTGGAAAGTACACTTCGTACCGCACCAGGGATTCTTCTGCTGCTGTGGCTCGGGACTGGAAAATTTTTCGAAATTGGGTGAGGGATTTTATTTTCATGATGCGCAGTCGGTGTGGGTGAATTTATTCTTCGCCTCGGAAGTGAATTGGAAGGAAAAAGGCGTTGTCATCCGGCAGGAGACGCGTTTTCCCGACGAAGCCGGGACACGACTGATCGTTCAGACGAAATCGCCTGCACGCTTTAGTTTGAACGTGCGCATCCCCTATTGGGCGGAGAACGCCAGCGTGACGGTCAACGGCAAGAGTTACCTGCCAAACGAGAAGCTGGCTCCTTCGAGCTACGCGAAAATAGAGCGCACGTGGAAGGATGGAGACCTCGTGGAAGTGAAGTTGCCAATGTGTTTGCATTTGCAGACGATTCCCGACGACGAAAGTCTGGCGGCTGTGATGTATGGGCCGGTGGTGCTTGCCGGGGAACTTGGCACGCAGAATATGGACGCGAAGAAAATTTATTCCGAGGACAAAGTGTTGCATGGGGGATTCAACGCCTTTGCAGTGCCTGAGCTTGCGGGAGACTGGAACGCGCTCGATAAGTGGATTCAACCGGCGAGCGCGAAGGAGAAGCCGCTGACATTTCGTACCGTGAACGCGGGGCATCCGGAGGACGTTACTCTTAGCCCTTTTTACCGGCTTTTCGACCAGCGCTACTGCGTTTACTGGCGGTTGCGAAATACGGCGGAGGGATAATTAGAGACTTCTAATACGGCGAGCTGTGGTTAAAGTTGCAGGGGGAACGTGCCGATAGAGAGGGCATGGACTTGAGCTCGATTGCGCTGCAAGGATTGCAACAGGCGGATAATCAGCTTCAGAATGCCGCCACCCAGATCGCCGAGAATGGGGCAAACGCGCCGGGCGGCAACGTAGATTCTGTGGATCTCAGCGCAGCGGCCGTGCAACTACTGGCTGGGAAGAACGACTTCGCCGCAAACATCGGCACACTCAAAGTGGCGGACGAAGTTCAGAAAAACTTGCTTGATGTACAAGCTTGAATCGCTCCCGCTATCAAATTAGTGCCCCGCACCGCTTCACCAATTTCCCGCGAAAATTAATCCATAGTTCTTTCTGCAGGCAGAAAAAGAGCTACCGGGGATAACGACTTTATTCCGTGGTGCAGAGAATGGTCATTTGGGGGTCGATGACCATTTTGTGAGGGGCGGCCTGGACTGTGAAGTGGAAGGACGTTACCGGGCCTGCGGCTACGACTGCGCCGAGATAAATATTGTGGCCGACGCCGTTGCTGGCATAGAGCGGGATGCTGTTGATGAAGGAGCGCGGGACGTTGGTTTGAAAAAGTTTGCCGCGAACGACCAGCCCCTTGTCTGTTTGTTGCGTGGAAAATTCCGCGCGATAGTGCGGGATACCAGTGCCACGCACCCATTGTTCGAAAAACCATTCCATGGAATGGCCGCCTTCGAGGTCCATGGCGGGCGTCATGACGGCTTCGACTTCGTGCTGCAAATCGTCGGTGGATAGAGCACGATAGGCATACTTTGTGGAAAGAGTTCGAAGCAGGGCTACGAAACGCGCGTCGGGATCCTTTGCGCCCGGCTGGCGAAGCATTTCGCGCAGCATGTGAATGACCCACGAGCCTTTCGCGTACATCATTTCCTCGAAGCCCTTGGGCGATTTGGAAGAGTTGAGGCGGGTGCCGAGCGTGAGCGCGCCAATATCGCCTACGGCTTGCTCCGAGTCGGGAATTTTATCTTTAAGCTGTTTGCGATAGCGCTCAAGCCAGAGATGGAGCTGGTGACCTGAAGATTTTCTGCTATTCGAAAAAAGCAGCGCGAGATAATTTGCGATCGCTTCGTCAATCCACTGATCGCGATAGCTGGACCAGCCGACGACGTTGCCCCACCACTGGTGCGCGACTTCGTGATAGGGAACCAGGTCGGTGAACTCTTCCTGTACGGTGGAATTGAGCCCGGCACGGTGTTGCGTTTCTGCCGGCAAGAAGGAGAACGTCGAGAGGTAAAGAAGGCCCGGCCAGCCCTGGCCGAACGTGCCGGGAATTTGCGAGACGCTGAGCGTGCGGAAAGGAAACGGGCCACTATACGTTTCGTAAAAATGAATGGAGGCGTCGATCTCCTTGGCGAGCTGTTTAAGCGCATCGGCGGGGCTCGCTTGCGGAGCCTGCATGGCCTCGCGGCTTGCACCTCCGGTAGAGCTAAATGGAGGCCCCACTTGCGGGAGGGGGGTTGCTTCCGAGGAATTCAAGCGGTTGGTGAGGGCCTGCTCAAGCTGGCGGTTCGCGTAGACATCAATCGTACGCGACTGGGTTTGGTTCGAAGCGGATGCATAATCGCCCAGATTGAAACCAGCGATCGAAAGAGGATTCGCACTTTTCCAATGGCCCACGCGAAACTCTCCGGAGATTTGTTCGTCGAGTTTCGCGCCGGTGGCTACAAGTTTCAGATGGCGCGGCCAGTGCATCGTCAATTCATAGGAAGCGAACTCCGCCTGGTCGCCGAGATGCGGATACCAGCTTTCGCGCGAGCCGACGAAGAGCACGCCATTGCCGGCGTCTTCAATGACGTTACCCCGGTAGTGAAAGCGAAAGGTGAATTCCTGCCCTTTTTGCGAAGGCTGCGGCAGAACGACGTGGACGTAGTCGTTGCCGCGGACGCTGCGCTCCTGAAGATTCATGCCTTCATTTTGAAAATAGGAGAGCGGCCTGTTTTGTTCGTCGGTGACGGAGTCGGCGTGAAGAGCGCGGGAAAGCTGGAAGGTTAGAACGCGCTCGCCGGAAAGTTCGGAGCGGACGCGGACGGCTGCCGTTGCGTCGAGGGAGTTGTCTGGGAGAATCGTTGTGTCGAGGGAGTAGCCCAGAGCGCGGAACTCCGTTTGGGGAGGGATTGCGCTGGGAACGGTGTAGGAGGCCCAGACATCGTAGTAGGTGGAATCGCCGGCCTTATGGGTTTGTCCTAGAAGGACCGGTTCCCGCCGGCGGGGATCGAAAAGAAAATCGAAGAAGCCGGTTTCGACGCCTTCGAGGGCGGCATAAAAATAAGGCTTTGGATTTTGCGTGAGGCGGTCTTCGAGGACGCGCAGCGTTTGCGAAGCGTTGAGCCGCCCCAGAAACGAATCGGAGCCTGCGGCAAATTCGGTATCCGTTTGCGGCGTGAGTTTGGCGTCACGGAGTTGGCCGAGGAGGTCGTCCGCGGCATCGTCGGTGAAACGGACGTAAGCCGTGGAAAATATCTGGTCGAGAACGGGCGCGCCGAGAAAATGAGCCATCTGTTGTTTTTCGACGGGGTCGCGCGGAAATGCGAGGGTGTGGCCGCGGCCCGCAAAGACGAAGCCGGTGATGCGTCCGTCCATGGGAGCGAAAAAGGCCAGCTTGCCTATTTCGAAGGCGACGAGCACATCGCCGCGGCGGAGTTCGATGCGATTGGCGGGAACGATCTGATATGTGGCCGCGGGATCGATGCGGAGGGCGTTGAGTGCATCGTAAAGCTGGTGGGGCGATGTTTCGGTTGAGGCCGGCGCAGGCGCTTGTGTTTGCTTGGTGGCGGGATAGAGGGCGGGCGCCGCGAGACAATACAGGACTAAAAGTGCTCCCCCCGTCCTCATGCAAGAGTGTAGTCATATTCGGCATGGCGGAACAAGGCCGCGACAGGCGGCCCGTGCGAGAGGATTAAAATAGCAAGATGCATCCATTTTCTTTCGCTTCCGCAAGGCTCATTTGCTTTTTGTGTTATGCGCTTCTCGTTGTGGGCAGCCAGGCGCGCGCGGACACGATTGTTCTTAAAAATGGGCGGAGGATTGCGGCTTTAAGCGTTCGTGAAGAGGGCGACAAGGTTGTCTACGAAACGTCCGCCGGGGAATTGAGCCTACCGAAGTCCATTGTGGATCACATTGAAAAAGGCGGCGCCGTGCCAATGGGGGATTCCCCCGCGGCAGCGGCAGCGAGTCTGGCCATTACCCCGCCAGCGATGGAGGCCGCCAGCGGTGGTTCGGAAATTGAGAACGGAGTTGTCCACGACGGAGCGGTTGACCGCGAATTTATAGCGAAACTGGAAGTGGCGGCGAAGGGCAGCGGGGGAAGCGCTAACATGAAGGCGGCGTTGGCGCACCATGCGGCAGCGCAGTTCGAATTGTCGCGAGGCGATATGGAGCACGCCTTGGCCGACGAGCGAACGGCGTTGACGTTCGCGCCGGAAGAGCCGGCCTTGCTGATGAATGTGGCGTACTTGCATTTGCGGCGGAGCGAGTACAAACAGTCGTTGGATTATCTCGATCGCGCGCGTCGCGTCGCGCCGGATAATCCTGATGTGGCAAAGCTGGCAGGCTGGGCTTACTACGGCTTGAACAAAATGGATCAGGCTGTGGCGGAATGGAAACGCGCGCTGGCCTTGCGGCCCGATCCTGAAGTGCAAACGGCTTTGGATAAGGCGCAGCGCGACAAGCAGGAAGAAGAGAGTTACAAGGAGAACGAGAGCGCGTACTTTACGCTGCGCTACAGCGGGTCCGCGGAGCCGGCGCTGGCGCGCGATGTTCTTCACACGCTTGAAGCGCATTTTGCTGCGATTGAGTCGGAGCTGAATTTCACGCCACCGGATTCCATCGGGGTGGTGCTCTACACGCAGCAGGCGTTTGCCGACATTACGCGCGCGCCGGGGTGGGTAGGCGCGTTGAATGACGGGCGGATTCGCGTGCCCGTGCAGGGCTTGACGGCTGTGAATCCGGAGCTATCGCGCGTTTTGAAGCACGAGCTGACGCACAGCTTTGTTGGGCAGAAAACGCGCGGCCATGCGCCCACATGGATTCAAGAGGGATTGGCGCAATGGATGGAAGGGAAACGCAGCGGCGACAATGCTGAAGTTCTAGCGCAGGTTTATAAGGATGGGCACGCGCCTTCGCTGGCGGGGCTGGAAGGTTCGTGGATGGGCTTGCCGAGCGATGCCGCGGGCTATGCGTACGCTTGGGCGCTGGCGAACATCGAATACATCGTGCAAACCGACGGGATGGGAGACATCGAGCGCATGCTCGACCGTATCGGAAGCGGGGGCTCGACGGAGGCGGCGCTGCGCGAAGTGTTGCACGGCAATTACGACGACTTGATGCAGTCTACGGCGGAATATCTCAAGAAAACGTACGGCCACTAGAGAGGCGAGTTCATCTGCTCTTGTTGTGAGAGCCACTCAGGCTGAAAGCAGCAATGCCGCGAGAAGCGCGGCGCGGGCCGGCATCGTCTTGACGACGATGTGCTCGTCCGCGGAGTGCGCGCCATGGCCGACAGCGCCGAGGCCGTCGAGCGTTGGCGTGCCAACCGCGGCCGTGAGATTGCCATCAGAGCCGCCGCCGGCGGTGCATTCTCCCAGAGGCAAACCCATTTGCGCGGCCAGAGATTTTGCTTTGGTGAAAAGCGCGGCGCTGGACTTGCGTTCGAGAGGCTGGCGATTGAAACCGCCGCGAATTTCGAGGCGCGCGCCCGGAAGAATCGGGCGGAGCGCGTGGAGGCGGCGCTCGAGGCCGCGCATGTCGGCAACGCGGAGCGCGCGGAGATCGAGCGTGGCGCGAGCGTGCTCGGCGATTACATTGACGCGCGTGCCGCCCTCGATAATGTCGGCGTTGATGCTGACTCCGCGGCGAAGATCGTTCCACTCTTGAACGCGCTGGAGTTGACGCGCCAATTCGTGGATGGCGTTGATACCTTCTTCCGGCGCTAGGCCGGCGTGAGAAGCGCGGCCATGGACGATTAGTTCCGCCTCGCCTACTCCCTTGCGAACGGTCTTGAGCAGACCTTTTGGTCCGAGCGATGGTTCAAGGACGAAGACAGCGTCGCTCCGGCGGGCTTCTGTTTCGATGATTTTTCTGGAAGCATCGCTGCCAATCTCTTCATCGGAAGTCCACAGAAACAACAGACGCTTTCGAAGCGGGGCGTTCATCTGGTGGAGAATTTCGAACGCGTACAAAGCCTGAACGATGCCGGCCTTCATATCAAAAATGCCGGGGCCGTAGGCTTTTCCACCGCGAACGCGGAACGGCATGCTGGCTAGCGTGCCCGTGGAATAGACCGTGTCGTAATGCCCGAGCACGAAGAGCTGGCCTGCGGGACGCGACTTGTGCGGCCACCAGGTGACGCGAATCTGGTCGCCGCGATGTTTCTGTGCGATTCGCTCGACCTGGCAGCCACGCTTCTTCCATTCCTGCGTGAGCAGGGTTGCGCACTTGTCCGCAGGGGCCTTCTCGAGGCTGGGGGATTCCACCCGGACCAGCCGTTCGAGTGTCGAGACCATTTCAGACAAGCGCGTTTTCAGAAGCCGCAGCAATTCTCTGGGGTTCGGGGTATCCGTCATGGCCGGGACATGCTAACAACCCGGGGGCTGTGCGAGCAACTTCAGGTGCAGACTATTTATTTGCTTCCCAGTCTTTTCTCAAGAGCTCGTAAAGGCAAATGACGCGCCCCGTAGCGGGGAATCCTTCATGGCTCACAAATTGAAATCCAAACTTTTGCAGAATATGCTCGGAGGCGCCATGCCCTTTTTCAACGTCCGCAAGAATGCGTGGCAATCCCAGTCGGCCAAATCCGACTTCCAGAAAAGCCAGGGAAGCTTCGGAAGCGAGTCCGCGACCCCAATAGGGACGAGCGATATAGTAGCCAAGAGCTGGCGCCGGCTGATTGGGCGGAAAAGCTAACCCGCAAGCGCCGATGTACTTCTGTTCTTCTTTCAGAACTGTAGCCCACAAGCCATAAGTCTCATCTGGCCGACCCACATACCCATTGCGAAACCTACGTAGAGCCTCATCAATGGGCCAAGCTCGGTTCCCGGCGTAACGCCGAACCTCCAGGTCTGTGTGCATTTGCACAAAGTCGTTTTCATCCTGAGGTTCGTGGGACCGAAAGAGCAGCCGCTCTGTTTCAAGAAAGATCATCGTGTTGCCCAGCGGTCGAGACTGAAGCAGAGCGGTTGTAAAATCAAGCCGCCCGACTTTTTCTTCCTGGGGCCTAGGCCAAACGATTACGGCGGCCCCTGCTATTTGATAGGCTAATCAACTTCATCACCTAAGCGCTCAAACACGCCGACGTTCGAGGTTTTGCTGCGTCGGCTTGAATAAATAGGAAGGATGCCCTTATGCGAACACTCTGGCAGGACCTGCGCTACGCACTACGAATGCTTTCCAAGTCGCCGGGCTTTGCTGCAATTGCAGTGCTGACGCTGGCGGTGGGCATCGGCGCGAATACCGCGCTTTTCTCTGTGGTCAACGGTGTGCTGCTCAGCCCGCTGGCCTATCCTCAAGCCAGCCAACTCGTGCGCGTTTATGCCAGAACTAGTGGCGTGGATAAAGGTCCCCTCACCTACATGAATTTCCTCGATTGGCAGCGCGATACGCACACGCTGTCCTCCATGGCGCTCTACCGGAATCAGGATTACAACTTCACCGGTGTGGGCGAAGCCGAACGGCTCAGTGGCTACATGATTTCGTCGAGTTTCTTTTCGACGCTCGGCTTAAATCCTGTGATAGGCCGAACGTTTCGCCCTGAGGAAGATCAACTCGGCGCAGCTCCCATCGTTGTTCTCGGCGGCGGCTTTTGGAAGCGAAGATTCGGATCCGCGCCGGACATTATCGGAAAACCGATTGTTCTGAATGGAGCTTCTTACACGATTGTCGGCGTGATTCCGGCGGAGTTCACCTTCTACGGACAAGACCGGGACGTTTACACTCCGATTGGCCAGTGGTCCGATCCATCTTTCCGCGACCGCCGCATCAGCGTGAGCGCACACTCGATCGGCCGCCTCGCGCCGGGCGTCACACTTTCGCAGGCGCAAGCCGATATGGATGGCATCGCCCGCAATCTTGCCTTGGCTTTTCCGGTGGCCGACAAAAACGTAGGCATTGTCCTCGTTTCCATGAAAGAAGATATCGTTGGGAACGTCCAGCCGTTCCTGCTCGTGCTTCTCGCGGCGGTGGGTTTCCTGTTGCTGATTGCGTGCGCGAATGTGGCCAATCTTTTGCTGGCGCGCGCGATGGGCAGGTCGCGCGAGTTTGCGATTCGCGCGGCTCTGGGCGCCAGCCAGATGCGCGTCATTCGGCAGCTTCTCACCGAAAGTATTTTGCTCGCGGGGTGTGGCGGAGCGCTGGGCCTGCTCTTGGCTATTTGGGGCACGAAAGCCGTACTTGGCGCGCTTCCCGGGTCATTGCCACGCTCCAGCGAAGTTTCGCTCGATCTGCGCGTTTTGTTTTTCACACTGGCGATCTCGCTTTTTTCCGGAGTTGTTTTTGGACTGGTTCCGGCGCTGAAATCTTCGCGCATCAATCTGGAAGAGACGCTCAGAGAAACAGGGCGAGGTTCGAGTGGAGCCCGTCAGCGGCTCCAGGGAGTTTTCGTCGCTCTCGAAGTGGCGATGGCTTTGGTTCTGCTCGTCGGCGCCGGGCTGATGGTGCGCAGCCTCGCGGCACTTTGGCGAGTCAATCCCGGATACAACCCCAGTCACGCCGTCACCTTCAGTGTGTCTTTGCCAGAGGCTGCTAAAGCCACTTCAGACGAAACGCGTGCACGCCTGCGGCGTTTCGACGACAAATTGCTTTCCGTCCCCGGTGTGCAAGCGGTCTCTGTGACGCTCGGCTCGCGTCCCATGATTCACGATTCGTGGCTGCCTTTCTGGATCGAGGGCCAGCCTAAGCCAGCCAACGACAACGAGAAGCCGCAGGCCATGTTTTATCTCGTGGAGGCCGGATTCCAGCAAGCCATGGGGATTACTCTGCTGCGCGGCCGCTTCGTCACGCCGCAGGACAATGAACTTGCGCCGGTCGTGATTGATATTGATGACGTTTTCGCGCGCACTTATTTCCCAGGCGAAAATCCCATCGGTAAGCGCGTCAATCTCGAAGAGTTCAACGTGCAAGCCGAAATCGTCGGCGTCGTCGGCCACATCAGACAATGGGGGCCAGGCGGCGACGCAAAATCGGCTATTGAAGCCCAATTTTTTTATCCCTTTATGCAGACCCCAGAGAAGCTGATGCCCATGACGAGCGCGGTTGCCGTTGTGTTGCGCACGCAAGGCGATCCGGCGGCCATCATGGATCCTGTGCGTCAAGCGGTGAAAGAAATCGATCCGCGAGAAGTGATCTACAACGTGCAGACGATGGAAGCAGTACTCGCAACGTCGCTCGCCCCTCGCAGGCTTTCCATGATTCTCCTTGGCGTCTTCGCAGGGCTGGCGCTGGTGCTCGCGTGCGTGGGCATTTACGGGGTGATTTCCTACCTGGTTGGCCAGCGCACGCGCGAAATTGGAGTGCGTATCGCTTTGGGTGCGCAGCGCGGGGATGTGCTGCGCCTGGTGCTTGGTCAGGGTGCCAGGATGGCGCTGCTCGGAGTAGCCATCGGCATTGCCGCTGCGCTCGTGTTGACGCGCCTGATGTCTCGGCTGCTTTTCGGCGTGAGCCCCACCGATCCCCTGACGTTTACCTGGGTCGCGATCGTCCTGATGGCAGTGGCCCTGGCCGCTTGCTACATCCCGGCGCGCCGCGCGATGAGCGTTGATCCTATCGATGCGCTCCGCCACGAATAGTTCAGCGCTCCGCTTTGGGTGCTGCAAGTGATCTTCACAGCAGGCGGCCACGGCAGCAACAACTAACGGCGATGCGCTCTCGGTGTCCTGCCAAGCCAAGGTAAGACGCCATCATGAGCCGCCAATTCGAGCAACCAGGCGCGTGCTGATGGCCTTCGGTTCGCATATAATGGAAAGTTTGCCGGGGAACACAGAGTTGCCGCTTAGTCTGTAGCGGCGCGACGGGGGAGCTCGACGGATGATATTGGACGTAGTGGAAATCCAGAAAATTTTGCCGCACCGCTATCCGTTTCTGCTGGTGGACGGGATCCTTGAAATGGAGCGCTTGAAATACATTGTCGGCATTAAGAACGTGACGGTCAATGAGTCATTCTTTCAAGGACATTTTCCGGGGAGGCCCGTTATGCCCGGCGTACTGATCATTGAGGCGATGGCACAGACAGGGGGGTTGCTGCTCTTGCTCGAGATTCCGGACCGCGACAACAAGCTGATTTACTTCGTCGCCGTGGACGGAGCGCGATTCCGGCGACCGGTAGTGCCCGGAGATCAGTTGCGTGTGGAGATTACGGTCAAACAGTGGCGAGGAGATTTTTGCAAGATCGAAGGCAGAGCCACCGTCGACGGGAAGCTAGCCGCGGAAGCAACTCTGATGTGCAAGATGATTGATCGCGAGCCACCTGCGAAGGCGGAAGAACCCGCGAAATGAGTGCGCAGACAATTCATCCGCAAGCCGTTGTTGCGGCAAGCGCTAAGCTGGGCCCCGGCGTGCAGGTGGGGGCTTACGCGGTGGTGGGCGAAGAGGTGGAACTCGGCGAGGGCTGCGTTTTGCACGCTCACGCGAGCGTGGGCGGACCTGCAAAGTATGGCCGCAACAATGTGTTTTATTCCTTTTGCGCCGTCGGCGGCGATCCGCAGGATTACACGTTTAGCGGAGAACGGACCGAGCTAGTCGTTGGCGATGCAAACATTTTTCGCGAGTACGTGACCGTGAGCCGCGGCACGGTGAAGGGCGGCGGCGTTACCCGCATAGGCAACGAGAACTTTTTTCTGGCTTATTCGCACGTGGGGCACGACGACCAGATCGGCAGCCATACGCTGTTCGTAAATGGAGCGACGCTCGCGGGGCACGTAGCCGTCGAAGATTTCGCGACCATTGGATCGTTCTCGGTCGTACATCAATTTTGCCGTGTGGGGCGATACTCTTATGTGGGTGCTTGCACTGTGATTGTGCAGGATGTGCCGCCTTTTTCGCGCGTCGTCACCGATCGAGAAACGAAGAGCTACGGCGTCAACACCATCGGCCTCGAACGCAAAGGTTTTACAAAGGAACGAATGCAGGCTCTGGATCACGCTTTCCGTTTGCTGAGCCGATCCAAAATGAATACCACGCAAGCCCTCGCGGAAATGCGCGCAAAGCTGGCTGCCTCCGGCGACGTGCAGGAGCTCATCCGCTTCATTGAAAGCGCCGAGCGCGGAATCGTGAAGTAGAAGTTGCCGCCACTCGCCCACACCATGCCGGACGCCCGCGCCAACACGACAGGATGGGGACTCATCGCCGGGAACGGGCGTTTTCCTTTTCTCGTGCTGGAGGGCGCGCGCAGTCAGGGCATCGAAATGGCAGTGATCGCGCTGAAGGAAGAAGCTTCGCCGGAGTTGGAAAAAAGCGCCAGATGCTTGCACTGGGTTAGCCTCGGCGAACTGAGCAAGGCCATTGACTTGATGCACAAGGAAGGCGTAACGCAAGCGGTGATGGCAGGGCAGGTGAAGCACAATAAAATCTTCAGCGCGATTCGCCCCGACTGGAAACTTGCCAAGCTGCTTTTTTCGCTGCCTCGAAAGAGCACCGATGCATTGATCGGAGGAGTCGCACGCGTTCTGCAAGACGAAGGAATTCATTTGGTGGACTCAACCCTATTTCTCAAGCCGTTGCTGCCTGAGCCGGGCGTGCTGACGCGTCGCGCACCCAGCGAACAAGAATCTGCGGACATTGCTTACGGGCACAACGTTGCGCGCCAAATCGCCGGCATGGACATCGGTCAAACGGTGGTCATTTCCGACCAGGCTTGCGTTGCCGTGGAAGCAATGGAAGGCACCGACGAAACCATTGCCCGCGCCGCACGCATCGTCGGGGGCAAGCCGCTGGTCGTCGTAAAAGTCAGCAAACCCCGTCAGGACATGCGCTTCGATGTACCCGTGGTTGGTTTGCCAACCATCGAACAGATGAAGAGCTCCCAGGCTACGGCCCTGGCCGTGGATGCGGGGCGCACCCTGTTGTTTGACCGGCAAAAACTCATCGAAATGGCCGATGCGGCTGGCCTAGCCATTCAGGCATTTGCCCCGCCGGTCATTGCGGAACTGAGCAGCAGTTCAGGGGGAACAAACAAAAAATGAGCGGTGCGGGTGCAGAATCGAAAAAAATCCGCGCCGCTGTCGTCGGAGCAGGGGAATTCGGGCGCAATCATGCACGAGTTTATCGCGAACTGGAATCCGTGGACCTCGTCGGCGTTTACGATCAAGACCAGGCACGCGCTCAAGCCGTCGCCACGGAGTTTCAAACGAAAGCACTCCGCAGCATCGACGAAGTCCGCGACGTTGCCGAAGCCGCCAGCGTAGCCGTCCCAACGGTAGCGCACGCCGAAGTCGGCTGTGCGTTGCTTGAAAGCGGCCTCGACGTGCTGGTTGAAAAGCCCATGGCCTTGAACCTCGAAGAGGCCGATGCGCTTCTCGACTCAGCGCGCCGCCACAAACGAATTTTGCAGGTCGGCCACGTCGAACGCTTCAACCCGGCAGTGACAGCGGTCGAGCCGATTCTCAATCGTCCGCTTTTTTTCGAGGTCCACCGCCTTGGCGTTTTTACGCCGCGCAGCCTCGATGTGGAAGTGATCTACGATCTGATGATCCATGATCTGGACATACTGCTCGCACTCGTCAAGGAGCCCGTAACCGAATTGAAGGCCGTAGGTATCCCCGTGCTGTCCGACAAAGTGGATATCGCCCACGCGCGCCTAGAATTCGCCGGCGGAGCCGTCGCCAACGTCACCGCAAGCCGCGTTTCCACCGAACGCGTCCGCAAAATGCGCTTCTTTCAGCAGCACGAATACATTTCGCTCGACTACGCCCGCCGCGACGCTCTGCGCGTCGGCGTGAAACGCCCCGGCCCCCAGCCGGAATTCGCCTTCGAGAAATTACCCGCTCCCGACGTAGAGCCTCTCCACGCCGAACTCGAGGCCTTCTTGCAAGCCGTGGGCACCCGCCGCGAGCCGCCTACCAACGGCGCCGCCGGCCGTGCCGCCCTGGAATTGGCCACCCGCGTAATGGGAAGCATCCAGGAACACGGCGAGCGCGTCCAACTGGCAGCGTTCGCCTCACAAGAGAAAGCAGGCAAATGATTCCCCGGACCCTGGTTCCGCTCGGCTCCCAGCTGCCGCCGGCGGACGCAACCGCCACGCAGCGCCGCCGTCCCACGACGCTTGACGAACGAACGCTCGTCCCGTCGATGCTGCCGATCGTCCAATTGGACGGCAAATCCAACATCCCCAAGTCGCTCCCCTTGGAGTCCGTCGCCACTCGCGTCGTAGTTCCACGCGACATAAACCAGGAAGCCTACAACGTTCAGGAAAACACGTCCGTTCCCGTCCAGCCTACCGACATGGACGCGCGCGTGGTCATGCCCCAAGGCGCCGCCGCCCCGCTAAAAATCGAAGCACCAACAGTCCCTCCGGCCGATCTCGTAGACCTTGACGTCTTCATGACCGGCGAAGTGAATCTCCTCGTCAAGCCGCAAACGGAACAAAAAGCCAGGTGGGAACTCGTCACGCGCGTTTCTTCGGTGGCCTTCCACGCCTTTTTGATTATTTTTATTTTGATGTTGCCGAAAATCTTTCCGCCGCATGTGCCGACTCAGCAGGAAATTGACCTCGCTAACCGCCAGCTAACCTGGATTCCGCCAGAAAGTTCCTACGCCCCCAAGCCCAAGCCCGCGTCTCGCCCCGCCGATCAGCCTGCTGTCCACGTAAATCCAAAGGTCATCAACAAAGTCGCGCCTCCTGTTCCGCAGCCCGTGACCAAACCCGACCCTGTGCGGCCAAAGACCGAGCTGCCAGATGCACCGATGCCCAAGCCGCAAACCACGCCGCCGGACATGCAAACCCCGGCGCCCAAGCCGGACGCTCCGAAAGCTCCGCTCAAACTCGACACGCCGGACATGCCAACCCCGCAACCCAATCTGAAGCTGCCACGGAACAATACCGTGCAGGATTCCATCCGCGACGCCATGAAACAGCCAAGCAATGCTGGCGGCGGCCGAACCGGCGCGGTCATCGGACCGGGGCCACGCACTCCCGGTTCTCCTGGAGGGGGAGGTGGCCAGGGGCACGGTTCCTTCGGAAATGGCTATGAGATTTTGACGCCCACAGAAGGCGTGGACTTCCACGACTACATGGAGCGCGTGATCGAAACCATCCGGCGCAACTGGTACGCCGTAATGCCGCAATCTGCAATGCTCGGCGAGCGCGGCAGAGTGCTCCTCAGGTTTCGCATCAATGCAGATGGAAGTGTTCCTCGCGATGATCCTTCGAACGATATGAGTTCTGGAAAAGAGCCGCTCGACCGCGCGGCCATCTCTTCCATCCGTTCCTCGAATCCGTTCGAGCCTTTGCCGTCGGCCTTTCACGGGCCCTTTATCGAAATCCGTATCATGTACCTTTATAATTTGCCGCTCGAAGACGCCTATAAGTGAAACTCGTTCGCCAACAGGTTCTGGGCAGCTTCCTGCTCGCTTTGCTTGTCTTCGTTGTGCTCCTCGTACGTGCCTGGCATATTCTTTTTCGATGATTCCAACACCATCGCTCCTCCCGCTCGTGGCCATCCTTGGTCCCACGGCATCCGGCAAGTCCGCGCTCGGCGTGTGGCTCGCGGAGCAGTTCGGCGGAGAAGTGCTTGCGTGCGATTCCACGCAACTGTATCGAGGGTTCGATATAGGCACTGCTAAGCCGTCGCAAGCCGATCGGCGCGGCATTCCTCATCATTTGCTTGACGCATTGACGCCGCAGCAGGAAACGACTGCAGGCGGCTATCGCCAAATGGCGCTGGCTGTGCTCGAAGACTTGCGTCAGCGCCAGCGCCTGCCGATTCTCACCGTCGGCACCGGATTGTATCTGCGCGCGCTGCTCGAAGGATTGGCGGATGTCCCGCAACGTTCCGAAGAATTGCGCGAGAGGCTGCGCACCAGCGCCGAAGATCGCGGACCGGGATATTTGCATCGCCTGCTTAAGCGGCTCGACCCGGAAGCAGCGAACAAAATTGCCCCACAGGATGAACAAAAGCTGATCCGCGCCATCGAAGTCTGCGTCCTCGCGCGAAAGCCTCTCTCCGAAGTCCATCGCGCCGGCCGCAAACCGCTCGAAGGCTGGCGCCCGTTGAAAATTGGCCTGATGCCGCCGCGCGAAGCTCTCAACGAGCGCATTCATGCCCGCACAGACGCAATGCTGGCAAACGGCTGGCTGGAAGAAGTCCGCGGCTTAATGGCCGGCGGTCTTCCCGAGCACGCCAAGCCGTTCGATTTCATCGGCTATCGCGAGCTGCGAGAAGTTCTCCGCGGCGACAAAAAGCTCGAAGATGCCCGCGCCGCCATTCAACAATCCACGCGCCAATACGCAAAGCGCCAACTCACATGGTTCCGCAAAGACCCCACCGTTCGCTGGCTCATCGGCTTCGGGGACGATGCTCAGACCCACCAGGAGGCATCTGACCGGCTCCGCCGGGAGATGTGACCTCCAGTCGCGGCAAACAACCCGAGCGCGTATAATCCTACTGACGGTGAAAGCCCTCTCGCTTGTGGCTCCCTCCGCACGATGGCTTCAGGATTGATTTTGTGACCAAAACTTCGCAACCTGTCTCAACTTCTACGGCGGACCGCGCTTTGCTCGTTGGTTTGGGCTGGAAGCGCGCGCCGCGCTTTCCCGGCATGCCGGCAGGCGAACAGGGGCGCGAATCGCTTGCCGAACTTGTCGAACTGGCGCGCAGCGCAGGGGCGGAAATCGCCGGTACGGTGTTTCAGTTACGCGAGTCGGCGGACCCGGCCACGCTCGTCGGGCGCGGCAAACTGGACGAAATTCGCGCCGAAGCCACTGCCCACAAAGCTCCCCTGATTATTTTCGACAGCAACCTTTCGCCGATGCAGCAGCGCAACATCGAAGCGGCCACGGAGCGCCGCGTCATAGACCGCACACAGCTCATCCTCGACATTTTTGCGCGGCACGCTCGCAGCCGCGAAGGCCAGTTGCAAGTCGAGCTCGCACAGCTCAACTACATGCTGCCGCGTCTTACGGGCAAAGGCGCTTCGATGTCGCGTCTCGGCGGCAAAAGCGGCGGCGGTGGTTCGGGAGGGGCTGGCGGTGGAGCCGGACGCATCGGCGTACGCGGCCCCGGTGAAAAGAAACTCGAAACCGACCGCCGGCGCATCCGCGATCGCGTCAGCAAAATCAAAAACAGCATTGAGGACATCCGCAAGCAACGAGCTTTGCGCCGCGAAGCCCGCAACGCTGTTCCTCTTGGCACGATCGCGCTGGTGGGCTACACCAACGCCGGCAAGTCCACTCTCTTCAATGCGCTAAGCCGCGCCGAGGTGCTCGTTTCCTCGCGCATGTTCGCGACGCTGGACCCCACCATTCGCGCGATTCGTCTGCCATCCCATCGTCGTGTCCTCGTCTCGGACACCGTAGGTTTCATTCGCGATCTGCCGAAGGATTTGCTTACTGCATTCCGCGCCACGCTCGAAGAAGTCCAGGAAGCCGCGCTGATTTTGCATGTAAGCGATGTTTCGAACCCCCGCCACGCCGAGATCGACGAAGAAGTGGACAAAATTTTGAACGATCTCGGTGTTTCCGAACGCCCGAAACTCCTCGTGCTGAACAAAGTGGATCGACTAACGTCGGAACAAAGATCCTCGCTCACGCGGAGGCATTCGAACGGTTCTGGATTCGACGACACTCCTGTGTTAGTCTCCGCGCTCACAGGAGAGGATATCGACGAATTACTGCGCCGCATGGACGCCGCTCTTCCCGTGGATCCAGTGGTGACCATGTCGCTTCGTCTGCCGCTTGCGGAAGGCCGCACGCTTGCACTTGTTCATGCGCTGGGACGCGTCCTTCACTCCGAAGTGGAAGACGCGCACATGCTTCTGGATGCCGAAGTTCCCGTTTCGATTGCCCGCCGTCTCAAACTGAACACTTTCGCGGCCGATGGAACTTCCCGCCCAGCGCGTGCGTAAGAGTTTGTAGACGACGGGCGTGTGCGTCCCGTTTTCGTGAAAAACAAGACGGAGGTTCACCATGGTCGGATTCATCCTTTGGTGCATTTTGTTTTGCATGTGCTGGCCTCTGGCTTTGCTCGCCCTTGTTCTTTATCCCTTCATCTGGCTGATTCTTTTGCCGTTCCGCATTGTGGGCATCGCTGTCGATGGCGTCTTGTCTCTCGTGAAATCGATTTTTTTCCTGCCCGTTCGGCTGTTGCGGGGACCGCGCACCGTCTGAGCGGATTTCTGCCTATTGCTCTCGCAGTAACTTCAAATTAGCTCGCCAAAGAATGGGTCGTTTTGCCTGCTAAATGCATGGTTCTCGCGGGTTTACGGGTGTGTTCTTTAGTTCACAGTGCTGTGGAAACCTTGTGGAAACCGATTCGTCCAAAAAAGGCACGCGAAGGGCAGCCGCTCTCAAAATGGGACTCCTCGCCTCTTAGAATGCCCATAAAACACTGATTGTAAATGACTTAAATGGGGAATGAAGGATCCGTCGCATTCTCCGCCGCGCACTTTTTACTTCCTCCTCCGTTTTCGACATTTGCACAGGTCTGCAGCCTTCCCGTTTCTTTCAGGAATTGCTTTCCGCCTCCCGCAACTCTTTTCACTTGTTGACGTTACAGTACCGCCCGGCCTCGTTTCTGATTTGCCTCGAGCCGTTGACGGACACCCGTTAGGAGTCTATAGTCAGGCAAGCGATGCTCGAGGCCTCCGGGGCAGCTTCCGCTTTCGCTCTGTTCTATGAACCTCCCCAACTCACTCACGGTTCTGCGCATATTCTTCGTTCCCCTGCTGATTGTAGTTTTGCTAACCAAAAGCCCTAACGTCGAATTTCGCGGTTTCCCCATGCATTTTGAATTCTGGGGCGTGTTGATTCTGCTGGCGGCGGCGGCGACGGACTGGGCAGACGGTTATTTTGCGCGGCGGCGCCTTCAAATCACCACCTTGGGAATCCTCCTCGATCCCATCGCGGACAAGTTGCTGATTTCCGCAGCGTTTATTTCTCTCGTGGACATGCATCTCGTCCCGGCGTGGATGGTTGTCATTATCATCGGGCGGGAATTCACCGTGCTTGGTTTGCGTAACATTGCCTCCGCGGAAGGATTCACAATCGCTGCTTCGCTTCTCGGCAAAACCAAAATGGTCCTGCAAGTATGCGCTGTGGCTGTTCTGATCGCCGGTGCGCGGCAGGAGCCGCACCCTCTTCTGAAACGCCTGGGATTGTACTTGCTTTGGCTCGTCGTCATCAGCGCTTTGGTCTCGGCGGCACAGTATTTCCTGAAGTTCTGGGGCCAGCTCGACGGCCGCATCAAACAGCGCCGAAAACTCCGCATGATGGAAAGCCCCAAGAAGTCCGAGGATGCCGTTCCTCTCTGAAAACGATCGCCGCTCCCTTCTGGCTCTGGCGCGCCGCGCAATCGCCGAAGCTGTTTCTCTCGAGAAGCCTCCCGGTAGCATTCCCAGAAATGGAATTTTTGCCGAAAAGTATGGTGTCTTCGTCACTTTGTACATTCGTGGCCGTTTGCGCGGCTGCATCGGGGTCGTCGAGCCATTCGAACCGCTGGGTGAGGCTATCATGCGCTGCGCGGCTGGCGCCGCACTGCAAGATCCGCGCTTTTCCGCGGTGCGAGCCGAGGAGGTTGCCGGTTTGCAGATTGAAATTTCTCTTTTGTCGCCCCTCGAGCCCCTCGCGCCGGAAAATGTCGAGATTGGGAGGCACGGGTTGTTGATCGTGCAGGGTGGAAAGCGCGGGCTGCTGCTGCCGCAGGTCGCAGTGGAACATAAACTCGGCCGCGAACAATTCTTCGAAGAAACCTGCCGCAAAGCGGGTCTCAGCGCAAAAGCATGGCAGGAGGCTCAGACGGAAATCATGGGATTTACCTGCGAAGTTTTCGCGGAGGGTTCATGCGGTGCAGTTTAGGCCGGGCAAACTGGGGCAAATCCCTAACGCTTCCTTGGAAGAAGATATAGCCGGCAAACATCTCTTATCGGAATGGGGTGCGGAAGAAGAAAGAGCCCGCTCGAGGAGCTTCCCGAGCGGGCAACAAATTCCAGCTCTCTTTACGCTATTCGACTTCGACGTAGTCCCCAGCGTAAATTTCAGACCTGCTGTAAGTTAGAAGAACAGTCGCAGAGTTGCGGCTCACGTTAAGGACGATGCCCTCACCGAGTATTTCGCGTGGCAAATCGTTCCAGTTATACCGTCCCGGCGAACTGCCGAAGCCATAGAGACGGTCCTGATAGCCTTTCGTCTGCGCAACAAGCTCTGCAAGCGAACCCTGATAGCGGAAGACGCGAAAATAGTCGCCTACTTTCACGCCTTTGGCTGTTCCCAGATTCACATAGACGGCGTGGCCTCGGCCGGCGGATTGCGAATAGTCCTTCGATGTCACCACCATCGCGACCGGCTTGCCGCTGACGGGCGCGAAAAAGTCGAAAACTCCGGCATCCTTGAAAGCCGGCTCTGGCCGCTCCTCGTAAGGCACTACGATATCGCCACGCTGCATGTAATCGCACGAAAGCGTTACCTGCGCGATGGAAATCTTCGGCTGCACGTTGACAACGCGAAGTTGTCCCGCGTCCACATAGTGCGTGCCCATGGCTTTCAGCAACTTGGCCTGCCACTTAAACCAGTTGACATCGAGCGGGTCGGCTTCCGGCCGTACGACCGAATACCGGTCGCCGATCCGGACGCCTTTATCCTGGCCGCGATTGATGTAGACATAATCGCCACGGCCATAGATGATTTTTACGCCGGACTGTTCCGAAGAGACCAGCCGCGTCGCATCGGGAACTCTTTGGTCGCTCACAAATCCCGAGCAGTAAACCGAGGAATAATCCGGCTGCGCCGTTGCGGGGGTAGTTTGCGCCGAGCAGATTCCGGCGCTTACAAGGACAGAAGCACATAGTGCTGCTAATTTAGCGCGCATTCCAAGACTCCTTCAAAACACGCCCGATTGGCCGTGCGGGGACGTTTCTTTGCGAAGTTATCAGGGCTGCCCACCCTCGTCAACAGATTGGGCGCAACCGCTTTACACTTTTGACACGGCCTGTTAGAACCCGTATTTTCAATGCTATGCCAAAAGCCGGTCGAGGCAAGAGTCTATTTGGGGAGGGCGTGAGGCGCATCTGCGCCGTTGCCGCCGCTTCGACTTCGACGGAGATGATCGGGCTGGTGCGAGCGGGGCTCCGGGAAACGCCCACCATTGAGCTCAGGCTGGATTGGTTGCGTAGTGATGCAGAGCGCTCACTGTTCCTTAACTGGTTGAAAAGAAGCAAGTTTCGGGGTGCCACATTTTTGGCGACGTGCCGCCGCAAGATTGGTGGTGGCAGGCTAAACGCAGGCGTTCCGGCCGAACTGAACTGGCTCGCGCAGGCCCGGGAAGCGGGATGTGCCTGGTGCGACCTGGAGGTCGAGACTTGGCGCGAACTGCCCGGCAAGTCGCCGAGCGAACTGCGCTTGCCGCCTCGTATGTTGCTGTCTTTACACGACTTCCAACGAACTCCGTCGAAGCTACAGCCCCCCAGGTCAGCCGGCTATCCCTTTGCCGATGCGCTCAAAATTGCGACAAGTTCCAAGAGCATTAGCGACAGCCTGCGGCTTCTGTACTTAACTAAGCGGTTAAATACAATTGCCGTTCCGATGGGGGAAGTGGGCCTCCCGGCGCGCATTCTCGCTTTGCGGCGAGGTAGTGCGCTTGCCTATGCGCCCATCGGCGATGCCACCGCCCCTGGGCAGGTGTCGTTACACGATCTGAAATATCTCTATAGGGCTCATGAGCTTACGCGGCAAACTCGCGTTTACGGCGTTGTTGGCAATCCGGTTGGCCACTCGCTTTCGCCGCTCATGCACAACACAGGTTTCGTCGCCCGCAAAGTGGATGCTGTCTATTTGCCCTTTCTGGTGAAGGACTTACGTGATTTTTTGAAGGCTGTGCCGGAGTTTGGTGTTCGCGGTTTCAGCGTCACGATTCCCCACAAGCAAAACATTCTCCGGTACCTAACGAAGTGCGATCCGCTCGCAGGGGAGATTGGCGCAGTGAATACCGTGGTTGTTCGCCGCGACGGTTCGCTCTATGGTTGCAACACGGACTACGTTGGCGTCTTGCGCGCGCTAGAGACGAAAATGCGCCTGGCTCGAAGTCGAGTCTTGATTTTTGGTGCGGGAGGAGCAGCAAGGGCCGCGGGCTTTGCTCTTGCGAAGGCCGGTGCCGAAGTTGCGATTTGCGCCCGGAAGGAAAAAGCTGCGCGGGAACTGGCGAAGGCCGTGGGCGGCGAGAGTTTGCCGCGTCACGCGCTGCGCAGCGAAAAGTTTGATGCCATTATCAATTCGACTCCGATCGGGATGCATCCTCACGATCAGGTTTCGCCGCTCGCTCCGCACGAACTGAATTGCCGCATCGTCATGGATCTGATCAACCGTCCGGAGAAGACGAAACTTCTGCGGCTTGCGGCACGCAAGGGGATCACGACTGTGCCTGGCATCGACATGTTTGTTCCGCAGGGTGTGGCGCAGTGGGAAATGTGGATTGGCCGGCGCGCGCCGGAATCTCTCATGCGGCGGGCGGTTTTGCGCGCGCTGTGCGCGGAAGAGTCGAAACGGAATAAGTAAGGCAGCGTCTTAATTGCGGTTCGTCGAACGCGCAAGTCGCTGCCCTCGCGCGATTCGCAGACGGTAGCAAAGGCTCTCGCATTCCAGATTGTGTGATGGCAGCAGCGCTCACCTAAAAGTGCGATAATGCATGGCTCTTGATTGCAAACTATCGCCGTGAAACGACTCGATGATTCAGCCGGACTTCCGCGAATTTCAGCGACTCGCCAAACAGGGAAACCTCATCCCGGTGTACGAAGTTTTTTCGGCTGATTTGCTCACGCCCGTCAGTGCTTATTTGCGGATCGCGCAGGGAGCACGCTATTCATTTTTGCTGGAAAGCGTTGAGGGCGGCGAAAAAATCGCGCGCTATACGTTTGCTGGCGCGAATCCCGAAGAAGTTTTTCGTTTTGCGAATGGCGCCTGCGTGTTGGAAAGCCATAACCGGATTCTTTGGGAAGAGCGCGACCCGGTTACGTTTCTGCGAGCCCGCATGGAGCGTTTTCGTCCGGTGCGTCTGCCGGGTCTGCCACCGCTCGTGGCGGGCGCCATTGGCTATTTTTCTTATGACATGGTGCGGCTCATCGAGCAACTTCCCAAGCGGTTGCGCGACGACATCGGCTTGTACGACGCGCAGTTGATGTTCTATCACGGCATCATTGCGTTCGATCACGTGCAGCACCGCGTGTGGATTGTGCGCAACGTGTTCACTAACGAAGAAGGAAGCCTTCGGGCGAAATACAACGCGGCAGTGCGCGCGATTCGAAAAACGCGGCAGCTGCTGGACCAGGTCTGCGCCGCGGAGCAGCCAACGAAAGAAAAAAAGAAGCGCCGTGCGCCTTTGCGCGTGACTTCCAATTTCCGGCGCAATGAATATCTGGAAGCGGTTCGGAAAGCGAAAGATTACATCCGCGCCGGAGATATTTTTCAGGTAGTGATCAGCCAGCGGTTTTCGGCAAAGACACACGCCGAGCCTTTTCAGATATATCGCGAGCTGCGCGCGCTCAATCCATCGCCCTACCTTTTCTATCTGCATATGAACGATATCGCCGTTGTGGGCAGCTCTCCGGAGATGCTCGTGAAGGTCCAAGGACGAGATGTTTTTTACCGGCCCATTGCCGGGACTCGCTGGCGCGGGAAGGACGAGGCAGAAGACGCGCGCCTTGCCAAGGAGATGCTCGCCAGCGAAAAAGAGCGGGCGGAGCACATCATGCTGGTGGATCTGGGCCGCAACGATTTGGGACGCGTTTGCGAATATGGCTCGGTGAAAGTCGAGCAGTTGATGTCCGTCGAACGCTACTCGCACGTGATGCATCTTGTTTCGAGTTTGCGCGGGCGCCTGCGGGAAGATGTGGATTGCTTCGACGCGTTGATGGCTTGTTTTCCTGCCGGGACTGTTTCCGGGGCGCCGAAGGTGCGAGCGATGGAAATTATCGAGGAGCTGGAGCGGACGCGGCGCGGTATTTACGCAGGCGGCGTTTTGTACCTCGATTTTGCCGGCAATCTTGACTCGTGCATCGCGCTGCGCACGATGGTCATCAAAAATGGAGTGGCGCACGTACAGGCCGGCGGGGGAATTGTTGCGGATTCCACGCCGGAAGGGGAGTATCAGGAGAGCGTGAACAAATCGAGGGCCCCGTTCGCGGCGCTTGAGGCAGCGCATCGCGGGGGAAGCGAAAGAAAGTTGAACGCAGGGACACAGAGATCGCAGAGAAGTCCCGGAAATGGACGCAAATGATTCTGCTGCTCGACAACTACGATTCGTTTACGTACAACCTGGCTCAGTATCTGGGGGAGCTGGGCTGTTCGGTGGAAGTTCATCGCAACGACAAAATTTCAGTCGAAGAGATTGCGCGCCGGAGGCCGGAGAAGATTGTGATTTCGCCCGGACCTTGCACGCCGCAGGAGGCTGGCGTTTCGATGGAGATTGTCGAGCGGCTTGCCGGGAAATTTCCAATTCTTGGCGTTTGCCTCGGGCATCAAGCGATTGGCGCCGCGTTTGGCGGAAAGATTATTCGCGCCCCGAAACTGTTCCACGGGAAGACCAGCCAAATTCATCACGACGGAAAGAATATTTTCCGCAAGCTCCCAGAGCCGTTTACAGCGACGCGCTATCATTCGCTGATCGTAGAGCGGAAATCGTTGCCGCGCGAACTGGCCATCACCGCCGAAACCGATGACGGCATAATCATGGGGCTTCGGCACCGTCGGTACAAAATGGAAGGCGTGCAGTTCCATCCTGAATCTGTTCTGACTTCTTCGGGGAAACAACTCCTCCAGAATTTCCTATCCTTATAAAATCGTGGGGACTTGGCGCTACCAATTCAGATCGGCGAGGAGGGCGGCGTAGATTTCCATGCCGCGCCAGAGATGGCCCAGGCGGAGATTTTCGTCGGAGCTGTGCTGGTGATTGTCGTAGTTCACGATGGGGACGCCGATCCACGGAAGTCCGAGGTCTTCGAAAATATACATGGGCACGCTGCCGCCCAGCGTCGGGGCGATTACCGTGTCGCCCTCCGTCGCGTCTTGCACTACTTTTACCAGGGCTTTCGATACCGGCAAATCCATAGGTGTACGCGAGGCGCGATAGCCGCCCTGGTCCACTACCCTTGCAATCAGGGCGTGAGTGCGGCGTTCGTCCATCGTTGGTTCGTGGTCGATCACGTAATAACCTTGCTTCTGGATGAAGGCCGCAATTTGCTGGAATTTTTGGTGCGGATCTTCCCCTTTCACAAGGCGCGCGTCGATGGAAGCTTCGGCTTTGTCTGGGACTACGTTTTGGGCGTGGTCGCCGACGTATGCGCTCTGGATGCCACGAATGTTGAGCGACGGCTCCTGCAACAGTTCGACTAGTTTCTTGCCAGCTCCTTCCGGCTTGGCGATCCCCAGTTCGTGCTCGAGGTCGGCGTCATTCACTGGCATTTCCGCGAGAGCTTTTTTTTCGAGGTCGCTTAGCGGCACGATATCGTCGTAGTAGCCGTCAATCAGGACGTGGCCGTCCGCATCTTTCATGGAGGCCAGCAGGCGCGAGAGTTCCATGGCAGGATTTGGAGCCCAATTTCCGTAGTGGCCGCTGTGCAGGGCTCGGACTGGACCGTATATGGTTATGTCGAGTCCGATATCGCCACGGTTTCCAAAAAAAACCAATGGGCGCCCCGATTGATGTACCGGACCATCCGCGGTAATCAGCAGATCACCTCCCAAAAGATTTTTATGCAGTTCGAGAGTCTTCGGGAGATTCGTCGAACCCGCCTCTTCTTCGCCCTCGAAAATTACTTTCAGATTGACCTTCATTGGAATTTGTTTGGCCCGCAGGGCATCGAGCGCCGCCAGAAGAGCAATGATCGGCGATTTGTCATCGGAAGAGGAGCGGGCGTAAATGCGCCAGTCGTCCTCGTAGACCGCTGGCTGCTTGGCGCTGTTTTCTGGGAAGGGAATGCGCTTGCCTCCGGCTTCGATGGCATTGCTGCGTAAAATGGGTTCGAATGGCGTGCCGTCGGTCCACGCCGCGGGATCAACTGGCTGGCCGTCGTAGTGTGCGTAGAAAATCACCGTACGCGTGGCTTCGGGCACGACTTTTTTGCCAAAGACGACCGGACCCCGTCCCGTGATGGGCAGCAAGTGTGTTTCGATCCCGCGAGCTTCCAGTAATTCAACCAGGTGGGCGGCGTTTTTCTGGATGTTTGGAGTGTCGCTGGCGACGTTGGGGATGGCGAGAAATTCCACGAGCTCTCGGACGATGCGGTCTTCGTGATCGGTGCGATAATCGCGGACTTCCTGGATGACCTGGGCTGGAGAAAGGGACTTTTGTTCCTGCGCGACCGCTGAGCAGATCCATACTGCGAAAAAAGCAACGACCGCCAAAAATTTCAAGGGCTTCTCCTCTAACAGATTGCTGAAAAAAACTCATCGCCTCGGATCTGAGGTTCTTCCGGCATTCTGAACTGCCGCTGCAAACGTGCTTTTCGTTTGCCGGGCACAGGCTGAAGCCTGTGCCAGCACGCGTTTTATTTTCGCATTTTAGCTGTACGAACGGACAGCTGTCCTTTCGGACAGGCCGCATTTTGTTTTGTGCGGAAGTGGGTAACAGCATTTGCGCGAAGTACCAGTGTGTCTGGCGCTCTTATTGTTGAGACTAAATATTCGCTTTCCCTCGGAGGTCTCGCACGACTATGAGTCGCTGTATTTTGGCTGTGGCTTTGTCATTTTTTCTATCAGGAGCCTTGCCCACGCAAACCACCCAGACTGCGCCTGCTTCCGTTGTGCTCCAAACGAATGCAGCGAAGGTAAATGCTGTTGATGCTGCCGCTGGATCGACCGTGTTTGACGGCGATCGTCTCGAAACGCAATCGAAAGGCATGCTCAGCTTGCGTTCCGGAGAGATACAGTTTACTTTGCCGGAAGAGAGCACTTTGTGGATGAACCATGAAGGTTTGAACGCGACGCCGCGGTTGCAGCGCGGCACGGTCGTCTTTCGCGCGGAAAATGGAGTGGGCGTGGAGATTATTGCCGATGATGTGCGTGTGCGTCCGCATTTTCCTGTTCTTACGGTTGGCCAGGTGACGCTGGAAGAGTGCTATGTGATTGTTACGGCGCGCACGCAATCGCTGGATGTTACTGCCGGCAAAGAAACCAAGAATCTCGAAGAAGGAAAATCAGTCCGCGTCGCGCGGGCTGGAGTCTGTGGTGCGGCCATCAATCAACCTGTCGCGGCGGTCGGACAGAGCCGCTTCTTTATCTTGCCCGTGGCGGCCGCCGTCGCAATCGGGATTTTGGTCCTTCATAAAGGACTTGAGAGCCCTGACCGGCCTTAAGCCCAGCGTCCTTCCTTTTACAACGGACTCGATTGATTCTCCTGGGATTCGCTTATGAATTTTGCCAGGGTCTCCAGCTTTTCCTCCGCCGCACCTGAGGAAAGAGCAGCGCTTGCCAATTGAGCTCCTTCTCGAAAGTCCGTTGCGACTCCTGCTGCAACCAGGGAAGCGGCGGCATTCACCAAAACGATGTCGCGCGGCGGGCCATGGTTGCCGGCTAGGATGGCTCGGATCGTGACGGCATTTTCTTGAGCGGTTGCCCCGCGGACGGCTTCGAGAGGCGCGCGTGAAACTCCGAAAGTTTCCGGCGCAACTGTTAGGCGCCGGACATCGCGGCCTTTCACTTCCGCCACCAGCGTTTCTCCTGCCAGCGAAATTTCGTCCAGCCCGCCTGCTCCGTGAACTACGAAAGCATGTTCTACGCCCAGCTCGCCGAGAGTCGCGGCGATCAGATCGATCAGATCGGCTGAAGGAACACCGACGATTTGGGCGCGTGCTCCGGCGGGATTGGTTAGCGGGCCCAGAAGATTGAAAACCGTGCGCACACCGATCTGTTGCCGCGCAGGAGCGGCATGGCGGGCAGCGGCGTGTGCGGCTCGTGCAAAGAAAAAACCCATGCCGATTTCGCGCAGAGCTCGACCGTGACGTTCGACCGGAAGATCAATTCGCACGCCAAGTGCCTCAATGACATCCGCGGAACCGCTACCAGAATGCGACGCGCGGTTGCCATGCTTGGCGACGCGCGCGCCCGCTGCCGCCGCGACGATGGCTGCTGCCGTAGAAATGTTGAATGTCTTGAATTCCTTGCCGCCTGTTCCGCAAGTGTCTATGAGATGTTCGGGTTTGGGCTCGCCGTTCGCAAACACCGGTGTGGCGCGCCTGCGCATCACGCTGGCAAAACCTGCGAGCTCGTCCACACTCACTGGGCGACTGTTCATAGCCGTGAGCAACCGTACTATTTCCGGCGTTTCCAGACGACCGGCGAGCAATTCTTCCATCACCCCTTCGGCTTCGGGGCGAGAGAAAACGTGACCGGATGCCGCGCGTTCGATTGAGAGATTTTTCATGATGATTCGGGGAATCTTGCTCCGGTTCGGGCTTTCCGAGTACACTCTACTGTTTGCGACGGCTTCAAAATTCTAACACTACGGGACCGCGATGAAGATTCACGAGTATCAGGCCAAGGCAATCCTTGCCCGTTACGGCGTTACCACTCCGCGAGGCGAAGTGGCCTTTTCAAAGGAAGAAGCACGCGAAGGGGCGGCGCGGCTGAAGTCCAACATTGTCGTTGTGAAGGCGCAGATTCACGCGGGCGGGCGCGGCAAAGCTGGCGGCGTGAAGCTGGCGCATTCGCCCGACGAGGCCGCGGAAATTGCCTCACACATGTTGGGCGTGAATCTTGTTACCGCGCAAACAGGACCGGGTGGGCGCACCGTGAAGCGCGTTTTGGTTGAAGAGGGCTTGGATATCAAGCGCGAGCTCTATCTCAGCATTCTTGTGGATCGCAGCGTGGGGCAAGTTGTTTTTATGGCCAGCGCTTCCGGTGGAATGGATATTGAGGAAGTGGCCAAGACGAATCCGGAAGCGATTATGCGGGAGACGATTCATCCCGCGGTTGGCTTGCAGGCGTATCAAGCGCGCAAACTCGTTTTTGGCCTCGGTCTTTCGGGAGACGTCGCGACGAAAGCGGCGCCCTTCTTGCAGGCACTTTATCGCGCCTTTGTGGACACCGATTCCTCCATGCTCGAAATCAATCCCGCTGTGATCACTGGCGACGGGCGGCTGGTTGCGCTCGACGCGAAGATGACGTTTGACGACAACGGGTTATTTCGCCACAAGGAGCTGCGCGAGTTGCGGGACCTCGACGAAGAAGATCCGCTGGAAGTCGAGGCTTCGAAGTACGGATTGAATTACATCAAGCTGGATGGGACTGTGGCTTGCATGGTGAACGGCGCGGGCCTCGCGATGGCCACCATGGACATCATCAAGTACGCCGGCGGCTCGCCTGCTAATTTTCTGGATGTAGGGGGGGGAGCGTCTTCCGATCAAGTGAAGAATGCGTTTCGCATTTTGATTGGCGATCCGGCCGTGAAGGCGGTCTTCATCAATATTTTCGGCGGCATTTTGCGCTGCGATGTTCTGGCAACGGGCGTCGTTGCCGCAGCCAAGGATTTGCAAGTGAAAGTGCCGGTTGTGGTTCGTATGGAAGGCACCAACGTCGAGTTGGGCCAGCAAATCCTTCGCGAAAGCGGCCTGAACTTTACTATCGCGAACGGAATGAAGGACGGCGCCCAAAAGGTCGTCGCTCTCGCGGGAGGTGCGCGATGAGCGTTTTGGTCAACGAAAAGACGCGATTGATTGTGCAGGGATTTACGGGACGCGAGGGAACTTTTCACGCTCAGCAGATGATTGAGTACGGGACGAACGTGGTAGGTGGCGTGACGCCTGGCAAAGGTGGCACGAAGCATCTCGAACGGCCTGTTTTCGACACGGTGCAGGAAGCGGTGAAGGGAACTGGGGCGAATGCTTCTGTGATTTTTGTTCCCCCGCCGTATGCTGCCGATGCGATTCTCGAGGCCGCCGACGCAGCGCTACCACTGATTATTTGCATTACGGAAGGCATTCCTGTCATTGACATGGTGCGCGCTTCGGCTACCGTGGATTTCAACAAGACTCGGCTCATCGGTCCCAACTGCCCGGGCGTCATTTCTCCCGGCAAATGCAAAATCGGCATCATGCCTGGCCGCATTCACAAACAGGGCCATGTCGGCGTCGTCAGCCGCAGCGGCACGCTCACCTACGAAGCCGTTGATCAGCTCACTCGGCTCGGCATCGGTCAATCGACGTGCATCGGAATCGGTGGCGATCCCATCATCGGCACGTCCTTTCTGGACGCGATGCGTCTTTTCAACGACGACCCCGACACCCATGCCGTGATCCTGATTGGCGAAATCGGCGGCAACGCCGAAGAGACTGCTGCGCAGTGGATCAAAGCCAACGTGAAAAAACCAGTCGTCGGCTTCATCGCCGGACAAACCGCACCACCAGGCCGCCGCATGGGTCACGCGGGCGCCATCATCAGCGGCGGGCAGGGCACGGCAAAAGACAAGTATGCCGCCATGAGCGCCGCAGGCATCCGCACCGTCGAAACTCCTGCGGATCTCGGTTCCACAATCGCTGCAGCCTTGAAATCCTGACGTATCGCCGGCATCTTGCCGGAAGTTTTTCACCACTCTAATGGAGGACTGTTTCGTGGCAATCGAACGCACTTTTGCAATCATTAAGCCCGACGCCGTGGCTGCCGGGCAGCAAGGCGAAATCCTGGCGCGCATTCAAAAAGCCGGCTTCAAAATTGTCGCCATGAAATCCATGCGTTTGACCAAAGAAGAAGCCGGCGGCTTCTATGCCGTCCACAAAGCGCGCCCCTTTTTCGGCGAGCTAACCGATTTCATGAGCTCAGGCAAGATCATCGCCATGGTCCTCGAAGCTGAAAATGGAATTTTGAAATGGCGCGACACGATGGGCGCCACCGATCCCAAGAAAGCATCACCCGGCACGATTCGCCACGATCTCGGCACCGGTATCGGCACGAATTGCACGCACGGCTCTGACGCCCCGGAAACAGCCGCGTTCGAAATTTCCTATTTCTTCGCCGGCATGGAACTCATCTAGCGAAGTTGCCGTCGCGGGAAAAAAGTGCCGCCGGGACGACGACGCGGACACTGCGCCTCCGCTACCTTATGGATGATCCGGGCTCTCCAGGGAGCCTTGCTTTCCGGACACTGCTTCAGCACCACCTATCGCGGTTGCTGCGCCGACGACAACCGCCACTACCAACAACAGTTTGCTGGAATGCCCCGAACTCTTGGTGATTGCACCCCCTTGCCCACCGTCATCGTCGGCACTCAGCTGCACGCGGCACGTCTTTCCTTCTTCGATGTTTTCCGTTTCGCCCCGGTAGGAAATCTGCGCCCCGTGATTTGCACGCGAACGATGCGGCGCGTTTGCGAAATTGGCTGGATACGCGCCCCACACGCCACGATTCCTCCAATATTGGCAGCTGTTACGGACAGCACCGCGGCGCATGCGAGAAGTTCGACATCGAACTGGCGGAGGCTGTGGCCCGCGCTGTCGTGCAATATGTCGTGCATCACCGCTGAGCTGCGGTCCGCTAGATGGAAGACGGCCTGTCCAATTTGCAGGCCCAGGCTGCCTTGTGCCTCGGTGGACATCCTGTCGCCGTCGAAGATCGTGGTTCCTTCGGAAGCGCTGTGCCCGCTGAGGCTGGCATGATTGCCTCGACGATGACTCCAACGGCTTCAAGCTTGCTGCCGCTGCCGCCTGGAACGCCGGCGGAAGGGAATGCCATTGCTATCGCCAGAAGGCGCGGGGAGCCTGCCACGCGCACCTCCATGCTAAAAAGACGCGAAATTCAGGGCGGGACTGGCGCCCCGGTTCGCCTTGCAAAATGTTAGCTATATTATAATATAATTAAAAATATATAGTTATTAATTATAGATATAAATTAGCTTGAAAGCGGCCGATGCGATGAGCCTGGGGAAGCTAGCGAGCTGAATCCTCGACTTGAATCTCAAACAAGTGCGCCCAGTCTTTTCCGGTTATGAACAGCCGGTGTCGCGCAGGATCATTTGCAATTCCATTCAGCACGCCTTCCGGCTCTTTCTGTTCCTGTGCCGCAATCGCCGAGCAGTCGATCCACGCACGGACCTGCCCGGAAGCAGGGTCGATACGTGCAATTCGATTCGAATGCCATACGTTCGCATAAATTTCATTCTCGATGAATTCCAATTCGTTGAGATTGGTTACGGCTTCCTTTCCCGCATAAACTTCCAGCGTACGCACAACCTCTAGTGTTTTGGGATCGAGATAACGCAGCCGATTCGTCCCGTCACTAAGGATCAGGTGTGAGCCGTCATGGGCCAGTCCCCAGCCTTCGCCATAGTAATGAAATTCCCGCAGCTTCCGAAAGCTGCGCACGTCGTAGACGAAACCGACATTCGACAGCCATGTCAGCTGGAATATCTTTCCTTCAAAAATGGTCAGGCCTTCCGCAAAATATTCAGAACTCAGCTCCGTTTTCTGAAGTACCTTTCCGGTTTCTATCTCGACCTTTCGCACGGAAGACTGGCCCCTCTCTCCCGTGCTCTCGTAAAGAAAACCGTCGACGTACTCAAGCCCCTGCGTGAAAGCGTGCGGATCATGCGGATACCTTTTCAAGATCTTTACATGCAGCAGGGGAATGGATTGCTCGGAGGCCTGAAAAACGTCGGTGCTACCGCCAACTCCACCGCCAGAAAATACCCACAAACAAATCGTAAGTGAAAGCGCCAACGCTCCCGGCTTTGTGCTGGCGAATCCACGGATCGTTCTTGGTTTGGAACTCATTCAGCCGCCCCCCGCAAATCGAAAGCATATCTCTAAACACCGCTCGCCCATCGCCGGTGGATTCAGCGGGCACTCGCGCTCCTCTTTATATAATGCTCTTATGGATTCCCTCCGCGAACTCGGCCGTATGCTCCTGGTCCTCGGCGCCGTTCTCGTCCCGGTCGGAGCTTTCCTCTATTTCGGCGCAAAGCTTCCGTTCCGCCTCGGAAAACTTCCCGGCGACATCGTTCATCGCGGAGAACACACTACTTTTTATTTTCCTATCGTTACTTGTCTAATCCTCAGCCTCAGTTTGTCTCTGCTTCTCTGGCTCTTCTCCCACTTCCGTCGCTAGCCGTTTCGCTGAATCTTTCCGCAGCGCGGCTCTCTTGATATATAGTTCCCGGATCCTAAAGAAAATTCTCAAGCCAAATCACACGGGAGAATTCAAGATGAAGCTCGCCTATCTCACCTTGGCCACAACCCTTGCCTTCTCGCATGCCCTGGTGACGCAATCCTCATCCGACAAATCCGCCGCCCCGGCGACCGCCACGCCGCCCTCGCAACAACCGGTCTCCGATCCTTTCGCAGGCGCTCCGGCAGCCAAACCCGAAGACGTCAAGTCCATCGACAGCCTCATGGCAGCTCTTTACGACGTCATCTCCGGCCCCGCGGGCGAACGCGACTGGAACCGTTTCCGCTCGCTCTTCATTCCCACCGCGCATCTCACTTCCACCAGCATTGCTCCCGACGGCTCCGTCCGCGTCCATCCAAGCAGCCCAGATGACTACGCCAAGGCCGCCGGTGGCTACTTTCTGAAAAACGGTTTCTTCGAAAAGCCTATCGTGAATCGCATCGAAACCTATGGCAACGTTGCGCAAATCTTCAGCAGCTATGAATCGCGCCACGCCGCTGGCGACGCTCCCTTCGCGCGCGGCATCAACAGCATCCAAATGCTCAATGATGGCAAGCGCTGGTGGATCGTCAGCGTCCTCTGGGATTCCGAACGCGCCAACAACCCGCTCCCCAAAGAATTCGCCACCAAGCCATAGGGTTTCTCGTCTCTGCCCCAGGTAGCGCCGGGTTTACCCCGCGTTCCCCAGGCAAGCACCTGCCGAAAATTCAAATCACAATATCCCCCGAATTCGACATACCTTTACACCCCTCATGCAGCATCCTATAGTCCTAACTCCATGCCGTTTCCCTTTTCGCCGCGACTACTACTCCCCGCGCGATTTCCAAATTCGCGCTTCCTCGCTCTTTTCCTCCTCCTGGCCGCCGCCCTCCTCACCCCAGCCGAAAACATAAAAGACATCCACCCCACGAGCTACGTCACGGATCTCGCGCAAGTCATCGATTCCAACACCAAAGCCAGCCTCGAAAATCTTTGCCTGGAGGTCGAGCAAAAAACCGCTGCGCAGATGGCCATCATCACCGTCCGTTCGCTCGATGGCGAAGACGTCGATCAATATGGCAACGACCTTTTCAAACAGCTCGGCGTCGGCGGCAAAAAAGAAAATCGTGGCGTGTTGCTGCTCGTGGCCCCTACGGAGCGCACTTATCGAATTGAAGTCGGCTATGGCCTCGAGCCGGTTATCACCGACGCCCGCGCCGGCGACGCTGGCCGTCTCATGCGTTCGTTTTTCGTCCAAGGAAATTACAACCGTGGCATCGAAGCGGCCGTCTGGCAACTCGCGAAATATATCGCCGCCGATCGCGGAGTTACGCTTTCGGCGACGCCCCCTGCTCTGCGGGCTCCGGCTCGCGGTGACAATACGCGTTCCTTTCCCATTTGGCCAATCTTGATATTTATTTTCGTCGTGATTCAAATTTTTAGGGGCCTTGGCGGCCGTGGCGGAAGACCCGGAAGCGGTTGGTGGATTGGCCCGGTAATCGGCGGAATGCTCGGAGGCGGCGGAGGATTTGGTCGCGGCTCGGGCGGTGGGGGTGGAGGTTTCGGGGGATTTGGGGGCGGGAGTAGCGGCGGGGGAGGAGCAAGCGGCAGCTGGTAAGCGTAGTGGCGGACTCTCAGGCCCGCAAAATCGAGCTCCGCAAGCTCCGCGAAGTGAAGTTGCCGGGTCCAAACTCCACAGACTTTTCCGTCCTTCGGGATCTAAAAGGTCCGCCACTACAAAGGAGCGTTATGTTATCGACGCAAGCGAAATTGACGGACCTCGTAAGCCGCATGAAGGAATTTGCCGCGGAGAATCTCGAGTCCATGATTCTCTACGGCTCCGGCGCGCGCGGCGATTTTCATGAAGGCCACTCCGATCTGAACGTGCTCTGCGTGCTGCGTTCCCTGAATGCCCGCGAACTGGCCCGCGTATCTCCGGCCGTTCACTGGTGGTGCAAGGACCAGAACGAGCCGGCCCCGCTTTTTTTCACCGCCGAAGAACTGCGAACCTCCGCGGATGTTTTTTCCATCGAACTCCTCGACATGCAGGAAAGCCGCCGGATTCTTTTTGGCGCGGACGTTATCGCGGGCGTAGATGTCCCCATGAATCTCCATCGTGTGCAAGTCGAACACGATCTGCGCACCTTGCTCCTCAGGCTGCGACAGCATTTCCTGCTCACCGCCCAAAAAGAAAGCGAGCTGCGCACAGCGGCCGCAAAATCCTCCTCCAGCGCGCTCGCACTTCTGCGGCATGCGATTATCGCGTTTGACGAAGAGCCTCCAGCGGCAGCGCAGGAAATTTTCAGGCGTATAGCCGCGTTAACGGGTGCTGATGCCGAAGCCTTTGGCGCAGCATATAAACTCCGCGATCGTCACGCACACGCGGAGGACATCGTCCGCACATACGGACAATACCTAAACGCTCTGAGTGTGGTAATTTCCGCTGTAGACAAAGAAATTCCCAAGAAAGAGTGGCATCGAGCCGGAAAAGCCGGTTCGTAACTTTACGGAGGCAAGCATCATGAAAGTGGCTTTGATCATTCTGGCTGTACTCGTCATCCTGGCGTTGATTTTCGGCGGCTCGTTTATTTCGAGCCGCAATCAGATGGCCGTCAAGCGCGAAGCCGTCAACGCGGCCTGGGCTCAAGTCGACGTCGTCCTGCAGCGCCGCGCCGACCTCATTCCCAATCTCGTCGAAACCGTCAAAGGGTTTGCCCAGCACGAGGAGCAGGTTTTCAGCGATATCGCGAAAGCGCGCGAAGGCTATATGAACGCCACAACGCCTGCCGATAAAATCGTCGCTAACAGCCAGCTCGAAGCCTCGCTCGCGAAAGTCCTCGTCCTCACCGAGAATTATCCCCAGCTCAAATCCAACGAAAATTTTCTCCGCCTTCAGGATGAACTCTCGGGGACCGAAAACCGCATCGCCGTTGAGCGCCGCCGCTACAACCAGACCGTCCAGGACTACAATACCTACATCGCGCTTTTCCCGAACAGCCTGGTCGCCAGCATGAGCGGCTTCACGCGCAACGACGCCTACTTCAAAACCGACGAAGGCGCTCGCCAAGCCCCCAAAGTCAATTTCAACACCGCACCCGCGCCCGCAACAGCCCCGGCGCCGGCCAAACCATAATTGTAGTGGCGGGCCTTTTACGCCCGCCACCGAGCACTGCCGAATGAGCCAACTTACTTTTAATCTGCAACCCACCCGCCGCGCGCTAACTGTTAGCGAGCTTACAGCGCGTATCCGCGACCTGCTGGGCCGCAGCTTTGCCGACATCTGGGTCGAAGGCGAAATCTCCAACTGTCGCGAAGCGCAATCCGGACACATTTACTTCACGCTGAAAGACGAGCGCTCCCAGGTCCGCTGCGTCTTTTTCAAACAGCAGCAGCGCGGCATCAAGTTTCGCCCTGAAGATGGGCTCAAGGTGACGGCGCGCGGATCCATCAGCGTCTACGAAGCCCGCGGCGAATATCAGATTTACGTCGAAAATATCGAGCCCCTTGGTCTTGGCGCGCTGCAAGTGGCCTTCGAGCAGCTAAAGAAACGCCTCGAAGCGGAAGGGCTGTTCGCCGCCGAGCGCAAAAAGTCTCTTCCCATGCTGCCGAGCCGCATCGGACTCATCACTTCGCCGCGCGGGGCAGCCGTGCGCGACGTTGTGCGCATCCTGCGCCGCCGTTTTCATAATGTGCACCTAACGGTTTATCCCGTGCGCGTCCAGGGAGAAGGCGCCGCCGCGGAAATCGTCAAAGCCCTCAAATATTTCAACCAGAAGAGACTCGTAGATGTGCTCATCCTCGCGCGCGGCGGCGGTTCGATGGAAGATTTGTGGGCCTTCAACGAAGAGATTCTTGCGCGGGCCATTGCCGCTTCGGAAATTGCTGTCATTTGCGGCGTCGGCCACGAAACCGATTTCACCATCGCCGATTTTGTAGCCGATGTTCGCGCATCGACTCCTTCCGCTGCCGCCGAGTTGGTCGTCCAGACGCGCCGCGAATTCGACAAGCACATCGCCGATCTGCGCGAAACGCTCGCGAGCCTGGTTCGCTACCGGCTCATCGAATTGAGCAAGCGCGTTCACGAACTTTCCGCGCGCCGCGGTTTCCGCCGCCCGCTCGATCTGCTGCGTCAACAGCGCCAGCGCGCCGATGAAATGACGTCGCGCCTGGCGGCGGGTCTGCGTGCGCGCCTAGAACAATCGCGCAAACGCTTCAACGTGCTGCAATTGCGCATCGCCACGTTCGATTTTCGCGTGAAGATTTCAGCGTTTCGACTGCGCCTGGAAAAACGCAGCGCCGATCTCGGCGTGCGTGCCGAACGCCTCGTGCGCACTAAGCGCGAAAGCTTCGAGCGGCTAACGCTTCAGCTTCAGGAGCGGAGCCCTCTAAAGGTTCTAGAGCGCGGCTATGCCATCGCCACCGACTCCGCTGGCAACCTGCTTCGTGACGCCGCCCAAATTCATGTTGGCGATTCCGTCGCCATCCAGCTTCACCGCGGACGCATCAGCACCGAGGTTAAAAAGAACGACTAACCTTGAGTCCACGGCTAGTTGTCTCCGTAAAACCGCGTCTTCGGCGGTGGCGGCGGACCGGGCTGCATATAGGGCGCCGCTTTATCCGGCGTCAGCCAGCGCGTCCAAAAAGTGTCCGAGAGCTGGTCTAGATATTTTTTGCCTTCGGGGTCCTGGCTGAGAATGCGGATCAGCACTTGCAACGAATCGCTGCTCCGGCGCAGCGCATCCAGGCTCAGCGTGTAGCCATCAATAAAATTCGCGCTTTTGTAGCGCACGCCAAGGTCGCCGTCTTTCTGGATTCCTGGGGCGGTTGCGGCGCCGTTTGCCTGTTGCCAGTTCTGGAATCCAAGCTGGAAGTCGTACGGCGGCTGCAGGTAGTAAGGACGGTAAGCGCCCCCCAGGAATTTTTCCATGGCGCGTTTAGCGGCGGCTTCGATGCGCTTCGCGGGCTCCCCTTCCGGCAAGACTTCGGCGAGCGCGCGGCTCTTCGCTGTTTTTACCACGGCATATTCGAGCTCTGGAAAATCGGGCTTCAGCTCTTCGCCAAGAACCTGATCGCCGGAAACCATAATGACCGGAATGCCCCAGCGTGCCGCGGACAGCGCGACGATGTGCGTCTCCGTGAAGTCGACGCCGTTGATTTTGTAGCTGATGCGGTCGGTCACCGTGTGCGCCATAAAACCATTTGTATTTGCGTGCGCGTGCATCGCGATGCAAACGATGGCGGCGACGGAGCCATCAATGCCCGTGTTGTAGGGGTCGAAATCGTAACTGCGAAAATCGAATTTTGCGTGCGAGTCCATTTTATCTACGAGCAAATCCGGTTCGTTGACGTTTCCCGAGCCGTGGCCATCCTGGATCCAGATTGGTCCCGCGCCTCCTGCAACGAGCCCCCGAATCGCGGCATTCACATCGGACGTTAGAGACTCGCGGCCTTTAGCGTATTCCTCGGGGCGTTGGAACCAGAGCATTTCGTAGTGCGTAACGCCGGAAACGCCTTCCATGTCGTAAATGATGAGAATTTTCGGATGATTGGTACTCGCCGGCGTGAGCGCCGCGAAGAGGGAAAGAAAAATCACGAGAATCATGCCGTCACGAAATGCGCGCATCGAAGGACCTCCAGAAAAGTGATGCGCGCAAAACTAACGATTCTGCCGGGCCACGTCAAGAAGTGCAGCGCGGCTCACGAACTCAGTTGTCACTCAACGGCTGTCGAAGGGTGGTGCTCAATCGTCGTCGGACGAAGAGGCAACCTTAAGGACGGCGAGGAAAGCTTCTTGCGGAATGTCGACTTGGCCGACGCGCTTCATGCGGCGTTTGCCTTCTTTTTGCTTTTCAAGGAGTTTACGTTTGCGCGAAATGTCTCCCCCGTAGCACTTGGCGAGAACGTTTTTGCGAATGGCGGCAACGGTTTCGCGCGCGATGACGCGGCTCCCGATCGCCGCCTGAATGGGAACCTCGAACATTTGTCGCGGAATCAGTTTCCGGAGGCGCGTCACCAGTTCGCGGCCTCGCTCCTGTGCGAAATCCCGATGGATGATTAGCGCAAGGGCATCCACCGGCTCGCCGGCAACCAGCACATCCAGCTTGATCAGGTCGGATTCGTTGTACCCGGCGAGATGGTAGTCGAGCGAAGCGTAACCACGCGAAACGCTCTTCAGCCGGTCGTAAAAATCGAGCACGATTTCGTTGAGAGGCAGCTCGTAAGTGAGCATGACGCGCGTCGGGGAAAGATATTCGAAATTCTTCTGGATGCCGCGCTTTTCCTGGCAGAGCTGGAGGATTCCACCGACGGATTCGTCGTTGGTGATGATCATCGCCTTGATGATCGGCTCTTCGATCATTTTGATGTCGCTGGGATTGGGGAATTTTGCGGGGCTGTCCACTTCGATGACTTCGCCCGTCACGCGCGTGATGCGGTAACGCACGCTGGGCGCGGTGGTGATGAGGTTCAGCCCGAATTCGCGTTCGAGGCGCTCCTGCACGATTTCCATGTGCAGCAGGCCAAGGAAGCCGCAGCGAAAACCGAAGCCGAGCGCGACGGAATTCTCCGGCTCGTAAAAAAAAGCGGCGTCGTTCAACTGCAATTTCCCAAGCGCGTCGCGCAGCGGCTCGTAGTCGTCGGCGAGGACAGGAAATAACCCGGCGAAAACCATGGGCTTGATGGCCTCAAAGCCGGGTAGCGGCGGCGCCGGCCGCGAAGCGTCGGTCACCGTGTCGCCCATGCGGGCGTCGGCAACGCGTTTGATGTTCGCGACAATGAAGCCGACGTCGCCGGTGCCGAGTTCATTGAGCGCGATCGGCTTTGGTGTGAGCGTCCCGAGCTGTTCGACTTCGTAGGTTTCGTTGCTATAGCAGAGCTTGATTTTCTGGTGGTTGGCCACGCGGCCTTCCATCACGCGCACGAGAACCACCGCGCCGCGGTATATGTCGAACCAGGAGTCAAAAATCAGGGCCTGGAACGGGTTTTCCGAATTGCCTTTGGGAGCAGGAACGCGGTGCACGATGGCTTCGAGAACGTCCTCTACGCCGAGGCCGCTTTTTGCGCTGATGAGCAGGGCGTCCGCCGCGGGAATCGCGAGCACGCTTTCGATCTGCTCTTTGACGAACTCCGTTTGCGCGGCGGGCAAGTCAATTTTGTTGATGACGGGAACGATCGTCAGATTATTGCCGGCTGCCAGAAAAGTGTTGGCAACGGTTTGCGCTTCGACGCCCTGGCTGGCGTCCACGACGAGCAGCGCGCCCTCGCACGCGGAAAGCGCGCGCGAAACTTCGTAGGAGAAATCCACGTGCCCCGGCGTGTCGATCAAATTGAGCTGGTAAATGTTCCCGTCTTTTGCTTTATAGTGCAGGCGGATGCTTTTTGCCTTGATGGTGATGCCGCGCTCGCGCTCAAGGTCCATGGAGTCGAGCACCTGTTCGTGCATTTCGCGCTGCGAAAGGGCGCCGGTCATTTCGAGCAGACGGTCCGCGAGCGTGGACTTGCCGTGATCGATGTGCGCGATGATACAAAAATTGCGTATGAACTTCGGGTCCATGTAATCCGATGGCCGCTTTCGCTGTGCGACCGCTTGTTTTTTAAGCTTCCGGCAGGAGCCGTATGCTTCGAGGAGCCAAGATACCAGGCTGCGCAGAACCGTGCCGTATGACAATCCAGTTTGCCATAAATCGAAGAAGGGCGCAGCCGGACGGAAGGCTGGCCCGTCTAAGCGTTGGGAGGAGCATTAAAATGACGAAACGAGTGGCGGTTTTTCTGTTTTTGCTGGTGGCGGTTGCCGCCGATGCGCAAGATAAGAAGCCGACGACCCTGCGCGAGGTTCTGCTGGCGGAGTTGCGCACCACCCACAATAACGAGGACTGGTTCGTGCCGGCGAATATTGCGGTGAAAGGCTTGACGGCCGAGCAGGCGAGCTGGACCGACGGCAAGGGGAATCACTCGGTCGGCCAGTTGGCGTATCACCTGTTGTTCTGGAACCGTCAGTCGCTCGCAAGACTGAAAGGCGAACAGCCGGATAAATTCAGCGGCAACAACGAGGAGACGTTCGACAAGTTTGACGCCAAGACCTGGAACGATACCGTGCAACAGCTCGACGCGGTTCTCACCGAGCTGGAAAAATGGGTGGAAACCGCTGATGAGGAAAAATTGAAGCAGGAAGCATCCAGGTTCACGCACATCAGCACGCACAATGCCTACCACATCGGCCAGATTATCTACGTCCGCAAAGAGCAAGGCTCGTGGGATCCAAAGAACGGCGTGAAGTAGACCTCTCATTGACCGGGGCGTGACGGATTCCGCATAGAGTTGCAGGTGTGTTTTGCCGGTGCTCCGCACGCGGTATATAGTTGAACAGGACGCGCGCAGCTCTCGGCGCGCAGAGCCGGCGCAGGATTCTCCTAGCACTCTTGCAGCCGGCGGGCACAGCAAAGGCAACTCCGACGGATGGCCGCAGACGTCAGCAAGCATTTGGATCGCGCAAAGCGTTTCCTCGAGAAGAACCGCGTCGAGGATGCGATCGAGGCGTATTTGGCGGTGCTAGACGATGCGCCGCAGCACCAGGAAGCGACACAGGCCCTGGGCGATCTTTACGCGCGGATGGAGCAGCCGGACCGCGCCGCCGTCTATTACGGGATTCTCTTCGATTTGCTGGTTGAGCCCCGCGACGAAACCAAGGCGCTGGCCATCTACAACCGTTTTCTGCGAGCCAGCTCGACAGCGCAGCCGCCGGAACGTATTGCCCGTTACGCATTTTTACAGCAAAAACAAAATCATCCCGAAGAGGCTATCGACCAGTACACCAAGGCCGCCGATCTTTTTACCGCTGCGGAGCGCCAGGAAGACGCGCTTTTTTGCTGGGAGCGTATCGCTCAGCTCGAACCGGAAAATCTGTCGCGGCAGCTTCGCCTGGCTGAGGGCGCGGAGCAGTGCGGAAAAAATGCGCTGGCGGCGCGCACGTTTCTGCGGGCGGGGCAACTGGCTTCCGCAGGCGGGTCCGCCGGCGACGCGCTCAAGCTGCTGGGCCGGGCGTACAAGCTTGCGCCACAGGAGCGGAGCGTTGCGCTACTTTATGCTCAGGCAAAGCTGCGCAGCGATGGAGCCGCCGAGGCAGCCACGCTGCTGGAGCCTTTTGCGGCGACAGAGAGCGACACTGTTTTCCTCGAGACCTATGGCGACGCTTTGATTCGCGGCGGAAATCTCGACCGGGCCCGCGAAGTCCTGGAAAAGCTGTTGCGCGAGAAAAATGCCGGAGTGGAGCGGATGTTCGAGCTGGCCGATGCGTATGCAGCTTCCGCGCAAACCACAAAAGGCGTGGACGTTCTGCAAACGCTGAAACGCAGGATGTTCGCGGACAGAAAGCAAAACGAATTTGCCACGCAGCTGGACGCGGTGGCCTCGAAGCATCCGCACTCGCAAGGCATGATGGAGTTGTGGGCGTCGGTCTACAACGAGCTGAACCGCGAATCGCAATACTTCGAGATTCTGGTAAAGCTGTTTGACGTGTACTTCAATGCCGGCGACTACCGGAAAGCGTGCGATTCGCTCGAACGGCTGGTAGACATCGATGCTTATGACTACCGGAATCAGGAACGGATTGAGAAACTCCGCGCGCACGTGGACGACAATTTCTTGAAGCGAGTGGGGAGCAGGCTGGCTAAGTCCCCGACGACAGCGCCGCCGCCGCCGTCGCAAGCGGGCGGCGGCGGCCCCGTTTCTCCTGGGCCGTCAAACACGGAGGAAGCGCGGCACGCGCAGGCGCTGGAAGACTTGATCGTGCAAACGGAGATTTTCCTCCAATATTCCTTGCAATCCAAGGCGCTCGAGCGGCTGCAAAAAATTGCCGCGATGTTTCCGGGGGAAGAACAGCGGAATGCGCGCTTGCAGAATCTCTATCAGATGGCCAACTGGTGGCCACAGGGCACGGCCAAGCCGAAGCCGGAACCCGTGCCTGCCGCACCAATTGTGCCGGCGGCGCCGGTAGTCGAAGCGCAGCCAGTGGTTGCGCAGACGACGCGCACGGGCGTATACAGCGCGGAGACGCTGCGCGATCTCTCGAAGATTTCTGAAATCAACCAAAAGATTTTCCGCCAGCAGACGCCTCGGGCCATGCTGAACACGGCGGTGAGTGAAGTCGGTTCGCACTTGCGGGCTGCGCGGTGCATCGCGGTGGTCGGCGCGCTGGGTCGGCCTCCGGAAATGTCGGCGGAGTTTTGCGCGCCAGATGCCAAGCCCGCGCCGGGTGCACAAGTTGTTTTGCTGCTAGCGGAGTTGGAAAAAGCGGAACCGGACGAACTGGGCGGATTGGTGGTGGACGCGACGGAGGGATCGATACTTCACGAGCTCGGACTCGCGACGGCGCTCGGCCTGATGATCACGGATAAAGAGACGCAGGCGCCGGCGGGGATGTTGATTGTGGGCCATTCGGAGCCGCACAAGTGGAAGCCCAATGAGGCTTATTTTTTGCAGGCTATTGGCGATCAGATGTTGATGAGCGTTAGCCACACGCGGCTGCGTTCGCTGGTGCGGCGCATGGGCGTTTCGGATGAACGCACGGGGCTGCTGAGCCGCAGTTCGTACCAGAGCTGTCTGTTGACCGAAGCGGACCGGGCGCGTTCGCAGGGCACCCCGCTGGCTCTGGCGATTTTGCAGATTGATCGCGGCGCGGAAATTTTGCGGCAGCAGGGAGAGTCGCCGCTGGAGCGGTTTTTGGAGCAGTTGGCGCGCTCTTTGCAGTCGATCGTGCGGCAGAACGATGTGGCGGTGAAATATACGTCGTGGTCGCTCGCGTTTATTTTGCCGGATACAACTTTGGCGGGCGCGCAGAACCTGGCAGATAAGCTGCGGCGCGCGGCGAGTGGACTGCGGCCGCCGTGGGATACGACTTCCATCACGCTGAGCGCGGGAATTGTGGAAGCCGTGGCGAAACACGAATTCGACAGCGAAGACATTGTCACGGATTTGATCAATCGAGCGGAGTTCAGCGTGGAAGAAGCAAGGAAAAAGGGCGGGGACACCGTGGTGACACTGGATACGCCGAAAGTCTAGCTAAGCTGAGCAATGGGTTGGTCACATGTTTACCGGAGTGGTTCCGCTGAAGGCCACTCGACAGGGAACAACTTCCCAGCACTGGTAGCGTCCAGTTTTGCGCCGACAAGAGCGGCGGCGCGGGCGAGCAAGGGGTCGCGTCCCGTCGCGAGGTCGTCCGCCGACGGGAGGAGTATCTCATCGGGAGTAATGCCCACGTGTTCGAGGCTTTTTCCATCACCCATAATCAGGTCCGCGACGGTAACTTGAACACCGTAGTCGAAGCCGTTTCCCATCCCGACTGATAACGGAAAGAATCGAGCGGCCATAACACTGCCGGCGCTGCGATCTCCGATGACAACTCCTCGTTTTTCGATTTGCACGACGCGGGCAAGAATTTCTGAGGCTGAAGCGGAACGGCCGTCGACCAGGACAACAAGCTGACCCGTAAAAGCGGATCGTCCCCGCGACTTGGCTGCAAGGGGTTTTGTCTCCTCGCGCGTAACCGCTCTGCCAACCGTAACGTCGTGGTTGAAGAGACTGCCCAGCACAAAAACGAGATTGTTCTGGGAACCCCCGCTGTTGTCCCGTAAATCGAGAACGAGAGCCCGATGCTTCCGGGCTTCGCCGAGCATGTGCTCGATGCCGCCTTCCTCTTCGTTGAAGGATGCGAATTTCCAGAAGAAAACATCATCTTGCTCCGCTGACCGAGAACGAATGTTGTGTTGCCAGGTTTCGAGATGCATCCTGCTCAGCGAGGGGGATGCTGGACGGCGGGCCGGCAATGCTTCTAGTTCAGCGTTTACACTCTCTTTGCGGACTCCTCCGGAGTTGTCGCGCAAAGTGAAATCCGTGGCTAATCGACGTGGCAGAAACTTGAGGTAATACTCAATCTGCCAAATATCTTCGCGATTAACCGTGTATCCATCGAGAGACAGAACCTGGTCACCGAGACGGAGCTTTTGTGCGGCGTCGGAGTTGGGCCGCAACCCAGTTACGAAACATTGATCGCCATTCATCTTGATCCGGAAACCGTACGTAACGCGGTTGCTGTTGGGTGGCGGGATAAAGATGGTGTGCGAATCGTCGAGGCCAATGAGAAACGATTCTATCGTCCGATAGGCAGCCTGAAATGTGTTGGCGCTCTTAATTTCCGCCGAATACTTGCTAAGCCGCGCGTCAATGTCGACGCCATGAAAAGATGGGTCGTAATAGTTGTGCTTGAGAGTTTCATGTACCTGGGACAGGATGCGCTGTGCCAACTCGCGATCGTGCGCGTTGATCTGAGAAGCCGTTTGAGCCGTAACGAGCTGCACCGCCATTTGTGACGCGGTAGTGACAAGCATGATGAGAACAAGACGATACGCAAACGGTAGGTGCAAACTGCTGGGCATATGACGAAGTGTACACTCGATTTGCGGCGATCCGCGCTCTACACGCTAGGAGCATTGATGGGAATGGTAAACTGAGCCCTGGCAGTTTTTCGAAAGTGAGGATGCATGTTTCCAACGGATGTAGTGATTGTGGCGGGGGCGCGGACGCCGATGGCGCGATATACCGGGGCGTTTTCGGAGGTGAGCGCGATTGATCTGGCGGCGCATGCTTCGAAGGAGGCGATTCGGCGGGCGGGAGTTGAGGCGGGGGAAATTGATCACGTGATTTTTGGAAACGTAATGCAGACGAGTGCAGATGCGATCTACGGGGCTCGGCATGTTGGGTTGAAAGCTGGACTGAAGCAAGAGACGCCGGCGGTGACGGTGAATCGCTTGTGTGGGTCGGGAATTGAAGCTGTCGCGCAGGCAGCGCAGCGGCTCTTGCTGGGCGAATGCGAGATGGTGCTGGCTGGCGGAATGGAGAATATGACGCAGGCGCCGTTTGTGGTCCGCGGCGCGAGGACGGGATTGAAATTGGGCGGCGGGACGCTGGAAGATTCGCTGATGGCAGGTTTGACGGACAGTTATTGCGGATTGCAGATGGCAATGACGGCTGAAAAATTGGCCGAGCAGCATGGGATTACGCGCAAGGACGCCGACGCCTACGCGTTGCGCAGCCAGCAGGCGGCGGATGCGGCTTACAAAGCATGCCGGATTCGCGAGGAGTTGACGCCTGTGGAAGTGAAACAGGGAAAAAAGACGATCGTGGTGAGCGAAGACGATCACCGGCGGCCGGAAACTACCATGGAGACGCTTGAAAAGCTGCCGCCCTCGTTCAAGAAAGATGGGATTGTTACCGCAGGAAATGCCAGCGGGATTGTGGATGGAGCCGCAGCGGTTGTGGTGACGCGGGAAAAAACGGCGAAGGAACGCGGCTTGAAGCCGGTGGGGCGGATTGTGGCGTGGGCGACCACGGGAGTTGATCCGACGATTATGGGAATCGGGCCGGTGTCTTCGTCGCAAAAGGCGTTGAAGCTGGCGGGATTGAATTTGGAGCAGATGGATCGCGTCGAGGTAAATGAAGCGTTTGCGGCGCAGTATTTGGCTGTGGAGAAGGCGCTCGGCTTGAATCGCGACAAGACGAATGTGAATGGCGGGGCGATCGCGCTCGGGCATCCGCTGGGAGCTTCGGGGACGCGGTTGTTAATCACGATTTTGAATGAATTGCGGCGGAATAATATGCGGTATGGATTGGCTACGGCGTGCATCGGCGGCGGGCAAGGAATTGCCATGATTGTTGAGTCGATTAGCAACTAGTGGGGTTCCTTATCATAAAGCACCGATTCATGATTCATTCACTAAACCACACGGTCCTCGTGGTTGACATTGGCAAGATTGGCTTGCCAACGGTTATCTTCCCTCCAGAGGGTCAAGCGCAAATGCTTCCGGGTCTTCGGTTTCAGAGTTGGCGCCACACAGAGGCTTATCTTCGCAGGTTAGGTGCGGATCAAAAGGCGCTTGAGTCCGCAAAAAAGGGCCACTCGTCGGTCTTGACCATAGTCTAACCGGGCTCTGCTGAGTTCATTTTATCTCCGAGGCTTGCAGGTTTTGGAAGGAGCTTTGATACACTCTGTTGGGTGAGATTTCCCGCCGGTCGTAATTATTTCTGAAGACGCGAGGAGTGGAATGGCGATTCAAAAAGTGGGAGTTGTGGGGTGTGGGTTGATGGGGTCGGGGATCGCGCAGACTTGTGCCGCGGCGGGATTTACCACGGTGGTGCGGGAAGTAAGCCCGGCGATTGTCGAGAAGGGGATTGCGGGGATTGAGAAGAATCTGGCGCGGTTGGTGGAGAAAGGGACGATTACTTCGGCAGTGCAAAGCGAAATTCGCGGACGGCTGCATGGGACGACCGTGCTTGAGGACTTGAAGGATTGCGATTTGATCGTCGAGGCGATCATCGAGCAGTTGCCCGCGAAGCGAGAGCTTTTTTCAGAGCTGGACAGGCTATGTCCGGCCTCGACTATTTTTGCGAGCAACACATCATCGTTGACGATTACCGAAATTGCGACTTCCACCAAACGTCCGCAGCGGTTTGTGGGGCTGCATTTTTTTAATCCCGTGCCGGTGATGAAATTGGTGGAAGTGGTGCGGACCATTGCGACGGACACCGATGTTTATGAGGAGATGGTCGCGTTTGGGGCGAAGCTGGGTAAGACGGCCGTGCGGGCGCACGATTCGACGGGATTTATTGTGAACCGGTTGCTGGTTCCGTATCTGCTGGATGCGATTCGAGCGCTGGAAGAGGGCGTTGGATCGATCGAAGACATTGATAATTCGATGAAGCTCGGGTGCGGACATCCGATGGGGCCGCTGACTTTGCTGGATTTCGTGGGTTTGGATACGACATATTACATTTCGCAGATTATGTTTGAGGAATTTCATGAACGCAGGTTCGCATCGCCGCCGCTGTTGAAGCGGATGGTTCTGGCAGGGTGGAATGGCCGGAAGTCTGGCCGGGGATTTTATGATTACTCGGATCCGAAGAATCCGAAGGCGAATCAGCTGTAAAGTTCACATTGACGTTCGAGCCGTGAGGAACCCATGAACTTCTCAAATATTCTCTTCGAAAAGAAAAATTCAACTGCCTACATCACGGTAAATCGGCCGGCGGTATTGAATGCACTGAATCGCAAAACGATGGAGGAGTTGCAGCAAGCGCTCTTGGACGCGCGGGATGACGCGGCAGTGCGAGTACTGATTCTGACCGGTGCCGGCGAAAAGGCATTTGTGGCTGGAGCAGATATTGGGGAGCTATCCCAGCAAACGCCTGTAAATGGCAAGGAGTTTTCGTTGTTTGGGCAGGGTGTCCTTCATCTTTTGGAGACGATGGGCAAGCCTTCGATTTGCGCGATCAATGGATTTGCGCTGGGCGGTGGATGCGAGATTGCCTTGGCGTGCTCGATTCGGATTGCGAGTAAGACGGCAAAATTGGGGCAGCCTGAGGTGAAGCTGGGAATTTTGCCCGGCTATGGCGGCACGCAGCGATTGGCGCGGCTATGCGGCAAGGGCATTGCCCACGAACTTTGTCTTGCGGGAGAAATGATTACCGCGGAAGAAGCGATGCGCATTGGGCTGGTGAATCACGTTCATGAGCCGGCGGAGCTTTTGCCAGCGGCCGAGGCTTTGGCCAAGAAAATTATTGCGAATGCTCCGGTGGCTGTGAAGTACGCGATGGAGGCGATTGAGCGCGGCGTGGAGATGCCGCAGGAAGAAGGATTGTTTTTCGAGGCGACTCTTTTTGGTCTGGCATGTGCTACGGAAGATATGCGCGAGGGGACCAAGGCGTTTTTGGAGAAGAGGAAGCCGGAATTCAAAGGCAAGTAGAGATTAAAAAAGAAAAAGAGAAAAGATATCGCAGAAGCACAGAGCTAACAGAGATTCGCGGAGAAAAGGGAGTCGACGTGGGAATTGAACCGGGAAAGATTGAGGGCGGGTTGAGTGCGGCCGGATTACGGTTTGGGATTGTTGTGAGCCGGTTCAATAGTTTTATTACGGAACGGCTTTTGTCGGCGGCGGTGGATGCGCTGGAACGCGCCGGAGCTGAGAGTGCCGATGTGGATGTGGTGCGCGTGCCGGGTTCGTTTGAATTGCCGCTGGTTTCGAAAAAAATGGCGGCGACGGGGCGGTATGACGCTTTAATTGCGATCGGATGCGTGATTCGCGGAGAGACTTCTCATTACGATTACGTTTGCTCGGAAACGGCGCGCGGATTGCAGCTTGCGCAAATGGATTCCGGCGTCCCGATCATGTTTTGCGTTTTGACTTGCGACACTTTGGAGCAGGCGATCGACCGCGCTGGCCTGAAGGGCGGCAACAAAGGATTTGAGGCGGGTCTGGCAGCGATTGAGATGGCGCAAGTATCGCGCAAGCTGCGCGACGCGGGGCAAGGCAAAGCGAAAGCGACGAAACGGGCTACCAGCGGAAAGACGCGGCGCAAGTAACGTGTCCTTGCGAACCAAAGGCCGTGAATTTGCGATGCAGATGCTCTTTCAGTGGGACATGAGCGAGCAGCCGCCTGCGAAACTAGAAGCGAAATTCTGGCGCGCGGCGAAGGCGGCAGAATCCACGCGAGAGTTTGCCAACCGACTATTTGAAGGCGCCGTAAAAGATACGGCGGCGATTGACGAGTTAATTGTAAAACAGGCCGAGAATTGGCGTCTGGAACGGCTCGCGGTGATTGACCGCGCGATTTTGCGATTGGCGATTTACGAGTTGCTGACCACGGACACGCCTCCCAAGGTGATCCTGAACGAGGCAGTGGATTTGGCGAAGAAGTTTTCGTCGGAAGAAGCCGGATCGTTCGTGAACGGTATTCTCGACGCGATTCACAAATCTCTGTCAAACAAATAGCGGCAGTTTCCGTTTGCGGCCGGTGAAAACACGAATCTCCCTGGAATTTCTTACGGGCTGCGCCAAAACTGTTTTTGCACAATCTGTCAGACGCTAATAGTGCCTTCGAACACTTTAACGGCGGCGCCGCTGACGCGCGGAACAAGTTTTTTGCCGCGTTGCGTCACTTCCACTTCGATGTGGCTGGGGCGGCCCATTTCTTCGCCTTGCAGAATGCTGAGCGTGTGGCCCGCCGCCAGCTCGCCGTGTTTTACCAGATACGCGCCGAGCGAACCCGCGGCGGAGCCGGTTGCAGGATCTTCGTAGACTTCCCAGGGCAGCATGCCGCGCGAGAACACTTTGTCGTTCGAGCCTTGTGTGAAGCAGTAGGCCATCGTTGCGTTTTTACCGAGCAGCTTGCGCAGCTCGAACATGTTCATCGCGATTTTGCCAAGCGCGGCCCGATTCCTGAGCGGAACCATTACATTAAAGATGCCGGTCGAGACGCATTCTGGTTCGAGATGCGGATCGAAATCCTTTGGTGCCAGGCCCAGCGATTTGGCCAGCGCGGCTTTTTTGAACTTGATCGGACGGAACGTTGCTTCTGTCTGTGTCATCGTGACGCGCTGGGGGCGGCCGTCCTTGAAGCGAATCTCGACAGGGAGCACGCCGGCGCCGGTTTCCTGCATGACGTGAACGCCGCCTTCTTGGGCGGGGACGACGCCGAGCTCTGCGAGAAGAAACCACGTGCCGACGACGGGATGTCCGGCGAGTTTTAGTTCTTCGCGGGTGGTGAAGATTCGCAAGCGGGCGAGCGCGCGCTCGTCAGTGGGCTTTTGCACGAACACTGTTTCGGCGAGATTCATCTCGCGGGCGATCGCTTGCATCTGGTCGTTCGAAAGGCTGTCACCGTCGGTGAAAACCGCGAGTGGGTTGCCTTCGAAACGTGAATTCGTGAATACGTCGAGTGTATAGAAGCGGTGTTCCATGGGTTTCAGTCGCAGCCCGGCGATGTAGCGAATCAAATTTGTTCGAGCTGGGCGACCGTCCTTTCATTCTGAATGTTACCGGTATTCAGCGTGGATTTGGGCTCGATCAATAAAATGTGCACTTCGTCGTCGGCGATGGGGCAGTGTTCGACCCCTCGCGGCACAATCACAAATTCGCCTTCGCGCACGACCGCTTCGCGATCACGAAATTTCATGCGGAGCGTGCCGCGGATCACCAGGAAAAGCTCATCTTCGTTGTCGTGATGGTGCCAGACGAATTCGCCTTTTAGTTTTACGGCTTTTATTTGTGTGTCGTTCATCTCGCCCAGAACCTTGGGGCTCCAGTAGTCGGAGAATCGGCTGAATTTTTCCTTTAGATTGACGGTTTCCATCGGGACACCTAGAGATTGTGAACGATTTCGGCTACGGCACCAAGAACGCGTTTTGTAGTCTCGGCTTGTGAGGTTTCGGCATAGACGCGCAATAAATCTTCCGTGCCGGAAGCCCGAACCATAACCCAGCCGATGTCGCCAAGATAGACTTTGATGCCGTCCATGTCTTCGCGGCGCGCGATGGGCCAATCGAGGAGCCGCGAGAGGTTAGTTCCGGAAAAATGAGCGATGGCTTTTTGCTTTTGGATTGGCGTGACGTCCAGATCGACGCGGCCGTAATGGTATTCGCCAAATTCCGCGTGCAGCGTACCGAGGAGCTCGCCCAGCGACTTGCCATGCCACGCCATTAGCTCAGCAAGGAAGAGCGCTGAAACGGAGGCGTCGCGCTCGGGGAGATAAAGGCTCGTGCCAATGCCGCCGCTTTCTTCCCCGCCGATCAAGATATTCTGCTCGAGCATCAGCTCACAAATGTATTTGAAACCGATGGGCACTTCGTGGAGATTGCGGCCGAATTTTGCGGCCAGCCTGTCAATGAGCTTTGTGACGGAAAACGTCTTGGCAATATCGCCGGGCAACTTGCGGGTGCCCACGAGGTGCCAGACGAGTAGAGCGAAAATCTGGTGGGGATTGACGAAGGCGCCGTCGCGGTCGACAGCGCCGATGCGGTCGCCGTCGCCATCGGCGCACAAACCGGCGTCGTATCCGCCGGCAAGAACGGCTTTTTGTAGCGGCGCGATGTGGGGCGGAATTGGTTCCGGATGCATGCCGCCAAAGCGCGGGTCACGCGTGCCGCGAATTTCGTCGCAAACGATTCCGTTGCGCGCAAAAAGCGCCGGAAGCAGTCCGGCGGAGGAGCCGTGCATGGGGTCAAAAACAAAGCGGAGTTTCGCATGGCGCAGCCTTTGCCAGTCGATAAGTTTTTCAATGGTGTCGAGATAGGCGCCGCGCGGTTCAATCGACTGAATCAAGTCGCTGCGCGGAGGAAGTGGCGGAACGCCGTCGCGCAGAACGCCTCCGAGCTCCATTTCAATTTGCGCGACGATGGAAGGCAGCGCGCTGCTGCCGTAGCTGGCTTTGTACTTGATGCCATTCCAGCTGTAGGGATTGTGGCTCGCGGTGACGATCATTCCGCCCGCCGCGTCACGCTGGCGTACGAGCAGGCTCACCGCCGGCGTGGGGCAGGGCTTGTCGGTGACCCACACGGGTGTGCCGCTCGCGCTGACCACTTCGGCGACGGCAGCGGCCACGCGGTCCGAAGCAAAGCGGTGATCGTAGCCAATGATCACGCCTTTGCGCGCGTCCTCGCCGCGAACGACGTAGCGCGCAATCGCCTGCGCCACAATCTGCGCGTTAGCAAAAGTAAAATCTTCCGCGATGATTCCGCGCCATCCGTCAGTTCCAAATTTGATCGAGGACATAAACGCCAAAGGAAGTATACGCGATGCGATATATCGGAAAAACAGCCGGATTGGCCTGCTCGGCTAGCTTACAAAAGGTCTTCTCGGCGCTGTTCTTCGAGCCATTTCACGATTTTGGCGACGTCCTGTGCGCGTTCGCGAGGAACAACGAGCAACGCGTCCGGTGTTTCGACGATGACGAGATCACGAACGCCGACGATGGCAGTGAATTTGCCCGAAACCGAAATCAAGTTGCCGTAACCATCGAGCCCGTAGCCGGGCGATACAAAGATGTTGCCGCTTGAATCGGCGGCGCCGGATTCCAGCAGAAGGTCGTAGACCGCGCCCCACGAGCCAATGTCACTCCAGCCAACTTCGGCGGGAATTACGAAAACGCGTGGCTTGCCTGATTGTTTTGTGGCAGGTTCGAGGAGGGCGTAGTCGACAGAAATATTTTCCAGCTCCGGATAGATGCGGCGGAGGTTTCGTTCATAACTGCGAGTGCCTATAGAATCAGCGAGCCTCTCCAGCGCGTCATGCGTTTTCGGAAGAAAGCTCTTCAAATTATCCAGAAACGTCGAAACGCGCCAGAAAAACATGCCCGCGTTCCAGTGGTACCGGCCCGAGGCGATGTATTCCTTTGCCAGTTCCAGCGCAGGTTTTTCCGTGAAGCGCTTCACCGCGAAAACCGGAAAACTCACGGCACCCAGCGCCTCGCCCATGCGTTCCACGTAGCCAAATCCGGTGTCCGGGCGAGTCGGAGGAATTCCCAGCACGACCATACGCCCCGGTTCGCGCGCTACTGCCAGTGCCGCACTCACGATTTTTCTGTATTTCTCGGCCTCTGCAATGTAGTGATCGGCTGGGAGAACGGCCATCAGCGCATCGCCGCCCGCCGCATGACGTATGTGCAGCGCCGCAAAGGCAATGGCAGCCGCCGTGTTTCTGCCAACGGGTTCGGTCAAAACGCGCTTGCGAGATCCCGCCGGCATTTGCTTTCGCACCGCCGCGGCTTGTACCGCATTCGTAACCGTCCAGATGCGGTTTGCTGGAAGCAAGGGCAGCAAACGCGCAACCGTCTGCTCCAGCATCGTCTCCTGGCCCACGATGTTCAGGAGCTGCTTCGGCGTGCGCGTGCGGCTACGCGGCCAAAAACGAGTTCCGCGGCCTCCGGCGAGGATGACCGCGTGGGCCGCGAGGGTCTCATTGACCATAGCGGTTTTTCTCTGAGATTACGTCAGGGTTGCGAGGAATGGCCTGCATCAGGATTGTTTTTTTCTTCGGATAATATCCGTTACTCGAAAATTCAGCCGGGATGAACCAGCACTCCCCTGCTCTGTACGAGAATTCGCCGCCAGGGGTCGTTCCCGTCATTCCCTGCTGCGGCGACGACCAACCAATCGTGCCTTCGCCTTCGAGAAACACCCACAAACTGAATTCTTCTTTTGGACTCTGGTCGTTCATGTGGGCCGGCTTTTCAAATTCCCATTTCCACGTTGAGAAATAAGGGCAGCTGACCAATTCTTCCACAATTTTATGATCCCCGGCGTGCAGCTCGTGCGGTGTCACTTTGGCAAGTGTATTCGATTTAAAATTCATGACTTCCAACGCCTTCTCAATATGCAACGGACGCGGTTTGCCATTTGCATCGCGCCGGTCATAGTCATAGACACGGTACGTAAGATCCGAATATTGCTGCACCTCAAAGATAACCATCCCGGCGCCGATCGTATGCGGCATTCCGGCCGGAAGGAAGAAAGCATCGCCCGTGCGGACTTCATACGAAGCAAAGAGTTCTTCCAACGTGTGCCCCTCCATCGCCTCCAGGAAATTTTCCTTCGTAACGCCCGGTTTTAACCCGGCCAGCAATCGCGCGCCGGGTTCTGCGGAAACGACATACCACATTTCCGTCTTTCCCCGTCCACCCGCAGCGGCTTCATTCCTGGAAGCGTACGCATCATCGGGATGAACTTGAATCGAAAGCTTGTCTTTGGGGAAGATGAATTTCAGCAAAAGAGGGAAGTCAGCCTCGTCGCAAAATTTCTCGCCGCGCCAACCGACCGTCATTTCTTTCCACCCTTGCTCTAGCGTCTGGCCAGCGAAAGGGCCGGTGACGATACGGCAAGCCACGCTCGTCAGCCAGGCTTCGCCAATCGTCGGTGCGAGGTCGTGCATTTCCGGAAAGAGCGGTGCGAGCGACTTTGATCCCCACAACCGTTCGGCGAAAACCGGTTCCATCCGAAATGGCTCAGGACGAATTGGCCAGACTGCCACGCCCTATGCCGCGGCTTCGACGCGGGTGAAGAAATGTTCCAGGCGGCGCAAGCCTTCGTCGATGCGTTCGATGGAGGTCGCATACGAGAGGCGCAGATAGCCCGGCGCGCCAAAGGCGTCGCCGCCAACGAGCGCGACGCGCGCGCGATCGAGCAGCAGCTTCGCAAGCTCCGACGAATCCTTTGCAATGGCGCGGCCGGTCGACCCATTCGCCAGGTGCGCCGAGATATTCGGGAAGGCGTAGAACGCGCCGCCTGGCATTTCGCAAGTCACACCTGGAATTGCGTTCAAGCCCGCCACAATGCGTTTTCTGCGGCGGTCGTATTCCGCGAGCATCAGCGGCACAGAGTCCATCGAGCCGGTCATAGCCTCAAGGGCCGCGTATTGTGCGATCGAAGTAGGATTCGAGGTCGATTGGCTCTGAAGTTTTGTCAGTGCAGAAATCAGATCCGCGGGAGCCAGCGTATAGCCGATGCGCCAGCCGGTCATCGCGAACGTCTTGGAGACCGAGCCGATGATGATGACGTTGTTCTTCGAGTCCGCTGCGCTGGCGATAGAGAAAGGCTTGTGCGGCGCGTACGTAAAATGCGAGTAGCACTCGTCGCCCATCACCCAGACGTTGTGTTTCTTGCAAACCGCCAGGATACGCTCGTACTCGTCAGGAGGAACGACGCCGCCTGTCGGATTGCTCGGCGAGTTCAAAATCAAAAGTTTTGTTTTCCGCGTAATCGCCTTTTCAATTGCGGCCGCTTTGATGCTGAAGCCGTCTTCCACGCGCGAATGCACGTAAATCGGCGTGCCTCCGGCATATTTCACGATGTCCGGAAAACTCACCCAGTAAGGCGCCGGTATCATCACTTCGTCGCCCGTTTGTACCAGAACGCTCATCACGTTGAAGATGCCGTGCTTACCGCCGACGGTGACAATGCACTCCTTCGCCGCGTAATTCGATCCGAGCTCGCGCTTGTGCCAGGCGCAAATTGCCTCGCGCAGTGGCGTGATTCCGCCCGTCGGCGTGTATTTCGTCTTGTTTCCTTCGATGGCCGCAATGGCCGCTTTTTTGATGTGGTCGGGCGTCGGAAAATCCGGCTCGCCCGGCCCGAAGTCGGCAATGTCCACGCCCTGCGATTTCAGCCGTTCCGCTTCGCTGATGACCGCCGCGGTCGGCGAGATTTGTATGCGGTTGATTCTTTCTGTCAGTTGCACAGCTTTCTCCTGTGAGACAGGCTTTCAGCCCGTCTCTTCGCGCGTGTTCAAGCGCTTGAATCTTTTTCGTATCTACACAACTTTCGATCGCAGCCGCCGCTCGACTTCCGGCGGCACAAGGTCCTTCAAGGGCCCGCCCAGCTGTGCGATTTCCCGCACCAGCTTCGAGCTCAAGTAGCTGTACGTTTCGCCCGGAAGCATGAATACCGTTTCCAGCCGCGGCTCAAGCTTCCGGTTCATGAGCGCCATCTGCAGCTCGAACTCATAGTCGGAAATCGCGCGAATCCCGCGCAGAATGACGCCCGCGCCACGCTTTCGCGCAAAGTCCACGAGCAGCCCGTGAAACACATCCACTTCCACGCCGGACCATTTTTGTGTCACTTCACGCAGCATCTCGACACGTTCCGGCACCGAAAATAGCGGCCGTTTCTCCACGTTATTCAGGACCGCGACGATCACCAAATCAAACATTTTCTCGCCGCGCTCGATCAAGTCGAGGTGCCCGTTCGTAACCGGGTCAAACGAGCCTGGATAGATGGCGATGGAGGTTTTCATCTAAGTCTTGCCGTCACAGCATTTTACCCCAGGCGCCAGACCACCCGGCAACTTTTCGCGGCGCCCCGGGTTTGAGAGCCTATCCAGCTTCGCGGCACAATACAACTGATGAAACCCAATCGCTTTTTCCCATCGCTCGCGCTCTGCTATCTTGCTGCGCAGTTCTGCCTTGCCGGCTGCGGTTCCGGGAGCGGCTCGCAGCCCCCTCCAACTCCTCTTCCCAGCATACAAAGTTTCGCGGCTTCTGCTACTTCCATAATGGCAGGACAAGCCGTGACGCTGGATTGGAGCGTTACCGGTGCGACCACGATCGGGATCAGCGGCGTTTCGGCCACCAGCGGTAATTCGGTCGTGGTGACTCCCGCCGAAACAACCAGCTACACACTCACGGCGACAAATGCGGGCGGCTCAGTCCATCAAGCGCTGACGATCACCGTGCAGCTGGGAACCGCGCTTGCTTCAGCGACTGTCGATCCTTCGAAACCCGGCACGCCAATCCCGCCGAGCTTTCTTGGCTTCTCGCATGAATGGACCAGTCCACCGGTTCTGATGGGGCCTCCGGGCAATACGAATCCGATCTACCGCCAGTTGGTGAAAAACCTGACGGCTTACGGCGGCGGGCCGTTGCTGATCCGCATCGGCGGCAACAGCACGGACAAGACCGTTGCGCCAACCACGGGCGTCGTCGCGCCGATGGCGCAGCTTTATACCGATCTCGGGGCGAAATTCACCTTGGGTGTTAATCTCGGCGCGGACGACGTAACCCTGGCTACGCAGCAAGCGCAAGACTACCTTGCAAACATGCCGGCGGGCTCGCTCGAAGCCATCGAAATCGGCAACGAGCCCGACCTCTATCACGACAATGGCGATCGGCCAACAACCTACACCTTCGCAGATTATTTTTCAGACTTCGCGACTTGGCGCGCCGCGATCCTGCCTCTACTCCCGCAAGGCGTGAAACTGATGGGTCCATCTTGGGCCAGCAGCAGTTCGCTTTCCAATTTGCCCGCGTTTCTTAGCCAGGAGGAGCAATATCTCTCCATCGTTAGCCAGCACTATTACGCCGGCACGCAGTGCAATGGCAACACGAATCCGCCCGACTATTTGTTGCAGGACTCCGCTGCCGCCAAAGGCGCGACCGCCGTGGCCTCCAGCGTGACTCTAACGCACCAAGCGGGGCTGCCGTTCCGTATGGGAGAGATGAACTCCATTTCTTGCGGTGGCGAGACCGGCGTCAGCGACATTTTTGCTTCGGCGCTCTGGTCAACGGACGTGATGTTTGAATTCGCAAACGTGGGAGTGGACGGCGTGAACTTCCACAACGGAAACGGCGGCGGCTATGCGCTCTTCCAGTTCAATACTGCCATCGAGGGAAACACGACAACCTATTCGATCGAATCGATTCGTCCCGAATATTATGGATTGCTCTTTTTCCAGATGGCCACGGCGAATACGCCGAAGCTTTTGCCCGTGACGCTAACTACGTCCGCCAATCTAAAGGTCTGGGCCACAATCGATACGCAGGGCATAGTCCGCATCGTGTTAATCAACAAAGACGAGGTTGCGCAAGGTGTGGTCAGTATCACCTTACCGGGCTACGGCAGCGGAACGGTCACGCGACTCAATGCCGCAAATTATCAAGCAACGACCGGCATCACCATCGGCGGACAAACATTTGACGGCAGTACGGATGGAACGCCGCAGGGCGCGGCCTACACGGAAACCGCCGTCGCCAGTGGCGGAGTGTATTCGGTTGCGATTGGGCCCACCAGCGCGGCGCTTCTAACCGTGAACCCACAGTGAGAGCTTGCCTTGGAAAGGCCGCATGCCCCGAAAACATTTCCGCTTCGCGACCCGTATGAATTGTGACAAACTCCTTTCGCTAAATCCGAGATAGTCATTGCCTGCGCTTCAGGTTTGCTTCGGAGAGGACTTTTTTTTCATGGTGTTCCGTTCTATCCTGCGAGGTTTGTGTGTCATGTTCGCCGCTGGTCTATTGCAAATTCCCAGAGCCTTTTCGCAGAGCACGCCGCCCCTCAACTTGATGCCTTTTCCTTCGAGCATTCAGCCGGGTTCGGGCAGCCTGAAAATCGATTCTTCTTTCACGGTCGGTCTGGCCGGCTACACCGAGCCGCGCCTGGAACGCGCCACCGAACGCTTCTTGAATGCTCTGCATCGCCAGACTGCTTTGCTGCTTGCGCTCAAGTCCGGAGAAGTTGCAAAAGCCTCGCTGGTCGTCCGTACCGACCACGCCAGCAAGGATATTCAGGAGCTTGGCGAAGATGAATCTTACGTCCTCGAAGTAACCGCGACCGGCGCGAAACTCACGGCGCCGACGCCGCTCGGTGCTATGCACGGGTTGCAGACTTTTCTTCAATTGGTGCAAGTCTCGCCCGACGGATTCGCTGCTCCCGCCCTAACCATTGACGATAAACCGCGCTTCCCTTGGCGTGGGCTGATGATTGATTCCGCTCGCCACTTTGTTCCGCTCGATGTTCTTCGCAGAAACATCGATGGCCTCGAAGCCGTAAAGATGAACGTATTCCACTGGCACCTTTCCGAGAATCAAGGCTTTCGCGTCGAAAGCAAGAGGTTCCCGAAGTTGCACGAATCCGGTTCTGACGGCCTTTATTACACGCAGGACGAAATCCACGACCTGATCGAGTATGCGCGCGACCGCGGCATTCGCGTGGTTCCGGAGTTCGACGTGCCCGGCCACAGCACGGCGTGGTTTGTCGGGTATCCCGAACTAGCCAGCGCGCCCGGCCCATACGAAATCGAAAAAAGATGGGGCGTGTTTGATCCTGCGTTCGACCCCACGAACGAAAGAACGTACAAGTTCCTCGATCAATTCATCGCCGAGATGGCCAGGCTCTTCCCCGACCATTTTTTCCACGTGGGCGGCGACGAAGTGAACGGCAAGCAGTGGGATGCCAATCCCAAAATCCAGGAATTCATCAAAGAGCACAATCTGAAGAACAATGAAGGGTTGCAATCCTATTTCAACAAACGGCTCGAGCCGATCGTAAGCAAGCACGGGAAAAGCATGGTCGGCTGGGACGAAGTGCTTGATCCTTCGCTGCCCAAAGATATTCTCATCCAGTCATGGCGTGGCGCGGACGGGCTCGCCGCAGCGGCGAAGCAGGGCTTTCGTGGAATTCTTTCCAACGGCTACTATCTCGATCTCGGGGGGTCTGCCGCCCGCCATTATGCCGTTGACCCGTTGGGCGGCGCGGCGGCCAATCTTTCGCCAGCGGAGAAAGCGCGCATCCTGGGCGGCGAATCCTGTATGTGGGCGGAATACGTCAATACCGAGAATATCGATTCGCGCATCTGGCCGCGCAACGCGGTGATCGCGGAACGCTTGTGGTCCCCGCAGGAAATCACCGACCCTGCTTCGATGCACGCCCGCATGGAAGCGGAGAGCCAGCGCCTCGAGTGGATCGGCCTGACCCACAAAACGTACGAGCGCCAGATGCTCGAGCGCATTGCCGGGCCCAGCAGCCCTGAAGAATTTGCCGCGCTCAGCACGCTCGCGAGTGTCGTGGAACCAGTGAAGGACTACGCGCGGGAAGAGACCGCCGTAGCCGAACCAACAAGCGCCACTCCGCTGAATCGCCTGGTGGATGCCGTTCCGCTGGAGAGCGCGACCTCGCGCCACTTCGGAGCCTTGGTCGACAAATTCATCTCGGGCTCATGCCGCGACGCCCACGACACGGAGCGTTTGCGCGCGCAACTCACGGCGTGGCGCGACAATGACTCAAAACTTCAGCCGCTCGCCCAGCGATCTTTTCTGGTGAAAGAAGTCACTACCACTTCGCAGGACCTCTCGGCTCTCGGCGCCGTTGGTCTCGCCGCGCTCGATTTCATCACCAAGGGCCAGCCGGCGCCGGATGACTGGAAAGTACAGCAACTCGCCGCACTTCAGCAGCTCGAAAAACCAAAATCACAGCTCCTCCTAATGCCAGCTCCAGCCGTTCAAAAGTTAGTGGAAGCAGCTTCCGCCGCCGGATCCTGCTCAGGTTCAAGATGACTTCGTGGTGGTGGAAGAGTGGTGAGGGCAATCCCCGGAGCCAGAGTCGGTAAACGTCTTGCCTTCTTCGGGAATGAATTCCCAAGTGTAATGCCCTGGCGTTAGCACCAGTTTAATCACACCATACGTATCCGTGTTCCGTACTTCGCTATTTGCCATCGCAAAGCCCAGCGGGTCATGACTTCGCCCGCCAGTACCGACGACAATCTCGCGAATTCCGTTGGCCGGGTCTGCATGTCCGTCGGGATCCTGCGGCCCAAACCGCTCGTAAGAATGCTCATGCCCCGCCAAAACCAGCGCCGCGTGAGCCGCATAAAGATCTTGCCAAAGCTCCTTTAGTTCCGGATGCACGGCATGGGCCTTGGAAAGACCGCTGCTGAAAAGTGCATGGTGTCCGAAGGCCAGGACGCATGCGTCAGGATGCTCCGCGAGATCTTTGCCCAGCCATTCTTCTTGCGGCGAGCCCTTGCCGCAACCGCCAAGGTCTTTAGCTCCGCAATTCGTATTAAACGCCACGATGTGCCAGGAACCGAGGTCGAAACTGTAATAGCCCTTGCCCAAAGGGCCCGCAGCCGCACCCCAATACTGAAAGTAGCCTGTAGCAGCTGGCTCGCCATACTCATGATTTCCCAAAGCAGGTTTGGTCCGGCTCTTAAACTCACCCCAGGTCGGATCGTAGCAATTCTGAAAATTGGCTGGGGTGCCATACTCATAGGCAAGATCCCCGGCAGCAAAGATAGTTCCAGGAATTTTCTCAAGCAGCTTGGCGGTTGCCCTCGCTCCGTCCAGGTCTTTACAGCCGGCGATGTCGCCCGCTCCGACAAGCACATAGGTTTGCCCATCGGATTTGGAATTGGAATTAGAAGAAGAGGCATACGGGTCCACCCGCTTCTCGACAATAACCGAAGGCTTGGCGTTTTGAGAGCATCCGACCGGAGCGAAGACCAGAGTCAGCCAAACCGTAAATCCGATGCGACCGCGGCACGTCGACCACAAACTGTTCATGGAAGTCATAGGTTCGCCACAAAGCCTATCACGGCCAGCAAGCGCAGGCTCAAATTACCATTCAGAGCCAAAAAACGACCGTCCAATGCAAACAACGACCGTTCGCTGGAAATCGCTGTCATCTCAGACTAAATCAGTCTTATTATAAGCCTTACGAAATAAAGGGTTTGCAGGAAATCTGAAGCCTGTTTGATTGACTTGAAGGGCAAAATAAAGTATCCTCTGATTGCGACTGGTTCAGTCGCATATCCTGCGGGGGGCAGGAATCAGAGTGAGAAATGTTTAAGCTATCCAAAAAAGCCGATTACGGCCTCATTGCAGTCAAGCATTTGGCGATGCACCGTGAACAGCACGCTTGTAGCGCAAACGAAATTGCGGAAGAGTACGGCATCTCGGTTACGCTGATGGCGAAAGTTTTGCAAAGGTTGGCAAAAGAAGACGTGGTTGTAGCCAAGCACGGGTCAACCGGGGGGTATCAACTGGCGAAGGATCCCGCGCAGGTCAGCGCCCTCGATGTTATTTCAGCCATTGATGGCCCCGTCCTCATCACATCCTGTGTGACGAGCCACGGAAATTGCGAAACAACGGAGAGGTGCTCGGTTCGCGAGCCGCTCCGCAAGGTGAATGAAAGCATTCTGGGAGTTTTGAGCACGGTAACCATTGCGCAGATGAGCGAGGAGCCTGAGCCCGCGCTTGTCGGCCTGTCGAGCCCCATGCGGTCGGGTTCGCACATGAGTTCGAGTTAGGAGAGTCTGGAAATGTCAGTCAAGCTGCCGATTTACATGGATAATCACGCGACCACGCCGGTGGATCCGCGCGTTGTGGACGCAATGTTGCCCTATTTCACTGAGAAGTTTGGCAATGCCGCAAGCCGCAACCACAGCTTTGGTTGGGCTGGCGAGGAGGCCGTTGAGACAGCGCGCCAACAGATTGCTTCGCTGATCAACGCCACGCCCAAAGAGATTATTTTCACCAGCGGCGCAACCGAGTCCGACAACCTGATGATAAAGGGCATTGCCGAGATGTTCCGTGAAAAGGGCAATCACATCATCACCCAGGCCATCGAGCACAAAGCCGTGCTGGACACCTGTAAGCGCCTGGAAAAAGACGGCTTCGAGGTCACTTATCTACCGGTGCAGAAAGACGGGCGCGTCAACCTCGATGAGCTGAAAGCCGCCATCCGCCCGACGACTATTCTGATCACCATCATGTACGCCAACAACGAGATTGGCGTCATCAATCCAATCCCGGAAATTGGCAAAATCGCCAAGGAGCACGGCATTTTCTTTGCCTCCGACGGCGTGCAAGCGGTCGGTAAGATTCCCGTGGATGTCCAGAAAGACAATATCGACCTGCTGGCCATCAGCGGCCACAAGATTTATGGGCCCAAGGGCGTAGGGGCTCTTTATGTTCGTCGGCGCAATCCGCGCGTGCAGCTTTCAGCCATCATTGATGGCGGCGGCCACGAGCGCGGCATGCGTTCCGGCACACTCAACGTGACGGGAATCGTCGGCCTCGGCAAAGCCTGCGAACTCTGCCAGCAGGAAATGGCCGCGGAGTCGGTGCGGCTCGCGGGTCTGCGTGACCGCCTTAGAAAAGGCCTCGAAGGCAAGCTGGACGAGGTCTTCATTAATGGCTCGACGGAACATCGTTTGCCGAACAACCTGAACATGAGCTTTGCCTACGTCGAGGGGGAATCGCTCCTCATGGGCATCAACGACATTGCCGTATCGAGCGGCTCGGCCTGCACCTCGGCCACCCTGGAACCAAGTTACGTGCTGAAGGCTCTGGGAGTTGGCGAAGACCTGGCGCACACCTCGATCCGCTTCGGCCTCGGCCGGTTCAATACGCAGGAGGAAGTCGACTACGTCATTGACAAGATGGTCCAGGTCGTCACCAAACTGCGCGAACTGTCGCCTCTTTACGAGATGGCAAAAGAAGGCATCGATATCTCCAAGATGAAGTGGCAAACGGCTTAGAAACCGCATCTAATTGTCTTGGGCGGGATGAGATCTCAGAACAGAAGGAAACACGATGGCAAACGAAGGAACAATCCGAATTCACCGCTCGATTGGCGGCACTGGAGCTGCCTTCCGAGTGACATTTGTACCCTATGAAGAAGGCGAAGAGGCTCCTGCGGCCGGCGAGCGCTCTTTCCACGAGCTTCAGCAGGTTCGCGCCTTTTTGAAGATGCTCGGCGTCGGCGCCGAATTCATCAAGGACGCCTTGCGTCAGCTCACCGCGGGCCGCTCCGCGTCCGTGCCGAACGTCACACTTACCGAAAAGGCCGTGAAGAGCGCAGGTTTTGGAAATCTCGTCAATTTGGCAAGGAGCAACAGCTAATGGCATACAGTGAAAAGGTTGTCGAGCACTACAACAATCCGCGCAACGTCGGAAGCTTGCCGAAGGAAGACCCCAATGTCGGAACGGGGCTGGTCGGCGCTCCCGAGTGCGGCGACGTGATGAAGCTGCAGATGAAGATCAATCCCGATACGCAGGTCATCGAAGAGGCGAAGTTCAAGACCTTCGGCTGTGGCTCGGCAATTGCTAGCTCTTCTCTCGCCACGGAATGGGTCAAGGGCAAGACGGTGGAAGAGGCGCTTTCGATCAAGAACACGGACATCGTGCGTGAGCTCGCTCTCCCGCCGGTGAAGATCCACTGCTCCGTGCTTGCCGAAGACGCCATCAAGGCCGCCATCGGCGACTGGAAGAAGAAACACGGCATCGAGGTCCCGGTAGCCGAAAAGGCCGCCCACTAGGATCGCGCTTGAGCCGGTAGTTTCGGCTAGGTGTCTTGTAGGGGCGCGCTAAGCTAGCTCGTTAACTGGCTTAGAATCAACACTTACGAGGAGCTTGCACGTGTTGGTTCTAAAAGGCTTGCAGGATATTTAAGTCTTTTAAAATGAATACTTACACAAAAACGGGGGAGGGGGTAGAGGCTCCCGCAACGCCGACCATCCACCTCACCGAGAAAGCCGCGCAGAAAATCCGCCAACTCCTCGAGAAGGATGGAGTCTCGCCAGAAGTTGGCGGCCTACGCGTAGGCGTCCAGGGCGGCGGCTGCTCCGGCCTGTCCTACGCAATGCGCCTGGACACGCAAGCCCGTGATCGCGACAAAATATTTGAAGAATTTGGCGCGCGCCTCTTCGTAGACCCGAAGAGTTTTCTCTATCTCAACGGGACGACGCTCGAATACGAAGAGACACTGATGCGCCAGGGATTCGTGTTTCAGAATCCCAACGCCGCCAGAAACTGCGGCTGCGGCAGTTCGTTCACCGCGTAGGTAGCGCAGACTTTAAGTCTCTGCTCTTCGATTTTGCTTTTGCCCTGGATTTGGCTACGGCTTATCTTTTGTCTTTGTTCCGGCGGGGGAATTTAACACGCGAGTCTGACAAGTGGTTGGCAGCCGCACCCGCCAGCCACTTTTTTTGTTTCTATCTGCTTCTGTTCTTTTATCGTCATGGGAGAATCTATTCCAGCAATGAGTTCACCGGGCACAGCGAAGGATAGTTCTCTCGACTATTTCGCCGTCTTCGGCTTGCCGCGCAAGCTGTGGATTGGCATGGACGCCCTCGAACAAAAATTCCTGCAACTGAGTTGGAAGCTGCACCCCGATAAATTTGTAAACGCCAGCGAAGAAGAGCGCGAGCTTTCCCTGAAGCGCAGCTCCGAGCTGAACGATGCTTACCGCACACTGCGCGATCCCGTCGCTCGCGTCGAATATTTGCTCGGCATCGAAAACATGCGCAAAGAGGGCGAACACAAGCAGCAAGCCCCGCCGGAACTCCTTGAAGAAGTCTTCGAGCTGAACGAGTCGCTCGATGAATTGCGCGAGGCCAAATCCGCTGGCGGCGATCTCAGCAGTCTCAAGCAGCGCCTGCAATCCGCTGAAAAGAATTTCGGCGAAAAGCTGGCGGAAGTGGACAGCGAGCTTCAATCCGTAGCACGCGAGTGGGACACCGCCGTTGACGACAGCGCAGACGAAGCAGCACGCAGGAAACTGATGACGCGCATGAACGAGTTGCTCAATCGCCGGTCCTATATCCGGAATCTCGTCACGAACGTCGCGAAAGAATTGGGAGAAATCTGATCCGCAGTTTTACATCGCAGCTTCAAGGAGAATGTGGCCCCGGTCTTACGCCGCGGCTGTGCTTGGCACAATGGGACGAATTGTAGGAATCGATCTAGGCACCACGAACAGCCTGGTTGCGTACATTGATCCGCAGACGAACCGGCCGAAGTGTATCCCGGGTCCATACGGAAGCACGCTTTGCCCCTCGGTCGCAAGCCTGGATTCTGATGGCAGCGTCATCGTTGGTGAAGCTGCGCGCAACCGCTTGCTTACACAGCCGGAACGTACGATCTACTCAGTTAAGCGCCTCATGGGCCGCGGCCCTGCCGACGTTCAGGATGAACGGAAACTTTTTCCCTTCCGCATCGATCCCGCGAGCAAAAACGTCATTCGGGTAATTCTCGGCGATAAGGTTTTCACTCCGCCGGAAATTTCCGCGTTCATCCTGCGCGAACTGAAGAGCTGGGCAGAAAACTTCTTTGGCGAAACGGTGGACCGCGCCGTCATCACGGTGCCTGCGTATTTCAACGACGCACAGCGGCAGGCTACAAAAGACGCGGGCAAGATCGCCGGCCTCGAAGTCTTGCGATTAGTAAACGAGCCAACCGCCGCAGCACTCGCTTACGGTCTTCACGAAAAGCAGCGCGGCCGCGTCGCCGTCTACGATCTCGGCGGCGGCACATTCGACATCTCGGTTCTGAAGCTCATTTCCACAGCAGAAGGCGACATCTACCAAGTTCTCTCGACCAACGGCGATACGCACCTCGGCGGCGACGATATCGACAATCTCCTGCAGTCGCGTATTCAGCAAGACATCCTGGATGGTTACGGGGTGGATATCACGCAGAAATCTGAGCTTGTGCAGGAACTTCGCAAAGCGCTGATCGTCGTCAAGCATCAACTCTCGGATAACGACGAAGCCATTTTGCGCTTCTCGCTTCCGAACGGCGCCACATACGGAACAGCATTTACTCGGCCCGCCTTCGAAGATTGGATACGCCTGGTTGTCGATCGCACGATGGGCCCGGTGAAGCAAGCGCTCGCAGACGCCCAACTCAAGCCAGCCGACTTGGAAGAAGTAGTCTTGGTCGGCGGCACAACGCGCACACCGCTGATTCGTCGCACCGTGGAAGAGTTCTTCGGTCGTAAGCCGCACACCGAGCTGAATCCCGACGAAGTCGTCGCCCTCGGCGCGGCCGTCCAAGCCAACATTCTCGACCGCGGCGTCACGAACATGCTGCTGCTCGACGTCACGCCACTTTCCCTCGGCATCGAAACCTACGGCGGCGCGGTCGCAAAAATCATCCCGCGCAATTCAACGATTCCCGCGAGTGCACAGGAGTTGTACACCACCGGCGTTGACAACCAGACAGGCATCGACATTCACGTCCTGCAAGGCGAACGCGAACTAGCGAAGGACTGCCGCTCGCTAGCACGCTTCACACTGAAAACGCCGCCCGCCCCGGCTGGCCTGCCGCGCATCGAAGTGAAATTCCTGATTGACGCCAATGGGATCCTGCAAGTTGCCGCAAAAGATCTCCGCACCGGCGAACAACGCACCATGGAAGTCCAGCCAAGCTACGGAATCAGTGACAGCGAAATCGAACGCATGCTGGAAGAATCCATCGAATACGCCGAGCAGGATTTCGCCGAGCGCCAGGTGATTGAAGCGCGCACCGAATCCGAATCGATCCTGGCGGCCACGACGAAAGCGCTCGCCAACCCGCAATCAACAAATTTATCAGCGGAAGAGCGCGCTAAGATTGATGCGTCCATCGCGGAATTGAAAGAGGCGGTAGCGGGCACGGATTACAAACTAATCCGGAAGCGCATCGACGAACTGAATCATGCCACCGAGCATCTTGCGGAATTAATGATGAACAGCGCCGTGACCAGCGCGCTGCAAGGTAAAAAACTGGCCGAGGTATAGGCCAAGGTTCTGTCATTTCGAGAGAAGCGAGGAATCTGCTTTTCTCTTCGATCTCGCGATGACGACGAAAGCCAGAATCGGGAGAGAACATTATGGGTGGAAGTAACCCCTACATCGACGAAGTCAAATACACGCCCGCCACGAAGAAATACAAAGTCACATTTCTTCCCAGCGGCAAAACGATCGAAGTTGATCCGGCAAAAATTCCCTACGGCCACAACGGCCTTCCCGGCAGCATCCTCGACATTTCCGAGGGCATCAAAGCCGGCCTTGACCATGCCTGCGGCGGCGTCTGCGCTTGCTCGACATGCCACGTCATCGTCAAGCAAGGCCTCGAATCCTGTAACGAAGCCACCGACGCCGAACTCGACGAACTCGACATGGCGCCGGGCATCACGCAAAAATCGCGCCTGGGCTGCCAAACCGTCCCTGACGGCACCAGCGAAATCGTCGTCGAAATTCCCGAGTGGAACAAAAACTACGCCAAAGAAGCCGACCACTGAGAGACGTGACTCGTGTCCAGTGACCCGTGATCACGAAACACGAAATCGAGCCACTAACGCGCACTTCGAGAGGAGCCAAGACATGCCGCCAACATTCGATTGGGACGACATCGAAGACATCGCCATCGGCTTGACAGACAAATTCCCGGACACGGATCCGCTCACCGTGCGCTTCACCGATATGCACAAATGGATCACCGAGCTCCCCGGTTTTTCCGGCGATCCGGCGGCCTCCAACGAAAGCAAACTCGAAGCCATCCAGATGGCCTGGCACGAAGAATTCCTGGACCGCCAGAGTTAATTATTCCACGGCGCGCGCACTCGCATCCGGCAATTTCTTTCCGCGTACGCATCGGATGGATTTAATCTTGCGCTCTTGGCAAAAAGCAATACAATCGCTGCCGGTAAACGTTTACCATTCCAGCGTCGAGGTGCTCCAGCATGGCTCGCGATTCGCGACGTGGGTTTCTACGCAAGGCCGCTGCAACCGGCATGGCCGCAGCCGCAACTACCTACTGCGCTCCGTTTTTGAATGCGCAAAGCTCCGGAGCAGCTGCGGGCGGCGCGTATCCGCTTTACCTTGATTCCCGCCGGACCATCTCCACCATCGACCGAAATATTTTCGGCTCGTTCCTCGAACATCTGGGCCGCGCCATTTACGAGGGCATCTACGACCCAACGTCGAAATTTGCCGACGCCAATGGATTCCGCAAAGACATTCTCGAAGAAATCCGCAAGATGGACGTGCCGATCGTCCGTTATCCCGGCGGAAATTTCGTTTCGGGCTACCACTGGCTCGATGGCGTCGGCCCCAAGCAGGACCGTCCTCGTGTTCTCGAGAAAGCGTGGAATTCCACCGAGACGAATCAATTTGGCCTCAACGAATTCATGGCCTGGTGCAAGACCGTGGGTACCCAACCTTTGCTCGGCATGAATTTCGGTACGGCCAGCGCCGAATCCGCTGCCGCGCTCCTCGAATACTGCAACGTGGACAAAGGCACCAAGTGGAGCGATCTGCGCCGGAAGCACGGGATCGAACAACCTTACAACGTCACGCATTGGTGCCTCGGAAACGAAATGGACGGCCCTTGGCAAATCGGCCATATGTCCGCCACCGAATATGGGGAAAAGGCCGCCGACGCAGGTCGCCAAATGCGCTACGTCGATCCGTCGCCGGCGTTGCAACTCATTGCTTGCGGCTCCAGCGGACCTCTTATGCCTACCTACCTCATCTGGGACCGCGAAGTTCTCGAGCAATGCTACGAATACGTCGACGCAATTTCCCTGCATCGCTATTTTGGTAATGACGCGGAAAACGGAGGAGGGGGCGACAGCACGAGATTCCTCGCGCTCAATCTGAGCATGGAGCAGCAGATCAACGAAGTAGCCGCCGTCTGCGACTATGTCCGTGGACGCAAGCGCTCGCCGAAAAAACTTTGGCTCTCGTTTGACGAATGGAATGTTTGGTATCGCGCACGCACCGGCGCCGCGGTGAACGGCGATCGTCATGTAGCGCCGCATCTGCTGGAAGAAATTTACAATCTCGAGGATGCTCTCCTCGTCGGCGGGCTGATTAATTCCTTGATTCGCAGCTCTAACCGTGTCCGCATCGGTTGCCTCGCGCAGTTGGTCAATGTCATTGCGCCAATCATGACCAACGCCGACGGTTTCTACCACCAAACGATTTACCATCCTTATTTCTGGGCGCTGCAATTTGCCAGGGGAACTGCGCTCGACGTCCACGTCGACCCCGGACAAACCTACGAGGTCGTTCCGTTCGGCCAGGTTCCTTACGTCGATGTCGCGGGCACCTGGAACGGTGCGGACAACTCCGCGTCTCTGTTTCTGCTCAATCGCGATCTGGCCAAGCCGCACCAGGTTGAAATCCATTGGGGCGACATACCTGCCGGCAAGCTGCTCGCTTCCAGTGTTATCACCGGCACGGACCTGAAAGCCGTGAACAGTTTCGAGTCACCGAATAAAATTGCCCCGCAAAACGCGGAGAAGCCGGTTACGAGTGGCGGAGTAACCAAAATCGAGCTGCCGCCGCGCTCTTACTCGCTCTACCGTTGGGGCGCGTGACGTCTAACGCCTGACATCGGAAAGCCTCGCCTGCTGGTAGGTTTTTCTCTACAATTCGTTCGGCCTTCGGGTCTCGCGGCGAGCCATGCCAGAACGAATTGACGCACACCATCATCTGTGGCTCTATCGAAAAGAGGAGCATGCCTGGATATCCGGCGAGATGAGTGCGATCGCGCGCGATTTTCTCGTGAGCGATCTAGAGAAGGAGCTTGCGGGCGCGGGAATGGATGGCTCGGTTGTGGTCCAAGCGACACAGTCGCTCCATGAAACGGAATGGCTGCTGTCTCTGGCCAACAATTCAGAACGGATTCGCGGCGTAGTCGGCTGGGCGCCTATCTCCAGTTACGAATTGCCGGCCGCCCTCGAAGAGTGGCGTGATGAAAAAAAGCTAAAAGGCCTACGACACGTCATTCAGGATGAGACGGACGAAAAATTCATGGAACGCGGGGATTTTAATCGTGGAGTCTCACAACTTGCTGGGACAGGACTCGTCTACGACATTTTGATTTACGAATGGCATCTGCCCGCCGCCATTGCGTTTGTGGATCGCCATCCTAAACAGGCTTTCGTCCTGGACCACATTGCCAAGCCCCGCATTCGCGAACGCATCCTCAATCCCTGGGCTGCCAATGTGCGCGAGTTGGCGCGCCGCGGCAATGTCTACTGTAAACTCTCCGGAATGGTGACAGAAGCAGACTGGGAAAACTGGAATGTCGAGGACGTACGTCCTTATGTCGATGTGGTTCTCGACGCCTTTGGTCCCGCGCGTTTGATGGCCGGTTCGGATTGGCCGGTATGTCTCCTGGCCTCCACATATGTCCAGTGGTTTGACACGTTGCGCGACCTGCTCCGCCCGCTCTCGACCTCGGAAAAAGACTTGATCTTCGGGGGCGTCGCCGCGAAAGTCTATTCGCTGGGAAAGCCCGCGGCTGCGGTCATGACATGAAAGCGCTCATCCTCAAGAATCCCGGCGAGGCCGTAATCGAATCCGTTCCCGAACCGAAAGCGGAAGACGGAAAAATTCTGCTCCGTGTCCGCATGATTGGATTGTGCGGGAGCGACTTGAATTCCTATCGTGGCAAGAATCCTCTTATCCAATTCCCGCGCATCCTCGGCCATGAAATCGCCGCGACCATCGTCGAGTCTTCACGATCTATCCCAGGTCTCGAAGCCGGCGTCAACGTCACCCTGTCTCCGTATACAAGTTGCGGCAAATGCGCTTCCTGCCTGCAAGGCCGGCCAAATGCCTGCGCATCTAATCAGACGCTTGGAGTGCAACGCGACGGGGCGCTCACCGAATACATCACCGTGCCGCCGGAAAAACTCTACCGCGCGGCGAGCCTCTCTCTAAAAGAACTGTGCATGGTCGAGCCACTTACCGTCGGGTTTCACGCCGCCGCGCGCGGCCGCGTAAACACTAACGATATCGTCGCCGTTTTGGGTTGTGGCGGCGTTGGGCTTGGAGCCATAGCTGCCTCGCACTTTTCCGGCGCGAGAACCATCGCCGTGGATGTGGACGACGCCAAACTTGAAATCGCAAAACAAGCCGGCGCGCAGCACATCATCAACACCAGCCGCGAGCCACTGCATGATAGATTGCAAGAGCTGACAGGTGGCCATGGTCCCGGGGTGGTCATCGAAGCGATCGGCTTGCCCCAGACGTTTCGCGCGGCCGTCGAAGAGGTTGCTTTTTCCGGCCGGGTAGTCTACATCGGATACGCAAAAGAACCGGTCGCCTACGAGACGCGCCTCTTCGTGCAGAAAGAACTCGACATTCTCGGCTCGCGCAACGCTCTGGCCCAGGATTTTCAACGCGTAATCCAGATGCTCGAAGCGCGCAAATTTCCCGTGGAGCAAGCTGTGGGAAACATTATTTCGCTCGAAGAAGCACCGCGGGTTCTGCAGGCTTGGAGCGGGAACCCATCTAAGTTCACGAAGATCATGGTTCAAATGGACGAAACAACGTGAGTGCGACCTCCTCCACGGCCGGCAAGACGCTGTCCACGCATTCGCTCTTTCCAGCGGGCCAGATCGTTCCGTTCATCCTGGTCACAACGCTGTTCTTTCTGTGGGGCATCCCCAACAATCTGAACGACGTCCTCATCCGCCAATTCATGAAGTCCTTCGCAATTTCCAGGTTTCAGGCCGGGCTCGTCCAATCGGCTTTCTACATGGGTTATTTCGTTCTCGCCATTCCCGCGGCCCTGGTGATGAGACGCGTCGGTTACAAGCCGGGATTTGTCGTCGGCCTCGTGTTGTATGGAGCCGGAGCCTGTCTCTTCTGGCCGGCGGCTTACGTGAGGAGCTACGGGTTTTTGCTTTTCGCCCTTTTTGTAATCGCCAGTGGACTTTCCTTTCTTGAGACTGCCTCTAATCCATTCATCGCGCAATTGGGCGATCCCGACAGTTCCGAGCGTCGTCTTAATTTTTCGCAGGCTTTCAACCCGTTTGGCGCCATGACCGGAGTTCTCATCGGAACCGTTTTCATTTTTTCCGGCGTGGAGCTCTCGCCCGAGCAAATTGCAGGTTTGCGGGCGCAACACGCTTACGACGCTTACCTGCGCACTGAAACCCTCCGCGTCGTCTGGCCTTATGTAATCCTCGGCGCATTTGCCCTCTTCTGGGCCATCCTTGTTTTCTTCACGAAGTTTCCGCGCATTCAGGGCGAGCATGAGGTAGATTCCGGCGACCATGGAAAGTTCCGAGAACTATTCGCGTACCGTCATTTTTTACTGGCCGTAATCGCGCAGTTTCTTTATGTCGGCGCGCAGGTGGGAACCTGGAGCTATTTCATCACCTACTCTCAGGATTACACGCATGAACCGGAAAAACGGGCAGGATACCTTCTCATGGGGACGCTCGGAGCGTTCTGTGTCGGACGCTTTGTTTCGGCCTATTTGATGCGCTTTATTTCTCCCAGCAAATTGATGGGCGCTTACAGCCTCGCAAATATTATCCTGGTTTCTATCGGCGTACTCCATCCCGGCTGGCTTGGGTTCTGTTGCATTTTTCTCACCAGTTTTTTTATGTCGCTGATGTTTCCGACTATTTTTGCCCTCGGACTGAAAGGGCTTGGTCCCAACACAAAAATCGGTGGCTCGTTTTTGGTCATGGCCATCGTCGGCGGCGCCGTACTAACGCCCATCATGGGTCTCGTATCCGAGAAATTTCACAGTCTGGCCATCGCCTATTCGATTCCGCTGATCGCCTATCTTTACATCGCCATTTATTCCTATTGGGGCTCGGAACGATCGCGGCCAGCCGTTTCAGGTTGAAGCAGATGGAGGACAGCAATGCCATATCGTGATTTGAGTCACGTTTCGCGTGGGAGCTTGCTCTGCGCGGTACTCGCTTCATCACTCTTGTTTTCGGTCGGCGATACGCGGGCTCAGGCTCTGCCAGCCTCCGCAAAACCCTCTGCGTCAAAGCCTGCGCAAGAGATCGACGCCGCCTGGCAGAAAGCTAGCGCAAAATACGACGCGCCACGCAAAGCTCTTGTCACCGAAGTCGATCGGCAAGCCAGCGCCGGCCCCTATAGCGCCGACTGGCAGTCACTCGAAAAATACGAAGTTCCGGATTGGTACAAAGACGCAAAATTTGGAATTTTTATTCACTGGGGCGTTTACTCCGTCCCCGCGTTCGGCAGCGAATGGTATCCGCGCGATATGTACCGCGAAGGCTCCGACGAATACAAACATCACCTCGCGACATACGGCCCGCAGTGGCAGTTCGGCTATAAGGATTTCATTCCAAAATTTAAAGCGGAGCATTTCGATCCAAAAGTCTGGGCGCATCTTTTCAAAGAGGCCGGCGCGAAATACGTCGTCCCCGTTTTCGAACATCACGACGGATTCACGATGTACGCCAGCGGCCTTTCCGATTGGACCGCCGCAAAAATGGGGCCAAAGCGCGACCTCTGGGGCGATCTCGCTGTCGCACTAAAAGGTGAGGGTCTTTACCTCGGCGCGTCTTCGCACCGCATCGAACACGATTTTTTTCTCGAGACTGGCCGCAAAATTGACTCCGACATAAACGACCCGCAATACGCCGACTTCTACGGTCCCGCCCACGTCTGGCTCGATGGCCATAAAACGCTTCTCGAGGATTACACCTACGTCAGCACGCAGTATCTGGACGATTGGCTGGCACGCGACGCCGAAATCGTCGAGAAATACGATCCGCAAATCATGTATTTCGACTGGTGGATTGGCCAGCCCGACGCCCGTCGCCACGTCCAGCGTTTCGCCGCGTTCTACTACAACCGAGCCGCCAGCAAGGGCCGCGTCCCGGTCATCAACTACAAAGAAAGCGCCATGGAAGCGCATTCGGCCGTCCTGGATGTGGAGCGCGGCCAGCTTGCCGGCATCCGTCCCCTCTACTGGCAAACCGACACTTCGATCAGCAACAAATCCTGGGGTTACATCGAGAACGACAATTTCAAATCCCCGCAAGCTATCGTCCACCAACTCGTCGACATCGTCAGCAAGAACGGCAACCTGCTCGTGAATTTTGGCCCACGCTCCGACGGCACGATCCCCGAGCAAGTGCAGGACGTGCTTCTTAAAGTTGGCGCGTGGCTCAAAGTCAATGGCGAAGCCATTTACGGCACACGCGCATGGAAAATCTTCGGCGAGGGCCCCACCTCAGTCGTGGAAGGCTCATTTCATGACACGGACGCCAAACCTTTCACCGCCCAGGATTTTCGCTTCACGACAAAGGGCAAGAATCTTTACGTGCTGGAACTAGGCTGGCCCGAAAATGGCGAAGCCGTCGTTCACACGCTCGATGAAAAAGCTCTCACGAATCAAAAAATAATGTCGGTCGTTCTTCTCGGTACAAAGGCCGCAATCCCGTTTGAAATTAAAGCCGACGGCCTGCACCTCCATCTGCCGAGCGCAGCGCCAGGAAACTTCGCTTACGCGTTTTGCCTGGAACTCGAAAATTCCCCAAATTCCCCGAAGTAGCAACGCCTCCCTCGCACGGCTGGCGTTGCTGCCGTGGAAAATACTGCGCCTCTCTCTAAATTCGGCAAAACCGGATGGTGGCGCCGCGCCTTGTGAAATCCGCCGATTTTCCTTATCCTAATAAGATTAAAGTTCTCCACCGGCGGCGCTATGGTGCAACGGTTAGCACGCGGCCCTTTCAAGGCCGAAATACGGGTTCGATTCCCGTTAGCGCTACCAGATAATTTTCAAGTCATGCCCTTGCGACTCCGCTTTCTGCGAGCCTTGCTCCCAAGCCCAACTCGCGCCAATATTTTTGTTCGCGATCTTCTACTGGCAGTTCCGGAGCTACTTTGAGCTACATTGAAAAGCATCTTGTTTCAGGCGAAACGCTTCAATACAGAACGAATCTGCATTGGATTGTTATGTTGGGGCACGCTGGACTTGCCGCGTTTTTCGCGGCCGCGGGAGTCGCGCTTCTCGTGTTTTCGTTCGGCGCATGGCATGGCGCGGAATCGCATTCGGTCATTTTAATTTGGATCGCCGTTGCCGCATTTGTTGTTGCGGCGATTCTTTTGGGCGTCGGAGCCGTCAAGCGAAACGCTACAGAAATGGCCCTGACCAACAAACGAGTCATCGTGAAGACGGGTCTGGCAACCCGCCGCACGATCGAACTGCTCCTGACGAGAATTGAAAGCATCGTCGTGGAAGAACCTGCCCTGGGCAGATTGCTCGGCTACGGCACAGTCGTCATAAGAGGAACGGGCGGAACTCCGGAGGTATTCCACACAATTGCGCACCCTCTGGAATTCCGGGAGCGGGTACAAAGCCAAATTTCCAGCGCCTGAAAAGGATTGATCACTCTACCCCTCGGCTTCTCGGATTTCCAGAGAAAGGACGCCGAAGCGCGGGCAGATTCACTGCTCAAGCAGTGCTGCCGTGGGGTCAAGGCTCGCCGCCCGCCGCGCCGGCAACCAAGCGGAGGTTGCGGCGATTACAAAGAAAATCACCGCCATGGTTAAAAAAGTCAAAGGATCGGTGGCTTTGATTCCGATCAGCATCGAAGCCATCTCGCGCGTGACGATGAAAGCCGCAATCAGGCCCACGATGACGCCTGCGCCCGTAAGCAAAAGCCCCTGTCCGACAACGAGCTGGAAAATATTTCCAGGCTGCGCTCCCAAAGCCATGCGAATGCCGATTTCCGCGGTACGCTGCCGCACTACCGTCGCAAGCACTCCGTAGAGTCCCACGCCCGCCAGCAGCGCTGCGATCACTGCAAACGCTCCGATGAGCATCAACGAAAAGCGCGTCCCGCCTTGCGCCTTTTCGACCACCGCGTCCATGGGCTGCAACTCCGTAATCAAAAGATGCGGGTCAAGCGCCTTGAGCGCGGCGCGCACATCGTTCCCATATTTCGCGGGATCGCCGTCAATTCGTACAGCCCAGCGATCCGTTACTCCCGATCCGATGTAGGCGTCCGTGAAATAAACCTGCTCGCGCCCGGGGTCGCTCAGAGAAACTCCGCGCTCGTGCGCCACGACGCCAATAATCTCGACCCACACAGGTTCCGGCGTCTGAATGCGAATCAGAATCCGTTTGCCGATGGCCGACTGCCCGGGATACGCGCGCTCTGCGAGCATTTTATCTACGACCACCTGCGTGTGGTTCGGCAGATTGTCTTCCTCGCTGAACGTGCGTCCTTCCAGCAAAGGCGTTCGCATCGTCTCGAAGTAGCCGGGAAGCACGATGATCGGATCAGCCGCTTTGTACTTGCTCGGATCTGCGACGGCATCTTCCAGGCCCCAGCGAATCGGGCTGTAGCCGCCAGTCAGCGGAAATGGAGTTGCGGCCGTCACGCTCTGAACTCCGGAAATCGAGCGTAACCGTTCCGCAAGCACGCGCGTTGCGGCCGCCCGCTCTTCCGGCTTCTGCAAAAATCGATCGGACTGCACCTGAAACGTCAGCAGGCCACGAGGATTGAATCCCGGGTCAATACGCTGCAATTCCAGGAAGCTGCGCACCATCAGCCCCGAGCCAATCAGCAGCACATAGGCAAGCATCACTTCCGCGCAAACAACGATCTTGCGCGAAAGGCCGCCGCTCGCCAGTCCTTCATTGCGGCTGCTACCGCGCAAAACGAGCATCACGTCCGGACGCGCCGCGCGCCACGCCGGCGCAAGCCCGAAAATCGCCGCGGCAAGCAGGCTGGAGATTATCGTGAAAATGAGCACGCTCGAATCAATCTGGATGGAATCCAGACGTGGAAGGTTCGCGGGAGCAAGCGTCAGCAACTGATGAATTCCCACCCATGCGATACCAAGTCCACCCAAAGCGCCGATCGTCGCGAGCAATAACGCCTCGCAAAGAATCTGCCGCGCCAGGTCCCACCACCCCGCGCCGATCGCGGAGCGAATCGCGAGTTCCCGTTCGCGCAGGGAAGACCGCACGAGCAACAGGTTGGCCACGTTCGCGCATGCAATGAGCAAAAGAAAAATCACGCCGCCCATCAGCACCAGAATCGCGGGCCGCACTTCGGAAACGAGATGCTGCCGCATCGGCTCCACGCGGATCACATAGCCCGCCGTGCCTTCAATCGGAAAATTCTTTCGCGCCTCCGCGGCCACTTGCTCGGCCGCAGCTCGCGCCCGTTCGATGCTCACGCCAGGTTTTAGCCGCCCGATCACGTGCATCGAAACGCCGTTTCGCTGCGCGGCGTCGTAGCCGAGGTGGTTCGCCAGGTAGATGTCCGGCGCGGGCTCCTGGTCCGCGGCTGGCGGAAAATAAATCTGAAAATGCGGCGGCAGCACGCCCACGATTTGCGGGCTGAACGGTTTTCCCTTGTTCAAGGATTGCCCGACAGCGTCGGGATTCGCACCGAAGTGCCGCTGGAAATATTCGTAACTGATGATGGCCATGATCGGCAGCCGCACAGGTGGCGTCGCCGATGGTGTTCCCGGCGGGGGAGGCGGCGGTTGTGGCGCGCCGTCTTCGTCGTTGAAATCGCGCCCGAGAGCGATTTTCGTTCCCACCAGTTGAAAATAGTTGGTCGTCGCCACGGCCATTTTTACTTTTTCCGGCATGCCGTCATCGCCGGTCAGCGTGTTGGGGAACGTGAAGATTCCCGCGAGTCCCTGGAATTCGTTTTTCGTCGCTTCGCGCAAATCAATAAAATTCGCGTTCGAAAAAGGGAAGTCCTTCACGCCGCGATTGCGCATGTCAGAGGGAAGGATTACAAGCTGGTCGGGATGCTGATACGGCAGCGGCCGCAGCAGCACCGCATTCGTCACACTAAAAATCGCCGTGCTCGCGCCAACGCCCAAAGCAATCGTCAGCGCCGCGGTGATCGCAAAGATAGGACTCTTCCGCAGCGTTCGCCCGGCGAACGCCAGATCACGTAAGAGCATGCCGCCTCCTCGTCGACCACCCGCGTTCCGCCAAGCATACTCTCCCCGGCGTCTTCCGGGTAGCGCCTGCATTCCCGGTGGCGATTTTTCTTCGGTTTGTTCAGTCTTTTTCCCTCGTTTTTTTACCCCTTTACTCGCGACGGAAAAGACGAAAGTGCCGGCAAGAGCGCCGGCCCTACCCTCCGCTTGCCGCTGGCGCCGCCTTTAGGCAGAATATCGCTTGCACCGCAGCGTAACTTTTGCACCATGCAGCCCCCTTACACCTCCGCATCCCTCTTTACCATCGGCCACTCGAATCTCGACCTCACCGATTTCCTCAAAATTCTCGTCCAGCACGAAGTCAAAGTCCTCTGCGACGTTCGCAGCCGTCCAGGCAGCTTCCGCCATCCGCAATTCAACCGCGAGCCGCTCGAAGCCTGCCTCTCCTCCGCGCAAATTCACTACGAGTTTCTCGGCGAGGCTCTCGGCGGCCGCCCTTCCGATCCGGGCGCTTATCACGCGGACGGCCTCGTGAACTACGAAGCCCGCCGCAAAGCGCGGGATTTTTGCGGTGGTTTGGACAGCGCGCTGGAGATGTCCCGCACTGCAAAAATCGCCCTGACGTGCGCCGAAGAGGATCCGCTGCACTGCCATCGCTTTCTGATGATTTGTCCCGCCCTCGTCGAACGCGGCGCCGTGCCGCTGCATATTCGCCGCGGCGGCCTGCTCGAATCGCAGTGCGAAGCCGAGGATCGCCTCCTTAAACTCCACGATCTCGGAGGATTTACCAGCGACTCGCTGTTTGTCTCGGAGCGCGGCTCGGCAATCGAGGAAGCACTTCGGCGCCAGGCCAGTGAATTTGCATTCCGCGCTTCCCCCGAAGCCATCGAGTACTACTAAACAACCATGGAAATTCTCCTCTGCACGATCGGGTTCGCCGGAAAAACCGCCGAAGAATTTTTCGCGTTGCTGCAACGCGCAGCAGTGGAAAGGGTAATTGATACGCGCCAGAACCGCGGCGGCCAACTTTCCGGCTACGCCAAGCATCCCGACCTGGCTTTTTTCCTCGAAAAGGTGGCGGGCATCGGATATTCGCACGAGCCGCTGCTCGCACCGGCCCCGGAATTATTGAAGCTCTATCGCGATAACAAAGACTGGCCTGCCTACGAAGCCTCCTTCCTCGCATTGATGCGGCAGCGCGGCGTTCCGCAATCCCTGGATATCAGTTCGTGGCCACTCAAAGTGGCTCTTCTCTGCTCCGAACCCGGTCCTGAAAAATGCCACCGTCGCCTCGTCGCCGATCTGCTTTCCACGTACTGGCGCGCGCAGGGTCAATCCGTGGAGATTCGCCACCTCATCGCCGCCCGTGCAAAATCATCGCGCCCGCGCCGCGGCAAGCCGCACGCCGAGCCATGACGAAGCTGCTCATCACCGAGGTCACGCGCATGGGGCCGGCATTTTGCGTCATCGGTCTTCAGAGAGAGAACCAGAAGATTCACTCCGTCCGCCCCGTCTCTCCCAATACAAATGGCTGGATGGATTTCCCCCATCAGCGTGGTGACATTTTGCAATGCGAACTCACGCCGTTCCCTGGCGCGAAACCCCACATTGAAGATCGCGTCTCGACTCGCGGCTTCCAGAAGGATTCCACCGTCTCCGAGCTCGAGACCGTCACCTATTTGCGCAAAGCAGAAATCGCACATTCGATGCGCGAACTATTCGGCTGCCCCGTCCACGCAAACAAAAGCGGCAGCGGCCTTTACGCAATTCCTGGCGAAGCAACGCGCTCGATTTGTGGGACGGAAACTCGCAATCTGCGCCTCGAGTTTTACGCCAATGAACTCCGCGCTACGCTCGTTCTCTCCTCCGGAGAAGTCCTGCGCGATCTTCCGCTCGTGGATCGTGACTGGCGCGATTTCATTGACGCGGCCCTCTCCGAAAGCCGCGGCGCCAACCGCCTTGGCCGCCTTGAACGCTTCCTGAATTCGCAATTCCATTACAAGATCCTCTCTTGCCCGCATCATTTCATCAGACTGGGGCTTACCCGGCCGTATCGCGAGGTCTGCTGGCTGATGTTGGACACCCTCTTTCCACTTCCTAAACTCGAATGGCTCGAGGAGTTTTAATGACATCCGCCGAAGATGCCATTCGTTGGCGCAAACTTGTCGAAGACTCTTTTCGGCGGGAAATCGGAACGCAAGGCGCCCTTACCGATTCCCACGCAGACCTGATTGAAACCGGTGTGCTGGATTCGATGGGTTGGGTTAGTTTCCTGCGAACTCTAGAATCTGTGAGCGGCGTCAACGAACTCGGCGCTCTGCTCACAAATGTGCCGCCAACGCTTGAAAACATTTTCAGCGCGCTCCAGGATGCCCGCTTCAGTGCGGACACCAGCGATGCAAAAGTTTTGAAAGCCAATCCATCAACACGGCCATCCGACGTTTTGATCACGCATTCATCCGCGGCGCTTGGTTCCCGGATCATTCCTTCCGCACAAGTGGACCTGGCGTTTGGCATGCCGGAGGGGAAGCTCCGGAAGCGCGCGGGAATTGAATCGCTGGCCTATGCAGCCGACGGTGAAAATGAACTTATTCTGGGTGCGCGTGCTGCTCAGCAGGTATTACACGACGCGGGCGGCCCGGTCCAAGAACTCGATTGGATCATTGTTACTAGCGAGACGCATCGCGGCTACCCTTCTCTTGCCGCGCAGCTGCATTCTCAATTGTTGGCACGCGAAACGTGCGGAGCTCTGGATGTGGGGGGAGCGTGTCTCGGGCTGCTGAATGGTCTGGCCGTCGCGCAAGGGCTCATCGTCTCGCGCCAGGCGCGCATCATCGTCGTTGTTACTGCCGATGTTCACAGCCGCCTCTTGACGCCCGGCCGCGTGGCTGGCGAGTTCGGCGGACTTTTTGGCGACGGTGCCAGCGCTTTTCTCCTGCGCGCTGAAGTGGGTGCCGAGGTGCGTGCCAAGATGCCACAGGAGGACTCTTTCGGGGCTCAGCACTCCTATCGCCTCGGCGAATTTCTCTTCGGTTGCGTCGGCCAATACGCCGGAGCGATCCGTATAGCCGATGCGCCAGAGGGGCAACTCGCACTGCACTTTGACGGCGAGGCGTTGTCCCGCGCGGCCGTAACCCGCATGGAAAAGGTGATCCTGGACCTGGAATCCCGAAGCGGCTTCCCCCGTTCGTCGCTGCAGGGGTTGGCGACGCATCAACCGAACCCGCGCCTGGTTGCGCTACTGGCCAAGCAATGCGGTCTAGCCGCAGACAAGTTTCCAGTCGTCGCCCAGACCTTCGGCAATCTCGGCTCCTCCACCTGCGGCGTAGCCCTCGACTCTATTTTGCGGGCTACTCAAACGCTTTCGATCGAACAGCGCCGCCCAATATTTCTCGCCTCGCTTGGGCCGGGACTGCTGTTTGGCGGCGCATGGCTCGAATTGCAACGAGGATAATCCAGATTTTCAGGTAGCAACCTGTAACGTTTTGTTACGTACCTCCGATCTTCGCCTGGAAACAGGCTCCGCAAGTCTTCGTAAGTTAATAAAAATAAATACTTTAGATAAGGTCTCTTCCTGGCCTTCTTATTGCACATCCTGTGGCCAGTTACTACGGATTTGTCCCGTTTTCAAAGGTGGAAGAATGGGTGGAAGAATGCGAAATGCAGGCAAGCGAGCAGACCAGGGATTTACGCTGGTCGAGGGCATAACGGTCATCTTCATTGTCATGGTGCTTTCGGCCATGGCCATCATGTCCACGCGTAGTTCGACGTATGCCTCGAAAGCCAATGATGCCATGTTTCAGGTCGTCACTCAATTGCGCAACGCGCGCCAGTTGGCTGTCACCATGCGCCGCAACGTCCTGGTTACCTTTACCGCCCCTAACGAGATTCAGCTCACCGTCGAGACGCTTCCCGGAGAGGCCCCCGCCACGCCCATCGCTCCTGTCTATCTGAACGATAAGGTTCCGGGCGGCTGCACCTTCTATGTTTATCCTGGGGTGCCCGACACACCGATGGGCTTCGGCAATTCGACGGCGCTTGACTTTAGCCCGGCGAGCGGCGGAACGGCGGGCCTTGCCGTGATGTACAGCACCGCGGGAAGCCTGGTAGGGACGACCGCGGGGTCCGGCTACAACACGGTTGGCAACAGCAACCCGGTCAACGCCTCCATTTTTGTCGCCATTGCGGGCCAAGCCAATACGGCACGCGCCGTCACCGTCCTCGGTTCCACTGGCCGCGTCCGTTCTTACACCTGGACCGGCTCAACCTGGCAGGAAGAACAGTAGGAGAGAAGCTCTGTCATGAAATCACTACGCAAACGCTCTCGCCATCGGAATGGATTCACGCTCATTGAAGCCATGCTCTCGATTGTGGTCCTGGCCATCGGCGTCCTTTCCATTGCGGCTGTATATACTCAAGGCATTTTTCTCGCAAGTCTCTCTCAATACGACTATGTAGCTGAGAAAAAGGCCGAGCAGGCGGTCGAAGCCATCTTCACGGCACGCGACATCAAGCAATTGAACTGGGCCTCTATCCAGAACGTCAGCAATAACGGCGTATTCATGAACGGGCCACAACCCATCCTTGTGCCCGGATCGGATGGCCTTGTAGGTACGACCACGGACATGGCCTCCACGCCCGAATACATTACCATCGGCCCCGGCCCGGACGGAGTTCTGGGAACCGCCGACGATATTCTCGTAAACCTGAATCCCTGGATGACCCGCACCATTACCATCACCCCTGTCACGGGAGAGACCAACCTCCGCATGATCACCGTGACCATTAACTACCAGGTTGGCCAACTCAACCGCACCTACACCCTGATCAGTTACATCTCGGCGTTCGCCTGAGGATCTTATGACCACTTTCGCTTCGAAAAAACAATTGGGCTTCACTTTGATCGAATTTGCCGTGGCCATGGCTATCTCCATCATCGCCATGGCTGCCACCGTCCTCGCTTTCAGGACAGCCACCTATTCCAATCAAAACGTCACTCAGCGCGAAGACATGGCTGACAATATTCGCGCCGGCCTCAACCTCCTCGAGCAGGACCTCATCATGACCGGCATGGGCGTTCCCACCGGCGGCATCGCCATTCCGACCTTCGCGGCCACTGCATCTTGTCCCGGCGGCACTTCCAACCTCAAGCGCCCAGTCCCCAGCGGATCAGCCACCTTTCCCACTTGCGATACGACCTTGCCTTCCATTGAACCTGGCAATGCCATGGGTCCGCTCATTACCGCCCCAGATGCCACCTCACTGACGCACACCGACATCATCACGGTGGTCTACGAAGACAACACCTCAACTTCCACTACCACGATCATCGGTATGAACGCAGAACCGATCAACGGTACCGGCTGCCCCAACGGCAGCTTGTCGGCCTCGGGCAATACCGTCACGTTTGACGCCAACTGCTTTAACCTCAGCAGTCTTTCCGCCAGCGGCGTGCAAATCAATCCTGGCGACCTGATCATGTTCAGCAACGTCAATGGGAACGCCCTGCAGGTGGTTAGCAGCGTATCTGGCCAAACGCTGAATTTCGCCTCCGGCGATGCTTTCGGCCTCAACGGGATAACGAGTGCCACGGGCGGAACACTCGTTAATCTTCAAAACTACAATGTCAATGCCGTGACCGGCGCCAAAACCTACCTCGGTACTTATCCGCAAACCGCCGCGACACGCATCTGGATGATCTCCTATTGGCTCGACAACATAACCGACCCCGTTCACGTGAGGCTCGATCGCGCCGTCAATTTCAACGCGGCCCAGCCGGTCGGCGAGACGCTCGAGAACTTGCAATTCACCTTCAACTTCAACGATGGCATTGCTGTTAACCAACTCACCGTTCCCACGGGCTATTCCGAAAGCGAGATTCGGTCCGTGAATCTCTATCTGAGTACCCGCTCGACCAGCATGCTCGGTCAGACCCATACTTATGCTCGAGAAAACTTCCAGACGCAGCTCAGCCTCCGCAGCATGGCCTACGTCAACCGCTATCACTAATCAGGAACCAGGAGCCTCACAATGAATGCCCCGAACAAACTGAAACGACGCGACTCCGGCATCGCCCTGCTTACCACTATGCTTTTGATGTTGCTGATGTCCAGCCTGCTTGTCGGCTTCATCCTGCTCATCACATCCGGACAGAAGCTCAGCGGCGTCAACAATGACTACAGCAAGGCATTTTATGGGGCGGAAGCGGCCATGGAGAAGATGACCGCGGATATCGGCACGCTTTTCGACACAAACTATTCGCCGAGCGGCCCTCAAATCCTAGCGCTCGAAACAACTCCCCCCGCTCTTAGCGGCATTAACTATGTCCAGGCCAATGGAAGCAGCGGCTACGTCATCAGCTTTGCGACAGATGGGAGCGGCAACCCTCTAGCCACCACCAACGTTATTAACTCCGGCGCGTACCAAGGCATGACGGCCCTGCAGACGCTGTATACCCTCAACGTAACGGCGCGCACGGTGGCTGGCTCCGAAGTCAAACTGCAACGCACGACGCAGACGGTCGGTATCCCGGTGTTCCAGTTCGGTGTGTTCTCAACGACCGACATGAGCTTCTTCGCCGGCCCGGTTTTCAACTTTGGTGGCCGCACCGCTACGAATGGAAATCTGTTCCTTGCCGCCAATCCCGGTCCGCTCACTCTCTCTGAGCCTGTCACGGCTTATCTGAACGTAATTCGGACGAACCTCTCTAATGGCTATTCGACGGCAAGCTCCTACAACGGTACGGTCAACATCTTCAATGGCAGCGGCACCCGCCCCTTGGCTGAGACGGAAGGAAGTTTGGTGGGAACGATAGGCTCAGCGACAAATAGCAGCTGGCCGACGATTTCCCTAGGCAGCGCCGATTACGCCGGCAACCTGCGAAATGGCGCGACCGGTGCGGACCAGTTGAATCTCGGCATCGTCGTTCTCGGCAACGGCACAACCCAGCCCATCGACATGATACGCAGGCCGGTCGTCGGCGAGAGCAGCACGATCACGAACCTGCGATATTTCGCCCAAGCCAGCGTTCAAATTCTGCTTTCGGATAATCCGAACGACATTATGTCGTTGCCCTGCGTCGACACGTCAACGCAACCCGTTAACTTGGCGCAACTCGCGACACCGGTTTCGACCTGGACGGCCCTGGGGGGTAATCCAGCGGCTCTCTACACGAAAATGAACGCCAATAACACTGCGGGATACAACACGCCCCCGGTGCCGTTGGCGGCCTCGGGCGCCGCCGTTGGCGCCACCGCTTACAACCCCAGCGGAACTACCGGCGACGGTTACTGGTTGCCGACGCCGAGCGGCGCGGGTTACAGCGTCGCCTCGGGTCTGCCTATCATCCATGGCTATATCAAAATCAGCGTTCAGACTGCCTATGGCAATCCTTGCGGCACCTGGAAAGACGTGACCCTCGAGGTGCTGGGTTACGGCTATGCGGGCCGGAACATCAATCCAATGACTCTGACCGCCGGCCAATACGGAACCTCCGAGCCGCTGCTCTCCCTGCCCACGACGATTACAAGCGAGGTGGCAGCTCCCACAGGCTCCGGGGCGACCGCAACCCCTTGCCCTGACGTTCACCCGAACGCAATCATCCGTCTCGAGCGTGTTCGTGACAATCCGTCAAACTGGTCAACAACCAATCACTGCGGCACTCTAAACAGTGCCACGCCCGCCAGCCAGGTTTACCCCACCTACCCGGCTGACTACTGGCCAAACACTTTGTTCGATGCGCGCGAAGGCACGCTCCGCGACGTTGCCCCCACCGGCAACCTGGGCACGATTGGCTATACGACAATGCCTACTCTGAGTGGCGTCATGCGCTACATCGAAGTGGACGCCAAAAACCTGGCTGCCTATCTGGCCGGAACCGGCGTCTATGCGGCAGGATCGGGGCACCTATCCTATGACTCGGTAAACGCGCCGAACGACTACCTCCTCTACATCTCGGACCGGCGCGGCAACTATTCTTCGGGTACTCTAACCAACGCTTGGCCACCGCTTTCTCCCAGCGGCCATGAGACCGGCGAATATGGCTGGGACGATTTCGTGAACGCCGCCAGCACAAACGGTTGCCCGAACGGAACCCAGGATACGGGCGAAGATTTGGACTCACTCGGCACCTCGGGCTTCTATACCTATGGGCAGAACCCGACCTATGTCATGGACGCAGGCGCCGTGACCTCCACGATGAGTTCAACCACGGTGGCCAGCACCCTAAGCTACGGCCAATACGGGATGTACAGCCTGGCTGCTCCGGGAAACCTCTATGGCGCCTCGACAACCAATGCCATCACGGCTAATCCGGGTTGCGTGGTAACTTCACCTTCCACCATCTGGCCGATGTCCTACGTGGTCCACGCTAATGAGGCGCGTGAAAACCCAAATCCTTTCTTCCGCAGTGCCGTCAAGATCGTGGACGGCAACCTTCTGACGGGGCTCGGAACCTGCCCCGGTTCTGTTCCGTGCGGACTCTCGATTGCCACGGAAAACCCCGCTTACATCCAAGGCGATTTCAACGGCAATTCCGCCGGCAATGGCTTTAGCGATCCGAACGTGGCCGCATCCGTCAACTCGGATACGCTGACATTCCTGTCCAACAACTTCAGTGACGTGAACTCGTTTGCCTTTCCCTATGTGTTCACCAGCGCAGGCGGCGCAAACGTGCGCTACTCCACTACGACCTGGTACCGGGCCGCGGTCATGGCCGGGAAAGGCATCTCCTTCCCTCAGCCGACTGGTTACTCGACTGCAGATGACTTCGGCACCGACGGCGGCGTACACAACTTCCTCCGTTACATCGAAAACTGGGGCGGCCAGACCGTCAACTATCGCGGTTCCATTGTCAGCATGTACTACAACCGCCAGGCGATCGGCGTGTACAAGTGCTGCACCACGGTTTACGGAGCGCCCACCCGCGGATACAACTTTGATACGGAGTTCCTGACGCCGTCTTTGTTGCCGCCGCGCACGCCGCTGTTCCGCGACGTAAATACCACGGGCTTTACACAACTTTTGCTCCCGACTCAGTAGAACGCAGCCAACTGCTGCTACCCAAACCGGCCCCGATTCTCTCGGGGCCGGTTTCTTTTTGGCTGAAGTTCAGGCGGGAAGAAGAGGAGGGAAAGTAGCGAACAGTGTCATGACCCGCATACCCCAGCTCCGCAAACCCAACCCTGAGTGAGGTCTACGATCCCGGGAGTAGCCTTGTCGTGAAGCTGGTGTTTACAGGAGGCACTTCGCAGGTTTGCAAAGGCGGCCAGCCCGCGTCGGTGGTGGGATTGCGGCAGAGGGATGTGATGGCCGGGCTGATGAGCGAGGGATAGACGGGGTTGTCGAGCGGCTCTGCGTAGACCTGATAACTGTGCCCCACGGGTAAGTGAGCAATTACATAGTTGACGGCAGTGCCAGAGCTGAGAAAGCTGTGTGAATTTTCATGGGCATTTTATGTGATTGAAAATAAAGGCGATATTTCTCGGAAAGAAACGGATCGCGCGCTCAGGGGGCGCGGCCCCAGGGTACTTTGGGCCGATTTCGGAGTCATGAGGCTCCCGTTCTGGAACTGAGGCTTGTTCCAAAACGGGAAGCGGGGCGCATCCCGCTTTTTCGGCATTTTGTATTTAACCGAATAGTTAAACACAAGGCTCCTTCGCGTTGTATGTAACTGGCCGGTTAAATAGGTCGCCAAAACAGGCAACGTATTCATTCTTCGGTGAACCAAATCACTTGCTGTGCCGTCTGGCAGATGTACGGGGAGGGCGAGCGCACCTGGCTCGCACACGAGACCAATGCAGGAGCTGGTTCTGATCCAGCCAAGCCGCACCGTCGAAGACGAGTTGGCGCAGGAGCAGGCTCATGCTGCCCTTCGTCGCGAATTCGAGAAACGACTTGCGGAATGCGGCCCGCTGGCGTTTCGAGTGGCGCGCGGAGTCCTACGCAACTCGGCGGATGCGGAAGACGTGGCCCAGGAAGCCATCTTGCGGGCTTATCGGCGTTTCGAGCGTTTGCGCGACCGTGAGCGGTTTCGCAGCTGGCTGGTACGCATCGCGTTTCGCCTGGCAATTGACCGGACGCGTTCTTCGAAGCGGCGCGAAGTGCGGGAAACGCTCTGGTCGCAAGCGGCGCCGCGGCCTTCGACGGAAGATTTGGCGGCGAGCAGCGAGTTTCAAGAGCATCTCGACCGGGCCATGGAAGAGCTTCCTGAGAAACACCGGCTGGTCCTTTTGCTTGCGGCGATGCAAGGGCACACGCTCGAAGAAGTTGCGGCGATGCTGGGCCTTCCGTTGGGAACGGTGAAATCGAGATTGTTTTTTGCACGAAAGCAGTTAGCGGAGAAATTGCGATGCCGTGTGAAAACTATCGAGAAGCGCTGATCGAAGCGGCTGCCGCCGGCAATGCTCCCGCGCGCGAACTCCGCTTGCACCGGGACTCCTGCGCGTCTTGCCGCGCTTCGTTCGACGAAGAAAGACAGCTGTTCGCCGCCATTGACGCGGACTTGCGCGCAGCCGTCAATTCGGAGATGCCTCCGGCTTTTTTCGCTCGCGTCCGCGCCCATCTTGATATTGCGGCAACGCCCCGGCCCCGCTGGATGCCGTCGCTGATTTTTGCCAGTGCGGCCGTGGCGGTTGTGTTCCTCTTGTTGGTTGCCATTCATGCGCTTCATACGCCGGGCAAAGACTTGGTCCGACAGCTTCCCGTGGCGCTTCTCACAACTCCATCCCGCGAGACGCCTGCGGTTCCTGGGAGGCAGGATGCGGCCGGGTTGCCGGCAAGGGCCGCCTCGCATCCGAATCGCGTGCCGGCATTGCGAAATGCAGGTGCGTTGCATGGCGCCGCTTCTACCTCTATTCAATTGGAGGTCATCGTGCCGCCAGACGAGCGCCAAGGGCTCACCCACTTCATTGCGACGATGCAAGAGGGGAGAGACCTCACCGTCGCTCCTGCTCCAAACATGAAAGACGAACGAATGAGCATGCCTTTGTTGCAGATCGCAGAGCTGGAGGTTCAACCGCTCGAAATGGATAAGAGCGACGTACCCGATTCCAAAAAAGAAAAGCAGTAGTAAATAGCCGTTCAAAATCGTAACCAAACGGAGGATCGAATGAGAAACGGTAAAATCCAAATCGCGTCGCTCTTGATGCTCGGCCTGCTTTCGCCGGCCGTCGTAGCGCAGGACAAGCCAAAGCCAGACGAAAAAGACAGACCTGAAGTGCAAACCACACCCATTAAGGTTCAGATCGTGTTCACGGAGTTTGAGGGGGAGAAGAAGGTCAAGAGCCTGCCGTATTCGATTTACATAAACGCGCAGAACGCGGGCGAGGTAAAATCGTGGGTGAAATTCCGAATCGGAAGCCGCCTGCCCATCTATATAGGCAAAAATGAAATGCAATACATTGACGTGGGCACGAATATGGACGCACGATCCGCATACACGAGCGATGGCCACGTACTGCTTTACATAACGCTGGAGCGTTCCTGGGTGGACGGAGAAGTTTCTGTCCCGATAACGAAAGCGGACGCTTCCCCGACTGACGCCCCCGCGGGCCATTTCCAGGAGCCCATTATCCGTGGCTTCAAGTCGGAGCTCGACTTAAAGTTACGCGAAGGACAGCCCGTTGAGAGCACGGTGGCGACCGATCCCGTCAGTGGCAAGGTGGAGAAGGTGGAGATCAGCTACACTGTCGTGAAATAGCCTTCTCTGAAATTAATTTTGACTCAGCACGCTTCTTAGCGCGGCCGCTAAATCCGGGTGGTGAAAAACATAGCCGAGTTGTTGCAGTTTTTGTGGAAGGACGCGCTGGCTTGATAGGAGCAGCGCGTCGGCCATTTCGCCGAGCACGAGGCGCAGTGCGAATGCCGGGGCCGGGAGCAGCGCCGGGCGATGGATCGTGCTGGCAAGAATTTTTGTGAAGTCCGCGTTCGGCACCGGTTGCGGAGAGATTACGTTGATTGGCCCGCGGACGTCTCCCTTTTCCAATGCAAAGCGCAGAATTTCGATTGCGTCTTCCAGGGTGATCCATGACATCCACTGCTTTCCGGAGCCCAACTTTCCACCGGCGAAAAGCTTGAACGGCAGAAGCATTGGCGGAAGCGCGCCCCCGTCTTTTGATAAGACAATTCCGAAACGCGCACACACTACGCGGATCCCGATGGCCTCCGCTTTTACGGCTTCCGCTTCCCAATCCTTTCCCAGGTTGGCAAGGAAATCGCTTCCTGGCTGGCTTTCTTCCGTCAGAATTTCGTCGCCGCGATTGCCGTAGATTCCCGTTGCTGACGCTGACACCAGGACTCTGGGCCGCGCGTTCATCTTTGCGAGGGCGTGGACAAGCGCGCGCGTTGTATCAATACGGCTGGCGTGGAGTTGTGCTTTGCGCTCGGCGCTCCAGCGACCATCGGCAATGGAAGCACCCGCCAGGTTCACCACGGCGTCCGCGCCGACGGCTGCGCCGCCTAGCTCTCCTGTTGCTGGATTCCAGGCTACGTCGAAACCGTCTTTTGATTCGCCTTTGGCGGCGCTCTGTGGACGAACGAGGCGGCAAACGGTATGGCCGTCTTTTGCCAAGGAGCGCACAAGGGCGGTGCCTACCAGTCCACTGGATCCTGTGACCAGGATTTTCATGTGAGCTTGCTCGATTCTTCCGTTCTGCTGCCTGAACAGCTGGCTGTTCAGAACGCTACGCAAGCTCCAGCCCGCGGTCAAGTTTCAGAAATCTTCAAAATAGCCTGCCTCTGCGAAACCGCCGAATTTAGGACAGGTTCGCTGGGTTAGTGGAGGTCACGGCGCGGACTATGGCTCGTTGCAGTCTCGCGGGTTACAATTCCCTGGTGACTCTTCCCATGCAGACGGCGCGCGTTAAAGTGCTTTTCTTTGGCCGGCTAAAGGAGATTGTTGGGCGGGCCGAAGATTCGGTTGAGCTCCCTGACGGCGCGCCGATTGAATTTCTTTTTTCACGTTACGGCGCGGCGCATCCGGAACTTACGCCGTTTCGAGCTTCGCTGGTGGCTTCGCGCAATCAGGAATTTGCCGCGTGGAGCACGCCCCTGCATTCCGGCGATGAAGTCGCATTCCTGCCGCCTGTCAGCGGCGGTTAGTTTAAATGGCCATGAAGAAAGCTCCCCAACCCGATCTGCTGGCTCTGGTGCTCGATCCCATCGACCACGTCTCCATTACCCAGCATGTGCGAGCTGCTGAGGATGGAGCCGTGGTGACGTTTGACGGCTGCGTGCGCAATCATTCGCAAGGGCGCGGTACGCTCTATCTGGATTACGAAGCGTACGAGACCATGGCGCTCGCGAAGATCCGGGAAATCGCCGAGCAGCTACACGAGAAATTTCCGATTCACCTTGTGGCCATCGTACACCGGCTTGGGCGGCTGCAGATCGGCGAAACCAGCGTGTATATTGCGGTCAGCTCCGAGCACCGACCGGCGGCTTTTGAGGCTTGCCGCTATGCGATTGATACGCTGAAGCGCACCGTTCCCATCTGGAAGAAAGAGTACTTTGAGGATGGCGCCGTGTGGGCCGACGGCGAAATGCCTCCTGCCCCTCCGGAAACACGGGCCGCGAATCCTGCATCTTAGTGAATCAATGACGTATCGAAGCCCACGCACACTGCTTTCCACGGCTGCTGTTTTCGCCGCGCTGTGTGCCTTCGGGATGGCTCTGGCGCAGGATAAGCCGGACCGGCCGCCGTGGGCGCAGCCGAAGCCCAGGCCGCCTGCCCATGCAGCTACCGTGGATACGACCCCTCCCACACCGCCGTCATTGCCTTCCACGCCGCCTTTGCCGCCGGACGGCGGTATTGTGCCGACGCCAATACCGCCGCTTCGGCCGCCGGAAGATGCCGATTCGCAACAGCGCGGCAGGATCAAGGTCAAAGTCGAGCTGGTGAATATTCTGGCCAGCGTATTGGACGATCATGGCCATCCGGCGCCGGACCTGCCTATCGAAGCGTTCCAGCTGTATGAAGAGGGCGTGTTGCAGAAGATTGAAGTGTTTGAATCGGAGACGCAGCTGCCGCTGGATCTGGCGCTGATGATTGATGCGAGCCTTAGTGCGAACATGGAAATCGGCTTCGAGAAAGAGGCGGCAGCGCATTTTATACGGCAGGTTTTGCGTCCCGGCGACCGGCTGTCGGTTTTTTCGTTCGACGAAAACGTTACGCAACTGGTTGCGTTCTCAGACAACGTACCGAGCCTGCAAACCGCGGTGCGTAAGATTCCACCTGGCGCGGGCACTTCCATCTATGACGCGGTGTTGCTCGGAGCGAAGGCGCTGGAGAAGCGCGGCCCGGAGCGGCGGCGGGTCATCCTATTGGTTACGGATGCAGGAGAAACCACCAGCGTTGCCGACTTCGATCATGCGCGAAAGGAAGCGGTGCGGTCGGATGCGCTCCTTTATACGATTGTCATCCGGCCGATTAAAAACGAGAGCGGGCGCAACACCGCGGGCGAACATGCCCTGCAGGCCATCACCGAGACTACCGGTGGAAACATGTTTTTCCCGGATACGGCGCAGGAATTGGATGTCATCTTCGATTTGATCGACCGGGAGCTGCGAACGCAGTACCGGCTGGGGTATTACCCAACACCGCGCGGGCCTGCGAATACGTATCGGAACGTCGCGGTTAAAGTGCTCAACGGGGATTACCAAGCACGAAGCCGGAAGATGTATCTGACGGGGCCGCAGTGAAAACACAGAAGTTAGTGGTTAGCAGGTATATTCAACGGCTGAAAAGAGCTGCCCTCACCCACTCCCCCTACTTTCACAAAGATTTGAAAGCAAAGGGTTTAGCGTGCAGGGGTTTGCTAAAGATGTGATTCTAAGGGACCTGACTGGCTAGCTTGTGATGGGAACCCTGCGCTCCAAAGAAAAAGGCAGAAAACCTGACGCTTTGGCGGAGAACCCGCGTCCCAGCGTCGCTTCTATACCGTTGGATCCTGGCACGATAGTTACCGAATGTAGAATACATTTCTTGATAATTAAATAGGATTCGTACAGGCCCAGTTGTAGCGCGGATTTCGTATGGCACGGACACGGCAATTTTTGCGGGGGCTGATGATAGAGTGGAGAGTGCAATTACATTTAGGGCGGATGGAGCGGAAATTTCGGCGGACAGATTTTTCATGAGCAAAGATTACCTGGAAGCGGCGATTGAGATTGCGCAGCACGCTGGCGGTATTTTGCGCGAGGAGTTCGCGCGGCCGCCGGAGATCAGCTATAAGGGCGATGTGGACCTGGTAACCCAGGCGGACAAGCGCTCGGAGGCGGCGATTGTTGCGCGGCTGACGAAATATTTTCCGGAGCACTCGATTGCGGCGGAAGAGGGAACGGGACACGAGAGCGGGTCAGAGTTTTGCTGGCATGTGGACCCGCTGGATGGGACGACCAATTTCGCGCACGGATATCCTTGTTTTTCGGTTTCGATCGCGGTGGCGCAGCGCGGGGCCTTGCTGGCGGGAGTGGTTTATAACCCATTTTACGATGAGTTGTTTGCGGCGGCGCGGGGAGCGGGGGCTACCTTGAACGGGAAGAGAATTTACGTTTCGAAGGTGGATGCGCTAGCCACCAGTCTGCTGTGCACGGGATTTCCGGTACACAAACGGCAGGCGACCCCGAACATCCATTATTATTGGGACTTTACATTGCGCTCGCATGGAGTGCGGCGCGATGGTTCGGCGGCCCTGGATCTGGCGAGCGTGGCGGCGGGACGTTTTGATGGGTTTTGGGAGTTTGGGCTGAAGACATGGGATACGGCGGCCGGAGTTTTGCTGGTGGAAGAAGCCGGCGGTAAGGTGACGGATTTTGCCGGTGAGCCGTACCGGCTAGGTGGACCCATGGTTTTTGCAACCAACGGATTGATCCACGAAGAAGCGCGCGTGGTGGCCCTGGAGATTTCGCACCGCGACCCATCGGCGCCGCTACGCCGTTAAGGGGTGGTTTTACCGACAATATCCGCTAACAAAAAGCTACTACCCCCTTTACAACTTCCTAACGCCGCCAAAGCTAACCTGGTTTGGCAACGACAAAACTTAGCGCCTACCGACGACGCTCGACATCCAAGATTCAGAAATCTGTTGCCAATCAACCGTTTTTTGGAGGGGAGATATGCGCGCGTTCACACCTTACGGAAAGTTTGCTTTTGCACTGGCCCTAGCACTTCTTTGCTTGAGCGCGGTTGCTGGACCGGCACTTGGTGACGATGGTAAGGATGACAAGGATAAAACCACTGCGCCGGCAAAGGCTACGCCTGCTAAGGTGGATCCCGCGGCTGCGGGATTGACGGAGCGTGAACGCATGCTGCTGGATCGCGTGGAACAGTTGGAGAAACGCGTGGCCGAGCTGGAAGGAAAAAAGGATGGAGTTGCGCCGGCTATGGCGGGCAACGCCAATGCAGCCGTATCGGCGGTGTCCGCTCCCGGCACGAATGGCGCGGCAGTAAGCGCGGCTTCGGCGGCATCGAACAGTTCGGCAGGTATTGCGTCAAATAGTGTTGCGACAAAGGACGTCGCGAAGGGCGCGGCGCCGGCGGCGGCCAGTTCCTCCACTCCGGTGAGTCAGGATCAGACCACGCCAAGCAACGCGGCACAGGTTGCGACCAACGGAAAGCCGGGAAACGTCGAGCCGTTTTCGGATGCGGACTGGAGCTGGTTGAACGGGAACCCGCGTACAAAAGATATTTATTGGGACACAAAATTTTTTACGCCGGAAATCCGGGTGGACACGGACTATGTGGCGGACTTCAATCATCCGATAGATCATTCCATTGGAGGTTCCAGCGAGCTGTTCCGATCAGGTGAAGTGCAGCTGGAGCAGTTGGGCATCGGCGGCGACTTTCACTTTGACGACGTGCGCGGAAGATTCATGACGCAACTGGGCATGTATTCCGCGACGACGCCACGGAATGACGCGAGCCCGGCGCACGGGCAATGGGACCTGGACGCGGCCTACCGGTATATTTCGGAAGCTTACGGCGGATACCACTTCAATGTGCTGCACGGCGTGAATATTGATGCGGGCATTTTCCTGTCGTACATCGGATTGTTCAGCTACTACAACTTCGACAATTGGGCGTACCAGCCTTCCTATGTTTCGTCGAATACCCCGTGGTTTTTTAATGGCGTGCGAGTGCAAATCTTTCCGACGGCGCATTTGAAGATCGAGCCCTGGTTTATTAATGGATGGCAATCTTATGCGTCGGCGAACCGGACGCCGGGCGTGGGCGGGCAGATCAAGTGGACTCCGGAGCCTTGGCTCAACATCATTTCCAATAACTATGGCGTCGGCCAGGATGACGTTTTCGTTCCTCACCGTAGGCGCATCCACACGGACAACAGTGTGGAGGTGAAGTACTACGACAATCCCGAAAGATTGATGGATAAGATGGCGTTTTCGCTGACCGGGGATCTGGGTTGCGAATATGGTTCGGGAGTGAGCTGCTACGGCGACAGGAAAGGTGGGCCGAAGCAGAGCTTTGTCGGGTACATGGTTTACAACCGGTGGTGGTTCCACAGCGATCTGTTTGGATTGACCATCGGCGGAGGGCAGATCAACAATCCGGGGCGGTATTTGGTTCTGCTGCCGCCGATCAACGGGGAGACGGCCGTTACGGCAGCCACGAATTCGCCTTACTTTACGGAGAATCCCGGAGACCCCTACAAGGCTTGGGATTCGTCGGTCACGTTCGACTACATGCCGAAGCAATACATAACGTTTCGTTGGGAGTATGACTACCGGCATGCAAGCGTGCCGTATTGGACGGGTGCGGGCGGTATCACGCCTCCAGGTGGAAATAACGGATCGCCGCAATTTTATGCGTGCAGTAATGGTAGCTCGTCGGGACAGACCTCACTTATACCTGCGGAAGCAGCCTGCGGAGGCGGAATCAACAGCGTCTGGTTCCCGGACTTACGGCGGAACGAATCGTTTATTGACCTGTCCATCCTCGTTAAGTTCTAGAGGTTTGGTTAGTGGAGGGCCGAGTGTTGGGTGCCGGAGCTGAGCAGGCCGGCACCCAATTTTTTGTTGGGCGCTGTTAGGGGAAGCGGCCGTCACTTTCCGGCATAACGGCTTGCAGACAGATTCGTTCTTGTTAGTTCCTTCACATTTAACTGACCGCTCTTCTCTTTGTCCAAGCGGTCGAATTCCGCGGCCATAAATTTCAAGAACTCCTGCCTGGAGACCATGCCATTTTTGTCGGTGTCCATGAGGGGTAGGAGTTGCTTGATGCCTTCTTCACCGATGACCATTTTGTCCTGGGGCTTTGGAACGGCTGCTTTTTGTTGAGCCGCATTGCTTAGCAGAGTCCCGCTTAGAGCAAGGACTGCGATGAGGGCGATTATCGGCAGACTTTTGGATCGCATGAGCACGTTTGACTCCTTGAAACCACACCGGATTTGGCAAATCTACACCCGGCGCGCGCAAGCCTGAATACGCAAAATTCGCATGCGCAAAATCCAAATTCTTGGGAGGCCATCGACCGGAACTTTACAGGTTCCTTATGCCTTGTGGCGTACGTTCATTCGAGCATTTAAGAAAGGCTGAACCCGGATTCCTGTGAGCCATAAGACTCAGCGGATGATTGCGGAGCTGGTTTGTGTTCTTTTGTTGGGGATGACGAGCTTGTTCGCCTCGACCGACGCCGCTCAATGCACATTTGGTGTGGTGCAGGGGATCGCTAGAGATCCTGGAGGATTACTACCGGTAAGTGGCGCGGAAGTCATTCTCCACGACGCGGTGAACGGCACGGACCAAAAGAGGGTGAGCGGGGAGGATGGGGCATTTTGTTTCGAGAAAGTTCTGCCGGGGCGATATCAGCTTCGCGCGACGAAAAGTGGCTTTGGGAATTCGCAGGCGACGACCTTCGACCTTGCCGCGGGGCCGAGCGTTTCGAAGGATGTAACACTTGGAACGGATGATCCACCTTTGGCGAAATCGGCGCATGCGCCCCAAGGTGGTTTTTTTAAGCGATTTGGGAAGGCTTATGGGGATGATTGGAAGGGAACTTCGAACGACTCGGGGCCGGCGCCGCAACGGCGTGGGAATCCTGCTCCGGTCGACGGGCCTCCATTTCCTTTTTCCGATTGGCCCTATGGAGGTTCCGTTGTAATTGGCGCGCCGTGGACGCAATCTTCGCCCTTGATGCAGGCGATTTGGAGTGGGCCGAGCGGGGACGCGTGGAAGAGGAGCGGTATACAAATTTACGGGTGGTTGAACGGTGGGTTCAACATCAGCACCAGCGGAACTAAAGACGGACATTACGGAAATGCGCCAGCGGCGTACTACCTGGTTCCCAATTCCTTTCAGCCCGACCAGGAAGTCTTGTACATCGAGCGGCAGCCGGACACGGTGCAAACAGATCATTTCGATTGGGGCTTCCGGCTGACCAACTTGTATGGAATCGATTACCGATTCACGACCGCCAACGGCTACTTTAGCCAGCAGCTTTTAGGCGCGCACAGCAGAGAATACGGCGACGACCTCGTAATGGCTTACGTCGATCTTTATTTTCCCCAGGTGGCCGAGGGAATGAATGTGCGAATCGGACGGTATATTTCGCTGCCGGATATCGAAGCGCAGTTGGCGCCGAACAACTATACGTACAGCCATTCGCTGCTTTATACGTTTGACGCATACACACAGACCGGTATCAACATCACGACCAAGCTGAACAATCATTGGTTGGTGCAGGTGGGGCTTTCGGCGGGCAATGATGTGGCTCCATGGGTGGGGGAGCCGGATGCGAAGCCGACACTCAATTTTTGCCTGGCGTATAGCTGGGAGGACGGGCGAGACAACCATTACGCGTGTTTGAATTCTCTGAACTCGGGGAAGTATGCGTACAACAACGTGCAGAGCGTTTACTACACGTGGTACCACAAGTTCGGGCACTCGTCGTGGCATACGGATACGGAGTGGTGGTACATGTGGGAGAAAGATGTACCCAACGTAAATCCGGCAGGGGCACTGGCGGGGGCCGCGGCACTGCTAATCAATGGCGCGAATGGAGCATGGTGCGATTCTCCGCAACAGCTAACGTGCACGGCGCCGGAGACGGCTGTGGTCAATTATGTCGAGAAGCAATTCGGGAAGCACGATTACCTGACGATTCGAAACGAATTCTTCGACGATATCCAGGGCCAGCGCACGGGATTCAAAACAAAATATTCCGAGCACCTGCTGGGGTGGGGACATTGGATCGGAACTACGATTCTTGTTCGTCCCGAGCTACGCTACGAGCATTCTTACGATTTGCCGGTCTACAACAGCGGCACGCGAAAGGATCAGCTCATCTTCGCGTCCGATGCGATTTTCTTTTTCTAATTCGGAATTTCGGGGCTACTTCGCGCCCCACTCGGCGTAAAACTTTGCTACGGTCGGGCCTATCGAGAAATCCCAGGCAAAAGGGCTGATATTCTTGAATTTTTCAGGAATGACATAGCGATCCACCGCCTCTGAGACTGGCACGCCTGCCTTGTGGAGTTTTTCGGCTTGCTCTTCGATATCATCGAAGAGGGAACGGAAGAGGGCGACACCTTCCTGCCCACAAATCGCTCCATGCCCTGGCACGAAGAGCGTATCTTTGTCCCAGGACGCGAAAGTCTTTAGCGTTTGACGCCAACCGGAGTTGGTGGCACGGTCGTCAAAAGTGACCGGGAAAATGCCGCTGAACAGCAGGTCGCCGGTATAAACGACGTTTTGTTCAGGGACGCGGACGATCAGGTCGGTGCCGGAGTGGCCGGGATAATGTTCGATGACCGCGGTCAATCCACCGAGGTCCACTTTTAAAGGTAGCTTTGACGCGCTGAGAGGGTGATTCGGCAGCGTGAGGGTGGTCGCATTGATCGCGTCGAAAATATTCGACATGGCGTCGAGATAGCCTTGCCTGTGAGTTTTCGCCAATTCCGTTTTCGCCTCTTTCACTGCTTTTTCCTCGCGCGCGAGGGCCGCGGATTTGCTAACGCCTTGCAGCACTCCGTATTTTGTAACGATGCGCTTTGCCGTGTCAGCATGCGCCCAAAGAGGCGTTCCGTTTGCGCCATAAAAAGCATTGCCGGTGGAATGATCGTAGTGATAGTGCGTGTCCATGGCGGCTTTGACGGGAACCTGGGTTATTCCCTGCAGCGTTTCCCATTGAAACGCGGCGCCCGGAGCGGATATGAAGCCCTCGAGAACGAAAGCGGAATCTTTCCCGACCAGGAAGCCGCCGTTACAAAGAGTCTGGGTGCCCTTTGACGGGTCGGAAATCGTGGCGTAGAGGCCGTCGCCGACTTTCCTTACGGAAGCGAAGCCTTTGTCGGCGATCACCGTTTGGGAGACACGCGGGTCGTCGGCGAGTTCGGCGGCAATGGCGGGGAAAGGGAACAATTTAGCCGCGGAATAAAGCGCCCCGGCATACGATGCACGGGTCAGGAAGCCCCGGCGGGAGAACGGCATGGACAGGTCTGTCATTTTTCCTCCGTTGGATCAAATGCCACGATTGGATGATACGTTGCGAAGAATGGTTATTCCCGCAAAGACTTTGAACCAGGACGAAAAACCAGTCAATGCGATGTTATGTATGCCGTCACGGTTACATCACATGGACGGCGATCTCTTCGCCGGGTATGGCCGCGCCGGGATACGTTAGTAAGGTAATCCAGGCATATAGCCGGATTGGCCGAGGAGGTGCCTCCCCATGTACAGACTGGCAGCGGTACTAGCAATGTGGGTGGCGCTCGCGCCGGCATGGAATCCTCAACATAATGACCGGCTGAACGAATGTTACGAGCGCTGTAACGCGCCACAGGGAGATCCGGACGCGGAGCGCCAGGAGATCGTCATTCTGGAAAAGGAGGCCGCGCACGCCATCCAGCTGAGCGACGCGACCTTTTTCCGGCGCGTGTATAGCGATGATTTTTCCGGCACTCTCTCGCACGGCGAGAGGGTAGACAAGGCGCACTTCCTAAGTGCCGTGCAATCGACCAAATACGATTCTTTTAATGCCTCGGATATCCAGGTGCATGTATACCGAGATACTGCCGTGGCGACCTGCCTGTGGTCATCGAGGGGCACGATGAAGGGACAGGCTGTCTACGCGCAGATGCGGGTCATGCACATTTATGTGAACGGTCAGGATGGGTGGAGAGTGGTGGCGGGGCAGGCGAGCGCGCTGCCGCCGTACTTGCAGCAGTCGCTATAGATTTTTATCGAGTATTCAGGTGATACCAACTTCGGCGATTTGCGCTTGAAGCGATTTCCTTTAAGCGGAGAGCGCTGCGCGTTCCGCATTGACAGCCGCACCGATAACACCCAGTTCATCGTTTGGCGGAATGATTTCGAAGGGGCTGCCTTGCAGCGGGCTCATTTTCACCATTTCGTGAACGAATCGCCCGAGCAAGCCGATGTCAATGAACTTGGCAGTGGGGCCGGTCAGGTAGAACGGGCCGGGCCCTTCCATGTGGATGCTCGTTGCGGTGGCAGCGGCGAGGGCGCGATGGCAGCGTGTAACAAAGTCGGCGCAGCGGGTGTCGCCCGTTTTGGCGTTCGCAAAAACTTCCTCGGGTTCCATGTCCAGAAAACGCATGCGCATGGAGCGATATCCGAGAATTCCTTCGAGGTGGCCGCGTCCGCCGCAACCGCAGAAATTTTCTTTGGGATCGAGCGTGACGACGGAGTGGCCGCCTTCCCAAACACCTTCGCTCCACGGAAAACGGCCGAATCCAATGCCATTTCCGAGGGTCCAGACACGGTTGAGCTTGCCAAGTTTGCCGCGGGTGGCCGCGATTCCGGCGGCCATGGCGTCGGCGTCATTGAAGACGCGCACGGGGACATCCTTGCCATCCAGCTTTAAGGCTCCCGTCAGCGATGCCTGCAAGTTGAAGCCTTTGATTTGTTGAAGGTTGGGGGAGTCTTCGACGATGCCGTCGCGAATGACGCCGGGAAAGCCCAATCCGATGGCGTGAATTTGTTCTCCGGCGAGCGATTCAAGCTGCTGGCGTATGCTTTCGGCAATTTTGTCGGCGGGCATGGAATGCAGCGCGTTCGGGGAATCGGCCTTCTCCCGGACCATGCGAAGAGGACCCACCACTTTGTTGCCTTCGACAAGTCCCACCGCGATATGTTCCATTACGAGTACACCGGCTGTTCTGCGCATCGTGTCCCCTACCTATCGTGCCCCTGCCTATTGCCCGCAACTGCGTGTGCCACCGCCCAAGGTTCGCCATTGCACGGGCTAAGTCTTGGAGAGCTTGTTAAGACCGTTGAACGCCGCGGTTTTGTAACATTCCGCGAGCGTCGGATAGTTGAAAACGCTGTCCACAAAATATTCGACCGTGCCTTTCAGCGCCATGACCGCTTGCCCGATGTGAAGGAGCTCCGAAGCGCCTTCGCCGATGATGTGGACGCCGAGGAGCAGCTTTGTGTCGGGATCGAAAATGAGTTTCAGGCGGCCTGTGGTGTCGCCACGAATTTGGCCGCGAGGGATTTCGCGGAAGTAGGCGATTCCGATTTCGTAGGGCACGCCTTCGTCGGTGAGTTGTTCTTCCGTTCTGCCGATGAACGAAATTTCAGGGATAGTGTAGATCCCGTAGGGATAGAGGGCGCGGTTGGATTTGATGGGCATGCCGAAGGCGTTGGCGGCGGCGATGCGGCCCTGCTCCATGGAGACGCTGCCGAGGCTGGGGAAGCCGATTACGTCGCCCACCGCGAAGATGTGCGGCTGCCTGGTGCGATAGTCCTCATCCACGAGAATGCGGCCGCGTGAATCGGCTTCGAGTCCGGCGGCGGCGAGATTTAATTCGTCTATGTTCCCCTGGCGGCCAACGGCGTAGAGAAGTGCTTCGCCGGAAACTTTCTTTTTGCTTTTCAGGTTGGCGACCACGCCCGATTCGTGATGGTCTTCGACGCTTTCGACTTCTTCGTTCAGGCGCAGGGTGACGCGGCGGTCGCGCAGGTGATAGCAGAGCGCTTCCACCATTTCGGTGTCGGCAAATTCGAGAAGGCGCGGGCGCTTTTCGATAAGAGTGACACGCACGCCCAGCGTGGCGAACATGCAGGTATACTCGACGCCAATGACGCCGCCGCCGACCACGATCATGGTCTTGGGAATGACGGGCATCTGCAAAATCTGATCGCTGTTGATGATGGTGGTGTTGTTGAAGGGCACGAGCGACGTGGACGCGGGCTTTGTGCCGGTGGCAATGATGATGTTTGCGGCTTCGTATTCAGCCTGGCCGCGCGAACCGGCGACGTGGACGCGGTGCGGATCCGCAAAGCTGCCTATACCAGTGAAAACCTCGATGCCGTTGCGCGAGAGTTGTGCGCGAGTGACATCTATCTCGGTTTTGATCACATGCTGCGCGCGGAACGCCAGGTCCGCCATGGTGATCTGTTCCTTGACGCGGTAGTTGACGCCGTAAATGCCCTGGTAGTGAAAGCCGGAGAGATGCAGGACTGCTTCACGGATGGTTTTGCTGGGGATGGTCCCCGTGTTGATTGCCGTGCCGCCGATGACTTCGAGTTTTTCGACGAGAGCGGCGCGCTTGCCAAACTTGACGGCTTGAATCGCCGCGCGTTGACCCGCGGGGCCGGAGCCGAGGACGATAAGATCGTAACTTTCCATAGGGCTATCTTGCGAATTCGAAGGAAAATGCCGGGCAAGTATACCACCGCCAAAATATTTATCGGAGACCAGGTACTATTTTAGACGGCGGCGTAAAGGCTCATTCGTAACGAAGTGCGACCACGGGATCCACGCGTATGGCGCGACGCGCGGGGATATAGCAGGCCAGCAGTGCGACGCTCATGAGCAGCAATGCTACGCCGCCGAAGGTAAGGGGGTCTGTTGGTTTCACTCCATAGAGCAAGCTGGAGATGACGCTTGTAAACGCGAACGCGCCAATGATCCCCAGCGCCACTCCGGAAAGAGCAAGCTGTGCTCCACGACCGATGACGAGTTTCCAGATGTCGCGTGGCTCCGCGCCAAGCGCCATGCGTATGCCAATTTCGTTGGTGCGCAGGCTGACGACGTAGCTCATTACACCGTAAATACCCATCGCGGCAAGCAGGAGTGCGAGACCGGCAAAAATTCCAAGAAGAAAAGTGGAGAACCGGCGAGGAGAAACGGAATCGGAGAGCAGATTATCGAGCGTCATCACGTGCGTTACCGGGAGAGTTGCATCGAATTTTTGAACCTCCGCGATTGCCGACTGTGCCAAGGCTGCGGGATCGGATGCTGTGCGGACAACGAGATAACGTGGCCAACCGCCCGTAAAATACATGTCTAGAGTTGGTTCGGCTTCGAGCCCGTACTGATGGACGTTTCCCACGACGCCTACGATCGTGGACCAGCAGGGCGTGGGATCGAGAGAACAGAGATTGACGCGCTTCCCGAGTGGATCGCCCGAGAAAAATCTTTTCGCGATGGCTTCGTTCACAACGACATTCCGTCCGTCATAGTCGTGCGCGTCCAGCAGGCGGCCCATGCGCAGGGGGATGCCCATCGCGGCAAAATATCCGGGGCTGACGACACGCGTTTCGGCAATAGGGCGCATCCCATTTGCGGGAAGCGGCTGCCCGTCAATCACAAAGCGCGACGCGGCCCGCATGGCATTGCCCAGCGGCATTACCGAGATTCCGCCAACCGATTCCACGCCGGGCAATCCCTGAATGTTGCGGGAAAGCTCATCGAATTGCACAGACTGCTTTCGATTCCGCTCAATCTGTTGTGCGAGCGTTAGCTTGCCAGCTTCGGCGTTCGGCAACTGAGGCAGGTCTACTTCCATGGACAGAATATGATCGCTCTGAAAACCGGGACTCTCTTCCAGCAAGCGATGGAAACTGCGAATGAGCAAGCCTGCTCCGATGAGCGGGATCAGCGCGAGAGCAATTTCCGAGACGACCAGAAGGCTGCGGAGTTTTTGTCCACCAGCCGCGCCGGCGTTCCTGGTGCCTTCTTTCAGAATCCCTTGCAAGTCTAGTTTCAGAGTTTGAATCGCGGGAATGAGTCCACAGACGATGCCGGCGAGAAAGCTCACGGCCAGCGTGAAGGCCAGGACCCAGCCGTTCAGACCTACCTTTTTCACGCTCTCGAGGTCGCGTGGGATAAATGCCGAGAGTGCGCGAAGGCCGGAGTCCGCGAGGAAAATGCCCAGCGCGCCGCCCAGCAGGGAGAGCACGATGCTTTCTGTCAGCAATTGTCCAAGAAGCCTGAATCGGCTGGCGCCTAACGCGACGCGCAACGCGATTTCTTTTTGGCGCACGGCGTTGCGGGCCAGCAACAGGTTGACGATGTTGGCGCACGCTACGAGGAGAACAAGTCCCACAGCGCCGAACAAAACCAAAAGAGCCGTGCGCATCTTGACGGCAGAGGGATTCTGCATAGGGGTGATCAGCACACCAATGTTTTTGTGAGTGTCCGGAAATGCTTGTTCTTCGTGGCGATTCAACGTAACAAGTTCGGCCTGCGCTTGCGAAATGCTGACCTCGGGTTTCAAGCGCGCAATGATGCTGAAGTCGTGATGCAGGTGGCTGGTCAGGTCGTCGCCGTACTGGCTGGGCGAAATCCAAATGTCCGTCGAAGGAGCAAGCGGAAAGGAGGCTGGCAGAACGCCGGCGATCAGATAGCCCGTTCCATCCAGTTTGAGCGTGCGCCCGATGATCGAAGGATCGGATCCAAAATGATTTCGCCACAAATGATGGCTGAGCAGCACCACGTGTGGGCTTCCGGGTTTGTCTTCCTCTGTTGTGAACAGGCGCCCGGCAACCGGCTGAATTCCGAGCAATGGAAAAAGTCCTGAAGTGGCAATCCGCGATTCCAGACGCTCGGGTTGCCCCGCGTCCGTCAGGTTAAATCCGGTGGGGATATCAACGTACGCGCCCATGCTGGAGAAACTTTTTGCCTGGCGCTGAAAGTCTAGAAAATCACCCGAGGAATTGGGGATCTGCGGAAACGCCGGGAGGTAAGTGTTCCAGACTTGAACGAGCGAGGCCGGATCGGGGTAGGGAAGCGGCCGGAGCAAGACGCCTTGCACGACGCTAAAAATCGCGGTATTCGCGCCGATGCCGAGCCCGAGTGTAAGTATCGCGACGACGGTGAATCCTGGGCTCTTGCGAAGCGCCCGGAACGCGTGCTGCACGTCTCTTAAAAGGGTTTCCAACGTGTCCCCCTGCCGGAGTCACTGCTGCAAGTATAGACGCGCGCGCCTCCGCCGCGTTTCGGAAGTTCATTAGAGGCTTGCGGGGCAAGTTATGGTGCAGGTTAAGGGGCCGGGGCAATGGCGCGAGATAGGAACGCGAGCATCGCCGGCAGATGTTCTGCGAAATAGGTCCAGTCGTGCCCGCCCGGATACAAATGAAATTCATGGGCAATGTGGCGCGAGGTGAGCCGCTTGTCCAGGGCCTGCGCGCCAGATTCAAAACCGTAATCGTCTTCCGAGCCACAATCAAAATAGATCTTTAATCCGGCAAGATTTGCGGTGCTCGCGATTGTGACGGGATCATTCTGCCTCCAGAACGCCGCATCAAACGGCGAGCCAAAGGCGCTGCCGAGAACGCTGAGCATTTGCATGTGCTGTGAATTCGCAGCGCCGATATTGGGAACTTTTTCAATGAGCGCGGCGCTGTGCGCGCCAACGGCAGCGAAAAGCTGCGGATGCCGGAAAGCGATGTGCAATGCGCCGTATCCGCCCATGGAAATTCCGGCAATGCCGCGGAAAGCGCGTCCTGCCTTCGTGCGATAGCGCTTCTCAACTCCGGGCAGAAATTCCTGAATGAAAAACTCCTCGTACCTGCTCTTGCCGTCGCGGGAATTAATGTAGAAGCTAGCGCCGGCGGCGGGCGTGACGATCAAAAACTCGGCAACCTGTTTTTGCTCCCATAAATCCTGGACGAGATTCATTCCGCCGGAATGGATGAGGAATTGGTCGTTGTCGCCGAGCCCGTGAAGCAAATACAGGATGGGGTAGCGGCGGGTCTTCTCCGAGTCATAGCTTGGAGGAAGCACCACGCAGTAGGGCACATCGCGCCCCAGGATTTTGCTCTGGATGGAAACGCATTCGGCGCGCGCGGCGGCCGAAGATGTAGGCGCTGACAGAATAGAAACTGCGGAGACCACGAGGAGCGCCCTCAACGCAGCGCGCCAGAATTTACTCATACCGCAGAGCCTCGACCGGATTGAGCCGCGCAGCGCGCGACGCCGGATAAAGACCAGCGACGAGGCTGACCAGAACGGCGATGCCAATCGCAGAAAGCACAAGCCACCACGGCACGGAAAAAACGTCGGCGGAAGGCAGGCTCTGTCGCTTCAAATATATGTTTGTTCCGATGGTAACGGCGCGACCGACGAGCCAGCCAAACCCTACGCCGAGAATGCCGCCGAGTAAGCCCATCACGCCAGCTTCCACGAAAAAGAGTTGCTTCACGTCGCGATCCGCGGCGCCTAGCGCTTTCAGGATTCCAATCTCGCGCCGCCTCTCCAGAATGGCCATCACCAGCGTGTTAATGATGCCCAGCGTGGCCACGGCCAGAGCGAGGCTGCCGAAAATGAAGAGCAGCATGTCAAAAATCGTGAAAAACACCCGCAGGTTCTTCGTGGCATCCAGCAGTGAAAAAGTGCCGAAGCCCATATTCTTGATGGCCGTCTCGATGCCCTCAACCATCGAGGGAGTCTTTGCTCGCACGGTGAGGCTGGCATAGACGGGCTTCTTGCTGGTGGCGCGAACCGCGTCGCGCAGGTCGTTTACCTGGGCGGCGCGAAGCGTGGAAGCCACATTCTGCGGAATCAGAAGCCGGCCGCTGCCAAATCCGCCGAAGCCCGCCGCGGGTTCCGTCTCGATGATGCCTACGATGTGCAGTGTCTTCTCGCGCGGCACAATCGAGAATCCGCCGGCGTTGTCATCGGTGGAGTCGCTTCCCTTGGCGCCGCCTTCCGTTGAAGGCGGCAGGGCCTGACGCTCGGCGTAACGCAGCATCACATCCTTGCCAATCAGGCTATTGGGCTGCGAAGAAAGATCGCGGGCAAATTCAATCTGCAAAATGGCCTCGTCAGCATCCGGCGACGAAAAAAAATTGCCTTGCATTCCGTCGAATGAACCGTTGCCTTGTGAGGACGCCGGGATTCCCGCGACGATAGTCGAATAAGGATTTCCGTTGAAGCGGACTTCGGTCGGAAATCGAATCTGCGAGTAGACTTCAACGACATTCGGCAACTTTTCGAAGTCTTTTTTCGCATCATCGTCCAGCGGGCGCGCATCCTTTGCCGGAGAGGTTTCCGCGGGCTGCCGGCGGCTTGACGGCAGGCTTCGGCGCTGCGTAACGACGACGGTATCGAACAAGCCCGAATTGGAAAGGCGCTTGGTGGCCAGCGACTGCAATCCGATACCGAGCGAAAGCCATGCGACCAGCGAGGCCACTCCCACCGCGACGCCCAGCGTGGTCAGAGAGCTTCGCAGGATGGCTTCGCGGAGATTTCGCAGCGCCAGTTCGGCGAGGTCGCTGGCCTTCATGATTTCACCCCGTCGCTCAGCAATTTTCCGTCGGCCAGCGCGACGATGCGGTCGGCGAAGCGCTCCGCGAGCGGACGCTCGTGCGTCACCATGATGATCGTCATGCCAAGATTCTGTTGAATTTCTTTCAGCAGAAGCATGATGGTTTCGCCTGTCGCGCTATCCAGGTTTCCCGTCGGCTCGTCCGCAAACAAAATAGTCGGCCGGTTCACGAGCGCGCGAGCCAGCGCCGCCCGTTGCTGCTCGCCGCCGGACATTTCGCTTGGCCTATGCCCGAGCCGCTTTTCCAACCGCACCCGCTGCAAGGATTCCTGCACGCGCGCGCCACGCTCGGCTCGATCCACTTCCGCAAGCCGCAGAGGCAATTCCACATTTTCCTCCAGCGTCATGCGCGGCAACAAATTGAACGATTGAAACACCATGCCCACCGTCCGGCTGCGATAGCGCGCCAGCTCGAGCGAACTCAGCTCCGAAAGATTCCGCCCGTTTGCAAAAATCGCTCCGCCGCTTGGACGGTCCAGCCCAGCCATCAAATTCAGGAGCGTGGATTTCCCCGACCCCGAACTTCCCAACAGCGCCACAAACTCCCCCGCGCGAATCTCCAGCGTCACGCCGTCGACCGCCCGAATAAGCGCAGTACCCATTTCATAGTGCCGCGAAACCCTGTCCGCGCGCACCGCAAAACCGTTTCCCGTGGTCATCATCGTTCCTCGATGTTACTACGCAACGCGCGGCCCTATAGTTACGAACTCTTTCGGCCGCCCGGTATTTTTCAAATTCTCTTGACAAGGGAAAATCATCCTGCTAGTTTCGTAGCAGAAGTGCTAGAAAAATAGCATATGAACGCAAAACCCAAGCCAATCGCCCTTTCCCGCCGCGAGCGCCAGATCATGGACATCCTGTACAAACTCGAGCGCGCTTCCGTCGGTCAGGTCCTTGCCGGGATGTCCGGCAGTCCCAGCTATTCCACGGTTCGCGCCCAGTTGCGCGTCCTCGAGGAAAAGGGACACGTCCGCCACGAGGAACATGGTTTGCGCTACGTCTACCTTCCCGCCATTCCTCGCGACGTCGCGCGCCGCTCGGCTCTTCGCCATCTCGTCGACACTTTTTTTGACGGCTCGACGGAAAAAGTGGTGGCGGCGCTGCTTGGCGGAGAGGTCGCGCGCATTTCCCCGGAAGAATTCGACCGTCTCGCCCGCCTTGTTGCAAAAAGCCGGAAGGAGAGCGGAACATGAGCCTGCCAGCCCATCCCGAGTTCGCAATCACCTTTCTTCTCGCGTGCTTTGCCAAGGCCACTATTCTCCTGACAGGCGCGTGGGCCGTCAGCATCGCTCTGCGCCGCCGTTCTTCAGCGCTCCGTCATCACGTCTGGGCGGCCGCGATTCTCGCTTCTACCGCGCTTCCATTCTTTGTGCTGTTGCTTCCTGCCTGGCATTCGACAGCGCTCGGCAATGCCGCCGCTCTTTGGAACCCTGCGCACCCCGGCGCGTTGCGTACCTCCATCCCGACAGTCCCCGCAACAACGGTTCAAGTCGCTGCCTCCTCCAGTGTGGCCGGCAAATTGGCGCTTTTCGCTTTTCTCGTCTGGGCTCTCGGCTTTGTGTTGATGGCTCTGCGGCTTTTTGCCGGCTTGGGCCGCCTCGCCTGGGTGTCCATGCGCGCACACCCTCTCTTTGAAGACGATTGGATGAGCCATGTCTTACAGCTCTCCAAATTGTTTGTCGTCGCGCGTTCGGTCCGTCTACTGCAGAGCGGCAGCTCCGCCACCATGCCGCTCACCTGGGGAATTTTTCGCCCCGCCATCGTCCTGCCCATGGGAGCCGCCCGTTGGTCTCAAGAACGGCGTCGCATCGTTCTCTCCCACGAACTCGCGCACATCGCGCGGCACGACTGGACATTGCAAATCTGTGCCGAACTCGCGCGGGCCCTCTACTGGTTTCATCCACTCCTCTGGCTGGCCGCTGCGCGCCTCCGTCAGGAAAGCGAACGAGCCTGCGACGATGCCGTCCTGCTTTCCGGCGTCGCGCCTTCCCACTACGCCAGCCAGTTACTCGATCTCGCAAGGACGCTCAAAAACTCAGGCCGCGCCTGGTCCACTGCTCTGGCCATCGCGCGGCCGTCAAATCTTGAAAGGAGATTCGCCGCTATGTTGAATCCGTCGATCAATCGCCGTCATTTGTCCACGAGAACGAAAATCCTGGTCCCTCTTTTCGCAGTCATTCTGCTGCTTCCCCTTGCCGCGCTGCGCCTTACCGCGCAGAATCTCGCGGGCAAAACTTCAGGCTCCATTCACGATCCCAGTGGAACTGGCGTTGCCAACGCGACCATCATTATGACCAATCACGAAGCCAACACCATTGACATGACGGTTTCTGACCGCGACGGTAATTTCAGTTTCAAGCCGCTGCCGGCCGGAAATTACGAGCTGCAGGTTTTAAAGCCGGGCTTCAAAGCCTACCGGATGGCGGTCGTCTCGCTCGACGCGGGACGCGACTTTTCTGGATTATTCAACCTGGAAGTTGGAGAGATTACCGAGCATGTGGTGGTAGTCCCCGCGGGCTTGGCGAAAACTCCCGTCGTTGAGGCGGCCGAAGGCAAGCCATCGCGGATCAGGCTCGGCGGCAACGTAGAGGCTGCGAAAGTATTGTCGAGAGTCCAGCCGGTCTATCCCGAATCGGCGAAGGCCGCCGGAATCCAGGGCACCGTGGTCCTCCACGCAGTCATCGGCAAGGACGGCAAGCCTCTCTCTCTTCACGTCACGAACGGTCAAGTGGATCCGGATCTTGCGCGCTCTGCGGTCGAAGCCGTCAGCCAATGGCGTTACGAGCCGACGTTGCTGAATGGAGAACCTATCGAAGTAGATACGACGATTGATATTGTTTATTCTCTCCAACCGTAGATTCTGGGCCGATTTTTTTGCAGTTCCGGAGCTGCTTGCGTTCGTCGGCCAGGGGTCCTTCATTTACTCAAGGGCCTCGGGCGGCGTTCGTTGACGCCGTTGTCGCGCCGATGTTACGCTCGCGCTGACTCTGGCACCGCATGCGCGCCCTCGACCTGATCCGCAAAAAACGCGATTCCGCCGAACTGTCCAGCGAAGAGATTCATTTTCTGATCTCGGGTTATACGCGCGCCGAGATTCCGGATTACCAGATGGCCGCATGGCTCATGGCCACGTGGATTCGCGGCATGGGCCGCGCGGAACGTGCCGCGCTCACCGAAGCCATGCTTCATTCCGGCCAGATCCTCGATCTCTCGAGCATTCCGGGCAGGAAGGTAGACAAGCACTCGACGGGAGGCGTCGGCGATAAAACCTCTCTAATCCTCGCTCCCATCGTGGCTGCAGGCGGGCTTACCGTTCCGATGATCAGCGGCCGCGGACTTGGCCACACTGGGGGAACGCTCGACAAACTCGAATGCATTCCCGGCTTTAACGTGAATCTCAATCTGGAGGAGTTTATCCGCGTTCTCCGGGAATGCGGTATGGGGCTTATTGGGCAGACTACGGAAATCGCGCCAGCGGACAAAAAAATCTATGCGCTTCGCGACGCGACTTCGACGGTGGAAAACATCGGATTGATCTGCGCTTCGATCATGAGCAAAAAGCTGGCGGAGGGAATCGACGCGCTTGTGCTGGACGTGAAAACGGGTTCCGGCGCGTTTATGAAAAGCGAAGAGGATTCGGTGCGGCTGGCGGAAGTTATGGTGGAAACCGGGGAGCGTATGGGCAAAAAAATGGTCGCGCTCATCACGGACATGAACCAGCCTCTTGGCCGCATGGCCGGGCACGCGAATGAAGTTATCGAGTGCATAGACGTTTTAAACGGCGGCGGCCCGGCCGATCTTCGTGAGCTGAGCTTGGAGCTTTCAGCGTGGATGTTTTATTTAGGCGAGCGCACCAAATCCGTCGACGAAGGCCGCAAACTCTCAGCAGAGATCATCGCGACCGGCAAAGCGAGGGAAAAATTCAAGCAGGGCATCCGCCTGCAGGGCGGCGATGAACGCGTCGTAGAGAATCCTGCTCTCCTTCCGAAAGCGACCTCGCACGTGGATGTAACCAGTTCCGCCGCCGGATTCATCACGGCGATCGATTGTGAAGCGTTGGGCAAAGCGCTGGCCACGCTGGGAGGCGGCCGCGAAAAAAAAGAAGACAGCATTGATCATGCTGTTGGCCTCGAATTCCACAAGCGCATCGGGGACCGCGTAGAAAAAGAAGGGTCTCTGGCGACAATTCATTACAATAGCGGCACAAAACTGGCGGAAGCGAAAGCGCGAATTGCCGGGAGCTATCAGATCGGCGAAGCTGCGCCCAGGGAAAAGCTGCCGCTCATTCGCCGCATACTTGGGGCCTAATGCGGATGTCACAATTTCGCGCGCATCTTTAAAGAGCAGCACCGCAAACAGAAAGAGGTCAGCGCATGGGACGCTACACCGGGATACTCGGCCTGCTCACGATGCTCGGCCTCGCGTTTATTTTTTCTACAGATCGCAAAGCCATCAAGATTAAAACCGTGGCGTGGGGTCTCGGCTTGCAGATCGTTCTCGGTATCTTCGTTTTGCGCGTCCCGGCTGGCCGGATTATTTTTCAGACGCTCGGAAACGGCGCGAAGCATCTCCTCGACTTCTCCTACGTTGGCTCGACCTTTGTGTTCGGCGAACTCGGCAAGTCCGACTCCAGCCTCGGCCTTATCTTTGCGTTCCAGGTGCTGCCCACGATTATCTTCATCGCCGCGTTTTTCGCGGTCCTCTATTACCTCGGCATCATGCAGCTCATCATCCGCGCCGCGGCCTGGTTGATGACAAAGATTATGGGTGCGAGCGGGGCCGAGTCCCTGAACATCGCCGCCAGCATCTTCATGGGTCAGACGGAAGCGCCCCTCACGATCCGCCCGTTTCTGCCGAAACTCACCAAGTCCGAATTGATGACCGTCATGACCAGCGGCATGGCCCACATCTCCGGCGGCATGATGGCCGCATACATTCACGTCGGCGGCGCCAATCCCACGAATTTATTGACCGCCGTTATCATGACGGCTCCCGGAACTCTGTTGGTGGCCAAGATGCTCGTCCCCGAAACGGAAGTGCCGCTTACCGCAGGCCGCGTTGAGATGCCCGCTGGCGAAAAAGAATCGAATATTCTCGGGGCCATCGCGCGCGGGACCGTGGACGGTTTGCACCTGGCACTCAACGTCGGCGCCATGCTCATCGTTTTTTTGGCCCTGCTCGCTCTTCTCAACGCCATGATGGGTTGGGTCCATATCCACATCTCCTGGTTTCCCTACAATCTGCAGGAAGTCCTCGGCTGGATTTTCGCGCCGATCGCCTGGCTGATCGGCGTGCCGTGGCATGACGCCCCGCACATCGGAGATCTACTCGGACTCCGCATGGTCACCAACGAATTCGTGGCTTTCAGAGACCTTGGCACAATGAAAGCCGCGCTCGATCCGCGCACCTTCACGATCGCCACATTCGCGCTTTGCGGCTTCGCGAACTTCAGCTCCATCGGCATCCAAATCGGCGGCATTGGTGCGCTGGCTCCCGAACAGCGCGGCCAGTTGGCCAAATTCGGCATAAGGGCCATGCTGGCCGGCACCATGGCCAATCTAATGTCTGCCTCCATAGTCGGCATCCTCTCGTGACCGGCCGCGTCCTCGCTTTGCAAAATCCACGACAGCGAGAATGGGGACAACTATTACGGGCTGTCTCTTGCCGTTAGCGTATTTGGGCCAGCTCAAGTTAAAATTCCATTCCAAAGCGCATGAGCCCAAGACGCAAGTCTTCTCCAAAACCAAAGTCCGCCGGTGAATTCGAAAACGCCGAGGCCGCCGCACAATTTATTTTTTCAAAAACGCAACTCCGTCCCAAGATCGCGCTGGTTCTTGGTTCCGGACTTGGTGCCTTCGCCGACGAATTCGAAACTCCTAAAAAGATTCCCTACGCGGAAATCCCCAACTTCCCTCGCTCGACCGCCATTGGCCACGCCGGCAAACTCGTCGTCGGTAAGGTCGGCGACGTCGAAGTTGCTGCCATGCAGGGCCGCGTCCATCTCTATGAAGGCTATTCCGCCAGGGAGGTAGCCTTTCCCATCCGCGTGTTTGCACGCATGGGCGTGCGGGCCATCATCCTGACTAATGCTGCCGGCGGTATCAAGCGTGAATTTGTCCAAGGCACACTCGTGGTGATCAGGGACCACATCAATCTGCAAGGCGTAACTCCTTTGACTGGCCCCAACGACGACCGCTTCGGAGCGCGCTTCCCCGACATGACGGTCGCTTACGACAGAAGGTTCCGCGAAATGACAGTGGGCGCGGGCAACCGCAACGGAGTTGGCCTTTACGAAGGCGTTTACGCCGCTTTACCCGGGCCAAGCTACGAAACGCCTGCCGAAATCCGCTATTTGCGCTCCATCGGCGCGGACCTGGTGGGCATGTCCACGGTCCCCGAAGTGATCGCCGCGCGCCACAGCGGCATGCGCGTCCTCGGCATATCCTGCGTGACTAACGCCGCCGCCGGCATTCTCGATCAACCCCTCGATCACAAAGAAGTGATGGAAACCGGCGAACGCGTTCGCGAACAATTCATCTCGTTGCTCAAAATTGTCATTCCGCGTATCGCAGCGGAAATTGGCTGAGCAAGAGTTTTCTGGAGGGCTTTACCTTGGCAGATCACAACGCACTGATGGAAGCTGCACAGCAATCCCGCGAAAGCGCCCATGCTCCTTATTCGAATTTCCGCGTCGGCGCCGCCCTGCGCGCCAACTCCGGCCGCATCTTCGGCGGCTGCAACGTGGAGAACTCCACCTACGGCCTCACGGTCTGCGCGGAACGCGTAGCCATCTTCAAGGCCATTAGCGAAGGTGAACGCGGTTTCGACGCCATCGCTGTCGTCGCGGACACCGAAACGCTTACGCCGCCGTGTGGCGCATGCCGCCAGCTCATCTGGGAATTTTGCGGCGATGTGCCGGTGATTCTTTCCAATTTGAAAGGCAAGACGGAAACAATCCAGATGCGCGATCTTTTTCCCAGGCCATTCGATTCGTCAAATCTTTAGACGCGGCCAGCCGGTCGCGAGAAGCTTTTATCGAGGCAAGCAAAATGCGCCGCACCCTGGAAACTGTTTTTGCTAGCACCGTGATTTGCATCATTGTTTTGGCCGCCGCTCCCGTTGCCGCCGCACAGACCCCGCCGAAAGAAGCTGTCAACAGCGATCTGGTAATCACCCACGCCACGATTGTCACGATGGACCCGCAACGCCGCGTCATTGAAGACGGCGTCATCGCCGTAAATGGCGACACCATCGCGTTCGTGGGAACCCCCGGCGAATTTCTCATGAGCGCGCCGAAAGGCCGCAACATAGGTCAAACCGTTGATGCAAAGGGCGCGCTTGTTCTTCCGGGCTTCATCAACGGCCACACCCACGCCGCCATGACGCTCCTGCGCGGACTCCACGATGACGTGACACTCGACGACTGGCTCCGCAAATATATTTTCCCCGCCGAAGCGAAAAACGTGACGGAAGACTTCGTCCGTTGGGGCACGCGTCTTGGCGCAGCCGAGATGATTCGAAGCGGCGTAACCACCTTCGCCGACATGTATTATTTTGAAGACGCCGTCGCCGAAGAAACGAAAGCCGCAGGAATGCGTGGTGTCCTCGGCGAAACCTTCATCGACTTTCCCGCGCCCGACAACAAAACCAACGCCGCCATGCTCGACTACACCGAGAAATTTCTGAGGCGCTGGCAGAATGATCCCCTTATCCATGCCGCTTCCGCCCCGCATTCGATTTATACCTGTTCGCCGAAAACTCTTCAGGACTCTGCCGCGCTGGCCCGCAAATATCACGCGCCGATTCTGATCCACGTAGCCGAAATGAAAAAAGAACTGGACGACAGCCTGAAGCAAAACTCCCTCACGCCAGTCCAATATCTCGAAAAGCTGGGAATTCTCGGCAACGATGTCATCGCAGCCCACTGCATCTTCGTCGACGCCGACGACCGGAAAACTCTCGCGAATCGGCAAGTGGGCTGCGTTCACAATCCGTCGAGCAACATGATGCTCGCGAGTGGCGTGGCTCCGGTGGTCGAGGAGCGCGCCGCAGGCATCGCGGTCGGCCTCGGTACCGACGGCCCGGCTGGCAGCAACAACGACCTCGACCTCATGGAAGAAATGGACCTCGCCGCGAAGCTGCAAAAAATCACCAAGATGGATCCACGCGCGCTCGGCGCCCAGGCCGTAGTCGAAATGGCCACCATCGAAGGTGCCAAAGCTGTGCACCTGGAAAAAGAAATCGGCTCGCTCGAAACAGGGAAAAAGGCTGACATCATTTTGATCGGCCTCGACGAGCCCAACGCCGTACCCATGTACGATGTTTACGCCCAACTGGCCTACGCGTTGAAGGGCGGTGACGTCGAAACCGTCATCATCGGCGGCAAGGTCATCATGCGTGACAAAAAGCTTCTCACCATCAACGAACCTGCTGTCCTCGCCAAAGCCCGCGAATACGGCAAAAAAGTGGAAACCTCGCTAAAATAAGCGCGGCAAAGCCAACGATGAAATCTTCTTACAACGCAATCGCAGGCCAGAGCGTCGAGCGTCTCGCTGCCCTCAGCGACGGCATCTTCGGCGTCGCCATGACCCTGCTTCTGCTGGAACTTCACGCCCCGCTTAAGGAATCAATTCACAGCGAAGCCGATTTGCTTCACGCTTTGGCCGCGCTGTCCCCGCAACTTCTCGTCTACCTGATGAGCTTTCTCACCCTCGGCATTTTCTGGGTCGGCCAGCAAACTCAGCTCAATCACATCGAACGCTCCGACCGCCATTTCTCGTGGATTCATCTCGCATTTCTTTTTTGTGTGACTCTCATGCCGTTTTCCACCAGGGTCCTTGCCGAGTTCATTACCTATCGCACCGCGCTCTTTGCGTATTGGGCAAATATCCTGATTCTGGGCGCGACGCTCTTCCTGAGCTGGGGCCGCGCTACAAAAGCTGCTCTCATCAGGGATGATGTCTCCGCGGAAGTGCCGCGCGCCATTTGCCGCCGCATCCTGATCGCGCAATCGCTCTACGCGTTGGGAGCATTGCTTTGCATTTTCAGCACATACTGGAGCATCGGCTTCATCGTTCTGTTGCAGCTCAACTATGCGATCGCTCCGCAGTTTGGAAAAAAAAAGAGTGAATAGTCTTTTCGCGACAGGTGGGATCCTTGGCTGAAGAAAAATACGCCGGATACTTAAGAACAGCAATCGAAGAAGCCCGCAGTGGGCTTGCCGAAGGCGGCATTCCCATTGGCGCCGCTCTCTACGATAGCGCCGGAAAACTTCTCGGCAGCGGACACAACCGCCGCGTGCAGGACAACGACCCCTCTGCGCACGGCGAGACGGACGCATTTCGCAAAGCAGGCCGCCAGCGCATCTATCGCGACAAAATCATGGTGACCACGCTCGCACCCTGCTGGTATTGCAGCGGCCTGATCCGCCAATTCGGAATCGGAACGGTTATCGTCGGCGAGTCCGTCAACTTCCGCGGCGGCATCGACTGGCTTCAGGAAAACGGAATCAAAGTCGTCGACCTTGCGTCTCACCAATGTGTGCAGATGCTCGCCAAATTCATCGCCGCAAATCCCGCCCTGTGGCATGAAGACATCGGCCAAGAGTAATTTGCGTTCCGCAGCGATTCGTCTTCGAACAAGTCGGCAGGTGAAACTCGAATGATTCCCAAATTACGCTGCAAAAATTGGTTTCTCTGGCTTTTCAGCGGCGTCGCAGCCGCAATGCTGTTGATCGCGCTGCGCGCGAACGCCTCCCCCGAAGAAGAAATTGCAAAGCTCGCCGCGCTGATGGACTGGAAGCCAGGAACCGTCGTCGCCGACATCGGCGCAGGAGACGGAAAATATTCGTTTGCTGCCGTTGAGCACGTCGGCTCATCAGGAAAACTCTTTGCAACGGAAATCGACAGAGAAAAACTCGCGAAACTCCGCGAAGAAATCAAGAAACGAAACCTCCAGAACGTGACCGTCATTGAAAGCGCCGAAGCCGAAACAAATCTGCCAGCATCCTGCTGCGATGCGATTTTCCTTCGCCGCGTCTACCATCACATCACGAAGCCACCGGAATTCGACGCCAGCATCCTGCGCTCTCTAAAGCCCGCAGGCAGACTCGCGATCATCGATTTCCCTCCGCACCCCGAATACGGCAAAGTCGTCGGCGTACCGAAAGACCGCGAAGACCACGGCATCCAGCAGAAAATCCTGATCGACGAACTTACGGGCGCAGGCTTTCAGCTCGAAAAAATCGTGAGAGATTGGCCTACCAGCGACTATTGCGTCTTATTTGTGAAGAAATGAGCCTGTCGTGGCGAACCTTTAGATTCGCCAGCCGTTCAAGCATCCATATACGTATCGTATTTGACCGCAATATCGCGCACTTCCTGAAGCGTCATGTCGCGAAGGATTTTCCCATCTTCAAGAATCGTTTCCAGTGCGTTGACGCCGAGCGTCGAGCTGTCCGGATTGGGCGAATCGTTATCCACTTCCACGGTGAAAAAGTCTTTTCCGCTGCGGATCAAATTAAACCGCCCTCCTTTGCTGGCTTTCGTCGGATCGGTCTTGGGATTCTTGTAAACGTTGTGCCACTTCCCCCCGCGATCGATCGCCGAACATTTCAGCGCGAATCGCAGAGTGTCGCGATTCACCTGTTGCAGCAACGCCCCTCCCATTCCGTAGCTCCAGATATCCTGCGACCATCCTTTGCGCGTGAGCTGCCCCGTGATGTTTTGAATCGTGTAGTAGTTCACGCCGTCACCCTGGAGAAAACGGATGCACGGAACGGTAACCTTCCATCCCTTTTTGTTGACCTCATATCCGAAAACTTCGGCCACGATTTTGAACAGTTCTTCGAGGACGGCAACCGCATCGCCGGAGTCCGGCCGAATAACCAATGTTCCATTGCGTTGAAGAATTTTTTCGCGCAATGCCCCGCCCCAAAGATTACGAACCGCGTTGTAAATATCGTAGGAATCGCTGACGCAAGCCACGACACCTTCCGGGCAATTCTCCAGTATGTTGGCGTAAGCCTGCCCCTCGTTCGCTTCGCCCCATGCCGTGATGGTCGAGTGCTCCGAGGCTGGAATTGCGTAACCAGCGCAGTTCAACGGATCGGTTGCTGTCAAATCATCCGCCGAATAAAACTGGTTGAGCAGTTGAATAGCGGCAATCGTATCCGTGCCCACGAAATTAATCAGATGAGCGGCTCCGCCAATGGCAGCCGATTCTTTCGAAGAGACCCCGCGAAACCCAAAATCAATCAGTTTCAATGGCAGAAGCGAAGGGTCGCCAGTCCGCACAAGCGCTTTTCCAATAACTTGCTTGATAGCCCGCGAAATCGTCGCCACTGTAATCGGATACCACACTTGAAGAAGCACGGTTTCCGCCCAGTTGGTCAGCCAGTAGAACTCCGGATCGGTATTCTCGATGGTTACAAGGGCGTTGTGGCTTTTGACGACGGTGCCTTCCTTGACAGCGCGGATCCGTAGCGGAAGACGCCCCCCATGCTTCGCATAGAGCGATTTAAATCCCTCATAGTTGAAAGTTTTAGGATGCCCGCCGTAGTGCCCGTGCGCAAACCGCCGCGCTTCCTCAATGTCTTCAGGCGTAAAAACTTGCCCTGCGAAATTGGACTTAACAATGTACTGGAGCATCGCCAGCATGGTCTCTTCGAACATCCCACCGCGCGACTCGATGTAGGAATAGATATGCCGCGTGTCCGGAGGGTACTGCCACCAATGCGTCAGCTTGTAGGAGTCAGTATTGAGTATCGGATTCAACCGCAGGGACTGCATGGCGCTCCTTCGGACAAGTCACAATTGCCATAAGCGGGGAGTTGGCGGATGCCCACCACCAATAGAATAGCAGATCAAAAACAACAGTCTGCCATACTTGTATAGTGAGGTGGCCATGCTTGCCATACGGCTTCCGCAGTCTATCGAGAAACGCCTGGAAAACTCGCACGCCGCACCGGGCGAACGAAGACCTTCTACGTCCGCGAAGCCATTTTGCAGTATCTCGAAGATCTTGAAGACATCTACCTCGCCGAAGACCGCCTGGAACGTATCCGCGGCGGGGAAGAATCCACGATTCCATTGGAAGAATTGATGAATCGTCATGGCATTCAGAATTGAGTTCTCAGCGGATGCGGACAGGGAACTTAGTAGACTTGACCTGCCGAACAGCAGACGCATTCTGAAGTTCCCTCACGAACGCATAGCTAAGCTGGACAATCCGCGCAGCTTCGGAAAGGCCCTCCAGGGTCAGCGTTTTGGGGAATTCTGGAGGTATCGGGTGGGGGATTTTAGGGTCATTTGCAAGATTGAGGACACCCGGTTGGTCGTTTAGTCCTTCGCATTGGAAATCGAAGAGAGATTTACCGCTGGGAGCGTTGAAGGCCTGTTGAAGTTTGCCTCACCACTTCATTCGTGGCGATAAGCCAGGTTGTCAAAGCGCAGAGACTGGCCATTTTTGAGTTCGAAGGCAACGGAGGAACTTGAGTCGAGCCAATTTGTGCGCAGGCGTCGGAGCTCTTTAGACCTCAGGGTGAAAGAGATTCCGCGATCTTCGGGGGAGTGGATGGTGATGGTGGCATCGGAATCGCCACCGTTGTAAACGTCCACGCCAACAAAAATGCTCGGCGAATAAAAACGGAATTCGGCGGATTGCGTTTTCGGATCGGTGAGGGCCAGCGTGAACGTCCCGAACTTGCCGTACGGCGTGCCAATCTGCCACTCGTTTTTGCCCCAATCGATCACTCCCGAAGGATATTGCCCGACCAGCGGTGTCCCCGCCGCAAGATGCGGATCATCAAACGTGATGTAGGACGGACGCGCGTTGCCGCCTTCCCCTTGCACATCGATGTCGCGCGAATCCGTGTGGCGGATGCGTAGGACTTTCTTGGTGTCGTCGAACATATAGCCGGATTGGTCGAGATCCTGTCGAGGCGCAAGCGCTCTTCCCCCCGCGGTGACTGAAGTTGGCGCGAAGTCCAGGCGAAGTACGTCCGTTGAATCTGCATCGAACGTCGAATACGTAACCGAACCCGCTCCATACGAAATTTTAGTAACGGGCGAAAGCGAGCCAAGCAGATGCGATTCCTCAGCTGGCGCCCACTCCGGAACCGCCCAGAATGCATCCATCATTCGGCGCGGCCCGTCAGAAAATTCATCCGTAAACCACCACTGCTCGGTGTACGGAGCGTGTGCTCCGCCAGGAAGTCCCTGAAAATAAGTGACCCAGTTGTAGGAGCGATAGGCAGCTTCTTTATAAGCGACATCACCTGTTGCGGCAAAGTAAAGAGCCTCGACGGCAGCCAGTCGCGCTGTGTGGCTGTCGCAACATTGGTTCGGCAAATTGCAGCAAAACTGCTTGCCGTCGCCTTGTTCTGTCGTGATGGTGGCGCCGTGGATGGAATATTTGGGCCACTTCGGCGTGGTCTTAACCCACTCAATCAAGTGCTTGGCGTGCTCGCGCCACTGCGCATCCTTATCGTGATGCAGCAGAACGTAGCGCGCAAACTCCAGCGGAATCACCTGATTCATGTTCTCCATGCCGGGGCCAACGTCCTCGAAGTAGCCGACCCAGACATTGTTGGTCAGCGGATATTTTTGCAGCCATTGCCACGCGCCTTCGCGAACCGTCTTGTAAGCTGCTACGTCGCCCTGGCCAATGCGAATCAGCTCGTCAAACAGCATGATCGGCTCAACGACGTTCGCGGAATAAGGCGACATCCCTTTCCCGCCTTCGACCTTGCCCGTCCGCGCGGCGCAGCGGAATGGCCATGGAGAATTCTGCGCATCGCCGGCCTTAAAATTTTTCACCAGAGCTTCCGCGCAGCGAATCGCTGCACGCAGATATTTCGTGTTGCCGGTCATTTCATACAAACGCAGATACGCGTAGCCGTCCTCGCCAACCACGTGCGGCTCAACAAAATCCTCGCCATGATTGCTCCACCCCGTGTAACGCCTCGCCCCCGGATTCGCCGACGGATAAGGCACCTGCGCCCAGGCGTAGTTCTCGGGTGTGAGCCCATTCGCAAGCTCGTAGTCCACAAAATTTTCCAGAAACTCCAACGTGTGCGGGTCGCCCGTATAGGGATAAAGCCGCTCAATAAATCCCTGCATCATCGCGCGCAAATATCCGGTCGAGTTGACCCAATGCCACTCCGGCATCATCTCGTACGTCGAGCGGTCGAAATCGAAGCAACAAAAAAAGTAGGGAAGCCTCTGTCGGTTGTACTGATCCCAGATGATGGTCCATTGCGAAAGAAAATAGCCCGAGTAGGAATAACCTGTATCCTGCGGCATCGGCCAGGGCAGAAGTTTTCCCTGCGCATCAAGCTCGACAGCACGTCCGGCAATAGCGGTCTCGTCTAGGGTGGACATCACTTTGAAGGGCTGTTGTTCCTGAGCCGGCAAAAGGCTCGCAGCAAGCAAAAATGCTGTTGCGAGTTTTAGAAAAGTTTTGACGCGTGGCATGCCTGATCACCCATAAGAGCAAGGATTCGGCTAACGATGGCACCAAAAATCTAGCGAGGAGTCAAATCCCCACACGCCGGAAAAGGCGAGTCATCGGTCAACACAAATAGTATCTGGAAATAAGAGCGAGGAAATAATCTGCTGCCGAATCTATCTCGTAAAGATAATCCAGAAGCCGCTAGGAATTCCAGGCGACTTTGGAGAGTTGTTTCTTGCGATCTTGCCATTCTGCACCGATGAGGATGCGTGGAGAAACGTCAATCAGGCGAGGAACCAGGCGGAAGACGGCAGCCGAAGTCCAGGCACGCCCGTCGCGTGTGCGATAGTCGCGGATGTTGAGCGCGTCGGCCATGCTTGAGAAAGAGACATCCTGGACAATCAACTCGGCGAGGAACTTGAGCGTTTGCATTTCGAGCGGGTCGTCTTCAAGGTGATGGCCATCGCCCGAAATTCGCAAACCGAAGGGAATTTCCTCGGAACTGATTGTCTCTTCAGGAGGTTCCGGCGTTGCGGAGGTCTCGATTTCGCGCTCCCATTCCAGCGCGACCAATGTCCAGCCAGCGTCGTGCATTTTGGATAGGTACATCGAGGTCGGCAGGATGGCGACCTTCTCTCGAATTCGTTCATGTTTTTTCATGACTGCCCTCCACGCAATTCCGGCACCGGACACGATTAAACTTTGAGCCAAATGCTACGCGCAATCGAACAACCTATCCAGCTCCACTGCAACTAATAGAACAATAAGGGTTTGCATTCCACTAGGAATCGCGAGATTAGACGCGGATGTCCGCTCTTGGGATAGCGATGTCGCGATGCCGGACATATCGCTGCGAAGCTTGCTGTAAGTCCCGTGCTTGCGGGAGGCTCGCGATTCCAGATCTCCGGACTTAGCGAGCTTCCTGCTCCGTGAAACTTCTTGACTGCCTTGGGGGTTGGAAGAGTATGATTCCGCGGTTGTTAAACCCGCCCAAACCTTCAGGCCGAGTGCCCAGCCCGGAAAGCAATTCGGTGTTTCATGGATAACGACTCACGCCGACTGGAAGAGCGTGCTCCTGTCCACGTAACGGTGGACTTGTCTGGGATGGATATTCACACGGCAGCACAACAGGGCGTCACAGAAAATGTGAGCGCACGGGGCGCCCGCGTGGTAACCAACAAGCCTTTGAATCCCAATGATCATTTAACTGTGAGGTCGCTCCTGGGGAACCTAAGATCAAGAGCCCGCGTGGTTTACTGTCAGCCTTTGGGTTCGGATTCCTTTGCCATTGGGCTGGAATTATTCGTCAGCATCGGCGAATGGACCACGCCGCAGGCCCCGCAGCGCAAAATTGCTTAAGGCTCACTAACTACACCTGAAAACACGACGAAAATCATTTTGGAACCGTTCTGCTGCCTCCATGGCGTCTGTAAGTTGTTGAAAACAAGAGTTTCGAGTTTTTGAGAGACTCTTTCCGCGCCGGTTTTGTATTTAACCTAAAGGTTAAATACAAAACTTCAGCGTGGCGACTTCTTGGCTATCGGCTTCCTACTCGACCGAAACCGACGCGTCGTCCGGAGCGGCGCCCCCTGGAATAACCAGCTGGTTGCAGGCCATACGAAAATTCTCATACCAGGTGCGCGTAAAGCTGCCGAGTAGTTCCTCTACGGTGAGGCCGCCAATCTTGATGCCAGCATGGATGACTTCTCCCCAGGTATGAACGCGGGTACCTACGCCGGCCTGTTCTTCAAAGGTGACCCACTGGGCCATGGCTACGCCAATGGCGTGGTCGATCCACCCTACTTTCTTTCCCGGGACGCATGTGGTAATTACGTGGTCGATTAAGGCGTTAACGGGCCGCAGGATCTCAATTTGCATGTGGCTGCCGGGTTCCCAGGGGCGGCCTTCGCGCCAGCGAATGTCGCCGTAGACGTTGGCGAAGGTATTCCAGCGATGGGAATCGGAAAAAACAAGCCAGGCGAGCGAGGGGCTCGCTTTGGTGATGATAGAATATTCAAATCTTGCCATGACTTCTACTGAGTTCTCCTTAACGATATGAAGTTTGGGTAGCTGCCCAACCGCGAAGCGCGGCGGAAAGGGTTATTTATACGTTGTTTCTTTAACGATGTCAAGTATATGATGGCAGGTCGACGGAGCCTTAACAAGAAGCTATGCCGCGAAAAGCCGACAAAGGCCTGGAATCGCGAATCATTGACGTGGCGTACCAACTGTGGGTGCAGGGGGGAGAGCGCGCCTTGACCATGCGCGCGGTGGCTCAAGCGGCCAAAACGACCACGCCGACCCTCTATGAGCGATTCAAGGACAAGCATGATCTGGTGGTGTTTTTGCGGGAGCGGGCGCGAACCCGGCTGTTTCAGGCGTTGCAGCCGGCCAAAACCGGGGCAGAGGCTTGCGAGCTTGGGCTGAAATTTGTGCTGGCGCACGGGAATGAGTATTTGCTGTTGACCGCGGATTGGGCACAGCGGTTGGGCAGGCGGGAGACCTTGCCGTCCTACGAATTCGTGAAAGCCAGGCTGGCGGAAGATTTGGGAGGGGTGCCAGAAAATCACGCGAGGCTGGCGTTGTCTCTGGTGGCGCTGATTCACGGAACCGCAATCATGATTTTGGGCGAGGGAGTGGACGGGGCAGTCTCACAGGAACTTGAGGCGGCGTGCCTTGACGCGTGCCGGAGGCTAATCAAGGCTGCCGGAAATGGGCACGACGGCAGAGTCAAGGACAAAGAATTGGAGGTCTAGGTAGAAAAGCGGTGTGAGGCCTTCGCGCAGGACTTTTATACAAATGATGGCAGCTGCCAGTCTCGCGTTCGTAGTTCCGCTGCTGCCCATCACGGATACGTATGGGCATTTCCTAGAGCGCCTCAGAGACCAAGTCGTCCGAATTGTGCGTCGGGGGCGCGCAGTGCCGGAGATTGTGATCGAGCCACGGGCAGTTTACCATCGCCAGATTTGGTTTAGTCCTTTTTCAGCGAGTCCCTTCGAGCATTTTCATCCAACCTAAGCCGAAGGATCTCGCTGATATGCTCACCGGCCTGGAATCCTCTTATTTTTCAGGAGATGGTACAACCCGTAACTCTGATCATCCAGCATGGCTATGGTCTGTTGCCGCGTGTGCGAACGCCTATAATTTTCATCTCGGCCTGCTCCGTTCCGAGCAATCTTTGGTTAGAGCACCAATAGTTTACTCGGCTCGTTACGAGGCCGACTTCCTTATGCCATCCGACGGGGCGTAATCTGTCTCACCAAACTCGCAAATTCCCGCCAACCGCCCCTGTCTAAAAGTGAACAGCGCCTACTTTCGACGGTGTTTAAGATTCCCGTAAGCGAGACTGGGAGATACAGGTCGATACTCATGGCTGAGAGCCGGGTTGTATCTCCCGTCCCGCAGTTTGGCTAGATGCGTCAGCTAGGAGATGCCATGTTAGAACTCAAGGGTGTGCTCGTTTCTGAAAAGTGGCATAGGCCCTATGCTGAAGCTTTGATCGAGACTGATCCGGCTGAATCGATACGGCTAATCGCACTAGCAGAACGTGCGATCATTACCCGTTACTTGGAGTTATGTATCTGTCCGGGTTCCGAGGACGAGTATCAGGACCTCTGGCAGGCCGTAGATGCGTTGTCAGAACTGAAGGAAATCAACACGACTAGTCGTGCGCTTCGAAATTCGGCTGCGTAAAGTCTGGCACCGCTCGCCTACTTCTTATCGATGTGAACCTTTTCGCTCGCTACGACTTCCCACGTCTTTACACGATCGCGCCTTCACTTCGCTGGAACGGACGCGCGGCGTTTGGCTTTTACCAGGACGTCGACGGAATCGGGGCGGCCGTTCCAAAAGTCGAGGCGGATACGGCCGTCGGGAAGCTGTGTGATTGTGGCGGGAATGGCGCTGGCAGCGAGATACCAGCCTGCAGGTAGGACCACGGCGTTACGAGTACGGCCAAGGCTGCGGTCGAAGACAAGTTCGTCGCCGTCGAGGCGGTAGCTCGCTGGGGCGGTGTAGGTTTCTGAGATGCGCAGGCGGATGGACTGGCCCTTCTTTACGGGCGGGAAGGGAATCAGCACGACTTGCGTTTCGGGTTTTACCGGTTCGCCGGCGTCGATTTTTGCGGCGGTGAGATCGGCGCCGGTCATCAGTTTAGTGTTGAGTTTTTCTCCGGTGTCGAGAATAAAGGCCGAGGGATCGGAGACGGTGCTGCCCTCGCGGACGACGTTCAGGTATTTGTCGGTGCCTTCGCGAGATTCCGTGTAGTCGTGGTAGAGGCTGAAGGCGTGGGTTTCCGGTTGCTGAAGAAAATAAACGATGTCGCGATCCTGGTGAGCGCGTTCGGAGAGGCGGGCGCTCTCGGGTTCGCCCTCGAAAGGAGATTCCCAACTGCGGGTTTTCGTCGCGGGATGCGGAGGAGCGGACGCGCCGGTTTGTGCGCCGAGTTTTGCGCGGAGAATGAATGGTGCCTCGCCGGGCCCGGCATTGAGAAAGCTGATAGCGATGCGGCCGTCGGGCTCGGGCAAGACTTGCGAGGGCACATTGCAGGCGACGAGTTCGTAACCCGCGGGGAGGACAACTTTGTTCCGCTTGATGCTGAGCGGGCGGTTGAAAACGATGGCATCGCCCTCCCGGAAATAGCTCTTGGCGTCTTGGTAGGTTTTCAGGATGAGGACGCGGCCCTGGCCATCGGGGGGAACCGCGCGAGCGAGGGTGATTTTGATGAAATTGGTGTCAAGATCGGCGTCGGACATGAGCGGGTCTTTGCGGGCCTCCGTGCCGCCGACGACTTCGAAGTGAAGCGGGCCGCCGCTCATGGAATCGAAGACGGCTTCGTCACTGGCGACGCTGCCCTTGCGGATGGGATTGTAGAAATATTTGGCGCCGGAGGTGGTGGCGGTGACTTCGTAGAAGATTCGGAAGCTGGCGGTTTCAGGAGCGAGAAGTTCGTAGCGCGCGTATTCGTCCGTTTCGGTTTGCTTTGACGCGGAGGAAGCATTGGCCGCAGGGGCGGATGGTTGTTGCGCACGAAGCCCGGCGCAAGCAACAAGAGTAAGGAACGCAAATGCCGCGGGTGAGTTTTTGCGCATGAATTTTCTCCCAAAGACTTCGCATTTCGAAACAGCATCATCCACGACCCTGCCAGCCAAGTAAACAGCGCGAATTAAATCCGCGAAGCATTTCAACGGACGCGATAAAATCTGCATCGAGAAATCGTGGAGGGAAAATGGCGAAGAAGCCGACGATTGACGATGCGCGCCTGATTCTTGAGCTATACGATCTGCGGCGCGAACCGGAAATGCGCAAAGCGCGGCAATGGTGGCTGACGACGTTCTGGCCAGAGAGTGCGGACGATTTTCTGAAAGTGTTCGGGGTGTCAGGCACTCCGGAAAACAACTGGTTCCGGCAGGTGATCAGCTATTGGGGAATCGTGGCGTCGTTTGTGTTGAACGGAGTGCTGAACGAAAAGCTATTCTTTCAGCCCGCGTTTTCCGGGGAGCTCTTCTTTGTGTTTATCAAGTCGCGGCCATTTCTGAAGGAGTTGCGGGAGCGAACCAAGAATCCTGATTTGATGCTGAATCTGGAACGCGCCATTTTGGGATCGAAGGAAGGACAAGCGATGTACGCGAAGATGGAGCCGCGGGTGCGGGCGGCGCGGCCAAAATGATACGAAAGAGCGAGATTTGCTTGCGAACGGTCCCGTCCAGATTCGCCGTTTGCACCGCGATCGCTTTCCTTTTTTTGTCCGTGGGGACCACTCGCGCTGCGGATTGTGGGAATGGAGTGACGCTGCGTTTGAGCGCGCCTGAGACCGGGCAGGGAAGCTTGCTGCTTGCGACGTTGCGAAGCGCGAAGCGCTTGAGCGAAGTAACCGGCAAATGGAACGAGCTGGCGGTGCCCTTTTGGGAGGACCCGCTCTTGAAAGGCATGGAGAAGAAACAAAGCGTCGTGGCCGGAGACGTGTGGCGCGCGCTGCTTGGCGTGGATCTGGAAAAACCGGCGGGGAAGTACCAGTTTACAGTGAGCGCGCCAATACGAACCGGCGAGACTCTGAGTTGCACGGTGAGCGTGGAAGTCAAAGAGGGACACTTCGCCACGGAAAGCCTGACGGTGAAGAAACAGTTTGCCGAGCCGGACCCGGAGCAGTTGGCGCGGGCGCAGGCGGAAAGCAAGCGATTGCGCGAAATCTATGAACATGTGACACCGGAGCAATTGTGGAAGGGAAAATTCCGCTTGCCCCTGGATGGAGATTTCAAGGGCAGCAATTTCGGGCGGCGGCGCGTTTTGAACGGCAAGCCGGGATCGCCGCATAGTGGTGTGGATTTTCCGGCGCCGACGGGAACGCCCGTCCATGCGGCGCAGAGCGGGCGCGTGGTGCTGGCGGAAGAGTTATATTACGCCGGGAACGCGGTGATCGTTGACCATGGTTTGGGAATTTACACGCTGTACTGCCACTTTTCGGAGATGGATGCGAAAGTTGGCGATATCGTGAGCGCGGGGACAGTTCTGGGAAAAGTCGGAGCGACGGGCCGCGTGACCGGGCCTCATTTGCACTGGGGATTGACCGTGGAACGCGCACACGTAAATGCTTTGGATATCGTGAAACTGCTCGGAGGCAAATAGTCCGCGGTTTCACTGAGAGATTTGGCAGGACCTGTTGGCATCCCTTGGCTAGACCTGTATACATTCTTGGCCTGATCTCCGACACGCATGGCTTGCTGCGTGAAGAGGCATTGCGGGCGCTGGAGGGAGTGGACTTGATTCTCCATTCCGGGGATGTAGGCGGGCCGAACATCCTGAACGACCTGAAGAAACTGGCGCCGGTCGTAGCGGTGCGGGGAAACGTGGATACTGGGCCGTGGGCCGATGCGTTGCCGCTTACGGAAATTGTCGAGATTGGTGGGAAGACGATCTACATGTTACACATCTTGAGAGACCTGTATTGGAATCCGCGCGCCGCGGGCTTTGCCATCGTGCTGAGCGGACACACGCATAAGCCGGAGCAGATTGAGAAGGACGGTGTGCTATATGTCAACCCCGGAAGCGCCGGCCCCAGGAGGTTTCAGTTGCCGGTGACGGTGGGAAGGATGGATCTCCGAGAGAAACCTTTGCAGGTGGAGTTTATAGAATTGGAGAAGGGAAAGTAGGACAGTTCTTCAGGCTCCTTGTAACTACAAGAAAATAAGTAAGTTATTATGGAATGCGCGTCGTGCAGACATTGGTTGAAACGCGCCGCTCCCGCCGGACACTACCCGTACAGTGATGTTTCATGAAAATGGAGTTGAACTGTAACAGGTAACGTACTAGAGTACCGGAACAATTGACGCATTTTTGGTACCGTCCCGCTATTGCCGGGGACAGGCCCCCAGCAGAAGATACCAAAGATGCGAGCGACGTTCGTGCTGGTTTCCTCGCTCGCGCAGACCGTTCCCTTCGGCGTCCTGTTCGCAAAGGTGACGATCCCGAAGCCAGTCCAGTATGGGCCGGCGCAAGTTCCCGGGCCGCAAATTCGAACGATAGGTACGTGTTCTCTCATGGCCATACTTCATTTCAGATGCAAGGAACGTCGGCGCACACTGCGGGTGAGCATTACCGTCCCCATAACTGTGCACGGGCAGGATGAGAGCGGGGACAAATTCCGCGTAAAAGCGAAGTCGCAATCGGTGAACAGGCACGGAGCGTTGCTGCAGTTGGATCAGCCGGTGGCTGTGGGGCAGATGCTGATTCTGGTGAATGAAAACAGCGATCGAACGGTGGAGTGCCGGGTGGTCTCCGTGAAGCGCGACAAAGAAAATAAGACCTACGTGGGAGTTGAGTTTATTTCGCCGGACTCGAATTTCTGGCACATGAGTTTTCCGCTTCCCGGCGCAAAGCCGCTGCGGCGCGCGATGGACAGTAAGGCTTCGGCCTAGAAATCAAGAAAAGTTCAAAGCAATTCAGAAGCCCTCCGGCTAACGAGAGGGCTTTTTCGTTTTGGTGCGGGACTTAGAGACGCCTTTCTTTGCAGGGGTTTTTTTGGATAGGGCTTTTCGCGCGGACGGTTTGACCGCCAAAAGCGACTCCTGGGTCTTCTTAGGTAATTTGGCAACGACTAAATCGTAGGACTCGCGCAAGAGTTGAGCGAGCTCGCTCGATGGTAGCGCGTCCTTGGTTTCGAGGGCTACCCACTTGGCGCGAGCGAGGTAAGGAGCGGGGATGATGCCGGGACGCTCGGTCAGTTCCGCGAAGGCTTCCGAAGACGCTTTGAAAGAGAGCCAGACCGGAGCCGGTATCAGCACAGAGTGAGCGAACATTTTGCCGGCGACTTTGAAGGTCAGGTCATCGGTCCAGACTTCTTCCTCGGTGACATGAGGAAAGGAGAGACAAAGATTGCGGACCCATTCGATGTCCATGATCGCGTTTCCTTGCTTCGCGGCGGAAGCGAAAGGCTAGTTGGAGGCGGCCCAGGCCAGGCCATCCACGCCTTGGGTCAGAGTGGTGGGTTGCAGCAGCTTGTTGGCAGCGATATCGAAGATCTCGATCGTTCCCGCCTGTGGGCAACTTACAAAGGCAAACTTGCCATCGGGCCTGACCAGCACTTCGCCGGTGGCCTTGGGAATATCGAAGGAGGCGTCCACTTTTGAACTCGCAAGATCTATGACGAAAAGCTTTCCGGACGGAGACGAAGCAATCAGTTTGTGCCCGTCGGGAGTTGGCCAGGACGAGTACACCGTCGCGGGGATGGAAATCCAACTGGCGACCTCGTTGGTCGCCGTGTCAATGACGGCGATGCGCGGAGCGTCCTGGTCGTGGGTGAAAACGTGTTTGCCGTCGGGCGAAATGGAAATGCGCTGCACCGTTTTTGCCACCGGAATGACGGTGACGAGGCTACGCTTGGTAAGGTCGAGCACGCTGACGCTGCCTGCGGCCACGTTAGCCGTGTAGGCTCGCTTGCCATCGGGAGAGATGACGAACATGTGCGATTCGATCGCGCCGGTTGGAATTTCGGCGATGACTTTCCGCGTAGCGGGATCAATCACGTCGAGAGCGTTGGCGAGTTCCGCGGAGACGTAGAGCATGCCGTCGGGGCCAAAGTGGGCGGCATGCGGGCGCAGCGGCTTGCCAAGGTCAATAATGGAGACGGCCTTCCGATCGCGAATATCAATGACCTCGATCGTGCTACCGTCGGTGCCGGGTTTGCCGACGCCTGAATTGCCGTAGATGGGAACGTAAGCGAAGCGCGAATCGGGGGAAACCGTGACTTCGTGGCCGTTGACGCCGACGGTGAACTTGGCGACTTCCTGGCGTGTTTCCGGGTCAACGAGAAGCGCGGTGTGCTCCTTCTGATTGGCGACAACCAGATAGCCGTGTGGGGTTGAAGCGGGGGGCCGGGCGCTTCCGGCAGCTAGTGTCAGAAGAATCAAGGAAGCGATGACGGAAGACATCGTTGCGGACATAGTATGCCTCGTAAGCTGATTTTGCGTTTTGCCGCCTTTTGCCCATGCGGCCGCAAAGTGGGCGAATTATAGCAGTCCCGCTGGGCGTTGCCACGAGGATTCCGGGGTTTCCGAAATCGTTCCGGAGTAAGATACGGCGCCGTCGAAAAGTAGCGGTCGTTTCGCGAAACATTTCTGGTGTGCGGCGAGGATTTCGGATGGGAAAATTCAGCAAGAGAATTATTTACGCGGTTGGCGCGCTCGTCATGTTGGCTTTTTTTCTGACTTCACCGGTCCTAGTTTGTGCCGGTTCTCCGCAGGCACGCGAAAAAATCAGCGAAGAAAAGCGCGACTGGCCGGCGCCTGGCGGATCGCTGGAAAATACGCACTACTCGGGTCTTACACAAATCAACCGTTCGAATGTGAAGGAACTGCGTGTTGCGTGGAGCTTCGACACAGGCGAAACAGGAGGACTGCAAACCAGTCCCATCATAGTTGACGGCGTTTTGTACGGAATCACACCGACGGAAAAGATTTTTGCGGTGGATGCGACGACGGGAAAGCTTTTGTGGAAATTCGACTCTGGAATTAAGGGCACGCAGCCCGATCGCGGACTGGCTTTTTGGGGCGACGGCACGCAAAAACGCATCCTTGTTGGCGTGATGAACCTCTTGTACGCGCTGGACGCGGCCACAGGCAAGCCCATTGCGAGCTTTGGAAAAGAAGGCCGCATTGATCTTCGCGAGGACTTGGGAAGAAATCCTGAAACGCAGTCCGTCGTTTTGACGAGTCCTGGAATCGTCTACAAGGATCTCATCATCGTGGGCGGGAGGAATCCGGAGACTTTGCCGGCCCCGCCTGGGGATGTTCGTGCTTACGATGTGCGAACCGGGAAATTGCGCTGGTCTTTTCATACGATTCCGCATCCGGGAGAATTCGGTTACGAAACCTGGCCTGCGGAAGCGTGGACTTACAGCGGCGCGGCGAACAACTGGGCGGGGATGGCCGTCGATCCCAAGCGCGGGATTGTTTATGTGCCCACCGGATCAGCCGCGTTTGATTTCTACGGTGCGAATCGCGTGGGCGACGATTTATTTGCCAATTGTTTGCTTGCTTTGAATGCGGACACGGGCGAGAGAATATGGCATTTTCAGGGCGTCCGGCACGATATCTGGGATCGCGATTTTCCCTCCCATCCCGCGCTGATAACCGTAAAGCGCGACGGCAAAGAAATCGACGCCGTCGCGCAGACGACCAAGCAGGGATTTGTCTATTTGTTTGACCGGGCGAGCGGGAGGCCGCTCTTTCCCATCGAATACGGGAAATATCCACCGAGCACGGTGCCAGGAGAGGTGGCAAGCGTAGAGCAGCCACTGCCGACAAAGCCTGCGCCGTTTGCGCGCCAGGTTCTAACCGAAGGCATGCTGACGAATCGCACTCCCGAAGCGCATCAGTGGGCGCTGGAGCATTTCCGAAAATTCCGCAGCGAAGGACAATTTGTGCCGTTCAGCGTGGGGAAAGATACCGTGATTTTTCCCGGATTTGATGGCGGCGCGGAATGGGGAGGGCCGGCGGTTGATCCGCAGACCGCGATTCTTTATGTGAACGCGAACGAAATGGCCTGGACCGGTGCGCTCGCGCAGAACACCGGAGAAAACAGTCCGCGGGGCCTATACATGAGCCAGTGCAGCGTTTGCCATGGCGAAAATATGTCGGGTTCGCCTCCGGCCATGCCATCGCTCGTTGGCGCGGGCGATCGATTGTCGGGTGCTCAGATTGCCACGAACATCAAGAACGGCAAGGGGCGCATGCCGGCGTTCCCGAATTTGGATGACGAGCAGATTTCCGCGCTGGTGGATTTCTTGATGAGTGGAAAGTCGAAGGAATTGGCGAGTGCCGAGCCTCCACCGCCGGGGATGAATTACCGGTTTACGGGCTACCACAAATTCCTGGACCCGGACGGGTATCCCGCGATCGCACCGCCTTGGGGAACGTTGAATGCGATCGATCTGAATACCGGCGAATATGTTTGGAAAATAAATCTGGGCGAATATCCCGAGCTTGCAGCGAAAGGCCTGAAGAATACAGGAACGGAGAATTACGGAGGACCGGTTGTTACCGCGGGTGGGCTGGTTTTTATTGGTGCGAGCGACTTTGACAAGAAATTTCGAGCATTTGACAAGGCGACCGGCGCATTGCTCTGGGAAACGACGCTTCCCTTTGGAGGGAACGCGACTCCTGCCACGTACCTTGTAAACGGTCGTCAGTATGTAGTGATTGCTGCCGGCGGAGGCAAAGATCCCAAGAGTGGATCGGGCGGAGTATACGTAGCGTTCGCTTTGCCGAAGACAAGGTGAGGAGACAGAGCTATTTGACAGGCTTGTGAAAACGCGGTTGCTCGATGCAAAACGAGTCGACTGGTCGGATGAGTAAGCGCAACAACGCGGAACTAGCGGACCTAAGGTCCGCCACTACGCCTTACGAGGGAACGATTCAAGGCTGGATATCGTATATCAGTTAGGCCAAGTTGATTGACCGGGATGGTAAGGCGACGTAGGATTTGCGCACAGACGGCTCAGTGGTTGGCTGGCGCGCGAAGGAGACACTGTGTATTGCTCAAAGTGTGGAAGCGAACTGTCCAGTACGGCAGCGTTTTGTTCCACGTGCGGTCAGCCCGTTGCGGGACTGGCGCCCAGCGCGCCAACGCCTGCTCCTTTGGCTGCCGCACCAAGCTGGCCATCGCCAGTTGTTTCCGCTCCTGCCCTTCCTGCGAGTTATGCCGGTGTGGGTTACGCCGGTTTTTGGCTGCGGTTTGTCGCACATTTAATTGACGGAGTGATTTCGGGCATAGCTTTCCTGCTCCTGTTGGTTCCGCTGATTGTTCTGAGCGGGGCCGGCGGAGTGCTCAGCAGAATCAGTCAGGGAGAAGATATCGGAGACGACGCGGCAGCTTTTATTGGTATTGGTTTCATCTTTGGGTTCGTTGGAATTATTCTCGTCGTTAGCTGGCTCTATTCCGCGCTTTCCGAAAGCTCTTCCTGGCAAGCTACGCCCGGCAAAAAGCTACTCAATCTGCAGGTGACGGACTCGGAGGGCCAGCGAATCTCTTTTGGAAGAGCTTCGGGACGCTTTTTCGCAAAAATGCTCAGCTCGATGATCCCCCTTGGCATCGGCTATATTATGGCGGGCTTCACCGAGAAGAAGCAGGCACTTCACGACCTGATCGCGGGCTGCCTGGTTCTGCGCAAAGTCTAAAGAATTCGAAAAACAATTCCCGAGCGTGGCAATCGGCTAAAGCCCCTTTTGTATGGCGTAACCTTTTTCCACCCAATCAGCGGCAAAACTCGTTGGCAGCACCAGCACACGCACGTGCGTGAAGCCCATTTCATGAAGCGCTTTGTATGCCGGCCTGATGTTCGGGCACTTATCGAAGGGACAGCAGCCGCAATAAATTACTAGATTTGCAGAGCGGGGCAGTGCGGCCGCCGCTTTCTTAAAATCGGCCAGGCCATCCTCCTTGGAAGCGGTGCCGTGAAATGTTGCGCCGGGAACGTGCCCGCCTTCAAACAGCGTGCGAAAACCCACATAAACGATCGTTGGATATTGATCGTTCTTGGCGATCCTCAATTCGGCCGAAAAATCGGAGGCGTGGAGAACTTGCGCGCTGGTCCATGGATTGGCCGACTTTTCAGAGTGTGATTCGCTGCTCTGTGTGGAGCGCAGCTCGGGCGCGAGAAGCATCGCTGCGCATATACCAACCGCAAGTATCGCCGAGAGCACACGAAATCTGGAGCGTAAATTCATAGCGAAATGCCTCCCGCGCGCACGATTGTAAAATGAATACTCAGACGAGGTGACGTAATTCCGCCCAAAACAGCGCCGCCTCTCCTAAAAACGATGATTATTTCTTGAGTTCCGCCCGAGTGCGCTGGAGCTTAAGCGCGGTTGTGCGCAACGTTTCCGGCACGTTCTTGTTGGTGGTCAGCTTTTTGAGGTCTACAGCATTGACCATGGGCAGCATGTGTAGCGAAACGTCCAGCGGTGTTTTCGGGTTGTTGATCAGATTGCGCACCACGACATAATTTTTTCGAAATTTGCGGTTTCCGGCGATGAGCCGGAGAATTTCGTCCGTCAAGCTGGTCATGGAACCGAATGCTTCCACCTCCTGGTCCGTCAAACGCGGAGATTGCAGCACGGCACGCTGCACTACTTTGTTCGAGTCGCGAATCAGCGTCCGCCGCGCCTCCGAGCCACCCTTGATGGCGAACTGAACGCGCTCTGCGACAGTCATCTTAGCAAGCCGCTGGAGCAGAGTTACGCGCTTGGCAGCATCCGGTTCGGCTTCTGCGGCAGCATCAGCCAGCGCTGCCTCGTCAATCGCGGTACCCATCAATTCGTGAATCTGCGCCTTCTGCTCGGGCGTGATGGACGCCGCATGTTCGAGCGCCGATGCCAGCGCGGGCGATTCACTGACGCGTTCCAGCTCTTCCAACAGCGCTTTTATGTTGCTCGAAGAAAGATGGCGCGCGACAGGCACCAGGAACTCCGCGGTGCAATTTTTGTTCTCGACCATGGCGTCGCAGATGCCCGGCTTATCCGCGAAATTCTTTCCGGCGTAGGCAAAGAGAGCGGGGATGGCTTTTTCGCGCTTCAGTGCTTCGATAAATGTTTCCAATGGCTGGGAAAGAATGGCTTGCTGGGCCCGCTCGGCGACTATCTCGTCGGGATCGCCAACCAGCACGGTAAGGATCTCGGCCTTATCCGCAGCAGAAAGATGCGCCCCACCGGCGCAAACCGCGATCTTGCGCTCGCGAGCAGTGCGGCCGGCGCGCAGTTCTTCAATGACTTCAGGGCTGAGAGGTTCCAACGGGTGCCTGCCTTAAATCCTTTTGGCTAAGCACTATTGTACCGGAGGCCCCGGGCGTTCCAATTGGCGGCATGGCCTGCCCGTTCAATTCCAGCAACACCGCCGAGGAATCGCCTGCAGTCACTTCAAACTGCTGGCTCGCAGCAAAGTGGTGGTTTTCGCCGGCGAGCAAATCGCCGTCTACCAATATTATTCCATCTGCCACAACGCGCACGTGCGTGGCGGCGGAGGTCGAGATGGAAAGATCCAGGGGCAAAGAGGCCGAACCATTCGGAGCACTCGAAGGAGCCGAGGCAGCTGCGGACGCCACAATGGTTCCTGATTCTGGCGAGCTCGAGGGGGTCAGCGAGGAAGCCGGAGCCCGCTTCGCCGCGCGGTAAGCCACAAAGCGGCGCCAGCCGTACATCCCACCGGCGATAAGCCCACCAAGAACGGCGAGCAGCCCAAGCAGAGCCAACATTGGAACCCAAATAGGCGGGCGAGGAATTTTGTTCTCGTAGGGCTGCGGAGTGGGCAAGCTGGGTTCGCCGTGGGCGAGGTCGTATTCGGCGAGCAGATTTTCCTCATCGAGGCCGAGGAAACGCGCGATAGCCCGCACAAAACCGCGATTGAAGACACCGCCCGGGAGCTTGTCCCACTCTTCGTTTTCCAGCGCTTCGAGGAAACGCGGGCCAATGCGCGTGGCCTTCGTGACTTCATTCAGGGAAACTTCGCGCATCTCGCGCTCGCGCTTCAGCCGTTCGCCAAAAGTTCCCTTGGCCATGAATCGAAAACCGTCCTCGGTGATAATTCGCAGGCCAACGCGATCAAGTTTAAATGTGATCGCAAGCTGCAGGCTGCCGCAGGCACCCTCGTTCTAAATAATGGCAGCAATTATCGCAGCTTTGCCGAGCGTGTGAAACTAATTGGTTCAACTTACGCGTTTCAGCCCCGCCGCGATCCCTTTGCGAACCACCTCGCTGTAGGGCCCCGACGGAAGAATGTCAACTTTCGCAAACGCCAATTCGTAGTAAGTCTTCGCTTGTTCAAGATTTCCAAGGTCTTCGTGCGCTTTTCCCATGTTCAAATATAGCGATGGATAAAAGCCGGCGACTCTCTCATCTCTTACGGCATCCGCGCGATCGAGCGATACTTGATTCCATCGGAGGACGTCGTTGGGTATCTTCTGTTGCCGGGCGACGTAATGAGCCGCAATGCACGCCTCGTAGTCTTCTTTGCTTTGTTCCCAGGCTCGCATGAAAAGCAGCAGCGCTTCGTTGGACTTGCCGTCGGCCTCGGCCTTCATTCCTTCCACGCAGAGTTTGACTACCGGATTGTCGGGATCCATGAAATTATTCTACCGAGCGTTTGAAAACATTGCGAACAGAAGCAGCATCGCCACAAGCTGGTCTCTCAGCATCAGTTCCATTGTCTCGGGCTGGATTTTGGATTCGTGTCATCGCCGCGCTCATTGATTTTGGCATCCTGATCGTTCCTTTCGCCGTTTTCGTTTCGTTCACGGCGGCCGCGATGGGAATTTCAAATCCCTTCTTCAATCATCGTGCCGGGGTGCCCCTCAGCGAGAGTCTTGCACAGCTTGCGCCGCTTTTCCTTACGCTCTGCGTTTGTTTTTTCGCCGCAGAAAGCTGGTTGTATTTTGCACTGTCGGAAGGTTCGCGCTGGCACGCAACTCTTGGCAAGCGCCTGCTTGGTCTTTACGTGGCTGACACCGGCGGCAAGCCAGTAGACTTTTGGCGTGCCAGCTTGCGTTTTTGCAGCGGACGCCTGCTGGGGCACGTCCCCGTCCTGGGGGGCTATTATTTCGTGGTCGACTGCCTTTGCGTCGGTTTGCTGCCTGGAAAACGTGCCATTCACGACACTCTTTCCGGTTGTCAGATCCTCCGCGAAGGATCTCCCGGCTCCGTCGTTCGCTAAAGCGTGTGGATTTCCGGCCTCCGGTACGCGCAGTACCTGCCGGTGGCAAGATGGAACGCCTGTACCACGAGATTCTTGCACCGCTTTTTGGCTGGCGCCTATACTGGCAAAGATTCGACGACCAGAGCCGAATCACGCCCGTGGTGTTGTCTGCCCGGGTGGCGAAGGTCTGGCCTCTCAAATTTCAACCTGGGGATTAACCGAGCGTGGACGAAGTGAATCAGTTTCCGGCAGTGGAACGCCGCCGAAATCCCGCGGTGACCGCTGAGCAGCGCGAGGCGGGTGAAGTGGCCATCTTCCAGGAGTTGGGAAAGGCGCTCACCTCTTCGCTGCAGCTTGATCAGGTGTTGCGCACGATCATGGAGAAGATCGACGAGTTTCTGCGGCCAGACAACTGGTCGCTGCTCCTGCTGGATGAGACCAAGCAGGAACTGTATTTCGAGCTGGCCGTCGGCAAAGCTTCTCAAGCCTTGAAAGATGTGCGCATCAAGATGGGGCAGGGAATCGCCGGTTGGGTGGCACAGCACGGGGAAACCGTGGTGGTGCCGGACACCTCGAAAGACAAGCGCTTCTTCGCCAACGTGGACGAGAAGACCAAAACGGAAACGCAATCCATCGTCGCCGTCCCGGTCAAATTCCGCGATACCTGCCTTGGCGTCATCGAGCTTATCAACTGCCTTGGCCCGGAAGGGTTCGACGACCGCGATCTAAAACTGCTTGAGGCGCTTTCGGACTTTGCGGCCATCGCGCTAGAAAATGCCCGTCACGTGAAGCGCATTCACGAACTGACCATCACCGATGATTGCACCAGCCTTTACAACGCGCGCCACATGGGCTTTATTCTCGAGACGGAAATCTACCGCTCGCAACGTTACAACTACCAATTTTCGCTCGTCTTTATTGACCTAGATCATTTCAAGCAAGTCAACGACACACACGGCCACCTGGTGGGGTCGCGGCTGCTCGCCGAAATCGGAAATGCTCTAAAAGCCCACTGCCGCCTGATTGATTTTGCGTTCCGCTACGGCGGCGACGAATTTGTGCTTCTCCTGCCGCAAACTTCGAAGGACAACGCGTTAAACGTTGCTCGCCGTCTACACAAGCTGATCCGTGAAGGCAATTGGCTCGCAGAAGAAGGTCTGGGCATTCGCGTTACGCCGAGCCTGGGAGTCGCTTCCTATCCGACCGACTCGCGCACAAAGGAAGGTCTTCTGCATCTCGCCGATGAAGCCATGTATCTCGTAAAAAATACCAACCGGGACAGCGTGGCCGCCGCAAACATCGGCATCTTGTCCGATACAATATCTGCAGCCGCGGAAACCGCCGGCTAACGAGCGCGCTTCGGGCCGCAAAGGGTCTCCGTGTATTTCCCGTCCATTCGTTTTTCCGAGCTGTTTTACGCTTTAACTCGTTTTTGACGTCACAGCAATCATGGGGAGACTCAGCGATGTTATCTACTTTTTTAGTTTGCCGCCCCTTCGCATGTAAAGTACCCTCATACGTGTAACAGGTCGTCTTATGCCGCCGCATCCCACGAACCACCCCGGGCTCCTTCGTATTCCCGGTCCCACCCTGGTTTCGCTTTCCGTGCGATTTGCTCCGCTGTCGGCTCGGGACCAGTTCAATCCGTCCGCTTGGCCGCAACACGATTTTGCACGTAGCGCGTCCTTTCCTGGCTGGTGGGAATTTGACCTGGACGTGCTCGCGCTCGCCGCCGGCGTCTACGAATACGAATTCGTCATCAACGGAACGACTCCTGTCCCGGACCCCTACGCCGACGCACTCACACGCTTCGGCGGTTATCGCGGCTTGTTCACAATCTCGGGCGGGCAGCGTGTGCCGCATCCCTTTCGTTGGGACGGCGAATTTCCCGCCGGCATGGTTCTTCCCGCGAACAATCAAATCGCTATTTACGAAATGCCGATCAAGTGGATGTCTTCAGACCCGGGAGAGAACGCGCCGCTCGTCGAGCTCGGAACATTCGACAAGGTCATCTTCGAGCATCTGAACGACCTGTCCACCATGGGAGTGAATTGCATTGAGCTGTTGCCGATCGAGGATTCTCCGCAGACTTTGAACTGGGGCTATGGCACGCGCTTCTTTTTTGCTCCGGATTACGATGTAGGCAACCCCGTGGACGCCAAGTTTTTCATCAAGACGTGCCACCAGCACGGTATCCGCGTTGTGTTAGACGTGGTCATGAACATGTTCGCCCCGAAATGTCCCTTGGCCAGTCTTGCCCCGCTGTGGTTTTATGAAGCACCATCGGCTGGCAGACAGGATTGGGGCCAGGACCTTTTCCATTTTTCCTCGCCCTCTTACGGAAGCTATTTTGCCGCCCGCGAATTCCTTTGCGAGATGGCCCAATTCTGGATTTCGCAGTATCACGTCGACGGTTTTCGCGTCGACGACTTTGCGGATATCAACAACTGGGATTTTGTGCAGGAATTTCACGACCGCGCGACGGCTCAAAGCAACACGTCGTTTCCCAACAAGCCCTTTATCGTCGTAGCCGAGGATTCCAACCGCAACTTCATTACCACATCGGATGATCTAAACAATCCCGGAGGACTGAAAGTCGTCGACGCCATCTGGAACTTTGGCTATCGAGATGAGATTCGGCGTCTGGTGACCGATTCTATGGCAACAAACTGGGGCCAGCCGTCGCGGTCGGAGCGCTTGCAACACTTGATTTCAAAGGATGGCGTCTGGAACGCTTGGCCGCAGTCGTTTGATCTGGGCTATGCGGACATGGCCTGTTCCGTGGACTACATCACCTCTCACGACGTCGCCGACGCCCCCCGCCTGATGAATATCCTTCTCGGTCCCATGCTGCAAGCGGCCGGCCTGGGCGATGGCGGCGTCCAAAACGTACGCTGGGCGGTGGACAACGCCGACAGCTCTCCCAATCCCGCGGTCTCGCTCGTGGTGCAGGCCGCGCTGCAACGCGTCTTCGGCGCATTTGCCATCTTGCTGACATCGGTCGGCATGCCCATGTTTCTGGCCGGGGAAGAGTTCGGTGACGTACACGACACCGACTACAACGACGTCAATGAGAAGCAGCAGGATCCCGTCCAGTGGAACCGCGCGGCGTTTCGCGGCAATGCCGAACTCCTGGCGAATGTCTCGAAACTCGTTCGCTTGCGAACGTCCCATCCCGCGGTGCAGCGCAATGAAGTGGACTTCTTCTACTTTCATCCGCAATTCGATAACGACGCCAGCCCGCGCGTCTTCGCTTACTGCCGGAGCCAAGGCCTTCCACTCGGAAGCCCCGGACAGGTAATTGTCATTGGCAACATGGGAGCACAACCATTTCCTAGCTACGATCTTCCAGGGTGGCGCTGGGGCGCTTCCAGTTTGATAGAGACGGGCTACCCAAGTACCGCCCCAGCCTACAATCCCATGACCGGTTCCCTGAACCTTTCGCTCGCGCCCTTTCAAGCCCGCGTTTTCAATACCTGAATCCGGCGTTAGGGGCCGAACCCGCCGGCGCTTCTATACAGTCCCTGGGAATTTTGCTTAACTGAAGCTATGCGAAGAAGCCAAGCGTCGCGTTATGCGCTCGGGTCTGCAGTCGTAGCCTTGCTGCTTGCCGGTCTGACGGCGGGCGTGTACGTGAAGCGCGGCTGGCAGCGGCATTTCGAGCAGAAATATGCTCCGCCACCTCCGCCCGTAGACGTCGAGAAGCAGTCCAGCGGGCTCACTTTCTCGAAGATGGATGGGCCGCGCAAGATTTTCACCGTAAATGCCTCGAAGTCCACGGACTTCAAGGACAAGAACGCGAGTCTCCTGGAAAACGTTGAAGTCACTATCTTTGGAAAAACGGGCGATCGCCACGACCTGATTCATACGAAAAGTTGCCAGTATGGAAAAGGAGACGGCGGCATCATCTGCAGCGGAGACGTTCAGATGGATTTGGAAAGCGCCGCAGATGCCGAGCGCGCAGCAAGAGATCCGGCGCTCCTGCCGCAGATCGTGCACATCGAGACCCGCGGCGTTACTTTCGACAACAAAACCGGGGCAGCGAAAACCGATCAGTTTGTGACTTTTACATTTCCGAATGGCAGCGGCGACGGTGTGGGCGCGGAATATATTTCGCAGGAGGGGACGCTCCGGCTGTTTCACGATGTCCACCTGAAACTCAAGCCGCCGCCTGCAAAAGACGCTTCCAAAAAGCCCGCGAAGACTGCGTCAACACCGGAAGTTCTGGTCAATGGAACGAGCCTCGACTTTGGCCGCGATGAAAGAATGATTCACGTCCTGGGTCCTGCCAAAGCTCAGTCCCGCGATGCCCGTTTGACCGCGGGAGAACTCACGCTCGAGATGGACTCCACATTTCGCGCTCGTCGTTTGCTGGCCCTCCCAGGATCGCTCAAACAAACTCCCGAACTCACCTCGCAACATGGCGACGATTCCATGCTCATGGACGCGGACAACCTGACCGCGCAAATTGCTCCTGAAGGCTGGGTCACGCGAATGGAGGGCGCGGGAAGCGTCCGAGGCTGGCGTCATGGTTCTGAGGAAGAGGACGAATTTCATTCCGACGCGGCGTCGCTCGACCTCTGGCCCAAGTTGAATCGGTCGAAAGAGCTGAATCTCAATGGCGGAGTGCTGGTGAAGACGCGCATGGTCAAAAACGGCGACGCGCGAATTTTGCAGACGGGCGCTCTTCGCATGCAATTTGCCGAAGGCGATGAAAACCGTGCCGGCAAACCCACAACGGCAGAGACGCTCACCGCCGGAAGCATGGAGTGGACCGACGCGTCGCCGCAGCCCAACACCGCACCGACGCGTACGAAACTACAAGCCGACAAACTAAAGTTAGCCTTTGACGGCCTGGGCAAGCCCAAACAGTTGGACGCCAACGGTAATGTGCAGACCGAGCGCGCCATCGTCGGCCACCAGCTCCAGACTGCTACGGCCAAAAGCGGAATGGCGCAGCTTCTCGCCACGGGCGGCTGGTCTCAAATGGATTTACAAGGCGACGCAAAGTTGAAGGAGGGCGACCGCAATGCCCAGTCTGATCACGCGACATTTACACACGCGGACCAGACCGCGCTTTTGACCGGACACGCCGTCGCTCGTGACGCCACGACGGAAACCCACGCTCCCCGAATTTTCTTCACCGGCACGAGCGGCGACATCCGTGCCGAAGGAGGGGTGCGCTCCACGGATTTTTCTCCCAATGGAAGTGGCGTACATCTCGCGCAAGTCCCGGCCAACATCACTTCGGACAATATGCAGGGCAACTCGAAAATCGGCCGCGCTCTCTATACTGGCCACGCGCGCCTCTGGCAAGGCGATTCCGTCCTCGAAGCGGACTCCATCGAGCTTCTTCGCGACACGAAAATCTTGAATGCTGGCGGAAGAGTGCGCGGCGTCTTCCCGCAAACGCCGCCTCCCGACCAACCCGCCACGACGCAACCAAGTGCTTCTCCGGCTTCTGCGTCGCAGGCGCAAACCGGTGCGCCGAAAACCACCACATCGCAAGCTGCGGCGTCTGGCCCAAAAAAACCGGTCCTCTGGCACGTCGCCTCGGAAACCCTGACTTATAATGACGTCACCAGCATCGCCCACCTCGAAAAGAACGTCGTCGTGCAATCTCCCGATGAACGTATCCGTGCTCCGATTATGGATTTGTTCTTCACCCGTGGCACGCAGACAACCGCGTCCGCGACGTCAGCAAATACGGCCGCGACAAACGCTCCTGGCGCGCCTCCCGGCCCGCAACAAATCAGCCGCGCCATCGGCACCGGCGGCGTCATTGTCGACCAAGCCGGCCGCCGCGCCGTCGCTGATCGCGGCGAATACACTGCTTCCGACGGCAAGTTTGTCATGACGGGCGGATCGCCTACTCTCTACGACACTTCCGAAGGCACCACCGTTGGCCGTCAATTGACCTTCTTTTTAGCGGATGATACGATCATCGTCGACTCTGAAAATGGTTCGCGCACGTTGACGAAGCACCGAGTCGAGAAATGATGCGGCTGCCGTCAGGCCGCTCGTGAAGAGGTATGCTGAAGCTCCAGGCCGTCGAATTAAGCAAGTCCTATCGCGGTCGCAAGGTTGTTGATAACGTTGCACTGGAGATCGGCCAGGGTGAAGTCGTCGGGCTCTTGGGACCTAACGGCGCCGGAAAGACCACTACTTTTTATATTTTGGTAGGCCTTGCCCGGCCCGACTCCGGACGCGTTCTCCTGAACGAAGGCGAAATCACCGACCTTCCCATGTACCTCCGGGCCCGTAGCGGCATCAGCTATCTTCCTCAGGAACCCTCGGTTTTTCGCCAGCTCACCAGCGAAGAAAACCTGCTCGCGGTCCTCGAGACTCTCCCTCTTACGCACGAGCAGCAGCGCGACCGTTTGGAAGAGCTGCTGGTTCAAATGGGACTCGAAACGGTGCGCACGAGCAAGGCTTATACACTTTCCGGTGGCGAACGCCGCCGTCTCGAAATCGCCCGTTCGCTCACGTTGGAGCCGTCTTTTATCCTGCTTGACGAACCTTTCTCCGGCATTGACCCTCTAACCGTTAAGGATCTCCAGGAAATCATCCGCGGCCTTGCCCGCTCTGGCATCGGCATCCTCATCACCGATCATAACGTGCGGGAAACACTCAACGTCACCGACCGCGCATACATCGTCAATCATGGCAAAATAATGGCGAAGGGCACGCCTCTCGAGTTAAGCACCGACGCGGAAGTCCGCCGCGTGTATCTTGGCGATCATTTCCGCCTGAACTAAAATCTGCATCTGGAGTTTTTTAAGGGGATAATCGGTTTCCATGGCCTGGCAAGGACTCAAGCTCAACCTCAAGGTGTCGCAGAAGCAGATTCTGACGCCTGGGCTTGTGCAAATGGTAAGCGTCCTCGCGCTGAACCGGCTCGAGTTGCGCGAGATGATCAACCAGGAGATGATCGCAAATCCGGTCCTGGAAGAGCTCAGCGAAGAGCCTACACAGACCGATAACTACAGCGACGAAACTTTCCTGAAAGCCGAAACCGAGAAGGTTCCCGAAAAGCCCGAAGCCAATCCCTTCGATGAATTCGATGTCGGCAGTTTCTTCAATCAATACCTCGACACCGGCGGCGACGGCGGCCAATCTCAGGAACGCGAGGTTTCAGAGCGCCCCTCCTTCGAAAAATTTCTTTCCTCCGCCGCGGGCCTCACGGATCACCTCACCTGGCAGTTGAGTCTTACGATCTGCTCCGAAACGGTCGCCGAGCTCGCGGAAAGCATCATCGGCAATCTCGATGAAAACGGCTACCTCACGGCCTCCATCGAGGAACTCGTCCAGAACGGCAAATATTCTCAGGACGATCTCGACGATGCCCTCGCCGTCGTGCAGGATTTCGATCCCATCGGCGTCGGCGCGCGCGACTTGCGCGAGTGCCTGCTCCTGCAACTCAAAGCTTTCGATCCACAAAACACGCTCGCGCAGCAAATCGTTTCCGAACATCTGAAGCAAGTCCAGTCCAACCAGCTCAAAGAAATCGCCCGCGCCCTGAATCGCCCGCTGGAAGTCGTAAAGCGTTCGCTCGAAGTCATCAAAAAACTCGACCCGCGCCCCGGCCTCCGTTACAACAAAACCGAGCCGCGCCTCGTCGAACCCGACGTCTATTTCCGCAAAGTAGACGATCAGTGGCAGGTTTTCTTGAACGAAGACGACATGCCGCAGCTCCGCCTGAGCCCAACGTACCGCCGCCTGCTCGCCCGCGACGCCGCCGACCGCGACGTTCGCAACTATGTCAAAGAACGCTTCACGGCCGCCATCCAATTAATGAAGAACATCGAGCAGCGCAAGCACACCATCCTGCGCGTCTGCCAGTCCATCATCGCTCGTCAGGGCGAATATCTCAGCCATGGCCCGGACGCCCTCAAGCCCATGATGATCAAGGAAGTCGCCGAAGAAGTTGGCGTGCATCCTTCGACCGTCAGCCGCGCCGTCGCCAGCAAGTACGCGCACACCTCCCAGGGTGTCCTCGAGCTTCGCTCTTTCTTTAGCGAATCCGTCAACGGACCTGAGGGCGGCGCCATGTCCCTGCTTACCCTCAAGCGCCTCGTCAAAAAAATGATTGAAGAAGAAGACACCTCGAAGCCGCTCACCGACGAACAAATCGCCAAAAAGCTTGACGATGCCGGCATCCACGTCACCCGCCGCACCGTTGCCAAATATCGCGAAGACATGCGCATCCCCAGCACGCACCAGCGCCGGGTGAAAAGCTGAGCCGCCGCGTGCCTAAGCCGCCGTCCAGAAGCGACGCGCGCCAACTCGTCATCCTCACAGGCCTCTCGGGCTCCGGTAAAAGCACTGTCCTTCACGCGTTCGAGGACATGGGCTTCTACTGCGTCGACAACCTCCCGGTCGAACTCATCCCGATCTTCGCCGAGCTGCACGCCGCCAACGAAGGCGATTTTGCTCGCGCCGCTCTGCTTGTGGACGCCCGCGAAGGCCAGCAGCTCGAAAAGCTTCCGCCTCTTCTAAAGCATCTCCGGAAGGACCATCCGATTTCGCTTGTGTATATTGACGCGAGCGACGACGCCCTGCTCCGCCGCTACAGCGAAACCCGCCGCCCGCATCCTCTTGGCAAAGCGCTTTCCGTCCGCGAAAGCCTGCAGCACGAACGCGCCATCATGGAGCCTATCCGCAAGCTCGCCGACGTGGTCATTGACTCCACCCAGTTCAACGTCCACGAGCTCCGCCACTTCGTCACCGAGCGCTTCAAAAATCCCGACACGCGACCGATGCTGGTCTCCATGGTGAGTTTCGGCTACAAATACGGCGTTCCCACCGACTCCGACCTGGTCTTCGACGTGCGCTTCCTGCCGAATCCTCACTTCGTCCCAGCTTTGCGCCGCTACACCGGCAAAGATCCCAAAGTCCAAAAATACATTCGCTCGTTCCCTCAGACCGGCGAATTCCTGCGCCGCATCGAAGGCCTCCTCAGCTACCTGATCCCGCACTACATCAGTGAGGGCAAAAGCTACCTAACCATCGCCATCGGCTGCACCGGCGGAAAACACCGCTCCGTCATGCTCGGCGAACAAATCAAGAAAAGGCTCTCCAAACACGGCTTCAACACCAAAGTCACCCACCGCGACATCGAGAAATAAAACGCGGCACCGCGTCCCCATCCGGTCACAGGCAGTCCCTGGAAACTTGACATGCCGGGCACCCGCGAATAGCGTACCAAGTGTGATAATCAGTGGAGTCTGAGGCGTGCCCGCTTTGCTTTCACCGCAACTAAGAAGGCTTTTGAGCTACGTGCGGCCATACGCGTTCCGGCTCGTGCTCGGGGTGATTCTGGTCGCTTTCGTCGCGCTTGCCGAGGGCACGGTCGTTTTCATGGTCAAGATTGCCGTGGACTACGTCCTGAATCCCTCTGTCTTCGTCACCAGGGTAGTCCTTTTCACGCTTCCCGGCGGACGCATCGTCTACTTGAACGATTTTCTTCCATCCAGCATCCACAATGTCTGGACCGTCTTCGGCACTGCCCTTGTCGCTTTATATGTCGGCAAAGCCGTCGCCGAATATCTCGGCCTCACCGAAATCCAATATGTCGGGCAGGCCGCGGTCACCGATCTTCGGAACCAGGTCTACGCAAAAATCATCCGCCAGCCTATTGCCTTTTTTCAGCACAATCCCGTCGGCCGCCTCCTCTCCGCCACCATCAACGATGTCGAGCGTACACGCGTCGCGCTTTCCGAATATCTCGCCGACCTTTTTCAAAAAGGCTTCAGCCTCGCTGTTTTTGTAGGCGTGCTCTTCTGGCTGAATTGGAAAATGGCGCTCGCCTCCGCCGTGCTCCTCCCGCTCGTCGTCGTTCCCGTCGGCAAATTTGGCCGCAAAATCAGGCGCTCTGCGGAAAACAGCCAGACTCGCCTCGCCGACCTCAGCCAGATCCTTCAGGAAACCACGACCGGCAACCGCGTCGTAAAGGCCTTCGGCATGGAGGATTTCGAAACCGCGAAATTCAGCGACACTGCCCGCCGCCTCCTCCGCGACAATATGCGCTGGGTTCGCGCCGCCATCATCACTCCGCCGATCATGGACTTGCTCGGCGCTATCGTTATCCCGCTCCTCCTGCTCTACGCCCGCGATCAAATCCGAACCAACCACATGACCAGCGGCGACTTTTTCGCATTCGTTTTTGCGCTCTTCAGCGCATATGCCCCGCTCAAGCGCATGGGCTACGTCTATCAGCAGTTTCAGGCAGCGCAGGGCGCCAGCACCCAGGTTTTTACCTATCTTGATCGTGTGGAAGAAAAGATCGAGCAGCCCGGGGCAAGGCGGCTCGCACCCTTCTCGCAACTCATCGAATTTGACAACGTGGGCTTCGCTTATGAAAACGGCTCCGCCGTGTTGGAAAACATTCGCCTGGCCGCGCGCAAAGGCGAAGTGATCGCGCTTGTAGGTTCGAGCGGTGCGGGGAAAACGACACTCGTCAATCTCCTTCCACGTTTTTACGAACTGACTTCCGGCTCGATTCGAATCGACGGCCTAAACATTCAGCAAGTCACCATCCGCTCTCTCCGCGAACAAATCGCCATGGTCACGCAGGAAAATATCCTTTTCCACGACACCGTGTGGAATAACATCTGTTACGGGCTGAATAGCGTTCCCAAGGACCGCGTCGTAGCCGCCGCACAAGCCGCTCTTGCCCACGATTTTATTCTCGGTCTGCCCCAGCAATACGACACCATCATCGGCGAGCGCGGCACGCGTCTCAGCGGTGGACAGCGCCAGCGCATCGCCATTGCCCGCGCCATCTTGAAAGATTCCCCAATCCTGATTCTCGATGAAGCAACTTCCGAACTCGATGCCGAATCCGAAATGTACGTCCAGAAAGCCCTCGCCAATCTCATGGTAGGACGCACCACGTTCGTGATCGCTCATCGATTGGCGACGATCCGTCGTGCCGATAAAATTCTTGTGCTGGAAGACGGCCAGATCCGCGAGTGTGGCACGCATACGGAATTAATGGCGCGCGGTGGTACCTACGCACGTCTCCACGATTTGCAATTCGCGGATGACGACATTCTTGTTCCGGTGCAAGCCTCGCCCGCGGACGCATCCGCACGAGCCGAAACCTTATGACCCAATCCTCCGCATTGCCCAAAAAAGATGCTGAATGCCTCTCCATGACCGGCTATGCGCAAGCGCGCGTCGAAAAAAACGGCTGGGCGGTTCGCGTTAGCGTAAAGAGCGTCAATCACCGTTTCTTCGATCTCAAGCTGCGCCTTCCCGAAGGGTTCGATTTGTACGAGCTGCGCCTGCGCCAGGTTCTTCGCGAAAAAATTCATCGCGGCCACGTTGAGGTCAACCTCAGCGTGGAACCCGGCACGGCCACGCCGGTGCAGGTAAATCGTGAACTCGCGCAAACCTACATGAAAGTCGCCGAAGAATTCCGCCAGCAATCGCGAGCCGCCGCGGATGTGGACGTTGTAGCAATACTTCGTTTACCCGGAGTGATCGCCGGTCTATCCGCCGCGGTTCCGGAAGCCGAAGAAGAGCAGGAACGCCTCGGCCAGGCGCTTGATGCCTGTTTGCTCGAAGCCCTTCTGAAACTCGACGACATGCGCCGGGCCGAAGGCCGCCATCTCGTTGCGGACTTGCGCGGACGGCTGGCGCACATCGGCGCGCAAGCGGAAAAGGTTCGCGAACTCGCCGCCACGCTTCGCCCGGCATTTGCGCGGCGTCTCGATGCGCGGCTGAAAGAATTGCTCGGCGGCGCATCGCTAGATCCCGCGCGCCTCGCGCAGGAAGCCGCCCTGCTTGCGGAACGGAGCGATATCAGTGAAGAATTAGATCGCCTCCGCAGCCACCTCCAGCAATTCGCAAAATTGCTCGACGGTGCCGGCGAGATGGGAAAAAAACTGGATTTTCTCTTGCAGGAAATGCATCGCGAGGCCAACACGCTGCTTTCGAAAACGCCCGGAGTGGAAAGCGAAGCGTTGGCCATCACGGGCTTGGCCCTCGAAATAAAAGCGGAGATTGAAAAATTGCGCGAGCAGGTGCAGAACATCGAATGAGCGCAGAGAGAGAGCTTGCCCCGCTGGTGCTGATTGTTTCCGGCCCCTCGGGTTCGGGAAAATCGACGCTGGTTCAGAGAGTTTTGGATTTGCCCGGAACGATGCCTTCGGTCTCATGTACCACCCGGTCGCGCCGGGCGACCGAAGCCACCGGGAAATGCTATGATTTTGTAACCGAAGCGGAATTCGATGCCATGGTCGCGCGCGGAGAGTTTTTGGAGTATGCGCGTGTCTTCGGCAAGCATTCCTATGGCACGCCGAAAAAATGGCTCGAGGAATCGCGCAGGAAAAATCTCGACTTGGTGCTGGAGATTGACGTGCAAGGGGCGGCGCAGGTAAAAGAAAAATTACCGGAGTCCATGGCGATTTTCATTTTGCCTCCATCGCGTGCAGAATTGGAGCGCCGGCTGCGTAGCCGAGGGCAGGATGCCGACGAGGAGATTGCGCGGCGTCTGGCGAAAGCGCGCGACGAAATTTCGGCTTTTGGCAAGTTCTACGATTATTGCGTCGTGAATGATGATGTGGAGCGCGCGGGACGCGAAGCGCAGGCCATTGTAACCGCGATTCGCTGTTCCGCCCCACGGCGCAGACCACGGGTAGAAGAACTTCTGGCATCGTTTGGGGGGAAAGACTGAAATGACTGTGTCCACAAAAGCTCCGGAGAGCCAGTTTGCTTACGTTGTACTAGCGGCGCGGCGCGCGCGCCAGATCATGGCGGGCGCACCATCGCTCATCGAAAATCCGAGAACGCTCAAGGCCACGCGCATCGCCTGCGAAGAACTCGAGCACAGCCTGATCGAGTACGAATTCCACGAGCCGTCCTCGATCGACGAAGACAAAGACGGCAACAAGCGCCGCAAGTAAGTTTGCCCGGTGGCACTGAGCTAAGACCATGCGAATCACTCTGGGCGTAACCGGCGGAGTAGCGGCCTACAAAGCCGCCGAACTGGTTCGCCTGCTCCAACAAGACGCGTTCATTGTGCAAGTGGTGATGACGCGCGGCGCCCGCGAATTTATCACGCCATTGACCTTCGCCGCGTTGAGCGGCCAAAAGGTGATCACCGATCTATTCGAAAAATCCTCCAGCGGCGAAGCAAATTTAGAAAGCGCCATAGAACACATCGCGGTAGCACAACGCACGGATCTCTTGCTCGTCGCTCCAGCAACCGCCGACATCCTCGCGAAATTCGCGCGCGGCGTCGCAGACGATTTCCTGACCACGCTATATCTGGCCACGACGGCTCCGGTTGTCGTTGCTCCAGCAATGAACGTCAACATGTGGAACCACGCCGCCACGCAGGAAAATATCCAAGTGCTGCGAGCGCGCGGCGTCAAAATAGTCAATCCGGATGAAGGGTATCTTGCTTGCGGTATGACCGGAGCTGGCCGCCTGGCCGGACAGCAGGAAATCGTCGCTGCGGTTCGCGAGACGCTGTACGCGCAGAAAGATTTGTGCGGCCAGACCGTTCTCGTCACGGCTGGTCCGACCTGCGAAGATTTGGATCCAGTCCGCTATCTGACCAACCGCTCCTCCGGCAAAATGGGCTACGCCGTTGCAGAGGCCGCCGCGCGGCGAGGCGCAAGAGTATTTCTCATCAGCGGGCCGGTAAGTCTCGAGACGCCCGCAGGCGTGGAGCGTATCAACATTCGGACCGCCGAAGAGATGCAGCGCGCCGTTGCTCAGAAATTTCCCGGATCCTCCATCGCAATTTTTGCCGCGGCGGTTGCCGATTATCGCCCCACGGAAATGCAGCCGGAAAAACTGAAACGGAACAAAGAGCCGCTGACCATCCGTCTCGAACCGACCCCGGACATTTTGGCTGAGGCGGCGAGGACAAAGGGCGACCGCCTGATCGTTGGCTTTGCCGCGGAAACGCAAAACGTTGCCGAAAATGCGCGCAAAAAGCTGGCCTCCAAGAATGCCGACTTGCTCGTAGCAAACGACGTGACCGCCGAAGGCGCTGGCTTCGACCACGATACAAACATCGTTACCCTCTTTTCACGCGATGGCCGTGACCTCGCGCTCCCCAAGCTGAGCAAAAGCGAAGTCGCTCAACGCATCCTCGATGAAGTTGTCCGTCTCCGAGCTCTTCGCAACGTTCAACATTCTCCTGTATGATGCGGAGTATGTCCGACCGTATTTCTGACTCACTCCGAAAGAAAATCTCCCAACGGCTAAGTTTCTACGACGACCTCGGCGTACGTCTTTTTTACAAAGACCGCGGCGGCGCAGGTATTCCGGCAGCCGCATCGCCCACCTTCGCGATAGAAGTCTCTCCGGCTCAAGTTCCGCCGGCACAAGCAGGCCAACAAATTTCTCACGAGGAATCGGCATTGCCAAAAACCATCCGGAAGCAGGAATTGCCCAAGCCCGCACAGCCCGCGTCACGAGTCTCGCCTCCCATCGTGCCTACGATGGCAGCCTCGGCCGGTTCTAAAACCGTGGCCTTGCCCATTCCATCTGGACCATCGTTGTTCGAATCGATCGACAAAGTTCCCGACGACACGCTGCTGAAAATTCGCACCGACCTCGGCGAATGCACGCGCTGCAAGCTGCACAAAACGAGAAACAAAATTGTTTTTGGCGATGGCAGCGCGACCGCGCAACTAGTCTTCGTCGGCGAAGGCCCCGGCCACGATGAAGACATGCAAGGGCTTCCCTTCGTTGGGCGCGCCGGAAAACTTCTGACGCAGATGATCGAAGCCATGGGCTTGCAGCGTAAAGACGTTTACATTGCCAACGTTGTGAAATGCCGGCCGCCGGAAAATCGCCTTCCGGAAAAAGACGAAATTACACCGTGCTCGCCCTTCCTCATGCGCCAGATTGACGCCATCGCGCCGAAAGTCATTGTTTGCCTCGGCGCCTGCGCCGCGCAGACTTTGCTTGAAACCAATCGGGGCATTTCTCAGTTTCGCGGACAGTGGCTCGAATTTCGTGGCAGAAAATTGATGGCCACATACCATCCCGCGTATTTACTCCGCAATCCCGCCGCAAAGGCCGAGGTCTGGAAAGATTTGCAGAAAGTCATGGCCGCCCTCGGCCTGGAAGCAAGAAAAGGCAAATCTTCGGACGCAACCAAGCCGGGCGATGCCAGCAAGTCCGCCGCGTTCGGCAAGTCTTCGTAACTCATCATGGGAATTTTGTTCGGGCTCCTCACGGCGCTCTCTTGGGGCAGTTCGGATTTTCTTGCGCGCTTTGCCGCTCTCCGGATCGGTTCTCTGCGCACGACTCTTTACATGCAGCTCACCGGATTCGTGCTGCTTACTATCTCGATTCGATGGATCGGCGGTTGGGGACATCTCGCCGATGGCTCGGGCTGGCAGCCTTGGGCGTGGGGCGCGCTTGCCGGCGCCCTCAATGGAATCGCGTCGCTTTCGCTGTACCGCTCGTTTGAATTCGGCAAAATGGCGGTGGTCGCTCCGATCTCTGCAAGCTATCCCGTGCTGACCGTTGCTCTGTCACTGCTAACCGGCGAACATCTGACGTCTCCGCGTGTCGCGGGAATTGTGCTTACTCTGATCGGTGTCGTGCTTGTCGCCGCCGGAGAGACACCTCCGAGCGAAACGATCGCAGAACTTTCCGCGGGCGGTACAAGTGCACCAACAGATGTAACGCCAACAAAAGATGTGCCTCCGGAAGCCAGACAACCCGGAGCCGCTGCCGTAGAGGCAAGGGGAAAGAAACCCGGAAGGGGAATCGGCTGGGCATTCATTTCCGCCTTCGGCTTTGGGGTGCTGTTCTGGCTGCTGGGCACTCGCGTTGTGCCCAGCGTGGGTTATGCTTCGACCGTTTGGATGATTCGGCTGACCTCTTCTTTGCTAACGGCGGCGCTGATTTTGATTTTGCGGCAGCCGATTGCGCTGCCTCGCCGTGGCCCGGTTCCCGGCTGGCTCCTCGGCATGGGCCTTTTGGATACGGGCGCGTTTATTCTGAATAACCGCGGGATGCAGCTTGAGCAGGTTTCGGTGGTGAGTGTCCTGGCTTCGCTTTACGGTGCGTTTACTGTTGCGCTGGCAGCGATATTTTTGCGCGAACATCTTTCGCGATGGCAGTGGCTCGGAATCGTCGCGATTTTTGCCGGCATCGTTCTCATCAGCCGCTAATCTTTCTTCCTTCTACTTCCTTACTTGCATTCACATCAGACTGAGAGGATCCATATCTACGAGAACGGCCGTCTGCGGAATTTCCTGGGCGTCGCAAAACGACATCGCGCCGCTTAAGAGTTTCGTCAGAATCGAGCGCTTTGGAGACTTCAACAAAAATTGAAAACGATGTTCTTTTTTCAGGCGAGCGAGCGGCGCTGTCGCCGGCCCCAGGATGCGGACAGAGTGGCCATCATGCGGCGAAAAATATTCCGAGAGTTTGCGCGACCACTGGATCGCTTTTTCAAGGCTGGTGTTGCGCACGATTACATTGGCAAGCGAAGTTAGCGGTGGATATGCCATCATGGTGCGAAAATGCATTTCGCGCTCGAAGAACGCAGGGTAATCCTGGCGCACAGCATCTTGAATCGCGTAATGCTCGGGATAGTAAGTCTGGATCAGGACGCGGCCCGCGAGCTCGCCGCGCCCGGCACGTCCCGCCACTTGCGTCAATAATTGAAACGTGCGCTCCGCTGCGCGAAAGTCGGGCATGCTCAGCGATGAGTCCGCGGAGATTACGCCGACCAGCGTGACGCGCTGAAAATCGTGGCCTTTAGCCAGCATTTGCGTGCCGACCAGAATGTCGAGCGCGCCGCCCGCGAACGCTCCCAATGTTTCCTGATATTGGCGCTTGGTCCGGGCGGTGTCTCGATCGAGACGGGCGATTCGCGCGCCGGGAAATTCCTTGCGCAAGCGTTCTTCCAGATGCTCGGAGCCTTCACCAAAAAAATAGACGTATTGCGACTGACATTGCGGACATTGTTTTGGGATTTGCTGGATGGAACCGCAGTAGTGGCATTCGAGGCGGTTGCGGCTTTTGTGGTAGGTCATCGATATGCTGCAGTTGACGCACTGCACACTGGCGCCGCAGCTCCGGCACAGGACGGACCAGGAATAGCCGCGCCGATTGATGAGCACGAGAGCTTGCGTTTTCTTGGCCAGGCATTCTTCGATTCCGGCGTGGAGAGCGGCGGAAATCGGGCTGGTCTTATGCGTTTGCTGAAAATCTTCGCGGAGATCGACGATTTCGACGTTCGCGAGAGAGCGGTTTTCCACGCGCGAGGCCATGGTGATGAGTTCGTATTTTCCGCCTCGCGCATGGTGATAGCTTTCTAGAGAAGGAGTCGCAGAACCCAGCAGGGCGAGGACGCCTTCACTTTTGGCGCGGACGATGGCCACGTCGCGGCCGTGATAGCGCGGTGTTTCTTCTTGCTTATAGCTGTTTTCCTGCTCTTCGTCCACGATGATCAGGCCAAGATTCTGAAGCGGGGCGAAAACAGCGGAGCGCGTGCCGACTACCACGCGTGCTTTGCCGTTGCGCACGCGCCACCATTCTCGGGCGCGCTCGACGTCGCTTAGCGCGGAATGAAGAACCGCGACGCCTTCGTATTTCGCGCCGAACCACGCGCGGCATTGGCGGCCGATCCAGAGCGTCAGCGCGATTTCCGGTACAAGAATAATTGCTGTTTTTCCGCGTGCCAGCGTTTCCTGGACGCATCGTAGATAGACTTCGGTTTTTCCACTGCCGGTGACGCCGTACAGAAGTTGTACGCCGAATTCGCCGAGCTCGAACCGCGCGCGAATCGCTTTCATGGCGCTTTCCTGCACTTCGTTGAGTGCGTGCGCAGGTGGGGTATAGCCAACGTCGAAGGGATCTTCGGCCGGATCGATGGGTTCTTCCCAGCTTTCGAGGAAACCGCCGGCGAGCATGCGGTCGATCAAGCCGCGAGGGACCTGGGCGAGTTTGAGCAGTTGCGGAAGGGGAAGAGGGCCGCGTACGGTTTCTAGAAGCGCTCGGACTTTTTCCTCTTTTTCTTTTAGGCTTTTCCTTTCTTGCGTTCTAACCTCCTCTTCTTTTTTTTCACCTTTCCAGGCGATGACGGTTTGTGAGTTTCGTTTGGTTTCGAGCAGGCGCTCGCGAATTTCGATCAGCCCGCGTTGCTGGAGCTGTTGCAGAACGACCGCATAGATTCCCATCTTTGCCGCGGAGGCGAAAGGCATCGGCCCATTCTTCGCGTTCGCTTTTTGCAGGAATGCGGATTCCTCGGCAGTCAGGCCATGGGACAGTTCGCCGCCGCCAAGGCTTTCCGTCGCGTCGCGGCCTGACCCGGTCAGCACGATTTCCCGAGTCACCTTCAACTCCGTGATCGGAGGCAGCATGGATCGAAAGACTTCGCCGATGGGTGCGAGATAGTAGCTGGCGATCCACTGGCCTAGCTCGATCAGCTTGGGAGTCAGAGCCGGGGCGAATTCCATTAGCTTCGTGATTTCGCGGACTTTAGCATTTGGTGGAGGCTGGCCGGTCAGGTCCACTACGACGCCGATCAGTGATTTTTTGCGGAAAGGAACCAGGACGCGGCTGCCGGGTTGAATGTTGCCCTGAAGGGATTCGGGGATGCCGTAGGTGAACGTTGTACGGAGGGGGACCGGCAGGGCTACGTTGCAGAACGGGGATGGCATTCCGCGATTAGTGTATCAGGCGGGCAAAAAATGCCGGTGGTACCACTTCGATGGCAGGCAAGTAAGCGCTGCTCAGAGAGATGGCGCGTTCGGCTGGTGGATTTGGCTTACCACTCAACGCGCAGTGGATGGGAGGGCTGCGCCGCAGGAGCTGCAGAAACGCTCGTCGTAGGCGCAGCGCTTTCCGCATTTGCTGCAGAAGTAGCCTGGTGGCGCGCTATACATTGGCTGCTGCGGCGCGCCGGCCATTGCTTGCTGCAATGGGGGCGCGGGTGGGCGTTGCGCATCGGAGGTAACCGCCCAAATCAGCGCAATGATCCAGCCGATGAAGGTCCATCCGGCTACGAGATTTAATATGAAGATGCCGGTGAAATTGTGCTTGTCGCGGGCCAGAAAGGCCGGAAGAAAATAAAGAAGTAGGCTGATAACCAAAAATAAGCCAGGGAAATGGAAAAAAGGGAACAGTAGTAAGGCCAAACTAAGCATGGTGGCACTCTCCCACATGCCAGTGTTTTATCATGGATTTGTCGGTTTCCATGCATGTTGGTATTGAGGTAGAGTGGCCGGTACTTGGGGGCGCGTCCGCGTGAAGACTATAGGCAGCGTGTTGCTCATCCTCTTTGCGTCATGCAACTTTGTGGCTTACCGATGCGAGGCACAAACGGCCGCCACGCCGATGAAGCGTCTTTTGGTCCTTGGAGAAGAAAAAGGCTACCGGCACGAAGCTGTTTCCCACGCCCTGGCCACCATGGAGCGACTTGGCCGGGAAGCCGGTTTGTGGACAACAAGCATTCGGACGGATACCGAAGTACTCACGAAGCTAAAACTCGAATATAACGCCAGAAATCTGAACGATTTTGACGCCGTGCTCTTCTATACCGGGGGCCAACTGGAAATGACGCCGGAGCAAAAGTCCGCGCTTCTGTCGTTTGTCCATGACGACGGAAAGGGCTTTATCGGAGTACACAGCGCTGCCATCACGTTCACGGACTGGCCGGAGTACGGAGAGATGATCGGCGGATACTACGATGAACATCCGTGGGGCACTTTTGACGCGCCTATTCTCGTCGAGGATCCCCGCTTTCCGGGAATGCAACAGTGGCCAAGCTCTTTTGTACTGAAAGACGAGATCTACCAGATCAAAGATTTTTCGCGGGATAAGGTACGCGTTTTGATGCGTCTCGATGCCGCCAAACTCGATCTGAAGAATCCGCGCGTTCACCGCACGGATCTCGACTTTGCGGTGACCTGGGCTAAAATGTACGGAAAAGGAAGGGTGTTCTATTCAACGCTAGGCCATGTGGAGCAGAATTGGGACGATCCCAGAATCCAGAAAATGTATGTGGAAGCCATCAAGTGGACAATGGGACTGGTCGGCGCCGATGTAACGCCGCGGCCCCTGCCGAAACAGGCCGCCATGGGACAGAGTCGCGAAACGAGGGTGGACAAAGCATTCGCGGTCGCGGAAAAAACAAAATAAGTGCGTTCAGGGCCGGCACGGAATTTCTCAGGGCATCTGGGGGTGGACGTTGAGAGGGATTAGGGGATTGGTTTTCTCGTTGCTGCTGGCTTCGGCGGCGTGGGGGCAGACGAAGCACCCGATTCTGGCAATAGGCTCGCCAGCGCCGGATTTCGCTTTACCAGGCGTGGATGGGCAGATCCACCGTCTTACCGATTACGCGGCGAGTCCGGTACTCGTTGTGGTGTTTACCTGCAATCACTGTCCGATCGCGCAAATGTATGAGAAGCGCATTCAGCAACTCGAAGCGGACTACCGCGACCGCGGAGTGGCGCTGGTAGCCATTCAGCCCAACGATCCGAAAGCCATTCGAATCGATGAATTGGACTCCTCGGACATCAGTGACAGCCTTGAGGAAATGAAAATCCGCGTGGAGTACAAGCATCTGCGCTACACCTATCTTTACGACGGCGGAACTCAGTCGGTTACACGCGCCTATGGTCCGCAAGCCACGCCGCACGTTTTCATTTTCGATAAAGACCGCATCTTGCGCTACGAAGGCCGCATGGACAATAGCTATCGCACAGAAATGGTGAACAGCCAGGACGCCCGCAATGCCATCGATGCGCTGCTGGCCAATCGCGAGGTAACCGTAAAACACACGGGTGTTTTCGGGTGCTCGACAAAGTGGCAGGAGAAATCGGCCTCCCGCGTGGAAGCGCTTCGAAAGATCGAAGAGCAGCCTGTGAATCTCGAGATGGCGACGGCAGCCGACCTCAAACAGCTCCGCCAAAATGCATCGAAGCACTTTGTACTCATCAGTTTTTGGGCCACCTGGTGCGGTTCGTGCATCGATGAGTTTTCCGATTTCGAGGACACCTACCAGATGTACAAGGTTCGCGATCTGGATTTGGTCACCGTTGCTGCCAATATGCCGGACGAAAAAGCCAGCGTGATGAAGATGCTTGAGAAAAAGCATGCCACCAGCCGCAATCTCTTGTTTGCGTCAAACGATACGGCCGCGTTACAAACCGCGTTTGATCCCACTTGGGAATCCGCGGTTCCTTATACTGTTTTGCTCGCTCCCGACGGCAAAGTTCTCTACAAGAACCTTGGCAGCGTGGACATCCTCGAATTGCGGCGCACGATTCTGGCAAACATGCCTTCGGACTACATCGGATTCAACCAATACTGGGAGACCGGTTCCAGCCAGAAGGAGCCGACCAAGAGTGGCGGCCGTTAAGGCTGTGCACTTTTTTCCAGCTTCAATTTCTTTCAGCGATTCACAACGCCATCTACTCTTGATTCCGATATTTGATAGAAGCAATCCGCTGGAGCACGCCCGGATTTCCGTTTGTGGATGACTGCGCTTTGGGAGGCTCGATGAAAACCTATCTGCTACCGCTCTTGACTGTTTCTTTGTTTTTCTCCACGGCTGCGCCGCCCCCCTGTAGCGGAGACGAGATACCAAAAATTGCTTGGAAAAGACCTCTCGGTCAACCTCTAGCGAATCCAGGCGTGCGAAAAAATCAGACGGACATTGACGACGGTTACTCGCAGGGCGCTCCCGTCGGTGGGTTCGGAGCCGGAACATTTTCGCGGACGTATCGTGGAGACTTTGCCCGCTGGCACATCAAAAGCGCGGTTCACAAATACTCTCCCGTGTATGCGAACCAGTTTGCAATGTTTCAGCAGGTATCCGGCGAGCCTGCGGGAACCGCGCAAGTGCTCATGAACGGGCATCCCAAGAGCGGCGAACTTTCCAGTTGGCAGTGGGACTACCCGGTTGGCGCGGGTGAATATGCAGCCCTGTTTCCCAAGTCCTGGTACGACTACAAGTGGGACAAATTTCCTGCCCATGTTGTACTGGAACAGTTCTCTCCCGTTCTGCCCGACAACTACAAGGAATCCAGTTATCCAGTCGCGGTTTACAGGTGGCATGCGGAAAATCCCACGAACAAAGTGGTCACGGTTTCTGTGCTTCTTTCGTGGACCAATATGGGCGGCTGGTTTCGAACCTATACGCATGACTTTCAGGCTGTCTTGAATCAAGGAAATCAAAACCATTTTCGTACGGAAGACGTAACCGCCGCAGGGACCATGAAGGGCGTTGTCTTCGATCGCAATCGAGCGGATGGTGCAAATGAGTGGGATGGCGAATTCTCCATTGCGGCCCTCGAATCGCCCGGCGTGGAAGTGACTTACCAAACCGAATTTCTCGCCGATGGCGACGGCAAAGCCGTTTGGGAACCTTTCTCGAAGGATGGGAGGCTGGCCGACAGCGAGACCTCGTGGGTGAGTGCCACTGAAAAGATAGGCGGCGCCATTGCCGTGAAGTTCACGCTTCAACCGGGCGAGAAAAAAATCATCCCCATGACCATCGCATGGGATTTTCCTGTCGTGGAGTTTGGCCAGGGCCGCAAATGGAATAGACGATACACGGATTTTTATGGCGTCAGCGGCAACAACTCCTGGGCTATCGCACGTGATGGACTGCTGAATGCCTCCAAATGGAGCGATGCCATCAATGCGTGGCAAAAGCCGTATGTTGAGGACGAAACGAAACCGGCCTGGTATCGCGGGATGCTCTTTAATGAGCTTTACGTGCTGACCGATGGCGGTACGTTCTGGGGACGCCCGGTGAATTCCGATCGCAACGTGCCGGCGACGTTTTCCCTCCTCGAGTGCTTTGACTATGCGTACTACGGAACGCTCGATGTCCGTTTCTATGCTTCACTGTCGCTATTGAAGTTCTGGCCGGTGACAGACAAACAAGTCCTGCGCGAGTTTGCAGCGACGGTGCCGCGCGAATGGCCGGAGCAGGGGCTCTGGGTTTGGAAAACGCAGCAGACCGGCCAGCCGGTTCTACACAAAAGAAAAAAGAAAGGAGCGGTGCCGCATGATTTAGGCGTGCCGGAGGGCGACCCGTTTATTTCCGTGAACGAACCCGGCTGGCAAGACACCAATGATTGGAAGGATCTCAACTCCAAATTCGTGTTGATGGTGTACCGCGACTATGTTCTGACGGGAAAAAGTGACAAAGCCTTCCTGCGGGAAATGTGGCCCGCGATGAAGGAAGCCATTACCTACCTCCAGCAGTTCGACCGCGGCGACGGAATACCGGCAAACAGCGGATATCCAGACCAAACCTATGATTCGTGGGTGGTGAATGGCATTAGTGCCTATTGCGGCAACCTGTGGCTCGCGGCTCTCCGGGCCGCGGAGGAAACCGCGCGAACGCTGGGAGAAAACGATGCCGCGGCGGAATATCGCCGGATGTTTGCGAAGGCCCAGAAGACATACATCGAAAAGCTGTGGAACGGGCAGTATTTCCGCTATGACATGGACAATCAATCCAAGGATGCGATACAGGCCGACCAGCTCGCGGGCCAGTGGTATGCGAACATGACCGGACTGGGCGATCTGGTTCCTCGCGAAATGCAAGTTTCTGCACTGAAAAAGATTTTCGCAAACAACGTAATGAAGTTCGGAAACGGCGAAATGGGCGCGGCAAACGGAATGGCGGCAGATGGTTCCATCTTGCGCGGAAATGAACAAGGCGAAGAAGTGTGGGCGGGAACGACGTTTGGGCTGGCTGCCCTCATGTTGAGCGAAGGCATGAAAGAGGAAGCCTACAAGACCGCGTGGGGCATATATCACGTGGTTTACGAAACGAAGGGCTATTGGTTCCGGACACCGGAGGCCTGGGACGACTCGGGGAATTTCCGAGCCTCGATGTACATGCGGCCGGCCGCGGTCTGGGCGATGGAAATGACCGATATGACCGCGCACTGAAGAGCCAGCCGAATTGGCTGTGTTTGATGCGAGACGGGCCTTATAGAATGCCCGTCTATGGGAACGAGCGCGGAGCGGCCAATCTGGAAGACGCTGTTGGCTTTTGGGATCATCTATTTCGTTTGGGGCTCCACGTTCCTGGCAATTCGAGTTGGCGTGCACGAAGTTCCGCCACTGATTCTGGCTTCCATGCGGTTTCTGGTGGCGGGGCTCGTTCTTTATTTGTGGACCGTCGCGCGAGGCGAGCGCTCGCCAAGCCGGCGGCAGTGGATGTCTGCGTCGTTGCTGGCGCTGCTCATTTTTGTTTTTGATTACGGGCTGTTGTTTTGGGCGGAGCAGCGCGTACCTTCTGGCCTGGCCGCAGTGATGCTGGCTTTGATCCCCGTGTTTATCGCGCTTGCCGAAATTGTTTTTTTGCGGACGCAGAAGCTTACCGCCCGGCTCGGCTTAGCCCTATTGATCGGGATTGGCGGTGTTGCGGTTCTGATGAGTCGCTCGTTGAATTTGGGTGGAGCGCCGATCGATAAGCTTGGAGCCTTGGCGTTGATTGCCGCTTCGATCACCTGGTCCCTGGCCGCGGTCCTTACCCGGAAATTGGAACTGCCCCCGTCAAAGGTGATGAGTTCCGGGGCACAGATGCTCGTCGGAGGAATTCTGCTGGCGCTTGCCGGCGGATTATTCGGTGAATTTCGAAGTTTCCACCCTGGTCCGGTTTCGCGTGAGGCTTGGCTTTGCTTGATTTATTTGATTGTGGCTGGGTCGATCATTGGATTTACCGCTTATGTCTGGCTGATTCATCATGAGTCGCCGACGAAAGTTGGGACTTATGCCTATGTGAATCCGGTGGTGGCCGTCATCATCGGATATTTTTTTGGCGGGGAAGGATTTGGGCTGCGTACCGCGCTGGGAACTCTATTTGTTCTAATCAGCGTGGTGCTGATTACGACTACGCGGGCAGAGGCCCCGTCACGCGTTGCTGCAGTAAAGGAAGCAACCCAAAGCTGAATTATGGCTGGACCTTTGCAGGAATTCGAAGCGCCCCGCCTACGACATCTTTGTAAACTATTCCGCCTTTCATCACGAAAACCACGCGCCGAACTGCGGTGATGTCCTTTAGCGGGTCTCCGTCGAGCGCAATAAGGTCGGCCTCGTGGCCTGGTGCGACAGCTCCGATTTGATCAGCCAGACCGAGGGATTCCGCGTTAAGGGAATTGGCGGAAACCATCGCGGCCATAGGCTCGATCCCGCAATCGCGAACGCGGTGGATGAAGTCCTCTGCGTTGCGGCCGTGCATGCCTGCCACGGCGTCGGTGCCGTAGAGAATTTTCAGCCCTGGGACTTGGGCGGCGCGTGTCAGAAATTCCTGGTGGGCGGGGATCAAGTCTTTCATCGCCGCGAAGCTTTCTTCGGTGTAGTAGGGCGGGGCGAGAAAGCGCGTTTTATTTTCGATGTAGTTTTCGAGAAGCAGGCCGGCTTGCGGGTCGAGATAAATTCCTTTCTCGGCCATTAATTTCAAATCGTCCTCGCTTGCGCCAAGGCCATGTTCAACTTCTGTGCAGCCTGCCAACGTGGCGGCAGCCACGGCGTCCCGAAAAGCGTGTACCAGCGTGCGCAGGCCTATCTTTTTTGCTTCATCACAAATTGCATCCAGTTGCTCCTCGGAGAGAGTTTTTGTGCCGCGAGTCATCCCGCCAGAGGCGAAAAGTTTGATCAGGTCTGCGCCGGCGGCTTTTTGTTTTCGGACGAAAGCGCGAAGTTCTTCGGGAGTGCCCGTCTGCTCTCCGCGGCCCATGATGGGCTCGGCGGAGGTGAGGATGCGAGGGCCCGGGAGTTGGTCTTTGGCAATCGCGTCGCGCAGCGTAATGTCGGCGAGTGATCCAACGCTTTGAACAGTAGTGAAGCCCGCCAACAAGGTCTGGTACGCATTGGAGGCCGCGGCATAGGAAGCCTCGGGAGTCGTCCCGCCCAACCGGCATTTTTTCCGTCGGTGCCAAAGCTCCAGGTGATATGCACGTGCGCGTCAATCCAGCCCGGCAGAACGGTTAGCCCGCGCAGGTCGTAGTCGGCTGAAGCACCGTCGGGCTCGCCTGGTTTGACGGAAATAATTTTCGCGCCTTGGATTACGACGCGCACCCCATGAAGGACACGGCCTTTGCCGTCGAGCAAGGTGCTGGCCGCAACCACGATGCGTTTGGCTGGCGCGTGCGACCCGAAAGCGGGCTTTTGCGGCATCATGACGGCCCCGACAGTAACCAGAATGAGTGGCAAGAGCTTTGCGGAGCGCATAGTTAGGTCCCCGCCGTTCAAAAATCGAGTGCGCACCAATTCTGGCAGATTCTTGACGCAGATTTTCGGACTCGGAGTTTTGAAATACAAGTGGGGCGAGACCCGCCTCCGCGAACACTTAGATTCAAAACTAAAATCGCGGAGTTTAGGAGGCGACGGCCCGTTTGCGCCAGAAAAAGTAGGCCGGGATGCCGAGCGCGAAAAGAATGATCGCGATCTTAAGGTGTATGAATTTCGCCGGGTCGTGGAATGCGGCAACGATGGCGTTGATGACGATGGCTGCTGCCGCGAGGCAGAAAAGAATGGGAGTCCAGGGATAGCCCGGGACGCGATAGGGAATCGGAAGGTCTTTCCCGGCACGGCGAAGCGGGAAGATGGCCGCCGCCCCGAGGCCGTAGAAAATCCAGCCGATGAAAATCACGCCGCCGATCAGCTCGGCGAACTTTCCGGCGCAAGCCAGGACCGCGGACCAAACGCCCAGTGTGACGATAGCAGCCGCGGGGGTCTGGAATCGAGGATGAACGTCCGCGAGCTTCTTGAAAAAGAGATTGTCGTTGGCCATCGCGTAGAAAACGCGCGGCGACGTCAGCATGACGCTGTTGGCGGCGCTGAAGGTGGAAATAAGGATGGTGAGCGCGACAATGATCTGCGCTTTGCGGCCAAGCACCACCGAGACGGCCGTTGCGGCAATCGTGTTGCTCGCGGTCGCTCCAGCGGGTCCCAGCGCGAAAAGATAGGCGATGACCGCGACGATGTACAAACCGCAAAGAGTGAGTGAGCCGAGCAGGAAAGCCCGCGGAAATGCTTTTTGCGGATTGACGACTTCGCCTGCGCTGTAGGTGCCGAATTGCCAGCCTTCGTAAGCCCACAGGACGCTGATCATCGCCAGGCCAAAATTGGAGAGCAGGCCGAAGCCGTGCTGCGTTGAGCCCATCGCGGCTGGTAAATCGCTCGCGTGACTCCCGAGCGAGAGAAGGATGGCGCTGAGAATGACGATGATCCCAACTTTGATGAGCGTGGTCCAGTTCTGGAGGTTCGAGCTTTTGCGCGTGCCCCACACGTTGACGGCCGTAACCACGGCTATCATGAGGACGGAGTAGACGGTTTTGCTGAGGTCGCTAAGCGGAGTAATTTCCCCAAGGTGCTCGGTGAAGGCGCGAGCTAACGCGGCGACGGAGCCGCTGGCGATGACCAGAAACAGGCACCAGCCGTAGAGAAAAGCGGGCAAGCGGCCGAACGCATCGCGGATGTAGCAATAAATGCCGCCGGCTTCCGGATTTGTGGCCGCCAGCTCGGCGTAAGTAAGTGCGCCCAGGAGAGAGAGGATGCCGCCGACAACCCACACAAGAAGCGAAAAGCCAACGGATCCGTCCAACTGTTGAAGAATGAGGCCGGGCGTCAGAAAAATGCCGGAGCCGATGACACAGCCGACAAAGAGCAGGTAAAGATCGCGCAGACGGAGCGTACGAAGAAGTGGTGGCATCAGCTGTTTTCGTGGCGAATGATTTGCATGCCCCGAACAGGCATGATAGCGGCAGATTCGGCAGCGTCAATCGGAAGTTTGAAGAATTTCGACCGAAGAACACATCGTGGAGCTTAGATATCCGGCGGCGGAGCGTTTTGGTAAAGACAACGGGGCATCAGATGCTTTGCATCAGACCGTCTGCGAGATGAGGATAGGCGCGGGCATGAAGCACAGCAAAAAAATGAGAAGGGCCAGGAGCGCGGCGAGCTTACGCGCTGGATCAAGCGGCGTCTCATCGTAGAACGGAGCTTTGCGTAGAAAGAGCAGTGCCAGAAGAAGACCAGCCCAAACGAACCAACCGCTCCAGTGGAGGAAATAGCCTAAAGCGAGGAGAACAACGGGAAGGGCGAACGAGAGCAAGCGGTGCAAGCGTGGGCTGACGGAGCGCAAGATGTGGCCTCCATCGAGCTGCCCGGAAGGCAGAAGATTGAGTGCAGTGGCGAAAAGGCCCACCCAGGCGGCGCGACCGACCGGATGGAGCAATAGAATGCCAGGGGCTGTTCCTGGATGCACAATGCCTGCAATTAGACGCAAGGCGAGCGGAGTGCCGAAGACGACGCCCGCCTGAGGCAGATCGTTGAGGCCGGGAACGATCTTGGCGTTAGCGACGCCGTACAAGAGTGCCGGCACGGCAAAGAGAAAGCCGATGAAAGGACCGGAAGCGCCGACATCAAAGAGCGCGCGTGTGGTGCGAATGGGCGAACGGATCAATATGAAAGCGCCAAAGGTGCCGATCAGCGACGGAAACGGAATGAAAAAGGGGTAGGTTGAGCGAATGTGATGGTGGCGGCAGGCGAAGAAGTGGCCGAGCTCGTGCGCTAGCAGAATGATCATGAGCGTGGCGGCGAACGGCAGGCCAGCCAGAAGACCGGCGGGATTTTTGTAAAAGAGAGAGAAGGCGTTCTCGAATTCTTCCCAGGACACCGCTTGATTGTTGGCAAAAGCGGCGGCGAATTGCGCCCCTGCGGCAAGACAAGTGCAAAGCGTCAGGAGAAAGAGCAGGACCGCAAGCACCAGGGATTTGCGAGAAGGTCGGGGAAGGATCGGGACATAAAACCGGTGTTTGAGGTGAATATCGGCCGATTCAGCGGGAACCGAAAGGGTGTCCAGCGGGGAATATGAGGGTGGTGTGCTCACAACGCGTTTGAAGGCCCGAAAAACTACAAACACAAGTACAGCACAACTGGAGGAGTTTGCGCCAGTGATTCGGCAGTGCGGCATGATTTTGAATTTCGGTTTGCTGGCGATAGTGCGATGCGTGGGCTAAACTTTAAATAAGTCAGACGGGGCTGGTTGATCGGACGCCAGGTTCTTCAGGGACCCACAACCCTGCTTTCAGCGTTCAGCAATTCGTTTGCGATGAAGATATCCCTATTGGGTCAGAGAGGCTGGTAAGGGTGCCAAAGGCAGTGATTTTTCAGCAGCAACCGGAGCCTGGCGAAAGGGCCGAGCATGGCGGTAAATCCCGGTTGAATCAGCTGTTAGGAAGCCGACTCTCACGCACGGTTCTTCGCTATGTTGCTATAACATTTGTTGTGTTGCTCCTTGCACTTCCGGCGTTCTGTCAGGATTCTCAGGAGTGTCTTGGGTCGGACTTCGATTCTTATCCTCAGCAAAGTAAGCTGGCAGACCAGGCATCCGCCCAGGCGAAGCTGCCGGATCAAAGCAACCCTGCTCCCAAGCCGGGAGACCGGGTGAATAGCGGGCGCATGTTTTTCGTGATGCCCAATTTCCTCACCGTGGAGAATGAGGCCTCCGTTCCCCCAATCAGCTGGAAGGAAAAGTTCGTCATCACGTCCAAGGGTGCATTCGATCCCTACGAATTCTTCATTGTGGGAGTTTTGTCCGGCATACGGCAGGCGGACAATGCCTATCCGGCATTTGGACAGGGAATGGCTGGATACGGCAAGCGCTACGGAACGGCCTTCGCAGATCAGGTCGATGGCAACATCATGGTGGGAGGGGTTTTTCCCACATTTCTAAAAACAGACCCTCGCTACTTTCAGATGGGTAAGGGCAGTTTCGCGAAGCGCTTCGGCTACGCCATCAGCCGGATATTCGTGGCGCGAAAGGACTCGGGAGGAAGCACCTTTAACATTTCCGAGTTTGCGGGCAATGCCACGGCAATCGCGATCTCCAATGTCTACTACCCCGCGGCCGATCGCAGTTTTTCATCGAGTTTGAGCAACTGGGGAACTCAGATGGCGTTAGACGCCCTGGGGAATGAGTTGAAGGAATTCTGGCCTGATTTGCATCGGAAGTATTCTCACTGGAAGCAAAACCGCTCCGGCGCTACTTCTCAGTAGCCAAATGTAGATTGAAAAGAACCCATCCCAATGACCTGTCCATCCACGAACATCTCCTATCTATTGAATCCATTCTGAATGCATTGATTCGCTGAAGCTGTCGATTTCCGCCCCTCTCGTTCGACATTTAGGTAGAGCCAGATATTGGCTAGCCAAGGAGGACGGTCATGACCGGTCAATACATCCAAAATTCCAAACTCATCGCGGGAGTGGCCATGGCCGATCTTCTGCTGGCTTTGTTCGTTTATAGGTTTGACAGCGCGGCCGTGGTCGTTTGCGGGCTTTTTGCGAACGCGGCCTGGGTGGCTTGGGTGCTGTTGCGTGTGGTCGTTCTGGTGGCCCACTGGGCCACGGTGTCGGCGTATCTTTATGAAGGTTTAGGGTTTTTGGCGCATACGGCGCAGGTCGGGCTGTCTCTTCTCGCCCTGCTCCAGGCAATCGTGGGCTAACCGGCGTGATTGCAAACTCATCCAAACCGTCTTATTCTTCGCCCAACCCATGGCCTACACTCAACAGCAATAGGCGCCGCTACTTAATGTCAACTTCTATCCGTCAAAAGAATTTTGGAAACCTTGTCGATTTTGCAGTTGGCTGTTCGACGCTTCTATAGAGACAAAAATAAAGCCGAGGTTCCTCCGGCCGCCGCAAGCACCGGAAACCGGCTTCGACTTGAAACTAAAGGAGATGGACCGATGCAATTCATGATGATTGTGAAGCACAAGGAAAACCAGGGCTTCCCGCCAAAGGAGTTGATGGACGCCATAACCAAACTCAGTGAAGAGTCCGTTAAGGCCGGCACTCTGCGCGGAAACGGCGGGCTCAAAGGCACCGACTCCGGGGCACGCGTGGTGCTCTCCCAAGGGAAGGTATCCGTGCTTGACGGGCCTTTCGCGGAGTCCAAGGAAATTATCGGCGGCTACGCGCAGTTCGAGATGAACTCAAAAGAAGAGGCGATCAAGTCGGCGGTCGAGTTCATGGAGCTTCACAAGAAATACTGGCCGGGCTGGGAAGGCGAGACGGAAGTTCGCCAGATGTACGGTCCCGGCGATTTTCCGTGCAAGCCCTGACGTCGCATGCGCAGTGCGGGAGCTTTTGCTCCCGCTTTGCATTGGATCCAGGCTTGGCGCTGACCTTTTCAGGGAGGGCTGGCCAACGCGGGGCCAGTATGTGGGCTTAACCCTTGTATATTCAGCACTGACAGGGCGGTCCGTAAGTGCTGAATATAAAGCACTTACGCAAACACTAAGTCCTTTTAGACACAACACTTACAAAATTCGCAGGGGCCTCTAACGTACAAGTCCTCCGGCGACACAAATACCTCCACGCCTTGGTCTTGCATGGGGCCCTCGAAGGTGGTGTGATGGGAGGCCGTGACGTCCACGACCACCCATCGCGCCATTGAAGCCGTCTGGCGCATCGAGTCCGCTAGGATCATCGCTGGCCTCGCCCGAATTGTTCGCGATGTTGGCTTGGCCGAGGAGCTTGCACAGGACGCGCTCGTCGCCGCTCTTGAACAGTGGCCCGAGTCAGGCATTCCGGACAATCCCGGTGCCTGGCTCATGGCCGCCGCCAAGCACCGCGCCATGGATCACTTTAGGCGCAACAAGATGCTGGAGCGAAAGCACCAGGAGCTGGGTCGGGAGCTTGCCCTGCAGCAGGAGCTGGCTGTGCCGGATTTCGACGCTGCGCTCGACGATAACATTGGCGACGACCTGCTACGGCTCGTGTTTATCTCCTGCCATCCGGTGCTTTCCACGGAAGCGCGCGTGGCTCTCACGCTGCGGTTACTCGGCGGGCTGACGACGGAAGAGATTGCACGCGCGTTTCTTGTTCCAGAGCCGACGATTGCTCAGCGCATTGTTCGCGCCAAGAGAACTCTGTCGGAAGCCCGTGTGCCTTTTGAGGTGCCGCGCGGCGAAGAGCTGGCTTCGCGGCTTTCTTCGGTGCTTGAGGTCATCTACCTCGTTTTCAACGAAGGATATTCGGCGACTTCCGGCGGAGACTGGATGCGGCCGGCACTTTGCGAGGACGCGCTGCGCCTCGGGCGAATATTGGCCGAGCTTGCTTCTCAGGAGGCTGAAGTTCACGGTTTGGTTGCGCTCATGGAGATTCAGGCGTCGCGCTCGCGGGCACGCGTGAGTGCGACAGGAGAGCCTATCCTGTTGCTCTCGCAAGACCGCGCGCAGTGGGATCAACTATTGATTCGGCGTGGCCTCGCGGCGCTGGAACGAGCGGAAAAGCTAGGCGGCATGCGCGGCCCGTATGCACTGCAGGCCGCGATTGCTGCTTGCCACGCGCGGGCGCTTGCGGCAGAGGAAACAGACTGGGCGCGCATCGTGGCCCTCTACGAGGCGCTTGGCCAGATGGCCCCGTCGCCCATCGTGGAGCTGAATCGCGCGGTAGCCGTTGCGATGGCATACGGTCCTGCCGCGGGGCTCGAAGTCGTGGACCGTCTGACGGATGACCCGTCACTCAAGACCTATCACCTTTTGCCAAGTGTGCGCGGGGACTTTCTGGAAAAGCTCGGCCGCTTCGACGAAGCGCGCGCTGAGTTCGAGCGCGCGGCAACGCTCACGCGCAATACGCGCGAACGAGAGCTTCTTCTCGATCGTGCGCAAGCCTGCGCGTCCAGTTCCGCTCCACCGGCTTAGCTTCCCAAAGAAAATCAACGGCTCTGGTCCATCCTCCCTGTCCCTTGGAGCAGGCGAGCTGCTCGGCAATTTCATTGTGCCGCATGGCTTACAGGCGTACTATGTAGCCACTTGGGGTAGTTCGAAAATCCCGCTTTACTGGAGTATCGTGACACCCCCCACCCGCCCTGGTAAATTCCGACATAATCCGATCCAAAGGAGTGGTCCTATGAATCGATCTGGAAAAGTCCGTGTCGTTTCATTTTTAAGGGGAGTACGGGTGGCGTTGTGTTCGGCCATGCTGCTCTTCGTATTTTCCATCGTGACGCGAGCACAAAACATGCCGACGCGCCACGTTCGCCAGGACGTGGTGAGCGGAAGGGCACAATTTTTGAACCAACTGCCTGCTTCGCAAACCATGCGTTTGGATGTTGTTCTGCCGCTGCGCGATCCCGCAGGTTTGGAAAGTTTCTTGAAAGAGCTTTACGACCCTGCAGGCCCTTCTTACCGGCACTTCCTGACAGTTGCGGAGTTTACCGCGAAGTTTGGACCGACGCAGGCAGATTACGACGCGGTGATTCGTTTCGCCGGAGCGAATGGCTTTGCGGTGGTGGGAGGCACCCGCGATGGAATGGACGTGCAAATCGAGGGTACCGTTGCCAACATTGAAAAGGCCTTCCATTTGAACATGGGTGTGTACCAGCATCCAACGGAAAACCGGACGTTCTATGCTCCGGACCGCGAGCCAACTACGGACTTGCCGTTCGCGTTGTGGCACGTTTCCGGTCTGGACAACTACTCGATTCCGCATCCGATGCTCGTCAAGAGGAGCGACTACGCGAAGGCGCATGGCATTGATGCGAAAGATGTGGTGTCCCATGCGACGACTGGGTCAGGACCGTCGGCTTCGTTCTTGGGAAGCGACATGCGCGCGGCGTACTACGGAGGAACGGCGCTTACCGGCGCGGGCCAGAATCTCGGTCTGTTTGAATATTTGGGCACCGACCTGGCCGACCTGAATACATATTTCAAGAACGTAGGGCAAACCAACAATGTGCCGATTACGCTGCTCTCGACAGACGGGACGAGCACGTCGTGCGTGGATTCCAGGGCTGGCGGCGATTGCGACGATACTGAACAAACGCTCGACATGACGCAAGCGATCGGCATGGCGCCTGGGCTTGCGAGTCTGGTGATGTACATCGGGTCCACCGATACTGCCATCATCAGCGCCATGACGACACATAACCCGCTGCCCACCACAATAGGTTGCTCATGGGGCTGGACACCGGCGGATCCGAGCACGCTGAACCCCTACTTCGAGAAGATGGCGGCGCAGGGGCAGAATTTCTTTGTGGCATCGGGCGACTCTTCGACGTGGTCGGCGAGCAATGAAGCCTGGCCGGCCGATAATGCCTACATCGTTTCCGTCGGCGGGACGGATTTGGTTACCGCAAGCGCGGCTGGGCCGTGGAAATCGGAAACCGCGTGGTCAGACAGCGGCGGCGGCATTTCGCCGGACTCGATCCCCATTCCCTCGTGGCAGCAACTCTCGGGGGTGATCAACTCGAGTAACAAAGGTTCGACGACGTTGCGCAACGGCCCGGACGTTTCGGCCAACGCAAATTTCACGTTTTACACCTGCGCCGACCAAACCACTTGCCTGGCAAACGAATATGGCGGAACCAGCTTTGCTGCGCCGATGTGGGCCGGTTACATTGCTCTGGTCAATCAACAGTTGGCCGAAAACAGCCAGCCAACCATTGGTTTCCTCAACCCGACCATCTACGCACAAAATATCACGTCAGCGTATGGCACGGACTTCCACGACATAACCAGCGGCACGTCTGGCAGCTATGCGGCGGTTGTTGGCTATGACCTGGTGACTGGCTGGGGAAGTCCAAACGGGACCGGGCTGATCAACGCTCTGGCGGCTCCGACAAGTACGACTCCGGGCTTTTCCATCACGGCGTCGCCTGCTTCCGTATCCGTGTTGCAGGGCAACAGCGGAAGTTCTTCTGTCACCACGACCGTGTCCGGTGGGTTTGACTCGGCAGTGACGCTGAGTGCGAGCGGGCAGCCCTCGGGCGTCACCGTGAGCTTCAGCACATCGACGATTGCTGCGCCCGGTTCCGGTTCGTCCACGGTAACTTTGGCGGTTGCCGCAACGACCGCGACGGGCACTTACCCGATCACGATAACGGCCACCGGCGGAGGGATCACGCACGCCGCGACAATCTCTCTCTCCGTAACCGCGCCGGTGACTGGCAGCTTTACCATTTCCGTCTCGCCCTCTTCGGGATATCTGGATCAGGGGCAAAGCGGGTATGCCGTGGTAACGACGACAGTGACGGGCAACTTCAGCTCGGCGGTTTCGTTGAGCGCCAGCGGCGTGCCGTCCGGAGTTACCGTCAGCTTTAGCCCCGCCTCGATTGGCGCGCCGGGTTCCGGCACGTCCGACATGCTGTTGACTGTGTCTCGAAACGCCCCGACCGGGACTTACCCAATCACGATAAAGGGAACCGGTGGAGGCGTTACGCAGACGACGGTGCTCACTTTCGAAATCGTGAGCCGGCGCGTGCGATGAAGTAGTTTCGGTTCGCGCTGAAATAACGAATACAGAACCGCGCCGCCGGCCTCTATGGTTGGCGGCGCGGTTTCTTTGTGTTTGATGCAAAATTTAAACCAGCGCGAATCCGCTTTGGTCTTCGCCTGGAGTGCAAAATGCGGGCTGGAGTACAAAATCCGCTAGGATTTTTTTTGCGCTTCGATGCCCTGAAGTTCTTTGCCGGGTTTGAAGCGGACCGCTTTGCCTGGAGGGATGTTGACCTCTTCGCCGGTGCGCGGATTGCGACCGATGCCGGTCTTGCGCGGCTTGACGCTAAAGACGCCGAAGCGGCGGAGTTCGATGCGCTGGCCGCGGCCGAGTGCCTGCTTGAGGGACTCGAAAACTGTTTCGACAGCCTGCTCGGCTTTGGTGCGGCTGATGAGAGTCTTCGTCACTACCGCATTCACAATATCCAGCTTAATCACACGTGCCTCCCGCGTCAGTAGCAAATGCTAGGGGCTGCGCCCCGGGTTGTCAAGACGAGATGGGTAAACTACACTGTCCTTCCTTTTAAAAGTACACGCGCAAAAATCAGATCATTTCCGAGGAGGAGTAGATGTCCGTTAAGCCCGACCGCTGGATCCGAAAAATGTCTCTGGAACACAAGATGATTGAGCCGTTCACGGACCGGCAGGTGCGAGAAGGCGTGATTAGTTACGGAGTTTCGTCCTATGGATACGACATCCGAGTGGCGGACGAGTTTCAGATTTTTACGAATGTGAATTCGACGATTGTGGATCCCAAGCATTTCGATCCGAGGTCTTTGGTGCCATTCAAGGGCGACGCGTGTTTGATTCCGCCCAATTCGTTTGCGCTGGCGCGGTCGGTAGAATATTTCCGGATTCCGCGTAATGTGCTGACCATCTGCCTTGGCAAATCAACTTACGCCCGCTGCGGGATTATCGTGAATGTGACGCCGTTTGAGCCGGAGTGGGAAGGCTTTGTGACGCTGGAAATCAGCAACACCACGCCGTTGCCCGCGAAGATTTATGCGAATGAAGGTCTGTGCCAGGTGCTCTTTTTCGAGTCGGACGAAGACTGCGAAATAAGCTATAAAGACAAAAAAGGAAAGTATCAGGCGCAGGGAGGAATCGTCCTGCCGCGGCTGTAAAGTTATTTTTTATTGATCGTAGCTTGGCCGCTGATCGTAGCCTGACTATTGATCGTAATTTGGGTGAGCTTGACGTGGGCCACAGGATAGCCGGCCTCGCGCCACGCTTCCAATCCTCCTTGCAGCGGCCGGATATGCTTGATGCCTTGCCTGCGGAGGAGGAGCGCCACACGGGCGCTCGTGGCTTCGTTTGGTCAAGTGCAGTAGAGGACGACTTCGCGGCCGCGGGGCAGGCGATCGTCGTGTTCCTCTAGTTCCTTGGCGTCCACGCGAAATGCACCGGGAATGGTTTCCGGTTCGGCTTCAAATTCCACCGAGTGGCGGAGATCAACGATGGCGATATCTTGGCCAGCATCAATCTTCTCTTTCAATTCCTCGACGGTGATACGGGCGATGCGCAGCTCGCGCATAAAGCGGCGGCGCTTGATATATTTGTAACCGATATAGGAAGCGAGCGTGGCGACAAGAATGACGCCGAGCCAGCCACCGAGGGAAGCGGCCCCCTCCGCGATCCGTTCGATCTGGCCACTAAAAAGATAGCCCAGGCTGAGAAACGTACCGCCCCACAAGAGCGAGCCCAGGAAATCAAACAACAGAAAGCGCCTCATGCGCATGTGGAAAATGCCTGCAAGTGGCGGCGCGACCGTGCTGAGCCCGGGAAGAAACTTTGCAAAGAGCAGCGAACGAGCGCCCTCCTTCGAGAAGATACCTTCGGTACGGCGGACGCAGGAATCAGGCTCAATGGAAATCTTGCAGAGGAATTGCAGGATCTTGATGCCTTTGCGCAAACCGAGCTGGTACCAGATCGAATCGGCGGTGACGGCAGCCACCCCGACGACAAAGAGCGAAGCGAAGAAGTTTAGCTGGTGAGAACCTGCGAGCGCGCCTGCGGCCAAGAGGAGCGGAAGAGAAGGAACGGGCACGCCGGCCTGTTCGCAAAAAACCCATGCGAGCAAAACGACGTACCCATGATGCAAAAGGAATTCGATGATTCGGTGCATTTGGCCGGGATGGATCCTCTAAAAAGGTCTCCGCTATCGAGAAACGATAGGAGAAGTATGCCCCCACTGGCCTGACATGACAAATTCGCTTAAAGGTTTGCGTGTGCGGGGCGCAACCTCGCGGTCGCGGAGATGACCTGGCAGCGATTCAGGGTCGCCGGGGTACCCAATGGCAATCGCGGCGATCGGTTCCCAGCCTTCCGGAATTCCGAAGACTTGTTTCGTTTTGACGGGGTCAAAGCCAGCCATCTGGTGAACGTAAAGACCACGCGCGGTGGCCTCGACGCTGAGCAAAGCAACGGCGGCGCCGGTATCGTAGAACGCGTTGCGGTTGGGCGTGCCATTGGCGTGAAAGGTCAGCGAGGAAACGGCGATTACGAGGACTTGCGCTTCCTTTGCCCAGCCAGCATTGAATTCGACGAGAACGCCGAGGGTCTTGGCGAAATTCTCGTGATCGTCTTTCGTCGCTACAAGAAAAGCCCAGGGCTGTTCGTTGCTGCTGGAGGGAGCCCAACGGGCGGCTTCGAATAGGCTTGCAAGAACGGTGCGCTCAACAGGTTTGTTCGAGAAGGCACGGGGACTCCATCGATTGCGGATATGCTCGTGTATCGGATGATCGTTTGCAGCCGGCTTTTGCATGGATATCTTCCCTTTTGGCGAGTCTTGTTAATCGCTAGCGATATTCGAAGTTTAGATGAACGAAAACTCCTCGGGGATACGCCTGAGGACGCGAAACTTGCGTTTCTAACTATGAGTTCCATTCGTTCGGGGCACAGAGATCCACTCTCTTTGCCCCGAACGACGCGGTTTCTTGACAAAACACCTACGTTTACTTGGGCGCCTTTTGAACCATCTCGGAATCGATGGTGATGGAAATGTCTTCCCCGACCACCGCCGCAGGATAGCTGCCGACGGAGAAGTCCTTGCGATTGATTAGGGTGCTGGCGCTGATGCCGATGCGCGTATTGCCCCAGGGATCTTTAACGGGAGCGCTGGGGCCATCCACATCGAGGACAGCTTCTTTGGTTACACCGTGAATGGTGAGGTCGCCAGTGACTTTGAGCTTGCCGGGAGAAACTTGTTCGATTTTTTTGGACTTGAAAGTGATGGTGGGGAAGTGGTCAGCGTCGAAGAAATGGTCGCTGCGCAGATCTTTGTCGCGGTCGGGAACGCGGGTATCAATGGAAGAGACGTCAATCGTGACGTCCACGGTGGATTTGGTGACGTCCTTGTCATCGAACAGCACGGTGCCTTTGACGCTGGTGAAGGCGCCTCGGACGGTGGAAATGGCGAGATGCTTGACGGCAAATTGAGCGGCGGAGTGCGCCGGGTCAATTGACCAGGTGGATGTCGCCGCGGCTGCCGGCAGAGCGAGCAGTGCGGCGAGTCCGGCGGTTACTACGAAGCGAGAAGAAATGTGGCCCATGATGTTGTCTCCTTTAGCGGATTTGGTGACTCAATCGAATTCAGTTTTTCCGTTTATTCCGGTCCGCGAGCGCGGACTTCCTCCAGCAGCTTGGCGAGAGTTTTCAAGCGGGCAGCGGGCATGTGAAGGAACTGGCGCTTGTGAAGCTCGCGAACAGGCTGATCGAGACTTTTTAAAAGAACGAGGCCCGCGGGGGTGATGCGGGTTCTGACGACGCGGCGGTCGTCGGTCTGACGAGCGCGCGAAATGAGGCCGCGTTTTTCCATGCGGTCGAGAAGGCGAGTCATGTCAGGGTCGTGAGAGATCATGCGGTCCCCGATGCCGCTGCAGGGAAGGCCCTGTGGCTCGGCGCCGCGAAGAATACGGAGGACATTGTATTGCGTGCCCGTGAGGCCGTGAGGCTTGAGGAGTTGCGCGGCTTCGAGACCCAGAGAATCGGCAATTTTTTGAAGCGCGACAAAAACCTCGGCTTCCACTTGCTGGGGAGGGTGCAAATTGGGCCGGCTACTCATGGGATGAAGATAGTCGTTATGACGACTAATGTCAAGAGGGAATATATTTTTATGTAGGCCGGATTTCACCGTCGGGGACGGATCTCAGGACTCTTTGAGGATTTTAAGAATTTCGGCGGCGGAACGCACGCAACGCGGCGGGCCTAGGGAAGCGACAACGTCTCGCGGAAGAGCCGCTGCGACGTCCTCGCTCGCGACGATAGGCGGCCCACCGGGAAAGTAGAGAACGATGCGGCCCTTTTGGAGAACGTGCAACAGTGCCTCCCAGAATTGTGAATCGCCGCATGGCCTTTCCACATGAAAGGACGCAAGCTCATTGGCAGAAGAAGCGAAGGCCGTAACACCGATGTGGCACGAGTTCAGCGAGTCGTAGCGGATGCTCCAATGGTCGGGCTTTGACTCTTCGTTGACGACCGGAAAGAGCGATCGCAACTCGGCCCGGCCGATATCCAGAATTGCGCCATTCACCAGGGGTTGCAAGAAAAGATCAAAACCCATGCGTCCTCCGCTCTACGGTTTGCGAACCGGACGCAACTGAATTTCGCTGACAAAGCTCGAGGAGCTCTGGGTGACGATCATGGCTACGGCATGGGCCACGTCTTCGGGGGAAAGCGATTTGGAAGGGTCTTTCGCACCACGGCCGGAAAAACCGGTGGCAACGCTTCCTGGGCAGATCGTGCTGACGCGAATGCCATGCTCTCGGAGGTCTTCGGCCATGCAGGCGGAGAGACCCTGGAGGCCCCACTTCGAGGCGCAGTAGATTCCGCCGCCGGCAAAGGCATTGCGGCCGGCAAGTGAGCTGATGTTGATGATATCGCCTGCGCCGGAGCGGATCATGGCCGGAGCCACGGCGCGAGAAAGCAGAAAAACGCTCTTGAGATTGGTGTTGAGGACGCGGTCCCAATCGGATTCCGATTTTTCGTGCGCCGGGCCGAACAGGCCGATCCCAGCGTTGTTCACGAGGATGGAGATTGGACCAAGAGCGGCATCGGTTTTACTAACAAGGCTGCTCACTTCGGCAGATTGCGAGACGTCAGAGACGTGTGAGAAGACGCGGGAGCCGGTTTGCCTGAGAGTTGCCTCGCTTGCAGCAAGAGCCAGGGCATCGCGGCCACAGATGGCTACGCTTGCTCCGAGTTGGGCAAGGCGAAGGGCAATGGCACGGCCAATGCCGCGACTTCCGCCAGTCACCAAGGCGACGGCCGCGGAAAGAGGAGCCGATTCTCCCTTAGCCAGATTGATATATTCTTTATGGGACATTTGAATTCTTCCTTCGTAGCGCTACCTTTTTTGTGCGAAACTCATCTTAGCATCCAGGAGTCTAAGCAATTCCAGAAGGGCTTGGGATCCTCAACGAAGCGGGAGCGAGGCTGGGAGAGAGGTCAGAGTCCGGCGAAACTTTCGCAGGCGCGGCGGCAATTATCTTGTTTGATTGCTTGCGGACGGACGGGGGCTTTTCCTATAATTCACGAGCTTTTGAAACGAAACGATTTTGAGTGGAGCCGTGCTGGTAAACTGAAAAGTGTTAAATCCCAAAAGGAAATGTGGGCGAGGAGAGTGGGAATGAGTGCAACACGCAAATTGGCAGGCCTCGCGATGGCCGCGGCGCTTTGTCTGATTCAGGGGAACGGGACAAGCGCGCTTGCCCAAACCCCGGCACCGGCAGCCGGAGCGCAGGACGCCGGAGCGGGGCAGAAATACACCATGGCGGAGTACAACGCCTTCCAAGCGGCGAAGGCAGAGACCAACCCCGCGCAACAGGTGAAACTGCTGGATGATTTCATTTCCAAATATCCGAACTCGGCCCTGCTCATTTATATCTATCCGATTTACATGCAGGCATATGGGCAGCTCAAGGACTATCCGAAGGTCATCATCTATTCGGACAAGCTTGCGCAACTGAACGACAAGAACGTAGACGCGGCGATGCGATTCAATGCGTACTACACGCATTCCGTCGCGTACACCACGCTGATCAGCACGGACAAGACGGCGGCGAAGGATCCGGCCCTCGCCAAGTCGGCACAGGATGCAGTCACAAGCGCTCTGAAGACCCTTGATGATGTGAAGAAACCGGACGGCGTTGCAGACGATGCCTGGGCCACGCAGACCAAGACATTCCGTATGACGTTGAACAGCATCGGGGCGCAAGCGGCCACGGTGCAAAAAGATTGGCCTTCCGCGATCAGCTTTTACAAAGGCTACCTGGCGCTGAATCCGGATGAGGCGATTACCAACTACAATCTCGGCAGGGTTTATCTCGCTTTGACGCCGCCGCAGACTATGGATGGTTTCTGGTACGTGGCACGTGGCGCGGCCTCGAAGAACGCTACGCAGGCGCAATCGAAGCAACTCAAGGATTATCTCCGCAAACTGATGCAGAACTACCAGCAGGCGACCTGCGACAGCCTGACGGATGCGGAACTGAACGAACTTTTGCAGCTTGCGGCGGGCTCTGTGGATCGTCCGACGAGTTACAACCTTCCAAGCGCGGCGGACCTAACCAATGCGCAGAAGGATATGACGATCCTTTCGGTTATCAATGACCTGAAGGCTGGCGGGGACAAGGCGAAACTGACCTGGCTTGCTTCCTGCGGATCGGAATTTCCCGGAGTACCGGGCAAAGTAATTGAAGTGGTTCCTGGGGCGGCGGACACCGATCCGATCGTATTCAAGGTTGCGTTTGTGACGAGCGACGCGGAGTTCGACGCCGCCACGGTCCCGAACATGGACGTCAAGGTGGTCGGACAGCCCGACGCGAAGCGCGTGGAGAAGGACAGCGCCATCCATTTTACAGGGACGCTGACTTCGTATGATCCGGACCCGACGTTTATGCTGCACTGGGAAAAAGGCAAAGTGAACGAAGAGGACATTCCGAAGGAGAAGGCAGCGCCAAAGAAGGGCGTGAAGAAGAAGCCCGCCGCTCAATAGAGCAGCAGGATTGGATGCAAATTGTGAACGGCTCTTCGGTTTGACCGGAGAGCCGTTTTTCTTTTTGAGGCGGTTTCTGGGTTGGATAAACCGGAGCTTTTGGAGATTCGACTCAAAACGGAAGTGCGCCGTTAGCGGTCAACGCGAGCGGTGATTTCCGTAAGCCAGTTTGTACTCGTCGATTTTGCGGCTTAAGGTGTTGCGGTGAATGCCCAGAACTTGCGCCGCGCGCGACTGGTTGCCGTTGGCGCGGTCCAACACTCGTTTAATAAAACGCTTTTCGAATTCTCCCACCGCTTCATCGAACAGGATGCCCCGGTCTACCATTTGTGTGACAAGCCCCTCGAGTTGATCTTTCACGATCGCACGCTCCGCCAGAATTTTTTCGGGCCGATTCGCTGCTATTGGTCAAGCTCGTGCCCGGTCAGGATGCGATAAGCCTCCCGATATTTGGCACGTGTGGCCGCGACGACATCGGGCGGGAGCTCCGGACCGGGCGGGGTTTTGGGCCACCGGATTCGCTCGAGGTAGTCGCGGACAAATTGTTTATCGAAAGAAGGTTGAGGGCCGCCGGGATTGTATTGATCGGCAGGCCAGAAGCGAGAGGAGTCTGGAGTGAGCGCTTCGTCGATCCACATCAAGGAGTCGGCGGCGTCGGGCGAGTCAAGGGAGCTGTTTAACAGGCCGAACTCGAATTTTGTGTCAGCCAGGATGACCCCACGCGGCTCCGCGAAGGCAGCGGCCTGGCGATAAATTTCGATGCTGAGAGAGCGCACGCGAGCAGCAACGCCGGCGCCCACAAGCGATGCCGCCTGCTCAAACGAAATGTTTTCGTCGTGCCCGGTCGCGGCTTTCGTGGCTGGCGTGAAAATGGGTTCGGGCAGTCGATCCGATTCACGCAAGCCGGCTGGCAATAGAATGCCACAGATTTTTCCGGTGGACTTGTAGTCTTTCCAGCCGGAGCCTGAGACGTACCCGCGCACGACGCATTCGATAGGAAGCGGCTGCGTCTTGCGCACGACCATGGAGCGGCCGGCGAGATCGTTGCGATGGGCGTCGAAAGGCGTCGGAAAATCCGTGGCGCTCAACACGTGATTGGGGATGACGTCCTTCAGCAGATCGAACCAGAAGAGAGAAAGCTGCGTGAGGACGCGGCCTTTGTCGGGAATTGGTGTTGGGAGAATTACGTCGAATGCGGATAGACGGTCCGTGGCGACGATGAGCAGTCTGTCGCCGATGTCGTAAATATCGCGGACCTTCCCGCGCGCCGCGGGAGTGAGGCCTTCGAAATGCGTTTCTTGAAGGATGCGACTCACAGGACTTGCAGCCACGAAAAAATTTCTCCCCTAAGGTGCGCAGCATTCTAGCGCAGCAGAACGTCAAGGGAAAGCCGGGCGCAGAGGAAATTCTTGGAAAAAGTTACGGCGGCGGCCAGATTCATTCGTTGTTCGCGCTAGTTGGAACAGCCGAGAGGCTCGGATTTGAAAATCTGCTCCCAGTGCGCCCCGTCCTTCGTTCTACGGAATATGATGTAGCGATGCGATTCCGTCGCGAGCGAGACGAGCTTGGTGACCACTTCGTCCTGGCCGCTACTGAAGAGATCGGCGTGATCCACAAAGCGAAGATGCTCTTCATCCATTTCGCTTTCGGAAAGATGAATCCAGACGAGATCTGGTACAAGCTTCTCGCCGAGCTGGCTGGCGATGAAGAATAGGCTGTGCAAAAGACCATCCGAATCGCCAGTGTCCAAGGTGAAGGAGCCGATCAAGCTGGGCAGGGGTGAAGGCGCAAGGTAAGTGCGGGTGAGGTATTCTACGCGGATGTTGCTCAGAAGTTTTTCTGAGATTCCATGTTCGCTGAAAAGATCGCGGGCCAGCGCAAGTGCGCTTGCGCGTTGTTCTGACGTCGCCGGCTCACGCGAGGCTACACGGAAGTCGGTCTGCTCCGCGTTGGTGGCCAGCGCGCGCACCTGGCCGCGAATTTTGACTGTTCCAACGTGAGTGATGCTGGCTGTGCTTTCGTTGTGATTGGCTTCGCCAAGCTGAATTTCTCTAAGTTGTACTTCTCCGGCAGGGGCGCCTCCAAAGAGTAGCGCATATTTTTTTCCGGGCTCCAGATATTTCGCAGCGTCATCTTGAGAGACAGGGGCATCTGGGAGGCAACTCGGCAGAACGGCGGTCAACTCACCGTCTTCTGCCGTGGCGATGGGTTCAATGCGCAACTGGCCGCGGGAAGGTTCCTCGACGGACAACCATACGCGTTCCTTCGTTGAACCTTCGTCATGTGATGTGGGAAGAAATGGAAAGAAATACAAAAACACGAATGCGGAACAGGTCCGCAGAACTGCATAGAACATGGACTATTCTCGATTTCTCCGCCGCGAAGAGAGATTCTATCGCAAATGCCTCAGCAAGGCACTGGGACGTGCCCAAACGCCGTCGTGCTAAGCAGCCGAGGCTGCTTTCTGTTTGGGCGCGGGAGCTTCGTCGCCTTCCCAGCGGACGCTGACGAGCTTCGAGACGCCCGGTTCTTGCATGGTGACGCCATAAAGAACGGAGCCCGTCTCCATCGTCTTGCGGTTGTGGGTGACGATGATGAACTGGGTTTGGCCGCTCATGTCGCCAACCAGGCGGGTGAAACGGCCAACGTTGGCTTCGTCCAAAGGCGCGTCCACCTCGTCGAGAATGCAGAAGGGGCTCGGCTGGTAGCGGAAAATCGCGATGAGCAGCGCGAGCGCCGTCATAGCCTTCTCTCCGCCCGACAAAAGCAAAACGTTCTGCATGCGCTTGCCAGGAGGTGAGGCCACCACGTCAATTCCCGCGTCGCCGGAACTGTCCACTTCGGTCAGGCGCATTTCCGCCATGCCGCCGCCAAAGATGGTGTGGAACGCTTCGGAGAAATTCGCATTGATGGCGTTGAAGGCTTGCTCGAATTTTTCACGGGACACCAGGTCGAGCTCGGCGATGGCCTGTTGGGTGTCTGCGATGGATTTGAGCAGGTCGTCGCGCTCGCGCGTGAGGAACGTGAAGCGCTGTTCGCATTCGTTGAATTCCTCGAGCGCCATCATGTTAACTGGCCCCATCGCTTCGATGCGCTGCTTCATCTCGCGGTAGTTTGTTTCCGCGATAGCCAATTCTTCGCCGGTCATGAAGGCCGCTTCCGTGGCGATCAGATCCTCTGGCTGCGCGTTGACTTCCGTCATACACGTCTCGCGGAGATGCTGCCGGTCTGAATCGTTCCTGGCGCGATCCACTTCCGCGTGGCCGCGCTTTTCGCGAAGCTCCAGGAGCGATTGGCGGCCCATGCGCAAGTGATCTTCCATTTGCGTGAGGCGCGCCCTTCCGCCATCCCATTCCTGTTCGAGCTGGCGCTGCCGGACTTCCAGGCGCAGTTTTTCGCCGCGCAGGCCTTCCAGTTGTTGTGTGAGTTCTTCGCTTTGTTTCGCGAGTGCAGTCGTCTCATCCGAGATCGAGGATTCCTGCTGGCGCAGGGCGTTTTCGCGCCGCTCAAAGTCGGTTCGCTCCTCCTGCAAGCGCGCCGCAAGAGCCTCGGCTGCGGTAAGCCGTTCCGCGAGTGCCGCCAGTTGAGCGCGGGCGGTAGCGAGTTCCTGCTGTTCCGTCTGAACGGAGCCCCGAAGCAACGCCAATTCCTCGACAAGGCGCGTGCTTTCCGCTTCCGCTTCGGCGCGCGTCACCGCTGCGGCAGCGTGTTCGTCCCTTGCCCGCCCGGCACGTTGGCGCGCATCCTCTGAATCTTTCCTGAGGCGCAACAGCTCGTTCTGGCAAACAGTCAACTCCAGGCCGAGCCGCGCCAGCTCGCTCTGCATGTGCTCGTGACGGTGTGTTGCAGAGAATACGCTGCGCTCCGCTTCGCGCTGCTGCGCGACAATTTGTTCGAGCGACTGCTCCGTTTCGCGGAGTTGGGTGTTCACTTGAGCCAGGGCAGCTTGCGTTTCGCCCATCTCATGCTCGAGTTGCAAGACTTCAGCGTCGAGCGCGCGAAGCTCACGCTTCATGCCCAGCGGGCCCGCTTCATCCGCCCGCCCTCCAGTAACCATGCGGCCCTGATAGCACGTGCCGTCCGGCGCGACGAAAGCGAATTGCGCATTATCCCGCGCGAGTTTTTCGGCAGAGGCCGCACTGTCCGTCAAATAAGCCGAACGGAGCCGTGGCAGAAACTGTTTCGCGGCAGGGCCCAGAGGATCGCGGAAGCTGACCAACTTGTCCAAACGCGAAATTACGCCGTCTTCGATGCGGAAATTGATGATGGGCTCGTACTCGGCAAGCCGCAAAGTCCGCAGCGAATCCACAAAAAATGTGGCGCGACCGCCAACTTCATCGCGCAGCAGGGAAACACCCGCGCGTGCATGGTCGTAGGTTTCCACGACCACGTATTCGAGCTCGTCGCGCAGGTACTGCTCGATGGCGGCCTCGTGGTGTTCTTCCACTTCGGCGTAATCGGCGAGAACGCCGACAGCGTGAAAGTCCTGCCCACCGCCACGTTCGTTGGCAGCGAACAATTTTTGTACCGCGTCGGCGGTATAGGAGCGGTCATTCAGAATTTGATTGAGCGTTGCATGCCGTGCGCGGACACCAGAGAGCGAATCGCGCAAGACATCCGCCTTCTGCGTCATTGCTTCACGCTGCTGCCGCAAATCCGCGATGCGCGCATGAAGAGTGGCCGCTTCCTGGCCTAGCGTTTTCAGCTGGCCTGTCGCCGCTTCCCAATCGTAAGCAGCCTGATCAGCTTCATCGCGAATGCGGATGGAAGTCTCCAGCAGTTCATGCTCGCTGGCTTCGCGCTTGCGGAGCGCCTCGGCGTGGTGCACGAGCGCTTCTTCGGCTTGTTTTTGCTCGCCATGCAACCGAAGCAAACTCTCGCCTGCTTGCGAAGCCGAACGCCGCAGCAGTTCAATGCGCGCTTCGGATTCGTGGATTTGACCGGCGCGTGATGCCGCCCGAGTAGCCAGCTCCTCGACGTGAGCAACCAGCAGGCCGGACTCTTCGCGCAGCGCGGTTACTGCCTGAATTTGCGCGCCGCTGCGCGATTCCCATTCCGTTGCTTGCGCTGCCGCTTCGGCCATTTCGGCTGAGACTTGCGTGCGGCGCGAGCCCAACTCCTGGGCTCGCTGGTGATTGAAATTGATGCG